>OODT01000106.1_pt1 | contig 132254 bp, 108 predicted proteins | sample 1671841 | NCBI WGS metagenome assembly OODT01 (sample SAMN06348198, study PRJEB24527) | human gut metagenome | biome: human gut; feature: ankylosing spondylitis patient; material: feces | host: Homo sapiens | place: China | collected 2015-10 | reverse complement strand
AATGCCCTATAAAAAATAGGGACACCCGCTTTTAACAAGTATCCCTATAATCTATCAATGATCTGATAGCTCTCTATTCATTTTCATATTCAAGATTCTTTGTGTTCCCCGTCCCGAGGTCTAACGCAACAACAACGGTTACTTTCTTCACAAGGCTCTTTTCTTTGTGATTTTCACCTATTTTTCTGAAACTGAAAAACTCTACAAAGTGCGTAAATTCAAGGATTTCTACATATTCTTCCTTTGTAGCAACACCACAGTCTCCACATGAACCGTCATCCCAAATTGATCAACCGGGCATACCTTTCTAAGCTCATATCCTCTCTCACACAGATACTTCAGATCCCTTGCCAACGTCGCACTGTCGCAACTAACATACACAATCCTTTCCGGGTTCATCTCGATCATGGTCTCCAGCAGGGTTTCATCACAGCCTTTTCTTGGCGGATCTACGACGATAACATCTGCATAAACACCATTTTTCTTATACTCTCTCGGCAGCACTTCTTCTGCCTTGCCCACAAAGAACTCTGTATTTTCCAGACCATTAAGTTTTGCGTTCTCTTTCGCATTCTCAATAGCTGCAGGAACAATTTCCACACCACGGACAAATTTTGCTTTCTGTGCCAGGAACAGGGAAATAGTTCCGATTCCACAGTAGAGATCCCATACTGTTTCCTCGCCGTGAAGATCTGCGTATTCCAGTGCCTTTGCATAAAGCTTCTGGGTCTGCATAGGATTTACCTGATAGAAAGACAGAGGTGAAATCTGATAGGAAATATCTCCGATTCTGTCTGTGATATATTCCTGGCCCCAGAGCAGACGAATTTCCTCACCAAGGATTACATTACTGTGTTTCTTATTTACATTGATGGTGATGCTTGTCATTCCCGGAATCTCACACAGAGATTTTACAAGCTGCTCCTCTTTCGGGAGCTTGTTTCCGTTCAGAATCAGACAGACCATCACTTCTTTTGTGAAGTGTCCGTAACGGATCAGGACATGGCGCACCAGCCCTTTGCCTGTTGCTTCATTATATGGCTCAATCCCGTATTTCTCCATATGTGCGATCACACGGTCCAGAACTTCTTTATTCTCAGCTACACCAAGTGCACAGTCACGGTTTTCGATAATGTTGTGGGTTCTTCCTGCATAGAAACCTGTAACGATTTTTCCCTCTTTATTTCTGCCTACAGGAAACTGTGCCTTATTTCTGTAATGAAAAAGTTCATCCATGCCAATAATTGGCTCCATGGGGATATCTGTAAAGCCACCGATACGTTCCAGATGTCCCTTCACCTTATTTGTCTTAAATACAAGCTGCTGGTCATAGGAAAGTGCTTGAAGCTGGCATCCGCCACACTGACGGGCAAATTCGCACTTGGGCTCAACTCTGTACGGAGATGGCTTCAGCACCTCCATAAGACGGCCGTAACCATAATTTTTCTTTGCCTTGATAATTTTGGCTGTTACTGTGTCTCCGATCACTGCGTCCTTGACAAAAACGGTGAAGCCATCGGCTTTTCCGATACCTTCACCGTCAATTCCGCAATCTTCTATCTCTAACGTAACAAGATCGTTCTTACGAAATTCCATAAAGATTACACCTCATCTGTTCTTCTTAAGTTGGATTCAAACAATTTATTATATCCAAGCCACTCTTTTTTGCTCTTGTTGGCTGCAAAAATTTCTGTAATGGTTTCCATTCTTGCATCTGTATTGTCTGCAAGATTGAGGGCTACAGCCTCCACCAGTGCAGGTTTCTTCGGGGAACCGTATTCCAGTTCTCCGTGATGAGACAGGATACAGTGGATCAGTTCATTCTTAAGCACCTCCGGAAATTCCGGTATCTGGTGTGCAAGATCATTGATCATCTGTGCTCCCATATAAATATGTCCCAGAAGCTGGCCTTCATCTGTATAATCATTTAATGGAAATGCAGATAATTCTTTTGTCTTTCCGATATCATGAAGAAGTGATGCTGTGATCAGTAAATCTCTATTGATGACCGGATATGCCTTTGACATATAATCGCAGAGTCTGGTAACCCCCAAAGTATGTTCCATCAGACCACCAATAAATCCGTGATGTACTGTCTTCGCAGCAGAATGTCCTTCAAATGCTTTCACAAAAGCTTCATCTTCCACAAATAATTTCTTCAGAAGTGCAGACAGATAATGATTCTCCACACTGTCAATAAATGCTCTCAGCTGACTGTACATATCATCTGTGCTGTTCTCACTTACAGGAAGATAATCTGCCGGGTCGTACTCATCTTCAGCTGCCTTGCGCACACGCTTGATATTCAGCTGCATAGCCCCTGCAAAGCTGGTCACATCTCCCACAACATCTATATAATCCAGTGCATCGAAATCATCAATTCCCAGAGAATTTGGATCCCATATCTTGCCATCCATGATTCCAGTCTTATCCTGGAGGATAATATTCTCATAGGGTTTTCCATTCTTCGTTACCGCAGACTGTTTCTGCTTGCACAGATAAATCCCATTAATTCTGTCTCCCTCATGTAACTCATTTAAAAAACGCATAAAGCCTGCCTCTCTATCCTTTATTTTTAGTATTATAACAATTCCATAAAATACTGCAATCCATCCGGCAGAGCAGATTACAAACATCCGCCGGTCACTATCTCTCTCCAACTGTTACCTTATAATCTTTCTCCGCATACTTACCATCGGAATTTTTGCGGAGAACCGTTATGGTAAGATTTTCTCCCTGCTTTTTTGTCTGAAGATATGTATAGTAAGACTGCATACTCTCTGTGGGAGTTCCATCGATCTTACTTATGATATCTCCACACTGTATCCCTGCCTTCATCGCAGGAGATTCTTCTTGTGTACGCTCCACATAAAGTCCCTGATCAATTCCCAGTTTTCTGCATTGTGCCTGAGTTATCTCTGTTCCATAAATACCCGTATATCTGATTGTCTCTTTGTTAGCCAGATGTTCTACCAATGGGAGAATCTGCGAAATGGAAACTGCATGAATATTATCTCCGTCATTTTCATTCTTCTTCAGTATCATGCCTGCCACATTTCCGTCAGAATCAAGCAGCACACCACTTCCATCTTCATTCCCCTGCACATCTGTAGCCAACACATTATACTCAGTATCCGCTGCCGATAGTTTTTCAGAAACAGAAGTGATCATTCCATAAACCACCGCATCACTGTCACCGGCAGGACTTCCGATAGCAATTACTATATCGCTCTGTTCCAGTTTCTTTGTATCTGTCAGATCAGATACCACGATATCTTCTCTTGTACTGTCACTGAGAAGATTTTTTCTCACAGTTGCAACTGCAAATCCGGAATCCGCATCTCCCCTGCATATCTCTCCCTGCACTGTCGAACCATCTGCAAAAGTCACCTGCAGTTCCTGCAGATTTTCCAGTTCTTCCTCATAGGTCAGAATGTAAAACTGCGTCTCTGTTTCAAGAAAGACAAGACCTTCCGTATCTTCCTGCTGCAAATAAGAATTATTCAGCAAATCCTCATCCTTTGAAATTCCTCTCACGTTTACAAGAGATTTTCGGGATTTTTGGGAAACCTTCAGCACTTCCCTATACATCTCCTGACGCATTGCCAGAAGACTCTTCTCCTCTTGTTCAGAAACTGAAGCGACAGATTCCCTCTCTGTTGCCTGTTCTTCAGATATCGTCTCCGCTACATCCGATCCTGTCAGTTCGATTTTCTGCTGTGTATTCTCTTCTCTGTCCGCCATAACAGGAAACACACTGGCAAAGGTTACGGCTGCGCAGCCTCCAAACAAAACGCCACATCCTGCTATCATAAGCAGCCTGCGCAACAGACTGCCATTCTCTTTTGGCTGTTTTTTTACCGTTTCTTTTATAAACTGATATTCCTGTGTGTCCATTTTGTTTTTTTTCATACCTGATTCTCCTGCCGCACTCCATTCAGGATAACTGCCCAGTATCATACAAAACAGCAATCTGCCAAACAGTTACCATTCAGGTTCAATATCGCTTGTATTCAAACAAATTATATCGTAACAATCTACACATTATTTTAACAAAAAGATATGAATTTTTTATGAATATACTATAAGTAATTTCCCACAGTACAAAAAAGAAGCTCCTACTGAAACACTTATCGTATCAGCGAAACACTGCAGCTCCGGTTATTATGATGACACAAAAAAACGGTTTAAATGCACATATAATAGCATTCAAACCGTTTCTTATGCGGAAGATGGGACTTGAACCCACACGAGCGCAATGCTCACAAGATCCTTAGTCTTGCTCGTCTGCCAGTTCCGACACTTCCGCATATCGCATTTCCGTTATAAGTTTTACTTATTGTTGCGACAATTGGTACTATACCAAAAACTATATAAACTGTCAATAGCTTTTTTGATTTTTTTTTATTTTTGTAAGTTGTAAAATATAAGCGTACTAAGAAATGAGCGTTTTTAATAGTCCATACGTATGGACTGGGAACCAAAAATAAATGTCCAAGCGGTGCTATACGATAAATAGGAAAGGATAGGTGAAAAGATGTTTACAGCATGGGTACAGGATTCCAGTGGGAACACTGTGAAAACGTATGAAGACTGTATGAATATTTCCTTTATCAGTTTAGAAACTATGATGGAAAAGTACAGAGATATACTCGAAGCAATAGGCGTTGACAGTGATTACTTCTGCATAGCCGATTCGATGGGAAACCACTTTTACCCACAATATCTCTGTAGTGTAAATATCGGCTAAGGTGGTGCAGGATGGATTTACTTACAATTTTGAAACTGTTTTTATTCCTCGGTTGTGTATCGTATCTGTTAACGATTGCAGGTACAATCAAACGCCACCTGCCGAAGATAAGCATAGACAGGAAAAAGAAAAAGGGGATTGATATTAATGACAGCAAAGAAAAAGATTGATACACCTGTTGATGGCGAACAGCTTACCCTTAACACAGGTACAACACCTGAGACAGAAAAGGAAAACAGCGAAGCAGTCACACAGGCTACTGTTATCGAAGATATAGAAAAAGCGGATATTGTAGAGTTTGGCAAGAAAGACTTACGAACCTACAACAGTCTTATGAATGGCATTGAAAAAGGGTTCAACAAAGCAAGCGAAGCATACATAACAATCGGATGCGCATTGTACCAGATACACCACAATGAATACTTCCGTATCGACAACTACAAGAATATTGCAGAGTTTGCGCTTGACAAGTACGAACTGAAAAAAGCCACAACGCATAACTACATCCGAGTGATTGAACGTTTCGGAAATATCGTGGACGGTAAACCGTCCGGCTTAAAAGAAGAATTTAAGTCCTTTAAGTGCTCCCAGTTGGTTGCAATGTTGAACTTCACTCCTGACCAGATTGCAGAGGTGGAACCGGATTGGACAACGAGACAGATTGTCCAGTTTGGTAAAAATCCCCTGCTTACTGCCGACAGTGAAGAGGACGACGAAAATATCATTGACGGTGATGCAGTTGTAACAGAATCTGACAGTTTACCGGATGCGGATGTGATGCCAGTCCCAGAGATTGAGACAGGTTGCACACTTCTGGAAAGCTGTGACAGCTTTGAGGAACTGTTAAAGAATCGTGAAAAGTATGAGAATGCTTTCAACGATATGAGAAAAGATAAGAACTTTCAAAACAAAAAAATCCGCTTCATTTTGGGACTTGCATACGAAGATTAAAGCAAGATACACGCGGAAACCACAAGAAAGAAAAGAGGAAAAGACTATGAAATTTTACACAAGAATGACACAGGAAGTCACAGTTATCACTAAGAATGCAACACCTTACGACGTAGATGGAAACAGAGGTATCACCTACAGACTGGTAGTGATGGCTGACAACGACGTTGAAAAGGTCAAAGTTACCGATGAAAAGACCTACAATTTATTCGAGCCGGGTAAAACTTACATCCTGACAGGTGAGTTTGATGTCCGTAATTCAAAGTGTAGCGAATGGAAAGTTAACGGATTCGCACAGCATAAGTAAAACTGGTAGTCAGTCCATACGTATAGACTTTTCGTGTACGCCAGTAATGGCAGTCCATACGTCTGGACTTGATTATATATCAATCCTTGTGGGTGTGGGTTGTCGCCTATCCCCACACCTACGAAAAAAAGGAAATGAACATGGGCGAAATATTCACAGATACAACACAAGACAATTCAGATCATACATTTTCAGATACAACACAAGACACAGGGCAGGAGATACAGACTCCTGCCGATTCCTCCGAAGTGGTAAACCCTCCCGCAGATATAAGTGTTTCGCAAAGTCCAGATGTGACAGTAACACCTGCACCAACAGAAACAACTGAACCACCTGCATCCGGTGAAGATAAACCACAGGAGAACGACACAGGGGGAAACAGTACAGTTTCCTGCAACTGTAATATCTCAGATTTGCAGTCAATCCTGACAGAGATACAGACAAGTCAGAAAGACTTCGAGGAACTGACAGCAAAGTACCAGGAAGAAACACTGGAAAATGACAAGGTTCTCATTGAACAAAGCAAAAACCTTTTGTCGGTGTCCAGTCTCCTGCTCCTGACAGTCGGTTTTCTATCAGGAATCCTACTGGCGAGAATAGTCTGGCGTAAGTTATAATCGTCGATTGTTCGACAAAGAAACTAAGCTTGTATCTGCAACTTAGCTGATAGCCTGCCCTATGCCGTAAGGCGAGACAAAGAAGCTAAGCTTGTATCTACAACTTAGCCGATAGCCTGCCCTATGCCGCAAGGCGAGACAAAGAAACTAGGTGTTTTAAATGTTTTTTGACACGATTCTGAAATATCCCGAGGTGATGAGATGGGCGTTATTGCTCTTATGTGCAGTGTGGTGGATAGTCCTGTGGCGGATATTCCGATAACGGAAGCTCCTGCAATCACAGACGGCATAGAAACCACAGTCAACAGTGTAAGCGGTATAGCTGCCGATTTCACAGACAAATTTCTGAACATGGATTTCATTAATGAAATCCTGACACAGTACGCAAAAGTGTTTGCTATGGGATTCGCACTTGCGACTCTCCTGATACTTTTGACTTACGGCGTTTTCAAGGCTTTCAGCCTTGTTCGCATAGATTCATAAATCTTACGAGAGGAGAACAAACGATTATGGGTGAAGCGTTAACTGGTGCTTTTACTACAGCAGTAGGCACAATTAAAACAGACGTAACAACTATGATTTCCACAGCACTTCCGGCAGGACTTGCTATCATGGGAATCGGTCTTGCAGTCAGAATCGGTATCAACTTCTTTAGAAGTATCGCCAATTCTTAAGCAATGCCAGACTGAAATAGCAGGTGCAACAGGGTTCATGGCTTGTACGTGTTCCCTGTCCCACCTGTCCAGTCAACAAACCAGTCCATACGTATAGACTGCAAAAGAGTTTTAGTTAAAGTCCCAAAATCAAACTAAGGCGTAATATCCAATATACAACAATCACAGGTTTGTGTTACTTCAAAATATTAACCATCAAAACCAGTCCATACGTATAGACTCTCAAAGAAAATAATCACAATTGAATATAGAAAAATGGGTTATTCTTTCAAGCAGTCATTCCCCCTTGACTGAACTGCTCCCCCTGTCGATACTCTCTTTCTCCTCTCTTTTTCGTACCTATGCAAATACAACAAGACATGAAAGAAGAGTCAAAACACAGGTGTACAAAAAAAAGAATGTGCAGGACTTGACAGGCTAAACCCTTTCAAGTCCTTTTTTCTGTCCGTCCCTGACGGAATTTTCCCCAGATACCGCTCCAGATCCTATCTGGAATCTTGGGTTTTTTCCGTCTCCCACGGACAAAAGCAAGGCACTCTGCCCGAACCTAAAACACTCTAACAGCCCCCTTTTCCTTGGCTACTGCCGAAGGCTCTGGGTACAGCGTTAAGACAGGGCAAAGGGAACCCATGGGGCTGTGGGTTGCCCTGTCAGCGTCCGTCAGAGATACAGTCCATACGTATAGACTGTGAAAAACTGCCAGTAATAACAAGCTAAAGTCCCCCTATGGGAGTCGGGCAGAGGGGGATTTAGAGGGTGACGGAATGGTACGCAAAGTAATAAATCAATCATAAACCAAACCCAACTCCCACTCTATAAATGAACCATGATAATTAAATAATGATTTTAAGCCCTATCTTGCTAAATTATACGACATATTGTATAATTATATAAAATATATAATAAAAGGGGGTATTGTCATGTGGGAAGATATAAAAGAAATATTACTTGATTTACTAAAAAGTTTTCGTTGGTATCTATCTATTATTCCATTTTTAATCATTATGTATATATGGAGTAGATTTAATCCTACGGCGGGTTTGCTCCCAGTTTTTCTTATTTTATTGCTTGTTCCATTTGTTCCTTGTATTTTTATACTTGGCTCTATTCTTTCTTTTATTTTTGATACAGGTGGCGAACGCGAATGTAAAAAACATAAGATAAAAAAGGAAGAAAAGCAAAGAAGAAAACAAAACAGAAAATAATTTTTATATAGAGGGCTTCGGCTCTCTTTTTTATTGTTTGAAAGGATGTGATTAATTGAAAAAGTTTTTAAGTGTAATACTCTGTACTATTATTTTTGCTATAAATGTAGTTTTTGTTCCATATACCACATCTGTATATGCCGCGGATATTGTCGGCGGTGTCATTAAAAATATTGCTTATAACGATGTTGTAAAGTTTTTTCAATCTCTTTTTTCTGTTGGTTATAATTGTTTTACAGGAGATCACGACGGTGATGGCTCTAACTCTCCATCTTCTACTACACTTGATTCTATCTGGGGTGAAAATAGTGCTATTAATAAGTGGTTGCAAACCAAACTTTTCCCCTTTATGGACGCAAACAGAAATATTGATTTAACAAAACCAGATTGTCCTATAACTTATGACAAAGAAAAGCAATTAGTGAATTTCAATCCTACATTTACCAAAGAACTGGGAGAACAAGTTCAAAGTCAAATTCACGCTTTAGACGGCTATTATATAATTGAACCCGAAAATAGAAACGCTCCTAGTGCCATAGCAGAACATTATCATTTTAGTGGTGATTCAGATGCATATAAGTTTATAGTTAATGCTTATAATTCTGCTACTTTGGCTTATACGGCTAACGGGAATTTTTACGGTAGTCAATATATTCTTTATCAAGACTTTTATTTTTATCTTTGTTATGAAAACAATCGTTATCGTGTAGACTCATACGACCCAGAAACTGGTGATAGTGTCCTTATTAAATTTGGTGAAACCGATAAAGGCGTTGATCTTTCTTTCGATTATCACGAAAATCCCTATTTTTATAAAATTAATTTTGGTCCTACTTTATACTATAATTCTAATAAAGCTTCTGACTTAACTGCAATGTTATCTAGTATTGCGCGATATTGTTGGGGACGTCCTTTTAAATTATTTTATTCTAAACAAGCGTTACTTAATTATATGAGCAAGGGTAGAACCTACGCCCCTCAACTTCCCAGTACTACTATTTCCATCCCGATTAAATACATCAACAACACTACAAATTTACCTGATTTAAGTTTCAATCTGGATTCATTAATAGGAAAAGCCGAGGCAGACATACAGGCAGGACTTGACGCACAGTTAAAAATATACCTTGATAAATTGGCAGAAGTCAACATTAACCCAGACAAACCAAAAAAACCAACTCCAACACCTGACGGCGGTTTCACAGATGGCACAACACCCACACCCAAACCAGACTTCGGGGACGGTTCCGACCTGACAGACACAAACGACTGGCTAAAAAAGATATATGAATGGCTACAGTCTTTCGGTGATACCCACTCAAAGTTTGAAAAGGCCATAACCGACTACATAGAAGCAAACGACGGAAAACTAGACCAGATCATAGAAGCAATCAACGCCCTGTCTGGTGGCAAGACCGAGGACGAAAAGAACGGTTGCAAATATGACTTTACTGCCCTGTCTGATTTCATGACAAAACTATGGAACGAATCAGATAAAAAGTTTGACAAGATGGTGGAACTCTTAGAGGAAAATAACAAATACCAAAAGAAACTTGTCAATTCCCTAAATGAGATAAAAGCCATCCTTGTAACACAAACAATCATGGATGTTTTTCAAGACCGTTCCCAACAGACCGCAGAAAGAGCAAAAGACAAATTCCCTACTTCCTTACCTTGGGATATTGCCTTAGTAGTAAACGCCATGTCTGCCGAACCGGAAAAACCACAGTTCAACCTGCCAATACAGATAAAATCACTAAACATAAACGAGGAAATCCATGTGGACTTAGCATCAGGCGAATGGGAAAAACTTGCCAAAACCTGCCGTTATCTCCTAAGTATCCTTTTTATACTTTTAATGATACAGCTTTCAAGAAAACTTTTTTCAAACGGGGGTGATGATTAATGGTCAGCGAATTAACAAAAACAGCCATAGGACTTTTCTTTGATATACTTGATGTTTTGATTTCCCTGTTACCGAATGCTCCATTTGCGGCAATGCTTGCCACTCTCTCCAATGACTCCGGCATTCCGGTTCTAGGCTATGTCAACTATTTCATACCGTTCAAATTCTGCGCTACCTGCATTAACATCTGGTTAGGCTGTGTACTTGCCTACTACATATACAAGTATCTCAGACAGGCAATCCATGACTACAGGTCAAAATATAATATCTGACAGTCCATACGTATAGACAAACTTAACTAAAATCATCTACTTAGTCCATACGTATAGACTGTCTATACGTATGGACTGCATAAAGGGGGAAACAACTATGATATATTTCTACTCAGGCAGACCCGGCTCCGGTAAATCCTTACACTGTGCCAAAATGATAGACCAGTACCACAGAAAAGGGAAAAACGTTATCTGCAATTTCGAGGTAAACGAAAACTTCTGGAAACGAAAACACTGCAAAAAGAACAAGTTTCTAAATGATTATGGAATCATACAAGAATTAAATAACGAACAGTTGACCATTGATTTCCTCATGGATTTCGCAAACAAGAACCACAAACGAAACAACAGAGGGCAGATAATAGAAAAGCAGACCTTACTCATTATCGACGAATGTCAGACCATGTTCAATTCTCGTTCATGGAATCAAAAAGGACGTTCCGAGTGGGTTATTTTCTTCACACAGCACAGGAAGTTTGGTTATACAGTTATCCTTGTCAGTCAGCACAAAGACCTCATTGATAAACAGATACGTCACATCTTCCAACACGACTACGAACACAGAAACGTAAAAAATTTCAAACTTATCGGGTGGTTCCTTGCCCTCCTGCTTGGCGGTAACTTCTTCGTTATCCCAGTAAAAAGCATGGATACAGGAAAAAAAGACCACACGGAGTTTATGCTTGCATCAAGGAAATATTATAAACTTTACGACAGTTATAAGATTTTCGATACGAAAACACTCAAACAGCTATAGTGGCGTTTCTCCTGCTGTCTGCGGAGCTTGGGGATTAAGGGGTCCCCAACTAGCGGACGGCAGGAGGGACGGCACGTCACGTTTAGTGTTGCTTACTTGACAATAGCAACACTTTTCAGTCAGGGGGAAAAGTTAAAATGATTTACAACGTAAAAACGATTGAATATTTAGATTCCGTTCAAGTTCGTACATACAGAAAAGCGGTACAGACCAAACCAAAAATCACAACTACAAAGCAAAAAATCAATAACAGAAAAAAAGCAGAGTACGAACGTACCAAAAAACAGATAGACCATTCCATAAAATCATCTGTCAACAGAACCGTCAACCAGATATACGCAATCTCACGGTCTAATAGATGGGAATATTTTATCACATTAACCATAGACCCAAACAAGCTAGACAGTACAGACTTCAACCTTATATCTGAAAAGCTGAACATCTGGACAAACAATCTTAAGAAACGATACGCTCCTGATCTCAAGTACATCTTAGTGCCGGAATTGCACAAAGACAAGTCAAAGTGGCACTTTCACGGACTGTTTGCCAATATCGGCAGTATGCCACTTACGTTCTCAGGCAAGACCTGCATTGGAAAATTTGTCTATGATTATGTGAAGAAACCTTACGCTACCAAAGTCTATAATATACCGCTTTGGAAATACGGCTATTCTACAGCCACAGAGGTAAAAGACACAGCAAAAGCAAGTTCCTACATCACAAAGTACATAACTAAAGATGTTTCAAAAGTCCTTGAAAACCAACACAGATATTTAGCATCCCAGAACAATGACAGGCCTGTGGAACGTGTTTTTAATGTCGATTATGAAACACTCACAAAAATCTACAGTAAGCACTTACCAAACATCAGTTATGTAAGTGACGTAAAAGTAGAAAGTGCAGGACAGGAAATCATCTACATGGAATTTAACAAAGATTCTGCAAGTGATACTGTTATAGGAAACTTACACTTTGAACCATTTGAAACAAAAGTTACACCTGCAAAAATCCCAACAAATGAGGAAATGAAAAAACGTTCACAGGAAAGTGCATCCACGTTTAAGTTACCGGAAAGCAACAAAAAACTCACAGGAAAAGAATACCTTGCAAACCTGCGCAGGTTAAAACAGTTCTTAAAGGACAACCCAGAACAGCAAAAACTTTACAGTGATATGAACATTGATTTCCTGATATTGCAGGCAAAACGTCAGATTATGTTAGAAGAGGAGAAAAAAGAAAATGAACAAATTAGATTATGCCCTGATGGGTTTAGGTTTACAAGTGAAAATCCTTTTTAGCAAGTTTCTGTATTATTTCATGTTCCGTGACTGCAAACAGTGTAAGGCATTCTGCCCCACCTGCAAACAGTTCACAGAATGCACAGAAGCAGTAAAAAGAACCTACAAAGCAAAGCACGAAAAGAAAGGGGAAAATAATCATGGATAAGAAATCAATATGCTCCAACTACTGCGGTGATAACTGCGTAAATGGAAACTGCCCCGCCGCAATCTTCGGTGCAGAAGCTTCGTATAGCGTAGTAATCGAAAACTGCAAAAACTGTGGCTATTATAAAGGCTGTGCGGACTGCTATTTTTCAGAGGGTGAAAACATCTGTGCAATAGTAGATGTTCTTTGACTGTCCCATTAAGCGCAAACTAAGAAAATAAATAGAAAGAATCCTGTCAATGATTTCGCAGAAACAACGCCTGTCATTGACAGGATTCTTTCTATTTATTACCATCCCTCAGTTAAAGGGGGAACTACAATGGCGAAAGAATATTTTAAGGAATACGAACGTTATCAACTGGAACTGCTCTTAACCCAGAAAACACCAGTAAAAGAGATAGTAAAAATCTTAAACCGTTCAAAAACAACCATCTACAGGGAAATAAAACTCGGCACAGTGGAAATGGTAGATACAAACTTAAAACCATACAAGAAATACTGCGCAGACAGGGGACAGCAGGTGCAGGATGAACGTTCCCATAATAAAGGCAAAGACGTAAAACTGGGTAATGACCTTGAATTTGTCAAGTTCATGGAGCAAATGATATTAGAACAAAAATACAGTCCTGTGGCAATCTTGGAACACATCAAAAAGAACAACCTTGTTTTCAAAACAACGGTATGCTTCAAAACAATCTATAATTATATCCACTCTGGTATGTTCTTAAATGTAACTTCCAGTAACTTACCCATGCCACGAAAAAAGAAAGAAAAGGCTACAGAAAAGAAACGACAGGCAAGAAACCACACTCACACATCTATAGAACAAAGACCAAAAGACATATACGACCGTCTTGTCTATGGTCACTGGGAACTTGACACCGTAGAATCTGGAAAAGGTGACAAGACCTGTCTTTTCGTTTTCACTGAACGAATGACAAGGGAAGAACTGATTTTCAAGGCAGATGGCAAAAATCAAGCCTGCCTGATAAAGATACTGGACAGATTAGAACGAAACCTGACTGCCCCAGTATTCAGAGAAACTTTTAAAACAATCACCTGCGACAACGGTGTTGAGTTCCTCGACATGGACGCAATGGAAAAGAGTTACTATAACAAGACCATGAAACGCACAAAAGTCTATTACTGTCACCCATACAATGCCTGTGAACGTGGTTCAAACGAGAACGCCAACAAGCTGATACGTCGTTGGATTCCAAAAGGTGCGCACATTAGTGAATTTACAGACCAGTACATAAAAGACATAGAAGAATGGATAAATAACTATCCCAGAAAACTTTTCAACTATCTTTCTTCAAAAGAATACAAAGTACTGAAAGTGACAATGTAACAGTCCATACGTATGGACTGCATAGACAAGAGTAAAACATACAGTCGCAATTCTTAGGGATACTATCGCAGGTATCTCTTTTCCCCATACCTAGAAAAGTGGCTCTGACCTTTGGGGGCGTCATTTAATAAGTGCGCTTTATCTATTATTAAATGGTGCCCCCATTGGAAAGAGCCACCGCTCCAATTTTGAACAATTTCCCCAAAAAATCCAACAAGTTTTTGTGCAAAAAGTAAAAATGCAATTATTTTCCGCTTACCTATTGCAATTTACAATTTTTTTTTATTTTTTTGTAAAAACTATCATTTTTATGTATTTATATCCTTTTTACTTTCCATAGATTCTAAAATCATATATAATAGGGAAAGTATTTGTAACTGCTTATTTCATGGTAAGTTACTGTTCACTCCATCCACAGTAACTTAGCCAAAATTCATTCCAGATTGCCTGCGGCAATGGAATTTTGGCTTGTATGTCTCGGGATTTTGGCATATTCATGCCAAAACACCTCGCAGGATAGTGGTGTATGAACAGTAACCACAGTTACACAGTTACAATTATTTTTTAGAATTGCTATAATCCCGGAGTACCTTTCCATAACAGAAAATGCTATAATATCAGGGACAGCAAATTATAAAGATATCTATCAGGAGATTTAAACAGACAATGAATCAGAAAGCATATAAAGCACTTGAATATTATAAAATCATCAATATGCTGACAGACAAGGCTTCCTCTTCTATGGGAAAAGAAATCTGCCGGAAGCTGGAGCCATCCACAGATATTGATGAAATCCGACATATGCAGACTCAGACCAGAGATGCACTCACCCGTCTTTTCCAGAAAGGAAATATTTCCTTTGGCAGCGTCAAAGACGTGCGTGGTTCTCTGAAACGTCTGGAAATCGGAAGTTCTCTGGGAATTGGTGAACTTCTTGCCATCTGCAGTCTTCTGGAGAACACCAATCGTGTTAAAGCTTATTCCAGAAGTGAGCGCGGTGATTCTCTCCCGGACTCTCTGGACGGGATGTTCGAGGCACTGGAACCACTGACTCCTCTTACAACAGAGATCCGCAGATGCATCCTCTCAGAAGATGAGATCAGTGATGATGCAAGCAGCAACCTCCGCCAGATTCGAAGAAACATGAAGATTACCGGAGACAGGATCCATACACAGCTCTCCTCTCTTGTAAACGGAAGTGCCCGCAATTATCTGCAGGATTCCGTTATTACCATGAGAAACGGACGCTACTGCATTCCGGTCAAGGCAGAATACAAAGGACAGGTTCCGGGTATGGTACACGATCAGTCCTCCACAGGTTCTACTTTATTTATCGAACCTATGGCAATCGTAAAACTAAATAATGAAATCCGCGAGCTGGAACTGGAAGAACAAAAAGAGATTGAAGTGATCCTTTCCACCCTGAGCCAGCAAACTGCAGAACAGACCGACTCTATCCGCGCAGATCTTAATATCATGGTACAGCTTGACGTCATTTTTGCCAGAGCATCCCTTGCCATGGATATGAATGCAACAGAACCAATCTTCAATGATGAAGGACGCATCCGTCTGAAACAGGCACGCCACCCTCTCATTGATAAGAAAAAAGCTGTTCCCATTGATATCCGTCTCGGCGATGATTTCGACTTGCTTGTTATCACCGGTCCGAACACCGGTGGTAAAACTGTATCTTTAAAGACTGTCGGACTTCTCACTCTTATGGGCCAGTCCGGTCTTCATATTCCCACACTGGACCGCTCAGAGCTTGCACTGTTTGAAGAAGTTTATGCTGATATCGGTGATGAACAGAGTATTGAACAGTCATTAAGTACATTCTCCTCACATATGACCAACGTGGTTTCTTTCCTGAAAAAAGCCAACCGTCACTCTCTTGTCCTTTTCGATGAGCTTGGTGCAGGTACAGATCCGACAGAGGGTGCTGCCCTTGCCATTGCAATCCTTTCCCATCTTCATGAACAGGGAATCCGCACTATGGCAACCACCCATTACAGTGAGCTGAAGGTATATGCACTCTCCACCTCAGGTGTAGAAAATGCCTGCTGCGAATTTGACGTGGAAACGCTCCGCCCGACCTACCGCCTGCTGATCGGTGTTCCCGGGAAAAGTAATGCATTCGCCATTTCTTCCAAGCTTGGACTTCCGGACTATATCATCGATAAGGCCAAAGAACAGATCAGTGAACAGGATGAATCTTTCGAAGATGTTCTCAGTTCCCTGGAAAGCAGCCGTATAACTATTGAAAATGAACGCCGCGAGATTGAACAGTATAAACAGGAAATTGCCTCTCTGAAATCCGAAATGGAATCCAAGCAGGAGAAGTTGAACGAGCAGCGAGACCGCATCATCCGTCAGGCCAATGAGGAGGCTCATGCAGTTCTCCGCGAAGCCAAGGAATACGCAGACCAGACTATGAAGATGTTCCACAAATTCCAGAAAGACCATGTGGATCTCTCTGCTGTGGAAAAAGAACGCCAGAATCTGCGCAAACATATGAATAAAGCAGAGAAAGGCATGACTCAGAAAACTGCTGCAAAGAAACCGAAGAAGGAACTCACAGCCAAAGATATCTCCCTCGGCGATGCAGTTAAGGTTCTCAGCATGAATCTAAAAGGGACTGTCAGCAGCCGTCCGGACAACAAAGGTTTCCTCTTCGTGCAGATGGGTATCATCCGTTCCAAGGTTCACATCTCTGATCTGGAACTGATCGATGAAGCAGAGATCACCACACCAACCATGCAGCGTACAGGTGCAGGTAAAATCCGCATGTCAAAAGCAGCCCATGTATCCACAGAGATCAACCTGCTTGGCAAAACGGTAGATGAAGCAGTTGCAGAGCTTGACAAATATCTGGATGATGCTTATATCGCTCATCTGAAATCTGTCCGTATTGTTCATGGTAAAGGAACCGGTGCTCTAAGAAAAGGTGTACACAATTATCTGAAGCGCCAGAAGCATGTGGAATCCTTCCGCCTTGGAGAATTCGGCGAAGGAGATGCAGGTGTTACTATTGTAGAATTTAAGAAATAGGAGGGACCGCCATGGTTTCCAAACAGAAAATCCTTATTGTTGATGATGATAACAATATCGCAGAGCTTATTGCCCTGTATCTTACCAAAGAATGCTTCGAGACAAAAATCGTAAATGACGGAGAAGAAGCGTTAAGGGAATTTGCCTCCTTCCGCCCGGATCTGATCATTCTGGATCTGATGCTTCCCGGAATTGACGGTTATCAGGTATGTCGTGAAATCCGACATACCTCTGATGTTCCCATCATTATGCTTTCAGCAAAAGGCGAAACCTTTGACAAGGTTCTCGGACTTGAACTGGGTGCAGATGACTATATGATCAAACCCTTTGATTCCAAGGAACTGGTTGCCCGTGTACGTGCTGTCCTGCGCCGTTTCCAGGTTAAACAGCCAGCGCCTTCTTCCAGTGAAAAATGTGTTACTTACCCGGATCTGACCGTTAATCTGACAAACTATGCAGTCACATATATGGGTCGTCAGGTTGATATGCCGCCAAAGGAACTGGAACTTCTCTATTTCCTTGCAGCATCACCAAACCAGGTATTTACCCGCGAGCAGCTTCTGGATCATATCTGGGGGTACGAATACATCGGTGATACCCGTACTGTAGACGTTCATATCAAACGTCTTCGTGAAAAGATCAAAGACAATCCTCACTGGTCCATTGCCACCGTATGGGGAATCGGATACAAATTTGAGGTAAAAAATCCATGAAACAGCATCATCTTTCCACAAAATTCCTGAGATTTTATATTCTCATCGGGATTTTGGGATTTTTCCTCATAACCCTCGGCGGTTCTTATATGGTGGAAAAGCATCTGGAACACTCTTTAAGTGCCGCACTTTATACAGAAGCGCACAATATCGCATCTAACGAAGCAGTTAAAAGCAATATCTCTTCCAGTACAGTAGATACTCTTCAGGAACACTTATGTGCAATTTCCGATTTTCAAGATGCTGTATTGTGGATCATCAACAGTAACGGTGAAATCATTGTAAGTACACAGAAAAATATTGACGTCCGGGATCCAATCCCACTGGAAGAATTCGATGCTTCCAAATGGGGAAGCAACTATTATCAGATTGGAAAGTTTTATGGTTTCTTTAAAACAGATCATTTGAGTGTTATTGCCCCGATCACCTCTGATATGGAAACCAAAGGTTACGTGGCAATCCATTATTCGATGACAAACCTTTATCAGAGCCGAAGCAGTATTCTTTTTATCATGCAGGTAATCTTTCTCCTGTGCTATGCAGCCACCAGTCTTCTGCTCTGGGCTTACAGCCACTACATACGTAAGCCCCTGGCCAGGATCATGAAAGGTGCCAGTGAATATGCAGGAGGTAATCTTGCATATAAAATAGACGTTACTTCTGATGATGAAATGGGATATCTTGCCAAAACTCTGAATTATATGTCCGATGAACTGAACAAAAACGGAGAATATCAGCGTAAATTCATTGCAAATGTCTCTCATGATTTCCGTTCTCCCCTTACCTCCATCAAGGGATATGTCAATGCCATACTGGACGGTACCATCCCCTATGAGATGCAGGAACGGTATCTGAAGATCATCGCTTTTGAATCTGAACGTCTTGAAAAACTCACCCGCAGTCTTCTGACTCTGAATGAACTGGATATGAAAAAACGGATGATGCACATTCAGCGTTTTGATATCAATGATACCATCAAAAACACAGCAGCTACATTTGAAGGCATCTGCACCAGCCGCCAGATCCGTCTGGAGCTGCTTCTCTCCGGACATGAACTTTATGTCAGAGCTGATATGGAACAAATTCAGCAGGTTCTTTACAACCTTCTTGATAATGCCATTAAATTCAGCAATGATAATTCCTCTGTTCAGATTGAAACAACTGTAAAAAGCGGTAAGGTCTTCGTTTCTGTAAAAGATTACGGAACCGGCATTCCCAAAGAAAGCCTGGGCAAAATCTGGGATCGTTTCTACAAAATTGATGCATCCCGCGGAAAAGACCGTAAAGGCACCGGACTTGGACTTTCTATAGTCAAAGAGATCATCAATGCACATAACCAGAATATTGATGTGATCAGTACAGAAGGTGTGGGAACCGAATTTATCTTTACTCTGGAGAAAACGAAATAAATTTCTTTCACTTGAAAAATATTGTCTTAAATATACCTGTAACAACCCTCTTACCTGGAGCGTGTCTGAGAGGACTGCTATAAAAAATACCGTAACAAAAGTATATATCATTTACTTTTATTACGGTATTTTTTTTATTCTATGGCAATCCTCGTAAATAATGCATTTAAGACATTTCACCCACCTTAACTAAACGGTGTTCTCAGCATTCTGTCTTCATTTACGAGATAGATTCCTCTCGGTGTGATCCTGATTTCAGGAATCACAGGAAGTGCCATAAATGACAAGGTGATAAACGGATCAAATCCTTCTTTCACTCCCATCTCATGGGCCTTCGGAATCATTTTTGCAAGTGCTTCGTTTACACTCTCATAGCCGGCATCGCTCATCAGTCCCATGACAGGAAGTGGTAAGGTTCCATAAATCTCTCCATTGCATACCAGAGTATAACCACCTTGCGTCCGCATCATTTCTTTTACAGCAATAGCCATATCACGATCATTATCTCCTACTACAATAATATTGTGGGAATCATGAGAAACACTGGAAGCAATGGCTCCGCCGCGGATTCCATAGCCTTTTATAATGCCCACTCCCATCTTGCCCGTATTCTTATGACGCTCGATCACTGCAATCTTCTGATATTCCCCGTCCGGAGCAAAATATTTCTCACCATCCGATTCTATCCATGGAACCTCTTCCAGAACATCCCTTGTCACAATCTGTTTTTCAAGCATCTGAATCACTCTTGCCTTTGTTCCCGGATGTTTCAGTTTCAGACGTTCCTCACTGAACCCAGATACATGAACTGTATTTTTCAGATATGGAGGACATGGTTTCAATTCTGCTTTCTCATCTTTAATGATCTTCTTACCACAATGATATACATCTACAACATTCAGATCTGTCACATTATCCAGAATTACAAAGTCTGCCTGCCTTCCGGGTGCGATCATTCCAAGTCTGTATAAACCATAGCATCTTGCAGGCTGGATCGTCGCCATCTGCAGTGCTTTCTCAACCGGAAGTCCAAGCTGTACAGCCCGCTTCACATTATAATTGATATGCCCCTCTTTACGGATTTCTTCGATATGCTTATCATCCGTACAGAAGCAGAAACTGGAAGTATCTGTATGGTGTTCCACAATCCCCTTCACAATAGCATCCAGATTTCTCGCTGCACTTCCCTCACGTATCAGTACCTGCATTCCATTTCTTGCCTCAGCCATTGCATACTCATAATCCACACACTCATGATCTGTATCAATTCCGCCAAGTACATATGCAGCCAGATCCCCAGGTGCCAGAAACGGTGCATGGCCATCCTTCACTCTGTCCTGAAACAGTTGGAGCTTTTCATGCATGGCAACACTTCCGTTAATCACAGAAGGCGCATCCATCACTTCACCCAGTCCCAGAATCCTCGGATGTTCTAGATATCCCTTCATCTTTCCTGCTGTAAGAATACACCCGTTATCATCCACATGAGTCGCCGGAACACAGGAAGGCATCATCACATATACATTCGCCGGTGCATCTTCTGTCTGATCCAGGATATAATCAATTCCATCCGTACCGGATACATTTGCAGACTCATGAGGATCTACAATAAATGTTGTAGTTCCACACTGTGCAGCCTGCCGGACCAGCTCACCCGGCGTCACCAGAGTAGATTCCAGATGCAGATGACTGTCGATAAATCCCGGACAGATTACTTTTCCTTCCAGATCAATCTCTGTCTCTCCTTCATATGTACCGACTCCGATCACAATTCCATCTGCAACAGCCACATCACCATCAATAAATTCTCCTGTACCAGAGCTGAACACACGCCCATTTTTAAACACCAGCTCAGCCTTCTCAATACCTCTTGCCATCTGCGAATACCTGCGATACATCTCAAGTTCCATAAAAAAACCTCCCTTCGCTCCCTTGAAAGCCCTCCTGCGCCACACATTCATTATTACAGTAAAGCTTCCAATATATTATCATATTTACTTGTTTTTTCAGACTTTTTATTGTCCCAATCATTTTTTTCTATATATTTCATTATATATTATCATCTGTCTTTTTAATTTGCAACCTGTTTTTTCTTTACCAAAGCAACTTTCCATCAACTTTTAACGGCTTTACAAAAAGGCTGCCGGATATCTCCTGCAGCCTTTTCATATCACTTACATCTCTATATTTACATCATATAATCTTTGATCACATCATGATCTCTGAGTACTTTCTCGACCACAGTTCCCTTAACAGCTTTCAAAAGCGGTTTCTTCAGCATATCCAGTGGTCCCGGAAGTTCGATCTCCAGTGGAGATTTTCCATCCATCAGCTTCACACTGCTATCCAGTAATTCTCTGATATCATAAACACTGCCCCATACTTCCGGCACACCTCTGTCAACACCAAGAAGTCCATATACAGCCTCCATAGCAGTTCTTACGGAATATTCAGTAGTAAATACAGTATCTCTTGGTGTATCGGCAAACTGTCCAAGGAATGCGAAGTTTACACAGCCATCCGGAATAACATCAGGTCTGTCACCCTTTGTTCTCGGCATAAAGAATGCTGTAATATAAGGCATCATGGTCGGTACACAAACTGCACTGTTCTCAGCCATGTCTTCAATCTGGTCAACCGGAACGCCAAGATGATAGAGCCACTCTTCTGTGATTTCCTTACCTGTACACTCCTTCATAGGCTTCTTGATATAATCACCAGGTACATCTGTAAACAGACCATATACCCATACACAAACCTTGTCTTTGTCCTGATCCTTGAACTGTCCCTGTCTGTTGATCGTCCAGCTTAATAACCAGCTGGAATCCTGACAGCTTACAATACCGCCTGTAACAACCTTGCCTGTTCTCGGATCACGTTTGCAGATATCTGTAATATAAGGAATGATCTTATCATCCAGAGTAGTCACTGTTGCTGACTCCCAATTTGTCTTAGCAATATCAGAACAGAATTTCTCAGGATGTCCGAAGGACGGATCCTGTTTTGCGATATTTTTCCAGAGACTCCAGCATCCACTTGTACGAACTTCTGCATCTCCGTTCGGTGCATGATTCTGATCGCCATAGATGGTTCCCTCTGTACAGCTTCCGTTTGTCACAAATACAAAGTCGTTTTCTGTAAGAACAATTCCCTTTTCTACGCCATTCACCTTACACTCGATTGCTTTTGCAATCTTCTTATTGCCTTCAAACTCAAAGAGTACGTTTGTAACCTCTGTATTGAACTGGAATTCAACGCCTGCTTCTTCCAGATATTTCTGCATTGGCAGAATCAGGGATTCATACTGATTGTATTTAGTAAATTTCAGGGCGCTGAAATCCGGAAGTCCGGAAATGTGATGGATAAATCTCTGGAAGTACAGTTTCATTTCCAGTGCACTGTGCCAGTTCTCAAATGCGAACATGGTTCTCCAGTATAACCAGAATGTGGAATCAAATACCTCATCGTCAAATACATCTTCAATTGTCTTGTCATAAAGATCTTCATCCTTTGTCATGAACAGCTTCATGATCTCCATGCAGCCCTTCTGGCTCAGATTGAATTTACCGTCTGTATGAGCATCCTTGCCTCTCTCTTTTGTTGCACGACAGAGAGAATAGTTCGGGTCTTCCTTATTCAGCCAATAGTATTCGTCAAGTACGGATACACCAGGTGTTTCAATGGATGGAATACTTCTGAAAAGATCCCATAAGCATTCGAAATGGTTTTCCATCTCACGTCCCCCACGCATCACATATCCGCGGCTCGGATCAAAGATACCGTCACATGCACCGCCTGCAATATCCATTGCTTCCAGAATGTGGATATTCTTTCCGGGCATCTGTCCGTCACGTACAAGGAAACAGGCTGCTGCAAGAGAAGCCAGTCCGCTTCCTACGATATAAGCATGTTTATCATCTACGCCTTCCGGCTTTCTTGGACGTGCAAATGCTTCATAGTTACCGTTTGTATAATAAATTCCCTTACTGTTTTTCTCATATTTTCCACGTTCTGTATTGCGATATTCACTTGTATTATGAAGTGCGTCATAATCTTCTTTTTTCTTTGTCTCAGCTGTTTTATACTTCTTTCCTGCTGCCACTGCTGCCACGCCTGCTCCAACTGCCAATGCGGATACAAGTCCTAAACCTTTATTTTTACTCATAATACACATCCACCTTTCTTCAATTCTTCTTTAGAAGTTCTTTCAGCTCTGTGATTTTAAATGCTTTTCGTTCTCTCTGCTTTACCCATTTCCCGTCAAGACATCTTCATGACTTTTACATTCTTATCTGTATGTTTCCCATATCATAAGCATTTCATCCGTCTGAATGATTTGTTTGTTGCTATGGCTGTATATTAACAGTTAAAATATGATTCTACAATTTACAAAAGCCGCCGAATGATAAGTTTTTTATCACCCTGCGGCTTTTGTAAAGAATTTTTATATGATTATTTTTCCATATTATTTTTCTGAAAGTTATGAATGGATGTAGTCACTGTATCGTGAAGCGTCAGATCCATCATTCTTACCAGATCTTCAATATTTTCTTTCATTCCTTCCCTGATCCACTCAAGCATGATTCCCACAAAACCATATTTATAGAAGTCTGCAATAAATTTCTTATCCTCTTCTGTGATATTCAGACCCTTGCTTTTTTCTTCCACCACACCCACGATCAGATCATAGGTTAATTTAAAAAGATAATTTTCTATCCGCTCCCTGTCCACATTTCTGTAAACATTCATAATAAACGGTTTGTTTTCCAGCACTGCCTCAAATATCTGGGTCAGCCCTTCTGTCCAGGACTCAGAAGTCTTTTTGCCCTGAAGGGCTTTTGTCCCATCTTCCACACAGGACCATTCAACCAGATCATAAATATCCTTGAAATGATAATAAAAAGCCATGCGGCTTATTCCACAGTCTGTGGTAATATCTGTTATCGTGATCTTATCCAGAGGTTTCTTCAGAAGAAGCCGTTTCAGGGATTCTTCCAGAGCTGCTTTTGTGGTATTTGGCATATAACTCCTCCAGTCTGCTTACTGTGATTATTTCCAGTCGTAGTTTCTCAGGTGTCCTTCCAGATTCATGTGGTCAAAATTATTCTGGCGCAGTGCCTCGTACAGAACAATTGCTACGGAATTGCTCAGGTTCAGAGAACGGATATCTCCGATCATAGGGATCCTTACGCAGGTTTCCTGATTATTGACCAGAATGTCCTCCGGGATTCCTGCGCTCTCTTTTCCAAACATAATGTAGCAGTCTTCTTCATAATGAACATCAGTATAAGTCTGAGGTGCTTTTGTTGTTGCATAGTAAATCTTTGCACCGGGATTCTTCTCCAGAAATTCTTCAAAGTCCAGATATGTAGTTACATCCAGATCTTTCCAGTAATCCATTCCTGCTCTCTTTAAGGCTTTCTCACTTAAGGAAAATCCCAGAGGCTCGATAAGATGGAGTCTGGTTCCTGTTGCCACACAGGTACGGCCGATATTTCCTGTGTTTGCAGGAATCTCCGGCTCGTGAAGTACAATATTTAATTTTGCCATTTTCTTTTTATTCCTCTTGTTATTAATCGTCTGTCTTTTCTTAGAAAATTGTCTCTTAAGTTTCCTGCAGTTACTCTTTGAGAAGTTGCTGCAGTTCATCCTCTGCCGGACGTTCCAGATAGCGGGCACTGCCGCCACTGTAGAGAAGCCGGTCATTGCCGCTGTTAGTCTGACCGATGACCTCTGCCATAAATCCCTCATTGCGAAGTCTCTGTACCAGTGCTTCACCTCCGCGGATTCCAATCAACACTGCTCCATCTGCCTGAAGCTTATATGGATTCAGGTCAAAAATCTCGCACACTTCTATGGTCTCCTGACGAATCGGTACCTTACGGAAGTCTGCTTCCAGTCCTACTTCTGAAGCTTCTGCCAGCTTCCAGAGCGCACTTAAAAAGCCGCCCTCACCCATAGCATATAATGCGCTGGCATCTGCCTCCTGCGCAATTTTCCAGACAATACTGCCAGCTCCATAATCGTCCCGAAGTGAAACGCAATTCTGAATAAAACCGGCAGAGAATCTCTCTGCCAGTTTGTCCTTTTTATTTTTTGCTATTACAGAGGTTCCTTTCAGAGCCACCGGACATGCCACCACCAGTTCATCTCCCGGTTTCAGGCATCCGGTTATTTCTGCCCTCAGAGCCTCCATTGCCGCCTGTCCAAGTCTCATTTGTTTTCTCCTGAAAAATTTATTATACAAGCAGAGACAGAACTGTCGGCACTACCATTGCCAGTACCAGAATGATTGCAATAATTGCTGTGATCACTTTACGGTTCTTTGGATTAAACATTCCCATTTCTCTTCACCTCTTTAATCTCTGTTCAGGTTCTCAAACACATCTTTCGTCACATCTGTCACATGAGCGTTGTTAGTCAGCGGATCACGGTCTGCATAGTTAAACAGCAGCACTGTTCCATCTGCAAATACTTCCACATGTGCATTCTTTGCCACTTTTTCCCGTTTTCTGAAGTCCCATATCTGTCTCTCAAAAGGCTTCTGATCTCTGGCAAAGCCAGGACGGCTTTTCAAGTTTTCTCTCAGATAGAGATCATATACCATCTGGTCTTTTACCTGATCCATGGAAATCTCCGGCACATCCTCCAGAAATTCCAGCAGGATCTCATATCTTCTCATTCTTGTGTGAGAAACATCACCATAGCCCTTTTCCATGTAAAAGCTGCCCAGTCTCTCATAAATCGAGAAAGCATCCGGGAAAAATTTTTCCAGATATTCAAGTGTATTCTGGAATTGTCCACTATTATAATACACTTCCACCATATTTTCCACAGTTTTCAGCTTCAAAACATGGTCATAATCCAACCACTTCGTGGAAAGTACCTCATAAGGCTCCTGTGTTTTGTATACAATACCATATTCCTTGCACATCTCCATCATATGGGAACCCTTTAACACCTTCAAAAAGCCCAGCTGAAGCTGCTGTGGTTTCAGTGCATAAACATCATTAAAGGAATGCCGGAAGCTGTCGTAATCTTCATAGGGAAGTCCTGCGATCAGGTCCAGATGCTGATGGATATTTCCAAAGCTATGGATTCTGTCAACAATTCCTTTCAATTTTTCAAAATCCATAGTTCTGTGAATTGCCTTAATCGTGTCCGGATTTGTTGACTGTACTCCGATCTCCAGCTGAATCAGACCCGGGCGCATGGTGGACATTTCCTGCAGTTCCTCTTCTCTTAACAGATCTGCTGAAATCTCAAAGTGGAAGTTTGTCACACCATTATCGTGTTCATTAATATACTTCCAGATTGCCATTGCATGGTCATGTTTACAGTTAAAGGTACGGTCTACAAACTTTACCTGCGGAACCTTATTATCTATAAAAAACTGCAGCTCTTTCTTTACGGTCTCTGTATCTCTGAAACGCAGTTTCTTATCAATGGAAGAAAGACAGTAACTGCAGGAGAACGGACATCCTCTGCTGCTTTCATAATAAATGATCCTGTTCTTAAACTCAGACAGATCTTTGTAAATGAACGGAATACTGCTTAAGTCCATGATCTGGCGCCATCCATTATGTATGATCTGATCTCCGTCTCTGTAACAGATTCCTGTCATATTTTTCAGATTCTGCGGATTTTTTTCCACATAATGTCCGGCAAGTTCTTTAAATGTTTCTTCACCTTCCCCGACCATAACACCTTTAAATTCTGAGTTTTCTGTCAGGAATTTCTCCGCATCATAAGAAACTTCCGGACCGCCGGCCCAGAAGTCGGCGCCCGGAAGAATCTTTATCAGATCTGCCATCAGTTCTTTTACAAAAGAAAGGTTCCAGATATAACAGGACACGCATACCACATCAGGATGCTCCAGGTAAATATCACGCATGATATCATCTTTCTGCTGGTTGATGGTATATTCCTTTAATACAATATGATCTGCGTAATCAGATGCATATGCCTGCAGATCATAAACAGCAAGATTAGAATGAATATATTTTGCATTGCATGCCACTAATAAAATCTTCATAAATCTTTAGCCTTCCAGTGCACTCTTCAGCTCTTCTTTGGAAGTAAGACCTACGAAGCGTTTCACTTCCGCACCGCCTTTAAACAGGATCAGTGTCGGAATGCTGACTACACGAAACTGCTGTGCAAGTGCCATATTCTGATCTACGTCTACTTTTCCTACTGCGTATCCCTCTTCTGCCAGTTCTTCTACAACCGGACCCTGACGCATACATGGTCCACACCATGTTGCCCAGAAATCTATAAGAACCGGTTTCTCAGATTTTAATACTTCTGTTTCAAAATTTGCTGTTGTAATCTCTTTTGCCATGATTTATATCTCCTTTGCTTATTCTTTATAAAAATTTGCAATGTAAGTTCTCTGGTTTTATAATATCAACACTATAACCCTGTTAAATTTTCAGTTTTTGTTTTAGATTTTTTATTTTAAAGATCTTACATACTTCCCTGCATTAATACCTGCCTGTGCTCCCTCATACACAGCTTTCGCCACCTGAAGAAGCCCGCCTGTACAGTCACCTGCCGCATAGAGTCCCGGGATGGTTGTTTCCATATTTTCGTTAACTTTAATGTTTCCTTTTTCAGTAAGTTCAGCTCCCATCTGGCGGGCAATCTCAGTACTGCCTGCAGTTCCCATTGCAATAAATACACCCTCTGCAGGACAGAAATCATTTGCCTGCTGACCTGCTTCTGCCTTTATTTCCTCTGCCTGCACATCGGGTTCAAGACGGATTCCGGATACCAGATCATCGCCCTCTACAGACTGGATCTTCATTGTGTTTACACTGATATTTTCTTCAGGTGTAAATTCCGGTTCTTCACCGTTTGTATAAATGGTTACTGTAGAAGCAGTATTGGACAATTCCTTTGCTTCATGCATGGCGAAATCACCGTTTCCAAGAACTGCTACATCCTTGCCTCTGTAAAAGAAAGCATCGCAGATTGCACAGTAGCTGACACCTTTTCCCTCAAATTCTTTAACACCCGGGATCTTTGGTGCAGCGCGCTTACTTCCTGTTGCAAGAATCAGACTCTGAGTCTCGAATTCACCTTCTGTAGTTTTTACCACAAAAGTATCAAACCCGCCGACTCCCAGAACCTGTGCATCCAATATTCGTACGCCCAGTGCTTTCGCCTGAGCGATTCCTGTATCATATAATTCCTGACCGGACAGCGGATGTTCCAGTCCGTAATAGTTTTCTATTTTCTCTGCTTTTTCCAAAGCACCGATCCCATTATTGATCACCAGGGGATCCAGATTTCCACGAACTGCATAAAGCGCAGCGGAAATTCCTGCAGGTCCGGCACCTATGATTATCACTTTTTCCAAATTCTGTCACCTGCTCTCTGTTATTGTTTTCAATATACTGTGATATATCATCGTTACTGTTCACTCTGTTCTCAGTAACTTATTATCAGCTATTGTTACTATACTACGTTTTCTGAAAAAAATCCATGATTTTATTTGGATAATTTTGGTATAATTTGGTTAAATAAGTTTCTCGATTCAGCGACATAATAAATAAAAGCGAAGTGCTGTTCACTCATGAACCATGCATTTCGCTTTTTACATTATTTTGTATGATTTATTTATCCAACCAGGGGATATTTGTCTGTAAGTTCTTTGACGATTGCCTTTGCCTTTTCCTGGCTGCCTTCTTCTTTTAAAGTCATAGCAATTGCTTCTGCAATCTTGTCCATATCTTCCGGTTTCATGCCTCGTGAAGTAACTGCTGCTGTTCCGAGACGTACACCGCTTGTAACAAATGGAGACTGGGGATCATTTGGAATTGCATTCTTATTGCAGGTAATGTTTACGTCATCAAGAAGATTCTCCATTTGCTTGCCTGTAACGCCCAGACTTCTGAGATCTACAAGCATCAGATGATTGTCTGTGCCACCGGAAACAATATCAATTCCTCTCTTCTGAAGCCCTTTGCAAAGTGCCTGCGCATTCTCAACGATCATCTTTGCATAATCCTTAAATTCCGGCTGAAGCGCTTCTTTGAAACATACTGCCTTGGCAGCGATCACGTGCATCAGAGGACCGCCCTGGATTCCCGGGAATACTGCTTTATTAAAATTGAATCTCTTTGCATTTTCTGCACTGCTTAAGATCAGGCCACCTCTTGGTCCGCGCAGGGTTTTGTGTGTGGTTGTTGTTACAACGTCTGCATAAGGAATCGGGCTTGGATGCTGTCCACCTGCTACCAGACCGGCGATATGCGCCATATCCACCATCAGATAAGCCCCAACTTCATCTGCGATCTCACGGAATTTCTTAAAATCAATAACTCTGGCATAAGCACTTGCACCTGCTACAATCAGCTTTGGTTTATTCTCAATTGCAATTCTTCTGACTTCTTCATAATCGATCACGCCGTCATCATTTACTCCATAATATACTGGCTTGAAGTAGGTTCCGGACATATTTGCAGGGCTTCCATGTGTCAGATGTCCACCGTGGTTCAGATTCATACCCATTACAGTATCTCCCGGCTGCAGCATTGCAAAGAAAACCGCCATATTTGCCTGTGCTCCGGAGTGCGGCTGTACATTTGCATATTCACATCCGAATAATTCTTTCGCGCGTTCAATGGCAATAGTTTCTACCTCGTCTACGCAGGAACATCCGCCGTAAAATCTCTTACCCGGATATCCTTCCGCATATTTATTAGTAAGAGGACTTCCCATTGCTGCCATAACTGCTTTACTTACCCAGTTCTCTGAAGCAATCAGCTCAATATGAGAATTCTGGCGTGCAAGCTCCGCCTCGATCAGGTCTGCGATATCTTTGTCTGTCTTTGCTACGTCGTCGATTGAATACATCTTAGTAATCCTCCTTTGTTATACGCTCAGTAATTATTCCGATTATAACCAATTCTATCCACCGTGTCAATCCTCAAAAGACATTTGTCCGTGTGCCAAAATATTTTATGATATAAATTAGGATACTACATATTATGTTTCTCTGCTGAGCTCTGTAGCAAATAACAGATTCGATTCCATCAAAACGCTTTTTTGATCTGTTTTACCAGTGCATCCACATCTTCCGCTTTCACAAGAAATCTCTCGGTTCCATTGATTTCCAGACTATCATAAGTATCATCATATGCAAAATATTTCAGAGTTACTTCCGGAGCTTCTTCTGTGTTTCTGTGGAATGTTACAGTCAGCACTTCTTCCTTATCTGCTGCATCTTTTGTTTCTTCGACTTCCGAATCAAGCATTATACTTTGAAGCGCCTGATACAATTCAGTAAATTTCTCTTTCTTTACAGTTTTCTTTCCGAATTTATAATCGCTGCCGTCCAGCTTCATGGTATAGGTTTTCTTTCCAATGCTCATATCCACACTGTCAAGTGTATCAATATTTACCAATGCCGGAATCTTCAGAATCAAATTAAATGGTTTCAGTTCCAGAAGACTGTTCACTGACTCTTTTGAAAGCAGATAAACAGCCTCTTCATATCCTTTTACACATGCATAATAGTCACCATTCTCATCTGTATTTCCTATAAGAATTGTTGCTGTTGCATCTGCATCCTGCGTTTCTTTTGCTGTGTCATCGTTAACTGTATTTACAAAATCTACTGTAAAATATGTCTTTGTATTATCCAGTCCGGTATCTGTATTTGCTGCATCGACGCCGTTGCTGAGATCAAAAGCAGCCAGCACTCCAAACATTTCATACATATTCTCTGTGTTTACTGTTGCAATCTCATCATACGGATTGGTAATTTCCCAGTAGTCGAAATCCATCTTATAATCTGCCGGTTCCTGTTTGATCTGAAATACTTCTTCGCCGTCCTTTACAATGGAAAATCTGCGAATGGAATAGGCAGACATTCTTGGATGTTCTACAGTTTTTAAATCTGTGTTTTCTGTTTTATCTTCAGTCTGGTCAATAGTTTCTTCCTCAGCTTCTGCTGTTGTTTCTTCTGCAGTCTCAAGGTCTTTCTCTGCTTCATCTGCCCATACAGGACAGGATATAACTGCTGTGCCTGCTGCACCGGCAGTAAACATGGCTGTCATTCCAAGAAGTAATATTTTTTTAATTTTGTTTTTCATGTCTGTGTTCCTCCTGTCCATATATAATATGGTTTTTATTTTATGTTACTTTTCGCAATTGAAACAGAATACTTACTCCGTTCGGTTAAAGTGCAATTTCTACCTCAGCAGGCTTATATCCTGTCAGTTCTACACTTCTTGTATCCGGCTGGGATACTCCTGCAAATAAACGGAAATGTTTTCCTGCGATGTAACGATTTCCATCTTCATCAACTATATTCATTGCTTTATTAGAAATTGTAAATTCTACAGATTTCTCTTCTCCCGCTTTCAGAGATACTCTCTTAAATCCGCAGAGACTGTAGTTACGAACTGCAAGCGGAGAATCAAGGTCTTTGATATACACCTGAACAACTTCATCTGTATCTACTGTTCCATTGTTCTTAACAGTTGCTTTTAACACGATATCGGACTCTGCTGATACTTCACCGACAACCTCTGCTTCTGTTACGCAGGTATCACTGTATGTAAGCCCGTATCCAAATGGATAAAGTGCCTCTTTTTCCATATAACGGTAAGTTCTGTTTTTCATAGAGTAATCTGTGAATTCCGGCATTCCTTCCAGGTCTTTATAAAAGGTAACCGGAAGTTTTCCTGACGGAGATTCTTTTCCGAAAAGAAGGTCTGCCACTGCACGTCCGCCTCTTGCTCCCGGATACCATGCAAGAAGGATTCCATTGCAGTTATCCTGTGCATAATTCAGATCAATCGCACTTCCTGCCATCAGAACTACAATGGTAGGTTTTCCTACTGCTGTTACTTTCTCGATCAGTTCTTCCTGTACTTTCGGAAGATGAAGATCAACTTTGTCCCCGGATGCATCACTGTTTCCGGTATCTCCTTCTTCTCCCTCCAGAGTCTCATTAAGACCTACGCAGAGTATGACTACATCGCTGTTTTCCGCTGTAATTACTGCCTCAGAAATTCTGTCCTGATCCCATGCCAGATTTTCAACTTTGTCTTTATATAAATCACATCCCTGAGAGTAAAGGATCCTTACATCGTCACCTGCTTCTTCACGGATTCCTTCAAGAACAGTAATATATTCTGAAGATGTTCCATGATAATTTCCAATAAGAGCTGCACGGCTGTCTGCATTCGGGCCGATGACACCAATAGTATTTACTTTTGTTTTATCAATCGGAAGAACTCCATCATTCTTCAGAAGTACGCAGCTCTTTCTTGCCATCTTAAGAGCTTCATCAATGTGCTCTTTGCACTCTACCACACTATACGGTATCTTATCATATTCACTTCCATCAAACAGGCCCAGCAGATATCTGGTTGTCAGCAGTCTGACTGCAGATTCTGTGATTTTTTCTTCTGTTACCAGTCCATCCTGATAAGCTCCCATCATATGAAGATATGTATTACCGCAATTCAGGTCACAGCCTGCATTTAATGCCATAGCAGCGGACTGTCTTGGCGTAGAAGTTACCATGTGATGTTCATGGAAGTCACGGATTGCCCAGCAGTCAGAAGTATAATGACCTTCAAATTTCCATTTTCCTCTCAGGACATCTTCCATAAGATATTTATGTGCACAGCAGGGTTCTCCGTTTGTCCTGTTATAAGCACCCATTACAGCCTCAACATCCGCTTCTGTTACAAGCGCTTCAAAAGCCGGAAGATATGTTTCCCACATATCCTTCATGCTTGCCTGTGCATCAAATTCATGTCTGAGCGATTCCGGACCGCTGTGCACTGCATAATGCTTTGCACATGCTGCCGCTTTCATTACAGGTCCGTCACCCTGGATTCCTTCTACAAATTTCACGCCAAGTCTGGACGTCAGATATGGATCCTCACCATAGGTTTCATGCCCTCTGCCCCATCTCGGATCTCTGAAAATGTTTACATTGGGGGACCAGAAAGTAAGACCCTTGTAAATATCTCTGTCTTCTTTTGCAGAATATGCATTGTATTTTGCTCTTCCCTCAGTTGCAATGATATCGCCAACTTTTTTCATCTCTTCATCGTCAAATACTGCAGCCATCGCAATTGCCTGCGGGAACATGGTTGCCACACCTGCTCTGGCCACTCCATGCAGTGCTTCATTCCAGTAATTGTATGCCGGAACACCCAGTCTTTTCACGGGAGCAGCATCGTATTTTAACTGGGAAGCCTTCTCCAGAAGCGTCATCTGTGATACCAATTTTTCTGCTTTTTTTCTTGCTTCTGCTCTTTCTTTTCTGTGATCTTTCATTTCAGATCCTCCTGTTTATATAATTTGATAATTATTCAGCAGGTATTAACAAAGCCTCAGCGCAGCCCGCTACTCCTGCATTATGTATTCTGCATTTCTTCTCTGTATTTCGTCGGAGATTTTCCTGTATGTTTCTTAAATGCCAGTGAGAAATAATTCGTATCTCTGTATCCTACCATCATAGCAATCTTTCCAGTCTTGATGCTGGTAGTTTCCAGAAGGCTCTTCGCCTTCTCAATCCTCTTTCTGACAATGTATTCATTACATCCTTCACCTGTAATCCGCTTAAATAATCTGGAGAAATAATTCGGTGTGATATAGAGACTTTCCGCAATGCTGGAAACCGAAATATCCTCTGCAAGATGCTCATCTATATAGTGTCTGGCATTGGAAATGGTATAATGTACATCCTCTTCATCATTTTCAATGAGCTGCTCAATAAACATTTTCGTAATCTCACAGGCCTCTTCTTTTCCTGCTGATGACAGACTCTTGGAGAGTGCATCCAACTTTCCTTCTTCTACCTCACACGATTCTTCCATGTAGGAAAAAATCAGAGCGGAGGCAATCTCAAAACAACATCTGCGCACAGCAGAAGGGGAAAGATTATAGGATTCTGTTGCCTTAGTAAAGGTATTAAATGCCTTTAGTACATAATCTGGAGTTCCTATATTGGAAATCATGATATTTCGCAGTTCTGCATAGATTTCCCAGAAGATTTTCTTCTTGTTCTGAGCCCCCATCGTCTGTATAATGTCCTGAATATTCTTTTTTTCATGTTCCAGAAGATATCTGGCATCATTGTAGGAAATTGCCAGATTTTCAAATCCTTGCACAGCACTTCCAACCGTAATCTTTGGTTTATATTCAAATTCATCCTTCAGCACATCCGACAATTCTTCAATCTGTTCCAGAACGCTGTCGTCATCATCCTTTTCAAAACAGACAATCGCAATCGTACCGTCATCATCTACAAATGTGATTCCTCTATTTTGGGAATCCACCATGCTCATGCAGACATTTTTAACAGTCATTGCACGGAATTTTCCGTCATTCTGCTGTTCTGTATACATTCCCTGTTCCAGAAGAATCAGGCTCATTTTCTGCTTAATATCAAACTGAAAATCTTTCTGGAGAATATACAACTGCATCTCTTTATCTGCTTTTGTATGCACCAAATTTCTCATGCACTGCTCCAGTCTCATCTGCACTACAGAGCCTTGAGAGCGCCACACTCTGGCCTGATTCTGCTCTTTGTTTTCCTGCTCTTTCAGTTCTTTTATCTGCTTTTCTATCGCATTGAAAAGATCATCTTCATCAATCGGTTTCAGGAAGAAATCCTGCACCTGAAGCCGCAGGCTCTCTCTTGCATACTCAAAATTATCAAAGCCTGTAAGCACGATCACACGCAGTTCAGGTACTGATTCTCTGGCCGCTTTAATCAGTTCCAGTCCTGTCATTTCTGTCATCTGGATATCTGTAACCATAATTTCAGGACCTTCTTCTTTAAGAATCTTCAAAGCTTCGTTTCCTGACGCAGCAGTAAATACGTCATCTACTCCCAGTTTCTTCCAGTCTATTGCATTTTTCATCCCCATGCGTATCATCTTTTCGTCATCAACAATCAGTACTCTATACACACGTCCACTCGCCTCCTGCTGTGTTCTTTTTGATTTCTGTCTGATATGGCAGATGGATCACGACAGTTACTCCACCCGAATCATTCTTCTGGTAATTAAGACCATATCCCGCCCCAAAAAGAAGTTCAATCCTCTTGTTTACGTTTCGCACTCCATATCCAAAGGAATCCTCGTATCTGGAGAGCTGTTCATTCATTTCATCTATCTGTTCCTGACTCATTCCTGTGCCTGTATCTGATACTTTTATGATAACTTCATCCTCATTTTTATATGCTGTAAGATAAAGTGTACCTGTTTTTCCCTCTTTTACTTTCATTCCATGATAAATGGAATTCTCTACCAGTGGCTGCAGGGTCAGCTTCGGTATCAGGCTTTCTTCCACCTGAGATTCTACAACAATCTCACTTCCGATAATGTTGTCGTATCTCATGTTCTGGATAATCATATAATTCCTGATGTGCTCTACTTCTTCTCTGATCGTGATCACATCATGCCCTTTGCTGAGACAGATCCTGTAATATTTCGCCAGCGCCTTTACCATTATGGAAATCTCTTTATTTCCTTCGGCAATCGCCTGCCAGTGGATACATTCCAGTGTATTATAAAGAAAATGTGGCTGGATCTGCGACTGAAGGGCATTAAAACGGATCTGCTCCAGCTGATGCTGTTCCAGTTTTACCTGTTCCATCAACACCTCGATTTCATCCATCATAGAGTTAAAACCAATTGCAAGCTTGGCAAAATCCTCGCCCATATTGTCAACATTGATTCTTGTTCTCAGGGAACCTGTTGCAACATAATCCATCTTAGATACTACCTTATTAAGGGGCTGATACATTTTCCTGACCAGTGCTCTTATAATAATGCTTACTATGATCAGCACTATGATCAGAACCAGAATCACAACAACCATTATATGGAATCCTGATTCCATCAGTTTATAAGAAGAAATCGAACTGACTACATAATAATTCCAGTTCTTAATCTTCTGGCATACATACATATTCCCATTCTTTGTAAATATCTGTATCCCTTTTTCCATCTCATCTATATAATTTACGTAACGGCCTGTCTCCTCTTTATCATTCGAAAGCAGTATCATTCCACCTGTGTCAACTACTCTTGTTTCTGCTGAAGAATCTCCTACAGCCAGCATCCTCTGTACTGCCGGATCATCGAAATTCATGCACAGAAGCCCTCTTGCATCAGATACTTTTCTGGTATCATATAATGGATAATACAGACTCAATGTATATCTGTTCCCTTTATAATAATCGTTATAATAATCGTTATTATAGGAAACTTTCAGCGTTCCTTTCTGCGCATATTTGCTTCTCTCATATGCCTGGGGATACACTTCTTCAAACTGCGTAACTGATAAAGAACCCTTTCCTCTGTAGTAGTAACTTTTATAATCCGAACTGACAATGGCAGCAAAGTTCAGACTCTCATACATATTATTCAGATTCTCCAGCTTGCTGTAAACTGCATCAATGTCTGCTGTCTTCAGCTCATTTTTCTGCACCTGCCTGCAGTAATTCTGCACAGAATCATCCATGATCGTACCCAATACGATTTCTTTATATGAATCCATTGATCCCTTAAAAGATTCCGCAACTGTATTATTCTGCATCTGCAGAAGTTCTACAGACTGCTCTTTCATCGATGCTATAGAAAAAGTCAGAGAAACACCTGCAACCGTCAGCGTTACAATAAGAATACTGACGGTCACAAGTAAAAGTATTTTTTTATCAAATTTCCAGTAGCTGAATTTTGTTTTCCATTTGTTCATGTTGTCTTTCCTCATCTGTCACATAATTTCACATATACCCACATGATCAGGGGTGATTTTATCTCCCCAATATCATACCATGTTCAATGGTAAATGGATACAACAGATTTCGCAGAAAGAATCAACCCTTTACAGCACCTGCAGTCATACCTTTTACCAGTTTATCCTGGAAAATAATAAACATGATAACCATTGGTAAAAGTGTTAATGTAAGAACCGCCATGATCATTGGTGTATTCATAGAATACTGTCCCTGAAATTCCCAGATTGCCAACGGCAGGGTACGATTCTGGGCAGACTGTGTCAGTGTATTTACAAATGAGAATTCATTCCACATATTTACACCATTGTAAATTGCCAGTGTCGCCATTCCGGGTTTGGAAAGCGGCAGGATCATGGAGAAGAACATCTGAATCTTTCCACATCCGTCAATTTCAGCAGATTCTTCGATTTCTCTCGGAATCTCTTTCATAAAGCTGGTCAGGATAAATACGGAAATCGGAACTGCGAATGCGACATACGGTCCAACCAGTGACCAGATTGTATCATAAAGTCCTGTTGACTTTGACATTTTGAATACAGGGATCAATGTAATATGTACAGGAATAGACATACAGGCTACAATGATCGCATAAATCGGCTGTGCCATTTTAAACTTAAATCTTGCCAGAGGATAAGAAGCGCATGCTGAAATAAACAGCAGCAGAATCAGGGAGATTGCAAGAACGATCACACTGTTCTTGAAGTAATTTGCAAACCCTCCTGTAAGTACCTCAGTGTAATTGGACCAGTTCAGTTGATCAGGAAGCTGGAATACACCCTTGGTAAGCATCTCAAATTTCTCTTTGAATGAGTTCAGCACCATGAATATAAAAGGTGTAAATGATACAATTGCTGCACCGATAGCAAGAACAAAAGCAATGATCCAAGCTATGATGCTTTTTCTTCTACTTTTCTTATAGCTGTCCATCCCTTAATCCTCCTGTTTTCCGTTTATAAGTTTCATAGTAATCATAGATACCATTGTAATCAGGATAAACATACCTCCTGCAATGGCTGAGCCATAACCCATGTTAAAGTTCTTGAATGATTCTTTGTACATATAGGTTGCCATCAGCTCTGTAGCAGTACCAGGACCGCCACCTGTCATAACATAGATCAGATCGAAGTATTTCAGAGATCCAACCATTGAAAGGATAGCTGCACTCTTAATTGACGGAATAAGAAGTGGAAGTGCAATCTTCCAGAAATACTGTCCTCTTGTAGCACCATCGATTCTTGCTGCTTCAAATACATCATATGGGATGTTTGTATAACCAGCCATAAAGTAAACCATGTAGAATGGTGTAAACTGCCATGCAATGATAAGAATAACTGTGAGCAATGCTAATTTTGGATTACCAAGAAGGTCAATGTTGCTCCCTCCGAACCATCCGGAAATTGTGCTGACAATACCTCCGTTTGTTGCAAGTGCGTATGTGAAAAGGAAACCAATTGCAACAGAAGACATAAGCATTGGAATAAACCAGATAACCTTGAAAATTGTAAGTTTCTTACCGCCAAAGTCAAGGAATGTTGCCATTGCAAGTCCTAACGGAATCTGGATAATGATAGATAGGATCATGATAATAACGTTGTTCTTAAATGCTATCCAGAATTTTGTATCTTTGATCAGTTTTGCCCAGTTTGCAAGTCCTACCATCTTCTTGTCTGCGGAAATACCATTCCACTGGTATCCGCTTGTAATAAATGTATCAATAATCGGATACGCGATAAATACTACTAATAAAATGATAACAGGTGCCAGAAAAAGTGCTGCTGTCTGACGTGTTTTTCTCTGTCTTAACTGAACCAGAGATATCCCTTTTTCATTCATTTTGGTGCCTCCTTTTTAATACTTTCTGAGATTTGATCATCTGACCTAACGTATGCCAGAGTATGTTTGAAAAATGCTTTCGGAATATGTTAGAGATATATTTCTGAGATGGTTTTTATATATTTTCTGACATGCTGTCTGATATGTAATTTGACATTGAAATGATTTTTCAAGCACGCTCTGTGTACTCACATATTGTTTTTCAAGATAAAGGGTTCTGCACTTTCAGCATGTGCAGAACCCTTCTTTTCTACCCTTACTCAGGTCAGAATGAATGCCTGCTTTCCTTTAAAGATTATTCAGCATCATCTGCTGCTGCATCATCTGTAGCTTCTTCTGCAGTATCATCTGCTGCGCCAGAATCAGATTTGGTACTTAAATATTCGTCCATTGCTGTCTGCATTTCTTCCTGTGCTTCCTGAGGAGTCTTTGTCAGGCCAAATACTTCCTGTAAGCCATCAAGATGTGCAGATGCAACAGATGTCGGCAGATACTGGTCATACCACAACTGGATAGAAGATGCTTCCTGAGCTGCATCAAAAATTTCCTTTACAACAGGGTCTGAAATGTGGTCTCCTGCATCTTTTACAGGAACAATCTTGTTGTTAGAATATGTAATGTCTGCAACTTCATCAGATAAATGATCTGTTGCACATTCAAATGCTGCTGCAAGTTTATCACCTTCACAGTTGAAGCAAATGAACTGATCACCTACAGTACCGATCTGGATTGTAGGATCAGCATCGGAATCATCAATTGCAGGGAATGGGAACCAGCCGATCTTCTGATAGAATTCCTCACTGTCAGTCTGGAATGTTCCTGCATACCATGAGCCACAGAGAAGCATACCTGCTGTCTCCTGATACATTAACTGTTTTGCCTGTCCGTCATCTTCGCTTAAGGAGTTTACGCCATCCGGGAAGTATCCGTTTTTAACCCACTCCTGAATCTTCTCACCTGCTTTGATGAAGCAGTCATCTGTGAATTTGCCGCTTCCTGCAACTGCATTCTGGAATGGTTCCAGTCCGCCATAACGTGCTGCCAGAGACATGAAGTACATGGAACCTGTCCATTTGGAAGCATTAGCAAGTGCAAAAGGTGTAATTCCGTTTTCTTTTAATGTTGCACAGATATTTTCCAGATCAGCTAATGTCTTCGGTTCTTCAAGTCCGTACTGTTTAAACATATCTTTGTTGTAGAAGATACCTGCCAGAGAAACATTCAGATATGGGATTGCATATACATGTCCGTTGTAGCTTCCCTGTTCAATAGCTGCATCCAGAAGTTTATCTTTAACATCGGACTGATCAAGAAGATCATCAATCGGCTGAGCAAATCCGGAATCAATATATTCATACATCGGACCACCGGACCAGCTTGAGTACATATCAGGACACTCACCGGAGCTCATCGCGATAACAAGTTTTTCCTTGTATGTATCGTTCTGGATAGCTACCTGATTTACAGTATAGCCTGACTCTGTTTCTTTGTTAAACTTGTCTACTGCTGCAGTAACAATATCTTTGTCCGGGCTCTCTACCGCGATATTCCAGTAAGTAATTTCTTTGTCGTCAGCTGCAAATGCAGTTGTCTGCGCTGCCATCGGTACCACCATAGCTGCTGTCATGGCAAGTGCCATAATCTTGTACATTCTTTTTTTCATTTCTTGTTTCCTCCTTTTTTATTCACTTTGTATATTTAAGTGTATTTATCATAGCATTCCATTCACATAATGCCCATAAAATATTCTGTCCAAAATCTATAAATTTCTGTCTTTCCGTTTTCTGTGTGCAGAAAATTATAGATATCTGTACTGGAATCTTTCCAAAAATGTCTTCTGAGAACCAGCAAAAATTGCTTTCAAATTTTAATTTTTTTATTATTTTTTGACTATTTTTCCATTATTTGCTTTAATATAAAAAGGAAGTCCCACCTACTGCTCATTACATTTTACAATTAAAGCAGAGGACTTACCTGATTCAGTTAACCTTTCAATCTATAGGAGGTCGTTTACATATTATGAGAAATTTTGAATATTATACACCAACACAGGTTCTCTTTGGCAAAGATACCCACCTTCAGGCAGGTTCCCTTCTGAAGAAGTATGGAGCAAAAAAAGTTCTGATCCATTATGGAGGTCAGAGTGCTGTCCGTTCCGGACTGATTGATGAGATCACTTCTAATCTGAAAGAAGAGGGTCTTGAATACATCACCCTGGGTGGTGTCATTCCTAATCCACTTCTTTCCAAAGTCCGCGAGGGAATCGAATTATGCCAAAAAGAACATGTAGACTTTATCCTTGCTGTAGGAGGAGGAAGTGTTATTGACTCTTCCAAAGCCATCGGCTATGGCGTTGCCAATCCGAACAATGATGTCTGGGATTTCTGTCTGAAAAAAGCTGTTCCAACCGGCTGTCTGCCCATTGGTGTCATCCTTACAATTGCGGCTTCCGGAAGTGAAATGAGCAGTTCCAGTGTTATCACAAATGAAGAAACAAAAGAAAAACGTGGATGTGCAAAGACAGATTACTGCAGGCCGAAATTTGCCATCTTAAATCCACGTCTCACCTACACACTCCCACAGTATCAGACAGAAAGCGGCTGTGTAGATATCCTCATGCACACCATGGAGCGATATTTTGTAAATATTGAAACTATGGAGATTACAGACAGTATCAGCGAAGCTCTGATGCAGACAGTCATTTACAATGCCCGTATTCTTATGAAAGAACCAGACAATTACAGCGCCAGGGCAGAAATTATGTGGGCAGGAAGCCTTTCCCACAACGGTCTGACCGGATGCGGTACAGGTGGTGGTGACTGGGCATGCCACCAGCTTGAACATGAACTGGGAGGTGTCTACAATGTAACTCACGGAGCAGGTCTGGCAGCTATCTGGGGAAGCTGGGCACGATACGTCTACGAGGTGAACCCTGAACGTTTTGCTCAGTTTGCCACCAATGTATTTGACATTCCATGTGGAACTGATTATAAAGAAACAGCCCTTGCAGGAATTGAAGCAATGGAAAATTTTTTCCGGTCTGTAAAAATGCCCACCAGTTTACATGAACTGGGTCTGGATCTCACAGATCAGCAAATTCATGATCTTGCATTCAAATGCAGTTTTGAGGACACTCGCACCATTGGAGTCTTTAAACAGCTCAATATGAGAGATATGGAAAAAATCTACCTTATGGCAAGATAAAATAAATTTTTGTTATAATTTTCTCTTTTTTCGCAAAAATCATAAAAATTACTTGCATTCAAACAATCAATATGCTATGATAAGGTCTGTGATACACAACAGTTCACAGACCAAATGCCCAGATAGCTCAGTTGGTAGAGCAGAGGACTGAAAATCCTCGTGTCGCTGGTTCGATTCCGGCTCTGGGCATTTTTTATTTTCTTTTTTGCTCACAGCTGGTTAGAAAAAGCCTGGGCATTTTTTATTTTTTATTATCTTTTTTCTTTTTTTGCTCACGGCTGGTTAGAAAAAGCCTGAGCATTTTTTTATTTCATTTTTTAATATTGTCTTCTCTCACTTTCAGCAGTATAATTTTTCCAGAGTATGTTTGAAAAATGCTTTCCGCAAGATGTGCGTCACAATTTGTGGGAATGATTTTTCAAACACGCTCTAAGACCATCATGAAATTTTGTATCAATATCATCACAATTTTCCCAATATTAATACAATATTTTATTGAAGCAATATTTCACATAAGAAAGGAACTAAACTCATGAGTGACTTTAAAGTCGAGACTAAATGTCTCCATTCCGGTTACACTCCGTCTAAGGGTGAACCATGCGCACTCCCGATTTATCAGAGTACCACTTATAAATATGATACTACTGATGAAATGGGACAGCTCTTCGATCTTAAGGCAGAAGGATACTTCTATACCCGTCTGCAGAACCCCACAAATGATGCTGTAGCAGCAAAAATTGCAGATCTGGAGGGTGGTGTTGCCGCTATCCTTACCTCTTCCGGACAGGCTGCCAACTTCTATGCAGTCTTCAATATCTGCGAAGCAGGTGATCATGTTGTGGCGGCTTCTACTATTTACGGAGGAACCTTTAACCTCCTGGCTGTTACCTTCAAAAAGCTTGGCATTGACTGCACTTTCGTTGACACCGATGCTAGCCCTGAAGAAATTGCAGCTGCCTTCCGTCCTAATACAAAGGTACTTTTCGCAGAGACCATCGCAAACCCGGCCCTGGTAATTCTTGATATTGAAAAATTCGCAAAGGTTGCTCACGAACATGAAGTTCCGCTTATTGTAGACAACACCTTCGCTACACCTGTAAACTGCCGTCCTTTTGAGTGGGGAGCTGATATCGTTACCCATTCCACAACCAAATATATGGACGGACATGCTGTGCAGGTTGGCGGAGCTATCGTTGACAGCGGCAACTTTGACTGGGATGCCTATGGACATAAATATCATGGACTGACTGAACCGGATGAATCTTATCATGGTGTTATTTATACTAAACAGTTTGGAAAGAAGGCTTATATCACAAAGGCAACCTCTCAGTTAATGCGTGACCTGGGCTCTATCCCGTCTCCTACAAACTGCTTCCTGTTAAACCTGGGACTTGAAACTCTTCCTCTCCGCGTGGAACGTCACTGCTATAATGCACAGAAGATTGCCGAATTCCTGAATGCCCATGAGAAAGTATCTCACGTAAACTATGCAGGACTTCCTGATGACAAATACTATCCACTTGCTCAGAAATACATGAACGAAGGCAGAACCTGCGGCGTTATCTCCTTTGAACTGACAGGAGGCCGAGAAGCTGCAGTCCGCTTTATGGACAGCTTAAAGCTTGCCACCATCGCAACTCATGTAGCAGCTTCCAAGACCATGATCCTGCATCCCGCAAGCCATACTCACCGCCAGATGAATGATGAACAGCTTGCAGAAGCCGGCGTATCACCGGGAATGATCCGCCTTTCTGTTGGTATTGAAAATGTAGAGGATATCATTGCAGACATCGAACAGGCATTAAAAAACGCATAAAAGATAATTTCAAAAAATCCGAAAGAACTTCTGAAATGATCACAGCTATAACAGATCATTTCCAGATTCTTCCGGATTTTTATTTTCAGGTCAAACGGATATTCGCAATCCGCTTTGCTACTTGATTCGGTTAAATTCTTTCTTATTTTCTACTTTAACAAATAAACATCTGTATAATATACCCCTTTGTCCTCCCCTTCCTGATGGGTAGCAACATAAATATCTATACAATTATGTTTAATCGCACCACCACAGTCCTCTGCAACATAAACCTGTCCATTGATCACAACCTTAGATCCATATGGAATCTGTGTAGGGTCCACCGCAATCGTACGGTTTGTCGTAGCAGTCACCCCTGTAGAAGTAATGCCATTTGCCCAAGGGCCACAACAAATACTGCAGGGACAATAATGAGTAATCTTAAAGGTTCCCAGCGGAACCAGTGACGCATCTGAAGACACAGCTACCGGAGTTCCCACCTTCACTCCATCCACAGACTCTCCCTTTGAAGCAGTTACACCATCCACAGCCTCTGCAAAAACGCCTTTGCCCTCACTCTTATGAATCGTTCCAGCTTCTTCGCCGTCTACTTTAGCGACCTTTGACTCCTCTGTTTTCTCCTCTGCTGCTGTATTCTCCAGAACACTGGTAGGAATATATCCAATGCCTCTTTTTCCATTCTCTTTTTTATAGTAAATCTGACTCCAGATGCCATTTACTGTAGCCAGGCGCTTCACTTCATCCTCCTGAATGACCTCACCTACTACCTGTCCATCCTTCTTTCCCGGATAATCCAGAATATCACTGTCCTTCAGTGCTGTAAAAGTTCCCTTTGCCTGAGCAACCTGATCACTGTCATTGATATGTTTTGTGGGCACATAGCCACTGATCTTTTCCGTACCCTTTTTGCTTTTTTTCTCATAAGTCACTTTACTCCAGCCATTATCACATACGGCCACTCTCTCTACACCGGTACCAAGATACACTCTTGCAAGCTTCTTTCCGTTTTTTCCCGGCATAGAGCGTATATAAGTTGCCTTTGCAGAAACAGAAACCTTATCCGACTTGGCAACTGCCGTTACCTTCTCTCCACTTCCATCATCAATCTCAAATGTCTGCGGTATCTTATTATCCTCCTTATAAGCATTAACTGTCCCCTCATAATCCAGAATATCCGCAGAAACTGTTGTTGGTAAAGTAAGCATACTGCAAACTAATAATACTAAAATTTTTTTCTTCATAAACTGAGTCTCAACTCCTTTATAGTCTCTCTCCGTCTGTCCTATCATAGCACACCCCCTCCCAATTTGCAATTTTCCAGTTACTGTTCACTCCGTTCTCAGTAACATTTTCCACCCCATCCTTCACGGAATCTTCATAAACTATGTTGCTTCTATGATTTCTATATGCTATAGTAAAATTATCAGAATTCTATTCTGCCTTACGAAAGATAAGATAAAATATAAATATTTTTTCGTAAAGGAGTGTGATTTTATGACTGCTGTTAAAGAACGTATTATAGGTGCTGTATCAATTATGAGTGATAAAGATGCTAATATCTTCTGGCATATTATTCAAAAACATTTTAAACTGCCTGATACATTCGCAGATATAGAAAAAGTAGAACCCGATGAAACAGATTTAATAATGTTAAAGGAAATCGAAAACAACCCTGACTGTCACGAATTCATTTCTCAGGAAAAATTAATGAAAGAACTTAATATGTAAGTATTGTTCCCTGAAAAGTGCCGATTTCAGCACTTTTCAGGGAGTCATAATTTTTCAATAAAACCATCATAAAAAATTTCAAAATAAATAAAAAAACATTTGACAAACTCCACTGCATATAGTATCATATATTTTGTCGCTGAGGTATTCCCTCAAACGACATCATAAATGCGATAGTGGCGTAGTTGGTAACGCGCGACCTTGCCAAGGTCGAGACCGCGGGTTCGAGCCCCGTCTATCGCTCTCAGAGCATCAGCTAAAGCTGATGCTTTTTTCGTCCCCTTCTATGACTTTCTATAACTATAGCAATCCCATATCCGCCAATAACATCTATATCCAATGTCCTTGATTAACATCCCTGAATCAAGTGAATATTCGCAATTGAAGCAGGGAACTTGCTTGATTCGGTTAAATCAATAACCAGCGCAGGACATTATATGTTTTTGCCCGCATTTGCAGGAGTCTTAGAAAAAGTTAGCGCCAGGAAATCTGCGTTATGTAAAAAAATTTCACTGTCTGAGCCGCATTGCGGCGAGTTTGAAATTTTTTTACATGTTTTTAGCAGATTTCCTGGCGCTTAGTTTTTCTTAGGCTCCGAAACCGCGGACAAAAACATATAATGTCCTGCGCGTCCCCATACCAGTACCAGCACCTTAGTGATGGAACAATCTGATACCAGTAAAGCTCATCACCATTCCATACTTATTGCAAGTCTCGATCACAGCATCATCACGCACAGATCCACCCGGCTGCGCAATATACTTCACGCCACTCTTATGAGCACGCTCAATATTATCACTGAATGGGAAGAATGCATCAGATCCCAGTGTAACATCCGTCATCTGATCCAGCCATGCACGTTTCTCTTCCTTTGTAAATACTTCCGGTTTCTCTGTGAAAGTTTTCTCCCACATACCATCAGCAAGTACATCCATATATTCATCCCCGATATAAACATCAATGGCATTGTCACGTTCCGCACGTGAAATTGTATCTTTAAATGGCAGATTCAGCACTTTCGGACACTGGCGAAGGAACCAGTTGTCTGCCTTCTGTCCTGCAAGTCTTGTACAATGTACACGTGACTGCTGTCCTGCACCAACACCGATAGCCTGTCCATCTTTTACGAAACATACAGAGTTGGACTGTGTATATTTCAGGATGATCAGAGAAATCTTCATATCACGTTTTGCTTCCTCTGTAAGCTCTTTATTCTCTGTCACAATATTGGAAAGCATTACATCATCGATCTCAAGCTCCTGACGGCCCTGCTCAAAAGTTACACCAAATACTTCTTTGTGTTCCAGCGGAGCCGGTACAAAGTTCTCATCAATCTGGATCACATTGTAGTTTCCTTTTTTCTTCTGCTTCAGGATCTCCAGTGCTTCCTCTGTGTATCCAGGTGCAATAACACCGTCAGATACCTCTCTCTTGATCAGAAGTGCTGTATCTTTATCACACACATCAGAAAGAGAAATAAAATCACCAAAAGAGGACATTCTGTCAGCACCGCGAGCTCTTGCATAAGCACATGCTAATGGTGAAAAATTCTTCCAGTCCATATCATTTACCCAGTAGATCTTTGCCAGAGTCTCTGTAAGAGGAAGTCCTACAGCAGCACCGGCAGGAGATACATGTTTAAAAGATGTAGCTGCAGGAAGTCCTGTTGCTTTCTTCAGATTGGATACCAGCTGCCAGCCATTAAAAGCATCCAGGAAATTGATATATCCCGGTCTTCCGGAAAGGATCTTTACCGGAAGCTCAGATCCGTCTGCCATATAAATTTTTGCAGGTTTCTGATTCGGGTTACAGCCATATTTTAATTCGAATTCTTTCATTATATAAATCCTCCGTATGAACCAAATAAGTATTTTAAAATTAATTCGTTACTGTTCACTCCGTTCACAGTAACTTAGCCAAAATTCATTCCAGATTGCCTGCGGCAATGGAATTTTGGCTTGTATGTCTCGGGATTTTGGCATATTCATGCCAAAACACCTCGCGGGATAGTGGTGTGTGAACAGTAACATTAATTCCTGTAAATAATTTCTAACTGCGAAAGCATCGTCTTATGTTCACAATAATCTATGAGCACTATCTGTACTCAGTAAGTGACTATTATTTATTCTTATTAATGATCTTGCTTTCGTACTTACCTGTCTCAATATCAATATATCTTACAAACAGAGATACTTTGTTATCTTCGTTCAGGCTGTTCCAGAGAAGTTCTGCAAACTCATTCATATCATCCGGAATTGCTACCAGTTTCGGTTCGCCTTCAAAGCTTGGAAGTGGATTTCCGTCACATTTATAAGTATGGATGAAATGTCCCTCTCCTGCAATGGCATTCTCGTATGCAAATGTGTATCTGTTACATGCATCCGGATTTCCGTTGTTACTCTTGAGAATTGACATTGCATAGTTGAATTTTCCGTTCTCTACGTGCATAACACCGGAGATACGAGGTGTATAGTTCGGACCGTCCGGCTCGAATTCTCTGCTTCTTAAGGACTGCTCAAAAGTAAGCTGATGATCCATTCCCTCATAAATGGTATCTGTCTGATCTCCGTTAGTTACGATTGTTTTGTTTCCCAGTACACGTACAGGTGCATAGATGATCAGACTCGGATCTGTAAGTTTGGACGGATCAAATGCCTGAGTACGGATTCCCTCACCATCCTCTACAAATACTCTGTTTCTGCTGTTCTCGCTTCTGCCCATGATGAAATAAGCTGTCACTGCTTTCTTACCGTCTGCGGAACGTCCGATCACAATTCCTCTGCCAGGATAGGAATTCTCTTTCAGTTCTTTTTCCAGTGATAACATTTCCATAATTTTTCTCCTTTTCGTTAAAAATAAGGTTAAAAAAAGCCTGGGAAACCTATTTATTCATTGAATAATCTCCAGGCTGCCCAGGCGGTCGGCTCATATACTCGCTGCACTCCCTGTAGGTAATCCTACTTCCGCCAGTCATGCAGGCACTGTTGTGAAAAAAAATCACACATTGTTATTATAGTACAATACTTCTTTGTGGATTTCAAGGCAAATTTTTTTGTGCTGTGCTGAATTTTCGTTTTACTGAACATTTTGCAAACCGTAATCAACATCAATCTGCGCCGCAATATCCGATTTCATCTGTATCCATGCATCCGGATTCTCCACATAATATTTCGGACAGTTTTTTCCGGTAACATCATAATGCCGGATCACGTTCTCTGATGTAAGCCCAAACCGCACGCACAACCACGCAGAAAGCTTCACTGCCGAATCATAAGTTGCCTCATTGAATTTCCCTGTCTCATCCGGATGACAGCACTCGATGGACAAAGTATCTACATTACGTGAATTCGTCGCATAGGACATCTCTGACGTAGGAATACACTGCACCACTTCCCCGTCGAGCCCCACTACAAAATGACTGCTCACCTTTGTGTCATGAGTAGTCGCCAGATTCTCGAAGTAGTTCCTGTTTGCAATGGCTGTTGCCCCCGGATTTGCAGTATAGTGAATGGCAATATACTGTACACTCTCAATGGGAATCTGCGGTCTGGAATATTCATTCGGTGTCAGCAGTTCCACATCTATGTACGGCGCCCCTTCTTTCTGCCATTGTTCCGGTCCGCCTGAAGAATCCGCATTATCTGTTCCTGACTGTTCCGCATCAGAAATCATCGTGTCAGAATTATGTAAAAAGTCCCCAATACTCCATCTATTTTCACTGGCCCGATTTATTATGATCCACCCAATCAGAACTATGATCACGAACAGCATGAGACTCATAAGAATTCTCTGATTTCTCTGCCTTACTCTGCTGCTCTTTCGTCTTTTCGACCTGCTGTTTTTCTTTTTTACTGCAGTTTTCCCTGTTCTGGCATCTGTTTTTTTCTTTTTGTTTGTATGCTTTTGCATTTTTACCTTCTCTTACGGGATTTTTACTCCCTGTAAAAAATACCCCGGCCGGCATGCCTGGAAGTCTTATTTCTTTCCATCAGCAGCCAGCCGGGGCATATATTACACCTGAAATTTATTATTTGTCATCTACGCTATAGTTCGGAGCTTCTTTTGTGATATGAATATCATGTGGATGAGATTCCTTAAGAGACGCTGCAGAAATCTTGATGAATCTGCCTGTTTCTTTAAGCTTCTCAATGGTTTCTGCTCCACAATATCCCATACCGGAACGGAGGCCGCCCATGAGCTGGAATACAGTATCCTCAACATGTCCCTTATAAGCAACACGTCCTTCTACGCCTTCCGGAACAAGTTTCTTCGCATTCTCCTGGAAGTAACGGTCTTTACTTCCGTTCTCCATAGCTGCGATAGATCCCATACCACGATATACTTTATATTTTCTTCCCTGATACAGTTCGAATGTTCCCGGGCTCTCATCGCATCCTGCGAACATGCTTCCCATCATGCAGACATTCGCACCGGCTGCGATTGCCTTTGTGACATCTCCGGAATACTTGATACCACCGTCTGCGATGATCGGGATTCCGTATTCTTTTGCAGCTTCATAGCAGTCCATAACAGCAGTGATCTGCGGAACACCGATACCTGCAACAACTCGTGTGGTACAGATAGATCCAGGTCCGATACCAACCTTAACTGCATCTACACCGGCCTCGATCAGAGCCTTTGTCGCAGCACCTGTTGCTACGTTACCTGCGATCACCTGCAGTTCCGGATATGCTGCCTTGATCTCGCGTACAGCCTTCAGAATGTTCTCTGAATGTCCATGTGCAGAATCAATTACGATCACGTCTACAGATGCCTTTACAAGTGCATCAACACGTGCAAGTACATTAGCAGTGATTCCTACCGCAGCACCGCAGAGAAGACGTCCCTGCTCATCCTTTGCAGCCAGAGGATATTTGATCTGTTTCTCAATATCTTTAATAGTAATTAAGCCTTTTAAGTTAAAGTCATCATCTACAATGGGTAATTTCTCTTTACGTGATTTTGCCAGAATCTTCTTGGCATCTTCCAGTGTAATTCCCTCTTTGGCTGTAATCAGTCCCTCAGAAGTCATACACTCTTTAATCTTCTTGCTGAAATCTGTCTCAAATTTCAAATCACGATTGGTAATGATTCCGACCAGTTTTCTGCCCTCTGTGATCGGCACACCGGAGATACGGAACTTTGCCATTAACTCATCTGCGTCCTTAAGTGTATGTTCAGGAGATAAATAGAAAGGATCTGTGATAACACCGTTCTCAGAACGTTTTACCTTGTCTACCTCTTCTGCCTGCGCTTCAATGGACATATTCTTATGAATAATACCAATACCACCCTGTCTCGCCATAGCGATCGCCATACGATGCTCGGTTACTGTATCCATTCCTGCACTCATCATAGGAATGTTCAGTTTAACCTTCTTTGTTAAGTAAGTTGTGACATCTACCTGATTCGGAATTACCTTTGAATATGCCGGAACTAACAGCACGTCATCAAAAGTAATGCCTTCACCAATGATAGTACCCATTGCATTTCCTCCCTTGCGTATATGAAATTAAATTACTATTGTAATGTAAAAAGGAACCAGCAACTGGTCCTTTTATTTTCAACAAGTGTAACAAAAATCAGATTCTATGTCAATCCAAAAAAACTTTGCTCGGTGCTGAATTTTTCATAGCCTGTGCAAGTGCCTCATCCGGTTCCAGGATGATCTTGCATAAATTTCCGTCCAGTCTTGTGATAACACCAAAGCGTTTATGCTCCGGATTTCCTGATGAAAAGTCCAGTACTTTCATGTTCTGGTTTCCGTTGTAATAGTCCATTCTGTGGGAATCCAGCGGTGCTGCCAGATCTGCTTCTGATAATTTGAAGCTCTTTACTTTCTTTCTTTTTGTCTTTGACATGATCATGTCGATGTCAAAATCGCCATTGATAAACAGATATTCATATTCTACATCTGTTTTCGGAATTACAAAGTAGCATGCAATTCCAAGTGCTACGGCAATGATCAGTGCCAGCGGTGTGATGATAAGTCCGGCAAATACTGCCAGCACTGTCAAAACGATCAGACCGTATTTGAGCAGGCTGTCTTTAGCCGTCTTATCTTTCTTTACCAGTAATTCTGAATACAAATCGCCCATTGTTTCGTCTCCTTTTCACTTGTTCAGCTGTTGAAAGCAGCTTTTTTTGCACAGCATATTTAACAATTATATTTTATTCATCATGCTGTTTTTCTGCATTATATCACAAAACGGAACCATCGTCTATGACGACGGTTCCGTTTCACATATTTCCGCCTATGCTGTTTTTATCTATAGTAATCCTCGTAAATAATGCATTTAAGACAGTTCAGCAGAGTGCGAAAGACAAGGAAGATATCTGCAGGCGTGCTGACGCACGGCAAAGATATCTGACGCAGGATTTCACACTCTGATGGGCTGGATTAAGATGCATTATTTCAGAGGATTGCTATAAGCATACTGCGGTATAATTTTATCGTTTATTAAAGATTACATCATTCCCATTCCCGGGTTAGCAGCCGGTGCAGGTGTGTCTTCTTTGATAATTGCAACAGCAGATTCTGTTGTAAGTAATGTAGATGCAACACTTGTAGCGTTCTGAAGAGCACTTCTTGTAACTTTTGCAGGGTCAAGGATACCTTCGCTTACCATATCTACATATCTTTCGTTCAAAGCATCGAAGCCGATTCCCGGTTCGGATTCTCTTACTTTGTTGATGATTACGGAACCTTCAAGTCCTGCATTTGCAGAAATGCGGAACAGAGGAGCTTCCAGAGCTTTCAGGATGATATTTGCACCTGTCTTCTCGTCACCTTCCAGAGTTGCTGCAAGTTTTGCAACTTCTTTGGATGCGTGGATGTAAGCAGATCCGCCACCTGCGATGATACCTTCTTCTACTGCTGCTCTTGTAGCTGCAAGAGCATCTTCCAGACGAAGCTTAGCTTCTTTCATTTCTGTCTCAGTGGAAGCACCAACACGGATAACAGCTACGCCGCCAGCCAGTTTTGCAAGTCTTTCCTGTAATTTTTCTTTATCAAATTCAGATTTTGTTTCTTCAATCTGTCCACGGATCTGAGCAACACGGTTTGCGATTGCATCTTTGTCACCCATACCGTCAACGATAACTGTGTTCTCTTTTGCAACTTTAACAGATTTTGCACGTCCTAACTGCTCCATAGTTGCGTCTTTCAGTTCCAGACCAACTTCTTCGGAGATTACCTGACCACCTGTAAGGATTGCGATATCCTGAAGCATTTCTTTTCTTCTGTCACCATATCCCGGAGCTTTGACAGCTACTACCTGGAAGGTTCCTCTTAATTTGTTTACAATCAGAGTTGTAAGAGCTTCACCCTCTACATCTTCAGCAATGATAAGAAGTTTCGCACCAACTTTTACGATCTGCTCCAGTAATGGAAGGATTTCCTGGATGTTGCTGATCTTCTTGTCTGTGATCAGGATATATGGATCTTCCAGATTTGCTTCCATTTTTTCCATATCTGTTGACATATATGCGGATACATATCCACGATCGAACTGCATACCTTCTACAAGGTCAAGTTCTGTGTGCATTGTCTTGGATTCTTCTACTGTGATAACGCCGTCTTTGGAAACTTTTTCCATAGCATCTGCTACTAACTGTCCAACAGTCTCATCGCTTGCGGAAATAGATGCAACGTTTGCGATCTGTTTCTTGCCGCTGATTGTCTGGCTCATGTTCTTGATTGCTTCTACAGCTACATCTGTAGCTTTCTTCATTCCTTTTCTGAGGATGATCGGGTTAGCGCCTGCTGCCAGGTTTCTCATTCCTTCGTGAACCATAGCCTGTGCAAGAACAGTAGCTGTTGTTGTACCATCACCTGCTACATCGTTTGTTTTGGAAGCAACTTCTTTGATCAGCTGTGCGCCCATGTTTTCAAATCCGTCTTCCAGTTCAATTTCTTTTGCGATTGTAACACCGTCGTTTGTGATAAGCGGAGCACCGTATGGTTTGTCAAGAACTACGTTTCTTCCTTTCGGTCCTAATGTTACTCTTACTGTATCAGCTAATTTATTTACACCAGCTTCAAGAGCTGCTCTGGCTTCTGCGCCGAATTTAATTTCTTTTGCCATGATAATATGACCTCCTGATTCAAATTTTAATCTCTATGAATTCTTTCTGATACTTAGCCGGTATTTCATGTTACATCCTGTAAATATTATCTTATAAGTATCTTCATTTATGTTTTCTATTTTGATATTGCTTATTTAACAATTGCAAGAATATCATTCTGTTTTACGATAATGTATTCTGTGCCATCCATTTTTACTTCTGTTCCTGAATATTTGGAGTAGATAACTTTATCACCTACAGCTACTTCCATTTTTACTTCTTTGCCATCAACAACTCCGCCAGGTCCTACAGCTACAACTTCTGCCTGCTGTGGTTTCTCCTGTGCCTGTCCCGGAAGAACGATTCCGGATTTTGTTGTTTCTTCTGCTTCAACCTGTTTTAATACAACTCTGTCACCTAAAGGTACTAATGTCATGATCTATATCCTCCTTTATTCTCCAACTAAAGCTTTCCTGTTACCGTACTCTTTCCGTTATCGCAAAATATCCGGCAACTGTTTCGGCACTCTGTCTAATTCTGCCGATTTTTGCTAGCACTCATTTACTTTGAGTGCTAATCACTGTCCTTATATTATTGAAAATGAGTCGATTTCGCAAGTGCTTTTATCATTATAAAATAATCTATATTCTCTTTTTTACTTATATATTCTCTTTTTTTCTTTTGTTTTCTTAATTTACAAATAATTTTGTCATATCTTCCTTGTCTTTCGCACTCAATTGAATTGTCTTCAAATACATCAATTAAGAGGCTTGCTATAGTTCCTGTAACATAATAAAAAGACCGTCCACCATACAGCAGACAGCCTTCTTGCATTCATTATTTATGGAAGCTTCTATATCAGGATTTCTTATTTCTCTGAGCTTTAATCTCTTCCAGTTCATCAAAGATGACTTCATTCAGCACTTTAATGTAGGTTCCTTTCATACCGGAAGATCTGGATTCAATCACACCGGCACTTTCAAACTTCCTCAAAGCGTTTACGATAACAGATCTGGTGATTCCCACGCGGTCTGCGATCTTACTTGCAACCAGGATTCCCTCATCTCCGTCAAGTTCATCAAAAATATGGATGATCGCCTCCAGTTCGGAGAAAGATAAAGTATTAAACGCAGATTTCACTACCTGCTGCTTTCTGTCCTCCTCAGCATTCTCTTCATGAACCGCTCTCATCATCTCAAGCCCTACAACGGTTGTTCCATATTCACTGACAATAATATCTTCAATGTCATATGGTTTCTCATAACGATACATAAATACAGTACCCAGTCGTTCCCCTGCAATATCTATCGGATTAATGATTCCCTGATAACTGCTTGATACATGTTCAAATCCCAGTGTCTGAAGATTTACATTCTCTTTTGTTGACAGGACACCCAGAAATCTCTCGTTTAACAGGGAATCTACATATCCGCCAACCTTGTCCTCGATCAGTTCAGTGATCTCCTCTACTCCCGGGCATAAACTGACACCCAGAACCTTTCCTTTTTTACTGAGAACCAGAATGTTGGAACTCAGTGTCTCCATCAGAACCTGACAGATGTCATTAAATACCACTTTGCTGGAACTGCTGTTATGCAGAAGTTTATTAATTTTTCTTGTTCTATCCAGCAGCTGAACACTCATATTGTCCTCCTTTCACCCTGTACATATCCGAAATCTTTCTGTCATTATTTCATAAATGAGCAGTCACTTTCTTTTGCTCGCAAGGAAGATTCAGACACACATGGTCATTAACATTACTGATACTTTGATTTTACACGTTTTAAAGTCAAATTACAAGACAAATTTTACTATTTTTTTATTTATTTTTGCTTTTCTGAAAATAGATTCCTTTTATAATATTATTCAATAAATATCATCATCAAAAGTTCAAAGGATTGAAGACAAAAAGGTCAGAAAGTCACTGACTGTAAAACAAAAAACGGAACTGTTGCATTAATGAAATTCATTTTCAACTGCTGCAACAGTCCCATTTATAACATTTACAATCCGTTATTATTCTTTCTCGTCCTTTGCCTCTACATATCCACATGTCTCCTGGCTGCAGACAAGCTTATTCCCCTTTTCCACCATATAGCTTCCACATTTCGGGCATTTCTTTGCTGATGGTTTCTGCCAGGACATGAAATCACAATCCGGATTATCCTCACATCCGTAGTACTTACGTCCTTTTTTGGTTTTCTTAAGCACAATCTCTTTTCCACATTTCGGACATGCCACCCCGATCTTCTCAAAATATGGTTTGGTATTTTTGCATTCCGGAAATCCCGGACATGCAAGGAATCGTCCATGAGGACCATATTTGATCACCATATGTCTGCCACAGTTTTCGCAGATCACATCTGTCACTTCATCCTGAATATCAACCTTTTCAAGTTCTTCCTCTGCCGCATCTACATCCTTCTTCAGATCCGGATAGAAGTTGCTTACTACTGTCTTCCACTTTACAGTTCCTGCTGCCACACAGTCCAGAAGCCCTTCCATAGTCGCAGTGAAGTTTACATCTACAATACTCGGAAAAGCCTGTTTCATAATATTATTGACAACTTCCCCCAACTCTGTAACATACAGGTTCTTCTGTTCTTTTGCAACATAACGGCGGCTGATGATCGTTGTGATCGTCGGCGCATAGGTACTTGGACGTCCGATTCCCAGTTCTTCCATAGTCTTGACCAGAGATGCCTCTGTATAATGTGCAGGCGGCTGCGTGAAATGCTGTTCTGGTTTCAGTTCCTTAAGACTAAGCTTCATTCCTCTTTCAAGACTCTGATTCAGAACATTTCCTTTTTTCTGGTCCTCTTCATCTGTGTATACAGACATAAATCCGTCAAATATGATCTTGGAGGCAGAGACTGTAAAAATATACTGGTCTGCACCAATCTTTACAGATGTTGTTTCGTATTTTGCAGGAGCCATTCTGCTGGCCGCAAAACGTCTCCAGATAAGCTGATACAATCTGAACTGATCTCTTGAAAGAGATTCCTTCAGTACAGCCGGTGTACGGCTGATGTCTGTAGGACGGATTGCTTCGTGAGCATCCTGGATCTTCTGTCCCTTTTTCACAGCTTTCTCAGACTTTGAAACATAATCCTCTCCGTACTGAGCAGTGATATATTCTCTTGCAGCAGCATCTGCTTCCTCTGAGATTCGGGTGGAATCTGTACGCAGATAAGAGATCACACCTACCGTTCCATTTCCTTTGATATCAATTCCTTCATACAGCTGCTGTGCCAGACGCATTGTCTTCTGTGTGGAAAAGTTTAAGGTCTTGGCTGCTTCCTGCTGTAAGGTACTTGTAGTAAAGGGAAGCGGTGCATTCTTGATCCTCTCGCCTTTCTTTACTTCATTGATCTCATATTCTTTATCTTTCAGAGAAGCCAGAAGTTTATCCATTTCCTCTTTGCTGTGGATATCCATCTTTTTATCTGTTCCATAGAACTTCGCCTGCAGCGGTTTCTTCTCACCCTTCACCTGAAAATCTCCCTCCAGGCTCCAGTATTCTTCCGGAATAAACGCATTGATCTCATCTTCTCTGTCACAGATGATACGAAGCGCAACAGACTGTACGCGCCCCGCACTTAAGCCTCTCTTGACTTTTGCCCAGAGAAGCGGGCTGATGGTATAACCTACCATACGGTCAAGCATACGTCTTGCCTGCTGTGCATCTACCAGATCCATATCCAGGTTTCTGGCCTGTTTGATTGATGATTTTACTGCTGTCTTGGTAATCTCGTTAAAGGTAATCCTGTGCATCTTCTTCGGATCTTCTTTTAATGCCTGCATCAGATGCCAGGAAATTGCCTCTCCCTCGCGGTCAGGGTCAGTTGCAAGATAAATCTTGTCTGCTTTCTTTGCAGCCTTGCGAAGCTTTGCAAGCAGTTCTCCCTTTCCTCTGATTGTTATATATTTGGGTTCAAAATCATGCTCAACATCAATTCCGAACTGACTCTTCGGGAAATCACGGACATGTCCGTTAGAAGCTTCCACATCGTAATTCGCACCGAGAAATTTCTTTATTGTTTTCACTTTTGCAGGTGATTCTACTATCACCAGATATTTCGCCATGCTACCTCTCCTAGTCGTAATCTGTTATTCTTCACAGTGTCCCTGAACGGGCACATTGCCTGACAGCGATATTGTTACATATGAAAATCGCCCTGCGCCGCAGAAACGTGAAGCACAATAATCATAAATCGTCAACTGTCTTTTACATAATAATGTCTCCCGCTCTCTCTTATGAGCCCCCGCAGTGTCAGTTCCACAAGACAGTTGCTTACCTGTGCCGGGGAAAAGCCTGTTTTTCTCACAATGTAGTCGGGATTTTTTGGTCGTAAATCGAGACAACTATACACCATATTCAAATCTCTTGCAAGTCCCAAGTTGTTTTTTTCACCGTTTTGTGTTACTTTTTCCATCGAAATTCCAAGTTCTTCCAGCATAATTTCCGGACAGTATGCAATCCCTGCGCCGTCGTAGATCAGCTTATGGCAGCCTCTGCTGAGTTCATCTGTCACTGCCCCCGGAATCGCATAGACCATCTTTCCCTGTTCCAGTGCAAATCCCGCAGTGATCAGCGAACCGCTGTTTTCTTTTGCTTCCACTACCAGAACCGCGTCTGACAAAGCACTGATGATCCGGTTTCGCGCCGGGAAATGCCAGGAAACAGGTCCTGAACCCAGTGGACATTCACTGATGATCCCACCATTTTCCCATAAGATCCTCTCATAGAGTTTTCTGTTCGATTTCGGATAGCATACATCAACACCACTTCCAAGCACCGCAAATGTAGGCATCTTTCCTTCCAGTGCGCCTTTATGTCCTTCTGAATCAATGCCAAGTGCCATACCGCTGATAATCTGGACTCCAGCTACACTTAACGCTTTCGCATACCGGAATGCCTGCATCCTTCCATAAGGACTGCACATTCTGGCACCGATCACTGCCACCGTTCTTCTCTTAGGATCAGGAAGTCTGCCTTTTACATAAAGCTTTGCCGGCATGGAGGGATACTGCTTCATTATCTGAGGATATTCCGGATCTGATTTCTCAATACATCGTATCTGACCTGTACTGTATTCTTCTGTATGATTATTTTTCACATCAGTTCTTTCCATATAAAATACCTCACTGACCTTTATTTTATGACAGAATCTTTGTCAAATGCCCTGTACGAAAGTGCTTCTCCGATATGATGACCGGCAATCATTTCTTCCCCTTCCATATCCGCAATTGTTCTGGCTACCTTCAGGATCCTGTGATAGGATCTGGCACTGAATGCGATTTTTTCAAAGGCTCTTGCCAGAAGTCGGGATGCGCTGTCTGTAAGAGGGCAGAATTTATCGATCAGACTGCTCTTCAGCTGCCCATTAAAATTTATTTTCTCATCTTTATACCGTTCTTCCTGGATTTTCTGTACTTTTTCCACTCTTTTTCTGATAGCAGCGGAATTTTCTCCCTTTCTTCCACAGTGAAGCTGTGAAAAAGAAACCGGCGGTACCTCAGTGCTGATATCAATTCTGTCCAGAAGGGGGCGACTGATTTTTCCCATATAATGTGTGATCTCACCTGCTGTACAGGTGCATCTGTTTAAATCCGGATAATAACCGCAGGGACAGGGGTTCATCGCTGCACATAACATAAAATCCGCCGGAAAGTTGTAAGTTCCGCTTGCTCTGGCTATCTGGATCACTTTATCCTCCATGGGCTGTCGCAGAAGTTCCAGACTTGCTCTGGAAAATTCCGGCATTTCATCCAGAAAGAGTACACCTTTATGCGCAAGAGTGATTTCGCCGGGTCTGGGATTACGCCCGCCTCCTGCAATTGCCTGCGGAGTACTTGTATGATGAGGGCTGCGAAATGGTCGCTCATCGATCAGAGGATGTTCTCTTGAAAGAAGTCCTGCAATACTGTAAATTCTGGTAAGCTCCAGCTTTTCTTCAAAGCCAAGCCCAGGCATGATCGTCGGCAGTCTTCTGGCAAGCATGGTTTTGCCCGTTCCCGGAGGTCCGATAAGGAGAAGATTGTGAAATCCGCTTACTGCAATTTCCGCCGCTCTTTTTGCCCCTTCCTGTCCTTCAATGTCTGAAAAATCCATTCCCATATCTGTATTTATAATAGAAGGAATTTCTTCCTGTATTTCCCTCTTCAGATAGGGTTCCGGATTCTTAAGACACTCGACCAGTTCCCGTAAATTTTTTACTCCTGCTACCGGCACATCCCTGATTAGTCTTCCTTCTTTCAGATTCTCATAGGGAACTACGCAAAAACGGCTGCCCAGACTTCTTGCACACAACACAATCGGCAGGATTCCGGATATCCCATGGATTTCTCCGTCCAGACCGATCTCCCCTGCCATCATAACTCTGCTGACAACCTGAGGGCTGATCATCTCAAAAGCAGCCAACACTGCTGCTGCCACCGGTACATCAAAACCGGCTCCCTCTTTCTTCATGTCTGCAGGAGCAAAATTGACGGTAATTCTCTTTGGTGGAAACTGATAACCATTATTCTTGAATGCTGTGCGTACCCGTTCCTGCGCTTCCTTTACCTGCGCAGAAGGAAATCCTACCATGATAAAGGAAGGAAGTCCGTTACTTACATCAGCTTCTACCTGCACAGGGCATACTTCCACCCCAAAAATTGCAGCTGATAATACACTTGCAAACAAATATAAACTCCTTTCTTCCGGCATAAATCTCCCCCGATATTTATGCTCGCCAAACAGCGGACGACTGAATAGTTACATCACTTAACTTGTATTGGAAATTATTTCAGAAATCAGATTAGAAAAAAGATTATTTTTATAATAGACCATTTTGCTCTGTTTTGCAACCGTTCATTTTGTTCTGTTTTATACTTTTTTCAGTACATAATCTGCGAAGGCTTTTCACAGATCATGTTTGGGAGTACACTACAAAACAGAGAGGTGAACTATATGAAATTTCAGCGTATTCAGGATTTACGTACAGATGCTGACATGTCACAGAAACAGCTCAGCGAAATTCTTCACATCAGCCAGCGTTCCTACTCTCACTATGAGACAGGTTCACGCAATATCCCGGTTGAAATGCTTATCAGACTGGCAAATTATTACGATATAAGTGTTGATTATCTGGTAGGACGCACTGATAAAAAAGAGATGAATAAATAAGTAAAATCACTTTTTTTAATATAAAAGGATTCCTGTAACTGTTTATGTTACTGAATCCTTTTATATTTTTTGTATCTTTTATTCTTTTATCATAACAGTATCCACAGAAGGATGGACTTTTGCACCCTCCGCTTTTGTTTTTGTCTTAATATTCACATAAAGACGACCATTATCAAAGGTAAGATAACCCTTTGCTACATTTCCCAGCGAGTCTGTAAACGAGAATCTGGTTGCATTTCCTGCGACGGATTTCTTTACTTTTGCCTTGCAGGTGGCTGTCTTTTTCTTATTTGTCTGTGAATAAGTAAAGGTAACCGACTTCTGACTGAGTTTCTTAATTTTGATTTTAACCCTGCCGTTCTTACTGCGCCAGGTTCCCAGATAATCCTCCGGGTTAAAAACATAAGCCCGTTCCAGAACCGGTGTTGGCGTTGCCGTAGGAATCGGTGTTGGGGTAGGTGTGGGCGTAGCTGCAGGTGTCGGTGTTACAGTGGGAACTCTTTCCAGTGCCGCGATCGCTTCTGCTTTTCTCTGCTCTCTGTCCACATTCTTTCTGTGTTGAAGCAGCAGAGTGCCTGCCAGCATAAGCAGGATAAACAGGATAATTACAATTATCAGAAGTTTTATAAGTCTTTTTTTCTTTTTATTCCGTTTCTGTTTCCCGTTGTTTGTTACCGACAAATCTGCATCTCCTCTTCTGTTTCTTGTTCGTTACTTATTCTTTTCCATCCCAGCAATAGGTACAGAGTTTACATGGTGAAATTCCAATGGAAGCTTTCAGATCATCAAGTCTGTGGAATTTCAGTGATGTGAAATTCAGCTCCTTACGGATTTCTTCCAGCATTTCTTTATAATTTGTTGAATTTGGATCTGCATAGTCTGCCAGGACTTTATCACTGACATTCTCTCCCTCGCGTTTGGCGATCACACGTCTTGTGATCAGATCCATCTCCGATTTAGAACGTGAGAAATTCAGATATTTGCATCCATAAAGTAAAGGCGGACACGCAGGACGGATATGTACTTCCTTTGCACCATTTCTGTAAAGAAATTCCGTTGTTTCTCTTAACTGTGTTCCACGTACAATAGAATCATCGATCATCAGAAGGCTCTTATCCTTGATCAGACGATGTACAGGAATCAGCTTCATTCTTGCGATAAGATTTCTCTGGCTCTGCTGTGTAGGCATAAATGATCTTGGCCAGGTTGGTGTATATTTGATAAACGGACGGGCAAAAGGCACACCGGACTGGTTCGCATATCCGATTGCATGGGCAATACCGGAATCCGGAACACCGGCTACAATATCGGGATTTACTTCTCCCCTGTCTCTCCTGGCCAGCATATCACCGCAATGATAACGCATTTCTTCTACATTCACACCCTCGTATGCCGAAGTAGGATATCCGTAATATACCCAGAGGAAAGAACAGATTCGCATCTCTTCCCCTGGTTTCTGCAGGGTTTCCACACCGTCCGGAGTCACTGCAACAATTTCTCCGGGGCCCAGTTCTTTCAGGTCTTCATATCCAAGATTCAGGTATGCAAAGCTTTCAAAAGACACACAACAGGCATCTTCTTTCTTTCCCACGATCAGTGGAGTCCTTCCCAGACGGTCACGTGCTGCCAGAATCCCCTTTGGTGTCAGGATCAGCATGGTCATGGAACCTTCTATCACTTCCTGCGCATAACGGATTCCCTCAATCATATTGTCTTTCTGATTGATCAGTGCAGCTACCATTTCTGTGGGATTTACGCTTCCTCCACTCATTTCCAGAAAATGAGTGCATCCGTTTTTAAAACAGTTGGCAATCAGTTCATCCATGTTATTGATCTTTCCAACTGTGGTAATTGCAAAGTTGCCAAGATGAGAGCGCACCAGAAGAGGCTGAGGTTCATTATCTGAAATACATCCGATTCCCAGATTTCCCTCCATCTCACCAATGTCACCATCAAATTTGGTCCTGAACGGCGCATTTTCAATGTTATGAATCACGCGGTCAAAACCACGTTTCTTATCATACACTGCCATTCCGCCTCTGCGTGTTCCCAGATGGGAATGATAATCAATTCCGAAGAAAAGGTCCAGAATGCAACTGGACTTTGATGCTACTCCAAAAATTCCACCCATTATCGTATTCTCCTTTTGTTCATCATCTTCAGGCAACTTTTAATAATCCTCTTCGATAATCCATTTAAAAAGATTACTATAGCCCGTTTCATAACGTTTTCCTTCGCTATAACAGTTCTTATCCTGCCAAATTGCTGTAAAAACAGTTATATCACACAACACTCCCATTATATAGAATGAAAATTTAGAAGTAAAGAGTTTTAACCTTATTTCTTTTCCTTGATGATACCTGTTCTGTATGCATCCAGCAGCTGAATCAATTCCTGTATTCTCTCTTTCAGCGCATGACCTGTATCTGTATCACCCACAAGCTGGCGTCTGGACATGTAGCTGACTGCCACGCGGTTCGATACAATATCAGTCTCTCTTGCCACAGCATCTGCTTTGGACGTAAACGGTTCATGAGCAGTAAGATTCAGTCCATAGGAATTATAGATCAGCGTATATCCGGCAATTCCCGTTACTTTCTGATATGGCTTGGAAAAACCACCGTCAATCACGATAACCTTTCCATCACATTTTACAGGACTTTCTCCTTCACTCTGGTGTACCGGAACATGGCCATTGATGATATGCCCTTTTTCCGGATCCAGACCAAATTCACGAAGCATATTATCTACCACTTCTTCATTCTCCCAGAGGCGGTAATAAGCATTCTTCTTCTCTTCATGTGTAGAAGGATCCTCTATGAAATATCTTTCAAAAGTACTCATCTTGCTCTTGCCAAACAATGGTGAATTCGGAGCTGCCCAGATATACCACATAATATCTCTGCCCTTCTTCTGTTCTTCTTTTCCTACAGAATAGAATGCTCTGCGCACATAGGTTTCCAGTACATCATACAGTTCTTTTCCCTTGTAGCTTTTTCCATAAATCTGTACTTCCCGGAATGTTCCGTCTTCATTCAGAGGAATGCTTCCATGAAACAGAAGATTTCCGTTATATACTGTATAAAGCCCGCCTTTGTCAAGTAGGAGACGGATGTGGTTTTGCAGTTTTTCACAGTTTCTGAATGCAGAGGACAGTTTGTCCATAACTTCTTTTTCTCCGGCTGTAAGTTCGTATGGATGTTTCCAGTCAATAGTCGGAAAATTATTGTCGCGAAGCGGATATTCTTTTCCGTCAGGCAGTGTGATCGTCCCTTTTTCCGGATTGATCCGATGAAGAAGTGCTCTGTCTTCCATCTGGAATTCTTTATGTCTGCGCACCAGTTTACCTTCTAATTTAAACTGGATCACAGCAATAGCCTTGTGCATTTTTTTGCCCAGTTCTTCCTCAAGAACATTATAATTGAAAGCACCTTTCATAGCAAAAATCTCGCAGGGATCATCCTTATACACCTCCATCACAAAGGTCGCCAGAGGAAGCATATTGATTCCGTATCCATCCTCAAGAATATCCAGATTTCCGTAACGGATACTGTTTCTTACCACTGTTGCAATACAGGCTTTCTGTCCTGCTGCCGCACCCATCCAGACAACATCATGGTTTCCCCACTGAATATCCAGGGAGTGATACTGCATCAGGCGATCCATAATGAAATGTGGAGCAGGACCTCTGTCATAAATATCCCCCAGAATATGTAAATGATCCACGACCAGACGCTGGATCAGTTCTGCAAGCGCAATGATAAAATTCTCCGCACTGCCGATCTCAATGATCGTATTTACAATAGAATCATAATATGCCTCTTTGTCAAGAACTTCCGCTTTCTCTGTGATCAGTTCTTCGATCACATAGGCATAATCTGCAGGAAGAGCTTTTCGTACTTTGGACCTGGTATATTTGGAGGCTGTTGTCTTACAGATTTCAATAAGACGGTAGAGCGTGATCTTATACCAGTTTTCCATATCTTCTTCCGTATCTTTGACAAGATCCATCTTCTCTTTCGGATAATAGATCAGAGTTGCCAGAGAACGCTTATCATTGTTACTTAATGTATGTCCAAACACATCATCAATCTTCTTCCTCACTGCACCGGAACCATTTCTGAGCACATGTGAAAACGCCTGATACTCCCCATGAAGGTCTGACATAAAGTGTTCCGTTCCCTTCGGCAGATTCAGGATTGACTGAAGATTGATAATCTCCGTAGATGCCTTTCCGATTGTAGGATAAATTTCTGCAAGTCTCTGTAAATATCTAAGTTCGTCTTTCTTCATATCCATCTCCTGTTATCATATATTATGATGTCAGGGCATTTTATGTTGCTGTCTGCACCATGCCCTGCAACACACTTTGCGGTCACAGAATTTATGCTCATCCTGTAAAGTCAAATAATGACATCTGGTTCGACTGCGGGATATCTCCGAATAATTTCAGATCATCCATCAGATCAATAACCGTTTTGCTGACCTTTGTTCTGTCGCGGAAGTCGTCTTTTGACAAGAATTTTCCCTGTTTTGCAGCATCAACCACTGCATCTGCCGCCTTATCTCCCAGTCCGTCAATAGTTGCAAGTGACGGCATCAGTTTCCCATCCACGATCTGAAATCTCTGTGCCTTGGCAGTATAAAGATCAATCGGTACAAATTCAAATCCACGTGCGTACATTTCCTGTACAATACGCATATCCTTCAGGGTATCCAGTTCTTTTTTAGATGCTGAATCACCTTTTTTGCGAATTTCTGCCATATAATACTCCAGGCGTTCCTTTCCCATACACATCATCTCATAGGAGAACGCTGTGGCGCGGATACTGAAATATGCCGCATAGTATGCCAGTGGCTGAAACACCTTATACCACGCAATTCTGTACGCCATCATAACGTATGCTGCTGCATGAGCCTTCGGGAACATATACTTGATCAGCTTACAGGACCAGATATACCAGTCCGGAACTCCATGCTCTTTCATGGTCTCGATCCACTCATCACGAAGACCTTTTCCCTTACGGACGCTCTCCATGATCGTAAACGCAAGGCCACTTTCCACTCCTTTTCCGATAAGGTAGATCATAATATCGTCTCGGGTACAGATAGCTGTGGAAATGGTTGCCTTACCCTCCTGGATCAACACCTGGGCATTACCCAGCCATACATCCGTACCATGAGAAAGCCCTGCAATACGGATCAGGTCAGAGAAGTATTTCGGCTTGGTGTCAATAAGCATCTGCATGGCGAAATCTGTACCAAATTCCGGGATTCCCAGACATCCGAGCTTACATCCGCCAATATCTTCCGGTTCAATTTTCAAAGCCTTTGTACTTGCAAACAATGACATGACATCCCTCTGATCCAGGGGAACATCCCTGGCACTGATTCCCGTTAAATCCTCCAGCATTCGGATCATAGTGGGATCATCGTGTCCAAGTATATCAAGCTTCAGCAGGTTTCCGTCAATAGAATGGTAATCAAAATGTGTGGTGATAATGTCACTGTTCACATCATTCGCAGGGTGCTGGACAGGAGTAAATTTCTCAATCTCCTCACCTACAGGAAGTACGATAATGCCTCCCGGATGCTGTCCTGTTGTACGCCGCACGCCTGTACATCCCTGTACGATGCGGTTGATCTCACAGTAACGTTTATGCACACCACGCTCTTCAAAATAATTCTTCACATAACCAAATGCAGTTTTCTCCGCAAGCGTACCGATAGTCCCTGCCTTGAATGTCTGTCCCTTACCAAAAATAACCTCTGTATATCTGTGTGCATTAGCCTGATACTCTCCTGAAAAGTTAAGGTCAATATCCGGTTCCTTATCTCCCTTGAATCCAAGGAATGTCTCAAAAGGAATGTCAAACCCTTCCTTTTTCATCCTGGTTCCACATTTCGGACAGATCTTATCCGGCATATCACATCCCGCCATACCTGCATACTGCTTTACTTCCGGTGAATCAAAATCACTGTATTTGCAGTCCGGATTAGGACAGAGATAATGCGGCGGCAGAGGATTTACCTCTGTGATACCGGACATGGTAGCTGCCAGAGAAGATCCTACAGAACCTCGCGAACCTACCAGATAACCATCTTCATTTGACTTCCATACAAGCTTCTGTGCAATGATATACATTACGGCATACCCATTGGAAATGATTGAATTCAGTTCCCTGTCAAGCCTGCTTTCCACAATCTCCGGCAATGGATCTCCATACATTTCATGCGCTTTTGTAAAACAGATATTCTTCAGATCCTGGTCGGAATTCTCAATGACCGGCGGGAATTTGTCCGGATGAATAGGTGATATCTTCTCAATCATATCTGCGATCTTATTTGTATTTGTAATGACAACTTCTTCTGCTTTCTCGCTTCCCAGATAGGCAAATTCTTCCAGCATTTCCTCTGTGGTACGTAAATACAACGGTGCCTGCTCATCTGCATCTGAGAATCCGTTTCCGGCCATAATGATCCTTCTGTAAATCTCATCCTGTGGATCCATGAAATGCACATCACAGGTTGCAACTACCGGTTTCTTAAACTGCTCTCCAAGCTTAACGATCTTCCTGTTTATCTCCTTCAGGTCTTCTTCGGAACTGATCATATCATGCTTATCATCTGCTATCATAAATCTGTTATTTCCAACAGGCTGGATCTCCAGATAATCATAGAAATTTACCAGTCTGGCTATCTCAGTATCCGGTGCATTTCTCAGAAGTGCCTGATACAGTTCCCCTGCTTCACAGGCACTTCCCACCAGAAGTCCGTCTCTGTACTGCTCCAGCACACTTTTGGGAACACGTGGACGTCTGTGATAATACTTCAGGTGCGACTGACTCACTAATTTATACAGATTAATGCGCCCTGTCTCATTTCTGGCAAAAATGATCACATGGTAGGTCGGCAGTTTCCTGATAGTATTTACAGAAACAGCTCCCTGCTCATTCAGCATATCCACATCCCGGATATCACGCTCTTCCAGCATCTTTACAAACTTCACAAAAATCTCTGCAGTACATGCGGCATCATCTACTGCCCGGTGATGATTTTCCAGTGAAACCCCAACTGCTTTTGCTACCGTATCCAGCTTAAATCTGTTCAATGCAGGAAGCAGGAAACGGGCCATACCGACCGTATCTACATAAGTAAAATCATGTGCGATTCCCAGTCTGTCACAGTTTTTCATAATAAATCCCATATCAAAGTCCGCATTGTGTGCAACCATAACCGCATCCTTGCTGAATTCAAGGAATTTCGGAAGCACTTCTTCGATAGTCGGGGCATCCATGACCATACTGTCATTGATACTGGTCAGCTGTTCAATGCGAAAAGGAATCGGTACCTTTGGATTTACAAATGTGGAAAAACGGTCCGTAATCTCACCATTTTCTACCAGTACGGCGCCAATCTCTATGATCTGACAGGTCAGCGAAGAAAAACCTGTTGTCTCAATATCAAAGACCACAAATCTACCGTTCAGCTTCTGACCTTTTCCATTGGTCACCATACCTTTTAAATCATCTACCAGATAGCCTTCCATTCCATAAAGAACCTTAAAATCAGAATCCTTCGGCACACATCCGCCCCAGGCATCGAAACAGTGATTTGCCTCCGGAAACGCCTGTACAACCCCATGGTCTGTAATGGCAATGGCAGGATGTCCCCACTCATAAGCACGTTTCACCAGAGATTTGGCATCCGTAACCCCATCCATATCGCTCATCTTTGTATGACAGTGAAGCTCTACTCTTTTCTGTGGGCTGGTATCTACTCTGGCAGTTGTAAAATTGGCAATTTTCTTAATCCCGGCTATAGATGCAATAGTCAGTTCACTGTCAAAACGGTCTACTGTTGTCACACCGCGAAACTTCAGAAAAGCCCCCTTCTTTACATGTTCTGTCACTTCCGGCACCTGTTCATTGCGCAAAAACATCTTCACAACAATACTGTCCGTAAAGTCTGTGATCGGGAAGATAAGAATTGTTTTTTCATTACGGATTTCTCTGGCTTCAACCTCCATAACCTGTCCGCGGACGATCACCTCACCCATCTCACCGGTAATCGTCTCAAGTGCAACAGGCTCTCCTTCGAAATCTCTTCCATAAATAACATCCGGATTGCTGTCCCTTCTGAATCCACCCCGGAAATCTCCCTTCCTGTTGTCTTTGCGGTCTGCAAATGCAGCTTTTTTGTCCTTCTTTTCCTGCTGTCCCTTATCAGTCTTTTTCTCTGCTTTCTTCTCTGCTGTTCCTGCTTCTTCAAACTGAGCCGGCTCTTCATTCTTACTGTTTAATTTCGCATGACGGATTACATTTTCCACTTCCTGAGCGATCTGCACTGCTGCATTCTTACGGTACTTACTTTCCTGCGTCTCCCTGAACTCAAGTTCCACCTTTAAGTCCATTCCACATCTTTCGCAGAAAACCTTCTGCAGATATTCGATCAGGATCCCGCTCTTTTCTCTGGCTATTACAGAATCAGGAAGGATCATATGAAGATCATTTTCTCCGGGAAAAGAAATCTGCGCCTGTCTGAACATATTGTATTCCAGCATATTGTAGCTGCGCAGTTCCAGTTCCATGCTGGATCTGTAAGTTTCCAGAAAGTTCTGAGGATTGTACTGACCGGAAAGGCGGAATTTCTCAATAACTGTAACTGTTACATTCAGTCCTGCAAAAATCTGTCTCTCTATCTGTTCTTCCAGTTCAAAGATATGCTTCTTATGAATCCAGCGTTCACTTTTTATATACACCCATATATGAGTTCTGGAAGGATTGCAGGACACTCTGGTCACAAAAACCATGTCCAGCAGTTCTTCCAGTTCTTTCTTCACTTTTAAGCTGGGAAATACGTCAAAAAAGTCTTTTTCCAAAATAAAATCTCCTCGTTGATCTGACAGGAAGTCTTCGTTCCAAATGTTACTTCCAGTTCAGAAGTTCTTCCCGCAACGTATCCAAAAGCTGATCTTCCGGAACTTTCTTTATGATTTCACCATGTTTGATCAGAAGTCCCACACCAACTCCGCCTGCAATTCCGATATCTGCCTCTTTTGCTTCTCCGGGTCCGTTTACCACACAGCCCATAACTGCTACTTTAATATCAAGCGGGATATCCTGCACCATGGTTTCTACCTTATTTGCAAGACCGATCAGATCGATCTGTGTGCGTCCACAGGTTGGACATGACACAACTTCTATGCCACCTTTGCGAAGCCCCAGAGTTTTCAGGATACGTTTTGCGGATTTAATCTCTTCTAAAGGTGCTCCTGTAAGAGAGACACGAATGGTATCACCGATTCCCTGATTCAGGATGATCCCCAGTCCGATAGCAGATTTAATGTTTCCGGAATAAAGAGTTCCAGCTTCTGTGATTCCTACATGAAGTGGATAATTCGTCTTCTCCGCGATCAGTTCATGAGCCTTTGCACACATAAGGACATCCGAAGATTTGATGCTGATCACCAGATTGTCATATCCCAGGTCTTCGATGATATGAACTTTATCTAGCGCACTCTCCACCAGCCCCTCTGCAGTGACTCCATGATATTTCTCCACAAGTTCTTTCTCAAGAGAACCACTGTTTACACCAACACGAATGGGTATTCCTCGCTCCTTTGCCACATCAACCACTGCTTTGATTCGCTCTGTACTGCCGATATTTCCGGGATTGATCCGGATCTTATCTGCACCGTTTTCCATGGCTGCAATAGCAAGACGATAATCAAAATGGATATCTGCCACAAGTGGTATATGGATCTGTTTTTTGATTTCCTTCAGTGCTTTTGCAGCTTCCATAGTCGGTACTGCACAACGGATAATATCACAGCCAGCCTGCTCCAGTGCCAGGATCTGAGCTACTGTCTGTTCTACATCTTCAGTTTTTGTATTTGTCATGGACTGGATTAAAATCGGGTTGCCGCCGCCAATCTTTCTGTCTCCGATCTGAATCACTTTTGTATGATCTCTGTACATAATTTTCCTCTTCTCTCATTTATAGCAATTCCATAAATTACTGCTGAACAGTTATCTGATTTCCAGAAGTTTTCTCTTCAGTTCTTCTTCCATGCGATGCATTTCCATCTCTGCTGCCTGTCTCTTCTGACGGCCTTCCATCTGGATCCGCATCACATCATCCAGAGTCTGAATCAAATCTGCATTTGTCTTCTGGAGTGTTTCAAGGTCAACTATTCCACGCTCTGATTCTTTCGCTGTCTCAACCGTTGCCATATGAAGTGTCTCTGCATTCTTTCTGAGAAGTTCATTGGTAATATCTGTTACCTGTCTCTGTGCCTGTGCCGCTTCTGCAGAGTGAGCAATTCCCAGAGCAAGCACCATCTGACTTTTCCATAATGGAATTGTGTTTATGATCGTTGTCTGTATTTTCTCAACCATTACCGTATCATTATTCTGGATCAGCCGGATCTGAGGCGCTGTCTGCATGGCAATCGTACGGGTAAGTTCCAGATCATGCAGTTTCTTTTCAAATCTGCTGCATTTCTCATCCAGGTCTCTGGCTGCCTGCGCGTCTTCGGGAAGCCCGCTCAGAGCTGCCTTATTTTTCATTTCTGCAAGCTTTCCGTTTCTGGTTTCTTCCAGTTTCTTTTTTCCGGCAAGGATATACATGGTAAGTTCTTTAAAATAATTCAGGTTCTGTTCATACATCTTGTCCAGCATAGCAGAATCTTTCATAAGGCGCACCTGATGCTGCTGAAGAGAATCTGTGATCTTCTCCACATTGGCTTGTGCTTTGTCATATTTGTTTTTCAGATTTTCAATCTTAGAAGTCTGCTTTCTGAAAAATCCAAAGAATTTTCCCTCCTCCTGTACATCGAAATCTTTCAGTTCTCCCACAACATTACTGATCAGTTCTCCAATCTCACCCAGATCCTGTGTCTTTACATTCTCAAGAGCTGTATCAGAAAAGTCCGCCATTTTTTTCTGGGTTCCTGCACCATACTGAAGAATCTGATTAGTATTCTCAATATCAATCTTTGCAGCAAAATCATTTACCATTTTCTGTTCTTCCGGTGTCAGTACAGGCACTTCTTCCTTCTGTGTCTGCTTTTTGGGGAGCACTTCTTCTTTCTTTTCAAACTCTCCAAGATCCGGCTCCAGTGTTAATGATGGTGTTTCCATTTCAAAATCTTTAAATTCGTTTCCCATGTCCTCTGCCGCTCCTTTTTATCCTTTTTTATTTTCAGTTCTTTTTCATTTTTGCAAAGTCATCATCTGTCAGACCTTCCTGTGCAAGCAGCGTATGAAGCACTGAAATATCACTTGAAACATCCCACGCAGTATCCTGAAAGGCAGAATCCAGAAGTTTTTCAAATGCCTGATTCAGTGTATCCAGCGTATCCTCTATCTCCTTTTTGGATGCCTGGATATTCTCTCCCTGCACAGGCTGCTGATCCATTTCTTCATATGCATCCAGCAGCTTTACTGTCATGGGCAGATAATAATTCATCAGTTTCTTCAGATCCGGAATAATCTCCGGATGCTTCTGCGCCCGTTCAAAAATCTTCTCCACGATCAATTCCATTCTGGATATTTTTGCAGAAATCTCCTCTCCAGGAATCGCATCGTTGCTCCTGTGGATCTTATCCAGAAATTCATTTCCTTTATCCAGCACCTCCTGCACTTCAGGCGGTGTGTTCTTTCTGTTTCTCTCCTGTTCAGCCTGATGTTTTTCTTCTTCCTGTTTCTTCTGCTCAAGTGCCTTCTGCGTCTGCGTATATTGCAGATAAGTCTCATTACTGGTGATCAGACAGGTTTCCTGTTCATCAATATGTCCCTGACGGAACCATCTGTCATCAATCATCTTTTTAATATCTTTTTTAACGAATTTCACCGGCTTATTTACTGCTGCTGACAATTGTTCAAAATTACAGTATGTGTGATTTCCCAGTGTGTCAATATACTTTTGAAAACGTTCCAGTTTACCCAGTTTTTTAATGCCGCCTGCGAGAAGTCCCACTCCTGTCAAAGCTCCGACTGCCATAAAACAGGTTCCACCGGTCACAAGGGAACTCATATGTCCCACTGCGCCAAAGATGCTAAGGACCAGAGTTCCCAGTCCCATTCCACTGGCAAGGATTCCACCTGAAACAGCAATCATCATACCTTTCATTCTTCCCCCGGTGTTCCTTTCATAAAGAGTCAGCATCTTCTCTTTTGCTTTCTCCTTCTCAATCCTCTGACGTTCCTGCTCCTGTTCACGCCTGCGCTTTTCTTCAAATTCTTTTGTTTTATTGCGGTATACCCCGGAATCACCGGACTGACTGTTTCCGGTTCCAAATACATTATTCAGACCATTTTTGATTACCTCGCTTCCGGAATCTACAGCAGAATTTACTGCGCTGTTAACAGTCTGTCCCACCGTCTGCTTAATATCCTCGGTCATCTGGCGGTAATCTTTAGTAGAAACTGCTGTGTCTATGATCTTTTTTATTTTGTCTCCAAGTTCTCCTAATTCATCAAAATTCTCGCTCATATTTTCCTCCATTTTCTATTCCATATTATAGCGAAATCCTCTATAAAAAACAAGACTGGCAGATTTTTTGTTACTGTATGTGAACAGTAACACGATTTTTCAATTTTTCATTAAAATTGGAAATTTCCCATTGAACTTAGCAGACAAAAGTTTTACAATGGTAAAGAGATAAACAGTAATCACACTTGTAAATACTGTAAATATGTGTGAACGGAGGAAAGATTCATTATGGAAAAAAAGAATATCGACTGGAGCAGCTTAGGCTTCGGTTACGTACAGACCGATTATCGTTATGTATCTAAATTCAAAGACGGCGCATGGGATGCCGGAGAACTGACAACAGATCCTAATGTAACACTGAACGAATGTGCAGGTGTTTTCCAATATGCGCAGACAGTTTTCGAAGGAATGAAGGCTTACACTACAGAAGACGGACATATCGTTACTTTCCGTCCTGACTTAAATGCAGAACGTATGGCAAACTCAGCAAAGAGACTTGAGATGCCTGTATTCCCGGAAGACCGTTTTGTTGATGCAATTGTTCAGACTGTAAAAGCTAACGCAGCATATGTTCCGCCATACGGTTCAGGCGCAACTTTATATGTTCGTCCATATATGATGGGTACTAACCCGGTTATCGGTGTAAAACCTGCTGATGAGTATATGTTCCGTGTATTCACTACACCTGTAGGACCATACTTCAAAGGCGGTGCTAAACCAATTACAATCCGCGTCAGTGATTTCGATCGCGCTGCACCTCATGGAACAGGCCATATCAAAGCAGGTCTTAACTATGCAATGAGCTTACATGCAATCGTAGATGCTCACAAGAACGGATTCGATGAGAACATGTATCTTGATGCAGCTACACGTACCAAGGTAGAAGAAACAGGCGGTGCTAACTTCATTTTCGTTACAAAAGACGGCAAAGTTGTCACACCGAAGTCCAACAGTATCCTTCCTTCTATCACACGTCGTTCCTTAATCTATGTTGCCAAGGAATACCTGGGATTAGAAGCTGAGGAAAGAGAAATATACTTCGATGAAGTGAAAGATTTCGCTGAATGTGGTCTCTGCGGTACTGCTGCAGTTATCTCTCCTGTCGGAAAGATTGTTGACCATGGTAAAGAAATCTGTTTCCCAAGCGGAATGGAGAAAATGGGTCCGGTTATCCAGAAACTCTATGACACATTAACAGGTATCCAGATGGGACGTATCCAGGCTCCGGAAGGATGGCTGAAAGTTATTGAATAAATAACATCTGACTGCCAGACAGTTAACGTCTTTCAACATCAGAAGAATTGTTGCTGTTCATACACTGCTATCCCGCTGAGAACGTAATGAATAGTAACGTAGATTTTCACTATACAAAAACATCCCTCAGAATCAGTTTAAACACATTCTGAGGGATATTTTTTTCTTTTACATCACTGGTTTTTCCGGCTTTTCCGGCTCTGCTTTGTTTCTTCTATTTCTTTCTCTCATACTTCACAAACTGATACTCCAGATCAAAGTATGTCTGCTCATCGCTCTCTCCCGTAATTTCCCATTCATCATCTTCGTCCAGATTTGGAAAATGACTGTCTGCTTCATATGCAAAGTCAATCTTTGTCACATGAGCTACATCACAGTACGGAAGCATCTGCGCATAAATGCTGTCACCACCTATACAGTAAACATCTTCTGCCGGATATTTCTTTATCTCTTCCAGCGCTTCTTCAATACTGTGTACTATGATCGCACCCTTTACCTCATATTCTTTATTGGATGTGATCACAATATTGATCCTGTTTTTAAGCGGAAGTCCGTTTGGAAAACTTTCCAGAGTTTTTCTTCCCATCACTACTACTTTTCCACTTGTTTCCTCACGAAACATCTTCATATCTGCCGGAATACTTACCAGAAGCTGGTTGTTCTTGCCGATTCCCCAGTTTTTATCTGCTGCTACGATAACATTCATTTGAATTTTCCTCTCTTGATTTTATATTGTCAATTTAAGTCAGGCGAACAAAATCATCCGCATTCGCTACTTGCTCATAACCAGATAATTGCTCCACAGTTTGGTTAAACGGCAATCGGAATATTCTTAATCTGCGGCCATGTCTCATAATTCTCCACGATCAGGTCATCTGTTGTAAACTGATAGAAATCCTTCACTTCCGGATTCAGTTTCACAACAGGTGCAGGATATGGTTTTCTCTGGATCAGTTCCTTTATCAGCGGGATATGACGGTCATAGATATGGCAGTCTGCCACTACATGAAGCAGTTCCCCTGCTTCCATATCACATACCTGAGCCATCATCATAAGCAGAAGTGCATACTGACATACATTCCAGTTATTCGCTGCAAGGATATCCTGTGAACGCTGATTGAGGATTGCATTCAGAGTCAGCTTATCGTTCCCCGGTGTCTGTGTCACATTAAATGTCATGGAATATGCACAGGGATACAGATTCATCTCATGGAGATCCTGATGCACATAAATATTGGTCATAATTCTTCGGCTGAACGGATTATTTTTCAAATCATAGATCACTCTGTCTACCTGATCCATCATTCCTTCTTTGTACTGATGTTTCACGCCAAGCTGATACCCATATGCCTTACCGATAGAACCACTCTCATCTGCCCAGCTGTCCCAGATATGGCTGTGAAGATCATGGATATTGTTGGATTTCTTCTGCCAGATCCAGAGGATCTCATCCATGGCACTCTTTAACGCTGTACGTCTGAGTGTCATAGCCGGAAATTCCTTTCTCAGATCATATCTGTTTACCACTCCGAATTTCTTGATCGTATATGCCGGAGTTCCATCCTCCCACACAGGGCGGACTTTTTCTCCTTCCGTACTTGTCCCGTTTTCCAGGATATCCTGACACATTTTTATAAATACATCATCTGCGTAACTCATTTTTCTTTACACTCCTGTTTTTCTGTTTTTTATATTGTTTCAGGTCTTACTTGAATCCCCTTTCTGCTCATGCAGCAGCCACAGTTTCTTCTCCAGACACCGAAATTCCACTCTCGTCACATCTGCACAGTACTCTCCGTCTGCATGGAGCACCATTGGCTTATCCAGAATCAGACGAAATCCTTTTTCATTTCTGATGTTAAAACCATTAATATGCTCCTGCTTTGCAGCAACCAGAAATGGAAGCAGGAAAAAAGTCTGCCATTTGGCGATTCCGGATGCACTGCAAAGTGAGAGCAGACCGTCCTGCACCGATGCATGGGGAGCCATGGGAACCCCTCCGCCTTCTGCCGGCAGATTCATAGCCGCCGCAAAGATCATCTTCGGAAGAATATAGCCTCCATGTTCTGTCACCACCTTTGCATTGGCTGTCTCCATGGTAAAAAGAGACTGCACCGTCAATGCAAGATATGTAAGCTTACCCAGATGGAAACGGTTTAAAACCTGTTTCAGTCTGGAATGAAGTGCTTTTTTACACACAAGTGCATCCAGTCCTAGGCCGGAACTGATTCCAAAAATCCGCGGCTTCTCACAGCCTTCCCAGCTTACCTGCCCCAGATCTATCCTGTAAAGTGCTTCACCTCTCTGATCCTTTCGGATACAGGCACAGATTTCCCTCAGGCTCTCCTTCGGTGTTTTCGGCAGTTTCAGATTTCTGCCAAAATCATTCCCTGAACCAGTGGGGATCACACCAAAACGTACCTTATCAAAGTCAGTAATACCATTCAGGACTTCATTGATCGTACCGTCTCCCCCAACCACCAGCAGATAGACAGGCTCTTCACCCTTCACCCGGGAAATCTGCTCAGCCAGTTTCGCGGCATGCCCTTCATATCTGGTCATATGGGCTTCATATTTTATTTTGTATCCCCGAAGCAGACACTGTGTCTCATTCCATACCCTGTGCGCCCGCCCTGTACCCGCTCCATTATTTACAATAATCTGTATCCTTCTCATTCTTCCTCACTTATACATTATATTTATTTTCTGCCGTTTCTTCTATCTCATTATAAATGCCAATACCTATACTATACAATATTTACCCATCACATACAAGACTTCGAAACTTCGAAATCGTTACTATTCATTCCGTTCGTTACTGTTCACTCCGTTCACAGTAACGTAGCCAAAATTCATTCCAGATTGCCTGCGGCAATGGAATTTGGGCTTGTATGTCTCGGGATTTTGGCATATTCATGCCAAAACACCTCGCGGGACAGTGGTGTGTGAACAGTAATCTCCGTTCTCAGCAATACGCTTCACGATACGTCTTACAGGATTGTCAATCGGATATTCGCAATTGAAGCATGGGATTTACTTACAGCAATTCTATATTTTGTCAAAAAGTCAAAATAATACATAAATCCGTCAAAATATCGAAAGCATTTTCTCTGTAAAGTATTTATTATATATTTATACAATATAACTATACACAAATTCAAGAGTATCAGGAGCAACAGATATTTATAGCAATCCTCATAAATAATGCATATTGAAAAGATTGCTATAGTCAGCTCACATAATTCTCATTCAAATCAAATGTACCAGAATATAATATTATCAGGAGGTCTTTACAATGGAAAAAAGATGGTGGAAAGAAAGCGTCGTATATCAGATCTATCCTCGCAGTTTCTGCGACAGCAACGGAGACGGAATCGGTGATCTTAACGGTATCACCGGCAAACTTGACTATTTAAAAGAGCTTGGAATTGACGTAATCTGGCTCTCTCCGGTTTACAAATCACCAAATGATGACAACGGATATGATATCAGTGATTATCAGGCGATCATGGACGAATTCGGAACCATGGAAGACTTCGACCGTATGCTCGCCACAGCTCACGAAAAAGGCATCAAAATCATGATGGACCTGGTTGTAAACCATACCTCTGATGAACACAAATGGTTCATCGAGAGCCGCAAATCCACAGACAATCCTTACAGAGATTACTACATCTGGCGTCCTGCAAAAGAAGACGGAAGCCTTCCGAACAACTGGGGCTCCTGCTTCTCCGGTCCTGCATGGGAATACGACAAGACAACAGATATGTATTTCCTGCACCTGTTCTCCAAGAAACAGCCTGATCTGAACTGGGACAATCCTGCTGTACGTCAGGATGTTTTCGATATGATGAACTGGTGGCTGAAAAAGGGGGTTGACGGATTCCGTATGGACGTTATCAGTCTCATCTCCAAAGAGCCGGGGCTTCCTGACAAAGAACCTGGAATTAATGGCTATGCAACCTTCAATGTATCCGCAAACGGTCCTCATGTACATGAATACCTTCAGGAAATGCGTCAGAAAGCACTGAATAATGCTGACACGATCACTGTAGGCGAATGCTCAGGTGTTACTCTGGAAGAGGCAAAGAAATATGCAAGAAGCGATGAAAAAGAGCTGAACATGGTATTCCAGTTCGAGCATATGGATGTTGACAGTGATGAAAAAGCCGGCAAATGGACAACCAGAAAGATGGATCTGCGCAACCTGAAAAAAATCCTTACACGCTGGCAGAAAGGTCTTCAGGATATTGCATGGAACAGTCTCTACTGGGAAAATCATGACCAGCCAAGAAGCGTTTCCCGTTTCGGCAATGACAGTGACGAATACAGAGAAATCTCTGCAAAAATGCTTGCAACATGTATCCATATGATGCAGGGTACACCTTATGTATATCAGGGTGAGGAACTGGGTATGACAAACTGCCCGTTTAACACTCTTGACAACTTCCGCGACCTTGAAAGTATCAATGCTTTCCACGAATTAACCGAACAGGGTAAGATGACCAAAGAGGACATGATGGCAGCAATCGGTTATAAGGGACGTGACAATGCAAGAACCCCTATGCAGTGGGACGACAGTGCTTACGCAGGTTTCTCCACAGCTAACCCCTGGATTATGGTAAACCCGAACTACACTAAGATCAATGCCAAAGATCAGATTAACCGCGAAGATTCCGTATTCAAATATTATCAGAAACTGATCAAGCTCCGCCATGAAAGTGAACTGATCGTATACGGTACCTATGATCTGATCCTTGATGATGACAAGGATATCTACGCTTATATCCGTACACTTGGCGATGAAAAACTGATCGTATACTGCAATTTCAGCGAGAATACACGTGAAGTAGAGCTTCCTGAAGAATTTACAAACGGAAAAGTTCTTATCTCCAATTACATTGATGCAAAAGTAAACCATAAAATCACTCTCAGACCTTACGAAGCAATCGTAATCCAGAAATAGTATACCATATAGGGCTGTTGTCAGATATTTTTTGACAGCAGCCTTATATTTTGCATTTTTTAATTATTATCGCTCTCTCCCAAACGACTTATGAGCAACAGTTACAATTTTCTTTTATTTTATTCAAACTTTTTTGTGCAACACTTGCATTTTCATGTCCCAATGTGATAATATATTTATATATTTTTGTATTGAGGTGAATCTCACATGATAACAATTAAAGAAATGGCAGAGATGCTTGGAATCAGTACCACCACAGTATCAAATGTCATTAATGGAAAAACCAGCGAAGTTTCTCAGAAAACTGCTGAGAAAGTTCAGAAACTTCTGGACGAATATGATTACGTCCCAAATATGAATGCAAAAAATCTCGCACAGAATCATTCCAGACTCATCGGAATTGTATTAAAAAGGAAAAAAGATAAATACGACAATATCTTCACAGATCCATTTCATGGCGAATTACTTGGATCTCTGGAAGCTGCTATTCGTGAACGTGGATATTATATGATGCTTTATACTTCTGAAGATATTGACGAAATCGTGCGCAATGTGGTGAGCTGGAACACCGAAGGACTGATCCTCATCGGTATGCTCCACGACGATTATCTCAAAATCAGAAGCAAATACAAAAAGCCTGCTGTCCTTATCGACAGTTACACTCCAAAAAATATTGCCAGATACGTTAACATCGGTCTTGACGATGAAGAGGGTGGATACCTGATGACAAAATATCTTCTTAACTGCGGTCACAGAAAAATTGCCTTTCTTGCCGACAATATGGAAGGTGTAGACTATATCCGATACACCGGACATCAGCGGGCACTTCAGGAATACGGACTGGATATTGATCTGGATAATCTGATTGTGATCCGCCCTTCCAAATATGAACGTCAGGGAAGTATGGAGGAGATTTATGCAGTCGCACACAAGTTCACTGCCTTTATGTGTTGTTCCGATTATTACGCAGTTACCCTGATGAAATATCTCAAAGCCAAAGGGATCCGCTTTCCGGAAGATCTCTCCATCACCGGATTTGATGATAATCTGTATGCGCAGCTTGCTTGTCCTTCACTCACCACTATTCATCAGGATATCTTCCAGCGCGGAACCATTGCCGCAGAATATCTGTTCAAAATGATCGATGGCTGGAATCCAAAAACAACGAATCTTTCTCTTCCGGTCAGACTTGTAGTACGTGACAGCGTAAAGATTCTGAATCCCCCTGAAGATGATTCCTCCGATAACGGTTCAGCTTTATAAGGCACTCAGGGATATCTGTCGCGGGATTTCACGCTCTGATGAGCAGGGAGCAATATGCATTATTTACGAGGATTGCTATAGAAGATTGCTATAATTCATGGATACAAAAAGAACGAAAATCCAAGTACTCATACCTGGATTTCCGTTCTTTTTTCTTCTGCTACATCTCAATAACAAGGAACTGATAACCCTGCAGTTCAATCTTATTTCCATCCATAGCTACATTGTCATAGTTATTGATCAGAACCTTCTTACACTCTCCTGCAAGTTCAATGGTCTGTGGCTCTTTCTGGTAATTACCAACTACAAGAAGATTCTTATCCCCTTTACGATAGTATGCCATCAGATTGTGTACGTCTTCCCATACAGGTTCCAGTTCTCCGTAAACAACAGTCTCTTTGTATTCCGGATTCTTACGCAGTGCGATAAGTTTCTTATAGAAACTTCTCACAGATTCCGGATCATTCATCTGGCTCTCTGCATTGATCTTTGTATAATTCGCATTGACCTTCAGCCATGGTTTACCTGTCGTAAATCCTGCATTCTCACCATCTGTCCACTGCATCGGTGTTCTGGCATTATCGCGGCTGAATCTGGAAACAGCTTTCAGCGCTTCCTCAGGTGTACATCCTGCTTCCAGAGCTACCTTGTACTCATCCAGACTGGAAATATCATCTACCTGATCGATAGATTCAAACTTCACATTCTCCATACCAAGTTCCTGTCCCTGGTAGATAAACGGAAGTCCGCGAAGCATAAAGTTCAGACCGCCAAGCATCTTCTTACTTGCGTCACAGCAGTCACCTTCCGGGATATATCTGCTGACACCACGAGGCTCGTCATGATTTTCAATAATATTGGAAACAAATCCGATATCGCCAATTTTTCTCTGTGTTGTAAAGCAACATTTCTTGTAGGCATCCGGAGTAATCTGTTTGCAGTCATACCATCCCTTGCCAGATGCCCCCCAGATAGTCTCTTCGAAGTCAAACATACTGGAGAAATATCCATTATCGCCGATGAAATCCGGAATCTCTTCATCCTTCTCATCGAAAACTTCACCGACAGAGAATGCATCGTATTTCTTAAAGGTGCGGTCTCTCATCTCGCCAAGGAAGTCACCGATTCCCTTTGCTTCTTTCAGCATCTTCCTGATACTGCAAAGACCGTCTTCACGATCCGGCTCATAGTCATGCATCGGAAGTGCTTTCTTGATATTGATAATCGCATCAATACGGAATCCACCAAGACCTTTATCCAGCCACCAGTTGATATTCTTATAAACTTCTTCCCTTACTTCCGGGTTCTCCCAGTTCAGATCAGGCTGTTTCTTATGGAAAACATGCAGATACTGTTTATTTGTTCCCGGAAGATCTTCCCATACAGATCCGCCGAAATAGGAACGCCAGTTAGTTGGAAGTTCTCCTTCTTTCTTATCACGCAGATAGAAGAAATTACCATATTTACCATCCGGATCCTCACATGCTTTTTTAAACCATTCATGTTCATCAGAACAATGGTTTACAACAAGATCCATCAGAATGTACATATCTCTCTTCTTAGCCTCAGCAATCAGTTCATCCATATCTGCCATGGTTCCGAAGCGAGGATCAATATCATAATAATCTGAAATATCATATCCCTGATCAGCTAACGGAGAGCGGTAGCAGGGGGAAAGCCAGATAATATCAACTCCCAGATCTTTCAGATAGTCAAGCTTCTCAATAACACCTCTCAGATCTCCAATTCCATCTCCATTGGTATCATAAAAACTCTTCGGGTAAATCTGATAAGCAACCTTTTCATTCCACCATTTCTTTACCATTGTAAAAATCCTCCTGTGTTTTTATAGAATTCTTATAAATCCTGTTTTTCATTTTCTCATCCCTGCCTGTTGCTTTTCACATCTCCACAGGGAACTTATCTGATTCGGTTAAACACGATTATAGCTGTTTTCTCTGTGTCTGTCTTATCCTATTTTGATATAAAAATACGATATTTTGACTTTTAGTGTTACTGTTCACTCCGTTCTCAGTAACGTGGTGTATGAACAGTAACCTTTTAGTTCTGTATTTCCTGCAATGAATGTCTGCGGTACTGCAGTGGCGTTGTTGACGTATATTTTCTGAACTCTCTCAGGAAATTTCCCAGATTATTATATCCACATTCCAGACAGATTTCCGTAACTGTAAGATCAGACTCCTTCAGATAATGAATGGCCCTTTTTATCCTGTACTCATTCACATATTCCATAGGCGAACGCCCGATCACCTTCTTGAAAAATCTGCAGAAATACTGCTCATTCATACCGATCAGTCCTGCCAGGTCACGTATATAAATTTTCTCTTTGTAATTCTCCTGTATGTAAGTCAGTGTTGTCTTGATCGTCTCAATCCTATGGTCATGATTCTTCTCCGTTACCTCAAACAGATTATTCGCAGACAGAACTGCCAGAATCCGAAGCAGCGCTGATTTGATAAACAACTGCCGGGTGATATCATCCGTAACCGCCTCGCCGTCATAATAATTCTCCCGGAAAGAATCTCCTCCAAATACATTACGGATTTCTTCATAAGATTTTCTTACCGGTTCAAATGCCGGTTCATTCTTTCGCAGACATCTCGGAAACTGGATACTGCCATTTTGTACCGGCTGGATCAGATTCGTCTGAATCTGATCCAAAGCATATGCAGAGCTTAGCATATCCATATGAAAAACCACCGCATTTTCCACACAGCCGCCGTTTTTTTCAACAGAAATACTGTGAAGTTCCCCGGGATTAATAAAATAAAAACATTCCTCTGAAATGTTGAAACGTTCCATATTTACCTCCAGACAGAACTCTCCACCCGAAAAATAAAGCAGTTCTACTTCTTCATGCCAGTGGTGTTTCACCATATTCCCTTTTATCCTTGTTCCTGTCTGATAGAACGCACAGGGAAAGTCCTGTGTACCATGGACGCGTATTTCCTTTAAAGTTGATGGTTGTTGATTCTGCATGAAGCTGCCTCCTGTTGTCATTGTTATTGTTATTATAAATCCGGCATCAAAAATCCGCAACTAAAAAGGACATCCGAAGATGCCTTTTTAATAGTAAGTATTTATACAATTTTGTGCCTGCTCAAAGAAACTGTCCTCTTCACATTGCCCAAGAACATATCCCTGAAACAGTTTTCCCATATCTGAGACAGCACCCATGGAATTTTCACATAACGGACGTGCATTCAATGTATATTCCCGGAGATATTTCCGTATCATATCTATTCCTTCCAGATCAATATCCTCATTTTCGATCACATCCACTCTGGCAGGATAACTTTTCATTATTTTTGCATATTCAGTACTGCCTTCATAACCGGCTGCATACTGAAGAAATCTGACAGCTGCATCTTTATTTTCTGAAGCATTGTTCAAAACATACTGCCAGGTTGCAATATTAGTGGCTTTTTTCTTATGAAGCACGGGAAGCGGTGCCATATGTATTTTATTTTTCCCATATACATCAGCATCAAGAAATGTACCCAGAGCACTCGTATACATAAAAACACATCCATATTTTCCCCTGATAAATTTCTCTTCCATCTGCTCATACTGATCTACACACTGTGCAGGCGATGTATTTTTCTCATCCAGCATACTTTTCATATATCTGGCTGCATCTTTGGTTTTCGGATCAGTCCAGTCGAAATAATCGCCACCCCAGAAATTCACAAATTGCGAAAGACTGTTATAAACATATGTATTTTCCCATGCATCTCCATAAGCGTACTGATCCGGATTTTTCAAACTCTTCTGCAGAATATCAAAATCACCGGTATTCTTTATCTCATCGAGTCCTGCCTGTTTCAGCAACTCCTGATTTACCCAGAACATCATAATATCCATCTGAAAAGGGACAGAATATATATGTCCATTCTCTTCACAAATGCTTTCCAGATACTTCTGCGGAAAGCTGTCTCTTACTTCTTCTGTCATAACGTTTTTTTCCAGTGGTTCCAGATATCCCTTATGCTTAAACTCAGAAATCATCTCATCATTCACGGAAATCAAATCAATATTTTTGTCCCCCGAAGCCAGGATCGTGGATATTTTTGCCTGCCGATTATCCGCATTGGACGGACATTTTTCCACAGTGATTTCCATATCAAGTTTTTTTTCTGTTTCCTCGATAAAATCCTGAAATCTTTTATTATCTGCATCAATATGCATGATTGTCAGCTTTTGTTTGTCTTCGTGAAACGACGATGAGGGGAGCTTAGATAAGCTCCCCGTATCTCCACATCCTGTAATAAGCAAACATACTGCAGTTATGAAAATTACAACACTTTTTTTCAAGCATTTCACCTCTGTTTTTTATCTTGGCCATCTGTCCTCTTTTGACATCAATGGTGCAAACGGTGCATGTGGGTGTGTCTGATACCAGTAAGCCACGCTTGCCACATCATCCTGACGTTCAAATAATCCTCTGTAACCTACTCCAATCTGCTGAATGGTCACACGCAGATCCTCATCAAAACAAATCGGATCCTGAATATGCCAGCGATAGAAACCTCTCATCGGCGGACAGTCATCATTATGATAGAAATTATGGATCAGCTCATCATGAGCAGAATAGTATGGGTAGCCCAGATATGGTGTATTATAATTTTGTTCCACAGTCTTTCCGTCCACCTGCTTTGCAAAACTCCAGGAGCCTCCAAAATAATCTTCTGTTCCGGTTCCGCAGATTGTGGGATATTCATCATCACCGTCAATATAGAATTTCATTTCACCTTCGCCCCACCAGTAACGTTCCAGTGTGGTAAGTGCAATATAAGTTCCTACATAATGACCTTTTCCTTTTACTCCGTCAAGGATTGTATAATCTTTCTGCTTCTCTGTCAGTCGCTCTCGCCTCCACTGTGCATGGAAATAAGTAATATCATCCGGAAGCTCATCATACAGACAGTAATCTACCTGATAGAAAAATGCCGGAATTTTATTTGCATGCTGATTTTCCAGAGTAATTTTTGCTTTTTTCTTAAACGGCATCGGGAAGTAACAGTTAAATCCTCTGCTTGGCACCACTGCCATTGGGACAGAATTTACAATACACTCTCTTCCAAAACCACAGCAAAAGAAATCTCCGAGAGGACTTTCCACAGATGGTGTTTCCTCATCATCCCAGTACATACGGATGACCAGATCTCTCAATACAAAACAATCTGCATCTGTTGTCTTGTTATCCACTGTAATCCAAATATGATTGATTTCTCCCGGACCTTCCATCTCTGCAAGAGTTACAGTTGCACCCGGCTCAATATCTCTCAGGCAGGGACTTCCTTTTCTGGACGGTCCCAGATGGCTCGCTGCCATTCCGCCTTTACCTTTTTCTCCGTGTGGATTCTCTGCATTGATTGCACGGCTTCTTCCATGTTTTGACAGAGCAATTCCACCAAGTCCACCTTTAAATGACTGATACATAATGTTTTCCTCCAATATTCTTAGCATTCAGATAATCAGGCTTTTACTCCTCCTGCCATTATACCATCCATGATCTGCTTTTCAAAGACTGCAACAAAAATAATGATAGGCAGAAGTATGATCCATCCCATTGCACTTACCAGATCCCACGGAACTCCATACATGTTGTCACGCAGTGGAAGCTGTACAATGGCAACGGAAAGAACCTGAATACCATTTGAATAAAACAACGGTGTGAAGAAGTTATTCAGGCAGGTAATAAAGTTGATAATACATACAGTTGCGATTGCAGGTTTCATAAGAGGCAATACGATTGTAAAAAGTCTCTGTGAAAAAGTTGCACCGTCAATCGCTGCTGCCTCTTCCAGTGAAATAGGGATTTCCCCCACAAAGTTTCTCAGAATCAGAACCGTAAATGGGATAACAGTACTGATATAAAGCAAAATCAGTCCGGGATATGTATCATATAATTTTACTTTCTGCATGAACTCATATAATGGTCTTGCTGTAACAACCTCAGGAATTAACATAGTTGCAATAATAAATGCAAAAGCAATATTGATTCCTTTTGTAGTGAAACGTGAGAATCCGTATGCAGCCATTGCACAGAGTACAGTACTGATAACCAGTGTAAGACCTACGATCAATACTGTATTTCCCACTTTTGATAAAAGTCCTACGTTCTCGATCAGAAACTTATAGCTTTCCAGTGTCGGATGATCCGGCAGATAATCAATCGGTGTTTTGAATAATTCTCCGGAAGGTGTAATAGAGGAAATAAAAATCCAATATACCGGAAACAGGATAATAAATGAGACAATTGCAAACAGTACCCATCTTCCACCTGCCATTACACCATGATATATGTTATATTTTCTTGAATCTTTTTTCATGGTATTTCCTCCTTTAGTTATCAATCTTGTTCATAACACGTATATTCAGCCAGCTGAATACTGCCATTACAACAAACAGTAACATTGCCAGTGCAGATGCATAACCGACATTCAGATTTGTAAACGCCTCTGTCGTGATTCTGTATGCGATCAGTGCCGTATCTTCTCCAGGACCACCTGAAGTCATAGAATATACAATATCAAAGGTTGTCAGTCTCCATAAAGTAAATGGAATAGATAAAGTCAGTACATTTTTCAGTATCAACGGTAATGTAATTCTGAAGAAACACTGGATTCCATTTGCACCGTCTACTTTTGCGGCTTCATAGATATCACCCGAAATAAACTGCAGACCGGATAATACAAGAATCGCAAAGAACGGAAGATCTTTCCACAGATCCACGGCAATTACAGCAGCTCTTGCAGATCCTGTATTGATCAGCCAGCTATTCTGGTATCCATGGACAAACAATCTGATAAAGTCATTGATCAGACCATAATCATTATTAAATGCCCATTTTGCAGCCATACCTACAACAACTGCCGGCATTGCCCAGGGAATCAGTACAATCGTACGAAGAAAACGACGTCCCTTAAATTTCATATTTAATATCAGAGCAAGACCTACGCCTAATATTACATGGAATATCATTGATACTACTACAAAAATCACTGTAAAACGTATAGATGTAAGCACTTTGGGATCTGAAAAAATTTTCAGGTAATTCTGAATTCCACAGAATTCATTAATTCCGGACAGAATTTTAATATCAAAAAAACTATTTCTAACTGTCATTAAAATCGGATACAAAGTCGTAAATCCACGAATAATAACCACAGGTAACACCAACAGCCACGGAATCCATTTCATTGATTTTTTACTGATTGTCACAGGTACTCCCTCCTTCATATCTTTAAGCACAGGTATAAAGCAGATTTTTCTGCTTTATACCTTCATTTATTATGTCAGTTTTTATGTGTCAGTATTTCAAAAGACTTTAAACGAATACCGTTTTTACTGATATGTATCAACGACTTCCTGTGCTTTTTTACAGAACTCATCTACTGTGATCTCATCTTTCATGCAGGACTGGAAGATAGTTCCCATATCACTGATGAACTCCATTGTCTGTGCTACCAACGGACGTCCCTGTACGTTGCACTCTTCTGCATACTGGCTGTATATTTCTTTTGCAGGATCAGTATCCGGAACAACTTTTTCTGCAACATCCTTTCTTGCAGGATATCTGTCAAATGCTTTATAGGATGCTTCCATTCCACCTTCATCTGCCATATACTGCAGGAATTTAATGGCTGCATCTTTGTTTTTGGATGCACTGTTCAGCACATAGCTCCAGGAATCTGTAAAGATTGCTCGCTCTCCATTGCCGCTGAAATCAGGTACCATTGCCATGTGGATCTTGTCAGCTCCCAGCATATCTGCCTTTGCATAATCCGTACCTAAGCCCCACATAAACCAGCATCCGTATTTGCCATCATTGATTTTTGGATTCATCTGATCATATTTATCTGCGATCTGATCAACAGGTGTTTCTTTGTTGGCAACCAGATCATGAAGGAACTGAATTGCTTCTTTATTTTCTTCTTTTGTCCAGTCGAAGTAGTCACCGCCAAACATATTTACAAACTGTGCAATTTCATTAAATGCATATGTCTTTTCCCAGGAACCGCCGTATCCGAAACGTCCATCTTTTGAAACTGCTTCCATGTATTTCATGAAATCTTCTTTTGTATCAATGGATTCGATTCCCACCTCATCCATAATTTCCTGATTTACCCAAAATGCAAGATATCCTGTATATCCCGGAACTCCTACAATATTTCCATCCTTATCTGTGATCATATCCTGAATATAACCCTGCGCAAACTGATCAATGATATCATCTGTCATAACCGTGTCATTCAGACCTTCCAGCCATCCGGAATTCTTGAATGCAGCACTCATTTCATCGTTGATTTCGACAATGTCTACGGAAGAATCTCCTGTAGAAAGAATCGTTGTAATCTTCTGCTGACGTGTGTCTGTATCTGTCGGAGCTGCAATAACATTGATATTTAAACCCGTTGCCTCCTCTACATTTGCAAGCCAGTCATCAAAATCCGGGTCAGTAGTGTTAACGCTGTATAAAGTAAGATCATATTTCTCCTCTGCTGATACACTTACAACATTCCCCATCATTCCTGCCACCATTGTTGCAGCTAAAACTGCACTTAACACTTTTTTCCTCATATTCTCTCCTTTTCTGAACAGTTCTATCGCATCAACTGTTCTGTGTTATTTGGTAATTAAAGAATAACAAAAACACTCTTTTTACTAAATACAATTTCTTTTGATTGATTTATATTATTTTTCGTTCTATTGTTTTTTTCATTCTGATTTTTTATAATACAGATAGCAGATGAACACTGTGTTGCATCTTTACAGAATTGCTGTATAATATGGCAATCTTCAAAAAGATACCTGATAAAATCAAACCTATTCATATAAGGAGTATTATGTGTAATGAAACTCAACTTGAAAAAAATAAATTATCATAAATGGATTCCTTCCAGATTTTCCTCATTTCAGGCAAAACTCCTGATTGCCTTTCTGGTTGCAACCCTGCTTCCTCTGACACTTGTTGCACTGGTCAGTTACCATGTTTCCTATAATCTTGCCAGAGACCGAATCACAAACTCTGCATTGATGTCTGATGAACAGCTTATTTTTCAGCTTAACAGCCGTCTGAACCAGACCGAAAACGTTGCTGACACCATCCAGTATCAGATGTACGCTTTTGAACACTCTTCCCCAGATCAGGTTGGCACCATGCAGGCATTAACATCCATGAGAAGCAATATTTCATTATATAAATCTACATTTGATTTCTTTCATATATATGTTTTTTTAAAACCGGAACAAACCGGAGCTGATGAGGGTATATATTTCTTTTCCACAGATAAACTTTTCAATTATGGAATCAGCGAATCTGAATTACATTCCATAGGTTCTTCTTCCCTGTGGCTGTTAAAGAAAAATACCACCTTACCCAGAGTTATATCTGCTTCCAAAAGAAGCGCAAATACACTGCTGTGTTTTCGTGCTCTTCAGGACAAATCCAGCAATGTTCTCGAATATGCTTATTGTATTGCACTTGACTGCGATGAATTTTCCCGGTATCTTCAGACTTCTGCTTCTGATACCGCAATTTCCAGTTACATTCTGACACCACAGGGACAAATTGCAGCTCACAGTGATTCTTCCCGTAATCAGACCTGGATTTCAGATTCAATAAAACAGATGTTTCTGGAAAATACCAATTCCTTCTTTAAAGACAATGACATCTACTATAACTGCCGCACTCTGGATAACGGTTGGCTGCATATTACGGAAATCCCGGAAAACTATATCAAAAGCAATACACAGGTACTGATCAAAACACTGTTGATCACTGTAATTATTTCTCTGCCGCTGACTATTTTTATTGTAATCTTTTTTTCCAGGAAACTGACAAGCAGAATTGCCGCACTGTCCTATGCCATGGAATCCTTTCATCTCGGACATGATCCGGAGCACCTTTCCATCATCACACTCCCGCATCCGGCTGATGCTTCCAATTATGATGAAATAGACAATCTGGGGATTACTTTTGAAGATATGCAGCACACAATTGCCCAGAATCTGAAATCTATTGTCAGTCTCTCCATTAATGAAGAGCGCCTGAAATATCAGCTGTTACAGTCACAGATCAACCCACATTTCCTCTACAATATCCTTGGAACCATCCGAACCTGCCAGGCACTTGGCAAATTGGATATTGCAGATCAGATGCTGACAAATCTGACTGCCTTTTACCGACTGACACTGAGAAAATCAAAAGAACTGATACCGATCAAAGACGAGCTGGAAATTGCCCGCCTATATCTGGAAATGGAGAAACTCTGCCATAAAGACAATCTTAACTGGGAAATCAATGCTGAAGACGGAATAGAAAATTTCACGATCTGCAAATTTACATTACAGCCATTCCTGGAGAATTCTATCCTGCACGGTCTTTCAGCCGATACACCTGAAGTTTTTATTTCCATTCAGGTACTCTACGGTGATGATACCGTAGTGATATCCATTGAAGACAATGGAGCCGGAATGTCTCCGGAGACACTGGAACAGCTCCGATATGCCATAGACAACAAAGTCATAAATTACGAAAAACATTTTGGAATTTCAAATGTAAGCGCCCGCATTTCCAATCCTTTGTACGGTAACGGCTCTGTGCGTATTGACAGCCATCCCGGAAACGGTACCTATGTCACAATTGAATTTCAACAAATGGAGGATACAGATGAGGAAAATAATGATTGTAGATGACAATTATCTGTCAGCAGAAGGAATTGAAAAGAACATAGACTGGGAAGTTCTGAACGCAGAAATCGTACATATCTGCTACAACGGAACCTCTGCGATAGACGCTATGAAAAAAGAACCTGTAGATTTGATCATCTCAGATATTGAAATGCCGGATCTGGACGGAATTTCAATGAGCAGGCAAGCACTGGATATTAATCCAATGGTAAAAATCATACTGATCAGTGCCTATGATAAATTTGAATATGCAAGACGCGCTCTGCTTCTTGGTGCATTGGATTATATTGAAAAACCTCTGGATTACGCATATCTGATCCAGAAAGTAAAAAATGCTTTTGCCCTGATGGAACGTGAGCAGAAAAATCTGCAGTTGCTTAAACAGAGCAGGCCTTTGCTTATCGAAAAATTTTTCCGTGATATCACTCACCGTTCCAGGCAGGAGGCTTCCTATCGTCTCAAACCTTATCTGAACTACCTGAACCTTAAACTGGATTATGATTTTTATAACGTAGTGATTCTTGAACTGGAAAATGCACAGTCTCTCAGGGATTCCTATGGCATTGAGAAATTTCAGATGGAACTGCTGAATCTTCGTGATCTGATCACAGAACAAACCTCAGAATTAAATTATATTTATCCCCTGCAGGATATTGATGGTTATCTGTGTGTGATCGGACAAAGCGGCTGCCAGTCCGGAAATTTTCGCCAGCTTACCTATAAAATCATTTCTGCACTTGTAGATAACTGCAATTCACAGGGACTGGTTCTGAATGCCGGAATCGGTGCCATTGTACAGGATCTGTGGGATCTGAACCGTTCTTATGAAAGTGCAGTTCATGCACTGGATTATCGTTTCTTTTTCCCACACCAGAACGTATTTGACGGACGTGAGGCTCTTGGACATGACTTATCTGCCACTGATTTCTCCGATTCCAGAGAGGAGGAATTAATCCGCCTTCTGTGTAAAAAGGATGTTTCTGCAATTGACTCCTGGTTTCAGGATTTCTCCAGATGGCTTACTGAGAACTTCCGCACCAAAAGTTTCGCATTTATCCAGATCTACTCTCTGCTTGGAAGGATTCTGAAGTTTTTCTATGAATTAAACCTGGATACCCATGATCTGGAAGCAAAGATCCTGTATGTATACAATCATCTGGAAGAATTTCATACCACAGAAGAACTATGCGGCTGGCTCAACGAACTCTGCCGTCTTCTCTGCCGGAAACTGGATTCTTCTCTGAATGATTATCACCAGAAATTATGCGAATCCGTAACTTCATATATTGACGAAAACTATGCCAGCAATACTCTGTGTCTGAACGATATCGCCAGCGAAGCCAATGTCAGCCCGGCTTATCTGAGTGCCCTTTTTAAAAAGAAACAGGGCGTGAGTATCAGTGACTATATCACTACTCAGCGAATCAACGCCGCCTGCCGTTATCTTACAGCCACAAACATGACTCTGAAGGAAATCAGTATGAAATGCGGTTACGCCAATCAATATTATTTCAGCACAAGCTTCAAGAAAAAAATGAATGTCACTCCATCTGCATACAGAGATACTCAGACGTCAAAATCTTAGCTTTTACTTGTGTTTCCCTACGACTCCCTGTATAATAAAGAACAATGTCTGTTATCATGACATCTTTTTTATATGAGTGCGCAATCAATTACCTTTTACCGCCACTACATCTGTTTTGCGGAAAAACTGTCAGTGGCAGTTGTGGTAAATGTCAATATACTTATTATAAGGAGATTTAAAATGGGGGTAACTGAAAAAACAGCAATTCTTGTTATCAGCTTCGGTACAAGTTATGAAGAAACACGAAAGAAAACAATTGAACAGATTGAATCTGACCTGCATCATGCATTTCCGGAATATCCGTTATACCGCGCATGGACAAGTCCCCGTATCCGCGCCAAACTCCGGAAGCGGGACGGGATCCACATTATGGATATTGATGAGGCAATGACCCAGCTGAAAGCGGACGGAATTCGAAATGTAATTGTACAGCCAACCTATGTGATCACCGGATTTGAGAGTGATGCTATGAAAGAAAAAGTTCTTGCACATAAAAAGGATTTCGATTCTGTCATTATCTGTGATTCTCTGATGGTTACAAAACAGGACAAAGAAGAGGTCTGTCAGGCTATGGCACAGGAATATCACCCTGATTCTGATGAAATTCTCTTATTTATGGGACATGGAACAGAGCATGTTGCCAATGAACTTTATCCTGAGATGGACGAACTGTTTAAGCATTTCGGCTATTCCAATATGCATATGGGAACGGTTGAAGGGGATTTCTCCATTGAAAGCTTTCTGGATAAATTAAAAAATCTGCATCCGGCTCATGTTCATCTGGCACCTTTCATGATTGTTGCAGGTGATCATGCCACCAATGATATGTCCGGCGAAGACGATGACTCCTGGAAAAGCATTCTGGAAAAGGAAGGATATTCTGTCAAATGTACTCTGAAAGGTCTTGGCGAGATCCAGGCGATCAGAGATATTTTTATCCGCCATACCAGAGCCGGACTGGACAGACTTTCAGAAATCCAGGCTTAAACGCAGCAGGAAATCAAGTGTACATTCAAGTCAAAAATTACTGTTCACAACAACACGCTTCGCAGGATATTACCAGTGAACCAATGTCAAAAGGAGCATACCACATTAAGTTCTTATTAATGTGGCAGCTCCTTTTTGTCTTTCCTTTTTTGAATATGTATTTTTTCCTGATTATTTAATGACTTCTTTTTTTCTTCTTTTTATTAGGATTATTCAGTACAGACCAGCAGAATGCCTGAACAAGAAGTATTCCGATAAACGCCCCTATACTGTCGATTCCCACATCTTTTACCGCAGGTGTACGGGCATCCACAAAAGACTGATGATACTCATCCAGCCCTGCAAATCCCACACAGACAATTCCCGCAAGAATCATCAGCCAGATTCCTCTCACACCATAGACATATAACGGAAAAGAAATAGCGATAGCCAGCAGAAAATACTCTGTCATATGTGCCGCTTTTCTCACATAGTAGTGAATTCCCTCTGCCTTATAGGCAATCTCTTCACTGCTCAGATTCTCTGACAAAAGCTCGCTCTTCGTTTCTATGATCTCATAACTTATTTTATAGCTCAGATTACCTGAAACTTCACCCGGCTGGGCTGAGAACGAAAAGATGATATACATCATCAGCAGTGCCGGTAAAAAAGACAACGGTTTCAGCAATGTGATCAATATTTTCATTCTTTCTCGTTTTCCCCGTCTTCCTCTTCGTCTTCCAGATTCTTAACCATATTAGCCCTTTCAGCAATGCTCATTGATCTGTTCTGCCCGGATGCATCCTCTTTCTTCAGTTCTCCGCCTGCGGCAGCTTCCATTGCCGCATTCTTCGCTGCTTTTGCTTTCTTGATCTTCTCTTCTGAGAGCATATTTTTAATGCCGAGAAACAGCAGACCAGCACCAATAGCTGCAAATGCAATTCCGGCAAGCATAAATCCCATACTTGTTCCTTCTTCACCTGTCACATATCCCTTACAGAGGCTGTAACTTGTATACAACAGATATATTCCCGCCAGACTCCAGAGTATAAATCTTCCACTGGAGACTTTCTGTTTTTCTGTATCCGACTCTTCTTCCCCGCTCTTTGCAATTTCCTGCGTATCTTCCTGCTGAATCTCTGCCGGACTTTGTTCCAGCAGTTCTTCGTTTTCGTTTTTCTCCATAAAAACCTCCTCATATTTATAACTGTTCAACACCTCAACAGATGAAACTATCTTATCATTTTTTCTTTCAAACGTAAAGTCTTATACCTTAACAGAAGAGAAAGACTGCCGAATTGCTCCGACAGTCTCTCGCTTTTTACAAGTTCTCCCTGCTCTGCTGCCGGTTTTTTCTCCGTACATCCTGCACAGCCAAGGCCGAAAACAAGTATCAGCAACAATATCATTTTGTTTTTTCCCAATATCCGGTTCCCCTCTCTTAAAATGGATTTTAATGGTTCTATAGCAATTTGCAGCCATCAAACAACAAATGGTTACAGATCGTTATAGTTTAACCGGATATCTCTCCATTTTATACATCCGCTCAGAAACCTTTTTTTCTCATATAGACAGCAATATCATGGTAAACCTGCTCCCTGCCGATCTCATTAAGAATTTCATGACGCATTCCCGGATACAGTTTCCCCTTTACGTCTTTATAACCGGCCCGTCGCATAGCCCGCACTGTCTTTGCAAAATGACGCACATTGATCAGACAGGGGTCCTCAGCCCCGCTTACAAATAATACCGGCATATCTGGATTTGTACAGGAAAAATGCTCCACATCATAGGCACGCTTCATCAGTTCAAATAATGCCAGATACGCATCGTCCGTAAAAGTGAAACCACACAATTCGGATTCCTCATATTCTTTCGCCACATCAGGATCAGAACAGATCCAGGCTGTACATCTCTTATCCTTTCGGAATTTCATCGCCCCTGCACCAAATGACATTGTTTCGATAAGTTTACTTCTGTGTCTCGGTCCAAAAACTGCTTTCTCTGTCTTAGCAATGGCAACTCCCAGAGGCATGGCAGTATTGTAGCTTGGAGAACCGCACACGATCAGCATATCTACGCAACTGTCATGTTCTGCCACAAATGCCCTCACTGCCAGCGAGCCCATACTGTGCCCCATCAGGATCAGCGGAAGTTCCGGATAGTATGCATGGATTTTCCTGTTCACTGTTCGGATATCCTGAAGCATCGCCTGTGCTCCCCCACCGTATGTAAATCCGAGATCATCCTGATGTTTTACACTTTTTCCATGTCCTCTGTGATCATGGATCACCACCACATATCCAAGCTTTGCCAGATACTGCATAAACGGAATATATCTCTCTTTATGCTCACTCATTCCATGAACCAGCTGTACAACTGCACGATAGGGCTTCTTATCTGGTATCAGTGCCATGACCGAAATCTCAAGCCCGTCTGCTTCTGATTTAAAAGAACTCTCATACTTCATAGATCCACGCCTTCTTTCTGTATTTTCGCATATTATTCTTTATTTTTTCCGCTCCGATGTTACTGTTCACTCCGTTCACAGTAACGTAGCCAAAATTCATTCCAGATTGCCTGCGGCAATGGAATTTTGGCTTGTATGTCTCGGGATTTTGGCATATTCATGCCAAAACACCTCGCGGGACAGTGGTGTGTGAACAGTAACCACTCTGATTACTATAATTTTGATTATAAGTAAGACAATTGCCATTGTCAACGCATTCTGATATAATCAATTATATCGTTACTGTTACTCTGTTCTCAGTAACATTACATCTGCATGAATGTTATTGCAGATACAAAACCGAAACTTTTTAACATAATACGTTTCAGAGCAGTTATGCTCTAAGGCAGGAGGAAATATGACAAAAGGTAATAAAAAAGGACATGCCGGGCTGATTATTTTCATTCTGATCCTGGTTCTCGTCATTGGCGGAGGTACAGGTTTCTATTTCTATCAGCGACAGCAGCCACGCAAGGCAGTTGAAAATTTTCTTGACAGTATGAAGAAAATGGACTTCAATGCAATGGAATCCATGATCCAGAGCAGCGATCTCACAGCACTGGACAATGCAGATATCCGCGATGCCGCATACACGGATTTCTTCTCAGAAATTAACAAAAAGATGACCTATAAGATCACCAGAAACAGATTCGACATCCAGAATGGTACAGCTTCTGTCACAGCACATATCACTTACATTGACGGAACCAATATTTATAAAGCGACTATCACTGAATTTCTCCGTCAGATCGTTTCCAACGCTTATGCCGGAAACCAGCTTACAGAAGAAGAGACACAGGCAAAACTTGCTTCCATTCTGAATGAACAGGCAAAAAAAGTGGAAAAAGATGTATTCTCCGAAACAGATATCACCTATCCGGTGATCAAAACAGATTCCGGATGGAAAATTGTTTCTCTGGATGATGAGACAGTAAAAATCATGTCAGCAAACTTCAAGAGTGTTGAAGAGGAAATAAACAACTCCCTCAACAATATGGATAACGAAGATTCCTCAGGTTCTTCTTCCAATGCACCGGAGGCATCTGCAGATGATACGCTTAATCTCACAACAGAAAAATTTACGATCAAATATACCAAACATACGATCACCAAAGACTTTGCCGGAAATCCATGTATTATGGTTTATTACGATTACACCAATAATTCTTCCTCTGCATCCAGTGCAATGGTTGATGTCAGCCTAAAAGCTTACCAGCATGGAGAATCCTGCGAGGCAGCGATTCCCGAGAATAATGACGATGCCATCGATCATTTTACAGCTGAGATTCAGCCCGGACAGACCGTTAATGTATGCCAGGCATTTACACTGACAGATGAAAGTGATGTAACGATTCAGGCACAGGAGGCATTTTCCTTCGATGAAGATGCAACTGCCAGACAGATACTTAAAGTAAAATAATTCGATTGTCAGGCAGATATCCTCAATTGAAGCAGAAAACTTATTTGATTCTGTTGAAATATGCACATCGATTCAAATTAATTTGAACCTGCTGTGCATATTTTTTGTCTTTCATGGCACAATATGAAATGTAATAGCTTTATGATTCCTGTCAGAGCTGTCTGCAGCCACAGGGAGACGAAAGGATGGTGACTTATGGGAAGTAAATGTTTAAGATATACGGCACTGACGATTGCCATTATCGGAGCTGTTAACTGGGGACTGATCGGTTTTTTCAATCTGAATCTGGTTGCTCTACTTTTCGGAAGCATGAGCTGGATTTCCAGGATCATATATGGTCTGGTAGGAATCTGTGGACTCTGTCTTCTGACCTTCTACGGCGATTCAGATACTGAATCAGAATAAAAAAAGGACTTCGGATTCTCCGAAGTCCCAAGAGCGATAGACGGGGCTCGAACCCGCGGTCTCGACCTTGGCAAGGTCGCGCGTTACCAACTACGCCACTATCGCACAAGCGGGTGATGGGAATCGAACCCACGTATCCAGCTTGGAAGGCTGGTGTTCTACCATTGAACTACACCCGCAAATATTCAGTTGAAAGAGCGATAGACGGGGCTCGAACCCGCGGTCTCGACCTTGGCAAGGTCGCGCGTTACCAACTACGCCACTATCGCATAAGCGGGTGATGGGAATCGAACCCACGTATCCAGCTTGGAAGGCTGGTGTTCTACCATTGAACTACACCCGCACAGCTTGTTGTCTGTGCATTTCTGTCGCATCAACGAAGATTAGTATATATGATGAAACTGTATTTGTCAACACTAAATTTAAATTTTTTCTATTTTTTTGATAACATAGTTACTGTTCACTTCGTTCACAGTAACGTAGCCAAAATTCCATTGCCTGCGGCAATGGAATTTTGGCTTGTATGTCTCAGGATTTTGGCATATTCATGCCAAAACACCTCGCGGGATAGTGGTGTGTGAACAGTAACACAACATATACAAATTATCATCTGGCAGACAATTTTGTCAGGCGGATAAAATCATCCGTTTCGCTGCTCAGCTCTATACCGAATAATTGCTACGCAGTTTATCAGAAGGAGCTTTCACTCCTCCTGATATAAGCAAATTCCCACCTGCTGCTTATTACTTTCCACGATGAAAGCCTGGACTTACTGTATATGATGGAACCTGTCAGGAAAACAAAATTTTACAGTGTTAACCAGAGATCAGTTCTCCCAATCCCATACATTCGTAGCTTCCACTGAACTTCTTGGTTTCTTGATCACAAGTTCAGGACTCTTCGCACTGACCTTGGTGTTTGCCGGAATAGATGCTGTAATAAAGGTATTACCTCCGATGATCGTATTCTCTCCGATCACAGTCTCACCGCCCAGCACAGAAGAGTTAGAATAAATCGTCACATTATCTCTGATCGTCGGATGTCTCTTCACATTGGCAAGCAGCTGTCCCTGACGGGTGGAAAGAGCACCAAGTGTCACACCCTGATATAACTTCACATTCTTTCCAATCTCTGTAGTCTCACCGATTACAACACCAGTTCCATGGTCAATGAAGAAATATTCTCCGATCGTTGCGCCCGGGTTAATATCAATTCCTGTATAACCATGTGCATATTCAGACATAATTCTTGGAATAAACGGCACATTTTCCAGATAAAGAACATGTGCAAGTCTGTATACATAAATTGCATAAAATCCAGGATAGGAGAAAATAATCTCCTCTTTACTCTTGGCAGCCGGGTCACCATCAAAACCAGCCTGCAGGTCAGTCAGCAGCATACGCTGGATTTCCGGAACATTTGCAAAAAATCGCTCTGTGATCTGCTCTGCATGTTCTTTGGCCTTCTGTTCCTCTTCGCCCTGATATAAAAATGCAATCTCAATCTGCTCCTGCAAGCAGTCATACAGATCATTCAGGCGATATGCCACATAATGCTCCGGAAACACGCTGGCACTGGAATCCACACTGAAATATCCGGGAAAAATAATAGACCTCATATCTTTAATGAAGTTAATAATCTCTTTCTTATTTGGAAGACGTTCTCTGTCCTTTCCCAGAAAGAGTTCTTCTTTACGGTAAGTATCTGTCAGCTTCTCCACAGCCTCCAGAATTGTTTTCTTCTTATCTGTCATGATCGTCACCTATCTGCTTTCCTTGCAGTTGCTTATTATCCCCGGACAATAGCAATCCAGAGGGTACACAACCGCATTTTGTTATTATCTTATTACAGCAAAACCAATTCGTCAATAAAAAAAGAATTGACCTTTCCGTAGATTCCTTATATAATAAAAAACAGTTCCGGTTACACTTCAGAACTGTTTCTAATCTTAATATGGAGATGTACCCAAGAGGCTGAAGGGACCGCACTCGAAATGCGGCAGGCCGGGCAACCGGTGCGAGGGTTCAAATCCCTCCATCTCCGCTCTTTCTTTGTAAAATTCTTTATAATAAAAATGCACAATAAGCTTGACAATCGTTGCTTTTATATGTATAATTGCAACAGTAAAAGAAATTTTACAAGTTGGTTTTGATAGGGGATTGGTCAAATGGTATGATAGGGGTCTCCAAAACCTTTGGTGGGAGTTCGATTCTCTCATCCCCTGCTCTTAAAAACGCTCGAAAGCCTTGTATTTACTGGGTTTCGGGCGTTTTCGTTTTATCTCGGATGATCAAAAGTAATCATAGAAGTAATCAAAAAGATACTATATGAATCTATTATACTGATCCACATAGTATCTTTTTCAGGCAATCTACAATATTGTCAACAAATATTTCTTCTTAATCTTCTACTTTTCGATCTTCTGCTTTTCAATCTTCTCTTTTTTTCTGGGTTTTCTCTGCATTACTGTATGCCATGGCATAAAAGATTTCCTGGGAATTGAGTTTGACATCATTCAGGCTTCTGTCTGCATAATTTCCTGTTTCTGTCAGTCTCTTTCCTTTTTCATCATCATTCATCATGGTCTCGAACATCCAGTCCAGACGTTCTTTTAATTTCTCATTAAGAACCGGAGCAGCCACCTCCACACGACGGACTGTATTTCTTGTCATAAAGTCAGCAGATGCAATATATATTTTTTCTCTTTCTTTTGTACCGAAACGGTAGATTCTGGAATGCTCCAGATAACGTCCTACAATACTTATAACCTTGATATTCTCTGTGTATCCTTTTATCTCCGGAATCAGACAACAGATACCTCTGACAACCATCTCTATCTTTACTCCTGCCTGAGATGCTTCTACCAGTTTATTGATGATCACCTTATCTGTCAGGGAATTGATCTTGATTCCAATATAGCCTTCCTTTCCCTGTTTCACCTGATCGATTTCTTCCTGTATCATATCCAGAACTCTGTTCTGCAGACATTTCGGTGCAACCAGAAGAAGATTGGATTTCTCAACAACTTCCCCTTTCAGAAGAGCCGCAAACACTTCTGCTGCTTCTTTTCCGATTTCCCGATTTGCTGTGATCAGTGACAGATCTGTGTAAAGTGCAGATGTTTTTTCATTATAATTACCTGTACCAATCTGTGTAATATAGGACACACCCTTATCTGTTTTTCTGGAGATCAGGCACAGCTTGGAATGTACTTTATATCCATTCAGTCCATAGATCACTCTGCAGCCTGCTTCTTCCAGTTTTCTTGAATATTCAATATTACTTTCCTCATCAAATCTGGCTCTCAGCTCTACAAGTACAACAACTTCTTTTCCATTTTCTGCTGCATCCACCAGAGCATCTACAATCTGGCTCTTGTCTGCAAGACGGTACAATGTCATCTTGATGGATACAACAGAATCATCCCTTGCAGCCTCATTCAGAAGATTAATAAAAGATTTGATATTTTCAAATGGGTAGGATAACAATACATCTTTCTTCATGATCTGTGGAATCAGGGCGCTCTTGCCATCCAGCTCCGGCGTCATTCTGGGAGTTCTTCTCTGGTAGAAAAGTTTATCCTGGGCAGTATTTCTCAGATATCCCTGAAGTCCGAATACAAAAGACATATCAAGCGGAACTCTGGTCAGAAATACATGTTCCTTATCTACATGAAGTTCCTTACAGAGCGAACTTATCATCTTTTTATTCAAGTCTCTGGATAACTCCATTCTCACAGGATTCATTCGTCTTCTCTGCTTGATCAGCTTCTCCATTGCATCCCTGTAATCCAAATCCTCATCATAAATGGTTTCTGTATCAATATCTGCATTTCTGGTAATACGGAGCAGCGCTTTCTCCCTGATTTCATAATTCTTAAACATTTTTGGAAGAAAATGAAGGATCAGCTCCTCTGAAAGCATGAACGTCCCTTTTCTTGTGGGAATATCGATCAAACGTCTGAATACAGTATTACTGCATGGGATAATGGCTGTTTTTGTTTTTCCACCCTTGCTCATCAGTGATGCCACTGCATAAATATTTTTATTTTTCAGGAATGGAAATGGCTGCTGTTTGCTCACAATATTTGCAGACAGATACGGTGCGATCTCCTGATCAAAATATGTTTCCAGAAGCTTGCCTTCCTCTGCAGATAATCTGTTAAAATTGATCAGACGCACTCCGTAAGGCTCCAGTTCTCCCATCAGCTGTTCATAGATAGCTGCCTTTTTCTGTTCCAGATCTCTGGTGGCCTGAAGGATTGCAGTTACCTGTTCTTCACTGGTCATGTTTGTTTTATTCTCACGTATTACTTCAGATGCTTCCATCTGATCCATCAGAGTTCCGACTCTGACTCTGTAAAATTCATCCAGATTTGACTGATAAATAGCAGCAAATGTCAGTCTCTCCGCAAGCGGAACTCCTGGATTTCCCGCCTCATTTAAAACTCTCTCATTAAACTTTAGCCAGGACAGTTCTCTGTTCATCATATATACAGGTGCTGTAATTTCTTTTGTTTTTTTCTGTTGTTTTTTCATTCAGATAATTCCTCACTCTTTTTATTCGTGATATCAGTGGCAAAACTTATCAAACCTTTTAACTCTGACATCACATAACATTTAGAATTATAAACTTTGAATATCAATTCCACGGAATATCTATGTTATATTTACGTAAAATTCCCAGTCAAACAAATAAAGTTATCTGTTTCGCAATAAAAAACGGGACTGCCCAGATTATAATTTCGGACAGCCCCACTTTTTATCTACTCATTCACCGGATTCACATGAACCATACAGTGCTTTACGTTTTTAAACTTATTCTCGATGGTATGATGAACATTTTCCGCAATGTCATGCGCCTCATCCAGAGGAATCTCACCATCCGCCGAAATTTCAATATCCACATACATCTTAGAACCAAATAATCGTGTCTGAAGAAGGTCGATTCCCTTCACTCCTTTCACTCCCATGATCACTTCTCTCATGCTCTCTTCTGTTGCTTCATCACAGGAATGATCCACCATTTTATCTACTGCATCCTTAAAAATATCTACAGATGCTTTCACGATCAGTACACAGATTGCAACACTGGCAAGTGGATCAAGAATCGGGAATCCAAGTCTCGCACCCAAGATACCTACAAATGCGCCAACGGAAGACATTGCATCGGAACGATGATGCCATGCATCTGCCATTAATGCACCGGAATTAATCTTCTTGGCAGCACTTCTGGTATACCAGAACATCCACTCCTTCACTACAATAGAAACAACTGCCGCAATCAGTGCCAATGTTCCGGGAATTGCAATGCTTGTTCCTGAAGTACTCTTAATAATGTTCTCAATTCCATTCATACCGATTCCGATACCTGTTGCCAGAAGTAACCCGGACAAAATAATGGAAGATACACATTCCATCCGCTCATGTCCATACTGATGCTCCTTATCGGATTTTTTACCGGATAAATTCACACCGACTATTACTACGAAAGTACTTCCCACATCAGATGCTGAATGAATCGCATCTGAGATCATGGCACCTGAATGTGCCAGAATTCCGGCAAGTAATTTAAATAAGGAAAGTAACAGGTTTACTGCAATACTCACACCTGATACCTTCATTGCCACCTTATGTTCCCATGCAGGCTCTTCCTTCTTAGCTGTCGTGTTACTGTTTGTCTTGTCTGACATTGCTGTCATGTTTAATTTTTTTGTCTGTTCCATAACCAGGACCTCCTAAATTTTCTTTTCAAATATATAAGCTTTTGTACTTTCCTATATTTGAGTTTACAGGTTCTTCTTATGTCACATACATTGCGCCACAGTCAGAAAACATATTTCCTTTCTGTGACTTATCAAAGTGCGGTCTTACAGGGGTCTTTTTGTATTTCGGAACTGCACCTGTCTCAGAAAATCCTCCTAAAAAAATCCCTCTAAAAGAAAATCTTTCCAAAACATACTTTTCAGAAAACAAAAAGACACACCTGCGGAACATACACTGTCCCACAGATATGTCTGAAAATGTTCATATCTGCTGCCGCTTCGCGCGGCCCGGCCCCACGCCCTCGAACACCTCGGGCATCGCCTGCTCAGTTTGTACTGTTGATCTCGCATTCTGTTGAATGTAATGCAGTGCAAAGAGAATATAAATATTTTTTCTGATAATACACTATAGTATATCGGTTAGTCAAGCCAAATGTTATTGAATTTTTTTATCATGATGAAACGATATTCTGCAGCCACACACCCTTCTTAACCAGCACAAATCCAATCACACACTTAATCAAATCCGCCAGCTGCACACATGCATAAATCACAAGCACATGAATTCCTGTATAACGACTCAGCACAAACGCGATCGGCACACTGACGCACCAGATAAACACACTGTCAAACAGGAACGTAATAATCGTCTTTCCACCGGAACGCAGAGTAAAATAGGTTGCATGCAAAAACGCATTCTGCGGCATAAAGAATGCAGTGATCATAATCAGATACTTCGCCAGCTCCCTTGCCTCATCATTGGTATTATAAAGCATTGGAAACAGCGGCGCCATAACAAACATCACCATTGCCACACAGGTACAGCACATCACTGAGAACGCGATCATCTTGTTATCTGTATCTCTCGCTTTCTTCATATCTCCCGCACCCAGAAGCTGTCCCACAATAATCGCAACAGAATCTCCCAGCGCAATAAACACAATATTAAACACATTGTTGATGGTATTGGAAATATTCAGCGAAGCAACCACATTCAGTCCTCGAATCGAATAACACTGAGTCAGCATCGCCATGGCAGAAGCCCATAAAGTCTCATTAAACAACAGCGGTGTACCCTTGACCAGAATCTTCTTTGTCAGATTCGCAGGAACCTTAAGCGTGCTGTACAGCCCCTTTGCAAATGCATTCTTCTCCGTATGCCTGTGTGTCCAGCCTATTACAATTGCCGCCTCCACATAACGTGACAGCACAGTTGCGATTGCCGCACCTCTCACACCCAGTCTAGGGAAGAAAAATACACCATAGATCAACAGATAATTAAACAACAGATTCACACAGATTGCCACAACCCCGGCTTTCATTGGCAGAACAGTCTCTCCGCACTCTCTCAGAGTACTGGAATAAATCTGCACCATCATAAACGGCGGCAATCCCAACAGCATAATATCCAGATACTGTTTTCCATACTTAAGCGTATCTGCGATCTGCTGCGTAGTACCCTCTCCCTGAAGATACATACTGATCAGATTCTCTCCAACAGTAAAAAACAGCAAAATCGTCCCCATCGTCAGAATCACAGCCATCCAGAACTTATACCTGAATGTCTGCCTCACACCCTCGTGATCCTTCTGTCCAAAATACTGCGCCGTGAAAATACCCGCTCCGGATACCCCTCCGAAAATACACAGATTATAGACAAAAATCAGCTGATTCACAATGGAAGCCCCCGACATCTGCTCCGTACCGATCCGTCCGATCATAATATTATCCAGCAGACTCACGAAATTCGTAATTCCATTCTGGATCATGATCGGAACAGCCACAGCCAGAACCATCATATAAAACTTCCTGTCACCGATAAACTTCTTACGAAACGATGACCTTTCTTTCGTCCTCTCCATAAAACTTTTCCTCATCCTTCTTCACAAAAACAGACTGTCCCGAGACAGCCCTCGCCTTAAGCGTTGTATCATCTACATTACTATAAAAAAAACAACATTTCAACCCCATATCAATAAATTCATACTATCATTTTCTATTCCGTTTCTGTTCCGTTTTTCTTCACTCCATATCCGATAACACACTTCCATACTATCATTCACAGTACCAGCCAGTTCACAGCGAAGAAAAATAAATGTTTTGAACCACATCTACAGGGGGTGTAGCAACTCTTAGTCTTTGGGAATTTGCGTTATGTCAGAAAAATTCACTGTCTGAGCGAAGCGAGTTTGAATTTTTCTGGCATGGTTTTAGCAAATTTCCAAAGGCTTAGAGTTCCTGCCCCCGCAGCCGTGGTTCAAAACATTTATTTTTCTTCGCGTCCCCTTTGAAACCATAAAAAAGCTGTCGTCCCCAATAAATGAGGAAAACGACAGCTTTTCAAAAAGTATTTGCAAGCCTATTTAATAGCACCCTCAACCATACCATTCATAATCTGCTTCTGAGCAAGCAGGAATACGATGATCATCGGAATCATTGCCAGGAGTGCTGCAGTAAGGATCAGATCCCACTGCTTAACATAAGAACCAACAAACGCCTGTACAGCAACCGGAAGAGTCTTAACCTTACCATTCTGTCCTAACATCAGAGAAGGAAGAAGGTAATCATTCCAGATCCACATACCATTCAGAATAGTAACAGTAACAATAACCGGTTTCAGAAGTGGAAGGATAATGCGGAAGAAAGTTCCCTCAGGAGAACATCCGTCAATCGCTGCTGCTTCTTCCAGTTCATATGGAATACCTTTAATAAAACCAGTTAAGATAAATACTGTCATAGCACCACCGAATCCACAGTATGCAAATACAATACCAGGAATAGACTGAAGCATGTTGATTCCAAGGAATTTACCTACATCACGGAATGTAGAAACCAGAGGAAGCATAACTACCTGGAAAGGAATTGTCATGGATGCGATAAATGTCATGTAAATAGCTGTTGACCATTTTGTCTTGTTACGGCAGATAACCCACGCAGCCATACCACCGAATAAAGCAAGTAATACAAGGGAAACAACTGTAATGGTCGCAGATGTTCCAAATGCACTCCAGAAACTGAAGTTAGAGTTGTTGACAACGTTTGAAATATTTGTCTTAAACTGTGCAAAGCTTGCACCTGCAAAGCTTACAGGGTTGGCAACAATACCGTTTGCATTCTTAAATGTATTAATAAGTACCAGATAGAAAGGAGATAATATGTACGCTGCGATAACAATCGCAACAGCTGTAAGCACTACCTTTGGAGTTTTCTTCGTAACCATTACATTTCAACCTCCTTCTTATTGGAAATTCTAACCTGAATAATAGATACAGCAGCCAGGATAATGAAGAACAGAATAGCTTTCGCCTGACCAAGTGCATAATTGTTCTTGGAGATCGCTGTATTATAAATATTCAAAGCCAGCATCTGAGTACCGTTTGTCAGATAGTTTCCGAAGAAACTTGTGACAGAACCTGTACCATTTGTCAGAGCCATGTTAACATCGAACTGTTTGAATGCAGATGTTAAGGTAAGGAATGTACAGATTGTAATTGTAGCTGCGATCATTGGAATCTTGATCTTAAATAATGTTGTAACAGCATTTGCGCCATCGATCTGAGATGCTTCCAGTACATCTTTAGGTACCTGTGTCAGACCTGTTACATAGATCAGCATGATATAACCTGCATACTGCCAGATATAAACAACGATGATAGCCATCATAGCTGTGTTTGTCTTTGACAGAAGTGAAATATTATTTGTCATCTTGATCAGTACGTTATTAAATACGAACTGCCATACATAACCAAGTACGATACCGCCGATCAGGTTTGGCAGGAAATAGGAAGCTCTGAAGAATGAGAGTCCCTTAACCTTAGAGGTACAGAGTAAGGCCAGCATAAACGCTACTACGTTTACCAGAACCATGTTCAGAACTACAAACAGAATTGTGATGATCAGTGACCAGAGAAAACTTGGTTCATTGAACATTGCCTTATAGTTTGTAAATCCTACAAATCCTGTCATCTTGATTCCATTCCAGTCTGTAAAGGAATAAAACACACCAAGGCATAATGGAATAATAACTGTTACTACAAATGTAAATAACAATGGAAATACAAATATAAAGTTAACGATGCTTCTGTGATGTTTTAATGTCGGGAATAAATACATTCCCAGTAAAATGCCGATTGCACCGATGATCAGCGCCGGACCTCTCCAGCCAGCTCCGCTTCCGGAAATATCCTGGATCAATGCTACTGCCAGTAAAATAATACCGGCGATCAGGCATACCATGGAAATTGCTTTTTTACTAGCACTGTTTGTATTCATTTTGCCTTCATCCTTCCTATTTCTTATTTCAAAGCAAAAATCAATGCGTCTTAGACTTTTTTGCGTACCTGGGTAAAGGTCTGCCGGACCTTTACTCAGGTATGCAGCGCAAATAAAAGTGGGCGGCAACATAAGCGCCGCCCGTTAAGTTTCAATTATTAGTTTGCATATGCACCCTGGATAACCTGTTCCAGTGTCTTAACAAATCCGGCTTCATCAAGGCTGCCAGATGCATAGTCAGCAAATACCTGACCTGTATAGTTCTGTGCAAGACCTTCTTTCATACCAAGCCAATGCCAAGCAGATGTCTTTCCGGAAGATACATAATCAGTGATTGTCTGAGCAAATGGATCATCACCAACGATTGTGCAGGACTTGAACGGACTTACGAAACCTGCTTCTTTAACAAGAACTTCCTGAGCTTCATCTGTTGTCAGCCACTGAAGGAATGCTTCTGCTGCTTCTACATTACCATCTTTATATACTGACCACCAGGATGGAGAGTTTGTAAGGATTGTATCAATTCCGTCTTCAAATGCGTATGGAATCATACCAACTTCGAAGTTACCAGCTTCTTTATAAGCATCTGCATCATCACCTGTCATAGTTGCACCAATCCAGGATCCCTGAGTAACGAATGCATATTTACCGGATGAGAAGTTAAGGATCTGCTGATCATATGTACCGGATACAAGGAGTGCAGGATCTGAATACTGATTCAGAAGACCTACAAAGTTAGCGAAATCTGTTAAACGCTCTTCGTCAACCTTACCGCCATCATTGAGCATGTCAATGTATGTTGTATCATCTCTGTCAAGACCTGCATCAAGGTAGTTTGCAAATAAGTGGTTACCTGTTGACCAGTAAAGGTTAACCGGTTCTGCTGCATAACCTACAACTGCTGTAAGTCCAAGTTCATCTTTCTTGGAATCGATTGTCTCAAATGCTTCTTTGATTGCATCAGGACCTGTTAATGTGGAAGGATCGATTCCTGCTTTGTCAAGAATATCTTTGTTATAAGCAAGACCAACTGCTTCTGTTGTATATGGGAAACCGATTGTACCCTGGCTTTCATCAACATAAGCTGCATCTGTGTCAGAAGCCCATTCCTGATCGCTCATATCTACTAAAAGGTCTGTCCAGTTAGCGAAGTCTGTAGCACCGCCGTTTACGAAGATGTCAGGCATGTTATCTGACTGATAGTATCCTTTCAGAGTACCCTGAATATCGATTCCACCGCCCATGGATTCGATTTCTACTTTAGTTCCTGTTTCTTTCTCATACATTTCAGCTAATTTCTTCAGCTGAGCGTCAACTTCGATCTTACCATTTACAAGACGAATACTGTCACCGTCTGCTGCCTGTACGGATACTGCTGCCGGAACCATTGATGCGATCATAGATACTGCTAAAAGTGTTGCAAATACTTTTTTCTTCATTTTCGTCACCTCGTCATTTTTTTAACTGTTTCTTTTTACCTTTTGCGCATAAGGTTTTTTGATAGTTGTATAATACCACTTTGTTTCTGAAATAGCAATACCTTTTTCGCATAAGTTTTAATTTTTTTATCTTTCTTTTTCGTCATTTGTTAAATATGCACAATTTATTTTTTCTATCTTATTACACTATGTCCAAAAAAGTGCTACTTTGAGGTCAAAAAAACACATATTCTTTAAATTGCGTTTTATGACTTGTGCCTGTTTTCTCTTCGTCAGACAAGTAAAAACTTCTGCGCAGAACATTACGGAATAATTTCCTGTAACATAATAAAACAGCATTTCAGGTTCTGCACCCGAAATGCTGTTTTATTATGTCTTATTCATTTTGTATCCGTTTATGCTGCCTGTTCTTTTTTCTTACCGGTAACTGTAAGCAGATGACTCTTGATCAGTACCGGACGTACTGCATTATAGATCACTGCTACCAGGATCACCGAAACAACTGCATTAAATAATGTGGCTACAGCACTCATTTTTGCAAGTGCCTGTGCCAGTTCCTGAGGCTGTCCGAGAATATACTGTTTATAGAAATATCCTACGATCGGATCTGCTACAACATTAAACGCAAGACCTGCTACAGAAGCAATCACACTCCATTTGAAAACGTATTTCTTATCTGTGCTTTCATTGATCTTTGCAATCTTATGTGCTACCAGACCTGTGATCAGGCCAATACAGAATTTCAGTACAAATGTCTTTGGTGCGCCTGTGATATATACAGGATCCATCAGGTCTGCGATTCCCATTCCAATAGCACCGGACAATCCGCCGTATACACCGCCGATCAGAAGTGCTGCCAGTACGCAGAATGCATTTCCGATATGGATGGATGTTGCATCACCGCCCGGTACAGGGATCTTAATCTGCAAGAATGTAAAAGATACATAGCATAACGCAGCCATAAGAGCTGTCTCTGCAAGTTTTGTAATTGTGCTGTTCTGAGTATTCATAATAACTGTCCCCTCTCGTATGATCTGATAAAAGGCTCATATCAATAAGTCAGATTACTTGTTTGATTTTCACTATCAGATATTTTATATATTGACGCATCAATATGTTGAAGTTATCATACGCGAAATGTGTCATTATTTCAATGACCAATTTTTTGAATTTTTTAGAGGTCAGATTGGATATTCTGTAAAAGAATCCTGCTTGCAGGATTCTCCGCCTGCGGCGGGTCGCTTCAGCGACATAATTCCTCTCCGTCGCAGTGCGATCCTGCCCGGAGGGCCTTTTTGTGTTATAGGAACATTACGGAGTAATTTCCTATAACACAAAAAAGCCCTCCGTCTGCATGCTGCTCACATGAAAACAGAGGGCTTCATTATTCTATTTGCTTAGATTCTTGCTACGCCTGATTTTCTTGCTGCTTCTGCTACAGCTTTAGCTACAGCGTCTTTTACGCGTGGGTCAAATGCTGCCGGAAGAATATATTCCGCTGTTAATTCTTCGTCACTTACCAGACCTGCGATTGCATATGCTGCTGCAACTTTCATTTCATCGTTAACATCTGATGCTCTTGCGTCCAGTACACCACGGAAAAGTCCCGGGAAGCAGAGTACGTTATTTACCTGGTTCGGATAATCAGAACGTCCTGTGGACACCACTGCTGCGCCTGCTGCTTTTGCTTCGTCAGGGAAAATCTCAGGTACCGGGTTTGCACATGCAAAGATGATAGGATCTTTTGCCATTGAGCGGACCATATCCTGTGTCAGTGTTCCAGGTGCGGATACACCGATGAAGATGTCTGCGCCTTTGATCACTTCTGCAAGAGTACCTTTCTCTTTGTTGAAGTTTGTGATCTTAGCCATCTCTTCTTTGATCGGGTTTAATCCTTCTCTGCCTTCGTAAATCGCACCCTTTCTGTCTGTCATGATTACATTCTTAAGTCCCATGGACATTAACAGTTTGATGATAGCGATACCTGCAGCACCTGCTCCGGAAGTAACGATCTTCACTTCATCAAGCTTCTTGCCAACCAGTTTCAATGCGTTGATAACACCTGCAAGTGTGATAACTGCTGTTCCGTGCTGGTCATCGTGGAAAATCGGAATATCACAGCATTCTTTCAGTTTCTTTTCGATTTCAAAACATCTCGGTGCGGAAATATCCTCAAGGTTGATTCCTCCAAAGGATCCGGCCAGGAGGCTTACTGTCTTAACGATCTCATCAACATCTTTACTGCGGACGCAGAGCGGAATCGCGTCTACACCGCCAAATTCTTTAAAGAGTACACATTTACCTTCCATAACAGGCATACCAGCTTCCGGTCCGATATCTCCCAGTCCAAGTACCGCGGTTCCGTCTGTTACAACAGCAACTGTATTCCAGCGTCTTGTCAGATCATAACTCTTGTTTACATCCTTCTGGATCTCCAGACAAGGCTGAGCAACACCCGGTGTGTAAGCAAGGCTTAAAGCATCTTTGGAATCTACTTTGGCTCTTGATACAACCTCAATTTTACCTTTTAACTCATAATGCATTTTTAAAGATTCTTTTGCGTAGTCCATTTTGTTTTGGCTCCCTTCTGCACTCTTTTTTTGAGACGCCTACATTGTAACATTAACCTGACTCAGATTCTACTGTTTTTCTGACCTTTTTTATCAAAATAACTAAAACAGCATTTTCCTGCAGAAAATTAGGAAGATGCGGTTTCAGTTATTGTACTTTATCATTTGATATCAGGTTCCAAAAGAAACTTATTATCATTATTTATCTGTATCAAAATGTACTTCTGTACCGGCAACTGCCCGCTCATCCAGGAGCTGTTTGAAGGTCTTGGTCTTTGCTTTTTCTTCGTAGTCATCGGACCAGTAGTAGCCTTTCAGCTCGTCCATATACTCATAGTAGTCGCAAAGATAGATATATACTGTGGAAACATCCCTGTCCTGTATTGCATAGGTGTCCGCATTACCGTTTGCCACTCCGCCATCTGGCAGTATATCTCCATTGGCATCCAGCATAACAGCAACATATTTTGTTTCCGGATCCTGCATTTTCATAGTGATCTCAAATGGTGTTTTCGTAATGGAGAGAACACCATCTCCATTTTCATCTACCACATTTACATCCTTTTCAACCGTATCGGAAGTATTTTTCTCTACATCTACGTTGAACTTCCAGTCACCTTTCAGTGTCCATGAGTTATATCTGTTATCACCTTCGTTTGCCTCAGGATATCGTTCATAATACTCATTCCACATCTCAGTGAAAAACTGATGCTCCAGATCCTTCTGCTCTTCTGTCAGGCTCTCATAATCTGCATCGTCTGTGCTGATTCCATGCTCTTCCATTTTCTGATTATATTCATCCCGCAGATCCTGAGGGATATCCGGGGTGGTATCCTGATTCTCCGGAAGAGTGCCCACAATATCTTTCAGTTCCAGCTCCATGGTAAACCTGTCAGGTACTTTTATGTCTTTGACATAATCGCTGATTGCCGGACCTCCCACCTGAGGAAGCTTCGCATCACTGTATTCATCCATTCCCAGTGCCTGGGCTAACTTATCAAAACTAAAGTCCTCAGAATCTACATCAATCCCTTTTTCTTTGAAAAATGCGTTACGCACCTCATAAAATTTTGTCCATCCTGCCTCATCCACTGTCATATCTTCTACAGGAATACGCAAAACTCCTGCATAGGTGTTATCATCCAGCATTTTTCCATCCAGATAAGCATTGAACAGATTACTTTTTTCATCCATGTAATCATATTTCACTGTAGAATTCTCGCTGAGCTTAATATTGGGTTTTCCATCAGGTGTAATGAATGTATCCGGAAATTTATCCTCTGTATGGATTGTCATGGACAGGTACAGAGCCATTTCATTACAGTATACTTCTGAAAGCGTGACAGTTGTTCCATCTACTGTTTTACTGTATGATTCATTGTCTTTCGTTTTATCTGCATTGTTATTTTCTGTTGTATTCTGATCCTCAGCCTGAGCACTTTGAGGATTACCTCCGTCCTCCTGACTTTCATCAGTATCTGCCAACTCTGCATCTTCTGCAGAATCTGTCAACTGCTTTGCATATTTCGAATAATCACCATAAAATCCCATGGAATTACCGAGCTGCTTAAATACATTTCCAACCAGAGGGATGTTCTCTGCAAATGCCGGATTTGTGATACATACTGTTGAAAATACAGCTGCAGCTGCAGTCAGTCCCAAAGCTGTTTTGTATACTGTTTTGAATTTCTTGTGCGATTTTGCTGTTCCTGTGGATTTCTTTCCGGAACTTCCTGTTGATTTTTCTGTTGATTTTTCTATTGATTTCTCCTGTAATCTTTGCACCATATTCTCTGTATTTTCCGTATGTCCAGAAGCTGCTGCCATTTCTCTGATTCTGGAAAATGCTTCGTTTTTTGCATCTTCTGCCTGCTTTGGCAATGGAAACTCTGCCTGCATGATTTCCTCTATCGCATTGTCATTTCTGTTATTCTTTTCTTTATCAAAATCCAACTTCTTCGCCATGATCACTTCATTCCTTTCTTGAACTTACTGTTATGTTTCCTGCTGTTACTGATCCTGTTCTCAGATTTTCATTCTGATATTCTGCAAACCTTCTGCTATCCCTGTGAATTCTCTGTTTTTCTTTTTTTTCTGCTGCAGTCTCTTCTTCTGAATATTATCTTCTGCTGAAGTATATTCCTGCTTTAGCTGCATACGGGCTCTGACCAGTCTGGTTTTTACAGTGTTTTCATTCATATTTAATATAGAAGCAATGTCTGCGATCCGAAATCCCTCTACATAATACAGAACCAGTATGATCCTGTAGGATTCGTCCAGCATTCCAAGCATTTCCTTGAACTCAAATTCCTCAATGGACATATCCTGTCCGGGGACTTCCGGAAGTTCTTCAGCTCTGCTGAAATTTTTGTAGTGTCTGTGGATTTTATTGCATTCATTGATCAGAATACGGATCATCCAGGTTTTGAAATATTCCGGATTTTTCAATGTATGTATTTTTTCAAAGCAGGTAAGTATGGTATCCTGCATGGCATCTGCGGCATCCTCATCATTATCAAGGATTCCCCTCGCCACCTTGTACATTGCCAGAGAATTCTTTTCCATCAGTTCCAGAAATGCATCCGCATCTCCTGAGATGGAGCGTTTTACCAACTGTATCAAATGCTGATCCTCCTTGCTTAGAGTTTTATGTGTTACTGTTTACTTCATGTCCAGTAGCTCTTATGTTTTTACAAATATGTTTCATTCGAATGAAGCTTTGTTGTTTTGTTTTACACTTATTAGATGGGGAATTATAGAGAAAAGTTTCATATCTTTTAAATAAATTTTCAGGTATCGGATTTTTATAGTTATTATAACTTCTCGTCCGCATATAATTGTAATACAACCAAATTATAATCTCTGGATTTTCCTACAAAAAAAGCGGCACATTTCTGCGCCGTTTTTTTATCACTCATAATCTTTCTTAACGTTTTTTTTATTCTTCAGCATTCAACCTCTTCTGATACATAGACTGGAGCAGGAATTTTCCTGTCTCTGTTTTGAATACTTTTTCCAGCATGTTTCTCACATTGTTTCCGGAGAAATTACCCTCATCTGCATTTACCAGATAATCTGCTTCTATCATGATCTGATAATCAATACCATCGATTCCGGTTATTGTATGATGATGACTTACAATATAAGAAACACGATCTACAAATTCTTTCGGCAGATCTGAATCTGCGAAAAATTCCTTTATCAGTGCCGCACTTTCTTCCTCCTGATGTTTACCGTTGGCATTTCCGTATTTTACTCTGCAGAGAGGGCAGGCAATATCATGGACAACCGCAGTAACCTCCACCAGCTTCTGCTGCTCCGGTGACAGATTTTCGCCTTCCGCGATTGTTTTTGCATATGCGTATACTTTCATGAAATGGTTGATGTCATGAAGATCTCCCTTGGAATACTCTACCATTTTCTTTATAACTTCTGCTACTGTCATGTTTTGTTCCTGCCTTTCTCTTACCGGTTTCGTTACTTATGCACTCCGTTCTCAGTAACCGGGTTTATCTTATTCTGAAAAACAGCAGAATCTTTCGATCCTGCTGTTTACAATTATCAATTATTTGCAGAGTTCCTCTGCCATAGCCTCAATCTCCGCTTCGTTTGCTTCGCTTAAGGAAGAAGTGATCTTTACATTATTTTCCAGCCATGTAATGTTTTTGCTCTTTTCGAACATTCCCTGCATGATTCTTGCTGCTGCAGGTGCCCAGCTTCCGTTTTCGATGAGACCGATAGTGCGGTTCTGGTAGCTGCGTTCTGTAAGGTTCTCAATGTAGGTACGCATAAATGGGAAAATATCTCCGTTGTATGTAATTGTGGCAAGTACCAGTTTGCCGTAACGGAAAGCATCTTCCACTGCTTTTGCCATGTCATCTCTTGCAAGGTCAAATACAGTTACTTTCGGGCAACCTTTTTCTTCCAGTTTCTGTGCCAGAAGTTCTACTGCTTTCTTTGTGTTTCCATATACAGATGTATAGGCGATCACAACACCTTCGCTCTCTACTTTGTAGGAGGACCAGATATCGTATTTCTCAATGTAATGTCCCAGATTCTCTGTAAGGATCGGTCCATGAAGCGGACAGATTGTCTGGATATCCAGAGTTGCGGCAGCTTTCAGAAGTTTCTGAACCTGTGCACCGTATTTTCCAACAATTCCGATATAGTAACGGCATGCTTCGCAGTCCCAGTCTTCTTCTACGTCAAGTGCTCCGAATTTGCCGAAACCATCTGCTGAAAACAGAACCTTATCAGTGCTGTCATAGGTAACCATAACCTCCGGCCAGTGAACCATTGGTGCAAATACAAAAGTCAGCACATGTTTTCCAAGTGTCAGGCTGTCACCGTTTGCAACCACCAGCTTCTTTCCGTCCAGATTCAGGTTTCTGAAGAAATTTCCCATCATAGTGAAGGTCTTGATATTTGCAACTACGGTTGTATCAGGATATACTTTCATGAAGTTCTCGATATTTGCGGCATGATCCGGCTCCATATGCTGTACTACCAGATAATCCGGTTTCGCACCGTCCAGGACCTTGGCTACATTTTCAAGCCATTCATCTTTGAAATTAGCATCTACGGTATCCATAACTGCAATCTTTTCATCCATGATCACATATGAATTATAGGACATACCGTTTGGCACTACATACTGACCTTCAAACAGATCTATCTGATGATCATTTACACCTACATAATAAATATCATTTCCGATTTTCATGATAAAATGTTCCTCCTTAGCAATATCCGAGCCGGTCAAATCCGGTTAAAATTTCCAATTCTTTATTTCTGAACCTATTATATTCACATTCATATCGTTCGTCAAGTCTCATTTTATCTCTAAAATTTCACCCCTTAACTCATATATAAAAAGTAATACTGTCGTTTTATTTAATACTTATTCTGGTAAAATTCCATATTCCTTATATAACCGTTTTCGAGTCTCTGCATTTGTCACAACAGACTGTATTTCTGCACTTCTTCCATCCATAATCAGACGATTAAGTAAAGTGCTTAATCGTTCTTCGCCGATTGCTTCTCCAATCGCTATGCCCTTTGCTTCTCCAATCGCTATGCCCTTTGCTTCTCCAATCGCTATGCCCTTTGCTTCTCCAATTGCCCTCCCCCTTGCTTCTCCAATTGCTTTTGCCTCTGCTTCCGCCTCTTTTTGAAGCCGTTCGAGCCTTTCAGATTCCAGTTCAAGAACTTTTCCACCCATAATCTCACCTATTCCTTTCCGGACTGTTTTTTCATTCCTGCATATATAGTCCGCTATTTCTATGATCAGTTTATTTAAATTCATGTATAAAGCCGTCTTATCTGCTCCTGAAAGTTCTCTTTCCAGATTTATCCGGATTTCCTCATAGTCATTTAGCAAACTCTGGAACATTTCCGGATTCTCACTCATTTCATGAATATCCTTTTCATATCGCATAATATAAAACGGCAGAAGCATCAGTAAATTTTTTTCAAAAATACTGTTTCTCGTATATGTCTCCAATTTCATTGTCGGAACCCAATAATGTACTATTTTCTCATCCGAAAGTACCATCTCTATCTCCAGAAAATCCGGCGTATTCTTTCCGCTTCTCAAATATAATACGCAGGACTTTGGAAAATCCATCCTGTATTTGCGTCCCTGTTTCTGTGCATTTTCAATTGCTATGGAGAAATCATATTCTATCATACGAATTGCCATAGTTGTATCGTCTGCACTTTGACATTCAATATGATACAATTTACCAGCAATCTTTAAACAGGAATCCGTGATAATCTCTCCGTTTTCCTGCTGGTGTTCATTGCGCAGCTGCACAATCGGTACATTCTCCGGATAAGAAGTATGGAATACTTCATTAATCAAAGGTACTGCCAGATATGGCATTTTCTCAATCATTGTACGAAATACATCATCAAATATCGTATTATTCATTAGATACCTCACTTCTATTCTAACATACGGCAACAATGTTTGAATACCCAATTTGCACAAATATCATAAATCGGATAATCTTTATCTTTCGTACATGCTTTCATAAAGGGAAATAGATGACCGACTGGTCTGGAACTCAGATATATAAATTCAGTGTAACAAACGCATGCTGTTCCGTCAATCAATAGTTTTCGACACATCAACACTGCTTTTGAAAATTTATTCCTTACGTTTCAGTAACAAATTCTCAGTTCACAATACACAAGGCTGTCACACTACATAAGCAATTAGTGTAACAGCCTCTTTTCTATTCTCTGAGATCAGGCTCACGAAATCCTGCCGTCTTTCATTTCAAATACAGTATCAACGATATCCATAGTAGATTTTCTGTGTTACGTAACGTAATTTCTGTTTATACTTCACCATTTTTTAATTTTCGTTCTAACTCTAAAACTTCTTTTCTGCACAATTCTATCGCATCATTACAGGTTTCCACATCATCACCATCTATCTCTATGCTATCGTCACCAGGATATCTGGTTGAAAAATAGAAACCATCTATCATTCTCATATGTGTCTGCGTATTTTTTGAAAACTCTGCTCCCATATTTCCTTTTAGAAATTTCATCAATCTGTTCAGACTATGTGTACGCAAAATATTTTCAAAATCTTTCTGTTGTATAGCATCATCCGGTTTATAGTATTCTGAGATCAGATGCTTCATATATTTTTCGCATATTCCCTGCGCCATGGCACCCATCATATTTGCAACTATCCCCGCATCATAAGAGGCTTTAAAATATTGAAAATCATTTTCTGCAAAATCAAAATAACTGTTCAAGGCCATATCTGAATTCCTTCCTTTCGCACATTTGTATAATACAGCATTTTGTTCCTTTTCCAGTCATCGCCAACTACAATTTTCAGATCCGTTTCTGCATCATCCAATTCCTCAGAGGATACTTCTGATTTTAGAAGATAAAGATATTTTTTAAGTTCCGGCCGGGAGCGGAATGACTCTGACAGTTCCAGAAACAGATCAACATCACTGCTATATTTCTCTTCTCCCCGTGCACAACTGCCATACAGATATATTGTCTTAATATAAGGCCTTATGCATGATGACTGAATAGTTCGTAAAGCATACTCCGCTGCATCTCTCTGCCGTTTTGATCTGATACATGTCAGCATTTTCTATTCCTCCGTTTTCTCTGTATATTATTTCCAGATTATGCTTACATTTTCTGCTTCAGGATTTCTTTGTAAAAAAATTATAACATTCCTTATCTTCTATGTCTATCTTCCATTTATCTGGTGAAAAATTAGAGTGTATTATTGTTACTTTCTTTTATTTTCCTTCAAAGATCTGAGCGATCGGTGAATCTGCAGACAGTATCACTGTTTTGTCCTCACCTTTCATAGATGTCTTCAGCGCATCCAGGCTTCTCACAAATGAATAAAACTCACTCCTGTCCTCTTCTCCATAAGCCTGCGCAAGGATTTTCATATATTCCTGCTCACCCTCCGCCTCCAGGATCTCTGCCTGTTTTTTGGCATCGGAAATCTGGATTGCTACTTCTTTGTCTGTTTTATTTCGGATCACCTTTGCTTCGGAGTTTCCCTCTGCCTTGTAAGTCGCTGCAATATTATCCCGTTCAGAAATCATTCGTTCATACACAGCTTCCTTATTATCATCTGGCAGGTCCAGCTGCTTGGTTTCGAATTTGAGAAGTTCGATTCCATACTGATCCATGTTTGTTCCTATTGCCTCCATGACCATATCAGACAGTTCTCCGTCACGGCTTGTGATCACCTGATCCTGTGACATACTGCTGATTGCATTTTTAGTGGCATTATACACAGCAGTATTAATTCGGCTTTCACCACTTTCCACAGAAGAGTTTAATGTCTGTGCAAATTTAAGCGGGTCGCTGATTTTCCAGAGAACATAGCTGTCGCTGATCATCGTTTTCTTATCTTTTGTAATTACATCAGATGCTGCCAGATCATACAGCAGTGTTTCCTTTGGCAATGACTGTGTACTCTCTATAAACGGAATCTTAAAACTGATTCCCGATGAGCTGATCACCCTGTCAACCTTACCAAACTGACGGATCAGCTTATATTCATTTTGCTGGGTTACTGTTACCGACGCTCCGACAGCTGCAACCACTGCAGACACACCAATTAATATTCCAATTTTCTTACCTTTCATAAATTAGTCCTTTCCAAATTATATCTCTATCCTTCGTATTTCATTTACCAAAACACTTTTTATATGAAATATTTTCTGTCATTTCTTTATTCGTTCTCAGAATCATTTAAATCTTGTGTGTCCTGAGCAGGATCTGTGTTCAGTGTCTCTGTCGGATTTTCTGAACTGTTCCCTGTAAAAGAATCTAACGGCAGAACCTTCTGCACTCCATCTCCATTATCAATCACAATCTTCATTCCCGGCAGCACATCTTCCATTGTCTCATAGAACATACGCTTCTTTGTGATCTCCGGATTCTTAACATACTCCTCATACATGGCATTAAAACGTGCAACCTCAGCTTCTGCTTCATTAATCCTTACCTGTTTCTGCGCCTCAGCATCCTGAATGATCTGGTCTGCTTCTGCCTCAGCCTCCGGAAGCTTTTCGTTTCTGTATTTATTGGCATTATTCAAAGCAGTTTCTTTTCCCTGCTTGGCAGTTTCTACTGCTTTAAATGCTTTCATAACTTCCTGTGTGGGTGGTTCTGAATCCTGGATTGTGATATTCACAAGCTGGATTCCCAGATCCTGTTCCTCCATCTGCTTCAGTATCATTTCTTTGATCTTGCTCTGGATTTCACCTTTTCCGGTTGTAAGTACTTCATCCACATCATAACTTGCGATTACTGTACGGATACAGCTTTGAGAAATATTTTTCAGAATATCTTCCGGTTCCTCTGAATTATAAAGATATTTTACCGGTTCTAAAATTCTGTACTCAACAAAGAAATCTACATCAATAAAGTTATAATCCGAGGTAATCATAATGCCCTCATTCTCAACCACCGAATTATCTCCCATACTATATCCAATAGGAAATCCCTGGATCGTTGTATTTACTTTCTGTACTTTCTGTATAAAAGGAATCTTAAAATGCAGTCCTGTTTCTGCCACTGCCTTCGGCACTCCGAAAGTTGTCAATACTGCCTGTTCCTGCTCCTGGATCTGATAGGTAGCATCTCCCGCAAGCCCTGCAATAATCACCAACCCTGCTGCTCCTATTACAATACGTTTCACATGTTTTCCCGGCTTCTGTAATTTTTTAAATGGATTTACTCTTTCGTTCACTTTTCTCCTCCGTTTCACCATTTGGCATAATTAAATTTTTTGCTTCTAAAAATTTCTGAAGAAAAGAAAAAGACTTTCATTTCAGACATAACATGAGCTCTTCTCTTAATGTCTAAAACAAAAGTCTTGCCGATTATATCATAATGCGGGCATTCTTAATCTGCCGTTCTGACGCATTTATGTACCATTTATAGGAAAAACAAGTCCAGTTCTTCATAACGATGGCCGCTACTCCCTTTTCTTTGAGCAGCATCATATCATAACTATTTACAAAATGCAAGAAATATTTTTCTCAAACGCCCCATATAGTCCTCAGCGTTTCCAAATCCTTATTTATAATTTGCATCTGATTCTGCTCATTACATTTTCTCAACGGAAGCAGGTTATAATAATTCTCAATGATGATCCATCCTTCATAGCCATGTTTTTTCAGGATTTCCATCTGAGGGAAGAAATCTGTGTTTCCCTCTCCCAGCAGGCAGCCGCCTGGTTCATTGATACCATCTTTTACATGAAGCTGACTATCCATATATGGATAAAGCCCCTCCAACTGTTCGCACTGATCCATGTTAAAATTAAATTTGAAATTCTGTGTATCAAAGTGTATTGTCAGATTCGGCATATTAATTTCTTTCAGAAGCTGAATCTGTTCTTTATAATCCAGCGCATTTTCTGTCATAACAGTAATATCTTTCTTTTCTGCTTTTTCGCAAATAAATCTCAGTGCATCCTTTGTTGCTTCTACATGAGATTCTTCTGTGATCAGATTTCCAAGGAAGTTTGGAACCATGATCTTGGATATTCCCATTTCTGCCGCTACCTGAACTGCCAGTTCCATCTGGTCATATGCGATCTTTCCATTCTCTGTATCTTTTCCATGGATAAATTCATGATCCATCACATCATTAAGAACAATAGACGGATATTCGATTCCTAACCTGTTTCCCTCTTCAAGATACGCTTCCTGAACCTGTTTCTGAGCTAACGGATAACCCCATTCATAACTTCCAAGTTCAAGTTGAATTCCATCCAGTCCAGCTTCCTTTGCAATCTGTGGTCCAAAATATCCACCACCAGGAAGTCCCCATGCCACACAGCCAAATTTAATCTTTTTCTCCATATATGCCACCTACTCTAAATTTGCATGATTCTTAAACATTTCTTCTTCTGTTTTTCCAAGTTTCTTCATAAGAATCATAATAACTGCATCATAAACGATCCAACTCATCTGTTCAAACGCATTTCCCATAGGCTGAGCAGATTCACTTGTATCTTCCAGGTTACTCTTTGGAGTTGCACCCGGAATTACGATACAGCTTTCACATACCTTGCCAATGGAAGCTTCCGGATGAATTGTTACTGTCACAACAGATGCTCCTGCTTTTTTTGCTTTATTTGCCATAACAATCAAACTGTCAGTTTCTCCTGAACCTGAACTGATAATAAGAAGATCTTTTTTTTCAATTGCCGGTGTTGTCGGTTCTCCCACAAAGAATACTTCCAACCCCAAATGCATCAGGCGATTTGCAAACCCTCTTGCTACAAACCCAGAACGTCCAGCTCCTGCTACAAAAATATGCCTAGCTTTAATAATCTCATTAGCAAACTTTTCAAGTGAAGAAGAAGAAATATGTTTTGCATTTTCTGTCAATTCTTCAAGAATTTCCTCCAGTATAATTGAATTTTCCATTTCTATCATCTCCTTTTCCATTGCCTTTTTTATTCAGGCTTTTATTTTTCTGGAAAATTTGAATCCGGTCTGTTTAAACCAGTCAATATAAACTGCAATCAGAATTACAATACCCTGTACAATATACTGCCAGGAAGAGTCAATACCAAGAAGGTTCATACCATTTTTCAGAACACCGATTACAATTGCACCGATAACAGTTCCTGCGATGGTACCACGACCTCCGTTCATACTTGTTCCACCAAGAACAACTGCAGAAATCGCATCCATTTCAGCTCCGTCTCCCAGTGTCATCATTGCAGTAAAAGTACGTCCTACTGTAAGGATTCCTGCTAAAGATGCAAGTAACGCACTATATACAAATACGAAAAATGTAACCTTTTTTACATTAATACCAGAATATTCAGCAGCCTGTTTATTACCACCAACTGCATAAATATGACGGCCTAATTTTGTTTTATTAAGGATAAAAGAAGAAACTGCAATTACTGCAACAATACAATATAACTGAATCGGAATTCCAAAGATAGTACCCATTCCCCAAAAAGTATAGCTGTCATCAAGAACAGAAATTGTCTGAGCCTTTGTATAAACACGGGCAATACCACGACCGATATTCATCATTGCAAGAGTAACGATAAATGCCGGAATATTTGTAGAAGAAACAATGTAACCGTTAATAAGACCAATTACAACTCCAGCAAGGATTCCTCCAAGGATACCAACATAAACAGGAAGTCCATTCCATGAAATGAGTCCTGCACTGATACATCCTGAAACCGCAATTACTGATCCTACAGAAAGATCAATTCCTGCAAGCAGAATTACGAAAGTCATTCCACATGCCAGAAACAAATTGATTGTAATCTGTCTGACTACATTAAATAGGTTTGTAACTGTTGCAAAACTGCTGGTTGTAAAACTTAATACAACGCAAAGAATAACCAGTCCCGCAAGAATACCCATATTAGATTTAATTGTCTGTATTACAGATAAATTTTTCCAGTTTTTATTTTCCATAATCGTCACCCTATTTCCTTTGTCGCAAACGCCATAATTTTTTCCTGATTAAATTCATTTCTGTTCAATATTCCTGTGGTGTGTCCCTGATTCATTACCACAATACGATCGCACATGTTGATCAGCTCCGGCATCTCCGAAGATATGAAAATAATTGATAAACCTGTTGCTGTCAGATCATCAATCAGATGATAAATATCTGATTTTGTTTTTACATCAATGCCTCTTGTCGGCTCGTCCAGAATAAGAATTTTTTCTGTGACCAGAAGCCATCTGCTGATAATAACTTTCTGCTGATTACCTCCTGAAAGCTTTCCGATTTCCTGCTCTATAGAGGAATATCTTGTCTGCATAACTTCATCAACATATTTTCTGGCAAGTTCAATTTCTTTCTTCCTGTTATATCGGCCTTTTTTCAAAAATTTGTCCAATATTTCAATCGTTGCATTAAAACGTATTCCCTGGATCGGATAAATTCCTGACTGCTTTCTGTCTTCCGGAACAAGTCCGATTCCTGCATTTATTGCAGTTTTTACATTTTTAATATCAACTTCTTTATTTTCAATATAGATATGTCCGCTATCCTTATGACGAAGTCCAAAAATACATTCCATTGTTTCACTTCGTCCGGATCCAACCAGTCCTGAGAACCCAAGAACCTCTCCTCTTCTCAGTTCAAAATCAACATTTTTTACTTCTTTTCCAGAAGCAAGTTTTTCTACCTTGAGAATAATATCATCTGAATAGTTTTCATGTTTCTGATACAAATCTCCAAGTTTTCTTCCAACCATGAGCGCCACCAGATCATCATGTGTGGTCTCTTTTGTAACTACTGTATCGATATATTCACCATCTCGCATAACTGTGATACGATCAGTGATTGCATCCAATTCAGCCATTCGATGACTAATATAAATAATTCCAACATTCTTTGCTTTTAAAGCTTTGATTGCCTCAAAAAGAGCATCTACTTCATTTTCTGTCAAAGATGAAGTCGGTTCATCCATAACGATTATTTTTGCGCCAAAGGAAATAGCGCGAATAATTTCTACCATCTGCTGCTGTGCAATATTTAAATCTCGGATAAATTGAGTTGATTTCAGATCAAGGTGCATAGAATCCAAAAATCCCTGCGCCATTTCATTCATTTTCTTTTTATCGACAGTACCTGCTTTTGTTTTTGGTTCCTGTCCAATAAAAATATTTTCTGAAATTGTCATATCTGGAATCAACATCAGTTCCTGATGTATAATACGAATTCCGTGCTCTTTTGCGCTCTCAACACCTGTAATTTCTACTTCTTGTCCATCAACCAGAATCTGTCCGCTGTCTTTTGTATAAACTCCACCGAGAATTTTAATCAATGTAGATTTTCCGGCACCATTTTCACCTAAGAGAGCATGAACCTCACCTGCTTCCAATTCCAAGTGATTGTTCTTCAGCACAGAAACTCCGGAAAAAGACTTACAGATATTTTTCATTTCCAATAAATGTGCCATAAATTTTCTCCTCTAAATAACAAACATTTCCCACCTTTTTCTATATGGGGCAAAAATGGGTGCAGCCTACGCTGCACCCGCTCAGATTTACTGCCAGTCAGCGTCTAAATATTCATCAATATTTGAAGAATCAATTGCAAATGCAGGTACATCTACTTCGAATTCTTCCGGTTTTTCCCCTGCGATAAGAGTTTTAGCTGCCTTATAGCACTCTTTACCAATTGTAATCGGGGACTGAGCTGCTGTCATACGATAAATGCTGTTGTCTTTAGCAATTACTTTCTTAGCTTCTGGAGCACCATCAACACCGTAAACATGTACTTCTTTTCCAGCTGTCGTAAGTGCTGCATATGCCCCCATACCAGCCTGGTCATTAATGGAGAAGATTGCCTTTATATCTGGGTTAGCCTGGATGATATCACTTGTGATTGTCTGTCCTTTTTCTACAGTTCCCTCTGCATCAAATGTTGCCACAACATCAAATCCTTTTCCTTCAATTGTATCTAGGAATCCCTGTTCACGATCGTTGCAGGCATTGTTTGCAGGATAATCAAGAACTGCAATTTCTCCACCATCCGGGAAATCTTCAATCATTGCTTCTGCACAAAGTACACCAGCCTGATAATTATCAGTTGCAACATAAGAACCAACCAGATCAAGATTAGATACAGAAGTATCAAAGTTTACTACTGGAATCCCTGCTTCGTCTAATTTCTGCAGTGCAGGTTCAATTGCATCTTTGTCAACTGGATTTAAAAATACTGCTGAAACACCCTGTGCAATAAAGTCTTCAATAATCTGAATCTGTTTTGCGCTGTCCTGCTGAGCATCTACTACAACTGTTTTATTTCCATCAGCTTCTGCTTCTTCTGTGATGGAATCTGCAACTGTTTTAAAGAAATCCGATTCACACCAATATGTAACTCCATAAGTCTGTCCACCATCTTCAGCTGCAAAAACACTTGCCGGAATTGTTGTTGCTGCCATTGCTGCTACGCCTGCTGCCATCATAAGTTTTGTTACCAGTCTTCTTTTCATTGTAAAGTCCTCCTGATTTTAAATAATTTATATAGTTTTTCTCTAAAGCTCGTAGAGAGCGTGTAGATTCTCTTTTATGTCCTCATAAAATCTGTCATAAATTTTATGGAACTTCTCGTATTCCTCTGCTTCTTTCAAATCGCATTCAGTAATTCCATCTTCTTCAATAAAAGCATCGCATGCTTCCTGTATCGAAGAATAAATTCCAGTTCCAACTCCGGCCAGAATTGCTGCACCGTATGCCGGTCCCTCTTCCTGCTTCAATGTATGTACATCGCATTTATAAAGATCTGCCATAATCTTTCTCCATACAGGACTTCTGCTTCCACCTCCGCATGCACGCATGGATACAACCTCTGTTCCCAGTTTCTTCAAGATTTCATTACAGTCTGCAAGGGAATAAACAACACCTTCCATAATTGCCCTAAGCATATGTGCCTGTCCATGTATGATATTCAGTCCGATAAATGCACCTCTGTATTTGGGATCAATATGAGGTGTTCTTTCGCCCATCAGGAATGGAAGGTAAATCAATCTTTCGCTTCCTATCGGAATATCTTTTGTAAGTTCATTTATCTTGTCATAAAATGATACATTTTCCTCTTCTGCTTTCTGAATCAAATCCTGACAGAAATTATTTTTCATCCATTCAATCGAAAGACCTGCCGACTGAGGACCTCCCATTGTATGCCAACACCCAGGCACTGCACAGCAACACAAATGAAGTGCACCTTCAGGAATTTCCTGATATTTTTTCAGATGAGTATATACAATGCTTGAAGTACCTATTGTTGTAAAAGCCTGCCCCTCTCTTACAATACCTGTTCCAATTGCTGCACAGGCATTATCACTTCCTCCGGCAACCACAACTGTTTCTGTTGATAATCCACACTTCTCTGCAATTTTCGGTAAAAGGTTTCCAACAACTTCCGGTGATTCATACACATCTCCAAGAAGTTCTCTGTCTACTTTCAGAAAATCAAGAATTTCCTGCGACCAACATCTGTTTTTTACATCCAGCATCTGCATTCCACTGGCATCTGATGCATCTGTCGCATACTTACCAGTAAGAATAAAGCGGACATAATCTTTTGGAAGCATAATGTGTCTGCACTTTGCAAAAAGCTCCGGCTCATTTTCTCTTATCCAGAGGATCTTTGCTGCCGTCCATCCTGCCATTGGCGGATTCGCTGTGATCTTCATCCATTTTTCCATTGGCAGTTCCAGCATTTCCGCTACCTGCTTCGTAGCTCTCTGGTCACACCAGATAATGGATCTTCTTATAACCTGATTCTCCTCATTCAACATCACAAGTCCATGCATCTGACCAGAAATTCCAATTCCCCGCACATCTTTTCCATTAACCTGACCTTTTTCAACTACACTTTTAATTGTTGAAATCGCTGCTTCTGACCAGTCTGATGGATCCTGTTCTGCCCATCCGTTTTCAGGCTGATACATTGGATATTTGACAGACGCTTCGGCTACGATTTTTCCATTCTGATCTACCAGAATCGTCTTTGTCGCACTGGTTCCCAGATCCACTCCAATTACGTATTTCATCTTATTCCTCCATGGCTGCCTGTTGCTTCATATTGGCAATGTTCTCTGCAAGATTTCCATTAAATAATGCCTTTCCTGAAACAATGATATTTGCTCCGGCCTTTATTACTTTTCCTATATTCCCACAGTTGATACTTCCATCAACTTCTATATCTTTCCACTCTCCGGTATCTGTTGACCGTCTTCTGATATCTTTTATTTTGTCAAGTGTATCTTCAATAAAGTGCTGGCCATCTCTTCCCGGATGAACGGTCATAACCTGTATCACATCTGCAAGCTTCCAGATTTCTTCTGTAAGAACTTCTGCCGAGGTTTCCGGATTCAGAACAATTCCTGCACGAATTCCACATTGCTTTATTTCTTTTAAAGTTTCTGCTACATTGCTGCAGGCCTCATAATGAACAGATATTACATCAGCTCCAGCCTCCTGCATTCTTTTTACAAATCGAACAGGTTCATTTACCATCAGATGAACATCAAATACCAGATCAGCTACACCTTTCAATCCATGAATCATTTTCATTCCACATGCCAGATTCGGTACAAAGCTTCCATCCATTACATCTATATGAACATATTCAGCTCCGGATTTTTCCATTGTTTTTAATTGTTCTCCCAGGCATTTATAGTCTGCTTCCAGTAAGGACGGTGCTATAATGCACATTATTGATCACCTCGTTTATATTTTATTACAGTCAATTACTGTCTGAATTTTCTGAAGTTGTTTTTTATAACCTTTGTTTATTTTCGTCGTATATCCCAGATAAAGTGCATCCAGTATAAACTGATCTGAAACTCTTCTGGTTACTTTATCTCTTCCCACTGTCAGGTCATTTACTGCCGTAAATAAACTGATATCTGTATATCTGAGAAGAGGAGATTTATTCATTTTTGTAATACTAATTGTAACTGCACCTCGCTCTTTTGCGATTTTCATTGCCTCTACTACATTTCTGGATCTACCCTCATAAGAGACAGCTAACGCAACGTCTTCACTTGTAAGATTGCCTGCAGTCATCATCTGCAGCATTACGTCACTATGTACGGAACACGGAATCCCCAATCTTCCAAATTTCATGTATGCCAGCTGACATACTGCAAAGGCATCTCCAACACCGAAGAAATGTATCTCTCTGGCTTTAAGAAGAGCATCCAATGCTTTTTCATAATTTTCGTCATCTGCCAAAACTAATGTATCACTCAACATCTGTACATTACTCTGATAAACCTTTTTCAGAATCGTCTTCATATCGTCTGATACTTTAATATCTTCTGAATGAATTTCCATTCCTTCTGCCAAAGCTCTGATGAAATCCTCCTTCATAGAAGAATATCCATCATATCCCATTCTTTTACAGAATCTGATAATTGATGCTTCACTGCTTCCTGATTCTCTTGCAATCTCTGCAAGCGTTAAATGTGTAATTGCTTCCGGGTTTTCAAGTAATGCAGATGCGATTGCTTTCTCTGCTCTTGGTAACGACGGTAACAAAAATCTGATGCGAACAAATAAATCATTCATATGGCGTGCACTCCATTTCTACTTCATTTATTTAATTTCACTTTGAAGTTTTTTGTTGATTAGAATATAGCATTCTGTTTCAGTGAAGTAAATATCTATAAATATTTTTGTATATTTCCACGTTTTGGCGTGTGTTTTTTGTTGATTACATCCAATTTTTTGGTTGATTTGACGTTTTTACATTTTATTTCACTTCATTTTGAAATTTACAAACACTTAAATACTTCATTTTATTTTTGTAATACGAAGTATAAGCTATAAATATATATAATACCTGTATTCATTTCTATCACTTAGATTCTTTTTTACCTCGACATTTTTTTGAAATATTTCAGAATAATTTTTAGAGATGATCCCTGCTCTCTTTTGAGAAACAGAGCTACTGACTACTGACAAGAAATATTTTTACGTAAACTCCATAACATGTTATACTTACTATACAATGCTAAGATAAATATCTATCTCAGCCCAATACCAGGAGGATTAATTCATGAAAGCATACGAACGCTTATTATCTTATGTAAAAGTATTCACTCCAAGCAGTGAAGAAACCGGTACTTCCCCATCCACACAGTATCAGTTTGACCTTGCCAGACTTCTGGTTCAGGAATTAAGGGAACTGGGTGTGAAAGATGCCGATGTAGATGAACATTGCTATGTCTATGGACATATTCCAGCAACCAGAGGATATGAATCCCGCCAAAAACTGGGCTTTATCGCTCATATGGATACAGTATCTGATTTCTGCGATCATCCGGTTACTCCGGTTATCACTCCGAATTATGACGGCAAAGACCTTGCACTTGGAACCAGCGACAGAGTTCTCTCCCCGAAAATGTTCCCTCATCTCTCCACATTAAAAGGCAGAACTCTCATTACTTCCGATGGAACCACCATCCTCGGTGCAGATGACAAAGCCGGAATTGCCGAGATTATGACAATAATTGAACACCTCAATGACAATACTATTCCGCATGGTCCTCTCTGCATTGCATTTACCCCTGACGAAGAAATAGGAATGGGACCAGCCCATTTTGATATAAAAAAATTTGGAGCTGATTTTGCTTATACACTTGATGGTGATACAGAAGGTGAAATCCAGTATGAAAACTTTAATGCTGCCAGAGCAGTAGTAGAATTTACCGGTGTAAACGTACACCCGGGTTCTTCTAAAAATACAATGGTCAACGCAGCACTTGTTGCCATGGAGTTCAATTCCATGCTCCCTTCCGCTGACACACCAAGAGATACGGAAGACTATGAAGGATTTTTCCATCTCTATTCCATAAAGGGAGATGTCTCACACGCTGCTCTCGAATATATCATTCGTGACCACGATGCAACTTCTTTTGATATCCGTAAGAAAACTATGAAACACATCACTAAAATTTTAAATGAAAAATGGGGAAAAGGAACTGTCTCACTTACCATCACAGAACAGTACCGAAATATGAAAGAAATCATCGACACCTGCATGGAACTGATTGAGCGTGCAACTGCAGCATGCAAAGAATGCAATATCCCGCCGCTTATCACCCCGATCCGCGGAGGCACAGACGGTGCCCAGTTAAGCTTTATGGGACTCCCATGCCCGAATCTCGGAACAGGAGGACATGCTTATCATGGACCTTATGAACACATCACTGTTGAAGGAATGAATATCGCTGTAGAGGTAGGATTAAAGATTATCGAATTATTTTATAAATAATTTCGATTACAATATCCCCTTGTTGTTATTTTAACCGCTAAATTAATCTTAAATAATTTTGCGATTAACGTAACAACAAGGGGATCTATAAACTCGGAATATTTTTTATATTTTTACATACAAAAAAGCCAGCTAGTAGTTAGCTGGTTTCTACTGTATCTTCAAAACTACATACATGTTGACATTTCCCTGAGATTCATTCTTCCTGCGATTCTTGGTCAAGCCCTCACCCGATTAGTAACAGTCAGCTCCATGTGTTGCCACACTTCCACCTCTGCCCTATCTACCTCGTCGTCTTCAAGGGGGTTTACTTCTTAA
>OODT01000098.1_pt1 | contig 135955 bp, 113 predicted proteins | sample 1671841 | NCBI WGS metagenome assembly OODT01 (sample SAMN06348198, study PRJEB24527) | human gut metagenome | biome: human gut; feature: ankylosing spondylitis patient; material: feces | host: Homo sapiens | place: China | collected 2015-10 | reverse complement strand
ACCCTAAGGGAGCTCTATTAAAGTTACCCTTTTTTACCACCGATATGAAAAAGAAATTTTTTGCTAATTTATGGTTGACTTTTCATAGCTGGTCTCTGTATACCGGAAAATTTCTAAAAGCCATTATTACTATAACACATACCCACTTACATCCACAACTCCAAATCTCACTTGTTTCACGTTTTACCGGACAATTACTGACGCTGCATCACTCCAGTCTCCATACACTTTCTGCCCGCCACTGGTTTTATATGGCCTTACCCGGACATAATAGCGTTTGCCGCTGGTTAAGTCTTTTATTCTTTTGCTTACAGTCTTTTTATTTTTTATGTCAATAACTTTCATATTGCCATTAAAATTCTTTCTGGTGGTATAACACACCTCATATCCACTGGCAGTTGTATTCCTGTTCCATTTTACCAAAAGCTGCCCTTTGCCATTGCCTGCTATGTTCTTTATCTGCACTTTCTTAGGTGTGATCTCAAACGTTACCCTGGCAGTCCCCGTATATTTTCCTTTTCCCTTAACTATCACAGAAGCAATGCCAACAGCCTTATTCTTTCGATAGGAAACAGTATAATCTTTTCCCTTTTTTAATCCACCCTCTACGGTAACTGCCGGCCGTTTTGCTTTGCCATTATACACATAACTGGACTTTGACAAATCGATCCTGAATGTAGATATATCTACTTTTGCCTTTGGGTTTTCAAAGTAAATGGAAAGGCTAACATTCCATCCATATTTTATATCATAATCGTAGGTAATTTTTTTATTTTTTAAATCTGTCAATTCAACTACCGGACTATAGGGACTAATCTGTTTCCCCCCCTGAATATTTGAAACCTTAAACATTGAAAATCCTGGCAAATTGCTTAAATCAATGTATTTTCCAGACTTTACCGTATAACAATTATCATCAATTGCAATTCCACACTCCTGTGTACTTGTGATATCAAGACTCGTCAGACAATTTCCTATACAATTTAAGCTTTTAAGATTACTGCAATTCGTAACATCTACATGCTCCAATTTATTGGAATAGCAGGAAACATATTCCAGATCCTGCAGATTACTAAGATCTAATTCTTTCAACAGATTTCTATAACATTCCAGTTCTTTTAATGATGTGCAGTCTGACACATTTAAACTGGTTATATTACTATTATTGCAATACACATTTTCAAGATTACTGCACCCTGAAAAGTCTACCTTCATCTTTTTCTGATTTGACTTGCAAGAAACCTCTTTTATGCATTTATTTCCACTTAAATCCAATTTAGACAGATTTAATTTTCGCAAATCAAGTTTTTCCAGCTTTTTATATTTATTCACGTCCATTTCTGTGAGTTTTCCTCCCACAACTGACAACTCTTTTAATGCCGTACATCCATTTATTTGAAAAGACGCCAATCTGCTGCTTTCCACTCTAAGATTTTTCAACTTTTTGCAATTTTGTGCATTAAATTGTGTAATATTTTCTCCTGTACAGACAACCTCCTGTAGCTTACCAAGTTTCCCAATATTAACCGATGTAATTCCACTTTCATTTAAGTATAATTTTCTTAGCTCAGTCAGCGCACTCAATTTTATATTTGATAATGCATTTTCATTGAATTCCAGATCTGCCAGACTAGTACATCCGGTAAAATCAATTGATGTAAGTGCTGTATTATATTCACATTCAAATGTTTTCAATTTTTTGCAGTTTGTAAGTATTATCTTTGTAAGACGTATATTATTATCACATACGAGGTTTTCCATTTTTTTACAATTACTCAGATCCAGTTCACCGAGAAAATCCATATACCTGCAGGATAGTTTTGTCAAATTTGTAAAAAACTCTATTCCTCTTAAACTTCTGATTTTTCTATGCTTATCATTGACAGATATTTCCTTTTCAATGTCAAGCGACACAATGCGCGCTATCTCAGTATCCGAAAGAACACCATCCTCATTCGTGTCATATTTCGCGCCGATATAATCACGAAAAAGTCCATCTGGGAAATTTTTCTCTGACAATTCCACACCTGAATTTTTCTGTTTCTTATCCGTTTCCAACTTTAAAACACATCTTATGGTCTGGCCCTCTGTCATCTCTGTTTCTTCTATCTTCTCTTTCTCATCTGTCTGCTCAATGCTCTCTGTGACTTCTGTTTTCTCTGTACGCTCTACTTCTTCTGCACTTTCTGTCTCTTTTTCACTTTCCGTCTGTTCCGTACTTCCCGGCACTTCTGTACTTTCTGGCTTTTCTGTACTCTCTGGCTCTTCTGTGCTCTCTGTTTTCTCCGTACTCTCTGGCTCTTCCGTGCCTTCTGTCCTTTCCGTGCTCTCTGACTCTTCTGTCTTTCCCGCCCTCTCGGTATTTTCTAGCTCTTCGTTGCCTGTTACCGCTTCGGCACTTTCTGTCGTTTCCATTACCTCTGCTGTTTCCTGCAGCACTTTCATTCCATTGACTGTATATGCTGACTGATTACAAAGGCACATGACTGCTAACGCTGTAACAAGTATTTTTTTCTTCCATTCTTTTTTTACCATTTTAAGGTGCCTCCTCACATATATCCCCTCCTATACCATCTTTATCCATATTGATTGTCATAAATTAAAAGGGACGGTTTGATTAACTCTAAACCATCCCTCTCTACTGACCATCCCGATCTATTCTTCCGGAATCAGTCTGATAATATCTTTAAATGGCATACACATTGCATCTGCCTCTTGTGCCCTATGATTCTTAAGAATCGTCTCCGCAATATTCTGCATTGCAGGAAATGCACTTCTTGTCAACTGATTCGCATAAATTACGATATTAACATTACGCTCAGCCCATTCTTCTTCTGTTACCTGATTGAAAGAAGTCGGAACTATAACAATCGGTGTTGTTGTATTCTTAGCACGGAACTTCTCACAGAACTCAAAGATTTCTGCCGGATCTTTCTTTCTGGAATGAATCATAATACCATCAGCACCAGCATCAACATAAGCAAATGCACGATTTAATGCATCCTCCATTCCCTGTTCAAGTATCAAGCTCTCCGTTCTCGCAATCAGCATAAAATCACTTGTCTTAAGAGCTTTTTTACCTGCACGGATCTTTTCACAGAAGTGTTCAATACTATCCTGTGTCTGCACCACCTCATTTCCAAAAAGTGAATTTTTCTTCAGTCCAATCTTGTCCTCAATAATACATGCAGACACACCAATCCGCTCTAATGTACGGATATTATATACAAAATGTTCAATCATTCCACCTGTATCACCATCAAAGATAACCGGTTTGGTAGTAACTTCCATAATATCTTCAATCGTCCGAAGTCTGGACGTCATATCCACAAGCTCAATATCCGGTTTTCCCTTTGCAGTAGAATCGCAGAGACTTGAAACCCACATTGCATCAAACTGATATGCCTTACCATCCTCACATACCTGTGTCTTCTCGGCAATAATACCAGTCAGACCACTATGTGTCTCAATAGCATTTACAGTTGTCTTCATACCAAGCAATTTCTTTAATCTGCTTCTTCTCACATCCGGAATAGACAATCTGTCTCTGGATGCATCCTCAAGACGCTGATACTGCTCATCCGCCGAATAAGGAAACTCTTTTAAGATTCCACCATAAGACGCAAGAACCTCAATCGCCTCAGCACGCACTGAACTCTGAAATCCTTCTTTCCAATTATCACCGTGCACCAGATAATCTGGTTTTAAAGTCTCCAGATTTTTTTTGTAGCTTAAAGTATCCTGCGGTATAACTTTAGCAACTCCTTTTATATTACTAATGATCTTTACTCTCTCATCATAGGTCAGTAATGGAAATCGCTTATAGCTTGCAACTACTTCGTCTGTCAATACACCAACAGTCAGCTCGCCAAGCTCTGCCGCTTTCTGAATAATATTCATATGACCACCATGTATCACATCGGTACTCATACTCAAATAAACTGTACTCATTTAAAATGCCTCCATAATTTACTTATTATGACCATTTTTATCAATCTTATATTTCTTTCCTGCAATTCTAATCGTCTTGTTTTTAACCATGCGGCCGTTTTTATCAAAATAGTAGCGGTATTTTCCTACTTTTTGAATCTTGTTTTTAACCATGCGGCCGTTTTTATCAAAATAGTAGCGGTATTTTCCTACTTTTTGAATCTTGTTTTTTACCATGACACCTTTGCTGGAAAAATAATAAGAATACTTTCCAACCGCAACGATCTCATTCTGTACTGCCTGACCATTCGAATTGAAATAGTAACTGTTACCTGAAACCGTTACAATCTTAGATACAGCCATACATCCGTACTTATCAAAATAATATCTGTATCTTCCGATTTTCTTCATTGTATTCTGATACATTTTTCCGCCTGCATCAAAATAATATTTTTTACTGCCAATCTTTTTAAATTTATTTTCTAATCTGCAGCCTGTTTTGGTATCAAAGTAATAGGTGGCAGTTGCAACTTTCCTCTTGCCAGTATACATCCTGCCATCAGCACCAAAATATCTCCATCCGTCAGAATACTTTTTCCAGCTATTCTTTGCAATCACGCCATTCTGATTCAATGCATAGTAACTTCCATTAATTTTTTTCTTCTTCCAGGATTGATTTCCCAACTGACGATATCCGTTTGAATCAAAATAATACATCTTCCCATCAATCTCATGAAATCCTACATACATCTCTCCTGTTGAAATATCAAAGTAACGGTAAGTATTACTGATTGCGTAAAGTGGATTCCACGTTTTGTCTGACACACGATAAATCCCCTTTACCAGATTAGAACTAAACCAGTATGTCTTGTCTCCAATTTTCTTTACGCCTGTGTATGGTTTACCATCAGTGCCTATATAAAACTTATCTGTAGTATCACCTTTCAGACCAGTACTTCCCTTTACTGTCACCCAGCCGCTCAGCTTATTTGTGGATGTCACAGAGGATTTATACATAGTAATCTTATTATTTGTCACATCAATTATCAAATCTTTTTTCTCTTCTGAAAGCAAATAGTAAAAACCATACTTTCTCGCAGCGTTGACTGCACTGTAAGTTTCTTTCCACTTATTTCCATTCGGCAGGTATCCTATATAGCTGGAATTCTGTGCAAAAGAATAGGTTGGTGTAATCTCCGCTAAGAACTCCTCAGAGTTTGCCCCCGAGGTTCCATGATGTGATAGTTTCATGATATCTGCATCCAGCTTACCGGTACCCTTATATTGTTCTACCAGCAATGCCTCCTGAGCATCCATTGTATCACCACATGTCAGATACTTCGTTTTGCCACATGTAAGCATTGTTACCAACGACATATTATTCTGATAACGATCCTTATTTCCCCCCAACTGATTTACCGTAGAATTTGTTCCCAAAGGTCCCAGCACTTCTGCATTCACAGAGCCAAACGAAAAGGTACTTCCCTTCTTTAAGCGGACGACCATTCCGGTTGTGTCCCTATAACTCTTAAAAGCTGCAACAAATTTACCATATTTATCCACATAATCACTATTCTGTGTTCCCAGACTGTTGTCCGGCAGATACAGATTCTTAATCTTAAGACCACCAATATCATGTATGGCATCCAGACCACATACCAGTTTATCCGGACGTGCTCCATAATGGTCAATATGCATATGACTGAAATATACGCTGATTTCCTTAATTCCAAGCTTCTCAATAACCGGGATCACATATTCTGTTGCCTGTTCATAGGTTCCCATATCCATCAGAAGATATTCACCGTTAGATTCCACGAGAACTGCATCACCACCAGCAGCGGAGTTACCAAGATATATTGCATAAATGCGCATATTCGGAGCTGCCGCCTGTGTATCCACTGTTTCAATGCAGAATAGTATGCATATTACCGCAAAACAAGCTAATATTCTCTTCGCTATATTTTTCATAACTCCACCAACCTTCCTCTAGCTGCGTGCTGCAAGTATCAACTCTGCAACCTCACGGATCGCTCCCTCACCGCCATTTGCATTTGTAACATAGCGTGCGGCTGACTTTGCCTGAGTCATTCCATTGTTCACACTGCATCCAAATCCAACATTTTCAATTACCGCAACATCATTGATGTCATCTCCGATATAAGCTGTTTCTTCCAACGAAATATGCATCTCATCGCAGATACGTTTTATAACTGTAAGCTTATCGCCTGCTCCCATTTTCAGAAAATCCAGCTTCAGCTTGTTGGCACGATTCTGTACCAGTTGTACATTCTCACTGGTAACAATACCCGTTTTTATACCGGCTTTCTTAAGAAGTCCAAATCCCATACCATCTCTGGTATTAAACTTTTTGAGTTCATCACCATGTTCGGAATAATACATACCGCCATCTGTCAGGCATCCATCACAATCTGTGAGAAACAATTTGACATTCTTAAGCACTTCCGTTTCATCTGCATTGGCAGTAATTCCATTTTTCTTCATCAGAGCTTCTATGATAATCCAGTCGCTCGGCTCATCAATCTCAAAAAATGAGTCTTCGCACATCTCTACGGCTTTGATGTTACCGCTGACACGATTCTTTGTGCGCAGCAGGTCTTCCCTGCTCGTAATATAGAACGCACCGTTCTCTGTAAGCCATCCGTCAAACTCCTGTCGTCTCGGTCTGTGATAGACATCATAGTTGACCGGCTTCGTAGTACCATTTTCTTTATACTGCCAGTAAAATCTCTTCTGTGGAACAGCAGAGAGTACACTATCACAATCCGGCTGGCGGAATATCTCGAACCCTTTCTCTAAATCTTCCGCTGTCAGCAGGGGAGATGTAGCCTGAATCAGTACCATATTGTCAAACTCATACTGGTTCGCAAATTCTAACATGGCAAACTCTGTGGAAGCAGTATCAGATGCTGATTCCTCACTTCTGCCAATAACCTCTACTTTGCTCATGCGAAAAGCTTCCACCGTACTTTTGATTTTTTCACTGTCGGTTGCAATATATACTTTATCAATTGACTGGCAGTTGTTGGCAGCCTGTGCCACCCAATATACCAACGGTTTTCCACAGATCGGCTTAATATTTTTAAACGGTATCGATTTGCTTCCCCCCCGTACCGGAATAAATGCTACATTCATCTCCTACTACCTCATTTCCTTACACTTTAATTGTGTTTTCTGTATTTTAATTTATCTCTCTGTACCTGCTCAATTGGAAGGATTTCCTGCTGTTTGTATGTCAGTGCCTCATGAACAGCATTTAAGTTACGAACTAACTTACGGATACCATCCGGCTCTAAAGATGCAGCATGATCTGTGCCTTTCCAGGTTCTGTCTAATGTATAGTGACGCTCAATTACTTCTGCACCTAACGTGTATGCAGCAACGTCCACTGCGATTCCAAGGTGATGTCCTGAAAATCCGATCTTCTTGACACGGTCAGCGTAACTTCTCTGCATTCTCTGAAGCTCTAATAAGCATACATCCTGGAATGGTACCGGATAACCGGATGTACAGTTGAAAATTACAAGATCTTTGTTACGTCCATTCTCCTCAAACAGACGGATAATCTGCTCCTCCTCTTCATGAGTGGTCATACCAAAAGATAACTGGATCTCACCTTTGTAATTGTCACACAGCCACTGTAACATCTCAAAATGATTGTTGCAGGCAGATGGAATCTTAATAAACTTTGGATTTAATCCTGCGATCTCCTTAGCAGAAGTCATGTCCCATACAGATGTGGAATATGTAATTCCAGCTTCCTCACACCATTCCTTTAACTGTGCATGCTGATCTACTGTAAACTCAAGGAACTCTCTGTGTGCTCCGTAAGTCGGACCATATGCATTGGCAGGATTTGGATGTGGCGCATTATACTGCTCCTCTGTCAATAACTCTTTCGGGCATCTCTTCTGGAACTTGATTGCATCAGCATGGCAGAACATTGCTGCTACGTTGATCAGTTCCTTTGCAATTTCCATTTCTCCTTTGTGATTGCATCCAGCTTCTGCGATTACATATGGTTTATTATATTTTTCCATTTTGTTTCTCCTTTTGAAAAATTATTTTAACTGCAAAATGCAGTAGTTCACTTAAGTACCTCATCTAAATCTGCGCGTTCAAATACCTCTAAGTATCCGCCTCTCGTTGCATTGTACACATGATAACCATGTTTCTTCGCATACTCTTCAAGTTTCTCATATGCATACAGAGCCCTGCCTTCAAGACGCACCTGAGCCTCATGCACACCGATGTCCTCACCGCGGAACATATTACGCATTTTTTTATGTTCCAGTTCCGTCATATTATTGTCACGGTAACTGTTCATAAAATGGTCATTCTGATTTCTTCCGATGGAAAAATCTACCCCTAATAGATATATTTCGGAAAATCCCATATACATTGCTAATTCTATCATAAAAGTCATAACAGTTGCAATAGATGGAACATAATATTCCGTCATATTTCCATGTACATAATACTTTTCTTTTCTCAGGTTACTAACACAGATAAGATTGTCACCTTTATACGGCATCAGATCATATGCTGTTTTTGAAACCCAAAGAGTACTCTCTGGACTATCCTGTAACTGTTCTGATGCAGCACGCGCCACTACACGGTCAGATGCACACAAAAATGTTGGTCTCCAGTCCGTCCTCTCAAATACTTTGTAAATCATGTTACAGCCAAAACAGTATTCGTCTTTTAACATGTTAAGGTCTGCCAGCCTAAGACTTGGACCATTTCCAATCAGGAAACAGCGCTCGCCTTTGTATTTATTGTGATAAGACGCGATTCTCCGCGTATTTTCATCCCTAAGGAATGGCAGTTTATGGCTCCATCCCTGCAACGTAAGCTTGGTATTTCTGCGAATAATATTAATTTTAATCTGCGCTTCCTGCTTCTTTGTGACCTCCGGATTGACTGCAACAATCTGCTTCGCCGTCCGGATTGCACAATCTGCTCCATCAAGGCAGTTGCATGCTTCGTTGAACTTCTGGTATTTTCCCTCGTATACGAAATGTTCCATCTGGTCTTTTACCGCATTTACCATTTCTTCCTGTGTCTCCACGATCGGTCCCGGCAGGAAATCCAAGTCAAAGTTTAATCCATTTGCGCCACCTACGTACTGTTCTTTATCATACATAAACAATACAATTGGGCGCCTAAGATTCGCAAAATCAAATACTGTTCCCGAATAATCAGAAATCAGACAGTCACTGATAATATAGAGATCATTGACATCTGCAACCATGGAGACATCATATAAAAACCCAGGATACTGGTCAAACTGCATGGAATCACGCTCTAAATGATGCAGTCTGCACAAAAATACATAATCATCGCCAAACTGTTCCTTTAATTTCTCAAGATCAAGAACAGCCGTATGCTCAAATTTCTTACCTCCGATCCACTTAAACGGTCTCCAGGTCGGCGCATACAGAATCACTTTTTTGTCTAACGGTATCTGAAGATTCATCTTCATCTTCAAAACATCTTCCTGTGTATACTTAAACAGATAATCATTTCGTGGATAACCGGTCTCAAGCATTGCGGTCTTACGTTTTGCTGGAGAAAGATTATATGCATCCGCCATAATATCTGTAAATATTGGGGCAGGAGACAACAATTTGGACAGACGTTTTCCGGAAGCAGTATAGTCATGGATTAATTGTTTCTTATTTCTCTTGCCCTCAGATTCTCCCTTAAATGAGCATCCGATACGCTTCAATGGTTTTCCATGCCAGGTGTACACCATCTCCTGATGGCGGTTCGGCTTAATATACTTCGGCATACCAGTATTGGTAAAGATATAACCTGCCCTTGCGCAGAACTTAATGTAACGCTTACTGCCTCTTTTTACAATTACCGTATTCGGATTCTGTTTGAGGAATCTGAACTTGTTCGGATGAATAAATGCCCAGATAAATTTATAATCAAAATAATCCGGGTCTTGTAGCATGGCCTCATAAATTGCCTTTGTATTGCAGCTATATCCATTATCGGTCCCGCCATACGCCTCAAAAAGCACCCACTTTTTATTAACAGGATAAACCAGTTGATACAATTTGAATCTGCCCTTCTTGCGAATTAAAATATTCAAGTCTTTTACCACTTGAATCTGCTTCAGCCGATTAATAATTTTCCGCTTCAACGTCGGTTCTTCCTTAGGCTTTTTGAATACCAGAGGTTTCTCACTATCTGCAGCTTCCGCAATTTCCTTTTCCACCTGTTTTGCAAAAACAAGAGATCGTGTTAAAATTCCGGTCAAATCCTTTTTCGTCAAAAATGTGGGCAATTCCTCTTTCGCATATGCATCTAAAAAGCTGTCGCTGATTTTTTCTATCTTTGCATCTGTGTTTAATGGTTTAATTCCATTCTCCAACAATATCTGTACATATGCTTTTCGTTCCTCTAACTGACCTCTTTTTTCTATATGAATTCCAGCAGCATTTCCCACACTCTTCTTCAATCTATCATCAAAAACTGCATCTTCTACACCTTCTAACTTTTCGAAAAAGGTTCTTGTCAGTTCTGGAATTACAAGATTTATTAAATGACATTTGTCGCAGTCAAGCCTTTCTGCCATCTTTTCAATCCACGCATCCATCACCTTATTGGAGTGATATGTATTTCTACTCCAGACAAAGCATGCTTCCAAAAGACGCTGATACGCATATGGTTTCTGTTTCCAAAATGTATTTCTTGCATTAGAAATATAATTAAAAATCGACCGAACATCATCAACATTCTGCTCTGTCATATGTCCGTCCAATAATATGCCATAAGCACAATACAGCATAACATTCAAAAATGTGTTGGGAATCTCCTCCCGACATGTGCAGACCAGATTTCCGTCCATGACATAATAATCTGCCATCACATCATAATCCATGCACAAAAAATCTGGCACTGCCATCAACTTCAATTCAGGATATTCTCCCTGTTCCATAAACATCGCATGTCTTACTGCATCTACATGATTCAAAAGCCCACTATCACCAACGGCGATTAAAAAATCTGGCTCCTTCTTACTTATTATAGATTCCAGATCAAGTTTTTTCTTATATTCAACCGTATCACACTGAACCCCCTGTATCTCAAATAACATCTGCAATGGCATCTTGGCATATGCTTTATCGTGGATCAACAGGATCTTCTGTGCCTCTTCTTTTTTTAAAATCTCCTGAATCTGTACAGAGGAACCGCAGCCTTTAATATCAGTTCTCTGACAAATGTCGCTTGTATGTATTTCATCAGTAAATACATTCTGAATACTTTGGGCTGCCCTGCACATATGTCCAGACTCTTCAAACATTAAAAATCCTTTGGTCTTATCTGCAAATGTGCTTATCAGTGAACGCAAAAATGCTTCATTTCCATCAAATACAAATGACTTCTGTATTTCTTCCCTGTCAAGTTCCTCAAGTACAGTAAAATTAATTGCTATCATTGGATATACAGCACAAACATCCAGTCCTTCTAACCCATCTGCAATCTCCACGACGCGATCCATATCAAGCCGCACCGTCAGTTCCCGGTAATTCTCCGGCGTCCGGAATTCTGCAAGTATCTGACACTTTTCCTCTGTCTGATACATATCTTTTAAAATCTCTGCCGTAAACAGGAGATTACTTTCTATGAGTAAAACCCTGTCATCCTCATCAAATGACAATTCAGGCATAAATTTGCTGATAGAGAGCTTCTTCATATCCCTGCGCTCTTTCACGCATGCACCTGCATACTCATACAATGCCTGATCTCCTGCAATTGCAATCTCCCGGACACCAAGCTCCATCAACAGACGCAGCTGCCGCTCCAACAGTGTTTCACCATTTGACAATCGTCTGCCATAGTGCTGCATACCATCTGTTACTTTTTCAAAATTATATATTACGATCCGCACTTATCACTAACCTCCTGCATCAAACATGCCACATAACAAACAACGGCATTTTATCACTATTTTTCCTTAAAAACAAGACAATTCCGCTTATCCCTTTATATCATGTCAATTCTATGACTGCCCGTAGAATATCTCCCGAGGCATCTGCATGGTCCAAGCAGTTATAAGTCTCGTTAAAATGTTGATATTTTTTATCATAAACAAATGTGTCTAATTGCTGCCGCACAGCTGCACTCATTTCCTCCTGATCATGTGTGATCACCCCAGGCAGTTCCGAGAGTGGAAAATTCAGTCCATTTGCATGCTGTATATAGCGCTCCTCATCGTACATATAAAGTACGATCGGTCTTTTCAGATTTGCATAATCAAAAATAGTTCCTGAATAATCTGATATCATCAAATCGCTGATACGGTATAAATCATTGACATCCGGATAATCTGTGACATCAAACAAAAATCCCGGATAATCTGAAAATTGACAGGTTCCTCGTTCTAAATGATGTACCCGGCATAAAAACACACAGTCCTCCCCAAATGCCTTGTACAGTTTCTGATAATCCATTACCTCCTCATGGCAAAAATGATTCTCGCCAAGCCAGTTATATGGGCGCCAGGTCGGTGCATACAAAATCACTTTTTTGTCCAGCGGAATCTTAAGCGCTTTCTTCCAGCGCAGCACATCCGCCTCCCCATAGGAAAATAATGCATCATTTCTCGGATAACCGCACTCTAATATAGCATTTTTACGCTTTGTCTCATCCAGCCCGTATGCCGCACTCATGACCGGCGTAAACACTGGAGCCGGTGATAATAGTACACTAAGCCGCTTTCCTGCATCCACATAATCCCGCTCTATTTTTGCCTTGCTGCGCTTGCCATCTCCGTCTCCCTGAATACTGCATCCGATACACTTCAGTGGCTTTCCATGCCACAGATAAACCATCTTCTGCCGGTCAGAAGGAACCACATAACTCGGATAACCGGTATTGGTAAACAGATATCCCGCTGTTGCACAGGCACGCAGATACTGGCAGGACCCCCGCTGCACAACTGTGGTATTTTTATTTTTTTCCAGATAAATAAATGCATCCGGATCACGGAATGCCCACACATAGTGAAAATCTTTATATGTTTCATCCCGAAGCATCCTCTCATAAACCGCTCTGGAATTACAGCTGTAGCCATTCATTTCTCCGCCATAAGCCTCAAAAATCACCAGATTCTTCTCAAACGGGCAAAATCTCTGATACCACGCAAAGGCGATTCTTTTCTCTATTCTGTTACGAAATATATTGATGATACGCTTTATCAATGTTTTTTACCTATTCTACGATCTGCAGATACATCTCTCTTAATTGTTCCTCTGTAATTGCAACTGGAAAATTTCTCAGACGTTCTATGTTGACCGATTTTACCAGTAAATCAATATCCTTATCTTTTGCCCTTTTCGGGGACTCAAGATTCATCCGGGCAAGCAGTTTTTCAAACACATCGACTGCCTCTTTAGAACTTTTTGTTCCCATAATATTTGCAAGTTCCTGCAGCGTCATCTTCAATTTTTCATTTTCAGAATTGACTAATGCCCCGTTCAGAAATCTCCAGGTTTTTGGCAGACAAAGTGCCACTGCATGTCCATGTGAAAGCCCATAGATGGACGTGAGCTTATAACTCATGGCATGGGCCGCCGTTGTCTTTGAAATATTGATCGCACGGCCAGCAAGATTTGCCGCATCCATAATCTGCGCTGTCTGCCCGGACCTTTCCACATAATCCCATACATTTGCAAGGATTCCACGGATTGCCTGCGCAGCATATCCCCTGCTCTCCTCAGTCGCATTGACTGACCAGTAAGATTCAATTCCCTGACAGAGTGCATCCAGAACTGTTGCCTTTTTCTGGTATAGTGGAAGGAATATCAAAAAATCCGGGCAAAGCACTGCATAATCTGGCAGAATTGAAATATCTGCGACAGACTTCTTTTCGCCCTGATAATAGGTTACCGCAAAACAGGTAGATTCACTTCCTGTCCCTGCAGTGGTCGGAACTGCAATATGACAGATATGATTCTGTTCTATTTTTTGCTGCAAATAATTTTGATTCGCATCCATCCCAGCAAATGCCTTAATACATTTTGCAACATCTATGGCACTGCCACCTCCGACAGAAACAACCGCCTCACAGTCATTATCGCAAAATAGTTCTACACCATTTACAACTTCCTCATATTTAGGATTTGCTGAAAATGCATGGAAAAATTTTATATTTCCTGCATAATGTTCTGAAAAACCGATATCATAACGTTTTACCGCTGATTCCGAACAAACCACTAACACTTTCCTGATGTGCTTTTCTGTCAGAATCTGTCCGACACATTCAAAAGGTTCTACCTGTGATATAATCATCTGATTTTTATACTTTTCCTGTTTCATTTCTACCTCTATCCAATATTTCCAAATATATATTTATCTACTACCTTTATTTTTTTCCCAAAATACAATAAGACCATTCCAAATAGAAAAACAAAGGCATTGGCCACATAGTAGCTGATTTGTTCTTTTCCAATCAGCTTTATAACAATCAGTTTCCCTAATACATGCCATAGATAAATGGATAGCGATTCCCTGCCAGCAAATTCCACCCAGCGGCATCCCGGTGCTTTTTCCAGAAACAAATGCAGCACATTGCTATAATCAATGGGAAGTTTAATACATAATAATATAACGAAACCTGTTTTGCCAGATCATATTCCGTAGTAAAGAGAAATACCCTTATCAGAAAAACAATCACTGATGTTACTGCTATTGATATTACAAAAGATTTTGTTTTCTCATCGCGTAAATCTTCCATTAATTTTTTTCCAAAAATACCAAAAACAAAGAATACATAATAATACAATTTTATGGAAGGAATCTTATTATAAAAAGCAATGATACTGATTATCCCTGCAAACATTCCTAAAACCATGTATTCACTTTTCTTGTCTTGAAAATAATAATTCACCAATTTGACAACTATATACGTCAAAATCACATAGGTCAGAAACGCCGGAATATACCACAAATGCAAATATGGACGAACATAGCTTATTAAATACGTTTTCAGCATATTATCCATTTTACCATTCATAAGGTACTCAGCATTGTCCCATACAAAATAAACATTTACTGCAATTATCCACGGAATTCCTACCCGGAAAAAATATTTCTTTATCAGCTCTTTGACAGACATTGTTTTCAATTTATCCGTGTTGAGCAAATATCCCGACATAGCTATGAACAACGGCATATGTATGGAATATATCATGTAACGTAAAATGTTTTGTCTTACACCACCAAGCAGTACATGACCCAGAACTACGCTAAGGATCAGTATTCCTTTGACAAAATCAATACTATTATTTCTCTTCATTTTTCTCCACACTTTTCTCTATAAACAACTTTTCAAAATCTACCCTTGTAAACACTTCCAATGCTCCGCCTCTGGTTGCATTATAGATCTTAACGCCTCTCTCCTCTGCATACACCTTCAGCTTTTCATAGGCATCCAAAGAACGTTTTCTTCGTTCCTCCCCCAGCTCCACCAGCGTCAGGTCTGGTCTGTTCAACTTTTTTTGCATACGCTTTAAGTTATATTCATCTACTGCCTTATCTGTATAATCTGTGCCGAAATGGCCTGCTGTAAATGTATTGGTGCAATCAACCCCCAAAAGATAAATTTCAGAAAACCCCATGTAAATTGCCATTTCTATCATAAATGTCATGACTGTCGCCTGCGCAGGAATATAGTACGCAAGTATGTTTTTACTGACTTTATATTCCCTCTGGTTCACGCACGAAACAGACACAACGTTCTTTAAATCGCCCTTCATTTTCCGGTAGGCATCGCTGTTTACAAACAACTGCCGCCCGGTGATCTGATCAAGTGCCCCCTCTTTTAACACTGCATAAATTGCCACCACATCTGAAATAAAATAGTAGGTTGGTCTCCAGCTTACTTTGTCAAACAACCGGTAGATTATATTGCATGCCATGCTTTTTTCATCTTTGATGGTTTCTAAATCCTCTGCTGTAAGACTTGGGCTGTTTCCAATTAAAAAACACCGCTCTCCCTGGTGTTTGTCACGATAGGAGAGCAGTTTTTTTCCGTTTGTGGTAATCACAATGCCATGTTTCCGAAAGAAACCTACGACGCGATACCAGCCTTTTATTCCCTGTTTTAAAATACTTTTCACAAGTTGTTTTAATCGATAGAACATATTTCCTCCGCGCCGTTTTTTCATTTATTTTAAAATCGGTTCCATCATTTTGCGCACCCGCTCCAAATCTTCCAGATTGTCCACTTCGGTACAGATCCTTCCATGAACATCAAACGGTGCAAGGGAAATCTGACTACTGATCTCATTCATTGCATTTTCTGCATATACATTACAGTTTTGATTTTCACAGAATACCCCAATATTAGCAAGCCATTTCATCCAGTCCTCTTTGTCCAGCTTATACAATGGCTGCGCTGCATATGCATGCTCAAAAAATTCAATTCCAACTTTTGTAATTCTATCATGTTCTACAACGGCCTTAAAATCTTTTTCTGGAAGCGCAAGCGTGGTATCTATTACCATTGCGCTGGTCTTCTGTGCCAGTACATCCCGCAGTACACTTTCTTCAAAAACCAGATCACCATGCATCAGCAGAATATCATCTTCCAGCACATCTTTTGCAAGATAGATCGAATAGATATAATTCGTCTGATCGTAGCGTGGATTATGCCGAAATGTAAATGTTATCTCAGGAAATTTCTCCGTCACATACTCCTGTAAATGTTCTGCAAACGGTCCCGTCGTAATTACAACATCTGTGATTCCAGCCTTCTGCAGCAAGGTCAGCTGCCATGCAAGTATCGTCATATTTTCGCCAATTTCTGCCATACATTTATTTTTTGTTCTGGTCAGTTCACCCATTCTTTTTCCAATTCCGGAATTTAAAATTAATGCTCTCATGATCTTATCTCCTATTTCAAAAAGTTCATAAATGCTTCTTTGTTCTGAACCGGAGTGGTGGTTGGTCTTCCCAGATCCGCCCTGGATGTCAGATTTGTCTTAACTTCAATAAATACAGAACCTTTGGCCTGATCTAATTTACCAAATACCTCCTGTAATTCTTCCTTGTCAGCAGCTGTAAAAATATTCTCATAGCCACATGCTTCAGCAATTTTTAAATAGTCCACATGGCTGCTGACTGTCGGAAGTCCGCCTACCGTCTCATGTGCACCGTTATTAAACAGAACATGCACATAATTTGCAAGGTGGCTGCTGCCTGCAACCGCCATACTTCCCATATGCATCAAGATGGCGCCATCCCCATCCAGACAGAATACACGGCGGTCTTTTTTGTTCATCGCAATTCCCATAGCAATCATGGAGGAATGTCCCATAGAACCAACTGTCAGGAAATCTCTCTCATGTCCCTGATTTCTTGCCTCTCTCGCTTCAAAAAGCTCTCTTGACAATTTTCCTGTGGTAGATACTACAATGTCATCCTCTTTCATGGCATCAATAAACAGATTTACGACTTCCTCCCTGCTCATTGGATAGTCATTCTGATATTTCATTTTCAATTCCGTCTCCAGAGAACCTTTTTTTATCACAAGCGCACACTGGTGTCCTTTTTCAAATTCTTCGGAAATCTCTGCAAAATATCCTGCCAGTTCCTCTTGTGTAGTCCCTTTTTCAATTACATAATTCTTAACTGCCAGACAGTCTAACAATTCACGCGTAATTTCCCCCTGATATACATGCTGAGGTTCATCATGTACGCCCGGCTCCCCTCTCCAGCCCACGATAAACAGAACCGGAATCGCATATACCTTATCATTGACCAGTGAGCAGATTGGATTTACCGCATTTCCGATTCCGCTGTTCTGCATATATACGACTGCCGGTCTGCCGGTTGCCAGATAATGTCCTGCTGCCAGTCCTACTGCTGCGCCTTCATTCGCTGCAATCACATGGTGTTCTCCCACGCCATACTTGTCCATCAGGGAATCACACAATGCCCGAAGCTGTGAATCAGGAACTCCTGTGTAGAAATCCATTCCCAACTTTTCAATTTCCGCAAATAAATTTTCAATTTTCATAATTTGTCACACGCGCACCTGATATGGTGCATGTCCCTTTCTTTCATTTTCTGGTGGTAATTTATGATAATCTCCATAGTTATCATGAAGATATTCTTCTATCTCCTTCGGACATTTTACTTCTGTCCCTTCAAAGCAGATCTTTTCCGGCTGTTTGACATATTTTCGCTTTAGCTGGACCCCCGGATTGCCCCCGTATCCCACATATACGGTCTGCTTTGTATTATATCTCTGCATATGATGATCCAGTCTCCTATACAGCCAGTTCTTCGAAACCGGCATTAGCAGTATGTGAAGACCATTTCTGATCATAAAATATGCTATGCGGTGCCATCCATGATGTGGCACGCTCGTCTCTGTAACCTCCTTTGCAATATACAGATTCAGCAGACATTTACTCTTCCAATAATAACCTTTGCGCGCATGTACCTCATCCGGCACCGAATCATACGGAAAAATGTCTACATAAATGCCACTGTGTATGGGAAGTTTTCTACAATAATATTCCGTGAACTCCGTCCCGCTTTTTCTTACCTTTGCAAAATAAAATGGTGACCGTGGCTCACTCTCAAATGTCTGTAAAAACAAATCCCCCCGCAGACATTGTGGCGCCTCCTTAAGAAAACGTTCATAATCAGTTCGCAGCATTCCAATATCCAGATCATCATCCCACGGGATAAATCCTCCGTGGCGGACAGCTCCAAGCGCCGTTCCACCCATAATGAAGTAATTGATATCCAATTCATCACATACACGGATAATGTCCCGGAATATATCCAGAATATGTTCCTGTACCTTTTTTTTATCTATTTCCTGATACATCCTCACACCCACTATGACATGAACTCTTCATATTTCGGCAGTACCTCCGCCGTCGGTCCCTGCATTTTAACTTCTCCATCGTGAATCCATAAGATCGTATCACAAAGCTTGTACAATGTCTCTGCGCTGTGTGACACAATGATAACAGTGCGATCCTTATCTGAAATCAGTTCTTTCATCTTTTTAAAACTTTTCTTCTTGAACTTGGCATCACCGACACTTAACACCTCGTCCACAAGCATAATCTCTGTTTCAAGTATTGCGGTAATTGAAAAAGCAAGTTTGGAATGCATACCACTAGAATAAGTCTTTACCGGGCGATCAATAAATTCCCCCAACTCAGAAAATTCTATGATCTCATCCATCTTTTCACGAACCTGTTTCTCAGTAAAACCTAACAGCATGCCCGACAGAAGGATATTTTCTCTTCCTGTCAGTTTTCTCTGAAATCCCACACCGATTGACAACAGAGATACCGTATGACCATGCATATCAATTTTTCCTTCATCCGCAGCAAAAATACCAGCCAATGCTTTTAACAGAGTAGACTTACCACTGCCGTTTTTCCCCACAATCCCCATAATTTCTCCCTCCGGGACTTTAAAGGAAATTCCGCGCACTGCCTCAAACGTCTCAACTTTACTTTTTTTCAATGACAATAAACTTTTTTTTATGGACACCTTATTCAGACACTTATATCTGATTCTAAGATCCTCTACTTCTATTGCATATTCTTTGTTTTCCACGTTAAATCACCTTTACATAACTGTTTTCATATTTATAAATAATGTGAACACCTGCGACAGATAACAGAATACCTATCACAAACCAGATTATTGTCACCATTAAATCTGGTGTGGTTGAATATATCATACATTTTCGCAATTCATTCATGATAAATGCGATTGGATTACATTTTAACAGTATTGTTGCAAACGGCTGGGGGATATTCTTATTGTTAATATTGTAAAAGATACCGGACAAATAAAAACATAAACGCAGCACAACATTAATCACATTAAACAAATCATCCACAAACACACCAAAATGCAACATGAATGTACTTACTCCAAATGTAACAACTGCCAGAGCCATAAATAACGGAATCATAAAAATCAGATTATAACTGACTGGCACTCTCTCAATCACCATAATACCAACAACCAGTATATAAGATACCAGCATCTTAAACCCATTGACAAGCATCTGTATGATAATCAGTACATATTTGGGCATATATACTTTTGAAACAATGGAGCTGTTCTGCGTCACGAGGCGCACACTCTGTTTTACCGTCTTTGAGAAAAAATCCCAGCTTGACAAACCGATAAATACAAACGCCTGAAAATACTGTTCTCCCTTGCCAAAAACGATAATTGCAACAAATGAATATACCAGCATGAATAGCAACGGATCTAATATCCACCATAACCAGCTCAAATGTGAATTTGCAATTTCTGATTTCAGTGAAGATTTTGCTGAATATTTTGCATATTCCCAGTACTTTCCCATATCATTTATAAAACGCTTCAAAACGACATCCTCCAAACAATCCTTTTCTCTATGTTTAAATCAATGAATATTTTATCATTGCCCATGATTCATGTCAAATAAACAAATTTCCAGACACGGAACAATTAACATCGTAAGCAGCGGCACAATACTCACCGAATATCTCGGATGTGCCTCCCAAAAAATATAAAACACAAGCGCACCGCACCAGTAAATTCCGATAATCCACATATAAGGATTACTTTTTTTCTTACTGATCATAGTGACTGTGCCAAGTAAAATCAAAGCAAACAATACAATATTATAAGCCTGCATATATGCACGGAATAAGCCTGATTTTTCTCCAACCATCCAGTCATAGCATGGCGTCTGCTCAACCACATTCTCTACATATTGTGAATATCCACTTGCTCCGATCCCCCACACAATTTCTTCTTTTTTTATGATGAGTTTCAGATTTCCAAGCAATCCATTCTCCCGGACACGCTGCAGCCACACTCTCCGGTTGTTTTCTGCCCTTTCCTCGTGTGTTGCAAAACTCTTAGTAAATAATACATCATCCCAGTTATACATTCCATCTCCTGTACTTCCCATCATGACAAAATGTTCTACGGTAATTGCTGACTCAGATGTATCAAAATCCACATGATACTGATAGATTCCCTGCCAAAGGATACTGAATAAAATCATTCCAGTAAGTGTCGGAACTCCCCATTGCAACAGTTTTTTCCAATTTCTGCTGACCAATATCCAAACCATAATCGCAAGTAAAATAAATATACTGGTTACACGAATACAGACTGCCAGTCCCATCAATAATCCAGCAAGCACATACAGCGCCGTTTTTTTCCACATTTTTATTGCTTCATATGCCCGAAACATCAGATATATGCCTGACATTGTTATTCCCAATGATACCGTATCTGTATAATAGTATGAAGTATATGCGTAAAATACCGGATTTGTCAGTAAAACAAACATACAGACAAATGCTGTCCGCATTGTTGTAATCCTTTTTAAAATTGCAAAAACACAACTGTACATTGCGCATAAAAGAATAATATTAAACACTCCGCCCGCAATCCGGTATTCCACCCCTAAAACTTTTGCAATCCGAAACACCCAGTAAACTACAATTTGGATAGGAATATTATTTGTATTAAAACTATAATATTTTTTATTAGTTATTTTAACGCTATCCGTTTCAAGCATTTTTACGCTTGTTTCATAAATATGAGACAGGTCAACTTTTGGAACAAGCTGCATTTGGAAAACAATCACCAGCTGCACCATAAACGCTATGATTATGCCTGCGTAAACCATCTTTTTAAGCATGTTTTCCGATAATTTCAAAGACAACATGATAATGCATACAGTCAAAAGTCCATAGCACAGTGCGATCAAAAATGTTTTTTGTACACTCACATCCCGCACAATCTTTGGTTCTGCAATAGATCCAAGCACTACAAACACTGCAGCAAGCGCCACTATATAATATGTCGCTTTTTCCAAAAATCTTTCCAATCTCATTTTAATCCTCTTTATAAACTATTCATGATCCGAAGCAGCTTCGTACCATAATCTGCATCTGCTGCCCAGCCTTTTCCATATGGATTCTGTGGAATCGCAAGCCATTCGACATATCTGGCTGTTCCACGCGATACATACTGGAAACGCTTATCCACACATGCATTATTTAATCCATCTGTACTTGCGTATGCTTTTAAGTGCTGTACCTGCGCACGGAGTCCGGTTCTTGCATCATCAAATGTCTCACCTGCTGCGCCGCCACCGACTGCACCAAGTCCTCCAAAGTTACACTGACTCGGCTGCACATCACCGCCGAATTGTAATCCTCCGGTCTCTAACATAACCTGCGCAAACAATACATCTGCTCTTACACCCTCGGCTTCTGCCTCTTCTTTTAAGATCTTAAAGAATGCCTCCGCAGAATCTGCTCCCTTATCACGGTAAGTATCTGCCGGGAAGGTATAACGTTTATTATAGTAAGCTACCATCTGGTCGACTGTCACACTGCTTGTACCCATGATCTCATGCGCTGCAGCTTTTGCTTTTACCGCTGACCATGGTCCGTACATACGGATTCCGTTGCTTAAATCTTTGTATGCTCTTACTTTATAGTAATATGTCGTTCCCTGTACCAGATTACTGTGTGTAAAGGATGTTGCACCAGAAGTCTGTAATGTGGTATAAGTTCCTTTTTCGCTGACCGCACCGGCAAGTTCATAGCCACTTGCATTTGCAACACTGTTCCATGAGATATTTAATACATTATTATCTCGGAGTGTGATAGAAGAAATACTTCCCTGTTTTAAGACTGCAACCTCTGTTACCTTACTATAACTTCCTCTGCCTGCACTGCCTTTGATCTTATAAGTTGCTGCAATTTTATAGTAATACGTATTGCCGCTCTTTACGCCCTTATCCGTGTAAGTCAGTGTAGATCCGGATGAAATTGAAGCGATCTTTTCAAATCCACTGTTTGACTTGTCGCTCCGGTAAATATCATACCCCTGTGCTTTTGAAACTTTCCTCCAGCCAAGTGTGACCTGATTTTTGCTGTCACTTGTGATCTGGGAGAATACCACCTGTTTGATTGTCCATGCCTTCTGTGCTTTTGAGAAAGATGCCACACCGTTTTTAGCACTGTTGCTCTTATATGCACGAACCTGATAATAGTAAGTTTTTCCGGCTTCTAATGTTTTATCCTCATATTTTTTCGTATTTTTACCTTTGACCTGTCCGACCTTTTTATAACCACTGTCTTTTGACGTACTCCGGTAAATCTGATAACCGGATGCCCCATCCACAGCTTTCCATTCCAGTCTTACGGAAGTACTTCCGGTTGCCTTTACTGCTGTAATGGATGTAGTTTTCAAAGTCTTTGCCGACACAGCTGCCGAATTACCGCTGTATCCTTTTTTGCCATTTACCTTGTTGATCGTCTCTATCTTATAATAGTAGGTCTTTGCAATTTTTAACTTTTTATCCTGATATGTCGTGTTATTTTTGCCTTTTAAAGTGGCAACAACTTTGTAAGTACCCTTCTTTGACGTGCTGCGTTTGATCCGGTAGCCGTAGGCACCGCTCACTGCCCCCCATTTTACCTCAATCTGGTCACGTCCATTGGAAACAGCATATTGGATCTTTGCTTTTTTTGCTGTTCTTCCTTCCACAGAAACCGAATCACCGCTGTAACAGATATTATCACCGGTCTTTGCCATGGTTTCCACCGTGTAATAATAAGTTTTTCCTGCTTTTACACTGGTGTCTTTGTAGCTCGTCGTATTTCCGGATTTGATTGTCTTGATGACTTTATAAGTACCGTCCTCTTCTGTGCTTCGTTTGATCCGGTAACCATAGGCGCCGGAAATTTTATTCCATTTGATTGTCAGTGTCTTTTCATTTGTGGATACGATCGATGTGATCTTTGTCCGTTTTGCAGTTTTTCCTGCCACCGCATCGGACGCACCGCCATATCCTTTCGTGCCACTGTTGACATTATAAGCCTCGACTTTGTAATAATAAATTTTTCCTGATTTTACCGTATCATCTGAGTAGGAAGTTTTTCCTGTTACTGTGTCGATCTTTTTATAACCGCTGTCCTTGCTTGTACTGCGGGAGATGATATATCCCTTTGCCCCACTTACCTTTTTCCAGGAAATTTTTAATACTTCCTCATCCGAGGATGTGATTCCTGTAATTTTTGCTTTTGCAAGTGTCTTTGCAGATTTTGTGGAAGAATATGCACCGACACCCTGTCTGCCATTGTTTGTATTGTAAGCCTGTACTTTGTAGGTATATGTTTTGTTATTGGATTTTACAGTATCTGTGTAAGTGAGTGTACTGCCGGATTTTACCGTGCCAATCTGATAAAATTTACTGTCACTGCTGTCCTGACGATAGATCAGATATCCCTCTGCTTTAGAAACCTTTTTCCAGGTCAGGGTAATCTTCTTTCCACTCTTTGCCTTGATCTTTGTGAGGTTTGTTTTTCCTAATGCCACACCTGAGATGGGTTTAGAATACTCTCCTGCAGTTCCATCGTTAAATACCGGACGGACCAGATAGTAATATTTTGTCCCTGCCTTTACGGTATCATCAATATAAGATGTAGCATCCGATACTTCGTCAATCTTAGGATAGTTTGTATCATTCACAGTATTACGATAAATTTCATAATAATCGACATTATCGAGACCTGTCCATTTTAATCTAAGACTACCATCCGCTCTCGACTGCGTGTAATTGAGCGTTACGGTCTTTGCTCCTTTTGTCAGTCCGAAATACTCAGCGATCGCAGTTGCATCCGCAACACCGAGTGCCTTTAATTTTTCATCAGAACTTAAATATGTATAATAATCATTTGCATTGTCCAAAAAGGCATGCTCGATGATCAGGCCAGGAATGCCATTATTTTTACAACGACGGATCAGACCGTAATAATCTGCTGCAGAACCATCCGGATATTTATCATAAGTGGCATTTCGGATCAGTGTACCGCGATAATTTAATCCAAGTGCTGCCAGTTTATCACATATTTTTTTTGCAAGTGCCTGTCCGTTGCTTCCCACCTGCGAATTATAGTTGCTGTTCGGATAATAAACCTCAACACCTCTTGCTGTTCCATTTGCTGTATTCAAATGAAAGCTGACTAATACACTCGCTCCTACATTTTTTGCAAGATTTGCACGGGCATCCAGACATGCGGTATTGTCTCCGCCGCCTGCCGGACAGCTTGCACTCTCTCTTGTCATGTAAACAGTAATACCATTATAGGTAGATAACTCTTCTTTACAGTATGTGGCGATCTTAAGCGTCAGATCTGCTTCCTGTACTCCAAAAGCGGACGCTCCCGCATGGGTGCCATCATGTCCCGGATCGAGAACTACCGTCACACTACTGTTTGCACCTTTTAAATGATCCGTGCTGCCGATAACTGCCTTTGAGATTCCCTGCTCTAATACGTTTTCCACTGTATTTTCAGAGACAATTTCGCCATCCTCACTCATGGTAACAACATCTGCATCCACATCCGCGTAGGCGTCTTCATCATAGAGCACCTGATCCGGATTCGTCTCAGCCTGTTCATTGACACCAAATCTTACATCCATTCCAAGGTCTGATAACAGGATCTCCTGTTTTGTTTTCTCCTGTGTAAACTGCACAGAAGTGATCTGATACTCTCCCGCCTGTCCATTTTCAGAAAAATCCATGGTAAAACGGATCATATCTTCTTCTCGGCCTGCCGCTTTGATCTGATATGTTTTTCCGGTAGTCAGATTCTGATAATTTAAAATAACATCAGAAATCTGCTCATTCCCTGTTCCAAGGCTTAAAACCACATTCTGGTTGCCCGGTGTTTCGACATACGGGGACTCTACCATCATATAGTTCATTTCTGCTGCCTGGACTGTTTCTGTCTCAGTCTCTGTTTCCGTACTTTCTGTTTCGACCGTTTCTGTCTCTGTCGGCTCCTCTGTCTCCGTTTCAGCCGTTTCCGTCTCTGTTTCCGTACTTTCTGTTTCGATCGTTTGTGTCTCTGTCGGTTCTTCTGTTTCCGCTGCCCCGGTCTCCGTCTCGGAAGACTCCTCTGTTTCCGTTACTCCGGTTTCCGTCTCGGAAGACTCCCCTGTTTCCGTCGTCTCTGATTCGGATGATGTCTCTGTCTCATCATTTTCGGTTTCAGATGCTTCTTCTGTCACAGCTGCCTCTACCGCTGATGACGTTTCCATTGCCTGCGTGCTTTCTGTCTGGACTGCGCCATCTTCTGCCGCACGCACATCTGCCGGCAGTGCTGTCATACTCACGCAGACTGCCATGATTACTGCTAAAATCCTTTTTTTCATTTTCCTTTACCCTCTTGTATATTTTTTGATTCCATTTAATGTGTAATGTATCATATAACGCAAAGCACTTAACCGGTTCATTCCTATAAAACGGTAAACTTTCCACTGCATTTTAGCTGACCGGCATTTATTGCGTGACTTTCCCCCCGCGCTCATGCGCGATTTCAATAATGGTAGATCTATTCCACAAACCTGCCCATATTCTTTTAATATTTTCAGCCATAAGATGTAATCCTCATGCATCTCTGCATGCTCCATATAATAATGCTGAACCACATCCGTTCTCACCAGTACAGACGAACAGGGAATATAATTTGTCTTCAGCAGCATCTCATAAGTGATCTGTTCCGGTACATGGATTATCCTTCCGGTACTCGTTCCATCTGCACGCATCAGTTCGCGTCCTGTACAGCACAACACTCCATTCTGCTTTTCTAACATCTGATACTGCAGTTTTAATTTTCCGTCTGCCCACCAGTCATCCGCGTCCAAAAATGCAATATATTTTCCCTGTGCCAGACGGATGCCGACATTTCTTGATTCCGCTGCTCCACTGTTTGTTTTATTCCTGATGACCTTTATGCGCTCATCATTCTGATATTTCATCAATATCTGCCCGGTGTTATCGGTAGAACAATCATCAATGATCAACAGTTCCCATTTTATTTTCTGTTTTCTGACTGACTCTACTGCCTGCTCCACATAATTTTGTGCATTATAGACCGGCATAATCACAGATATCTGTATTTCACTTGTCTGTTCCATCTCTATGATTCCTTTTTGATTGCTGTTGTCTGCTTTTCATCTACACCTTCTGTATTTTCTTTCTGAAACATGATTTTAAATGTCATAAGCATCAGTTTTACATCTAACCATGCTGAATATGTCTGAATATAAGTCAGATCCAGCTTTAATTTATCATATGGTGTTGTATTATATTTTCCATATACCTGCGCATAACCGGTCAGCCCAGCCTTTACTTTCAGGCGAAAACGGAATTCCGGTACAACTTCCTCATATTTTTCTGCAATGGCCTGTCTTTCCGGTCTTGGCCCTACAAAAGACATCTCACCTTTTAATATGTTAAAAATCTGTGGCAGTTCGTCCAAATGTGTTCTTCTTATAATTTTCCCTACAGGTGTAATCCTGTCATCATCTTTTTTTGCAAGCTGTGCACCTTGTTTTTCTGAATCTACTTTCATACTGCGAAACTTGATAATCTGAAATGTTTCCCTGTCTCTCGTCAGACGTTCCTGCTTATAAAATACGGGTCCGCCATCATATAGCTTGATTGCAATAGCAATTATCAGCAAAAATGGAGATGAAATAATAATCGCCAGCAATGAAAAAATGATATCCATCGTCCTTTTCACAAAACGCTGTTCTATCGTAAGTCCCTGATTTCTCGAAAGCATAAGCGGCGTATCAAACAGATGAATCCGTTCTGTTCCATTTAAGATGATATCCGATATCTTTGGTGTAATATAGGTTCTTTTATTCTGATCATAACAGAATTTTAAGATCTTATTACGGATACTTGCAGGCAGATCACATAAAACTACTGCTTCGTACTCTAGTATTTTCGAATATAATGCCTCATATCCCATATAGGCACTGGCAGTTGCACAGACATCATACTTGTCCTTTCTGGAATTGATCTTAGAAATCAACTCTTCCGGCGAATGTTCTCCGTAAACCACAATCATACGTCTCGGAGGATATAATCTGACATAAAAATATCTTACGACAAATACAGCCGGCAGTGTCACTGCAATCTCTGCCACAGTCAAAAGCAACAATGGCGATAGCGACATATAGTCCTTTGCTATCATACAGATCTGAATATATTCAACAATATTCGCAAACAAAATTCCCAGAATCTGTGACAGGCAGATATCCGTAATTCGAAGATAACCTATCCGGTATCCGCCAAATATACGGATGAAGAAAAATAATACCAGGGCATACATTCCGATCACTGCCCAGTTTCCCCTGTTCCAGAACTTATGCTCTAAATCCGGGACATACATCTTATACCATATAAAAGCAAACATTGCTGTTTCTGCCACAAGCATCAGAAAATTAGCAAATAAATTCAGCAGATGTTTATATCTCTCTCGTTTTCTCATGGATTACCTCACATTCATACCTTTGCATAATCTATATTATTTTACCATAAAACCTCCCCGTTGAATATATCTTGCCAGAATTTTCATAAAATCTTAAAAATACTCCGGCAGGATGATCCCGCCGGAGTATCTCTTTTCACATCTATTTTGCTTTCGTCTTTACGGAAACAACGGAAGAATAATTTCCATATACTTTCTTCCCATTCACTTTGCGGTATGCACGGATCTTATAATAATAGGTTGTCGATTTTTTCAATTTACCGTTTTTGTAAGATGTCGTACTACCTTTGGATATGGTCTTTACTTTACTATATTTTCCATCTTTACTGTTGCTGCGGTAGATTTCATAACCACTTGCACCTTTTACCTTTGACCAGGTCAGTTTTACATTCTTTGCATCCGACGCTTTTGCCTTTAACGTCGTCTTTGCCGGAACCGCCTTTGCAGATTTTACATTCGAAAATCCACTGGTCTGTTCTCCATTCTGTGTCTTAACAACCGTCTTGATCTTATAATAGTATGTTTTTCCGGTTTTTACACTGCTGTCTGTCCAGGAACTGGTGCCCACACTGTCGATAGTCTTGATATGCTGGTAATCGCCATCTTTCTTTGTACTGCGATAGATCTGATAGGAGGCTGCAGCCGGTACAACTTTCCATGAAACTTTCAGTTTATTGTATGCTGTGGATTTTACGGAAGTTACACTTGTTTTTCTGTTTTCAATCTTATTGACGCAGAGTGTGTACTCTTTTTCCACTGCATTTTTCGCATATGCCTGTACTTTCAGATAATAGGTTCCCTTGCTTAATTTGACAGCAGGTGACTCTGTATAAGTACTGCCGGCATAACAATAGATATGATCATAATTCTGATAAAACCGCTTGCCATTTGCATTATATAATGTCACATACCAGCTTCTTCCCGAATCATTGATCTTCTCATGTGCCAGGCTGAAATTGATATACTGCGCTTTTGTGAGTGTAAAGCGATAGCAGTCCTCATCTGACGTATATCCTGTGATCACACCGTTTACCGCTTTGCCGACTTTTATGTTATCTGCAGTTGCCCAGTCACCGTTGTTCTCTGTCTCCCAACCGGAAGCCGCTTTCTGTGTCATGCAGATCGTGTAATCCCCGGTGTACAGGGTAGAAGCCTGGCTGACACATGCATAATATTCCCCGGCACCCAGTCCTAATTTACAGGTTGTGAAGGATGTCTCTGTTCCTGTGCTTGTAAATTTATATATTTCACTGTTATCCTTATTGTAAAGAACAACATTATAACAGCTTGACGTGCTCTGATTGTTTTTATGTCCGAATTTCAACTGCAGATAACCCGCTTTTGACATTTTGATCTTGTAGTAATCTTTGTCCGAAGAACTGCTGATACTTCCATAATAGGTTTTTCCGTTCTTCACGCTGTTTGCAGTGGCAGCCGAATCATTCGACTCCACCTCTCTGTCACCAGCCGTCTTTGTTTTGATGCATACGTCATAGTTTACCGGATAACTGGTACCGCTTAATAATGTTCCTGCTGAATTTCCGGTTCCTGCAATTTTGACATAATACTCACCTTTTGGCAGTCCAAGATTCGGTGTAGAAACACTGGTATCCCCGCCACGGATGTTTGTGGTGTAAACTTCCGTATACTGATCCTGATCCACTTTTTTGATCACACTTAACACATACATATTTGTGGTTTCCTGACCACTTACAACCGGATGTGTCAGTTTCACATTGATGTAACCATTTGCAGAAAGTGTTGTCTTAAAATAATCCACATCACTGTAGGTACGGATGTCGCCGCTGTACGTGATACCGGAAACAGCCGTATTGGCAGTATCGTAAGTATCGTTGCTCTCGCTCTCCCAGTTGTCTGCGTTTGTCCAGGAAGCATTCAGCTTGTAGGTTTCTCCGTTTGTCCCATAGATTGCAAATGATCCAGACGCATTCAGATATGTCACGCCCGACACTTTCAGATAATAAGTTCCTGCCGCAAGTCCGAAATTGACAGACTCTGTTTTCTCCTCATCCGTCCTGCTCGTCATTGTATAGATCGTATTTCCAGAAGCATCGCAGACTGCTACACTGTAAATATCCGTTGCGAGCTTACTGCTCACTTTATCATGCTGTAACTGAAATGAAAGATATCCTTTTGCAGCCGATGTAATCTTGTAATAATCGGTATCAGAAGTAGAAGAAATACTTCCTGTAATCGTCTGTCCAAGTTTCGTATAATTGTCTGCTGTGGAAATGGAGTCATTTTGTTCCGTTTCACAGTAAATATCTTCATACTGTACACTAAAGCTGTAATCGCTTGATCCTATCGTAAGCACTCCAAGTCCGGTAACCTGCACATAATAGGTACCGGCTTCCAGTCCTATCTTCGCCGTCTGATTCTGTGTATCCTGAAGACCGCTGTTCACAGAAACCATTCCGCCAAACTGATCTACAATAAAATCAATTTTCCAGGCTGGGCTGTTGCTCGTACTCGATAAATTTGCATGTGCAAATTTCAACTGCACCATACCTGCCTTGCTCATCGTAAATTTATACCAGTGTGTAACTGATTTTCTCGATGTCGTTGCTTTGTAAGTTGTATTTAATCCGATAGATGCCGCCGTTGCATAAGTACTTCCCGGTGTCACGTTCCCGTCTTTCCTTACAACTTCCTCGCTCTCTTCTGTTTCCGTGTCCTCAGATTTCGTATCCCCGATAACCGATTCTGTATTTTCCGTTTCGGTCATCTCAGAATTTTCCACTTCCTGCGTACTTTCGGTTGTCTCGGAAATTTCCGTCACTTCGGTACTTTCTGTTGCCTCAGTATCCTTCACACTTTCCGTATTTTCGGTTGTCTCGGACTCGTTTTCGGTACTGTCAGTTTCCACCGCCTCAGAAGTGTTCTCTTCCCCGTTATCCTCTGTGTCTTCGCTCTCTGCTGTTTCAGAATCATCCATCGCTTCGGTGTTCTCTGCTGTTTCCGGATTCTCTGTCAGTTCCGTCACTTCTGTTTCATTCTGTCCGCCGGCTGCATATACCACCTGCTCTGCCGGGACCGCCATCATACACAGGCTCAATGCCATAAGCCATGCGGCAATTTTCTTTCCTGCCTGATGTCTTTTTTTCATCTGGGTCTTCCTCCTTGTTTTCTTTGTGCATTTCATTTTCTATTCTCTAAAATATACTGTATAATCATCTGTCTGCCCATAATATGTGTATCCAGCCTCCTGCATTTTTTTCTGATCATCATAGGATTTTTCCAAAACAATACAGTTGCTGCCATATTTTTCCGCAACTTCCAACTGATGTTCTACCGCATCAGGAACTGCCACAATTGTTTTACATTCTTCAATAAATTCTTTTTCTTCTTCCTCTTCAAATGTATAATCATCCTGTATCATATGATTGATCAGATCCTCACCGTATAACAACTGCACCGATTCATTTATTTCACGAATCCAGCTGCATACTTCCCTGGGGGCGATCATATTTTTAATATCATGATTTTCTTCGCGTAATAAAGAATCCAGCTCAACCACCTTATCCGGCACTTTATATTGATTTTCTATTACCTGTATTTTAGGCTGTGTAAATAAAAAATACATACTTAAAATTACAAATCCCGCACATCCGGTCAGGCACAATGCTTTTGCCCATATATGCTGATATCCTGATGTCAATTCTACAACAAATGCCGCCACTATAACCGCTGGAACAAGAATCATAAACATCTTTCTATATTCATTCTGCATCCAAAAACTGTTGATACATGTATAACCAAACGGATTTGCAATCAGAAGGAAACATAATATTTCGTATTTTACCAGCTTATTCTTATTTTCATTGATGCGATTTTTTTCAGCTATAAAAAAAAGAATGGCAAACCCTACCAGAGCCAGACTGATTCCCTCCGCTCCCGCACTGCGGAATTCACTTCTGAGCGCCTCAAATGCTGCTATCATTTTTCCACCTCATAATACCCGCCATAATCACTACGGACACCCACACAAACGTTACGATAAAAAATCCCTTTCGATACATCAACTGACCTGAAAGCGCCACTGCTGCATAGGTCAGGATCATAAATATCTGACCAAATTCATTGAAACACCGTGTTTCTTTTTCTTCTCCCAAAAGCTGCAGCACCGTCCATGGCAGCACTCCAAGGAAAAATAAAGTCTGACCATTCCATCCATGTTGAAAAATACCATAATAAAATGCCTTATCCATAAATAAAGGAGTAATATAAAGCAGCCATATCACCGTCATAAACAGGTATTTTTTCTTTGTATCCTTTTGAAACAAACAATCTGCCCATGCTGCATAAATGCAAAAGTAAATTGGAAATACAAAAAACGGAATCACCAGATGAATAAACTTTGCCGGGTTGATCCTGCATATTTCAACACATACCGCATAATACGCATCGACCGGTGATCCTGCCATCTCATCAAGAAGTTCTTTTTCCACAGAGAGCATCTGTGTCCTTCCCGATGTCGGACTGTATACATACAGTGTATCTGTTGTATACATTGTAAGAACAGACTGTACTGTATAATCGTCCGTATCTGCAGGGACGCACACCACACTAAATGCGATCAGTACCAATATCGCAATCACAGCCAAAATAATGTTTTTCATTTCCGATGTATCCGGCAGTAATCTGATCTTTTTTCGATTCCGGATCATCATTACTATAGCAATGAGCAATACAAGTGCCACGACAATCATCCATATCCGCGTAAGTACAGATAATGTCAGTTTATAAAAAATTGCTATTTGGGCTATTAAAAAAAAGAGGGCAAATAAAATCATGTTTCCCATTAAATATCTATGCAGATTGCGTTTTCTTTTTTCTTTCAATAACTGTTCTGCAATATATCCCGCTGCAACAGGCGCGATGTACCACATCAATGCCATTGCCAGAAATTTTAAAATTAAAAGCAACTTCTTTTGTCCCCTTTCAATTACTGATACAGCGATACAACTCATATCCATCTACAGAATCAACATAACTTAGATTTAAATAACTCAGATAAAAATCAGAATAGTACTCCTTATTACAAACCACAAAATCTATCTCTTTATCCTCAAAGATTTTATTTGCAATATCAACATCGATTTCTACACCATGCATAAACATTGAAACCGCATTTTTCCAGCTTTTTTTCTCTTCTGCCAGATCAATCTTATCCGGCGACTGAAATTGATAAAGATCCATTATTTTATTGGTCACTGGTATAACCAGTTTGGGGTCATACTGGCGTATCCAGTAATACATCTCCGCATCACATAATATTACCGGATTCTCCTTATCCGTATTGTTCTCTATCATCTCTGCAACTGCCACTACAGAGTTATCTACTTTGTATATATTATCATCCACTGACAATTCAGACATGCTTCCCCCGCATAGAAAAATAAAACACGTCAGAAAAAGCAGCAATATATTGCGTTCTGCCCCCTTTTTTTGTTCTGCAATAAGTTTAGCCGCAAAAAAAGAACACAAGAAACCAACTGGTAAGATCCAGTAAAACCGGATGTACCGATCTTTCCATCCTATCTTATCAAGCAACGGTTCCATAATAAGCGGATTAAATATCGTTATCAGTGCTGCCAGAAACATCCCCACAAATATCTGCAGCATAACTTTGTCTTTCTTACGTGCAATATAAAACAGACATCCAATATACACTACTATATAAAGAACATTCCACCAGCATTGATAAAATCTCCCCACAAAATAATCTAAATCAAGATATCCAAACATTCTCTTCCTCTTTTACTGTAGTATACGAATCATTCCAATCATCATTCCCGGCATCATACACAACATTGTATTTATCATATATTTCCATTTTTTCTGCACAGTCATGATGACAACCACTCCGATTCCTACCATAGCCGCTATAATAAAAATACCACTGACCGACATTGCCATTCCTGCAGTCACGATCATGCCTAAGATCAACCAGTTACATTTATTATCTATTTCTTTTGCCAATAATACCAAAGCTAATAAAACAAACGGCAGATATACATTACAAAGCATGGATTTTGACTCTGCTGTTCTCTGCCATAAATAATATTCTGCTGTGTCTACAAATTCATAGCTCAAAATACTTAATGCACCGTGAATCCCCACCGTCCAGTTTGCAATATCTTTCCTGCCGCCTGCAAGACGTCTGGCAGTCTCATAGACGATCAATGTCGTAAATAAAATTTCCAGACAGGCTAAGACCCTGTTTACGATTACGAGCGTATGCATGGAAAAAAGCTTTGCCAGTGTGGCGATCAGCATCGGATAACAATCATGCACATAGCTTTCTTTTCCTATATAAAGTCCTGTTCTTGCATCATACTGATACATAGTATCCGTATACAGTGCAGTGGCCGCATGTCCATTATAATAGGATGTATCATATCCATGTACGCTTACCCCATTGTTCATCCCATACAAAATCAGGAGAAAAATTATTACAAGTAATATCTTAAAATGCCTGTCCGGTTTTTTCCACAATAACCTATCATTCCTGCGGCACTGATAAGCACAATATAAAACACTTACTACAAATAATACCGCAAAAACTGTGCCTTCTGTATATGCTAACACATGGAATGGCAGACCACTCATCTCAATTGGCAGTTCAATCACCCCAAAAACTGCCAGAAATAACACAAAGCCTGTCAGCCACTCAAATTCTATTGTTTCCTCTCTCTTGAACAGGCAGAAAAATGATTTGCCGGTCACAAGAAACAGGATGTTAAGCACGATCAGAACGACCACAACTCCCATGATTGAATTCATATTCAAATTTCTCCTATTTTTCGATATTATAACATAGACCGTCGTTTCATACAAGAATACCGGTTTTACAGGTGTTTTCCACGGCTTTTAATTTTTTTGACCAGTTTTTCCACAATTTCATTGTGCAAAAGCAGCAATATCGCAAAATATACGATTCCTGCTGCCACAATAATCAAAAGTACCATCCACGGACTTTTGCCAATCAGCCGTTCCATACCAAAAACCACTGCAAGCATTACCAAAAGTGCCATCACAAGTGAAAGTATATAGTGTCTGCTAAACTTTAATACATAATATTTTTTTGCATGCACTAACAATATGGTTGTAACAACCACTTCCGAGAGTACCGACGCAATCGCTGCCCCGTCCTGCTTTAATACAGGGATCAGGGCAAAATTCGCACATACATTTACCACCGCTCCTGTAACGGTAGCACGCAAAATCATCTTTTCCATCCCGGTTGCTGTTAAGATAATATGTCCCAGAAAATATGCAATCGAAAAAATCAGGATCAGAATACTTAAAATCCTTAATGTTGAAATTGCCGGATCAAATGCCTTTCCAAATAAAAGAGGTACCACATATCCAGATGTTGCCATCAATCCCGCAACACAAGGCAGTGCCAAAAGCAGTAGAATCTGTGTTCCCCTGTTGATCAGTGCATTTCCGGTCTCATAATCTTTCTGTTTATAGCACATACTGATCCTTGGATAAAAAACTGCCACAAGTGCAATGACTACCGTATATGTCATACGGACAATTTTTACAGCATTCGAATAATATCCTACATTGGTTTCCCCGTAATAATATTCCAGCATTACCGAATCAAGCATTGTATAAATATCCGTTGCGATCGATGATGCAAGAAGAATCATGACAGGGCGCATATGTCTTCCTATATGGAGTCCTGTGTCCACTGCTATTCCGTGTTTACTGCGGCGGATTCCGTCCAGTGAAATATACTTTCTTAAATTCCATGCATTCCAAAGATTATTTCCTGCCGTGGCAATACATAAGATCAGTGCATAGATCAGATAATCGCTCTCATCTTTTACAAAGAGAAGCATCAGTCCAAACGAGGCAATTTTTACAATAAAACTGCGCACAGAAATATAAACATATTCTTCCATTCCCTGATAAAACCAGTCAATGTTAAAGATATTCAAAATAAGCATCAGCCCCATGACATTAAACAGGGGCCTCCGGTCTGCAAAATGTGGAAAATGATTGACAAATAAATAATATGCGATCGTACAAAGGACAGTGGCCACAAAATTAATAAAAAACAGTTCTAAAAAAGTCCTGCTTCTCTGTTCTTTATTGACATTACTCTGTGCAATCGCCTTGACCCCATAGCTTGGCAGTCCTAAAGAAGCGATCAGCACAAAATATGCCGCGATCGTATTTGCATAAGATACACGCCCCACGCCGGCAGGCAGCAGAACATGTGATACATACGAAGTCGTTATCAGTGGAAAAAGGGCTGTAAAGCCCTTATATGCCATATTAAATATTGAATTTTTAGCAAGAGATTTTTTTTCCATTTTCAGTACCTGTTCAATCGAATCAAGATCTCACGTTTCCAGTAAAACAACAGCCTGTGTAAAAGATCTGTCTGACTGCTTCCACACACCGTACGAAGCCATTTCAAAGATGTTGTTCCTTCCCCTTCATTTTCTCCGGCATATCGTTTTGCCACCCGGTAAAATCCTTTATTGTATGCCCTGCTGATTGTGCCCGTGGATGTGTGGATCAATGGAATATCACATACATATACTTTGTTTCCTTTTGCACGGGTATACATACATCTTTCCACACCATATAAATGCCAGTTGTCACATAATTTTTCATCAAACGGATGATGTAAAAAGAAATCGGTATGACCGCCAAAAAAACACTCATCCACTGTTTCACAGCCTGCCATGCCACTATACTCTCTCTCCCCTGCCACAGCCTGTTTCCTGCCATGACGGACTTTTGACAACACACAGGTATGTTCTCTGGCCTGTTTTGAGTCATCCTCCACAGCACCCGCCACGCCAAGAATATCTTCTTCCTGCGTCATGAAAAGATAATCTACAAAATTTCCCAGCATATCTGCATCCGGCAGTTCTATATCCTGATGGGAATAAATCACATATTCCGTTTTTACCTGTACCGTTGCCGCATTCAGTGCTTTTGCGCAGGAACTGTACTGCTGTCTGCAGTTATCGATTCCTATCAGCGTATAATCATAATGCTGCCGCGCCAGATCCTCCACCAGCTTTTTATACTGCTTTGGATCATTATAGCAGCATACAACTGTCACATCTGCTCTGTCCATATTCTCTGTCACTCTTTCATCAACTTCAAAAATACCCGGTACGACTTCGTGATATTCCCGAAATAAAAAATCTTCGCATCACAAAAATCCTGCATCACAAAATTTGTGGACACTGCCTCCTTGTGCATGCAGCCAATCTCCGGTGCATACAGTAATGTCATGCCGTATTTTCCGGCAAGGTAATAAAGGATCTCCTCCTCCGCATAGAGAAATGTCCCATCATAAAATCCGTCCATCTGTTTGAAAAAATCTTTCGAAAAAACAAGACAGCAGCCATGTAAGAGAACATCCTTCATCCGCTCGTCCACGCGGCTGTCCGCCGATACGGACTTTCCGTCCTCCTCACGCGTGGTAAGATTCTTACTGCCATCTTTGACATCGCGCCCCGTTTCATCCGACACGACACCATAATGGCCTGCAATGGCTTTCTTTAAATGAAACAGTTTGATCAGCTGGAACATCTTACATTTCGCCCAGGAAACCAGGATCTGTTTCCGCATATAATTTAACGTGTACTGCCTGTTTCTCGCCACCGGATTAAAATGTCTGGTGCGGCTTGCATCCACAATATCCCCGCCTAAAATATCAAAGCGCTCTTCCTTATAGATTTCCCGCAGCTTCTCACAGTAATCTTCCTGTTCAAAAATAATATCGCTGTTTGCCGCCACGATAAAATCCGGCTCAAAATGAGACCTTGCATACCGGATGCCAAGATTGTTGCCGCGTGCAAATCCAAGGTTTTTCTCACTTGCGATCACATGCACTCTTTTTTCCCCGGCAAATTCTTCCCGAAGCGACTCCTCACTGCCATTGCCGGAACCGTTGTCCACTAAAACAATGCGGATATCCTGCCCCTGCTGCGTCTTTAGAATGGACTCCGCACATGCGGCCGCCTCACGCCAGGTCTTATAATTTAAAATCACAAAACAGATCGTTCTCATATAAATCCTCATTCAAATATTGCGATGATCATGCCGGCTTTCTACGCGCCGGAGTATCTCGTCTTTGTTCCAAGTATAATACGGATATACGGTGTAATGGAACGCACAATGGCCGTTCCAAGTCCGAAGTTTTTATGCAGAAAATGGAACCAGTCGCGGAATGGAAGTCCCTTGCGGCTCTCCTTTAGACGGATCCGTTCCATGCGCGGCAGCGTCTCATCCTGCCAGGTTTTCTGCAGTGTATTATCATTGCACTCGCCGACAAACTTTGGATAAATATGAATTTTATATCCAAGTTTACTGATCTGTAACCCGTAATCAAAATCACCGATACTGTGCTGGTAAAATGGATCTATCCCGACTTTTTCAAAGATTTCACGCGGAATGATGGCACAGTTTGCATTGAAGGTATCACAGTTTACCTCCGGCGCATCCGGTCCTAATTTTTTGTATTTGATCCCTTTAGTGTATTTGATACCGCCGTAACTCAAACCGCCGTTTTCGCCACAGATCGCACCGACTGTAACCTCATCCTTTTTCAGATGTGGTGCCATCTCATCAAAAATGCCCGGGAAGAACTTTGTATCATCATTCATCAGCATATAGTAGTCGTAATCCATATGCGTATTTTTGATGTGTTCGATCGCCTTGTGCATGCCGCCATTCCAGAAATTGCTTCCGTCTCCCTCGATCAGGTCGATCTGATATGTGCCGTCATCGCGCATCTGCTTTAACATCTCACGCGTTCCGTCAGAACTATTGTCGTCTAAGATCACATAGTCAAACGTGACGTCTCTATTTTCTGAGAGTGTTGCCATGCCCCGCTTTGTCAGTTCTTTTCTGTTAAAACAGGTAAAAATTGCAAGTATCTTCATAATTTATTTCATCCTCATTTCCAGGCAGCCTGTTTTGCCTGCCATTCAAATGTTCTATGCCTGTCCGATATAGTTTTTCCGGAATACCACATGGTAGATCCGTTTGATCAGATTCGGCTGTGACTCATGGATCAGTGCTTTTTTCATCGCCTTATGGAGCTCCGGTTTTTCACAGATCTCCTGTGGGAACTCTGTGATCCTGTGATCTGTCATCAGTTTATGGTCGAATACCGGTCCCTTTTCATTGCCGCAGTGGATCCCGGTGCCATCCCAGCCTTCATTGCTGACTAAAGACTTTGTCGGGGATAAGATCAGTCCCTGTTTCCGGAAATTCGTCCAGTACCAGCGGATCGCCCAGGAGTTGGTCTTTTCATCGGTTTTCTGCATTTTCATGATCTTGTAAAAATCATAGGTATTGTCATAATTAAATGCTTTGCGCAGTTTTTTATCGGAAACCATATCCGTCCAGTCGTCGCAGTCCGCATCGAAATACTTCCAGCGGTCGCTCCAGGTCGCCCACGACCAGCTTGTGCCTGAGAGCGTGTTAAAATAGGACTCACACGGGTAGGAAAAAGTATCCCCGAAATGGGAGAACCCTGTGATTCCGGTCACTTTCTGTTCGTTCTGGTAACGGTCTAATCCGTCATTCATAAACAAAAGAAAATAGCGGTTTGTGATAAGGTCATCCTCTAAAACGATCACTTTTCCATATTTATTTACGATCGCGGTCACACCCTCGATCACATTTTTTGCAAGACCGTAGTTCTGTTCCCTTGCGGTCAGTTCCACCTGACGGAATCCCTGCACGGACTTTACATAATCACGGATTTCCTGCACTTTTCCTTTATCTGCATCTTTTTTTGCCGCATCGGAAAATACATACAGATCTGTTTCTGCTGCAAGTTCGTTTGCTGCAAGTGCCTCGATGGTGCGCTTTGTATGTTCCGGCCGGTTGTAGGTAAACAAAATTACCGGAGCCAGACTTCTCGTCTCTTCCATTCTTTTTCGCCCTTTCTATGCCTGCTGTTTTACCCAGCCTACATATTCGCGGATTCCTTCGGTAAGATCCATTTTTTTCTCATATCCGATCTTTTTCAAAAGAGAGATATCCGCACGCCAGTTCTGTGGATCGCCGACTTTCGTCTCCCCGTTAAACCGCACGATATCCGTTTTTTCTCCAAGCTGTGCGGCATAAATCTCAGCAAGTTCCCGGATAGACACTTCCTCGCCGTTTGCAACGTTAAAGATCTCCTCCGGTCCCTGATATCCTAAGATCAACTCTAAGGCACGCAGAATATCGGAAATATGGATAAAATCACGCGTCTCATTTCCGGTTCCGAACAGATCGATCCGTCCGGTATTTAAGTATTTCTGATAAATATCCCACAAAAGCTGTTTGCGCAGTCCGCTTCCATATGCAGAAAAGATACGCACGCAGCGGATATGGTAACCATGTACCCTGTTATAATAGCTGCAGAGTTCCTCGCCCATCTGCTTGTGCACGCCATATGGGGAGATCGGTGCCAATGCATCTTTTTCCGTGATCGGAAGCTGCTTTGGATTGCCATAGACACCTGCACTTGATAAGAAAATGATTTTCGGTCTTTTTTCAAATGACTGCAATGCTAAAAGCAGCTGATATAAGCTGTGCAGATTTCCATCTAAGTCCGCCATCGGATTTACAATCGATGCTCCGACATTTGCACTGCCGGCACAGTGTAAGATCACATCCGGCTGCACTCCGGTAAATATGTTGGCTAGTTCCTGTGAGTCTTTGGACATATTGCACTGATAGTAGTGGATTTCTGCCCCGTCCTCACAGTAACGGTCGGCTAAGTCGATGCCGGTGATCTCGTAATCTTTGCTGAAATATTCCATGGCGCATCTTCCGATAAAACCGTTTACGCCGGTAATGATCATTTTTTTCATGGGCGAACCTCCTATAAAAATACCCTTTCAAGTGCCCTCGAGTACTCTCTCGCCTCGCGGTACATATTTGCGATGCCCTGCTCCATGTCTCCGGCATATTCGGCTTCATGTTCCGGCAGGGATGCACGTTCTGCGGTGCGGGCGATCGTTTCGGCAAGCTGTTTCGGGTCGTGTGGATCAAAGAGAACACATTTTTTGTTCTGCTGTTCCTGATGTACCGGGATGTTTGATAAAAGCACAACTTTGTTGAGCACTTTCGCATCCTCTAATACGGTTCCCCAGCCCTCACAGAGTGACGGCTGTACGATAAACTGTGCGTTTTTCATGATTGCAAGCTGTTCGGTACGCTCTACAAATCCCAGCAGTTTTATATTAGCACAAACCGTGTCTGATTCCATAATTTTTCTTAATTTATCGATATATTCCGGGTTACGGTAATCTTTCAGATTGCCGGTAAATACAAAATCATAGTCACATAATCTGCCCTCTTTCAGGAGACATTCGATTGCTTCTACCATAACGATATGATTTTTATGCTGCCAGAACTGGTTCGGAATATAAATATATTTTCGCTTCAGATCAAACTTTTCACGGACGCTCTGCTCTAATTCCGGTGTGATGGCGCGCACTTCCGGTTCGATGTAAGATACAAAATGAACCACCTCGACCGCGCATCGGTGTCCCGGATAGAAACGCTCTAAATCTCTCGCCGCATCAAAACTGCTTAAAACCATTGGATTATCGCTTCCTGTCATGGCAAGATCATTTTTCTCTTTGTGAGCCAGTTCCTCTGCACCGAAAAATTCCGGCAGGGTTCTGTGCTGGAAATCCGGGATCCAGAAAATCCCCTTCTTTTTAAAGAGTTTTCCGATCTTATTGAGTTCTAAGGCATAGCAGTATTTTACCCCGCCAAACCAGATCAGACGCATCTCATAAAGTGCCAGTTTTATTTTATTATTTCCATCATAGACACGAATATCTACATTTACATTTTCTTTAAAACAGTCAAAAATATCGGCATGTTCCGGATCGATCAAAAGCACCAGCGAAAAACGTTCCATGATATTTTCGTTCTGCAGGCAGCTGAACATAATGTTCTTAATATAATAAAGTCCGCCGATCCATCCTCTGTTTCCAAGTCCGTTAAATAAAATCTTTTTTTTCATATTATTCCTCATTTTTGAGCAACTTGCTGCGAAGAGGCGACGAGAATCTCAAATTCTCGTCTGCCATCAAAGCTATTTGTTTTTATTTAGAAACAAATAGCCGTGCAAAAAATAAGCTATCGAGCTTATTTTTCGCACTAATCCTTTATTTCTGTGATAATACATACGAAAGTGCCGCAATACAACCTTTTGAAACCTGTTCAAAAGAAAATTCATGTGCCTTTTCGTAACTCTTTTTCCCCATGACAGATGCCATATCCCCGGCGGCAGCCTTTTGGATTGCCTCCGCAAAACCATCCACATCTTCCGGGTCAATGATATAGCCGTTTTCACCATCTGAGACGAGATCTCTTGCACCATCTGCATATTTTGATGAAATGATTGGAAGAGATGCACACATTGCCTCTAAAAGAACAAGTCCAAAGCAGTCCTCCCTGGTCGGAAGCACAAAAGCATCCGCTGTGCGGTATAATTTCTGCAATGGCTCCCCTTCCTGGTATCCTAAAAATTCCACACGGTCAGAAATTTTAAGTTCTGTGCACTGTTTTTGCAGCAGATCTTTTTCCTGCCCCTCTCCAACGATCCAGAGCCTTATATTCTGCGGTGTTTTTGCAAGTGCCGGCAGTAACAGATCAAGTCCTTTCCGCTGGATCAGGCTTCCCACATACAGAAGCTGCAATCCCTCATTTTGGGTTGTTTTCTGTGGTTTCTCATACAGATATTTCTGAATATCCACGGTAAGATATGAGATAAAGCATTTCTTTTCATCAGCACCGTAAGCGATCTGTGCCTCACGCGATGCAGTGCTGCTCGCGATAAATGCCGCCGCTCTTTTTATAATATAGCTTCTCGATAAGCGCTGTACTTTTCCGATATTTTTCTCGGAATTTAAAGTGCCGTCCGTCCAGCTGATAAACGGGATCTTCTTTTTCCGGCACCAATGTACCGCACGAAGGATCGTCGGGTTGTACTCCATGGCAAAGACCACATCCGGCGCGATCTCATTTAAAGTCTTTTCCACACCTACCGGGATAAACACATATCGGTCATCAAACCGTTTGCGGATGATGATCGTCTTTGATTTCAGGAAATGATAATGTTCGATCTCCTCCATCTCAACACTCCATTTCCGGTTTTCCATGCCTGCACCGGAAAAAATGATATGAAACTCATATTCCGGAAAGTTTTTCTGCATATAAGAAAAGAAATCCACCCGGTATGGCGATGGTATATTCGTGATAAATACTGCCTTTTTTTTCATTGTTCTTTTTCCTCTGAAATGCTGTGGTAGATACTGATGAGTTTCTGATAGTTATCTTCCGGTCTTAACCGGTGCTGATAAAATTCTCTCGCATTTTCCTTTAATCTGTTTAGATCCATCTGTTCAAACTCACAGACTTTTCTGGCAAGATCCTCAATAGAGTTATACTCAAATTTTACACCCGTCACACCTTCCTGCACCATACCATCCATATTGCCGACACGTCCTGCGATCACCGGTACGCCATAGGAATATGCCTCCGCGATCGTCATGGCAAACGCCTCATAACACTGGGAAGTCATGATGACTGCCTTTGCATTATAAAATTTCTCGGTCATCTCCTCTTTCTGCAGGTAACCTAAAAAGCGGACATTTTTCATATTATGGGTGCTGACGTATGCCTGCATCTCGTCCATCATCGGTCCTGTTCCCGCAACATAAAGAATCTTATCCGGCAATTTTTCAAAAGCTTTTACTGCAATGTCAATTCCCTTTAATGCCTCCACTCTTCCAGCGAACAGATAATATTCTTCCTCAGGCTGTTTTTTAACCGGGACGATTCCATCTGCAAAGGTAAAGTTTGGTTTGATGTAAACACGTTTCGGATCCACGATCTTTTTGCCCGGATCTAAGGAGCTTAACAGTTTATTTTTGTTAAATTCCGTCAGACAGATAAAATTCACACGATAGTAGGTTCCAAGAAAACGGTGAATCCAGAGGATTGCAGAGCTTACCATCGTCTGTATTTTACTTCCGCGGTAACATTTGTGCCGGATTGCACATTTTAATCCGCCATCCACACATTCCTCACAGATCACATTGTTGCGGAAAAATGATCCGGCCGGACAGAGCATGCGGAAATTATGAAGTGTCTGGACCACCGGCACCTTACACTGAAATGCCGCATAAAATACAGATGGACTCACCATCATCAGGGTATTGTGCACATGCACGATATCGATTTTATTTTCACGGATAATCTTTTTTACTTCCCTGCAGGTTTTTAACGAATAGACTGCCGTAAAAGGAATAAAAAGTTTTTTTAATTTATTCCCCTCGTTCAGTTCTTTGTTACTGCGATAGTAAGTAAAGACTTCATGTCCATGCTCCTCTAACAGCTTTTTCTCATTGCGCACCACGACGTCTTCCCCTCCCGGGATCTGATAAAAATTATGAATTTGAAGAATTCGATATTTTTCCATTGTCTCCTCCATCTGAGATCTCATTTAACATCGTCGGATATAGCAATACACCTGCAAGCAAAATAAACGGATTCATAAAACCATTTAAGACAAACTGTTCCATGATCCCATACAATGCAAATACGGAAAGCATGACTAATTCTTTATATCCCCCTGCTTTATAGAGTCTGACTAACGTAACGCAGAGTGCCACAAAAAATGCGATTGCAAAAATCCATCCGCAGTACAGTAAAATATACATATATGCGTTATCGATCAGCCCATGATAACTTGCATAAAAATACTCCTGGTTTCTCGGAAGCAGCGCAAGCCCTTGGTCATGATAATATTTTCCAAGGATATATACCCTTCCTGATACATAGCGGTCGATCGTCTTCATAATGTCATTGTCACTGTTAAATAGAATCATCATAACAAAACTGAAAATTGCTCCAACCGGTATAGACAGTGCATAAATAAACTTCACTTTTTTATTTTTGACCAGTTTTTCAAACAGAATGATCCCCCACGCAAAAAAGAATACAATAATCCCGGTACGGCAAAATGTTATTTTATAAAAAATAAACGCTGTCAGGCATGTTCCGAAAAACCACCATATATTTAATTTTTCATAGAAATAATAGAGCATAAGCATAAGAAGCAGAAAAATTGTCATATATGCAGCATTCGGTTCACTAAAACCAAGACTGTACACCGGTACTTCCACATACTGTGCATTTGGCACTGTCTTATAACCAATATCAAACAACCCATAAGCGGATCCGGCTACCATAATAAATGCTACAAAAAGTCTGGTCCATACAGAGATTTCAATCAATTTCCGGAAACACACATCCTTGATTCCGATGATCGTTAAAAACAAAAACAGTATCGTCGCCTTTTTGGTCATTACCCATATGAAAAGACCTGCACCTAGCATCAGCGCGATCACAACGATCTCCCGCAGCGTATATCTGGTTGTAACAAGTTTCATTCCCAAAAGGATCACGCCGGAAAGCATAAAAAATTTGTAGATCTGATCACTACTGTCATAACCAAATGCTTTTACCAGCACATTGACCGCAAAGTATCCATAATACGCAATGATCCCCATGCTCTTCCAGTCATTTTCCCGTATCCATTTTCTGATCTGCTCCATCTATTCCTCTCCAAGCATATAAATGACATAATCTCCGGTTTCCCTGTAATAGTGATATCCATACGGCTTCATATCATCCGGTATTTCCTGTTCTGTACGGTTAAAACATAAAAATACTACCTGATTGCGCTTTGCAATATCCGTCACTACTGTCATGTCCGGTTTTTCCTGACACATCTGCTGATACATTGCGACTTCATCATCCCCGATCCCGGAAATAAATCCGCCCACGTTTCTTCCATAAAATAATCCGATATCACAGCGGTACTGTCTGATATAGCAGAGCAATTCATTCGGTACAACCGATCTTACTTTCCAGCTGACACCTGCGCCTGCTAAAATATCCGCAACATCCAGCGCAGCCTGCGGCAGTTTATATTCATTTTCTGCCTCCGTAAAGGTTGCTTTACTGTAAATTTTCTGTCCGCTTAATGCGATCGTACCAAGGGCCGCCACAAGCACAACGATACGGACTGCCTGTTTTTTCCACCGGCACACCAGCCAGACCACCACATACGCAGCCGTGAAAGAAACCGGAAGCATCCAGAACAGTCTCCAGTACACACCGGCAAAGAAACGGCTTCCCACATAACGGTAAAATAATGGATTAAATAAAAATAACAGTACCAGGATTGTCGGCCATACCAGAAACCGGACGGTCTGTTTCTCTTCCTGATATTTTCTTCCCAGGAAAAACAGCATTACAACTGCAAGACAAAACAGGCACCAGTGAAAAAGTCCGGTACGTCCGCCAATAAAATTTTTAAAATTGTCCAGTATTGAATAAAAATCTGCTGCCATATCCGTTCTCTTTCCTTTTTAAATCCCCGCCGTATAATAAATCATATAAACAGCACACGGCAGTGCTGCGATCCATATACAGAGCATACGTTTCAGATTCCGGTGGTAAATACCATCTAAAAGTCCGTACAATCCCATCATAACTGGTGCCATAATAATTCCCATTCCCGATAAAAGAGCTGCCGCAAAACTTAAGGCATACAATGGTGCCGCCCATTTCATACTCTGTTTTTCACTCATAAAGATCTGGTAAAACAAATACATTAACAATGGAAGGATAAATCCCGCCACGATTGCCTTTCCCTGCCAGATCCGCAATAAAAACATCGCCGACAGTGTATGTGTTGATGTAAAATTCCAGATATGGAACACAGATAAAACAATCAGAAACAGTGCTGTTTTTTCCGCATCACCGCGAAACAGTACATTTCCGATCATTCCATACAACACATAACAGATGATGATCATAAAAAATGGAAAAAATGTATGTGAAAACACCGCCGGAGCAATTCCTGTTATTTTACAGCACATTGCCACATACATCGTCCATGGGGATGTCACATCTTTTCTTACTTCCCCGACATCCCAGTACATATATTCATCCGTGATCGGATCATCCACTAAAAGCGTATCATGCACAACCGCAGAAACTTCTTCCGAAACATATCTTGCATCGTCATCATCAATATGCTGGTAATGATACGGAATCCATGCCTGCAAAAGGATCAGCGCCGCTGCAAGAATTCCAAAAATGATTTTCCATGCTCCGGCTTTCTTTTTTTTGTTTTCCAGCTTATTTTCTACTGTAACTAAGATACCACATCTGCGTATCAGAATTACCATGATAACAATGGAAACAATCACCAGAAATATCTTCCAAAGTGTGACAGCCTCGGTAAGCGTCCTTTTGCCAAGTATCATTGGCACCAGCAAAATCTGTCCCGATGCAAACATGCTTGCAAGTCCAAGCACCCATGCGTTGCACAGTTTTCTGACCGTTCCCTCTATTTTCAGATACCATACCCACAACAATCCAAACCAGACCGGAAGTACTACGAAAAGCATTCCTGTATAAAGTAGATTCTTATAAATCATATACCAGCACTCCATCCAGATGGATATGGTTGATCTCAGCCGTATTCTTTAACATATAAAGTTCTTCCGTTCTGACATTTCTGCGTCCGCAGATGACAAGATTACTGTCGCAAAGCAATGCCGTCTGATATCCTTCGGATATTGCCGACACATCCCTTCCATTGACCAGAATGTATTCATACTGCTTTGAGAAGCGATCCAGAAGCTCTTTGAACTTTTCATTTCCAACAAGATCAAATCCCTGTTCCTGTTTCAAATTTCTCTTTACGGTGTCTAAGTAGTCATTCATCTGCTGTAACTTTAATTCTGTCGTATTCCCCATAACATAGGCACTTAAAGATGCATCATCACTGTCAGTTGCATTCAGGTCGATCAGCAGAGTCTTTTTCTTTTCATTTGCATAGCACATCGCAAGACGCAATGCTGTGGTATCCGCAGTTCTTCCGACCGGCAGACAGTTAATCTTAAGGCATCCTTCTGCTTTTTGTCCATTCAAAAACATAGCCGCTTTTTTATAGGTTTCTTCATCTTCATTCTTTTTTGTGATCACATCAACGATCTGTGTCTCTAAACATTCCTGCACTTCCTGTGCATCCTTCGGTTTTTTATAAATCATCATCCACAATGTATATAAAACAACCTCAAGCATAATGCCAAGTAAAATACCTGCGATCACTGCTTTTAATACTCCCTGGCGGAACTCAGAACTGGAGATGGTATAAGTTTCAAGCTTTGTCACTTCTCTCTGGGACTGCGGTTCATCAAATACAGTAAAACACTGTGTGCCGACCTGTTTCTTTGTCACGGTATCCAATGCCTGAAGAAGTCCGTTCACAAAAGCATACGCTTCCTCTTCGTCATTTACGGTATAATCCCAGCTCGTTCTCGGATACACCACATAAAAAGTAATAATGTCCGATGCCTCTGTCTGTTCACACTCAAACATATCCGTAAATGCCTGTTTTGTCAGATCGATTCCTGTCACTTTACAGAATTCGTCGTACACACTGCTGCTCTTTGCAATTTTCATAATATCATTGCCACGCTCCACAGTACTTCCGGAATTATAATCTTTTAAAAGCACCGAAGTCTCCACCTGCATTCTGTCATCATAGACTTCTGCATCAATATAAGGCATCAGGGTTTTTGCCTTGTATCCACCGACGATCACTGCAAAAACTGCCGCAAAGACAGCCGCAAGCCACCATTTTCTTAAGTTATACTGCAGCACATCCATCAAACTGTATTCTTTTCTGCTCTCATATCTCTGATTCATATCAGGTCTCCTTTCTATTCTCCGCCTTTTTCAAACACCACTTTTATCGTCTTTAAAATGATCTTGATATCCAGTCCCAGACTCCAGTTATCAATATACTGTACATCCAGTTTCACGACATCCTCAAAATCAGTAATCTCGTTCCGTCCGCTTACCTGCCATAATCCGGTAATGCCCGGTTTTGCACTTAAACGGCGTTTCTGGTGTGATTCATACTGTTTGAACTCATCTACCGTCGGTGGTCTTGTACCGACCAGACTCATATCACCTTTCAAAACGTTGAAAAACTGTGGAAGCTCATCGATACTGGTCTTACGGATAAATTTTCCAACCTTCGTAATACGCGGGTCATCTTTCATTTTAAACATCAGACCATTCATCTCATTCTGGCTTTCCAGTTCTTTTTTGCGTTCCTCTGCATCCTTATACATCGAACGGAACTTATAGATCTTAAAAAATCTTCCATTCTTGCCGACACGCTTCTGTGCGAAAAACAGAGGTCCCGGAGATTCGATCAAAAGCGGCGGTGCTAAAAAGACCGTCACAACTGCCGTGATCACAAGTCCCACGATCGAACCTGCGATGTCCATCACACGCTTGATCATAAGCATTTTCCAGTCATAGGACTGATTGGAAAATGTGACGACCGGTATATTTCCCAGCATGTTAAAAGTTTTATGGTAATCATCAAACTTGTTTAAGATCTCAATCGTGACATGTACGGTTGCCCCCATATCCTCAAAACGGTTGACCACCTCCGCAAGCGAATCTCCTGTCTCATACGGCACACTGATAAAAACTTCATCCACAATCTGTTCTTTTACATACTGGAACATATTATCATAAGTGGCAACGACAGGAACACCATGATACCATTTTCCAATCTGGTTTTCATCAATGATCGCAATACTTGCAAGACGATGGATCCAGTCTCCGGAATGGTCTGCATCCGCGATCACCTCTTCCACACGTTCTGCCGTTGTGACCAGAAATACCTGATTATTTGCTCTTTTGTTACGGTAAACATGCAGCAGATAATATTTAATGATAATATGCATGCCAAAATACAGGCACATATTTACCAGCGCAATACAAAAATAAACACCTCGGGAAGCCTCCGCATTATTGTGCTGTAAAAAAATGGTCAGCGCTGTCACACATACTAACACAACGCTCGCTTTGATTGCTGCCCACAACTCCTGAAATACACTTCGGTCAATAAAACGATTATCAATATCCGAAAAGAGCATTACCAGCATGTAAACAACCATTACGATGCCAAAGCTCTCCATCAGCTCTATCTTCATATTTGCGACGGATACATTTCGATAACCCACCAGCCACAGATAACCGCCCCCGAAATAACTTACGGCAAAGCATATCAGATCCGCCAGCAGTAAAATGATACTCTGAATTTTTTCTCTTGTCTGGTACATGTCAAGTCCTTTCCTGTTCCTTTTCCCCGGTTTCATGCCCAGGTGTCACTGTTTCTTCCTGTCATTTATTCTGGTAATAATATTCCGCACTGCGTTTTCCCAACGAAAAAATCAGTTTCCATTCCGTTTCGCGCGGAACAATAAACACACAGTCAAATCCCAGGTTCAGGTTCACATCGCACGTCCGGCGCAGTTTTAATGCATCGGCGACATCCGCTCTCGGATATCTTTTCAATTCCGCTGTGACCACAGTGCCGTCCGGCATCACTGCTTTTATATCAACTGGAAGTACCTTTCCATTCCATGTCTTTGCAAGTGCCCATCCACAACAGACCACACTGCCATCCTGATATTCCTGTCTGTCAATGTGATACAGAATCTTCCGCACTCTAAAAGGTACATTCTGCATTTCTTCTATCTGTACATTCCCTGCATCCTGCCTTAGCAGCTGCTCTAAGGGAACGATCTTTGTTCCCATCACACGCTGCATATTGCGCACCGGAACGCTGCCCTTTCCCAGATATGCCTGAAAATTCTCCTCCATCCTGCCAAACTGTTCTTTTAATTTCTTACTGATTCCGTAAGCTGCTAACAGCTCATCCAGCGGAGTGCCTTTTCCTCCCATGATCTGGTAATATGCAAAATAAAGTGCACGGTATAATACAAATAACTTTGGTACCGAAAAGAAAAACGTCCACTCATAATCAATGACTGTCCATTCTGCTTCCTCTATTTTCATCTCACTGCCTGCAGGAATCAAAATATTGGCAAATATCATATCGATATCGCATATATCCACCGCTTCAGTTTCCTCTGTAAAATGAACCTCTCCAAACACTTTTCGGAAATCTTCGGTTGGCGTAAACAGATGTTTTCCACCATATTCCATGATACGTTTTGCATAATCATCAAGGATGCGCTTCACCAGTTCCGTCTGATTTCTTTCAATCGCCCGCTCCATCACATCCTGCAGTGTGACACCGGGATCAAAACCGGATACGGCTGCATCATTTTTTGTATGACAGGCGCAGAATCTGATTTTCTCATTACTGTCCGCATAGCACGATGACAATTTTTCGTATGACTTCTCCATATGACAGATATGCTCTCTTCCTTCCGGATAAAGTGCATATTTTCTGACACTTTTTTCTCCATCCGCTTTCTTGCAGATATCCGTGCGGATGGCAAACTGCCTTGCCCTCTCATTGGAATATTTTGAATAAATCACACGCTGTTCTCCGGTCCTATTTCCTGCCTCGATCAAAAAGGAATTGGCAAGTTCTCCAAATAACCCTTCTGCCAGAACCGTATCAAAAACTTTTTTTTCATCAAAAAGCTGTAATCTGTCCCTGTCAAAATTTCTCCGGTTGTCGGAAAGTTCTCCCCTTCCCGGAAGATATTCATCCGAATAGATACAGGATGGGAACTTGTGATCCGGATATGGGTAATAGCTGTAAATTCCCGAAAATCCTGCTTCTTTTAAGATCTGTTCATACTCTTTTCTGGTATAGACCCTCGCCTCACCGTGCCTGTCATCCTCTGTGAATCGTTCCGGATCCTTATCATAATTTTCCAGTCCGGCAAAATATCCCCCGCGGTATTCCTCCTGACACCCCGCAAAATATTTCAGTCCCAGACGGTTGGCATCCGCCACATAGAGTTTCCCGTTGTCAGATAAGTGTTCTCTCATACAGGAAAGCTCATTTTGAAATTTTGAAAATTCGCCTGCAATCAATATCATGTCATAGGCCTGATCCTGATACAGTACATTTGTTTCCGGTTTTATATCCGAAGCCGGAACAACCAGAACCGTCAGATTGCCGGCATTTTCATAACGCACCCGTAAAATGTCAGCTTCCTCTTCACTCTCCACCACTGCCGTCACATGTAACGCCATAGAAAGCAGTTTTCCTGTCAGTGCACCGCATCCTGCATTCCGCTCTAAAACATGCATCTGCTTTGTCACCGGCAGAAATGCGATCAGGTTCTCCCTGATATCCGACAGATGAAAAAGGTACGGATAGGATGCCTGTTCCATGATGATCTGCGGATAGGCTTTTTCATTATTCTGTTGTATGATCTCTTTCAGTCCCTCCGGCACGTTCACATGTCCCATTGCTTCCTCACTTTTACGTTCTTCTATTCGTCACATTTTTCAATCGTAACTTCTGAATTCATATCATAAAAACCGACGGTATTTTTGTCGGATACCACCGTCACACCGACCACATCATATAATCTGTGGTACGCGCGGAACTCTCCGCCGACATAACCGGTGCAGCTGATGGATAACAGATATTCACCGCCCTGCATATCCATGTTCTGGCGGAATGTCGCAACATAGGTATCACCTGTCTTTGCCATCCCGATGCCCACTTTTTCAAACATCGTGTTTGTTCCGGTAACAGCAGTTCCCTGTACGGTTTTAAATGTATAAGTAAAAATCGGATCCTGTATATCAGAGAGGAATTTCACCTTGGATTTGATGGTAAAAGAAGTCCCCTTCTGGATACAGTTCGTATAATTGCCATATTCATCGATCAGCGCAAAGTCAATGATCTCCGCCTCACCGGTTCCATATTCATTGACATCCGGGTTGAGCTGGTAATTGGATTTCCAGAGTTTCTTTCCATCGGACGCATCATTTTCTAAAATCTTACCACCAGTGATCTTGTCTGAATTCTTAAGCAGAACCTTTTTGTAAAGGTTGATCATATCCTTGGCATTTCCCTCTGCCAGTTTATCTCCCTTATTGAGTAAGATGACACGGTCACAATATTTTGCCACACTGCTGATATCGTGGCTGACGAACAGGATGGTCTTTCCCTGCGCCTTGAAATCCTCAAACTTTTTATAACATTTTGCCTGAAAAAATACATCTCCGACCGATAATGCCTCATCCACGATCAGGATCTCCGGATCAATATTGATCGCCACTGCAAATGCAAGCCGGACAAACATACCGCTCGAATAGGTCTTACACGGCTGATGCACGAAATCACCGATATCTGCAAATTTTAAGATATCATCTAACCTTGCATCCATCTCCTCGCGGGAAAAACCCATCATCATACCGTTTAGATAGACATTCTCAATTCCGGTGTATTCCATATTAAATCCGGCACCAAGCTCTAACAGTGCGGAAATCCTTCCATCGATTTCCACCTCGCCGCTCGTCGGACTTAAAACACCTGTAATTATTTTTAAAATGGTAGATTTCCCGGATCCATTGGTTCCGATAATGCCGATCGTCTCACCTTTTTTCACCTCAAATGACACATGATTTAACGCATGATGTTCTTTGAAACGGTTCTTTCTGACCAGTCCAAGAGCATCCTTTAACCGGTCAGACGGTTTATCATAAAGTTTGTAGACTTTGCAGACATCCTCTACCCTGATTGCTAAATTATCCATACTATCCTCATTCCACAGTTTTCATTCTTGCGATGCTCCTACAGCACATCTGCGAAATGTACACGCAGACGCTTAAATACGGTCGTTCCCGCCCAAAGTGTAAACAGCGTGATTCCCCAGAACCACAGTGTCAGTCCCGGATGCTCCCAGAATGCCGTTTTATTGATCAGTGCATCCCTGTATCCCGAAACAATATAATACATCGGATTTAGCTTAAGCAGGAGCACAGCCCATTTAGGAATGCCCTGCATGCTCTCAAAATTCCACATGATCGGTGTTACCCACATTCCGATCTGTAAAAGAATGGAAACAACCTCTTTCATATCACGGAAAAATACCGTCACGGCGCTTGTCGCATAAATCAGTCCTGCTGTAAGGATCACCATGCAAAACGAATAATAAACAATCTGAAGCACATAAAGATCGGGATAAAATCCCATAACTGCAAAAACAACCAGCATAAACACAACAAAAAATGCATGTGTAAATAGTGCAGAGATCAATTTTACTACCGGAAGTGCATCGATCTGGAATACAACTTTTTTAACGAGATAACTGTATTCATCCAGGACACCGGTTCCTCCATTTAAAGCCTCCTGAAAATAAAACCACGGCACAAGACCGCCCATCAGCCAGAGTACAAATGGCACCTCGATTCCTGTTCTTAAATCATTGACTTTCTGATGTAGTCCAAACTCAAAGACAAACCAGTATAAAAGCACTGTGATCACCGGCTGTATGAAAGCCCATATCACGCCAAAATAAGAACCCGCAAATTTTTTCTTAAAATCATTTTTGGCAAGATTGCCGATGAGTTTACGGCTGGCAATCAGACGTTTTGGCAGGCAGACATTTTTCTTCTTTTCTGTCATATGAGTGCTCCTATCTTACAATTCCCCGTTCCTTACAATATGCATCGAATCCACCGTGCACTTTATCCTTATCGGAAAGGATCAGATCCGCCTGTGTCATTCCTTCCGGCATTGGCCATTCAACACCGATTGCCGGATCATTCCAGAGAATACCGCCCTCGTCATTTGGATGGTAGAAATCAGTAACCTTATAGCAGAACTCTGCATAATCAGACAGCACGATGAATCCATGTGCAAAATTCTTTGGTACAAAGAACTGTTTTTTATTTTCTGCAGACAAGACAATACCAAACCATTTTCCGAATGTTTCAGAGCCTTCTCTTAAATCCACTGCAACGTCAAACACTTCTCCCTTTACCACTCGAACCAGTTTATCCTGCGGATGGTTGATCTGGAAATGTAAGCCCCTGAGCACACCTTTTTTTGAGGCAGACTGGTTATCCTGTACGAACTGGCAGTCAATTCCTGCCTCCTTAAAATCGTTGTAATTGTATGTCTCCATAAAATATCCCCTGGCATCCCCGAATACTGCCGGTTCAATTACCTTCAGTCCCTCTATTCCATTACAGTCATGTGTTACTTTAATTTTTCCCATAATTATTGATCCTCACTATCTGTTTTTTAAAGTCCCTCGGCAACCTCTACCAGATATTTGCCATAATCTGTTTTAAGGAGCGGTTCTGCAAGTTTTAACAGCTGCTCTTTATCGATAAATCCACGTTTGTATGCGATCTCCTCGATACAGGACACATAAAGTCCCTGACGTTTCTGGATCGCAGACACAAAATCTGCAGCGGCAAGCAGCATGTCGTGGTTTCCGGTATCTAACCATGCGAATCCCCTGCCAAGCGTCTCAACGCTTAAATCACCACGCTCTAAATATGCATTATTTACGGAAGTAATCTCAATTTCACCTCTTGCAGACGGCTTTACATTTTTTGCGATCTCTACAACATCATTGTCATAAAAATAAAGTCCCGGCACAGCATAATTTGACTTTGGATGCTCCGGTTTTTCCTCGATAGAAAGAGCTTTTCCGTTCTCATCAAACTCTACCACGCCGTATTCTCTCGGATCTCTGACATAGTAGCCAAAAATCGTAGCACCCTTTTCATTCTGTGTGCGTTCAGCTGCACTGCGCAGAACCTTGGAAAAACTTTGTCCGTAGAAAATGTTATCTCCAAGAACCAATGCAACCGCATCGTTTCCAATAAACTTTTCACCGATGATAAATGCATCTGCCAGGCCCCTTGGCTGTTCCTGCACGGCATAAGAAAAACTCATGCCAAGCTGGCTTCCGTCTCCAAATAACTCTTCAAACACCGGCAGATCTCTCGGTGTGGAAATAATCAGAATCTCTCTTATGCCGGCAAGCATCAGTGTAGATAACGGATAATAGATCATCGGCTTATCATACACCGGCATAATCTGTTTTGAAATAGCCTTTGTCAGCGGATATAATCTTGTTCCGGAACCACCTGCTAAAATAATACCTTTCATATAATCCTCCTTGTTTTGCGGAGCAAAATGCGAACCCTCTGTGAGCAGAGGATTTTCCTCCTTGTTTTGCGGAGTAAAATGCAATTTTATCATGTAAAATTTGCCCTCTGGTGAGCAGAGGATTTTCCTCCTTGTTTTCACGTCCATTATAAAACGCAAACAAGCAGTATCGCCCCATCTGGCGGTACTGCTGCCTGCATCTTCTTACCTGTTCTGATACATATCCTCATAATACTTCTGATAATCACCGCTGGTAACGTTTTTCATCCAGTCCTCATGTTCAAAATACCATGCGATCGTCTTTTTGATGCCTTCTTTGAACATTGTCTCCGGCTCCCAGCCGATCTCTGCCTTGATCTTATCCGGTGCGATCGCATAACGTCTGTCATGACCTTTGCGGTCCTTCACATAAGTGATCAGATCCTTGCTCACAAGTGCACGTCTCGGATCATCTGCCGGAAGCATCTCAAGCAGTGTATCTATAATGATATTGATAATTTCAATATTCTGTTTTTCATTGTGTCCGCCGACGTTGTAAGTCTCGCCGAGGCGTCCGTTTTCCTGTACCATATCGATTGCTTTCGCATGGTCATCCACATACAGCCAGTCGCGGACATTTTTTCCGTCTCCATATACCGGAAGTTTCTTTCCATGCAATGCATTGTTGATGATAAGCGGAATCAGTTTTTCCGGGAACTGGTATGGTCCATAATTGTTAGAACAGTTGGTAATGTTTGCCGGAAAATGGTAAGTGTCAATATAAGCCTTTACCAGCATATCCGAAGATGCTTTGCTCGCAGAATACGGACTGTGCGGTGCATACGGTGTTGTCTCATAAAAATATGTTCCGTCATCCTCTAAAGAACCATATACCTCATCCGTCGATACATGAAGGAATTTCTTCCCTTCTTTGAAACTGCCATCCGGCAGCTCCCATGCCGCTTTTGCACAGTTTAACATAACTGCTGTTCCAAGCACGTTCGTTTTTACAAATACTTCCGGATTTTTGATACTGCGGTCTACATGACTCTCTGCTGCAAAATGTACCACGCGGTCGATCTCATTTTCTGCAAAAATCTTTGCAATTGCCTCTTTATCCGTGATATCTGCACGCACAAATGTATAATTTTCACGATTTTCAATGTCTTTTAAATTTTCCAGATTGCCCGCATAAGTAAGCACATCCACATTGATAATTCTGATCTCGTTATCATATTTGCGAAACATGTAATGAATATAGTTAGATCCAATAAATCCGGCTCCTCCGGTTACTAAATATGTTCTCATAGTTTTCTCCATTCTATGGTCTGCAAAATCTTTCATCATTTTACCATACTTTTATTGTCTGTACAAGTTTTACCACCAGTCCACTGCCGGGCGTTCCGTAATTTCAGACAGCTTGACGACCACCAGATCTTTTTCTTCCACGATTGAACCCTCAGCCGGAAAGACTGTCATATCTTCCGACAGTGCTGCCGCCTTATATTCCATCTCTTCGGAATAACCATCGTCAAGATGGACTCCATTATGTGCTTCTAAAAATCCTGCGATCCGATGCGTTGCCCCCGCCGGATGTTCTCTGGTATAATCCCATTCAAAAAATGACCACCCGTACATTTCCGTACGGCGGTTCAAGCTGTTTAACTGTGGCTGCCGGTATCCGATAAATACCACTTTTTTATCCATCGGATCTCCTTCTGCATCCACCCCGGGGATCTCCCTCTTCAAAGCATCCGTGATCTGATCCGCCAGCAGCGCATCCTGTTCATAACGCACCTGATCCGCGCTGTGCATTCTGATGTTATAGCAGACCTGACCGCCTGTAACTGCGATTACAAGCAATATCACCACATTGCCCATTACCTGCAGCCATCGGCACATTTTCCTGTCCCGCTCCTGTTTTTCCGGTCGTACATCGGAAATCTGCTGCTCTTTTAATATCATCACACCAAACATCGCAAGAAATGCAGCCACAACCGGAAGTGCAAACTGTGTCCTTGTCACCAGCATCGCACCTGCATAGATTGTCATAAAAAAAGGTGTAATGAGCATAAAAATCATTCCTGCTGCAAAAATCCAAAAACCGGCACGTCCAATTTCTGTCCTTCTCGTCCATGCGATCCATATCACATAAAATGCAAGCAGTACACCGATCACATAAAAAGAGAAATTCCGCGGTCCGACGGTAAGAAGCTGATTTTTCACAACACGAAGAACATTCTTGACACATTCAGCAGCCGGTTCACTTCCCCAGTTGCTCTGCCCTTCCATATAATCACCGGCTGCCATGAACCATGTACCCGCAATCCCCCTGTATATCAGATAGGAAATACCGAAATGGGCCGCAAGAAAAATAATGCGAATTCCCCATTTTTCTCTTTTTCCATTCACCTGCCAGAAGAACAATAAGAAAAACATGACACAGACTGCAATATAATAAACTGCCAGTGCCTGGTAAGTACCAAGTGCCAGCACAATAAACACTGTGGACAAAAACAGCTTACACAGATCTTTTCCGCTTCTGTTTTCCTTATATTTCTCGCAAAAACAAAGATCACACATAAAAAATCCGGTGACTGCCATCAAAAGCATTGCAAATGCGACTTCCGCCTGCTGCAGTGAAAAATAAAACTGAAAACTCCAGATATTGGATGTCATATAAAGCAGCGTAAATATCCAGTACGGTTTTCCATCCTTTTTTCCTGAAAAATAATAGCATCCATACGTCAGTACATTGCCTCCCAGGATAAAAAACAAAAGCATCAGAATACCACTCTTTATCGTTCGGTATACACCAAGACCAAGCATCCGTTTTAACAGAACCAGTCCAAATCTTCCAATCGTAAGCCACCCTAACGTAGACCCGGGATGATTGATCAGTTCCTCTGTATCGATTCTGATATTCGAGTTAAATGCCTGATACCCAAAACAGACCAGCGCAGCAAATACCGACATCAGAATCAGCCGGTAATGTTTTTTGATATATTCTGTCATCGTTTTATTCCAGTGTTTTCATATACTCATCAAGTGCATCCTGCCATTCAGCCATTTTGTAACCGTCTGTCAGTTTCATCATATAGTTCTCAAGAATCGAATATGCCGGTCTGTTTGCAGAAGCCGGATTCATCTTCGCATACTGCTCACTTGTGACATGGTTGACTTTTGTTGTCTTTCCTGCACGTTTAAAAATTGCTTCCGCAAAAGCTGCCCAGTTGGTATCGCCCTCACAGGTTGCATGAAATGTACCATAATTTTCTGTCGGTTCAAAATGATGAATGGCTCTTGCCAGTTCCACTGCGCTTGTCGGGGATCCCTGCTGGTCACATACAACACTGACTTCATCGTGTGACTCCGCAAGGCGAAGCATCGTCTTTACAAAGTTTTTTCCATCTCCATAAAGCCATGCGGTACGGAAAATAAAATATCTGTCTGCAAATTCACGGACAAACTTTTCTCCCTCCGCCTTCGTCTTTCCATAGGCACTGACCGGATGGATCTCATCAAATTCCGTATATGGCTTTGTTCCGTTTCCCTCAAATACATAATCGGTGGAAACGTGGATCATTTTTGCTCCGACTTCTCTTGCTGCGATACTTAAATTTCTCGGTCCGATCGCATTGATCCGGTATGCGGCATCCCACTGCTGTTCGCACGCATCCACATTGGTGTGCGCTGCACAGTTGATAATGACATCCGGTCTCTCCGCACGAACCAGCGCAAGGACAGCATTCACATCGGTAATATCGAGCGCCACAATGCCTTCACCTTCCGCAACATCTGTATTGATAAAGGAAACATCCTCACCTTTATATTCCTGTCGGATGGCGCGCCCTAACTGTCCGTTGCACCCTGTCACTAAGATCTTTTTCATCATTTATTCTCCTAATCCATTTTCAATTGCCGTAACAATCGACGTAAGTGCTTCTTTTTCATCTTCTCCTTCGCAGACAAGCTCTATTTCATCCCCAGATTTGATGCATGCACCAAGTACACTCAACACGCTTTTTGCATTTGCTGTATTTTCTCTGTAACGAAATGTCACATGTGATTTAAACTGCATGGCCTCCTTGCATAAAATTCCAGCCGGTCTCAAATGAAGTCCCGTCGGATTTTTAATCGTTACTTTCTGGCTTACCATAGTAAATCCCTCCAAACTGTTTATTGTATATACGATATTTAAAGCATGATCTTCGTAATCAGTTCCGCTAACTTTTTAGCTTCCTCATCGATCACCTTCTGATCTTTTCCTTCAATCATGACACGGACAAGCGGCTCTGTACCGGATGGACGGATCAAAACTCTTCCCTCTCCGTTAAACTTCTGCTCTAATTTTGCAACTGCATCCGCAATCTCCTGATAATCCATAAAGTTGTCTTTTTTATGGTTTGGCACTTTTGCATTTACAAGTGCCTGCGGTAATACTTCCATAACAGATGCAAGCTCTGATAAAGTTTTTTTCGTTTTCACCATAACCTCAAGCAGATGAAGTGCAGAAAGCAGACCATCACCTGTGGTGTTGTCATCCAGGAAAATAACGTGTCCTGACTGCTCGCCTCCGATATTATAGCCATGTTCTCTCATATTTTCAAGAACATATCTGTCGCCAACTTTTGTCTTTTCCACATGGATGCCTTCGCGTTCTCCCATCAGTGAAAATCCAAGGTTTGTCATAACAGTAACAACGATCGTATTCTTTTTTAAGGTACCTTTCTGTTTCATATAAGTACCACAGATTGCCATGATCTGGTCTCCATCGACCAGTTCTCCTTTTTCATCCACAGCAAGCATACGGTCTGCATCCCCGTCAAATGCAATACCAATGGCAGCATTTTCATAAACTACTCTGGCTTTTAATTCATCCATATGCGTCGAACCACAGTTTGCATTGATATTCGTTCCATCCGGTTCGGTATGGATTGCCACCAGATCAGCCCCCAGATCTTTCAATGCCTTCACTGACGTATAATGAGCGGCTCCCTCTGCACAGTCAACCACGATCTTCATGCCTGTCAGATCAACCGGAACACATTTTTTCATAAATTCTACATATTCGTCTCTTAAATCGAAACGATAATCAATTTTACCGACTCCGGAACCGATCGGCAGGTTGACATCCTTCATATTATTACGGATCAGTGCCTCGATCTCGTCTTCAAGCTCATCAGAAAGCTTATATCCCTCGCCGTTAAAAAATTTAATTCCGTTAAATTCCATCGGGTTATGGGATGCGGAAATGACAACCCCGGCATCTACCTTATGTTTTCTCGTCAGATACGCAATTGCAGGTGTCGGCATTACTCCGACAAAAATCGCATTTGCACCGACAGAACAGATTCCTGCCATCAGTGCACTTGCAAGCATTCCTCCTGAAATTCTCGTATCACAGCCAACGATAATCGTTGCCTGATGTTCCTGCTCTTTCGTAAGCACATAAGCTCCCGCCTGTCCAAGTTTTGTCGCAAGCTCGATCGTAAGTTCTGATCCAGCCACTCCACGGACACCATCTGTACCAAACATTCTTGCCATTGTATTTCCTCCAAATTATTAATTTCTTTTATTTTGTTTTAGAAGCACTCTTTTTGCTGCTTTCCGTTGATTTTATTTCCGTATCTTCCGCAGTCATTTTAACCGGGATCCGCACGGTTTTTACCTGATAAAGTTCATTATCTACATCAATATCTGCAGCGATATTATGTTCACCATTTCCATATCCCTGCAGATTAACAGTACCTGTAATGTCATCTGCTGACAGCTTCTTAATATCGCTTTCCGCTCCGGTGACCTCAACCTGAATCGTATCTTCCGTAATCTTCGCCTTTGTCGCATCCGGAATATTTTCAAGCGTAAACGCAGATGCATCCACCTCGAAGGTTTTTGTTGTGATCGGCTCTACTTTTACTTTGACCTCCACTTTTGCGTCTGCTGCAAGTACCAGCGAAGTTCCATCCGGAAGATAAGATGTAATATCTACAGTTGTCTCAACATCTTCCGCTGCACCGCTCATATCTAACACATCATCCGGTATTGCGATCTTAGCCACCTTATTAAGCACATCCGTTTCTCCCTTGATCCGGACTTTTTTCGGACTGTAGGTAATTTCTTTTAGTGTATAGCCGGATGCCACAGTTCCTTTTGTCTGGAAGGAAAGATCCACATCTTTTGTATTTAATATCTGCGCCGTGATCGTAACAGTATTAATATTCATTTTTAACTTTGAAGCATCGATCTCATTACCATCCGCATCATATAAAACCGGCACTACTGTATCGGTCACATCCGATGACATTCCGTCAACATTGATCGTTGCGACTACCGTGCTGATCTGACTCGTAACAGAAGACGGTCCCGAAATTTTCAAAAGATTCGATGTCACGATGGAAACATCTCCAAGTGCACAGCCATCCATGACCGTACCTTCCGTGCTTGCAGTGATCTTTTTCTGTACATTTCCAAGATCTTCCACTGTCACATCCAGATACTGCTGTTTGGATGAAATGGTAACTGTATTGCTGTTATATTTACTGCATGTGATCATAATCGGGACACGGCATACGCCATCACCTTCCACATATTCAATCTTTTCCATATCCGCAACTGCAGTAAAATCCGTGTTGGATAATTTTTCCAGAATACTTCGTTTTGCCGATGCCGTAAACGTAACTGTATTTTTCCCGCCAAGTGTCTCGGAATACTTTCCATTTGAGGTAAGATAATCCATATTATCCTGTGTTACACTGATCGTATACTGTGCCGGTTTGACCGGATCATCAATATTGACCACTACGATCCACAGAGCGATCGCAAATAACACAGCCAGTACCTTGAGGCCAAGATTATTCGTTAGTTTTTTTGCCAGATTCTTTAACATCCTTAAGCCTCCTTCTCCATAATTCAATTTTTGAAACTTTCTTCTCGCGATGCTGTATAAATGAAAGTTTGTTCTTTAAAAACTCAGCGTCCACATTGCGGTACAATTCCCCACCCATGGCGATGGAAACTTTTCCCGTTTCCTCAGATACAACAATGGTAAGTGAATCACTGACTTCACTGATTCCGACCGCCGCACGATGTCTTGTACCAAGATCTTTGCTGATACTTAAAGAATCCGTCAGTGGCAGATAGCAGGTGGCAGACACCACTCTGTCCCCGCGGACAATCACGGCTCCGTCATGAAGCGGTGTGTTTTTTTCAAAAATATTGATCAAAAGCTGGCTTGTCAGTATTCCATCTACTGCAATACCGGTTCTTTCATACTCCGAAAGAACAATTTCATCCTCAATGACGATAAGTGCACCTGTTTTGACTTTTCCCATCTCATAACATGCCTTTACCAGTTCATTGATCGTTTTATCCGTAAACTTTGCGATTTCTCCCTTTGAAAAATCAAACGCAAAAAAAGAAGTAAGGAAATTCTTCTGTCCAAGATTTTCCAGTGCTTTCCGGATTTCCGGCTGGAATATAATAACTATGGCAGTAATTGCGACGCTCAATGTGTTCTTCGCAATCCAGATGATCGTATTCATCTGAAATACAGCTGCAACCAGAACAAAAAGCAATATTACCATAATACCTTTTAACAGTACCCATGCCCTTGTGTTCTTAATCCACACAAGCATATAATAAAACAGAAATGTTATGATGAGAATTTCCACAACATCTGTCATTGTAATCTTTGGTAAATTCAAATAAATAGACGCTTTTTCCCAAAACGCGCCCATGGTTGCCATCGCATTCTGCACCTGCTTCACTTTCCTTTCCGCTATCTGTATTTAAAGTAACTAATCCAGCAGATCTTCGTCAATCTCCATTTCTTCTGCGAAACGTTTTTTCGTCATACGATCCTGTTCTTCTTTTCCACTGAATCTGGTCACTTTTTTATCTGTCCCTGCAACGATTGCTTTCGGTACGGCTTTTACATAATAATAATACTCATCATCTTCAAACTGGAGTCTTTCTGTCCTTGAATAATCCAGATTGAAAAACAGGAACTGAATCACAAATGCAATCACGCAGGAAATAATGCTTCCCACCAGAATTGTGATGGTCTTTCCGCTGATTCCAAGTACCATATCCCCTGCGATCATACCAACTGCCTCGAATAAAATACCAAATATAATTGCGACCGCCCATGCATGCTCAATGGACATTTTTCGTATGATATAAACGATGACCAGTGTTACCACCATGATCGCAAGCACCAGATACATTTCCCTGTTGCCCAAAAGCTGGTTCAACGCAACAACAATCTTTGATGTTGCCGCATCTTTCTCATCCACTCCGCCAAGTGTTGTTTCATTCTGCTTTACACCGTTTAAGAAGAAATAAAGAACGATACCGCAGACCAGAGAAAACATGGAATATAATTCCCGCAAAAGTCCCATGCCGACCGGCATCACAAACGGAATGTTCAGTCCAAAACAAATCGGTGTCAAAAGCACCCCATACTCGTTTTTTGGAGAAAACCGAAAATACAGGATATACATCAGAATAAACAGGATCAGGGCCACAATACATACTTCTAAGGAAAGTGCATACATATCCAAAAGGATCAGCACAGAGCCAATAAAAACGGTCCCCCCGACTGGAAGAATCGAACAGATCAGGGCAAGGATCAGGGCAATTGGTGTACTGCTGATTTTTTCCATATAACCAATGTTGTGATTTATCAGCAAAAATGCTGTGAGTGCAACAGTAAACTTTATCACCGGTGTAATGTATATATCATATTTTCCATAAAAACGTGTTAATTTCTCTTTTAATTCCAATAAGGTCGTCATACTAATCTCCATTTCCACATGTGAAAAATCTCATTTTCCGCATTGCTTCCGTTGTCAGTCCCAGTCTTTGTTTCCGTTCCCTTTCAACCGTTCTTCCCGCAGATACATCGCACTGATCTTTTTTAGACCCGCATAGTATTTTTTTACCTTTTTTCTGCCATAAGTGTACTTCATATTAAAAATAATATATGTGGCAAGAAGATAAATTACCATAAAAATTCCATAGAGCAGGCCCAGTGTAGTAGCAGCCTTTACAAAATCCATTTTGTTGATCTGTTCCATCAAAGCATCCATAGAATAGAGTACCCAAAGCCCTAACATCATAAAAAATGCGATCGTGCCGACCACGAAACTTTTCAGAAGCTGTAATGCCACATAATCCTTTCGCGCATACTGGATCATCGGTTTGCAGCGTTTTCCATCGTTTGCATCAAATTTTGCTATTTTTATCATGCTGTGCAGTCGTTGTTCATTGACCATGCTGCGTTTCCTTTCTCTTAGCAAACTGCATTTTTGCTCGCAGTTACGCATTCTTATTTTTCATTATATCACAGTGCCCTTCTTTTTCAAAGGAAAAAAAGAATCCTGTTCCACAGGATTCACCGCCTGCGGCGGGTCGCCCCCGCGACATAATTCATCTCTGACGCAGTGCGATCCCACCCGGAGGGCTTTTTTATTCATAGGACGTAATTCCTTATGAATAAAAAAGCAGGACCACCTGTCAGGCCCTGCTCTTCTCTTATAAGAAACGCATCTTGTTTCCGTCGCGTTCTTTTTTCTGTGGTTCTAAAGGCTTTGGTTTTTCAATCGAGTTTGCGAATGAATTTGCCATTGCCGCTTTACACTTTTCGCAAAAGCGCCCCGTCCGGATCGGTCTGCCGCAATGCTCGCAGGTAACACCGTCAAGTGAAGCTTCTGAAAGTGAAAGTCTCTCTTCACGGATCCACTGCTTGATCTGTTTTACTGATACATCATTGTCCTCGGATACCTGATTAACAGATGCATTCGGGTTCTCGTCCAGATATTGTTTTACTTCCTGAAACTTTTGTTCAAATTTTTTTCTGCATCCATCACACAATGGTGCACCACCCATATAATTAAATAAACGTCCACAGCCCTTGCAATTCTTCACTTCCATATTGGCATGACCTCCTGTCATTCTGTCAATACCCTTCTCCGATACTGATACAGATATAATATATGTTTTCCACTCCTGACGCTTTCAGGACTTTTGATACTTCATCCATCGTACTCCCTGTCGTATAGATATCATCCACAAGCACGACTCTCTTATATTCTACTATATCTGCTGTCAATTGGAAAGCATTTTTTAAATTTCTGTGTCGTTGTGATTCATTTAACTCTTTTTGAGGAATTGTATTTCTCACTCTTCTGACCAGGTGCTCATCCACTAAAATCCCTGCTTTTCTTCCAAGTTCCCGCGCAAATACTTCGGCCTGATTGTATCCGCGCAGTCGCTTCTTCCGGGAATACATTGGAATGGGAATCAGCACTTCTGCTTTTATTTTGTTCAGCCACACTCCATATTTTTCCAATGCTGCATTCGCATAAAACTCTGCATATTCTCTTTTATTTCCATATTTAAAGCGGTACATTGAATTTCTTATACCACCCTCATAAACAAACACTGCCTTTCCCTGTGTGTATACATGATGCTTTTTTCCACAGTCGGTGCAAAATTCCTTTCTCTCATCCACAAGCGGTTTCCCGCATTTTTTACATGCCGGTTCTCCTGCCACATGCACCTTGTCTTTACATAGCGGACAAATACCCTTTCCTGTCACTTCAATTTCATCACAGACTGCACATCTTCGTGGATAAAGGATTTCAAGCATCTGAAATAACATTTTTCTTCCATATAGGAAAATGTCATTTTTTCTGATTTTCATAAGATCCTTTCCGGATCTCTCGCTGCAAAGAATATCATTTTTGCCAAATACATACCATAAAGTTTTTCTTAATTTTTTCTTACTATAATGTTGACGAATCCCATTTAGGTCTTTATAATTTGTTTATTAAAAGCGATAGCACTTTAAAGTTCTAAAGGGCAGCAATGTGAAAAATAAAATTTTTCACACACAAGATGTGTGCCCCGGCACAAACTTATGATGCCCTGAAAAACGGGCAGGAATGGAGAATTCTATGAAAAACTACAAAAAAATCTTATCTGTCGTAATGACAGCAGCCATGGCTGCATCACTTGCAGCATGTGGAAACAGTACAGCAAACACCAGCAGTACCACAGATGCAGCAGCTTCCGATGCAGCACAGACCTCGGATGCAGCGGCCACTGAAAGTGGTGCAGGCACCTCTTCCGATGGCAAAAAATATACGATCGGTATCTGCCAGCAGTTAGAGCATCCTGCTCTTGATCAGGCAACCCAGGGATTTGAAGATGCACTGACCAAATTACTTGGTTCTGGCAATGTTACCTTTGATCTTCAGAATGCCCAGGGCGAGCAGGCAAACTGCGCAACCATCAGCAACGGTTTCGTCGCTAACAATTATGACCTGATCTTAGCAAATGCAACGACTGCTCTGCAGTGTGCAGCTGCAGCAACCAGCACGATCCCGGTGATCGGTACTTCCGTTACCGACTATGCAACAGCACTTGACATTGACAACTGGACCGGCTCTACCGGTACAAACGTATCCGGAACTGCAGATCTTGCTCCGATTGACCAGCAGGAAGACATGCTTGTCGAATTATTCCCGGATGCAAAAAATGTCGGCATTCTCTACTGCTCCGCAGAACCAAACTCTGCATACCAGGCAACCGAATTTGAAAAAGCTCTCGATGAAGACAGTATTTCCTATAAAGAATATACCGTATCAGATTCCAACGACATCGCTTCTGTTGTACAGAGTGCCGTCAGTGAATGTGATGTCCTCTATATTCCGACTGACAATACCATGGCAGGCAATACTGAATCCATCAACAATATTGCTCTTCCGGCAGGTGTTCCGATCATCGCCGGTGAGGAAGGTATCTGTTCCGGCTGTGGTGCAGCCACACTTTCCATCAGCTACTATGATATCGGTTATACAGCAGGCAAAATGGCATACGACGTTTTAGTAAACGGTGCTGACATCTCGACCATGGATGTACAGTATGCAGAGAATGTTACCAAAGAATACAATGCTGATATCTGTTCACAGCTTGGCATCACAGTTTCTGATGACTATACTGCCATCGCTGCCGAATAAAAAATATTTTTGATAAGGGGTTTTTCTATGACAATACTTATGTCCTTAGACCCGATGGCTCTCTTCCGTTCCATGCCCGGCGCCTTTGCGCAGGGGCTGGTCTGGGGGCTGATGGCACTGGGTGTATATATTACATACAGACTTTTAGATTTTGCCGATCTTACCGTTGACGGTTCTCTTGCAACCGGCGGTGCAGTTGCCGTTATACTGATCCGTTCCGGCATGCATCCATGGGCAGCACTTATTTTTGCATTTTTAGCAGGTATGGCAGCCGGTTTTATCACCGGAATTCTGCATACTGCACTTGGTATTCCCGGAATCCTTGCAAGTATCCTGACACAGATTTCACTCTATTCCATCAACTTAAATATTATGGGAAGTTCGAATCAGGCTGTCAGTGTTGACAAGTATCCGTTAGTTGTTTCCCTGCGTTACATCTCGGATTCTTCCGCTACCAAAGTCCGGCTGTTTGTGACATGTGTTCTTTTCTGCGTGGCGGTCGTTGCCCTTTTATACTGGTATTTCGGAACCGAGCAGGGACATGCCATCCGCGCAACCGGATGTAACCGGCAGATGTCCCGCGCACAGGGTATCAACACTGATTTCCACACGGTCGTTGCGCTGATGATCTCAAACGGTCTTGTCGGTCTTTCCGGAGGACTCTACGCACAGTATCAGGGTGCCGCAGATGTCAACATGGGACGTGGTGCCATCGTCATCGGTCTTGCCGCTGTCATCATCGGTGAGGTACTTTTCGGGAAGTTATGTGCCGGAAAACATTTTGCTTTTGCATATACCATGTTTTCCGTGATCGGCGGCGCGATCATCTACTATATTGTAATGAATATCGTATTATGGCTGAAACTGCCGTCTGATGACCTAAAACTGTTTTCTGCCATCGTCGTTGCGATTTTCCTTGCATTCCCGTATCTCAAATCCAAATACGGCAGGAAAGGGGTGTCCGTCAATGGCTGAAATGTTAAAACTCGACAATATCCACAAAACTTTTAATCCCGGAACCATCAACGAAAAAATTGCTTTAAATGGTGTCAATCTGACTTTAAATGAGGGCGATTTTGTTACCGTGATCGGTGGAAACGGTGCCGGAAAATCAACCACGTTAAACGCCATCGCAGGTGTATGGCCAATTGATTCCGGGAAAATTTATATCGGTGGAGACGATGTCACAAAATTATCCGAGCACAAACGTGCCAAATACCTCGGACGTGTATTTCAGGATCCGATGACCGGAACCGCAACCACCATGTCGATCGAAGAAAACATGGCGATTGCAGCAAGACGTGGTGAAAAACGGGGACTTTCGTGGGGAATCACCCATCAGGAACGCGATACCTACCGCGAAATGTTAAAAGCCTTAGATCTTGGACTGGAAGACCGTCTCACCAGTAAAGTCGGTCTGCTCTCCGGCGGACAGCGGCAGGCGATCACACTTTTAATGGCGTCGATCAAAAAACCAAAACTTTTGCTGTTAGACGAACACACTGCAGCACTTGATCCGAAAACTGCCGCAAAAGTGCTTGAGATTTCTGATAAGATCATCGCAGAAAATCATCTGACCGCCATGATGGTCACACACAATATGAAGGATGCCATCGTGCACGGTAACCGCCTGATCATGATGCACGAAGGAAAAGTGATCTTAAATATCTCCGGCGAAGAGAAAAAGAAACTGACCGTCGAAGATCTACTTCATCAGTTTGAAAAGGTCAGCGGCGAAGAATTCGCCAATGATAAAGCACTGTTATCCTGATATGCAGATCTGCTAAAGCACAACAGGATTTTAAAATTACCAATAACAATAGAATGCACACTCTGCGAACATTCTATTGTCATAAATTAAAAGCTGCCGTACAAGGGAGCCGGCGTTAATGGTTTTCATCACCGGTTACCCTGCATGACAGCTTCTTATTTTTTTTACTTATTTTTCTTTTAAACGGTCGCAGAGTCCGCTGTACCTTTTCTGCTGTGAGGTATTCTGGATCATCTGCTGGAAGGTCACTTCATTGCCGACTAACGTCACACATTTTCTTGCACGCGTGACGGCAGTATACAATAGATTCCGGTTCATTAACATCATCGGACCGCTAAGCAGCGGAATGACGACCGCCGGATACTCGCTTCCCTGTGATTTATGGATCGTGATCGCATAGGCAAGCTCAAGTTCATCCAGAAGTTTATAGGGGTACTCTACCATTCTCCCTTCATCAAACTCTATGATCATCTGCTCTGCGAAATCATTGATCTGTCTTATGATTCCCATATCTCCATTGAAAATTCCAAGGCCTTTATCCACAGTGAGTCCAAATTTTGTACGGATTTCCCACGCGAGCTGGTAGTTATTCTTTGTCTGCATAACTTTATCCCCCTCACGGAACACCGTGCTGCCATATTCTTTCTCCACTTTATCATTGGCAGGCGGATTCATATATCGCTGCAAAATCCCATTCAGGCGCTCTACGCCAAGCAGTCCCTTGCGCATCGGTGTCAGTACCTGGATATCATAAGGCGTCGCATCCACAAACTTCGGCAGTTTCTGCTTAATGAGCTGCAGCACCACATTGATGATCACATCTGCGTCATACCGTTTCAGGAAAAAGAAATCCATGCTCTTATTATCTAATATCACTTCTTCTCCATGATTGATCTTATGCGCATTGACAATAATATCACTGGTGGATGCCTGACGGAAGATTTTGGTCAGCATAACTACATTGCAGGCATGTGATTGGATAATATCACGGAGTACACTTCCCGGTCCGACACTCGGAAGCTGATTGACATCCCCGACAAGAATCAGCCTCGTTCCCACAGAGATTGCTTTGAGCAGAGAATACATCAGTGAGATATCCACCATCGACATCTCATCTACAATGATCACATCCGCTTCGAGTGGATTACTTTCATCCCTTTCAAATCCACCGCTTCCCTCGGCTCCCCCATTCAGCTCTAACATACGGTGAACTGTCCGCGCCTCAAATCCCGTTGTCTCACTCATGCGCTTTGCTGCACGCCCTGTCGGAGCTGCCAAAAAGATTTCCAAGCCCTCCAGTTCAAAATAGCGGATGATCGTATTAATCGTGGTCGTCTTTCCGGTTCCAGGCCCTCCCGTGATCACAAGCAGACCATTCCGCACTGCCTCTTTGACCGCCGTTACCTGATGTTCATCCAACGTCATGCCGCTTTTCTTTTCGATCCCCCGGATTCGCTGTTCAATCTCCGCATCTGACACATCATAACTTACATTGAGCCGTTTTAACATCGTCGCCGTGTTTGCTTCCATATAATAAAATGACGCTGCATAGATCTGTGTCTGATCTTCCATCTGTTTTAAGATGATCTTCCTTTCAATGGCAAGATCCATGTACTGCTTTTCCACCTGTTCTGCCGTAACATTCAATAATTTTGATGCACGCGGTGTCAGCTCTGTCTCCGGCAGATAGGTATGTCCCTCCCCACTTGCCTGAAGCAGTGTATACAGGATTCCGCTTCGCACACGGAAATCAGAGTCCATCCGGATACCAACCCGCGCCGCGATCTCATCCGCCGTCCGGAATCCGACTCCATCAATATCGTCCGCCAGCCGGTACGGATTTTCCCGGATGATACCATAAACATCCTGTCCGTATGCCTGATATACCTTTACCGCTAAATTCATCGTGATTCCATACTGCTGCAAAAAGATCATCGCCTGCCGCAGATCCCTCTTTTCGTTGACCTGGCTGGCAATCTCCATCGCTTTGCGGTTACTGATCCCTTTGATCTCAGCGAGACGTTCCGGTTCTTCCTCTATGATCCGGAAGGTATCCTCCTTAAAACGCCTGACAATTCTTGCCGCCATGGCAAGCCCGATTCCCTTGATTGCACCGGAACCAAGATACCGCTCTATTGCCTCCTCATCTTCAGGTGCTTTCTCCTCAAAACTTGTTACTTTAAACTGCTGCCCATAGGTCGGATGTTCCGTGTACTCCCCCTGTGCCTCAATATTTTCTCCCTCTGCGATTGCCGAAAATATCCCCACACAGGTGATTTCATCCTCCCCGCTCACCAGATTTAACACGGTATATCCATTATCCGCATTCCGATATATAATGTGTTCCACATATCCTGCAAGACTTTCCACTGTTTTCTCCATTCCAGAATTCTGTTTTCTGCTGCGAAAGCAATAAAATAAACGCTTTGTGAGCGAGCTATTGCCATGAATAAAAAATGCAGTCTAACGGGATTTTTGAACCCATCGTTCATTTTCCCGTTAAAACTGCACCGATTTTTGCATACTGTTTCAATTATGTACTTATCTGCACACTTTACTTCTGCTGCGCCGATTTTACGACATTTTATCTGCGCAAACTTATTCTATATTATAATTACGTTTCATCTGCTCATAGAGCTGCTGCGTAAAATTGGTTCCAACCTCATCTACAACCTGGTCTGCAACCAGTTCGATGACATTGTCCATATAATAATCTTTCAGTGTTGATGTGGAAGAATCCTCCTCATCATCCTCACTTGTCAGGCTCTCTTTAATTTCTTTTAAAACTTCTTCCACAAAATATGATTCAAAATCTTTACAAACCTGCATCAGTTCGTCCTCGGAAGAATCCGAAGAAATACTGTTTAAGGAACTCTGCAGGGAACTTGCCTGATTTGCAGCTGCTGTATTTTTGCTTGTATCGATCAATGATGAAATGCTGTCCATGGAAATCATATTGTTTTTCCTTTCCTACATCCGCTGTCTAATCTTAACGTTTCAGATTGTTTGCCTGCTCAAGCATCTCGTCCGATGTTGTGATTGCCTTTGAGTTGAGCTGATATGCACGCTGTGCAATGATCAGGTTTACCATCTCATCTGCGACCTGAACATTAGAACCTTCCAGGTATTTCTGTAAAACTTTGCTCTTAGTAAGATTTGCAGTTGTAGACTCGTTCATTGCATTACCGGATGCCGGTGTCACTGCAAGAAGATTGGTTCCTGTTTTTTCAAGTCCGCTTGGATTATTAAACTGGAATAATCCAATCGTCTGGTTCATATCCACATATGTGCCGGCTGCATTGGTATATCCCATTTTTCCATTTTCGCTGACGATCACTTTCTCTGCACTGATACCTGCCGGAAGATTGATCGGCTGATTGTTGGAATCTAAAACCGGGTATCCCTCATTCGTGCAAAGAGTTAATGTACCGCCTGCATTGACAGACCATACAAAATCTCCGGCTCTGGTATAATAAGTTTTTCCGTCTGCTCCGCGCACTGCAAAAAATCCATCACCGCTGATTGCAAAATCAGTTGCATTCTCACTTGCCATCAGTGACCCCTGTGTATAAATAGAGGTGTTGGATGCCACTCTGGTACCAAGTCCTACCTGTGCAGAGATCGGCTTTTCCTCGCCATTTGCACTGGTTGTACGCGTCTGGATTGTCTGGTAAAGCAGAGACTTAAACTCCATCTTCTCCTGTTTATATCCGACTGTATTGACATTTGAAAGGTTATTTGAAATATTATCCACGTTTGACTGCTGTGCAATCATACCGGTTGCCGCAGTATAAAGAGCTCTCATCATAATTCCAGTTTACCTCCTGCTTATACCTTTCCCACCTGGTTTACCGCTTTGTCTAATGTTTCATCCACAGCGTTGATCACCTTCTGTCCAGCCTGAAAGGCTCTCGATATCGTGATCATATTGACCATCTCCGAAACAACATTGATATTGGATGATTCGATACATCCCTGCGTTACTTTCGCAGTGGATGCCTGACGGACACCGCCATTTACCAGGTCATACATATTCTCGCCGTATTTTGCCAGATAATTATAATCTGCAATATCTACAACGCCGATCGTGCCAACCTGCTGGTTATTCTGAAAAATGTTACCTTTTTCATCCACCGTGATCGGTACATTCGGATCCACCTGAATACGTGCTCCTGCATCCGCATTCATGGCTCCATTCTGATTTAATACATAGTCGCCGTCTTTTGTGACAAGATAACCTGCTGTATTTACCACAAAGGCTCCATCCCTGCTGTACTTTACAGATGTGTTTCCTGCTTTATCCGTATAGGCGATTGCAAAGAAACCATCTCCATCCAGTGCAAAATCCGTTGCGTTATCTGTTACCCTGAAATTTCCCTGGCTGTAATCCGTGTAAGTCTCTCCGATGTGTACACCCATGCTCATGGTTCCAAGCTTCTGCGGCATGCCGTAGCTGGATGTATCCTTGATCTTGATCGCAAGCTCATCTGCAAACGTCTGGTTTGTCGCTCCCTCTTTCTTATAACCATTGGTGTCTGCATTTGCAAGGTTATTCGAAAGAATGTCCAGACGATTCTGTTCATTGATCATTCCTGTATACGCTGTATACAATCCCTTTACCATGTAAACTCTCCATTTCTGCACAGCTTCTGATGTATTTTAATCCGTATTTCCGCATATGAAAAACCTTATTTTTCACACGTTTTCCCTATCTGTGCACAAAGCATATCTTTCATTTATTGTATCGGCAAAACACAAAAAAAATTTAATCTTCGTCACGTTTTCCGGCTAAAAACTCTACGAATTTTCCGGTACCGATTGCAACACATGTCATCGGTTCATCTGCAGTCATCGTATTGATTCCGGTGCGATCCTCGATCAGCTCCTCCAAACCTCTGAGCAATGAACCACCGCCTGTCAGCACAATACCACGATCCGCAACATCTGCTGCAAGTTCCGGCGGAGTTTTCTCCAGTACAGAATGTACTGCTTCTACGATCTGAAGTGTCGGCTCTCTGAGTGCCTCTTCTGTCTCCTCCGAAGAAACCGTTACAGTTTTCGGAAGTCCTGTCACAAGGTTACGTCCGCGTACATCCATCGTCTCGGCCTGTGCCTGTGGGAAACAGCTTCCGATACGGATCTTGATATCCTCTGCAGTACGTTCACCGATCAGAAGATTGTGCTTTTTACGCATATAACGGACAATCGCCTCATCAAAATCATCTCCGGCGATCTTGATAGAGGTGCTGACAACCGAACCGCCCAGAGAGATCACCGCGATATCGGCTGTTCCTCCTCCGATATCCACGATCATATTTCCACAAGGTCTTGAAATATCAATACCTGCTCCGATTGCCGCAGCGATCGGTTCCTCGATGATTGCAACTTCTCTTGCTCCTGCCTGATAGGTTGCATCCTCAACAGCTTTTTTCTCAACCTCTGTGACACCGCTTGGCACACATACACTGATGCGCGGCTTACGGAACGTTTTCTTACCAAGTGCTTTCTGGATAAAGTACTTGATCATCTTCTCTGTAACCTGATAATCAGAAATAACACCCTGACGAAGTGGTCTGACTGCCACGATATTTCCCGGTGTTCTTCCGAGCATCAGTCTTGCTTCCTCTCCGATTGCTTTGATCTTATTTGTATCACGGTCAAAAGCCACAACTGACGGCTCCTTTAATACAACACCTTTTCCTTTGATATAAACTAATATACTGGCAGTACCGAGATCGATACCAATATCTGTACTCATCATTTTAAATACTTGCCCCTTTCGTCTCTCTGTTCCTGAATCTATGGATAATATTCCCATATCCACGCGGACATAGAAATGCCATTAAACCTATTTTTACATATACAGTCCTATTATATACAAAAAATGGGATTTTTCAAAGGTTTTTTTATGGCAGGACTGCATTTTTAAAAAAAATAAGAAAATCTTCATTCTTTTTTATTTATTTTGTTTATTTTTCATTTTGTCATCACATTTTCATCACATTTCTATTTTATATTCTAAGAGTACTAGCTAATAAGTCCGATACAAACGGGCCCAACCGTCAGAATTACTGACGGGCAGTATAATTTTTCATAACTCATGCTTCCCGGTTTTCCGCAAGGATTTCCGGGGAGTACTCCCCGAACGTGATAAGGCGCTGCGATTGCAGCGCCTTTTTAAACTCCTTCTATAAACCAACCTGCCAGTTTTTTGATCTTTTCAACAAAAACAGGAAGTACCCTATTGTATTTTACTGCAAGCCGGGCTGCACATCTCTGCCCTGTTTTTCCTATGGTCGCTTTCCTGATCTCATTTATTCCGACAGCAATGATAACCACACACGCAGCATATCCCAGGACTAAAAGCAATAGCAATTTATTATTTCCAAATTGTTCAATCCCTGTATATGGTTTCAAAAAATACTGAATATGTTCATCAAGCACGGTAACTGCCAAAACATTTCCGGCAATTCTGTTGATAAGTCTGCTTGAAAATTCAAATTCCTTAAACCATAAAAAAATACAGACGGACGCCATGATAATAAAACTGGAACAATCCCTTGAAAACGTACTGTAAAGTACTCCATTTATCTGCGTACGTACACTGTCCAGGATAAATATCAGCAAAACCAAACTTACAGCTCCCATGCCAAGCCTTTTTTTTTGCAGTCTGACCGGATATTTTGACAGATAACGCCCGATCAGGTAAATCATAACAAAATCCACAAGGCCTTTTCCCGAATCCTGCATAATATCATAAGTAGTGATCGTTGGTATCACACTGAATAACAGTAACATGGTCACAAGCAGTCTTTCAAAATTTTCTTTTTTTATTTTTTCTGCCAGTGCATTCAATAATGGTGCAAGAAAACAAAGCGCAAAATAACAGGAGATAAACCAGTAATGCCTGGTTATGATCGGAAAACATGCAAGTATCAGTTCTTTTGCCTTAAGATCCCCCCGCACGGCAACACCTGCCACCGTATAAAAAATTACCATAAAATCCATTTCAATCAGCTTTTCCAGACGGAATTTTATTCCAAAGTATCCGGAAATTAAAATGAAACAGGTTACCCCAGTATTAAATAATGCGTTGACAAAAATATGACTTTCTGTATTCCAGACGGAGAGGCTTGTATCAATATTTCCCATAGCATGCATAACCACGATTCCAAAAATGCAAAAAAGCCGAAGCAATTCAAAATTAGACTTTCTCATGTTTCATCTCCCCGGATTTTCTTTTTATTCATGCAAACTTTCTTTCCATATTCCAGACACCGGTTTAACAGCAGACACAATACGATTGCAACGGTAATCCGCACGATCTGGTAACATAAATTCCATCCACTTTCCGGCGGCGGAAGTTCCATTATTTTTTCTGCTATTACTTCCGTACTTTGTAATATAAATATATGAAAAATAAGGATCACCACCGTATTTTTCCCTATATATGCAAGTATTTTTCCCAGCCACATGGATTCAATCATGGCTCCAGCCCACATGCAGAGAATCGATCCGCAAATTCCAACCAATATGAAAAGCAAAACACTCCATGCTCCATAATTTCCATAGCTTCTTACCGAAATATTAATTCCCGGATTCACTTTTGCCAGCACAAAAAACAAAACTACTATACAGAAAATCCACTTTTTCTTCCATTTTTCTATACTGTAGTTTTGCCCTAACAAAGTCCCTGCAATCATCAGAACCGCACCTGCAAATGCAATATCTATACTCCATGGAAGTAAAATTGGCAATTTTGCCAGACACACAGATACAGCCAGAAAACATATGATATAACCGGCGCATTTCTTTTTACTTCTTATGCACACATCAATCACGGCATAATAAACGGCGCCTGCCGTAAATAAAGATGTCAGATACCACATTGCTCCATTTGCAATATCCAGAAAAAAAATGTTATTTTTCTCAGCAGCAATATCCATGTTATAAAAGCAATACCTTGAATACAATATCCCGATACCCGAAAACAACATTTCCTTTGTTGTGCGGCCAAGTACTTTATATATTCCCAACAGCACAATACTTCCCAGAAAATATGGAACCAGAAGTCTTTCTGTCTTTCTTTTCATATTTTGTTTATAACTTTTTCCCTGCCGGTACACATATCCGGAAAGTACAAAAAATAACTGCATAAAAAAACAGGTCAGATACATTGATATTCCCATTGCATGTCCTGCTACAACAAGCACCATTCCGATTCCTCTTGCCACATCAATATAAGGATATCTTCTCATTGCATCCCTCTTTTTATTTTTAATAATAATACCTGTCTCTATTTTCTCACAAACAGATAATTTGTACAGAAAAATATCTCTAAAATATCTCTATACTCTGTAATTTCCTCTACTCCGTCTAAAAGGACACGGTATACTTTATATTTTGCACTGAGTAAATTCCAGAAATCTCTGAAATAAGTTCTCGAATCGATATTGCAGCCGCCAAATTCCATCTGGATTACATCAATTTTTCCTTCGTCCAGCATCCGCTGTGCACCATGCAAAGCGTTTAACTCATTTCCTTCTATATCTATTTTTAACAAATTGATTCGCGGAATATTTCTTTCTTCACAATAATGATCTACGGTATCCAGTTTTATACGGATCGGTTCCGCATGTTCCACACACTGACGTTTATACATGCTTGCCAGTCCATCGCATTCTGCATCGTAATAAAGAATGCTTTCCGTACATGTATCACTCATTCCAAAATTATTCATTATCACTTTATCAGACTTCACCTGGCTGCATAAAATCTTAAATGTTTCAGCCGCCGGTTCGAAACAATGGATCTCTGCATTTCTATAATTCTTTACCAGCTCCTTTGCATAATCCCCCCTGTTCGCTCCGACATCAAACAAAACCGGCTTATCTATATTTTTAAGCAGGTTTTTAACATACCCCATGGCATATTTTTCTCCACTGCTTTCAAAATCTCCACCATTTCCTACGTTCATTCCCATCATTGATGCCTTATACAATTTGTTCCATATTCTGTAATATTTTTTCTTTCCAAAAAAAGGACTCACTATTTTCTCTGCTAATCTGCTCATTTTTTCCTCCAATTTGTAAATTATCTGAATCGTACGTTTTCAGTTTCTTTATCATATCATATATTTCCGTATTTGTGAATATTTTTTCACCATTACGGAAATACCAATCTATACACTAGCCTTAATAGGAGGTATTAACATTTTGAATTTAGGAGAAAAATTGAAACAATTAAGGCTTGAGAAAAATCTGACGCAAAAACAGCTTGCAGACAGACTCGGTGTCGCAATCAGCGCCATCTCTTCCTACGAATCCGATACCCGTTGTCCTACTTTTGATACGCTCATAAAATATGCCCGCATTTTTCATGTATCAACAGACTATCTTCTTGGTTTAGAACCAATACACACTCTTGATGTATCCGGTCTCTCAGACACAGAAATCCTGGTCGTTGCCCAGCTTGTTGATATCATTCGAACAAAAAAATAATGATTCATTCCATACGGATTTATAACGCAAAAGAAGTGGCTGCCTTTTCTACAGCCACTTCTTTTCCTCTATACATATATAACTTCCGTTTTATTTATCCTTCTCTAAATACTTCTTCACATAATAACCCGTATAAGATTCCGGCACTTCTGCCACTTCCTCCGGTGTTCCCTGTGCGATCACGGTTCCACCGCCATCTCCGCCTTCCGGTCCCATATCGATGATATAGTCAGCGGTCTTGATCACATCCAGATTATGTTCGATCACGATTACAGTGTTTCCCCCATCTGAGAGTCTTCGCAGGATCTCGATCAGTTTATGGACATCCGCAAAATGAAGTCCCGTCGTCGGCTCATCCAGAATGTAAATGGTCTTGCCTGTGCTGCGTTTTGACAGTTCTGTTGCCAGTTTGATACGCTGTGCCTCCCCACCGGACAGCTCCGTTGACGGCTGACCAAGCTTGACATAGGAAAGTCCCACGTCATAAAGTGTCTGTATCTTTCTTGCGATCGCAGGCACGTTTTCAAAGAATTTCAATGCTTCTTCCACCGTCATATCAAGCACATCATAAATGCTCTTGCCCTTGTATTTGACCTCTAACGTATCGCGGTTATAACGTTTTCCTCCACAGACTTCACACGGGACGTACACGTCCGGCAAAAAGTGCATCTCGATCTTTAAAATTCCGTCACCGGAACATGCCTCACAGCGTCCGCCTTTTACATTGAAACTGAATCTGCCCTTCTTGTATCCCTTCGCCTTCGCATCCGGCGTCGCCGCAAAAAGATCACGGATCATGTCGAATACACCGGTATATGTCGCCGGATTCGAACGCGGCGTCCTTCCGATCGGGGACTGGTCGATATCGATCACCTTGTCTAACTGGTCAATGCCGATGATATCGTCATGTTTCCCTGGAATGCATCTCGCACGGTTCAGATCTCTTGCAAGTCTCTTATATAAAATCTCATTGGTCAGTGAGCTCTTTCCCGATCCTGACACACCGGTGATACAGGTCATAATGCCAAGTGGAATCTTCACATCGATATTCTTAAGATTATTCTCCCTTGCACCTTTGACAGTCAGGAAACCTGTCGGCTTTCTGCGCTCTGTGGGAACCGGTATTTTGATTCTGCCGCTCAGATAAGCACCTGTCACAGAATTTTTATTTTTCATGATTTCTTCTGCTGTTCCGCATGCCACCACTTGTCCACCATGCGCACCTGCTCCGGGACCGATATCCACAATATAATCCGCAGCCAGCATTGTATCCTCATCATGCTCCACAACAATCAGCGTATTTCCAAGGTCTTTTAAGTTCTTTAATGCGCCGAGCAGTTTATCGTTGTCTCTCTGATGCAGACCGATCGATGGCTCATCTAAGATATATGCCACACCAACCAGTCCGGAACCGATCTGTGTTGCCAGACGGATACGCTGTGCCTCTCCACCGGAAAGTGTTCCGGTTGCGCGGGACAGTGACAGATAATCCAGTCCGACTTCATTTAAAAATCCGACACGCGCACGGATCTCCTTTAAGATCTGATCTCCGATCAGATGCTGCTGATGGCTCAGCTCCATATCATTTAGAAAACTTCCAAGATTCTTTACGGACATGGATGTGATCTCATAAATATTCTTGTCCGCAACTGTGACCGCTAAGGATTCCGCCTTCAGACGCTGTCCCTTACAGGTTTCACACGGCGTGATGCGCATAAACTGCTCATATTCCTGCTTCATCGTATCAGATCCTGTCTCACGGTATTTACGCTGTACATTCCGGATCAGTCCCTCAAACGCCACATCATAAACGCCCTCGCCGCGCATGCCTTTGTAATGTACCTTTAACTCCCTGCCATCTGTTCCGTGCAGGATCACATATTTTATCTCGTCCGGATAATCCTGGAATGGTGTCTCCAGTGAAAAATGATATTCTTCTGTCAATGCTTTTAACACCGCATAGGTAAAACTGGAAGGATCTGTGCAGGACTGCCAGCCCATAACCTGAATTGCCCCCTCCGCAATGGAAAGGTGCTTATCCGGGATCATCAGATCCACATCAAACTCCATCTTGTATCCCAGTCCAAAGCAGGTCGGACAGGCGCCAAACGGATTGTTGAAAGAAAAACTTCTCGGTTCGATCTCCCCGATACTGATTCCACAGTCCGGGCAGGAGAAACTCTCCGAAAACTGGATCGGTTCCCCGTCGATCACATCCACGGTCATCAGCCCTTTAGATAATTCCAGTACATTTTCGATAGAATCAGACAAACGCTTCTCGATCCCCGGCTTGACCATCAGACGGTCTACCACGATCTCGATATTGTGTTTTTTATTTTTGTCAAGTTTGATCTCCTCCGTCAGCTCATACATGCTGCCGTCTACGATCACACGCACATAACCACTGCGCTTTGCCTGCTCTAAGAGCTTCTGGTGCTCCCCTTTTCTTCCGCGCACGACCGGTGCTAAAAGCTGGATCTTTGTGCGCTCCGGGAGTGTCATGATCTGATCTACCATCTGATCTACCGTCTGTTTTTTGATCTCCCTGCCACATTTCGGACAATGTGGGATACCGACTCTCGCGTACAAAAGGCGGAAATAATCATAAATCTCCGTAACCGTACCAACGGTAGATCTTGGATTGCGGTTCGTGGACTTCTGGTCAATGGAGATCGCCGGGGACAGCCCCTCGATCTTCTCCACATTCGGCTTTTCCATCTGCCCTAAGAATTGTCTTGCATAGGAGGAAAGTGACTCCATATAGCGCCTCTGTCCCTCCGCATAGATCGTATCAAACGCAAGCGATGATTTTCCGGAACCGGAAAGTCCGGTCAGCACAACAAATTCATCTCTTGGAATATCTACATCAATATTTTTTAAGTTGTGCTCATTTGCCCCCCGGATCTTAATGTATTTTCTTTCACTTTTTTTCTTCATGATTTACTGTCCTTTTTCTTTTCCCAAAAACACTTCTTACTGACGACTATTTCGTCACTCTTCACAATACAATGCTTCCTCACATATCACGCAGCATGCCCTTTAACTCCACCATCTTGTCGCGGTACTCTGCAGCAGCCTCGAAGTTTAAGTCTGCTGCCGCTTTCTGCATCTTCTTCTGGATGTCTGCGATCAGCTTTGTGAGTTCGTCCCGGTTCATGGATTCCGGGGCTTTTTTGAAGTTCATTTCTTCCTTTGCGACCTTCTTTGACACGCTGATCAGTTCCCGCACAGATTTCTGGATCGTTGTCGGTGTAATGCCGTGTTCCTCATTGTATGCCTGCTGTATCTCACGGCGGCGCTTCGTCTCCTCCATCGCAACACGCATGGAGTCTGTGATCTTGTCCGCATACATGATAACGTGTCCCTCACTGTTACGCGCAGCACGCCCGATCGTCTGTATCAGTGACGTCTCCGACCGCAGGAATCCCTCTTTATCTGCATCTAAAATTGCCACCAGCGTGATCTCCGGAATATCCAGTCCCTCCCGGAGCAGGTTGATGCCGACAAGCACATCAAATACATCCAGCCGCAGATCTCTTATGATCTCCGCTCGCTCTAACGTATCGATATCCGAATGGAGATATTTCACGCGGATACCTATCTCACGCATATAATCCGTCAGATCCTCCGCCATCTTCTTCGTCAGTGTCGTAATCAGCACCTTATGATGGTCTTTGATTTCCTTATTGACCTCACCGATCAGATCATCGATCTGTCCCTCCACCGGACGCACCACGACCTCCGGATCGAGCAGTCCGGTCGGACGGATAATCTGTTCTGTCCTAAGCAGCTCGTGTTCGTCCTCATATACATTCGGTGTTGCCGATACGAACAGCATCTGATCGATCTTGCTCTCAAATTCCTCAAAATTAAGCGGCCGGTTGTCTTTCGCCGACGGCAGACGGAATCCGTAGTCCACCAGCGTTGACTTTCTCGACTGGTCTCCCGCATACATGCCGCGGATCTGTGGAATCGTGATATGGGACTCATCCACGATGATCAGATAGTCATCCTTAAAATAATCCATCAGCGTATGCGGCGTTGCCCCCGCCGGAAGTCCTGCAAGATGTCTCGAATAATTTTCAATACCACTGCAGAAACCTGTTTCTTTTAACATCTCGATATCAAAATTCGTCCGCTCGGAAATGCGCTGTGCCTCAAGCAGCTTGTCCTCGCCCTTAAAATACCGGATGCGCTCATCCAGTTCCTGTTCGATGGCATCGCATGCCTTTAAGATTTTCTCCTGCGGCACAACATAATGGGATGCCGGGAACACCGCAAAGTGCTCCAGCTCGCATTTGATCTCCCCTGTCAGCACATCCACCTCCGTGATACGGTCGATTTCATCCCCGAAAAATTCCACACGGACCGCCGTATCTCCGTAGTTTGCCGGGAAAATCTCTAACGTATCTCCCCGCACACGGAACGTACCTCGGTGAAAATCCATATCATTTCTCGTATACTGAATATCGACCAGCGCACGGATCACGTCATCTCTGTCCTTCTCCATCCCGGGTCTTAGGGAAACCATCATGCCAAGATAATCTTCCGGACTGCCTAAACCATAAATACAGGAAACCGATGCCACCACGATCACATCCTTGCGCTCCACCAACGCCGCCGTCGCTGAAAGACGCAGTTTATCGATCTCCTCATTGATTGCGGAGTCCTTTGCGATATAGGTATCCGTCTGCGGCACATATGCTTCGGGCTGGTAATAATCATAGTATGACACAAAATATTCGACCGCATTCTCCGGGAAAAATTCTTTCATCTCCCCGTATAACTGCGCTGCCAGCGTTTTATTATGCGATATGATCAGTGTCGGCTTATTCAATGCCTGGATCACATTTGCCATTGTAAAAGTCTTACCGGAACCAGTCACTCCAAGCAGCGTCTGAAACTGGTTGCCCTCCTCAAATCCTTTTACCAGCTCCTCGATCGCATGAGGCTGATCCCCGGTTGGTTGGTATTTTGAATGTAATTTGAAATGATCCATGATATTCCTCATTTCTCCCTATTTATAAAATATAGAAACACTTTCTATCCGGAAACAATTAACATCGATATTTTAGTATGATTCTGTTTCCAGTATATCATTCAATTTATAAATTGTACAGCAAAAATCGAACTTTTGTTCTGTTTTTCTGCAAAAACAAAGCACAGGACAATATTTTATCCCATGCTTTGCTATGCTATGCTTTGCCTTTTATTTTACACTGTTTATTTTATACCATACTGTTCACAATCGCATCCGCCAGTGCATCCAGCTCTGCCTTCTGGTCTGCATGCATTGCAGACTTGATGGTAAGTCCTGTATCAAGGATCGTCATATCCTTCATTTCACTGATTTTCTCTTTAACCTGCTTTGCCGCTGTCGGTGCCCAGGTTCCGTTTTCCATAACTGCAACGGTCTTTTTCTGAACAGCCAGTGCCTTCATATCGGAAAGCAGATTTTCCATAACCGGATAAATTCCGGCATTGTAAGTCGGTGCCGCAAATACCAGATGGCTTGCACGGAAAATTTCACTGATCAGCTCGGAAACGTGCGCATTTGAAACATCATACACAGCAATCTTTTTCACGCCGCGCACTGCAAGTGCCCCTGCAAGCGCATCTGCCGCAGATGCCGTATTGCCATACATGGATGCATACATGATCACAACCGCCTGATCTTCCGCTTCATAAGTACTCCATTTCTGGTATTTTTCCAGAATGTAAGAGAGATTTTCTCTCCAGATTGGTCCGTGCAGCGGGCAGATCACAGCGATCTCAAGTCCTGCAGCTTTCTTTAATAATGTCTGCACGGACGCACCGTATTTTCCAACAATATTTGTGTAATAACGTCTTGCATCGTCCAGCCAGTCACGGTCAAAATCTACTTCATCCGCAAAAACATTGCCGTTTAATGCACCAAAGGATCCGAATCCGTCTGCGGAAAACAGCACTTTGTCCACATCATCGTAGGTGACCATTGCCTCCGGCCAGTGCACCATCGGTGCCATCACAAAATGAAGCGTATGCTTTCCTGCAGATAAGGTATCTCCCTCTTTCACCACAACAGAACGTTCAGAAAAATCTGTTCCAAAGAACTGGTTCATCATACCAAATGTCTTTGTATTTCCAACGATCTTTACAGCCGGATATCTGCGTACAATATCACCGATCATCGCGCAGTGATCCGGTTCCATATGATTTACGATCAGGTAGTCTAATGTTCTTCCCTCTAAAGCAGCTTCCAGGTTTTCGAAAAACTGTCCCGCAACGGAAGCATCCACGGTATCAAAAAGGACGGTCTGCTCATCCAGCAGAACATAGGAGTTGTAAGACACACCGCGTTTGATTGGAAAAATATTTTCAAACAATGCCAGTCTGCGGTCGCTTGCTCCGATCCAGGTAATATCATCAGTAACTTTTCTTATGTTATACATATCCGTCTCCTTCTTTCTCTCCATTTCATAATTGGCTTTTCCGGTGAAATCATACCACATACTTATCCATGTTTCAATGAACTGCATACAGATTTATAAAATGTTTATTTTCATCGTCTTCCATATCGCATATCTTTTACTATTTTTAATAATAGTAATTATTACTGTTATTAAAATATCAAATAATCCATTTTTTGTCAATTATTTTTTTGTGAAGATTCGGACGACAAAAAAAGCGCCACATTTACGAATCACTCCATAAACATGACGCCCTCTTCTTATTTTAAAATTTTATGCCATTTTTCCACAGCACTGTTTGTATTTTTTACCGGATCCACATGGGCACGGATCATTCGGATAAACCTTTGCAGCCGTACGTTTTTTCGGTGTATTGGTTGCCGTCTCATCCTTATTTGTACCGGTTACTTTTGCAACCTGCTCACGCTCTACCTTCTGTTCGATCTTGACATGGTACAGCAGACGGACTGTATCTTCCTGAATGTTTGCGATCATATCGTCAAACATGTCAAATCCTGCCATCTTGTACTCAACCAGCGGATCTCTCTGTCCGTATGCCTGTAAGCCGATACCCTGACGGAGCTGATCCATATCGTCGATATGATCCATCCACTTACGGTCAATGACTTTTAACAGTACGACACGCTCTAATTCACGGAACTGCTCCGACTCCGGGAACTCTGTCTCTTTTGCCTCGTACAGTTTCACTGCACGCTCTTTTAAGAGATGTTTTAATTCTTTATTATTCTTAACACTGTCCACATCAGCAGCATTTACAGGCTCTAACGGGATAATATCCGTCAGAAGCTGGTTTAACTCGTTTAAATCCCACTCTTCTTTCGGTAATTCAGAAGAAATACAAGTATCCACGCAGCTCTCCACACGGTCTGTGATCATCTTGAAGATCACATCGCGCATGTTCTCGCCGTTTAATACACGCATACGCTCTGCGTAAATGATCTCTCTCTGATCATTCATAACCTGATCGTACTCAAGCAGGTTTTTACGGATACCGAAGTTGTTGCCCTCGATCTTCGTCTGTGCCTTCTCGATCGCAGATGTTAACATCTTATGCTGGATCTGCTCATTTTCCGGAACACCTAATGTATTAAAGATATCCATCAGTTTTTCAGAACCGAACAGACGCATCAGATCATCCTCAAGAGAGATAAAGAACTGGGATTCACCCGGATCTCCCTGACGTCCGGAACGTCCACGCAGCTGATTGTCAATACGTCTTGACTCATGACGCTCAGTACCGATAACTTTTAATCCACCGGCTTCCTTCGCATCATCATCCAGCTTGATATCGGTACCACGGCCAGCCATGTTGGTTGCGATCGTTACCGCACCGTGCTGTCCTGCTGCCGCTACGATCTCTGCCTCAAGTTCATGGAACTTCGCATTTAAAACAGTATGCTGGATTCCCTCTCTCTTTAACATTGCACTGATCGTCTCGGATACATCGATCGTGATCGTACCAACCAGTACCGGCTGTCCTTTTGCATGTGCAGCTTTTACTTCCTCGACAACTGCATGATATTTTTCTTTCTTGGTCTTATAAACAGCATCCTGTTTGTCCACACGGATGACTGGTCTGTTGGTCGGGATCTCGATAACATCCATACCATAGATATCACGGAACTCTTTTTCTTCGGTCAGGGCAGTACCTGTCATACCTGATTTTTTATCAAATTTATTAAAGAAGTTCTGGAACGTAATCGTTGCAAGCGTCTTGCTCTCACGTTTTACTTTTACATGCTCTTTTGCCTCGATTGCCTGATGCAGACCGTCTGAATAACGGCGTCCCGGCATGATACGTCCGGTAAACTCATCAACGATCAGTACCTCATCATCCTTTACAACGTAATCCTGATCGCGGAACATCAGGTTGTGTGCACGCAAGGCAAGAATCACATTGTGCTGGATCTCAAGGTTCTCTGCATCTGCAAGGTTGTCGATCTTGAAGAACTGCTCAACCTTTTTCACACCTTCCTGTGTCAGGCTGACAACCTTGTCCTTCTCATTGACAAGGAAATCTCCGGTCTCTTCCTGCTCAATACCCATGATGGCATCCATCTTGGAATACTCCGGTACATCCTCACCACGTTTCATCTGCTGTGCTAAAATATCGCATGCCTCATAAAGACGGGTGGATTTACCGCTCTGTCCGGAAATGATAAGTGGTGTACGCGCCTCGTCGATCAATACGGAATCGACCTCATCGATGATTGCATAATGGAGTCCTCTCTGAACAAGCTGCTCCTTGTAAATAACCATGTTGTCCCTCAGATAATCAAATCCAAGTTCGTTGTTTGTCACATAAGTGATATCGCAGTTATATGCCTCACGACGCTCGTCATTGGTCATGGAGTTTAAAACCACTCCGACTTTTAAGCCGAGGAACTCATGGATCTGTCCCATCCACTCAGAGTCACGCTTTGCAAGGTAATCATTGACTGTTACGATGCACACGCCCTTGCCCTCTAAGGCATTTAAGTATGCAGGCAGTGTGGAAACAAGTGTCTTACCTTCACCGGTCTTCATCTCTGCGATACGTCCCTGATGTAAGATAATACCACCGATGATCTGCACGCGGTAATGCTCCATTCCAAGCACACGTTTTGCTGCTTCACGGACGGTTGCATATGCCTCCGGTAAAAGATCATCCAGTGTCTCTCCCTTTTCCAGTCTCTCTTTATATTCTTTTGTCTTGTCTCTTAATTCTTCATCGGACAGTGCTCCCATGGCGTCACGGTATGACTCCACTTTGTCAACGAGCGGGTAAATTCTTTTTAACTCGCGTTCGCTGTGTGTTCCGAATAACTTTGTAAATGCGCTCATAAAAACTCCTATTCCTGGCTGTTTTTCTCAAATTTGCAAGTCTGTTTTCCGTCCTTTTGCAGGCTAAGCCTTGCACAATATCGTTATTGTAACACTTTTCGTGTATTACCACAACTAAAATAGGGGTAAACGTTTTGTGAATTTTTTATTAACGCAAAAAAAGTCCTTGCACTGCTGCACGCTTGTGTTTATACTCTTACTGAATCGCACTTTCTGCGATGGCACACAGGATATGATCTACAACAAAGGAGGAATCTGATATGACTTATTCTTATAAAACAAAAGGAACCTGTTCCACACAGATCGACTTAGAACTGGACGGAAACGTTGTTCATAACGTAAAATTCACCGGCGGCTGCAACGGCAACCTGCAGGCAATCCCAAAATTAGTGGAAGGCCTTACCGTGGAACAGGTGGAAGAAAAAATCGGCGGCATCCGCTGTGGCGGACGTCCTACTTCCTGCGGCGACCAGCTTGCAAAAGCGTGCCGTGAAGCATTAGAGGCGTCCCAAAACGCTTAAGCATTGAAAAAGACAGGCTGCAAAACACAGCCTGCCTTTTCTTTTTTACGATGACTAAATATTCACGAAACATACATTCCATGCTTCCCCTTTTTCATCATGGCTCCTGCAGTACCGGCTGTATCTGTTTTCCCTGCAGCGCCGCCTCGATCGTTTCCGGAAGCAGTTCCATCTTCGCGACCATGGAATTCGGCTTGCTCTTATAATTATCCTGTCCAAATGGCACAAAATAAATATTTTTCATATTCATCAGCATACCGATATTTTTAAAACCGGCTCCAAGGGCATCGTTTGTGGAAATCGCAATGACAAGCGGTTTACCGTTGCGCATATGCGCCTTTGCCGCCATCAGCACCGGCGTATCGACGATTCCCCCGGTCAGTTTTGCCGCAGTATTTCCGGTACACGGCGCGATCACCATAATATCAAGGAAATTGTTCGGTCCGATCGGCTCCGCCGCACAGATGGAACGTATCCCTTCATTTCCCGTGATCTCACAGATCCCCTCCACATATTCTTTGGCACTGCCAAACCTGGTATCGCAGGTCTGTGCATTGAATGAAAAAATCGGGATCACATTTGCCCCCATCTCACAGAGATGTTCCACCGCTTTTCTCGCCTTTGCAAATGTACAGAAAGATCCTGTGATTCCAAAACCGATATTATACTTATCAAAATCCATCTGACATTTCCCCCTGTTTTTCCTTCAAAATAAACCGCTCTACGGAGCGTTCCAAAATATACGCACTCTCTTTCGGCGCATATTTTCCCGGGATTCCAAGCACATGGTCCGCATGGATGCCGTATTCCCTCGCACATGCAAAATCTGTACCGCCCTCCCCGGAGGCAATATCCACAATATATGCATCTCTTGGAAGTTCCCGGATAATCTTTTCCGTGACCACAAGCGCCGGAACCGTATTGACAACCATCGCCGCCCCCATTGCCTCCTCAGGTCCAAACGCAAAATCCACCGCATAAAAACCATCACCTTTTGCCTCTTTGCGTACTTCCTTCCTTCTCGCAAGCACAGTCACACGCGCGCCAAGCGCCCCAAGTCTCTTTGCAATCGCTTTTCCACAATATCCGTATCCCGTCACAAGCACTTTTGCCTCATCAATATTATACGGACTTTTTTCCACAAGCTCTGCGATCGTTCCCTCCGCCGTTGCCACGGCATTTTCCTCCGTCACAACCGTATCTTCCATAAAATCCAGGAAATGAATATCTCTTCCGGTTAAAAGTTCCCTCTGCTCTGTAGAAAAGCATCCTCCCATCACCAGTGTTTTCTTTTCCAGATTTTTATTTAATATATCATAAAAGATCTCCTGCTCCGGCACTTTCTGCACCGGAATTGGAAGGATCAGTACATCTGCCTTATCCAGAAAACGTTTCAGCTTCTCTAACTGCTGCAATGCCGTCTCACGGTTTCTGATATCGAGGCAGCGCACATTATGACCTTTCTTTGTCAGTATCTCAGCAAGACACACCTGACGCATATCGCTGATCAGAAGAATTGTCTGTCTGTCCATGCAAACTCCTTTACGCTCCCTTCACATTATTATATGAAGGTTCTGTTTCTGCCGTTCCAGATTCGTCTTCCCGTTCCTGTCAAACTTTCATTGAACTTTGGGTTTTGAGTCTCATGTCAAACATTTTTTCCGTTTTTGTTTTTATTTTCTGTGCTTTTTGTATTTTCTGAATTTTTCATTAACTTTACATAATTTTTAATTATCTTTTATTTTTTTTACATTTTATCTATTTTCTTATTGACAAACATATTTTTATCAGATATAATCAAATTACAAAATAACAAAAGAGATACGAAAGAAAAACAAAAACGGTTGCAGAGACGAAGCAGCCAGAAAGGAAGGTACAGACCACCAGAGGGATAATGATTTACCCTAGACGATACTAAGAAAGAGAGGTACAAACCACCAGAAAGATAACGATTTACCCCAAACGATACTAAGAAAGAGAGGTACGGACCACCGAAAACATAAGCGCATTCGTTTTTTCATTCAAAAGAGGAAAGAAAACATGACGGTCCTAAGAAAGGATTTATGAATCAGTATCAGACGAGATTCTCAGATATGATACGATATCAGGAGTCATAAGAATAACAGATCCGGATTGAAGATAAAGCGGAGAAGTACAAACGAATCTGAGACAAGCTCAGAAAAATACAGATGAATTGAGGTATAGTCCCATGGACGAAATAGTTTAGAAGGCGGCATCGCATGAATGAATTCCATACGGTGTCGCCTTCATTGTGTGTCACAGCATTTTGGACTGTACGCTGCATATACTCTCCTGCAGACGGAAATAAAATTCCGCCGCAGGTTTCTTTTTTTATAACTGGGTCACTACAAAAATATCATAGATCGCACGGATCGCATTTTCAAAATCTGCATTGCTGACACCAATGATAATGTTCAACTCAGAAGATCCCTGATCGATCATCTTAACATTGATGTTTGCATGTGCCAGTGCGGAGAAAATTCTTCCTGCTGTTCCACGGGTAGATTTCATACCGCGTCCAACGACTGCGATCAATGCCAGATCTCCCTCTAACTCAATGCTGTCCGGTTTTGCAAGACGATGGATCGCAGAAATCACAGACTGCTCTTTGCCCTCAAATTCCGGCTGATGCACAAAGATCGTCATCGTATCGATACCGGATGGCATATGCTCAAATGAAATTCCATTTTCCTCAAATGCGGATAAAACTTTTCTTCCAAAACCAACTTCGGAGTTCATCATATCCTTATCAATATTGACAGAAACAAAACCTTTCTTTCCGGCGATACCCGTGATCGTGTATTTCGACTGATGACAGGTACTCTCAACAATCCAGGTTCCTGCATCTTCCGGCGCATTGGTGTTACGGATATTGATTGGAATACCGGCTTTGCGGACCGGGAATACCGCATCCTCATGCAGTACGCTTGCTCCCATGTAAGAAAGCTCTCTTAACTCGCGGTAAGTGATCGTCTTGATCGTTTCTGGATGGTCGATGATCCTTGGATCTGCAACCAGGAAACCGGATACGTCTGTCCAGTTCTCATAACAGGTTGCATGTACGGCTCTTGATACGATAGATCCGGTGATATCAGAACCGCCTCTTGAAAATGTGCGGACACTTCCGTCCGGATTAGCACCGTAAAATCCTGGAATTACTGCGCGCTCGATCTTTGCAAGACGTTTACTGAGTACCTTATCTGTCTTTTCTGCATCAAAGTTTCCCTCTTTATCAAAGAAAATAACTTCTGCAGCATCTACAAACTCATAGCCAAGGTAATTCGCCATGATGATACCATTTAAATATTCTCCACGGGAAGCTGCGTAATCCACACCGGCTTTATTTTTAAAATTCTCTGCGATTTTCTTGAACTCATCTTCTAACGATAATTTCAAATTCAGACCATTGATAATTGTGTCATAGCGGTCCTTGATCTTCATGAGCGGCACACGGAAATCTTCATCTGCCTCCACCAGGTCATAACATGCGTATAACATATCAGTAACCTTGGTATCTTTGGAATTTCTTTTTCCCGGTGCACTCGGAACTACATATCTTCTCTCTTTATCTGCGTTGATAATTTTACCAACCTTTGCAAACTGTTCTGCACTTGCAAGAGAGCTGCCGCCAAATTTCACAACTTTAATCATTTTCTTCTGAACCTCCACTTACTTTCGCGTGTAAGAAAACACCCGATACTATCCATATAATGAATATATATTATCATAAATGCAGTTTCCGTCAAATGATTTTTCCGATTTTTAGTTCCATGGAATCAAAAATTTTTGTATTTTTCTATATTATGTCAACTTTTCATTACCTGTACTTATAAGTACTTTAAATTCAGGTAATACCAACCGGTCCTATCAGCACTTCGCGCGCTACAAAAAGCGACAGATCCGGTCTCGTCGCCATCTTCCATTTCACCAGTGTAAGCTGCATATCTGTGATTTCAATTCCGGTAATGCCATACGGATGCACGCAGCTCCCGGCATTCAGGTACAGACTGCCGTCTGCCGGCAGCCTTGGACGGTGGGAATGTCCGGCCGCCAGATAGCAGTCATGCTCTTTTGTCCAGTTATCTAAACATTTTTCATATTTTAAGGTCTTTTTATAATTCCGCGCCGCACTCGTCGGATCACTGACGCCAAAACGCTCTAACGGTTTCCAGAAATACCGCACCAGAAAACGGGATAATTTCCAGCAGACTGAGTTAAAAAAATCTGCCTGATGCCCGTGGATCATGCAGATATCCCTGCCTCCCTCACAGTTATCTAAGATCATTGCTTCCCCTAACATGCCTTTCATTTCCATATTGTGATTTCCGTAAATGCGGTATATCCGGCACTGTTTCTGCAGTGTTTCAAACCGGCAGTAGACATCCTGATGACTCTCCTCAATGCGGGAAAGATGCCTGTTTTCCCACAATTCTTCCCCGTCACCGAGTTCAAAATAGGTGAAACCATGCGCGATATAGTAGTTTAACGCCGCCATATACAGATGCTGGTTTCTCAAGAAATTATCATTTGCCCCTCCCTCTCCCCGGTGGCAGTCGCTGATGATGATATAACGGCTGCAACTGTTAAGCGGAAGATGGACTGCTTCTGAAAGCGCTTTATCGATCCGCATCTGACAGGAAAAGGGCGGATATCTTTTCTTATTTTCCATGCTTCCATCCCCGCATCCGAAACGCATGTTTCAAACACCACGGAAGCTGATAGTATAAAAATAAAAGACGGTCAGGTGCAGCAATAAACGGATGTGTGAACAGACGGTAAAGGAAACAGCAGAAACAGTTCCAAGCCTGCACCATGCAGCGCCAAACGGACGCACAGAATTTGTGTTTCATACAGAAATCCATTCTGACATAAACTTCATTACGGCAGATCCGGTATTTATTCCCCGGTATTTTTCCTTTCGCCCGCTTTAATCCCTCAAAAAATGCTTCTGCCATGCATTCATTCTGAAACCGTATTGTCGTCACCAATATCAGATCCGATGGTCTCGAAAATGTCCCCATCCCAAATCCGGTCAGCCACCAGTGCCGCTTCTGCAGGAAATAAACTTTTTTCCGCCTGCGGTCTAGCCTGCACTGGATAAACGGCATATCCTGATCTTCCACCGCCTCAAAATGGGCGATCCTGTAATATCGTTCCGGGACGACCTTTCCCGCATGATATACGCCAACCTCTCCTCCGGTATTGATGCCATACTGCCCCTTCCAGAATTCGATCAGCCAGGTTTCGCCAGCATAATCAAAATAGATAGGCAGTGCATCAAACACCATGCCTGCTCCCACTGCTGCCCTGTCGTAAAGCGCCTCATACCCCTGTTTTCTCTGCCACGCATCTTCCCTCGACGTGAACACGTCTTCACACGGCACATAACAAAAGCCGAATGGTTCTGCGAGTTCATTCAGAAGCTGAATTTTCTCTGCATCACACATCCGGCGTATTTTTCTCTTACTTTTTTCTCTTTTTACCGTGATGATCACTGCTGCAATCAGTAAAACAAGCAGGATCACCACAATACATCCAATTTTTATCACATTAAAATCTGGCATTTTTCCCTCCTGCATATTTTTTTCAGAAATTCACATCCTGTACTATAAGATATGCAGGGAAAAATGGTTTGGCATCAGAATCAGCGCCTATACATACTTCTTTAAAGTAGCACGCACTGCGCCCACCCCGGCGATCAGTTCTTTAAAATACTGCACCGTCAGTCCGGCAAGACCGGCCTCATAAAGATCCACGCCAAAGATTGCTCTGTTTGTCAGCAATGGCCGGATCATTTCTTCCACATCTGTATCACCAAATTTGATACCGGCAACGACCGGGCAGACCGTCTCAAGCAGTGGGTCCGGGCTTAACTCAAATTTTTCGCCATTATCATCAACTGCCATGAGATACCGAAGCCATCCCGCAAATACCAGTGGAATGAGTTTTAAGTTTTTGATATCCTTATCTTTTGATGCAAGATAATTTTTCACAGTTTCTCCAAAGCGGATCGCAAGTTTCTGTGAAGTATCTGTGGCAATACGCTGTGGTGTATCCGGCATAAACGGATTTGGTATGCGGACATTTAACACGGTATCAATAAACTCTTTCGGATCAAGGATACCCGGATCCACAACGACCGGAAGTCCCTCGGTATATCCGATTCTCTCCACCATTTTCCGAAGCTCTGCATCTTTCATTTCATCGGAGATCTTTGTGTAGCCAAGTAGACAGCCAAACACTGCAAGAGCCGTGTGAAGTGGGTTCAAGCAGGTGCAGACTTTCATTTTTTCCACCTTGTCAACGGTTGCGCGGTCGGTAAACATGATGCCGCCCTTTTCCAGCTCCGGGCGTCCGTTCGGGAACCAGTCCTCAATCACTAAATATTCACATTCCTCTGCATTCACAAATGGAGCTACATAGGTGTTTTTGGATGTAACGACCGGATCAAGCCCATCGATCTCATCTTTCTTTAAGATCTCTTCCACGGAAGCATCCGGTCTCGGCGTGATCTTATCGATCATAGACCATGGGAACGAAACCTTTTCCCTGTCATTAACATAGCTTACAAACTCTTTCTCTGCCAGACCGTTTTCTGCCCACTTTTCGGCAAATGTATGGATTGCCGCATATAATTTATCCCCGTTATGGGAGCAATTGTCCATGGATACCATGGCGATCGGAAGCTGTCCGTTTTTAAAACGTGTGTATAAAAGAGATGCAACTTTTCCGATATAGCTTGCAGGTTTCTCCGGGCCGGCTGCAAAATCGGCAGCGACTGCCGGAAGCAGTTCTCCTTTTCCGTTTACCAGACTGTATCCCTTTTCTGTGATGGTAAAGGATACCATCTGCAAGGACTGTTTGCAGAAAATCTCTTTTAATCTGCCATACTCGCCCTCGTTTTCCGAATCGAGGATACAGGACTCCACAACAGAACCGACAACTGTTTTTTCGACGCTTCCATCTGCCTTTAATGTGACAAGAATGGAATAATCATCATGCGGACGGTTCATTTTTTCAATGATCTCATAATCAAAACCTTCCGCTACGATCAGGCCTGTTTCCATTTCCCCTCTGTTTAAGATATTCTGCATTACATTTGCCTGAAATGCACGGAAAATATTTCCTGCACCAAAGTGAATCCAGCACGGATTTTCTCTGGTTGCCTCTGTTACTGCTGCACGGTCAAACTGCGGAAGCTGATATCCCTTTGCTTCCCACTGTGCCCTGTCTTTTAAACCAAGTGTACTTAATTCCATAGCTTTTCCTTTCTCCATTGTTCAACGTTTTTTGATATGTTTATTATAAGTGAATCCCCTTAAGACATCCAATAGAGTTGCTTGTTGTTCACATTGCAAAAATTGCGATTCTGTGGTAAATTTTTTATATCAGATCGTCACTTTTTCCTTATATTTGAAATATTTCAGAGGATTTTACCATGCGCAGACAGTTACAGTCTCCTTTTAATGAACGACAGTATATGCTGTCCAAAGATTTTGAAATTTACTATTATAATGACAACCACTTTTATGGCGTGACAGATCACACCCACGATTACTATGAATTCTATTTTTTTCTGGAGGGAAATGTAACGATCTCCATTGAAAAGGAACATCATCATCTGAAACCGGGGGATATGGTCTTCATTCCCCCGGGTATTCACCACCATGTGTCCAGTGTGGGGGAAACACTTCCCTATCAGCGTTTTGTTTTCTGGATCAGTCAGGATTACTGTCAGAAACTGAAAGAATTGTCCAAAGACTATGTTTATCTGATCGAACATGCACAGAATACCCATCATTTTATTTATCACTATGATGTCGTGGCTTTCAATGCGCTTTCCGCAAAGATTTTCCGGCTGATCGAGGAGATCCATGCGGACCGTTTTGGAAAAGCTGCCAAGATCGAGCTCTGCGTGAACGATCTGATGCTCCACATCAACCGGGCTGTCTATGAGGCAGAACATCCTGCAGCCCGCAAAGATGCCTCTGGTCTGTATGACGGCATCCTGCAATACATTGAGTCCCATCTGGATGAGGATCTCTCCTTAGACAGCCTCTCCAAAGCTTTTTTTGTGAGCAAATACCATATTTCCCATATTTTTAAGGATAACTTCGGGATCTCCATCCATCAGTATATTACTAAAAAAAGGTTATCCATGTGCAGGGATGCCATTCTCAGCAATGAAAATATCACAAAAATCTACCTGATGTACGGATTCAAAGATTACACCAGTTTTTTTCGTGCATTCAAAAAAGAGTATGGCATCTCACCCAAAGAATATAAGGAACTTTATGCGCAGAAACCGCAGTAGAATCTACCGCTCTGTTTTAGTGTTAGAGGGAACCCATGGGCATTTTTTTGCAACTTCGCTGTTATAATGCTCCAATTCCCTCATCTGTGCTACGATATGGTTCATATCCATGCGCTCCACCAATTTTTCAATGATTTCCACACCCTCTTTTGCAAGTGTTTCCCTCGCTGCTTCATCTGCAATGACCGGTGTACTCATGTGGTCTTTTTTCTCGCCAAAATAATAACCGATCGCAGCACTCTGATATGCCAGTCCGAAAATATCCTCAAATCCGGCACAGGACTGCGGCTCGTTATGCGCATACTCCGTTGTGAGCGGCACGTCACTTAATCGGTTCATTTTCTGATAAGCTCCCACTGTAATTGCGTGGAAACTGTCCATTGATGTAAAAATATCCCTTGCATTTTTCATCATCTGCATGGTGAGGTCCATATATAAAATCGGCACTCCGGTCTCATCAAAGAAATCCCGCACCATCGGACTGCATGTCATATGTGCCGGGCCGTGAAAACTGATGTAGATCTGGCGTTTGAATCCCTGGCGCAACAGGCTGTTTGCCACCGCCATCAAATAGTCGATTCCTTCCCGCACACTCACCTGGACGGTTCCCCTGCCGCTTGCCGTTGCGCCTGCGTAAAAATACGGAAGTCCTGTCAATACCAGCCCGTCACACGCCTCTGCCATCTCCAGTGCAAATGCCTCACTGATGGTGGTTTCTGAATCCAGTGGAAATCCCCCGTGCATCTCTACCGTTCCGACCGGTACAATGATAATGTCATTTCTGGAAAGATATTCTTCCACCTCATCATTTAACATTCTAGGTAATATTCTTGTTCTCATATGTTTCCTCCTGTTTTTGAGGGATGTGGTATGTTTTCGGCTATCCCTCTTTTTTCTTATAAGTGAAATAATTTTTCTGCATTTGTACGGCAGATTTTTTCATAGGCACTCCGGCTGAGTCTTCCTGCGTGTTCCTGCTCATCCAGCCAGTTTCCAAGCGGAAATGTCATTTCACAATTTGCCATATCTGTTCCAAACAGCAACCGGTCCTGATATTTTTCCAGAAAAGCCAGCCCAAATTCTTCGTCACGCATGATTGCACATCCGCCACTGTTTGCGGACAGATCTCCATATAAATTTTCATAGGTTTCAAACAGATATGGCAGTCTGCCGCCGGGACATACAGCTCCCTCTCCCCATTTCATCCGTTCCTTTGGGGTCGCCGGTGCATCTTTTGAAATTTCATGCCAGAATGGCTGACTGTGCCCGATGAACTTTAATCCTTTATAACGCTTTAAATTTTCCTCCAGCAGCGGGAGCCCCGGCCCGTCCACAACCCCATACTGAAAGCCCTCTTTCGGACTCATGTGAAAAAGAACAGGTAATTTTAATTCTTCTGCCACCTCAAATACACTCTGTAAAAATGGAGCATCCAGCCTCTGGTTTACCATCAGTTCCCCGATTCCGACCGCACCGCTCTCTTTACAGGCTAAGATCCGTTTATACACATCTGTCTGTTTTTTTGCATCCACATTGCACATCCAGTGGAACTTCTTGGGGAACTGTTCACAGATGCGTTTACACTCCTCATTTGCTGCAACCAGGATCTGCTCATTTTCCTGTTCGCCGGAAGATAACACGATTCCCTGTTCAATTCCAAGTTCCTCTAAGTGCGGCAGCATCTGTGCCGCACTGGAAAGGAACATGGTATCTGTTTTCGGATACTGCTGTAATGTCAGATGAAGATGAATATCAATTTTTTTCAATCTAATCTCCTCTTTACTATTCACGTCTTTGTTTTAATTCCGCATACATTTCTTTGGTCTGTTCCTTATCCAGATTAAAGATTGCGCCGATACCAATGAGTTCCAGCACACAGGTCAGCACCGGGATCAATGCCACTAACATGTAGATATTGTTTATGGTTGCATCTGACTGCACCACATTATTTCCAGAAATATATCCGATCGCCTGGAGTCCGAAGGAAACACCTGCGGAAGCAATGGTGGAACCGATTTTACGGCTGAACGTATAAAGGGAATACATCGAGCCATCACTTCTCTCATGGAACTTCCACTCACTGTAATCCAGACAGTCTGTGACAAGCGCCCAGATCAGCATGGTAAATACGGTCTGTCCGATCATTGCCAGTACATTCAGTACCGAATAAACATAAACGTTTGGTATTTTTACGGCAAAAATGATTACACTGAGCACGGTACTGCTGATTACGCCAAACATCAATGTCGTTTTCTTTCCAAACTTTGCAACCAGTTTTGGCACAAGCGGGAAACAGATGATAATGATCGGCACACTTGCAAGACTAAGCAGAGTCATTGCAGAGGTATTTCCATAGTACTCTTTGAATACATAACTTCTAATCTGGTTTGAACCGGTGATATAGAGCATACTTCCAATGGTTGCAACCATGACACCGATCAGTGGCCTATTTTTTACGACTGCTTTCAACACATTTCCATAATTGAACTTTTCTGTATTCTGTTTCTTTTCCTCACGCACACGCTCTGTCGTTAAATGTAACAGCAGGCAGTAGCAGACCACACTTAAAATTCCAAAAATAACTGCCAGAAGTGTAAATCTTTCCGGGATAATGTTGCTTTCGCTGTCAAAACAGACTACCGGCACAAAGGATAACGCTGCAATTCCCACAAATGTTCCGCCAAGACTTCTTGCCCTTGAGAGTTTACTCCGGTCAATCGGATCTGTGCTGACCACACTTGCCATCGCACCAAACGGCATGGAAGTTCCGGTATAGCTCATTCCATATAAGACATACACAAAAGCGACCCACGCATGAAGTGCAACACCTTCAAACGGCACTTTGGAAAAACAAAGCACACCTGACAACGCTAGCGGTATCATAAAAATTTTAATCCACGGTTTGAATTTATCTCCTGATTTTCCAAGCATCCAACGGTCCGGAAAAGAACCCATGATCGGGTCATTTACTGCATCCCAGAGTCTCGCTGCAAGGAACAGGGAACCCATCCACGCCGGACTGATTCCCAGCACATAAGTACAAAACGTCAAAAAATATGCGTCTACAAATAAATTGACAAAACTGCCCGCCATATCTCCAAACACATATCCGATCTCATCCCTTTTTGAAAAGGGTCTTACATTTCTTTCATTCATAAATTTTTCTCCTTCTGGTATTTGTACGCGCGCATTGGTTTTGTGTCTGTACATTTCACAAGAACCGATATCCTTATGATACATTTGCTTTATTGCAATTTAAATTGCATTTATACTAAAATACATTGCATATCTTACATTTATTGTGCTATAATATTTGTAGGATTGTATAAATATAACAAATCAGAACAGGAGTTTTTATGAAATATAGCCAAATGAAACGTTTTTTAATGGAACATAAGGATTCGATGAAGCCTCCGTATATTTCCACGCTCGATGGCATCCTGACTGCCGGTGGGGAATTGATCGGATACCAGGAACTGGAAATGGACAGCCCCTATCTGGATGTGCATGAGGATACCAGTTACACGAAAGACTATGTAACCCTCCACAGCCACGAGTTTTACGAACTTCTTTTCTGCCGCAGTGGAAACTTGCAATATCTCATTGGAAACACCCGTTACCAGATCCGCAAAAATGATATCATCCTCGTTCCCCCCGGCACCAGCCACCGCCCTTTATTTTTAGAGCAGCTTCGGGAACCCTATCAGAGAACCGTACTCTGGATCAACAACGATTTTTTTGAGACCTGTAAGCAGAACTTCTTTGCGGATGCAGGCTCCTCCCAATATGCACCACAAAAGCAGCTCCCCTATGTCATCCGCCCGGAAGGAACACTCTTAAACCAGATCGACCAGCTTCTGGCTGCACTGTTGTACGAGGGTTCCACCATGCGTCTTGGAAGCGAGCTCTACCGCATGGGGCTTTTTCTGCAGTTGTTCTGTCTGTTTTACCGTATGAACGACCATCCGCAGTCAGACATCCCCAAACCGGAGAATACAGGCCTGTTAGACCAGATTCTCAACTACATTGAATTGCATTTATCCGAAGACCTCAGCCTCGCATCTATTTCAGCGCAGTTTATGGTAAGCCAGTCGACAGTAAGCCAGCTTTTTAAAAAGCAGCTTGACACCGGCTTTTACAAAATCGTTACCCAGCGGAGACTGATCGAATCTAAAAATCTGATCAATTCCGGCTTTCCATTGAAAGAAGTTGCCGAACAGTGCGGCTTTTGTGATTATTCTGTTTTTTACAAAGCGTTTGTGAAAGAATATGGCATCTCTCCACGCAGCTTCCGGACCCGTGAAAAAGAAACGCATGATTTTTACTGATGCGGATTCAGGTGTCAAAAGGTAACTTCAGATTTTTTGACTGGCAAATAATGCCCTTTTGATAACCAGAGATAAGCATACAAAAATCCGCGGCATATGCCACGGACTTTTCCATAATACAAGGGACTGCCATACGGCAGTCCCTAATTATGCATATTTTATACTTATTTATTTCCATCCAGCTTATCGAGCATATCCCACACGCCGAGCATATACATAATACCCAGTGCGCGGTCGTATAAGCCATACCCCGGACGAACATTGCCCGGCTTTTCACCCCAGAGGTGGCGTCCATGATCCGGACGGATATAACCCTCAAATCCGCAGTCATGGTATGCTTTTAAAATGTCAAGGATTCCGGTATCCCCATCACAGTCACGATGAGAAGCCTCCGAAAAATCTCCATTCGGAAAATGTTTTACATTGCGGATGTGCGCAAATGCAATGCGGTCACAATGCTTGCGGACAATATCTGCCACATTGTTTCTCGGGTCGGCATTCAAAGACCCTGAGCACAGTGTCAGACAGTTGTACGGGCTGTCAACCATCTTTAAGAAACGGTCAATATTTTCTTCACAGGTCAGAAGACGCGGAAGTCCGAAAATATCCCATGGCGGATCATCCATGTGGATTGCCATTTTGATATCGCATTCTTTACAGGTCGGCATAAGCGCCTCAAGAAAATATTTTAAGTTTTCCCACAATACTTCTTTTGTCACCGGCTTGTAAGCTGCAAAGAGCTCGTCCAGTTTCTCCATACGTTCCGGCTCCCAGCCTGGAAATGTCATTCCATGTAAATTATTTAAAATATAGTCTGCCATTTCCTTCGGATCATCATGGATCTTGCCTGCTTCATAATAAAGTGCTGTCGAACCATCTCCTACCGGATGAAATAAATCCGTGCGCGTCCAGTCAAAGATCGGCATAAAATTATAGCAGATAACCTTGACACCGAATTTGGAAAGGTTCTTAATTGTCTGGATGTAGTTTTCAATATACTGGTCACGGCTCGGAAGTCCGATCTTGATATCATCATGTACATTGACAGATTCCACAACGTCCATATTAAAACCATATGGCTCAAGCTGTTTCTGCACTTCTGCAATCTCTTCTACCGTCCACACTTCTCCCGGCAGTTTATGATGCAGTGCCCACACGATGCTCGTCACACCCGGAATCTGTTTGATATCAGCAAGGCTGATCTTGTCATTGTCCTCGCCGTACCAGCGGAAACCCATCTGCATTGGCATATCTTTTTCCCCCTTAATCTTGATAATTGCATTATAGCATGTACATTTTTTTACTGGCAATTCAAGTTAATTGCTGTTTTTATTGCAAATCTTGCGATTCCGTTACTTTTGGCATTTTTCGAATCGTCCGGAATACCCCTGTGTATTTCTGCTGTTCCACCATGCGGTCTGAAAACATACTCTACCGCATGGGGCTTTTTCTGCAGCTGTTCTATCTGCTTTAACGAATGAATGATCCGTTGAATTGCATTTAGCAGAAGGCTTCAATCTATACGTTTTATCTTGCCAGCAGTCCTCTCGCAAAATAATCTGCCATCGCAAGCGCCTGCTGTTCCACATCGCGGAATACATCAATGCTCTGTTCGTATTCCCCATTGACCTGATGCTCAATCTCCTCCCTGGTCAGATCCAGATGATTCAAAAGCATGTTTCTTGTTTCCCTGCTCTCAAAATATGGATTATGATTTGCAAAAAGAGCTGCCATCTGATTGGCATTGCGGTACCACTCCTGCACCAGCGCATCATAATCAGTCATATTTTTTGCTTTCAGCGCCTGAATGATCTGCCCGCTGATTTCAATATGCTCCGTCAGAAGATTGCGGAGCTGTCTGGTCGTTGCGATCGGAAGATACCTTGCAAATACATCCGTGATCTCGTCTGCGGTCTCAAGCAGCCGTTCTTCCACCGCCTGCTGGTCCGCATTGTCTGCAACTGCACTCATCAGGTACATTCTGGTCCAGTAAACATGATTTAACCATGCAAGGCGCATATCCTCGTTGAGACGGAGGATGGAATCCTCACGCTCGGATTCGGTCTCGTTGCTGCCTCCGGCATTTCCTGTTCCTCCTCCCATGTTTCCGCCCATGCTGCCTGTGCCGCCGCTCATATTCCCGCTTCCGGTGTTTCCTGTTCCGCTTCCAGCGTTTCCTGTTCCTCCGCCCGTGTTTCCGCCTCCCGGATTCTGCGGCGGCACATATCCCTCTCCCGGGCAGATAAATAGCTGCATCCCGATCTGGAGATTATATGGATTGACTCCCGGATTTCCAAGGATCAGTTCCGTCACTGTCGTGTGATACTGTCTCGATAATTTATACAGGGAATCGCCTGCCTGTATCGTATGCACAATTTTGTTCTGACAATACATATCTTTATTTCCAACCATAACTTTTTCATATTATGATATGAAATACAAAAAAAAATGTGAAATACCATTTCTGAGATTTCACATTTCGCATTATTTTTCTACCAGGATTCGGGTGGCAAATATAGTTTTCAGTTTTTGACTGCTAAATTGCACATCTGTCATGGCTACCCCCATATTTACAACAGCGTCGCAAATATCGGTGCAGCGATTACCGTCAGAATACCTGCCACTGCAATGGAAAGGCTGCTCATGGCACCTTCGATCTCTCCAAGTTCCAATGCCTTTGCTGTTCCAAGTGCATGTGAGGATGATCCGATCGCAATTCCCTTTGCCACCGGCTCTTCAATTTTGAAAACACGGCAGATCGTTTCCGCTAACACATTTCCGATGATACCGGTGATAATGATGACCGCAACCGTGATTGTGACATAACCGCCAAGTTCCTCCGAGATTCCCATTCCGATCGCCGTTGTGATCGACTTCGGGAGAAGCGTGACATACTGTGCATGGTCAAAGTGGAATAACAGCGACAAGACCAGAACACAGATCACACTCGTCAGAACACCGGAAATCAATCCTGCAAAAATCGCCGCAACATTCTGTTTCAGCAGTTCGAACTGCTCATAAAGCGGGATCGCTAAACAAACCGTTGCCGGAGTCAGAAGGTAACTTAAGTATTTTGCGCCCTCATTATAACTCTCATATGGAATATGGAACGCAACCAGAAAAACGATCACGGCAACGATCGAGATCAGAAGTGGATTGAATACTGCCAGTTTTAATTTTTTCTTCAAAAATACACCCAGCTCATATGCCAAAATGCTGATCGCAACACCAAAAAATACGGAATCACATAAAAACTCTTTCATTGCTGCTCTCCTTTCCTTTTCCCTCTGCGCATCACAAATTGTGTCACATGACCGGACACGATCATAACCACGATCGTTGATACCACCATGATCATCACGATCTGCACACAGATCGGGCGTAGTGCATCCCATGCATCAATGAGTCCTGCACCGGCCGGAATAAACATTAACGGCATGATTTCGATCATGAACTTTCCGGCATCTTTGACTGCTGCAAGTGGAAGGAGTCTTGTTTCCAGTGCAATAAATAAGAGAACCAGCCCATAAATACTTGCCGGTACCGGAAACGGGAGCACATATTTTAACAGCTCTCCCAGAAATGAAAACAACAGAATGATCATAAATTGTCTCAAGTACTTCATAAAATATCCTTTTCTTCAGAGGCTTCTCTGAAATTTCAATTTTCAGCCGGATATAATCATAGCACTTTTTGTTAGAATATCAACCTTTTCCGTTACTAATTATCCACTTGTATTTTTTAAAAAACATCAGATTTGTTTTCCAGTTTATGACGTGCCGGATTTTCTAAAACTTCCCCGGACGCGTCAAAGCAGGAACCGTGACAGGGACACTCAAAAGTCTGTTCTTTTGCATTCCAGTGCAGAACACACCCCATATGGGTGCACCTGTTTTTTACATGCGGTTTTAAAATTCCCTTCATCGCCTCCCACATATTAATTGCAAGCTGTGGCTTTAAAATACCTCGCGACGGATTAAAAATGGCTGCAAATTCATTTTCCCTTCCCTGCACAAGATCCGAAAGAACAATTGCTGAGATCATTGCGCCCGTCATCCCCCATTTTCCAAATCCGCCCGCCACAAAAAGATCCGGTGTCGATGAGGAATAATTGCCGATATAAGGCAGTCCGTCTAACGTCATACAGTCCTGCGCCGCCCACTGCCCGGTAATTTCTGCTTCCGGAAAATAGAGTTTTGCCTGTTCCCTTAATTTTTCAAATCCATCCGGCTCTTTTCCGGTGCGGTGGGTGATTCCGCCTAACAGCAATGTATCCTCGTAACCGCGCAGGGAAAGTCCGCCCTTTTTTGCCTCCAGATAAATGCCATCCGGTATTTCCGTATTTTTTAAGGAAAGCACATAGGAACGCTCCTGGTACAGTTTCACAAAATAGCTGCCGCGCCGGTTGATAAACGGGAAATGTGTCGCCACGATCACTTTTTCCGCCGCCACCGACCCGTGATCCGTCAACGCAAAATATTCCGTCATTTCCCGCACGGGGGAATGTTCATAGATGTTCAGATTTTTTGCAATGGCTGCCACAAATTTTAACGGATGAACCTGCGCCTGATTCGGAAAACGGACTGCCCCCGCAGTTTCAAACGGCAGATCCACCTGCTCTACATATTCTGCCGGAAATCCAAGCTGCATGACTGCCGCCGCTTCCCGTTTCAGTTTTTCCGCATCCATACGGTCAAACACATACGAATCGACTTCCTTCATATCACAGTCGATGAGCCACCCCAGGTCTTTGTAGCGCTTTAATGCAAGTTCATTGGCGCGAAGATAACCGTCTGCGATCTCTCTTCCCGCCCTGCTGATCAGACTGTCATAAATCAGCCCGTGCTGTGATGTGATCTTTGCTGTCGTATTTCCGGTCACGCCGCTGCAGATGGTATCTGCCTCTAACAGACAGTAATCCACCCCTGACCGCTGCAAAAAATAGGCGCACAGAATGCCCGCCATCCCCCCGCCAATGATCAGTACTTTCGTTCGGATATCTTTTGTCAATGTATGAAACTCCGGCAGTTCTGCCGTCTTTTTCCAGATTGATTCCATGATTTCTCCTGACTTTTTTAGTCAGTATGCGTCACAATATTAAATTTTATTCAGGCAGAATGGATTGAAGCTGTGTCCTGCGCTCCTCCCATTCCTCATAGAAGTCACGCCCGCTCTCATATGGACGGAAAAAGAAAATCTGTAAAAACATCATGCAGACCGTTTTCTTTTCATCCTCAGTATTCAGCCGGCTTAAATATTCCTGCATATTCTTTTTTAAGCTGTGCCACTCTGCCAAAAACTGCTGATATCGTTTTAACTGCGGCGTATCTAACCATTTTTCCACTTTGATTTTCGTTTTGCCGCGTTCACAGGCACCACTCTGTAGAAAATAGGAAACACCCTGCTCCTCATAAATTCTTCCCAGAGGAAATAGTCTGCAGATGCCTGGACGGTATGCATGGATACTGCACCTTCCCGCCTCATTTAAAAATACACAGGTATCCGTCTGTTCCTGCATTTTCAAATGCGGCACGATAAGCCCCTCTTCCACATGAAGTCCTACACAGGACTGCATCAGTTGTTCAAATCCCATCCCAAGCTCTGTCTCTAATCTTTTACAGTCATACGGATCGACTAAAACTGTATCTCCCATCTGTTCACAGCAGCTATGACAGCCCTCGCAGTCACTGCAGCCGACACGGACCATATCATGTACGCCGTATACTTTTCCATCTGAAATTTCATTGATATCCTGTAACATATATGATATTCCTCTCTTATATCCTCCGCCGGAGATACGCAGCCTGAAACGTGAAAAATTTAATTCAAAGTCCTGTTTTATAAATTTTGATCAAAGAACGCAAGCATGTTTTCACTCCACATTTTTGCAGAAGTATGATATCCAAGTCCGATTCCATGATCTCCGGTCGGATAAACCTCGCACAGATGCTTTACGCCTGCTTTTTCCAGTGCTTCATTCAAACGCATGGTATTGCTTGCAGGTACACAGCCATCGTCCGCATTGGCATAGGCATAAGTCATCGGATAATCCGACGTGATATGGAACTCAACCGATAATTTTTCACGAAGTCCCGGTTTCTCATTTGTATTATAAATATAACTTCCCTCGTGATATTCTGAAGTAAAGCTGATGACCGGATATAATAATCCTACTGCGTCCGGTCTGGCAGAAATTTTTCTATATTGTTCTACCATATCAGCTTTCTGGAATTTTGCAAGGTTTTCCAGTACATTTTCCTTTAATTCCTCATGGAGCAGCGCCTCACTCGCACAGAGATGACCGCCTGCGGATGCGCCCACGATCACGATCCGGTTCGGATCCACCTGATATTCCGCCGCATGTGCCCGCACATGCATAACCGCTCTTGCAAGATCCATCTGTGGCAGCGGATAGTAGTTCGGACGGATCCGGTAGCATAAAATAAATGCCTTATAGCCGCCATCGCGTTCCATGCGCTGTGCAGGCTGAAGTCCCTCATTATAGAAGGATACCATCTCATAGCCGCCGCCCGGACAGAGGATCACTGCCGGTTTTAAGCCTGATGTATTTCTTTTTTCCTTGGAAACCGCCACAGATTCATAAGGCGGGATGGAATCACTGCCAGCAGTATGCGCAAATGCCTCGTTGTCCACAGCCGGATCACCGGTAAACAGCCAGACACCTTCCTCCGTATTTAAATCTGCATCCGGGATCCCGTTTTTCCAGTGTGACATTTTATCGCCTGCCGATACATCATCATTTTCTCCCCACAGTGAAATGTACTTAAATTTCTTTGTCTCCGCCGTTTCTTTGATCAGGTTTGCACATTCTAAAAAGGCATCCGCTAAAAATGGTGCTCCCCACTCCATCGTTTCTTCCTTCTCAATCTGTGCCATCGTATGATCCCTGTGTTCCACCGGTACGCGTGCCATAAAACAGGTTGGAAACAGATTGCCGGCTGCACGTCCGACCGGCTCTGTATTTAAAATTTCGTTCATGGTGTTGTTTTTTGTAAACATGTGACTGCCTCTCTTTATACTGATTTTTTCAATGTATTGATTCCTGCTTCACATATGATAAGGTGAGATCTGTCTTTATCAAAACACTGACTATTACGAAAAAAAATCTGATGATACTTTTAATATACATCAGATTTTTCGTGCTGGGTACTAGAAAAACTATATTATTTTTGCATGGAGAATTTGTCTAAGCCAGGCTCTTACAGATTGTGTCCATATTGTAGTCCGGGACAGATTTTTGTTTCATTTAATTATTACGTATTTTCAGATACTCCAACCAGCTTTTTCATTTCGCCATTACTGATTCCAACCTCAAGAATGTTCATCTCCACTGCCTCCCATTCTTCTGATTCTTTTACCTCTGATACAATCCTGTCAAGCTCTATAAGCCGTTCATCCTTTACCTTAATTTCTGGATTATCTAATCGTGTATCTTTCATATATTGTAACAAACTTATCAACTCTTTGGAACCATTTTTACTTGCCATATTTAAGAAAATTTTTGTTGTACCATCCTCAAGATGTAATTCTGTTATTTCTTCACATCATCATGCATATTATTTTCCATTTCCATATTGATCTGCCTATTATCAACGGTTTTCCCCCACACATCCAAACGTATCGCCCTTTTTTCGTAACGATTTAAAATAACCTGCTCTACTTTAACCTCCTCCATCTTAATATCCGGTTCATCTAAAATAATACTTAATGTATTTTCATAAGCCTTTCTATTTTTCATTACAGTCCATTTGATAACCATATTGATTTACTTTTGAATTGTATTTTTGACTATTAAGAACTATATTCATAATATACTACATCAAAAAACACATCTCAATCATTTTATTATGAAAAATTTATAAACCACTACCACAAAAAAATACCGGATAAAGACGCAGTTCCAAAACTTTCTGCGTTCTTTATCCGATATCTATCATTCTGCTATGTTTTCCATCGACTTATCTATAAAGCCTAAAAACTTTCTGTCTCAATTAATCCTCAAACGGAATAACTGCTCCATCATAAGTATCGTTGATGAATTTCTTGATGTCATCAGATTTTAATACTTTTACAAGTGCCTGGATGCCAGGGTTGTTCTCGTTTCCTTCTTTTACAGCGATGACATTTACATATGTTTTTGCTGCCTCAGAATCAGATGTCTCGTATGCTAAGGAATCCTGTGCTACAGAGTAACCTGCCTGTAATGCGTAGTTACCGTTTAATACAACGAATGCAACTTCCGGTGCCACTCTTGCTACCTGTTCTGCTGCGAGCTCTTCGATCTTTACGTTGTGCGGGTTCTCAGCGATATCGTTGACAGTTGCCTCTAATCCGGCGCCGTCTTTTAAAGTGATGATGCCGTTGTCCTGTAACAGTAATAATGCTCTTGCTTCGTTTGTGGTATCGTTTGGTACTGCAATCGTATCGCCGTCTGCTAACTCAGAGAGATCTTTCTTTGTTCCCGGATAGATTCCGAATGGCTCATAGTGAATGCCGCCTGCATTGACAAGGTGTGTACCTTTCTCTGCGTTGAAGTTCTCTAAGTAAGGAATGTGCTGGAAGTAGTTTGCGTCGAACTCGCCGCTCTCTACTACCTCGTTTGGAAGTACGTAATCATCAAAAATTGTGATCTCTAAGTCCCATCCCTGATCTGCAAGGATCTTCTTTGCTTCCTCTAAGATCTCTGCATGTGGTGTTGCAGAAGCTGCTACGGTAATTGTGCCGCCCTCTGTTGTCTGTGTGTCAGCTACGCTCTCGGCTGCTTCACTTTCTGCTGCAGTGGTGTCTGCAACTGCTGCATCATTTGTTTCTGCTGCTGCGTTATTATCTGCAGCTGCATTGCCTGCTGTGTTGCTGCTGCCGCATCCTGCGAATGCAGATACTGCTAAAACGCCTGCTAAGATTGTGGTAAGTACTCTTTTTTTCATAATATGAATCCTCCTTGTTTTGCGGAGCAAAATGTCTGCTATGCATGCTATGCTCAATAGCTTGCATAGCATGTGCCTCTTGCATGGAGCAATGCCCAACACATTGGGCAGGATTTTACTCCTTGTTTATACAAATGTTAAAAAACATTGTTTACGTTTATTTTCTGCGATCTAAATTGCTCGCAAGCTTCATGCCGATCGTCTGGAATATCTGGAATAAAATTACCAGTAAAATAACCGTTACGATCATGATATCGGTCTGCCATCTGGTATAACCATAGCGGATTGCGATATCTCCAAGTCCACCGCCGCCGACGGTTCCCGCCATTGCGGAATATCCTAAAATTGTTCCAAGTGAAATGGTTGCCCCTACGATCAGGGATGTACGCGCTTCCACTAACATGACTTTTGTTACAATGGTAAAATTGGATGCTCCCATGGAACGCGCTGCCTCAATGACACCTGCGTCCACTTCCTTTAAGGAAGACTCCACCATTCGTGCAATATATGGTGCCGCTGCTATGACAAGCGGTACGATCGTCGCTGTCGGACCATAGCTTCTTCCGATCAGAAATCTCGTAAACGGAATCAGCACGATCAGTAAAATCAAAAACGGTACGCTTCGGATCAGGTTTGCGATCACGTCTAATACCTTGTAAACTGCTGCATTCGGATGAATTCCATCTTTGTCAGTGACCGTTAAAAGAATTCCCATCGGAAGTCCGATCACATAACCGATCAGTGTCGATGTCAATGTCATATAAAGTGTGTCCTTGATGCCCTCTAACAGCATCATGATAATCTGCTCATTCCACATCTTCGGTCACCTCCTCAACTGCGAGTCCTTTTTCTTTTAAATATTCCTCAATATCCACCTGTAAATGTCTATCCTCCGGAAGTCCTAAAATCATTTCTCCCTTGGCTACACCGCCGACATTCTTGGTGTCTGCCCTTAAAATATTGACCGGTGTTTTAAACTGTAAGATCATGTTTGCAATGACCGGCTCAAATGCGGAATTTTCAGAAAAGACGATTCGGATCTTTTTATCTCCCTGCATGCGCTCCTGAACTGCATTTGCCAATGGTGCATTGTTATTCCCCGGCTGATCCCTTAAGATCAGTTCCTTTGCAGCTTTGGATTTCGGATGGGAAAAGATATCCTCCACAAGTCCGTCTTCCACTAACACACCATGTTCAATGATCGCCACATGGCTGCAGATCTCACGGATCACTGACATCTGATGTGTAATGATCACGATCGTGATGCCAAGTTTTTCATTGATCTCTTTTAGCAGCGATAGGATCGAAGCGGTTGTCTGTGGATCTAATGCGCTGGTCGCCTCATCGCAAAGTAAAATCTTCGGATCGGAAGCAAGTGCTCTTGCGATCGCAACTCTCTGTCTCTGTCCTCCGGAAAGCTGTGCCGGATACGCCTTTTCTTTTTCGGAAAGGCCAACCGTTTTTAACAGTTCTCTCGCTCTTTCTCTCGCCTCTTTCTTTTTCTTTCCCTGAATCTGCATCGGGAAACATACATTGTCAAGTACACTCTTTTGCATCAGAAGGTTAAAATTCTGAAAGATCATCGCAATATCGCTGCGCTGCCCTCTTAATTCCTTCTCTGTCAATGCTCCTAATTCCTGACCCTCGATCAGCACCTGACCTTCTGTCGGTTTCTCTAAGAAATTTAAGCATCGTACCAGTGTACTTTTTCCAGCTCCCGACATACCGATGATTCCGTAGATATCGCCCTGCTCCACCGTCAGATTGATATCACTTAATGCCTCAACGGTCACTCCCTTTTGTTCAAACTTTTTATAGAGATGTCTGACCTCAATTGCTGCCATACATGTTCTCCTTTCTTCCTGCCCTATGTGAGCACCTGTCTGCACTCCGCGCTCCATATTAACACAAATTTTATTTTAAGGCAAAAAAACAGATGCTCCCTCGCGGAAACATCTGTTTTACATTTTCTATCAACGCATAAAATCAGATATCTTTCCGCACACGAAATCGTCCCATACAGCACATACACATCATGCCGCACATGGATCCTGTCATCATCATTTTGTCTGCTGTTGTATAGGTCTTAATTTCTGTACGCATATCTGATCTCTCCTTTCTCCTACTGCTCTGTCTTGATTTGATAGTCCTTATTATAACAGGTAGTTACAGAAAGTGTTAATATTGGAAACCTTGAGTTGGTTATAGGTTTCACCTATAACTGATTACATCACATTTTCCCTGTATTTTTTTAATTCTTCGATATAGATCTCCCCGATATGGCTGACTTTTGCCCCTTTCCGCTTCACATAGCCAATGCGCATTTTCTCCGTTTCCTTTAACGGGATTGCCATATAGTCACTGCCGTTTAGTTCCTCACAGATAATTCCGGAACAGAGCGTATAGGCATTTAATCCAATCATCAGATTCAGAAGCGTGGCACGGTCATTTGCCTTGATGAGTCTTTTATAATCATAAGTACTCTTCATTTCCTCCGCCAGATAAAGCGAATGGTGTTCGCCCTGATCAAAAGAAAGACATGGATACGCATCGAGTTCTTCCATCGAGATCACTTCCTGTTTTGCCAGCGGATGCCCGGACCAGAGATAGACATAGGTGTCGCAGGAAAACAGTTCAATAAATTCCAATCCGTGTTCTCTGATGATCTTATTCATGACTTTCTCATTGAAATCATTCAGATATAAAACCCCGATCTCACTCCGGAAATTTTTTACATTTTCAAGTACATCATAAGTGGTCGTCTCATGGACTGCAAATTCATACTGTTCCATTCCGGCCTGTTTTACCGTCTCCACAAATGCCTTGACTGCAAATGTATAGTGCTGCATGGATACGCTGAACTTTTCTTTGACCTGCTTGTCGATATAGCGGGAAGTGAGCAGTGTAAACTGCTCCGTGACCTGTCTTGCATATCCTAAAAACTCTTCCCCCTCCGGTGTCACCAGGATTCCCCGGTTAGAACGCACAAACAGATCAAACCCGATCTCCGTTTCAAGTTCCCGGATCGTCTCTGAGAGACTCGGCTGGGAAAGAAATAGTGTCTTTGCCGCCTCATTCATCGATCCGCAGTCCGCGATCGTCAATGCGTATTTTAACTGCTGCAGTGTCATCTGATCCTCCCTTTAACCTTCCACATCCCCGGTCTGTTTTAAATATCTCTTCTTGCTCGAAAAACCTCTTCCCGACACTTCACTGACTTTATTGATAATCACAAAGGCATCCGGGTCTACTTCATGGATCAGTTTTTCCGTTTTGGCAAGCTCACGCATGGATACCACCGTCAAAAGCATCATCGTGTTATTTCTTAAGAACCCTGTCTCACTGTTTAACAGTGTCACACCGCGGTCAATATCTTTTAATACCACTGTGCGGATCTCATCAATATGGCTGCTGACGACCTTGATCTGCATTTTCGTAGTTCCAAGCATCAGACATTTATCCAGCACTGCGCTGTATACGATCACAAGCAGAATGCCATAGAGTACCTGTTCACCTGTGCTGTGAAATACCTGAAGGAGTAAGATCAGCATATCAAATACATAGATGGAACTTGACACCGGAATCTTAAAATACTTATTTAAGATCAGCGGCGGAATATCCATGCCGCCCGTGGAAGCCCCCATCCGGATGACAAGTCCGATCGCTGCCCCGATACAAATACCGCCAAAAACAGTACACAAGATCAGGTCATCGGTAATCCGGTAACCCCCAAGCAGCCTTGTGATCAGTTCGAGTGCAATCGGGTAGCTGAATGTGCTGACAATCGTATTTGCCGCAAACTTCCACCCGAATGCAAAAAATCCGATCAGAAACATAATGGTATTAAATACAAATACAAACACGGTGACCGGCGTGTGGAAAACATCATTGACAAACAGTGCGATACCGGTCGTTCCACCGGTGATCAGCCCGCTTGGCAGAATAAACATTGCAATTCCAAATGCATAAATGCAGTTTCCAAATATCACAACCAATGTTTCCACAATTCTTTTTAAAATCTGTCGCATAAAACTCTCCATTCCTGCATGTGAAAAATCTTATTCTTCACACGGATGTCTCTCCGTAGTTATTCTTCGTCATCCTCATCCATGACATCTTCTTCATATTCGTCATACGCTCTCTGATGTCTCTTTTTGCTGCGGTTTTGATCCTGATGCGCCACATCCCGAATCAGACTTACGATTCCTTTATAAATCTCCCGGATGACCGCAAAAATAAAAAACATCACGATAAACCCGACTACTCCAAATACGATATCTGCAAATTCCATATTGCCGGTATTCGTCACCTTCTGTCCGATCTCAATCGCAAATGTGATCACGATGATCAGTGTAAAAACATAAATCCATGCGATCACCATCACATGATCGTGTTTTGCGAGCCATTTAAAAACAGGATACACCACAAAAATAAACATCATTCCCAAAATTCCAATGACTAAAAAATGCAATTCCTTATCACTGAAATTGTATTCGTATGCATCATTGAACCGGAGCAGATAACTATGTATCTTCGCGAGCAGTTCCACAATGCCATAAAGTAATTCTTTCATAAACCTCATCCTTTCTACCGGGAATTATCGTAATATATCTTTTTTAATTTGTAAAGAAAGAAACCTTTAATTTCCCATAAATCAAAAAATACCCGGGGTCTTGCGACTCCGGGCATCTCTCATCTACTTTGTAACCTGTGATCAATATACATGTTTCTTTGACTTATGCGCTTCTCTTGCCTCTTCTACTGCGGCATGATCTGCAATATTGATCTTGGCTGCTGCCTTTTTCTTTTTTAATGGATGTTTTGGATTCTTATCTGACATACTATACGCTTCCTTTCTGCATATCATCTTTCATCCTTTTACTTTATTTCCTTGCTTCGGTTACGTTATAGCACTATAAATCAGCAAAGTCAAGTATTATCCATCTGTTTTTTTGTTATTTTATGATTTCTTTTAAATTTTCAGAATATTTTTATAATTTATAATCTGAACCTAATGCAGTGTAATATACACGAAATCCATGCCTTTTCTTCTCCACATAGTCCATCCGGATCAGCAGATTGATAAATTCCTGTATCAGACCTTTTTCCCAGCGTCTGTTATACACTTCATTCACTGCTTCCGTTAACTCAGCAGTACACATCTCTTCATTTCTGTCCCACAGAATATTTAAGATCATATTGGCTGTGTCCGGAAGATTGTCTAAAAATACACTTTCCATCTCCATCACTCTGCTCCTCATCTTTCGTAATGCTCCGGTACTTATTCAAACCGTGACTTTCTGCCCATGAGTTTAGCATAGATTTGATGGCATTAAAATAGATATGTCCGATATTCTCGGAAACACGTCCTTTTCACATTTATATTCTTAATATGGCGGATTTTCCCAGGTTTATGCGTCAATTCCAAGTTCCGCCGGAAGGAAACGCGGACAGACATTCTCGGATGACGTGATCACGGACGCCGCCAGACGTGTTCCAATCTCCACCGCTTCCTCTAAGGTTTTTCCGTATGTCAGACCACTTGCCACACCTGCGCAAAACGCATCGCCTGCTCCTGTCGTATCTTTTACCTGTACTTTTTTTGCCGGGCAGATGCCGTATGTGCCTTCCCGGTCTGCATAGACCGCACCTTTGCCTCCCATCGTCACAACCATGGACGGAATATTGGCACGTTTTACACAGCCTGCAAGAATTTCTGCGAGTGCTTCCGGTGTCTTTTCGCTGTAATCATCCGAAAAGAACATCCCTGCCTCTAACTGGTTACAGATAAAACAGTCAAATTTCCGCAGGAAATCTCTTCTCTCTGCCGCAATACTCATATTGCTGACAACCCCGTAAAGCGGTTTTTTAAACTTTTCACACAGACTTACCACTTTTTTTACGATCTCTTTATCCATATCCACTTCGATCACGACAGAATCAGCATTTTCAAAAATCTCATCCCCGGATTCTTCCAACACATCAAGAATCGGCATCAGATTCGGTCTCTGTGAAATTGAACCGGCAACATCTCCACGATGGTCAAATACGGCAAGCCAGGTTCCCATTCCATTTGGAATCGTTAACATGTATTCTGTATTTACTTTATGATTCTGCAGTTTGTGAATGACATCACTTCCAAGTGCCGAATCATCCACAATTCCCAAAAATGTAGGGCGCAGTTCGATATTCGCGATATCTTCTACAACGTTACGGCTGACACCTCCATGGATATATTCGATTCTTCCAGCATTTCTCCCATCCGGGATATAAATATCTTCCGGAAACCCCTTGATATCCACAAATACTGCACCAATTACTACAATTCCATTTTTATTTACTGCCATATATTTCAATTACCTTTCTATCGTTTTCTGATATGGATCTCCGGGATCGCCACACTGTCATAAGTAATTCCCGGCTTTTTTTCATCTTCATCTGCCGCATCCTCCGGTTCATGTGTATGGATCTCCGGAACCGCAAGATTATCATAAGTCAGATTGTATTCGTGACCTTTCTCTCGTTTCTTTCTGAATTTAAACATACTTACTCCGCTTCTTCTATTATAATATATTGATGAAAAATGTAATAACCAGACTGTTGATAAAATCTGCAAACAGACTTCCGATCAGAGGAATGATCAGATACGCCTTTACGGACGGAGCATATTTTTCACACAGCACCTGCATGTTTGCCATGGCGTTCGGTGTCGCGCCCATTCCAAATCCACAGGTTCCGGCTGCAAGCACCGCTGCGTCATAATCTTTTCCCATCACATAAAATACCACAAACCTTGCAAATACACAGATCAAAACTGCCTGTACTGCCAACAGTATGATAAGCGGCAGTGCAAGCGACGCAAGCTGCCACAGTTTTAACGTGATCATTGCCATTCCAAGGAACAATGACAGCGAAATACCACCGATATCATTGATCTCTCCCATATGGATCACAAACTTGCCGGAATACTCTCCGATATTACGAAACAGTGCCGCTGCGATCATTGCGCCGATATAGATTGGGAACGTCATTCCTGTTTTCGTCAGAAGCCAGGAAAAAACGGTGCCCAGTCCGATTGCCAGAATCAGCTGGAACACTGCAGATGCATACATATTCGTATGACGCTCATGTTTCTTTTCATCTTCCACCAGAAGACTGTCATCTTCCGGCACAACCGTATCGAGCAGATTTTTCTTTTCGATCAGTTTCCTGCCAAGCGGTCCGCCAACCAGACTTCCCGCGATCAGTCCAAATGTTGCCGCCGCGGTACAAATCGTCGTTGCACCTTCCACATTCAGATCCTCCAGAACCGGGCCAAACGCGCCCGCAGTTCCGTGTCCGCCCACCATCGGGATCGAACCGGTACACATACCGATCAGCGCATCAATGCCAAGCAGATGGGATGTTCCGATTGCAAGCAGATTCTGTAAAACGATCAGGAGAATGACCAACCCTAAAAATATCGCCAGCGACTTTCCACCACTCTTTAACACCTTCAGATTTGCCTGAAATCCTACTGATGTAAAAAAGAATACCATACACACTTCCCTTAAGGTATCATCAAAAGAGATCTCCATAAATCCACTGCTGTAACAGATACATGTGACGATTGCAAATAGCAGTCCCCCGACGACCGGCGCCGGAATACAGAATTTTTCCAGTACATGTATCTGTTGTTTTAGATAACTACCCAGCATCAGCACCAGCACCGAAGCTGCCAATGTCTGATACATATCCAACTGAACTTCCATATTTATCCTTTCGATTCTAATTCCCAAACCGGATCTTATTTTTCAAATCCGGTATTTACTCTGTCGGCACCTCGATACCGCACTCTGCATAATATGCCGCCGCACCCTTATGAAACGGGATTGTAATACCTCCAATCGCAGACTGCTCGTCCTCTTTTAATTCGATTGAGGCCGCATAGCGGATATCCTTTCCATGTAAAAATAAAAGTTCCGTCAGCTCTTTTACCGTATTCTCCGATAAACTGTCACCTGCCAGAAGCACCGCCTGTACAGACAGTGTTTTTACCTCTTCTGTCTGACCGGTATAAGTGCCTGCCGGAATCGTATATTCGGAATAAAACGGATATGCCGCCTTTAACCGGTTCCGGCATTTTACATCAATACTCAACAGACGGATTCCGCATTCCTTTGCCAGTTCCCCGATCACTGTAGTCTGTGTTCCCGCTGTACAAAAGAACGCATCGATCTCTCCATCTGCAAGTTTCGCTGCCGCCTCCGTGTAATCCAAATTGACGGTCTTTACCATATCACCGCTAATGCCCTGTGCCTGCAGAATCTGGTTAGCGTTTCTCTCTGTCCCGGATTCCTCTGCCCCGATACTGATTGTTTTTCCGAGAAGATCATCCAATGTCTCAATCTCTGAATCCGTGCGCACGACGATCTGGCATGCCTCCGGATAAAGCGCTGCAACCGCTTTATATCCCTGGTATGCTTTGTCCCGGAATTCCCCGGTTCCATGATAGGCTTCCTCCACCAGATCTGCCTGGGCAATCCCCAGTTCAATATATTTGCCCGAAAGAAGTCTGACATTTGCTGCAGATCCGGCAGTATTCCTTGTTTCAAGTTTATACGAAAAATCCTCTTTATTTGCAAGACTGACATATGCATTGGCAAAGGAATCGTACATTCCGCCGATTCCCGCAGCTCCAAACCGGATTGTTTTCCGGTTTGCGCCGCATCCTGCCAGCATTAAGATCATTGCCAATCCAAGAAAAATATACCGACTTTTTATCAATCTATGCCCCCTCCTTTTCGATTAACTTTTATCTGCATGTTATGCATCTGATCTCGCATATGCGTTTTTCATCTGACCGCTCAGCTCAAACAGCACCTTATCAAGTGTGTCTGCTGTCTCTTTCTTTAACATTCCTGCAACCGCACGGTTTGCCTCATGCCGGATCTCTTTTCTTTTTGCCGCATCCGTCTCTTTGGAAAGAAGTGCATCATAACGATTAATCAGCTCATGACCTTTCGCTAACACATGTTCCTTATATCTTTCAATATGGAATACCGAACTGCGGTAAGAGGCGTCTGCCATCGCCGCGATCATCCTGCCTGACCAGTAAAAATTGTCCGTGGAAACCTCACCTGTGGTGTTGCAGAGATAGTCCGGTGTCTCATCGATATCCGCGTAAAACGGAACCAGTACATTAAACGCATTGGATGCAAATGCGATCCACTCGATCACATTACAGTCATGTTCCATTCCCGGACGCATCTGGATCACAGCCAAAAAGTCATTGCGGTTGATTCCGATCGAACGGTATGCACCGCGCATATTTTTCTCCCCGTATGCCGCATACGGATCGTACGGCGTCCCCTGGAAGTGGGAGGACAGCACATATTTTACATCCTCCACCGTGATCTTCTTTTCCGGCACCATACACCACGGAATGTCGTCGGACTGCGGCGTATAGTCTGCATGTTCTCCATCCCAGACTTTCGTGTGCGGATTTAAGCAGCGCTCCATATACCACGCTCTCGGCGTATTGTATACATGGTCTGCGTCATCATGGCTGCCAAACGCATCTCTCGGATTTAAGCTGCCGTCCATTGAGAGATTCAGATGATTTTTCTCAATAAATTCTTTCAGATCCGAAGAACACATATATTCTTTCTGATCAGATAGCGCATCCTCAAGATCAAAGTGGTCAATGCCAAGCTGGTTTGGCATGACAACATATACATCATCCGGCACCCTTCTTGCAATCCAGTGATGTCCGCCGATCGTCTCAAGCCACCAGATCTCATCCTGATCCTGAAAAGCGATTCCGTTCATCTCATAGGTGCCGTACTGTTCTAACAGAGAACCAAGGCGTTTCACACCCTCTCTTGCACTGCGGATATACGGCAGAACGATACATACGATATCCTCCTCGCCGATCCCGCCAGGTACTTCTTCTTTTCCATCTTCCGCCGGCTGAATTTCAACTAACGGATCTGCTCCAAGCACACGCGGATTTGATGTGATCGTCTCCGTTGCTGTCATCGCAACATTTGCCTCATTGACACCTGCCGCTGCCCAGATTCCTTCTCCCTCCACGGCATTTGGCATCGCCGTATAGCGCATCGGATCATCCGGAAGTTCTATTGTCACATGGGAAATAACAGATTTATATGTTTTCGGCTGCTCATCCGGATGAACAACAACAAATTTTTTCGGTGTAAAATGTCCGGAACCGGAATCATCATTTCTTGCGATCATCGTAGAACCGTCATAAGATGCTTTTTTTCCAACAAGTATTGTAGTACACGCCATTTTTATTATCTCCTCTCAAGTGTTTTTTCTATTCTGCCTCGTCATAAAAAATTTTGTCTTTTTCTAACACTGTTCCGACACCATCCTTCACCTCAACAATGCAGACAGAACAGTTTTTCGGGATTCCCCCGCGCCAGATATCCTCTTTATCATCATAAAAATTTGCCAGAAGACAGCGTCCGGCTGCCCCGTGTGTCGATATGAAGATCGTAGCATTTTCATATGCCTTGTTCTGTACCAGCGACTGATAAAAATCTTCGGTCCGTTTTAAAACATCCTGAAAACTTTCCCCGCCCGGAGCCCTCATGCAGTGATATGGATCATGATAAAATTTATCAATAAAATCCGCAGGAAGGACTTTGCTGTCTCTCACACATTCTCCCTCCCAGTCGCCAAAAGAAAGTTCTATGATACGTCTGTCTGTAATCATAGGAAGATGTCTTCCCGCCATCACAAGCTCTGCCGTCTGTTTTGCGCGGATCAGGGGACTTGAAATGACAAGATCAAAATCTATGTCTTTCATGCCTTCACCGGTTAATTCTGCAAGACGGATGCCCGCATCATTTAACATGATATCGCGCTGTCCCTGCAGTTTTTTCTGTTTGTTCCACGATGTTTCACCGTGCCTGATTATGTATAATTTCATCTTTTTGCCTTTCTGTACTTTATCTCCGGGTAATAAACGAATTTTCTGCTCATTGCCTAACACATTATAGCATGAGATTTTTTCTTTTCCAAATCTTATCTATGATTTCAGATTACACCTGTCACTGACGTATTTTTTCCAAATCTGGATTCTTCACAGCCGATAAGCATTTTTTCCGCACAAAGTAATAGCAGATCACCTGCATCACGATCGTTGCCAGCCAGGATGCCGGATACGAGATAAACAGAAAATACAGGGATCTGTGAAGCGGGAAAAATACAAAGATCCATAAAATACGCATCCCGACCGTGCCGATTACAGACAATATCATGGGAACAGAGGAATACCCCATACCACGCAGTGCGCCTGGAAAAAGATCCATGATGCCGCACAGGAAATACGGCACGGTTGTGATGGAAAGTATTTCCAATCCACATGCAATCACATCCGGTTCTTTGGTATAGATCGTCAGTATCTGTGCCCCAAAGAAATATGCGCTGCATCCAAGCACAGCAGCAACACTCACAGACAAAATCAGACAATCCATCAGCACCCGGTCCATTCTCTTATATTTTCCCACACTAAAATTCTGACTCGTAAAACTCATACACGCCTGTGTGATGGAATTGACTGAAACATACAAAAAGCCAAGCAGGTTATTGGCTGCCGTATACCCCGCCATCGCCGTCGCACCAAAAGAGTTGACGGACGACTGTAACAGTGCGTTCGAAAAGTTGATCACTGTACTCTGAATTCCTGCCGGAATCCCAACCTGAAAAATCTGTTTCAGATAAGCACCATTGATGGACAGCTTTGAAAAATGAAGCTGGTAACTGCCCTGCGTCCTGCAAAGGCAGCGCAAAACAAGGATACAGGACACACACTGGGAAATGATCGTTGCGATTGCAACCCCGGCAACATCCAGATGGAATCCAATCACCAGGATCAGGTTTAATCCCGCATTGATACAGCCTGAAATGATAAGGAAGAAAAGCGGTCTTTTGGTGTCCCCGACGGCACGGAGTATCGCTGCACCGTAATTATAGAGCATAAAAAATGGCATCCCCATAAAATAGATCCGCATATATAAGGTCGACTGACTGATCACGTCATCCGGTGTGCCCATCAGTTCCAATGCCCCCTTCGCAAACAATACACCAACAAATGCCATCACAACACCGCTGATCAGTGCTAACGTGATCGCAGTATGTACGGTCTGTGACATTTCTTCCTCCCGTCCTGCGGCATAAAATCTTGCCGCAAGCACATTCGCTCCAAGTGAAATTCCGATAAACAAATTCACAAATACATTGATCAGTGCCGTTGTCGAACCGACCGCTGCAAGCGCCTGACTGCCGCTGAATCGTCCCACGACGATGATGTCGACTGCATTAAACATTAATTGTAAAATTCCCGAAAGCATCAGAGGGAATGCAAAGGAAATTAATTTATCCATGATAGTGCCGTTACACATATCGATTTCATATTTATTATTTTTCAATGAGAGGACTCCTTTCCTGATTTCTTACTATCTGTATTTTATTATGCGTATCTTGTTATGCATAAATTTGTATTGAGTATTTTACATTGCGTATCTTACTGCCTTTTTGGGGCTTCGTCAATAAATTTTGTTTGGTTATCAAAAGGGGGATCTAGAACGTAATGGAGCAGCCTGCTGGTGAAAGCAGACTGCCCCATCTTCAGAAAACATGTAAAAATTTTATTATCGTGAATGATTTACGACCCGGACGGGATGCGCACGATATAATGCTCTCCCTCCCGTTTCACCAGTGTTAAGACCGGAATATGTTTTTTGCGAAGCTGATGCACGACCGGATAGGTCAAAAAAAACTCGCCTTCCACATAAACAGCTTCCGGTTTTTCTTTTAAAATCTGTTTCACCTGGTCTTTGATCCGGCTCTTCCACTGCTGCTTTTCCATGATAACTTCTCCGTAAATTCCCTGCACCTCAAGTTCCGGGACATCCGGCAGCGCGCAGTGTGAAATGCGCGCATGCTCCATTCCTGGCAGCTGCTGTAAGAGTTCATCCGCTTCTTTTCCACCGCCAAAATTTACGATCACCGGCTCCTCCTTAAAGCAGGACAAACTGATCTTACATGCCGCCACGGCATCTTCTAATGTGCCAGCCGTCATCAGAAAACCTCCCTTGTGGCAGAAGCCTGCACTGAAAAGTCCTGTCGCCTGCACCAGCTCCTCATTTTCTAATCCAAGCCATTTTTCCGGGAATCTGCACTTGTAATTCATGGAGTATTCTCTTTTCTGTGGCTGGATACAGTAACCGCCGCGGTTGGATGGGAAAATCACAAATGCGATATCGGTTTCTGAGAGCCTTTTCTGACACGGGATAAATTCCGGCAGAACCAGTATTTTCGCCTCATCTTCCGGTTTTTCTCCTGCCTCAAGTGCCTTCTGCTGTGCCTCTAAAACTTCCTCGATCCGTTTATCTGCCCGCTCATTTCCAAGATAGCGTTCAAATTTATTTTCCAAAATCATTCCGGCTACACCGACTGCCCGGAAAAATGCGTCATCACTGCTGCCCGCTGCATCCCAGGTCGGATTGAAATTTCCGATCAGTGTTGCGAGTTCATTTTTCTCCCCGGTATTGTCATTGTTATCCAGCGGCTGCACGAATGCCTCATCAAACGTCTGCGCGAGTTCCTCTCCTAAGATTCCGGCTCCAAGCTGCTCCCAGAGCAGTCCAAATGCCGCATACGGCACTCCGTTTTCACGGATCCTGCTGTCTTTCTGATGATGGTCATACTCTCCGCGTCCGATATCAAATACGATCCCGTCATAGCCTTCGGGAACTTTGCTGCCACGCGTGATCGTGATTTCCGGATTTAAGTAGAGCAGCAACGCTGAGGAAAAAACGTCATCCGCGTGAAACTTACCGCTGTGGGTAAATGCTTTTGCGTCTTTTTTGGTGATCTGTTGTAATAATGTGTGATTCATGATGATATCCTTTTACCTTTTTACATGATTACCTATTTTAAATTTTAAACTGACTGATGATCGTTTCAAGTTCATCCACAATTTCTTTATTGTCCAAAACCGCATCCACAATTTTCTTAAACTCTTCATCGATCTTTGTCATATATCCGGAATTTTTCACCACTTCTTCCTTCTGTTTATCAAACCCATCCATAATGCCATTTACATAATAATGAATACGTTCCATACTCTGCTGCAGTTCATCTATACAGCCCCCAAACTTCTCCATCTGATCTTTAAAATTATGTGCATCGCTTGCATATTCCTCGCCTGTATGTACGAGAACATCATAATCTGAAATAACATTTGTTTTCACATAGTTTAGCAATTCAAAAGATGCTTCCGCCAGTTTATCTACGATATCCACGATAAACGTATTAATTTTCTGAATTTCCCCTGCAGTCTTTGATGATTCCTCTGCAAGACTGGATATCTCGTTTGCCACAACTGCAAACCCTTTGCCACTTTCTCCCGCTCTTGCGGCCTCAATGCTTGCATTCAGCGCAAGAAGGTTTGTCTGGTCTGCAACATTCAGAATCTGGTTTGTAAGCTGTTGTATCCGCTCTACTTCCTTCGATTCTTCAATTTTATCTTCAAGCGTCTTTCCAATTCTCACAATCGTATTCTGCATACATTCTCTGGCAGATACGGCATCTTCTTCTAACTTTTCCGCTTTTTGTCCAACCTCACCAATGTACTCTGCCTGCGATTTTGTCTCATGTATGACGGATGACATCATCTCCTTATTGCTCTGTGCATTTTCAGCGATCTTATGCACCATGTCGCTCATTTCAAGAACCCTGCCTTCCATAGCGTTCATGGTAGCATTTACTTTCGACACTTCATTTGCAGACGAAGTTACAATATTATTTACATGCTCTGAATTACTTAAAAGTTTCTTTTCACTTGCACTGATATTTTGAATGATCTCACGCAAGTTCTCCAGAAAGATATTTAAACTGTCTGCAATATTTCCAACCTCATCTGTCGATCTTACATTTATCTTTTGTGTAAGATCCCCCTCTTTCTTTGCAAGCTCACTCATTTTCTCCGCTATCACACTTACATTTCTTGACAAAACACCACTGATAATAAGCGAAAGTGCTGCTGCTATCACCAATCCTGCAAGTTCAATGATTACAAATTCTTTTATAAATATGTTTTCCTGAAGTCTGATATCAGTTGCAGAACAATCCACTCCTACAATTCCTGCAATTTCACCGGAACTATTGTAAACCGGAGCAAATGCACTATAAAAATCTCCCCACTCATCGGATGTCATTTCACTATCAACTGTGGCATTCCCGTCAAATGCCTCTGCTATTTCATCATAAATCTCATATTCTTCGCCAATCGCAGCCCCTTCTTCGGTATCAGCATCAACAATAAATTCCAGCCTGTCACCATTCATCCGCATTGTATATATGTATTTGATATCATCTCCACACAAGAAATCCTGCAGCTGCGATAATATTTCTTTATAATTTTCTGTTTTCTCATCTCCGGCTTTAATTTATCCTAAAATATCACCATCGATTCTTTCCGCGGCAATTTTAGCTGAATTTCTGGCATTTTTCTTACACTGTTCTAACAATGTATCTTTCGCCTGTACGATAAAAAACCAGCCGATCAGATTCGTCACAATCAAAACACATGCTATCATTCCGGTCAAAATTTTTGCACGTATGCTGATTTTAAAATTTTTCTGTGATTTACCCTCTTTCATGCTGTCCTCCGCCCTTCATATCATTTATATGAATATTATAGCGTTTTGCCTTCTCTCTGGCAAGAAAATCAAACTTGCTAAGTTCTTCTTCCCTCGTCCGGCAATGAATCATTCCATCGTCAGCATACCTTTCAAATGGTGCTTGCGGAAAATTTCTTTTTCCGCATATTCCCCGATATCCTTGACCTTGCGCCAGGGAGACCGGAATAACATTTTGCATTGATTGACGGTGACCCTGATCAACCAGTTTTTCAAATGGAAATCTGATTCAATCCGATACTTTCCTGATAGCCCGCCATCCCATATTTTGTTACCGCATCCACGACAGGGAGCAGCCTTTCATCTGTAATCTTTTGCAGCATTTTCTTTCTCTTTTCAGAAATTATTTCTTTCGATCTGCACTGCTCATAATCGAAAGGCGTCATATGCCAATAGCAGAATGTTCCCCGATAGTACTGCGATAATTTTTGTGCGATCAGTATCCCCTCCGGATCGAGATCGCCGGAATAATATACCTTAGTTCCTGACTTTGCAAGCAGTTCTAACACCAAAAGCCCTGCCAGTCTTGGCTGCCCATTCATGCACATGCACGACTTTTCTCCACAGATCAGGGCAAAAACAGACGGGTTTTCCACGATAAAGATCTCATGATCCACACACTCGATACGCTCCCATTCAGAAAGTACTGTAAGCGGCACCTGCACCATATTTTTTTCCTGACAGAATCCGTCCATCCCTCTGTGTAATTCTCCGTTCTTTTTGATCGCATGCACGTTATAAAGCAATGCATAATTGGAAATATCATCGATTAATATCCCGGCAAGAAGATAGCTTTTCTGTCTCTTATATGCAGGAAACATTTCTAAAGTTTCCACCTGTATGCCCCTCTGTCCTAAATCCATTTGTATGACCTGATAAAGGATCTTTCCCTCTGCCGTGCCCTGGTCAAATGCATGCGGATTTCCGGTTACAGCAGCGGCAAATACCGCGAGGTACACGCTCTTTTGTGTGCGGTACGGCAAAGCGTTATATAGGTTCGCACACAGCCAGAGAAGGCGTTTCCACTCTTTTAAGTTCTCTTTGTCGCTGCTTTTTAAAATATTTTCGAATGTATCAAACTCCAAAAAGGCAGGAGTCCCTTTGAAATTTTCAAGGAACTCCTTTTTTATCTCCCGTATCTGATTTTCTTTAAATGCCTTTTCCTCTGCCTTTCCAATCAGCGCTTTTCCAAAATACTCTGCCAGCACTTCTTCCGGTGTGACCGTCCCATATTTGCTGCAGGAAAGTGCTTTTCGGAATTTTTCAGCAGAAACCGTAATACTTTTTTTGCCATGAAAATTCTGGCAGAAGAATCCTTCTAACGTGTCAAGTCCGTCCCCAGATATATTCTTTACAGTCACTTTACCCGAAAATCTGCCGTAGGAACTGTATTTCTCACGAAAACCTGTAAAGATGCGCTGCCAGATCTCATTTTGCCTGAAATATGCCACGCAGTCACGTTTTAACTTTTCATGCCCTGTCAAATTGTTCAATCTCTATCCCTCTTTGTTCTACTTTTTCTTCATCATCTAACAGTTCTTTACTGTGTCCGTTCCATAAATAAGGCATTACGGTAACAAATTTCGCGTTTTCCGGGCGGATCAGCTGATAAATTGCCAGCGCATCCAGCGTATCACAGTCTCCCCACAATACCTGTGAATTGATAATAAAATCAAATTCAAACTGTGTCATCAGGCGGAACATGTCTCTGATATTCCGGTTGTCGACACCGGCAAATGCCTCATCTAACGAGATCAGTCTCGGCGCATCCGCCCTGCCGCCCTGATATTTTGCAACGACAGCAGAAAAGAGCGGTACATACATGGACATTGCTTTTTCTCCTCCACTGAACGTACCAAATACACTATTGGTCAGTTCCTTCTGGCGCTCTCCGCTTTTTTGGGAGAACAACTGAAATTCAAACCATTTTCTATAATCAAGTGTTTCTTTCATGATCTGATAAAAGGAGATCATTCCGGCACTGTCACGCGCATTGCGTCTCGCCTCGTCGACCTTTGACCTGAAATGTGCAGAAAGTCTTGCCGCCTCTTCTTCACTCATCAGACGGTAATCTTTCTTTAACAGTTCTACCAGTTCCCTGGTGTCAAGCTGATCCTCTTTTTCGGCTGTCTTACTCCTCCATCTGAGACTCAGTTTCAGACCGCTTGACGTATCCATGCCATTCATCAGCGTATTCATTTTCTGCACCCACAGATTCGACGCATTGATCTTTCCCCGGATCTTGCGGCTCACAGTATTGGCCAGAATATCTTCGAATAATTCCCGGTCTCCGTCTTTGATCAGATTTTCAAGCTCACTGATATCTTCATCAAGATGTGTCAGCAGACTTGCAAACGTTACCTTCGTCCCCTGATATCTTGCTGTGATATCAAGCCGCTTTGGGGTATAATCATCTATTTTTTCACTCTCATCCGATTCTGCAAATAATTCATTCTGCGTAAGCTGATAATCGGTCAGAAAACCTCTGTTTTCAAAATATACCCTGTTGAGGTCAGCGATAATACTGTTTTTTTCCATATCTTTGATATCTGTCAGCAGATAATCATAAATATGCCCTGCATCATCCGTAATCTCTTCTGGTACAGCCACATAAAAAAGTCCCCGCTCCTGTTCATAACATTTCCGGTAAAATTCCACTTTCTTTTCATATACCTTTATCGTATCCGCATTGCTGATACGGTTCGCTTCGATCAGCTTTGCTTCATCCGTCTTTTGTGTTTTTTCGGTCACACGTTTCTGAAACTCTTTCGGAAATGCATTCAGCCACGAAATGCAGGCATCTAACCTGTCCTTGACCGCTTCATAATCTGTCAGGGCAAGCTGTTCCAGAATGGATGTTCTTTCTTCCTGTTTTGAACTGATCTGCTTTTCGGTCTCCCTTATGTCATATCTGATCTGATCCATATCAAGATCTAAATCTTCTAAATGAACTTTGCGCTCCCTTAAGTATGCCGCGCTTCTTAAAATCATTTCATGTGCCGACTTTAACTCTACCAGATTTTTGTCATATTCCTCCGCTGCACTTTTTGCACTCTGGAACGTCTCATAAGTACAGTTGAGATACAATTTTTCAGCGATCTCAATCGCACCCTTTTTCTTTTCCTTTATTTCTTCCAGAAAGGCTGCCAGCTGCTCCCCCGTCTTTTCATTTTCACTCCGCAGCAATTCATACTTTTGTTCTTCCGCTAAGAGCAGCTTCATTGCCTCCCTCAGATCCGTATCGCCCGGAAGCGCATCATATTCTGATTTCAGCCGGTCCTTCCGTTCTGATAAATTGTTTCGTTCTCTCTCTAAACCTGCAATCTTTTCCTCTAACACCAATATCAGATTTTTACATTCTTCTATTTTTGCAAGCCTGTGTCTTTCCCTCGCTTTACTGCCCAGATACCCTGCTTCATATTCCCCGGTAACTGTTCCAGCCAGAACACCCATATGATAGGAACCATCCTCAGAAACTGACACATCATTCTCACCGCCATAAGCGATACTTGAAAGGATTTTTGTCAGTCTCTGGTTTGAAAAAATATCATTGACTTCCTCGTTTAGTTCCAGTACGTCCAACAGACTCTTTTCTGCCTGCGTTTTTCCTGCAAAAAGATAATGGTCTTCGCACCCTTTTACCGGTGTAAGAACCTGTTCCCTGTATTGCTCATCCACCACAATTGCATCGAGTATTCCCATTTTTAGCAGGGCTTCTTCTAAATGGTTACAGGCATCTTCATCCAGCTCCGATCCAAACTCTATCACTTTATAAAATTCCTGATATGGAATCCCTGCTTCATCCAGTCTCTGGCGGTTTCTTATCACAGCTTCTGATCTCTGTGGCTGTGGTTCTTTCTGATTTTCCCACTCACTCAGCTCTGTTTTTGCTTCATCGAGTTCTGTTTTTGCTGTTTCCTGCTCCAGAAGAATGGAATTGATCTGCGTTTCTATTTTAGACTGCTTTTTAATCCATTGATCTGCAGCCTTCTGGCGTACCACCGCGTAGTCAGAATTTTCCTCATACGTATCTGCGAATGTACTGAGCTCCCTCAATAGTTCCTTTTCCAATTTCAGTTCCACATTGTTTTCATTCCATTGATAAAGTGCTTCTTTCCACTCATTTTCTACCTGGATCAGCATGTTTTCAAATTCCGATATTTTTCGCTGGAGTGCGTCTAATTCCCGGATCTGCTTCTCCCTTTTCTGGATCATTTCATCCTTCTGCCGGTCAAGACTTTTAAGTTCTGCGAGCAATTTTTCTCCATCATTGATATATTGACGTGTATGTTCAAACTGCTGCCTGTGAAGATCAAATTTATAATCATTTTCCAGATCAGCACACAGTTCCTCACTCATAAATGCAAATTCCTGGAATGCCATCTGGTCTGCTTCCTCACGCATATCTTCTAACAGAGTCTCTACTTCTTTTTCTTTTTCATACTTTCTGTTTTCTTCCTCTTTGATCTGGTTTGTGACATCTCTGTACTGTGCTTCCTTTGCAGCCAGAAATGACTTTTTATCCGCAAGGATTTTATCATGAGCCTCAAGTTCTTTGGTGAGCTGTGCCTCTCTGCCCTTTAGCGCAACTGCATCACTTTTATTGAGGGACTCCTTTTCTTTTTCTAAGGTTTCCTTCTTCTGATTCATCTGCAGAATCTCTGTTTCAAGTTCCTCAATCTTCCGGTTACATTCTGCATATTTATCCTCATATGCCTTTTGTTCTGCTGCCGCTTTTTGTAATCTCTGCTTTGTACGTTCATATCTGTCCGCTTTTTCACAGAGCAGAAGTTTATTATATTTCTGGAAAACCGCATTGATCTTTTCAGCAGCCCCTCTCGCCTCCCTGCGCCCCTTTAAATTCATATTCATCATGTCCATATTTTCAATGGCTTCTGACATCGGACGCAGATCCTCATCCGAAAGCGGCTGGAGAGAATCACTCAATATATCATTGATCACAGACGGTTTGAAATCCTTTGACAGCTTTGGGGTTCGAAGCTGGATCAGCAGATCTACCATTTCCTTATATTCATCTGCAGTCTCAAATCCAAATATCTGTCTGTTGACATAATCCATGTAATCTGCCTGACGATCAAATACTCTTCCGCCTTCTGCCACCCTGTTTTCCAGTTCTTTTTTGGAAAGGGTCACTTTCTCACCCATATCTTTGTATAAGAAAAAGTCTTTGCCGATGCGTCTTCCATCTGTCAGACTGAAATACCATTTATCGAGCGGTTTATTTCGCTTTGCGCGGATCCCCATTCCGATCGTCAGATATGTTTCACTGTCTTTTCTTTTGAACTCAAGATAAAGATAACCAGTTCTCTCTTCCCTTCCATCATTTTCCTCGAGAAGATAACTGCTCATTTTACGATCCCTTGAACCAAACGGATCAAGTCTCTCCGGACTCATATTTCCGTCTAATAGTAACGGCACAACACTCTGCATCGTTACCGATTTTCCGGAACCGTTTGAACCACGGAGAAGCATCCGCCCCTTTACAAAAGGAAATTCCTGTTCATCATAATACCAGAAATTGATCAGCCCAATTTTATTTGCCTGCCATCTACTGTTCATTTTCATTTCCTCCTGTGTAATCCTGCGGATAACTTCCCTGTATTTTTCCGACAAGCGGACAGATTTTTATCTGATGCATATCATCCACTTTTTTTATAAACATCCAGCGTTCCATTTCATCTGTTACGTTTTTTATAAACTCCCCTTCCGGCATATCCCGGTAAAGTTTCGCAAAACCAGATCCATATTCCTTTTTCACATCCAGGATCAGAGATTCAAACTCAATCTTATCAACAAGACTCATTTCTTCCGGCGTTATTTTCCACACCTTACCTTCTATTTTTTCTCTGATCTTTCCAAAGGCAAGCATTAAAATATCTGCCAGGGAATTGTTCTCCGGAAAAGCAGCTCCCATCCGGCAGTCCTGCCCGGATAAAAGAAATGCACTTCCCCGATGAATCTGTACATGACATTCAAAAAGCTGTTCTAATTCTTCAGAAAGCCTGTATCCGTAATATTTTAAATACTCGAAATCCTCCCCTGATCCATCTTCCCTGTACACTGCCGGTGCAAACAACAGTCTCTTATACACTCTGTGCCTTCTGGCTAATCCGCGGTCCTCGTCCACTTCAAACCATTCACTTTCCCGGAAATCTTCCGGTTTTGTATACTCCATGATATCCCGGGAAAAATTTCTCATAAAATATTTGGATGCCCCTGTATTTTCATATAAGACCTCGCCCCCGGCATCATCCATAAACACATCATCTGTTCCATCCGTCACACGGACCATTCCCTGTTCCACCGTATAGCGGAGTACCCGGATGAGTTTTCTCCGGTTGTTGTACAATGTCCAGTCTGTGATCTCACCGGGCATCACCGCCGTCATATATTCCGTCAGCTGTGACAGTATAAACTGCTCCTGTGCATCTTTATCTTCCAGAAACATCAATAAAATACACAGATACACATATTCTTCTTTCGAAGAGAACTGGCCAATTCCCATAAACTGCTCCGGGATGACCGGTATCTTTTCCAGTTTTATCAGCAAAGAATTATCTATGATCTGACAGCCTAATTTATCTGTCACATATTTCCGGATCTCCCCGACTGCATCCCTGACCCTGTAATACAGTTCCTTATCTTCTGATTTCAGTATCCAGCGTCTGTTTAACAAAATTTCAAGCTCTTTCATACGCTCTCCTCCTGAAATACGATCCTCATCTTTGGCATGGTAAAATTGCCATCCTCACAATGCACCACACATTTTTCTGCCATATTACTTTTGTCTAAACGATATCTTCTGCCATCATCCGTCCTTGCAGAAAAATCAACCGACTCCATTGCATCTGAAATCCATTTTAAAAGTATTTCCCGGATTCTCGGCTCTAAAATGGGCAATGCAGAAAAGTCAATGGCTCCATCTTTTTCTAACATCTTTATTTTCTTTTCCTCTTCCTTTTGCTGCTCTAACATTTTCCTGCGTGTTTCTAATTTTTTTTCGGTTGATTCTATGATGGAACTTCTTTTTGTCTTTTCCCGGTATGTGCGCACTCTCGGTTTCAGTTCTATCTGAATCGGCTTTTCTTCATACACTCCCCGGTTCATGCTGTCCGTCTCTCTTACCTGATCCCCTGCGATATGAAATGTTTTTTCCATCCCAAAAACCATGGCAGACATTTTGTGTGCTTCCTCAAGATTTTCACATCTCATAAACATTTCAGCGACTTTTCTGTATTCCTCTTTCCGGTTTGCACCGAGTGCATTTTTTTCACTCAATTGTGCTGCATACCGCGTGATTCTTCGTATGATCTCATTTGTCACGTCAAAAAGTTTTGCTGCCTCATTTTCCTGTCCTTCACTGCCCACAAACCAGTCATAAATACTTTTAAAACGTCCCTCTGCCTTCTGCCGGATCATTTTTTCAGACACTTCCACTTCCATACGCGGAATCAAAAGCTCATATTCGACGATCTTATCAAATACCGCCTCGCGCATATCACTTTCCTGCGTTTTCAGACACTCCTCAATCACACCGACATTGCGCTGCAGACCTTTGATAAAACTGCGCAGATACTCAATCAGTCTGTCTTTAAACACCAGAAATTCCTTTGTGCGCATCATTTCCTCTGCCTTTACGCTGTTTAAGTCCCTGATATAATCCTGATAATTCTGATTCAGCCTCATAAAATCATTGTTTAAATCCGTCCACCATGTATAAACTTCATTCTTATCTTTCCCTGCCATCTCTGGAAAACGTTCCATATTTCTCCGTATCCGCTCAAGCAGCGTAGGTTCTAACGATGCCCCTTCAATAAAAAGATTTTCAAGACGGATCACAAGTCTCTCGATCTCGACACTGTATTCCGACATCTGATAACGGTACTTCTTATTTTTAAATTCTTCTATGGAGGACACTCTTCTTGTGTCCTGTATCGTGTTTAAATTTTTCCATTCCGTAAGCATCGTCAGATCCTGCTGGCACTGCTCGATTTTATACTCTGACCAGAACGGATCTTTTAACATTTCCTCATAAACTTCTTCTAAATACAGCCAGTATTTTAACTTTTCATAATTCTCAAAAAAAATGCGCATAATGCAACGATACCTGCTGACATTATCCGCATTTAAATATTTTGCCTCTGTGAGTGGTTTTAATAATTTATCTGATACCTGCAACGCGACATGTTCTCCTTTATTCATGATACGCCAGAACCAACTGCCTGATTCTGATATTTGTGGTATGTCTGAATCAGCTTCAACCGCCTGATTCCAGTTACTCTCCAACTTTTATTCCAATGTTTATATTATACTTACAAGTTGAGACAGCCGCAAGAAAATTTTTGTTTCATTTTAAGATTTACAGATTTTCTGTTACTGTTCGCACTTCAATGTGACCAACAACAATTACATCCCATGAAAAGTACCTCTTTGAGGCAGGGGGGCTGTAATCTCACAACAATATACACTACAGCACATAGCTTGACAGCCAATCGTCAAGCTTGCGTCTGAACAGTAGCGATTTTCTCTCAAATTCACTGTTTTACATAACTTACCAGCCATTAAGTTGTAAAGAATCTTTTGATATCACAATCCTATAAAAAAAAGACACTAAATTAATAGTGTCTTCCATACCTCAGTATAAATAGCGAGAAAGAGACTTGAACTCTTAACCTCCCGGGTATGAACCGGACGCTCTAGCCAGTTGAGCCATCTCGCCATATATTTATTTGAACAAAAAAATATTGATACCTTCAAAACTTCATACAGATTTCCGATTTTTTTCGAAAGTGGTCATTGCCACTTTCCATGCGAACATTGTTCGCATTGTTTTGGTCAAGCCCTCGATCGATTAGTAACAGTCAGCTCCACACGTTACCGTGCTTCCACCTCTGCCCTATCTACCTTGTACTCTTCAAGGGATCTTACTCACTTATGTGAGGGATATCTCATCTTGAGGGGGGCTTCACGCTTAGATGCCTTCAGCGTTTATCCCTTCCGGACTTGGCTACTCTGCCATGCCGTTGGTCGACAGCAGATACACCAGTGGTCCGTCCATCCCGGTCCTCTCGTACTAAGGACAGCTCCTCTCAAATATCCTCCGCCCGCGCCGGATAGGGACCGAACTGTCTCACGACGTTCTGAACCCAGCTCGCGTACCGC
>OODT01000091.1_pt1 | contig 138515 bp, 162 predicted proteins | sample 1671841 | NCBI WGS metagenome assembly OODT01 (sample SAMN06348198, study PRJEB24527) | human gut metagenome | biome: human gut; feature: ankylosing spondylitis patient; material: feces | host: Homo sapiens | place: China | collected 2015-10 | reverse complement strand
GGCAAGAAAAACAATGATATAGATATTAACGGTATTAATCTTGATAAATACAATATTAAAATCAAGGAAGGAAAAATTTACCTGATTGATAAATAAGCAGCCAAAACACAGTTCCATATTCATGATATAGGACTGTGTTTTTTTGTAAGAAAATAAATAAAATTTTAAATTTCCTTTGACGAATTTTGAGATGGATAAATATATATACTGAAGATAAAAATTGCCATACAGGAGACAGAACACATAGAATTTTCTGTCATCCTTTAAATACGGAGAATGTCAAATAAAAGTAATTGAGAAAGTTTTTGAAAAGATCAACGAAGTTAATAAGAAAGGTGATAGGAAATGAGTACATTTTTTTTGATTTTTGGAATTATTTGTATAGTTGCTGGAATACTTCTCGAAATATACGGATGGGGTAGTCATAATAAGAGACCTATTGCGATTTGCGAAGGTATTATGGTTGTATTATTAGGCATTGGTATGATCATAGGACGGAATGAAAAATCGCCTTATGAAATACAGGCAGAACTTGAATCAGAAGCTATTGAAAACTATGATAATGGTTCGGAAGTTTATATCAATGGCAAGAAAAACAATGATATAGATATTAACGGTATTAATCTTGATAAATACAATATTAAAATCAAGGAAGGAAAAATTTACCTGATTGATAAATAAGCAGCCAAAACACAGTTCCATATTCATGATATAGGACTGTGTTTTTTTGTAAGAAAATAAATAAAATTTTAAATTTCCTTTGACGAATTTTGAGATGGATAAATATATATACTGAAGATAAAAATTGCCATACAGGAGACAGAATACATAGAATTTTCTGTCATCCTTTAAATATCAGAAAATTAAAGGAGAACAATTTCAATGAAAGAAAAATTTTTCCACCAGGTTCTTTCCATGTTTAGGGTAACACCGGAATATCCGGAAACGCTTATCCCGTCCGTAGAGGAAACCGCGAGAATTTTAAAAACAAACCCGGAAATATATAAGAGATTTGAGAATGCCTACCAGACTTCAGATGCTATAGGTATTCCCGGCTATCCCGTAAATGCAAAACAGGCTGCCAGAGAAAAAGAGGGAGTGGATACATCTGCCCCGGATCTTTCCTCTCTTATGAACAGGATCGTTAGAGAGTTGGAAAACGATACTTTTATCTGGAAGTACACGGATGGAACTGTTTCCCCATTTAGTATTAACATTCCGGAAATAACAGAAATACCGGAACCTGTAACAGTGGAAGAGTTAAACATGATTCCACGGGAATACCGCCCACAGCTTGCCGGGAATGTCGTCTGCAGGGGCTGGAATGACCATGCTGGACGGCAGGCTGCATACTGGTATAACCTTGCAGTCACTGGAAAATCAGAAAAGAAAAGGGAAGAAGCTTATTCCATGTTCCGGAAAAGTCTGGATATCCTTAACCCTGATCTTGTTACATACAAAATGATGGGGATGAATGTCAATTCCATGGGTTACTGGCTTCCAAAGATGGTGAATGCCATAAATGAAGACGGCTTCTTTAAAATTCCAGACACAACAATCATTAAAATCCCGCTTCCTCTGTTACAGCTCACATTTCTGGAATACAGCGACATTAACCGTACAACCCTTGATATCGTTGATGATTACTGCAGGAAGGTTTTTTCGTTGGACGAGACAAAGGAATACTTCATTAAAACCGGAGTTTTTTCATCCAAATATGATTTCAGAAATGCCCGTGTAAGTGGGGCAAAGGAAGTCCGTGAACTTGGCGAATACCTGCTGTATATCCATGGATTTTCAAGGGTTGTTGGTGGCCCAACATCCTATGGTGCTGCCACAACTAACGAGTGGGTGGTTCGTGACTTTATTCCAGACACAGAGAATAACCCAACGATCTACCATGGTCTGCCGCTCCATACGGAATACCGGGTATTTGCGGATTTTAATGCTACGGATCCCTTTGGGCAGGTGCTTGGTATCAGTCCATATTGGGAACCAAAAACCATGAAAAATCATTTCAAGCCTCTTGCAGAAGGCCGCAGGGGAATGGATCCGGATGCATACCATGACTACTGCACGTATTCCGTTGCCGAGGAAAAACTGATGAAGAGGTACGAAGAAAACAAGGAGAGGGTTCTGGATCATGTTTTGAATATCGTCCGCTGCAATGAACAGATGCACGGACAGTGGTCCATGGATATTATGCAGAATGGAAATGATTTCTGGTTTATCGACATGGCAACAGCAAGTGAATCTGCATTAAAAGAATGTATTCCGAAAGGAAAATTAAAAAAGATGAAAGAAAACTGGATTCCGGAGATCAGATAGGGGGAAACTATGAAAATTATTTATTCTAAATATACATTTGAAGAAGTCCGCAATACAAGAAGAAAATGGTTATCTGATGAACCTGGTACATCGCATGAAAAAATAAAAATTGTATTACGATTCTTTCCATTTTTAGTTTATTTTTTATTTTGTGAGTATATCCTTCTCATTAACATATTTGATTATTCACAGCCGCTGGCTTATAGAAATGTTATGAGAAAAATAATGAACCTTGATATTTATAAAAGCGCAGGGGTTTATACGAAGTTTTCAATCGATATACTATCGTACATATGCTATATGAGCGCTATTGGCATTGCATTATGTCTAATAGCGATACTAATTCGCAAAATATATAAAAATATTGTATGCAGGATTATACCAATCAGTACGCCATGTATAGATAGAAATAAGAAAAATCGATACGGGTATGATAAAACAATTGATATTGAAAAATTACTTGAAAGACAGAAAATGTTAAAAGAATTTATCAGTGATCACAATGCAGTATTTGTTCTAACAGGGAACATGTTAAAAGTGACAATTTGTGAAGATGGATATTGTGAAGAAAAGTCTTTCCAGTTATCAGAGACAGAAGCAGAAAACATTCGGGAAAATGGGACATTTGATTTTTCTTATCTTGATGAAGAATGGGAAAAAATAATGTCGTACATACGAGGAGAAGAGCGATGAACAGTGAAATATTTAGAGTAGGTCAAACCTACAGTTTCATGGGTTACGATTGGACGGTCTGTGAGCTGATCAACAATGGTAAAACCCTTGTGATTCAGTCCCATGGTGTAACCCATGGGGAATGGCCGGGCTTTGTAATGCCACAGTTTGGAAATGGTGATTACTATTCCAAATCCATTGATGGCGAGGATATCAGTGCCTATGACAACAAGATGAAGAAACTGTACGATGCCATCAAGGATGCTGAGAATTCATCCGCTTCCTATGGTAAGGGATTGTTTCTTATTAGCAAAGAAAAAGCCGATTTTACGAAATGTGGAGAACCTGGTTCCAAAAATTACTGGCAGGCACTGAAGACAGCAGCGGAAAACGCCCGTTCGTTCTGGGCTACCTACTGCGCGTGGCTTGGTACTGTCGACGACAGCCACAATGCGTGGTATGTTCACTCGAATGGCTACGTCTATAGCTACGGCAATCAGAGCAGCGACTTTGTTGTCGCGCCAGCTTTTAATCTCGACTTGTCCAAAGTTGAGGTTGTTGAAAATCAAATTGTCAAAATAAGGTTGGAAAGGTGAAAAATATGAATAGTCAAATTACAAAAAATAACAATGTTTTAGAACTTGGGAAAACATACAGACTCGCCGGTTATGACTGGACGGCCTGTGAGCTGATCAATAATGGCAAAACAGCTGTAATTCAGTCGCATGGGGTAACTCATGGGGAATGGCCAGGCTTTAAAATGGCGAAATTCGGTGGAGAAATCAACACGAATTTTGCAGTAGATATCGACGGCCATAACATCAGCGCCTACGATAATAAGATGCAGTCATTATATGATGCCATCAAGGATGTAGAAGATAAGTCTGCTCCTTATGGGGAAGGACTGTATTTGATATCAAAAGAAAAAGCCGGTTTTACGGAATGGCGTGAACCCGGCTCTGGAAATTACTGGCAGGCTTTGAAAGAGGCTGCGATGAATTATCAGTCGTTCGGGGCTGCCGACGGCATCGCGTCGCTCGGTACTGTCAACGGCAGCAACAACGCGTGGTATGTCTACTCGGATGGCTACGTCTACAACGACGAAAATCAGGACTACGACTTTGTTGTCGCGCCCGCTTTTAATCTCGATTTATCCAAAATAGAGATTGTTGGGGACGAGATCATGATTAAAGCAATGTCTGCACCCATTGGAAATACAATACTTTTTGAAAACCCAGATGCCACTTCCGTGCAGAAACAAATGTTTTTGCATTATGGACTGTACCTTGAAGAAATAAACGGAGAGATTGAAAAATATGTTGTTGTACATACCGGAACAAAACATTTTCCGGAAAGGTTTTATATTTCGTCAAACGATATCGAGGCAGATTGTAATATCAAATTTTATAAAAAGTCAGAAACATTTGAAATAAACAAGATTTGTGGTGATCTGGAACTTTTGCAACTGTTAACAGACCGAATGAAAGAAGTTTGTCAAACAGCAGAAGATAGTAGTAAGTAACAAAGATAACATGATTATTTTGGCAATATTTTAACAGGAGGAAAAATAAATGGTACAGAAAGAAGTTTTAGAGTTTAAAAGAAGGTTTAATAAAATCCGGCATGATACATTATCATCACAGATGGGATATATGCTTGGAGAAAATATGGATACCAAGGCTATTACTTGCCCAAATAATTTTAATACAGAGCGATATAAAAATGGTAATACTGTTTTAATAGGAACGTCTGGTGCGGGAAAGCCATATTAACCCAAACATAAGTTTGCTTTAAGGAGGTGAACGTCCATGCGGAACATGAAACACATGACATATGTGATCGGTATAAAAGTACGTATATTTCCGTCTGTTGTCCAGAAACGGATCATTGCAAAGAATGACGGAGCGGCACGCTTTGTTTACAACCGTCTGGTTGCACGCGATCGTGAACTGCACAGCCTGCAGAAAGTACAGATATACTGCGAGCCTGTTGCCAGCCGCATAGACTACCTCAAGTCACTCGGCACGGATCTGTCTGACTTTAAAGCTGCATATCCATTCCTTGAAGATCCGGAGATTGATTCCCTTGCTATTGCTAATAACAGATGCACGAGCAGTGGTCCATGGATATCATGCAGAATGGAAATGATTTCTGGTTTATCGACATGGCAACAGCAAGTGAATCTGCATTAAAAGAATGTATTCCGAAAGGAAAATTAAAAAAGATGAAAGAAAACTGGATTCCAGAGATCAGATAGGAGGAAACTTATAATTTATGAACAGTCAAATCATGAAAAATGATAATATTTTGGAACTCGGGAAAACATACCAATTTGCCGGTTATAAATGGACAGCCTGTGAGCTGATCAATAATGGTAAAACGGCTGTGCTCCAGTCGCATGGAGTAACCTATGGAAAATGGCCGGGTTATACAATGCCACAGTTTGGAAATGGCGATTACTATGGATTAGATATTGATGGTCAGGATATCAGTGTTTACGATGATAAGATGCAAGCGCTGTACGATGCCATTAAAGACTTAGAGGATACATCAGCTTCATATGGAAAAGGTTTATACCTTATTTCCAAAGAAAAAGCCGGTTTTATGGAATGGTGCAAACCTGGTTCCGGAAATTGCTGGAAGATTTTGAAGGACGCAGGGGATTCTAGTTCGTTCGGATCTTTCTGTGGAGGAACGTGGCTTGGTGCTGGCTATGGCCGCGTCAGCGCATGGTGTGTAGGATCTGATGGCGTTATTTTAAACCTCTGCCATGAGTATGATCTCGTTATTGCTCCTTCATTCAACCTCGACTTATCTAAGGTGGAGGTTGTTGAAAATCAAATTACCAAAAATGAAAAATAAGGTAGGAAAGGCAGGGGAAGAAGAGGTGTGATTATGGCAGAAAGAACAGGGAAAAAGAAAAAGACTCCGATGTATGCGGACCGGATCGGCGGTGTCCGTCCGGTGTATGCATGCCCGTCATGTGGGGAGCATCTGTTTATTCCGGATATCTGCGTAGCGTGCGGGCAGAAAATTAAATGGGATAGTTAATGTGTCAACCAAACTCGGCAATTGAATAACCGAGCATGAGGAAGCGGTTCTTCGGAGCTGCTGAATCATCCAGTCTGACTGGTGGTTGAGCAGAAGCATGGATGGATACGTGTCACAAGGCAGGCACTGCCGGATTTTCCCAGTTCGGCACAATGCAGAGTGTCCACCCAGCTTAGGGAAACAGTACGACAAGGTGTGCACAGGTTTACAACCGGTGCCGTCCGATGCGCTGGACGGCGGTACTGCACGCAGCATTTAATGAAACAAAAAGGAGGGCATCACATGCCGGATACAGACTACATATATGTGCTTGGCAGGGATGGGAAACCGCAGATGCCGACAAAAAGAAAAAGATATATCAAAAAGCTGCTTGATGCTGGTAAGGCAAGGATTGCCTGCCTTGGTGCCGGTTTGATACCGGCGGCAGCCCAGGGGTTTACCTATGTACATAAAATCGTACAGTTCCGGAGACATGACCGTGCAATTATCAATAACCAGAGGGAGAGGACATACAGACTCAGTGGAAAGATCATTGCAAAGAACCGCAGACCACGGTTTGAACAAAAGTGCCCATCACTTTCCGGCTGGTATGAAGAACAGGTTAAATGTCATGGCCGGAAGGAGGCAGACCGGATGCGGTCACAGCTTACCGTTGAGAAAAGCACAAGACGTTACAACAATCCGGACCGTCTGATGCCTGGTGCCCTGTTCGAATACATGGGTGAATACCATGTATTGTCCGGACAGTTGTCAAACGGCCAGTATCTTCGTGCGTATGGTGATAAGAAAACAAACTACCCGGCAAAGAAATGCCGGATCATAAGACACAACGAGGGGCTTGTATTTGTTGCGTAGAGTGTGTGGCTTCGCACAATTCATCTCATATATTGAATATACGAGCATTCTTGTAAGTTTTATCGTAAGAAAAGAGCCTTTGGATGAGGTTCTTTTTTTATTTTAAAAAAATTTTTCAAAAATATGTAAAAAAATTTTGACGTTTATGCAGATGGCGCAATATACGTAATGAAGACAAAATAATAAAATTTTGGAAGCACAATAGTCAGTGTTTGTGCTTTGAAAGGAGCAGTGGTGCTTATTGAGTGTTAATTTTTAAAAAATATACGTATATAGCAATTAAAAAATTTCATAAAGAATGTGAGGGAAAATATATGAGTGGTTTACCATTAGATCCTATTATTATTGCGGTTGTTGCTGTTGTTGTGATCCTTATCTGCATACTTGCCAGCGGGTATGTCAAAGCGCCAGCAGACAAGGCGTACATCATTTCCGGACTTAAGAAAGTGCCAAAGGTGTTAATTGGCCGGGCGGGAATTAAGATTCCTTTTCTGGAAAGAAAAGACGAACTTCTGTTGAAGCAGATTGGTATTGATATTAAAACCGGAGGCTATGTTCCAACGAAAGACTTCATTGGTGTTGATATTGATGCGATTGCAAAAATCCGTCTGATTTCCATGCAGGATGTAGGCAAAGAGAAAACCTATACCAGAACAATCGTTGATGAGATTACTGACGGAAGTAATACAAAAGATGGGGATAAGGAATATTCAACTCATACAGAGGCCGTAACAATCAAGATTACAGAAGATATGGCGCGTGCGGCAATGCGAAATTTTCTTAATATGAAAGAATCCAACATTATCGAGGCGTTACAGGATTCCCTACAGGGAAATATGCGCGAAATCGTTGGTACGCAGACTTTACGTGCTTTGTGCCAGGATCGTAAATCCTTTGGTGATGAGGTCCAGAGCAAGGCACAGCCGGACATGAATGCCCTTGGTGTATGGATCGAGTCCTGCAATATCCAGCGTATTGAGGACGAGCAGGATCTGATCAATGCCCTTGGTATGGACAACATGGCTGCCATTCAGAAGAGTGCAAGTATTGCAAAGGCAGAGGCAGATAAAGACGTTGCAATTGCGCAAGCAAAGGCAGCAAGAGAAGCAAACGATGCAAAAGTTGCCGCTGACACGGAAATTGCTGAGAAGCAGAACGACCTTGCAATCAAGAAGGCAGAGTTGCAACAACTTTCTGACACAAAGAAGGCGATTGCGGATGCTGCATATAAGATCCAGGAGCAGGAACAGCGTAAGGCGATTGAGACATCAAAGGTTAATGCAGATATTGCGGAGCAGGAAAGAACTGTTGAACTTCGAGAAAAGGAAGCACAGGTTGCAGAACAGACGCTTAATGCGACGGTAAAGAAGCAGGCGGATGCAGACAAGTACAGCAGACAGCAGGCTGCAGAAGCAAATCTGATTGAAAAATCCCGTCAGGCCGATGCAGAAAAATATCAGCAGGAGAAAGAAGCAGAAATCCAGCAGATTAAGGCAGAGGCAGACAAGGAAGCGAAGAAGAAAGAAGCGGAAGGTATCCTTGCGGTCAAGAGAGCTGAAGCGGAAGGTATTGCCGCTGTAGGTAAGGCAGAAGCAGAAGCGATCGAGGCGAAGGGTCTTGCAGAGGCGCAGGCGATGGAGAAGAAAGCGGAAGCTTATTCGAAATACAATAAGGCTGCCGTTGCAGAAATGATGATTAAAGTGCTTCCGGAGATTGCAGCCAAAGTTGCCGAGCCGCTTGGACAGATTGATAAGATTACAATCATCGGAGGCGGCGAGGGCGGCAATGGTGTCGATCAGGTTGCCGGAAATGTACCTGTTGTTATGGCAAAGGTCTTTGAAAGCGTTAAGGAAGCGACTGGAATTGATCTGACAAGCATTGTTAATGCTGAGTCTTACGATGCAAAGGTTAACCGCAATGTTAATTTGACCGGCATTAATGACATGGTGACAATTTCTGGTGGATCAAAGAGTGAAGCGGACGAAAATGGAACCGCAAATTCCGGCATTGATTCTGACTTTGCGGAAGAGAATGCAGAGACGATTCGTTCCGTGGCAGATAACTCCAATCAGGAGCAGGCTGACGGTAATCTGATTTAACGGAATATGTAATTTAAGGCATATACTAGGGCTTATTTGCTCATGGTATATGCCTTTTTACATTGAAAAGGATCAAGCAGGACACGGTGTAAGTTTTTTAAAAGCTCTCTAAGCTTCTTTGACATTTCAGGAGATGGCGCAAGATGTATCATGTAAAGACCATAAACCGGGCTGCCAGGTTACCGGCTGGCAGAAAACTCTTTCGATATTTGTTTACGCTTCCGGGTAATACCCGGAAGGGATAGTTGGTTCGCAGCGTAAGCTGTTCCGGGTTCCATTCCCAGATATCCCTTTTTCAAATGAAATTACAGAAAAGTCTGGCGTCGTCCACACGATTCGTGCCCGTGAGCAAAGAGAACAAAGGAGCACACCCGGAAGGAATCGAACCCTCGTTGGCGGTTTTGGAGACCACTTTCTGTCCATCAGACAGGTGTATATAGCGCAGACACCGGGGTTCGAACCCGGACAGCGGTTGTGCCGCATGCCACATTAGCAGTGTGGAGGGGTACCAGTTACCTTTATATGTCTGCATAAGAGGCATCGGAGGGAATCGAACCCTCACCTTCCGGGTTGCAACCGGACGCCTTAGCCGTTTGGCTACGATGCCATATATGGGTTCCCCTGATAAGGGAGGAGAGCGCTGTGCCATGGATTCGAACCTTGACATTCTTTCGGGATGGCGGTTTTTAAGACCGCTGCTTTCCCGGTTGAGCCAGTACAGCAAAAATAAAGGCACACACCTCTCAATTGAAAGATGTATGCCCCGTTTTCTTAAGTATTTCCTATATTTTCCCAGAAATTCCCCGGCAATAATCACATTTCTTTCAATTTGAGACGGTATTTACGAGCACGATAACTGCACCAGCTGCATGACTGCGGCTGACTGATACTTCTCTGTGGACACTGTCTCATTTCTGTTGTCATCATTGTTTTTCCTTCCTTTCCTTGAATTTTTTCAATATTAAGTGTGCCTGGTGGGACTTGAACCCGACGACGCCACGATTAAAAGTCGCGTGCTCTGCCAACTGAGCTACAGGCACATGAGCGGATCAGGAGGGAATCGAACCCTCGTTTTCCGGTAGACAGCCGGGTGTAATAGCCTTTATACTACAGATCCATAAAGCTCCCGTCCGGCTTCGAACCGGAAACCTTCTGATTACAAATCAGATGTACTGCCAGTTGTGCTACAGGAGCAGGAACACTTCCGACGGGTGCTGACCCCGCTATCTCCGCCGTGACAGGGCGGTGACTCTGCTGTTTGTCCTCGGAAGTATAGTGCGCTGGGGAGGACTCGAACCTCCGGTGTTTCTTTGTGGCTGATTTACAGTCAGCTGTCTTCGCCGCTGGACTACCAACGCATGAGCTGATCCGGAGGGACTCGAACCCTCAACGCCCCGGTTAACAGCCGGGTGCTCTACCATTGAGCTACGGATCAGAGCATGTGACGGGTCTCGAACCCGCCCGTCCTGCTTGGAAGGCAGGTGTGCCGCCAACAACACTTCACATGCATACGGATAAAAGAAGTGCCTGTTTTCTCTTATCCATTCAGTTTTTTACCGCATCGCTGCGGAGTGGACAGGAGTGGTAATGATCCACCCTGTAAGGATTTTCAGTCCCTCGCTAATCCATCTCAGCTACCTGTCCATGACTTTTTCAACAATAAAAAAGCCGCATCAAGAAATTTCTTCTCTCCGCGGTCATCTGCGCTTTGCAATATTTCGGTTTTAAGTGCCTGGTTTAAAATCGAAATCGACCGCGGGAAGGTGTATCATAATAGTTCTGTCCCCATGTTTTCCCGGATTTTGAGCATGAGAAAGTAAACATATTGCTGAAATCGCCATATGTTCTATAATCATTATTAAAATTTTTTCTACTCATCATCTTTGACATGGTTATCTTTTCCTTTCATTTTAATCAATTATGCCGGATAAATAAAAAAGCCCGTCGCTTAACTCAAAGCTACGCATTCGAAAAGCTCTGAGTTAAAAGACAGGCACTTCTTTTATCTCATGCACATATAATACCATATGGATTGTGAAGTGTCAACAGAAAATTTGAAAAATAAAAATATCCGTCAAAATAGACGGATATTTAAAAATTAACATGTTAATTCGTAGTCATATAGATCGAGTGGTGTTCTGTTCCCACTGGACCACTCAAACTCTTCGTTGTCCCAAATGCTGCGGGCGTTGTTCAGATTGATCTCATCCGTCAGTACCTTTTCTTCGATATTAATGAACCGTTCCAAAGATTCTTTGAAGCGGTTGATGACTTCCTCGGAATTCTTTGAATGCCAGCTGTATTCGTCGAAAAACCTTCCACTGGCGGTAATTGTTAATTCCTCGCCGTTATCCGACAATCCAGACAATTCAAATGTAGCGTCTTCCTCGGAAATATCGCTATAATATTCTCCAGGTTTATTGGTATCGTTGATTTTGTTTCCAAGTCCTTCCGCTTTTTCCATCAGGTCATAAATTTCCTCTGGAATCGTAAGGTAATCTTCCGGATAGTATTCCACGGTTGGCTTGATTTCTTCGATCGGAAGCTTTTCAACGAAATCGCCTCCTTTGAAAATAGCAAAAGAGTTCATACCTCTTGCGCTGATCTCAACTTTCCCGCATTTGCATGGGAATATTCTGAGAAGTCTTTTGTCCCTGGTGTCGTAAGCTGCTGTAAAGATGCCACATTCCTTGCATTTGAAATTTCTTTGTATTTTCATAATTTTTCTCCCTTCGTGAATGGTTTTGTTTACATTTTTAATATGAAATGACAAAAATATTTAAAAGGTTTCCGGAAACTTTTTGACGAAGTCGTAAAAGGCTCAATATGTGTTATGAAAGAAGGAGGAAACACGAAATGGAATGTTTGACCTGCAAAAAACACTTTTCGCAGGGAGGTCGCTGTTTTGAGAACGTAAGGAACTGCCTGCATTACGAGGAAGAACCAAGAGGGAAAATGGTCCGGACAGAGTTAACTTTCCGTATAGATGCAGATGTGGAAACGCCGGTAATCAAATTTGGAGAGAAAATACTGGTTTCCGATGGTTCAAAAGCGGTCGAGATGACTGTGATTAAGATTAACTGGATTAATCTTCGGGATATGCTCTGTAATGTATCCGCGGATTACCATGAGAATGAAATGCCGCGATTTGAGAAAACAAAGAAGTTCAATGTAGTTGAGAGAAAATAGTTGTACCCTATGCGGTACATGGGTTGAAACTAAAGTCACATTTAACATGAAACAAAATTTTTTCAAAAACTTTCAAAATTCCCTTGACGAATCCCCATATGGCGCAATATGTATCATGTAAAGGTCATAAACCGAGCTGCCAGGGTTACCGGCTGGCAGAAATCCTTTCGATATTTGTTTACGCTTCCGGGTAATACCCGGAAAAGGGATAGTGAGGACGCAGCGTAAGCTGTTTCCGGGTCCGACTCCCGGATATCCCTTTCAACTGCCTCATACGGTCTTCTCAAATTCAGCCGGATGCGGCCTGTGGGATTTCCCGCTGAACCAAAATAACGGTAATCGCCAGATTAACAGCAGCGTGCGTTGGCGTGGGAACTATCGGCGCACAGGAATACTCCTTTCATATTTATCATGGCTTTTCCATGCATCGCATACATTGTATGGAGAGGATGTGGGACAGCAGGTGCATAGCCACAGGCTATTCCGGGATCGTTTCCCGGATGTTCTTTTTTAAAAAAGCATAGGATAGAAAGTAATGGAAAAAGAAGTAGTGTATGTTGCAGAACATATACGGATGTACCAGATCGACTGGCTGGCCGTGAACGGAGGCTTCGTCAGAGCAAATATTGCGACCTTCGGGCTGGATAAGTTTAAGGGGAAGAATGCTTTCCGCACCTTTAACTTAAACTATGACGTTGCCTCTTCAGATGCCGTTTTGAGAGCGGATGAGGAGCATATTTCTCATATTGTCCTCGTTGGGAAGAACGTCTGCCACGATGCCCGGAATACGAGAAACGGCCTCTGGGGTGGAAAATACAAGGAATTGTTCGATGAGTACCGGGTTAAGGATGAGGACTACCAGCATGACCTCTCTGCCATGAGGGACTTGCATTCCTGCGGAGAGCCAATACGATCTGCGGGTACGAGGCGAGGCAGTAAGATCGTACAATACAGGCTTGAACGGCAAGCTTACGCAATGGGGCAGCACAAAAACCATGGAAACACCGTATCGCGAAGTGCTTGCCGCGGTTGGATACATGGATTAAGAGTTGAGACCTGTAGGGTGTAAGAGTTGAAACGTGGAGGTGTACACGGAGCCGGGGCTGTGGTATACTGAAAGTATAAAAGATATATCCAAGGAGAGGGCAAGAGAATGAGAGATAGCGTAAGGGATTATGGAAATTTTGCAAAAAGAGATAACTATCCGGGGCTTCCGGAAGAACTGAGAGAATTTAACTATTTTGTGAGTGATGGAGAAACCGGTCATGTCATCATGGCTGTACCGGAACATACGTTGGAGAAAGCAGAAGGAGAAGGGGACAAACTGGATGACTACGAGTGCCCGGTTCCGGTGGCATATGTTCTTAAGAATGGATACCGGCTGTACAAAGACCATGTAATATGCCAGGTTCCATACAGTGAGAAGCTAGGAGTGCGTATTCCGGAAGAATATTATGAGACATCAGTAATTTCTGCAGATGCCAGTGAGACAGAGAAAGCAGTATCCGGAGAGTTTCCTTACAAGCAGGGGAAATGCTATCCGGAATTTGCGAACCATATGGAGGCTGTTGTTGCGGACATCGTTAAGGATTACGTGCAAATCCGCGTATTTTTCAAGAACCCAACAGATAACGAGATTGCACAGTTTTCGGATTCCGGGCTGGAAATCCGTTTTACGGAGATGAACGGAACCGGTCTGTTTACCATCAAAGCCGGCAATCTTCCATGGATGGATGCGCCGTACCATGCAAAACTTGCAAAAGATTTGTCGGATTTCGACTTTACAGCAAAAGACGAAGTCCCGTTATATCTTCTTCTGATTGACTCTTCTGTTGGTGAAGTGAAAACAGTCAGAAATGTCCAGTTGTCAGAAGAGTTTTCGGATAAACTGAGAAATCTGGTGGACCGCCAGGTTAACTCCGATTTCGACAAGAAAAAATATGCGGATATTCTGTCCAACATTTACCTTCTGTTTTCTTCTGATGAGCTTGCGGATGCCAGCACCATTAAGTGCCAGTGGTAGGACTATTGTTGCGCCCCCACATGGGGTGCATGGGTAAAATATATTGATTTTTAAGATCGCAAAAAACTGCAGTCAGTTTAACTGGCTGCAGATTTTTTTTGCAATTTGTTGAAAAAGTTTGCAAAATCTTTTGACGATTTTTTAAATGGCGCAATATGTGTATTGAAAGGGCAGGATGTATGTCTTGCCGGGTAATAGAAATTACAGAAGTTGCATCTTCGGATGTATGGATAATGAGGGAAAGGAATGGAAAAAGAATGGGAGTGAAACTGAAAGTCTGGGGAGATTACGCATTGTTCACCAGACCGGAATTGAAAACAGAACGGTATACCTATGATGTGATAACTCCGTCGGCAGCCAGGGGGATTCTGGAATCCATCTACTGGCATCCTGGATTACGGTGGTACGTAGATAAAATCCACGTATTAAATCCGATTGCCACTACAAGCGTAAGAAGGAATGAACTTCTCAGCAAGATACCGAAATCAAATATGTTACAGGCATATAACGGCGGCGATGTCAAACTGTATAACTCGTCAAGAGACGATATTATCCAGAGGGCATCCGTGATCCTCCGTGATGTCAGCTACGTGATTGAAGCACATTTTGAAATGACGGACAAGGCAAGCCCGACGGACAGCCCGGCGAAGTTTATCAGCATCTTTAATAACAGGGCAAGAAAAGGGGCGTGCTATTCGATGCCGTATTTCGGGGTAAGGGAATTCCCCGCGCACTTTAAACTCTGCGAGGGGGATGAAAAGATCGCATCCTGCCATGAAGGACTTCCGGACAGGGATTTCGGGCTGATGCTTTATGACCTGGATTATTCCTGCGGAAGAGATATCCAGCCAATGTATTACCATGCAGTTATGAAAAATGGCATCATTGATGTCGGGAACAGTGAGGTGTTTCGATGATCCTGCAGTCACTTGTAAAATTATATGAAACGCTTGCAGACCAGGGGAAAGTATCCCGTCCCGGCTGGTGCAATGCAAAGGTATCCTATGCAGTGGTGTTAAACCACGATGGGATAATCCAGGATATTGTTTCCGTAAAGCAGGAGATACAGAGAGGGAAAAAAACTGTTGAAATTCCGACAGTTATGCAGGTTCCAGAGATGGTCACCCGGGGTAACAACATTGCTTCCGGCTTTCTCTGCGAAAATGCAAAGTATCTCTTTGGAATTGATGAGAAGATGAACCCGCGTACGCTTGACTGTTTTAAAGCAGCAAGGAAGAAACATCTTGATATCCTTGATGTCGTGGATGAGTCGGCAGCACAGGCAGTGTGCCGCTTTTTCCGTTCATGGGATCCGGAACAGGCACTGGATCACCCGGCAGTTGCGAAGCTCGCGGAAAAGTTTTATAAAGGCGGGAACCTCGTATTTGAGGTAGACGGCAAATATGTGCATGACAATGAGACCGTGCGCAGAGCATGGCTGGATTACAGCAGCGTACCATATGAAATGGTAACAGGAAGATGCCTGGTTACCGGGAAGAAAGCAGAGATTGCCCGCACACATGGGAAGGTCAAAGGAGTGCCGGGAACACAGTCATCCGGTGCGGCGCTTGTATCCTTTAACGGCGCGTCCCTTGAGTCTTATGAGAAAACACAAAGTTATAACGCGCCGATCAGCACCTATGCGGCGTATGCATATGTGACAGCATTAAATTACCTGCTTTCCACGGACGGGTACCACAGCAAGGTAGGAGATTCCATGGTGGTCTTCTGGACGGATTCCGGGGATGTGGATGATGTAAGCAGACTGCGGAAGATGATGGGGAGCGCCAATGAAAAAGATCATGTCCTTGCAGATCCGGATGAAAAACTGTACGTGCTCTGTCTTGCACCGAATGCCGGCAGAATTGCAGTCCGGTTCTTCTATGAAGATGCCATCGGAGTGATCTGGAAGAACCTGTTGGAACATGCCCGCCGGATGATGATCATAAAGCCGGCGTTTGAGGATCAGGAATTCATCAATATCTGGCAGATGCTTATGGAGACGGTAAACCAGAACCTTACAGACAGGACCCCGGTTCCGCATATGGCTGCGATGACGTTACAGTCGGTCATTTCGGATACCAAGTATCCGCAGAGCCTGTATGCAGGAGTGCTGTCCCGCATCCGTGCCGAGCACAAAGGCGTTACTTACAGAAAAGCAGCGGTCATCAAGGCTTTTTTAATAAAGAACTATAAATGGGAGGAAGGGAAAAATATGGAAGTATTAAACGAAGACTGCAGAGACCGTGCGTATATCCTCGGCAGGCTGTTTGCGGTAATGGAAAAGACACAGAAGGAAGCAATTGATAACATCAACCAGACGATCTGTGACAAGTTTTACAATTCCGCATGCACAACGCCAGGATCGGTATTTCCGGTGCTGATCAGACTGTCCAACAGTCATTTAAGCAAGCTGAAACGCACAAAGCCGGGCAGAGGATATTATTTTGCGGCTAAGATCCAAAGTTTGATGGGCCTGATTCCGGTTACAGCGGATGATCCGGGGTTCCCACAGCGTTTCGCGTATGAGGATCAGGGCAAATTCGCACTTGGCTATTACCACCAGATGCAGGCAGAATATACAAGCAATAAGTCAAAAGACAGCGATCCTGAAAGCAACCAGACAAATGCAGAGAAGATGGAGGAAAACTAATATGAGTAAACCGATTCAGAACAGATATGATTTTGTAGTATTATTTGACGTAGAGAATGGAAACCCAAACGGCGATCCGGATGCCGCAAACATGCCAAGGGTTGATCCAGAGACCGGCATCGGTCTTGTGACAGACGCCTGCTTAAAGCGAAAGATCCGCAACTATGTGGAAACCGCAAAGGAAGATGCAGACGGTTTCAAGATCTACATCAAAGAGGGTATTCCGTTGAACCGCAGCGATCTTAAGGCAATCGAAAACCTTGGTGTTGATGTTGATGACAGTAAGAAGGCACTTGAGGATGTCAAGAAGCTGAAAAAGACTGATGAGAACGTAGACCTTAAGCTCCGTGACTATATGTGCAGCAACTACTACGATATCCGTACATTCGGTGCTGTTATGACCACTTTTACAAAGGCGGCATTAAACTGTGGGCAGGTACGCGGCCCGGTACAGATTGGCTTTGCAAAAAGTATTGATCCTGTTTTTAGCCAGGATATTACTGTAACCAGAGTTGCGATCACAACCGAAAAGGATGCCGAAAAGAAGAACACCGAGATGGGAAGAAAGAGCATTATCCCTTATGGTCTCTACCGCGTGGAAGGATATGTTTCTGCCAACCTTGCCCGCAAGACCACCGGTTTTTCCGAAGATGATCTGGATCTTCTCTGGAAAGCCATCATCAATATGTTTGAAAATGACCATTCCGCAGCACGCGGGAAGATGGCGGTACGTGAGCTGATTGTATTCAGGCATGACAGCGAACTCGGCAACTGTCCTTCCTACAAGCTGTTTGAAGCGGTTGATGTCAAGAAGAACGATGATGTCGAGTTCCCTCGCAAATACTCTGATTACACCGTAAAGATCCATGAGGATGCAATCCCGGGTGGTGTGACGATGACGCGCATGATTTAAAAGTGCTTCCGGCAGTCACAAGGAAGCCCGTTTTTTGAGGGCTGCACCTGCCGGTTGTATTGGGATGCCTGGTCCAGGTGCGAACCGGAGACGTACGTAGTTTCCAGAGGAGGTTCGCACGGGGGAGAGAAGGCGAGATGTACAAGAGAGCGAGAATCCCAACCACGGGAGGCAGTTGTGGATGGGTTAATTAGGGAAATTGTTTAATATTTTGGCGGACAGGAAAACAGGTTTCCGTTCGCGTTTACAGTGGCGCCCCGTGGAGGGGCGCATGGGTTGAAAATATATAAAATAAGGAACACCATATTTTTCACGTTGTACCCCACGAGGGGTACAGGGGTTGAAATTCCTGTGGCAGATCCATAAACAGCGCGAGTTGCACCCCACAAGGGGTGCATGGGTTGAAATAGAAGTGTAATGTAAAATCTCCATGCTCTATTCAGTTGCACCCCACAAGGGGTGTATGGGTTGAAATATATAAAAATGATGAATATGTAAAAATAAAAGAGTTGCATCCCTTATGGGATGTATGGGTTGAAATCACTGCTGCCCTTTGTATCTTCTCCGTGGTAAAACGTTGCATCCCTTATGGGTGCATGGGTTGAAAAGATTGTGACAAATCCATATCTTCGGGGAAGGTAGTCGCGCCCGCGAGGGGGGTATATGGATTAAGGAAAATAAATTAGAAAAAATGAGTAATTGCTGAAGGATGATCTTCCGATTATTATCGAGGATGAGACGGTCTGGATGTAGTCGTACAAAAGTTGTTCCGGAGTGTATGCCGACAGCATCGGGTAGGGCATGGTCCAGGAACTTGATCCGGACGGAAAGCCGAAGCTGTATACTGTGGATGTTAACGAGCTGATCCAAAAATTTCAAAAGTAACTCGCTGTAAAAGCTGTCTCTTTCAGGGGCAGCTTTTTTGTATGTGGGAAAATTTTTAAAAAAATAAAAAAGTTTCCATAATCTTTTGACGATTTGGAAGATGGCGCAATATGTATATTGTAATGGATAAACATGGAGTTCTTTTAAATCTTAATTTAGTTAACTCAATGTTTAAAAACATTACAGTAACAGTAACGGAGGGAAAATATGAAGAAAAGAACAAAGTTAATAGGATTGATACTTTCTGCAGCACTTTTGACGGGTGCTTTTACAGGATGTTCCTATGAGGAGGAATATGTTCCAGTAGATACACAGACTGATGTTTTACAAAATACCGAAAACAGCAATGGCGCTGTAAGTATTCCAAACTTAACACAGAATCTTCCTGTAAATGGAGAAGATTTTTCATTGATATGTAAGTATGATACGGGAAAGTATTCTTTGAAAAACTGGCATGTAACGGATGCAAAATCGATTAACATGAATGTGCATACCAAAAATTTACCGGATGGGTATGATGTCATGGTGGAGCATATGCATGCAGACATCTCGCTTGTAAGTACATCTCCACAGATCAACGGTATTACACAGGATTCCATGGATAATTCTTTCCACGGAAACACCCAGGACGGTTTTGTGATTGATAATAAAACAAGTTATTACCGAACTTTTACAATAGAAGGATACACAGACCAGTTTTACCAGTTGTGGGGGTGTGCATGTGGAGATTTCGGAACTGTAAGCAGTACTTATGAACGTTTGACAGAACTCAATATTATTAAAGTTGGGACATATGCTGAACGCTTATCTGTTGTTTATGATCTTGCCATCAAGGCTCCAGGCGATAAGAAATACCATTCCACTTCTGTAAAGAGTGAGATTTTAATCCCCGTCAGCCAGAATGTCAAAACAAGAACCGTGGAATATTAGGAGGTCAGGTCTTGAGAATTTATATAAAGAATAAAAATAACTTTGAAAATTTTTTGATTCTTATTTTTGCCATCATTTTTATAATTTTTTCAATTGTTATTTCTGCTATATATGGCACAGAGGGCCTTATGGCCATTATTGTACTTTTAACAATATGTTGTTTTGGAATAATTGCTGTTATGCTTATCATTTTGGCAATTTATGGCATAGTCATTCTTATAAAAAATACATTTGGGATAAAATGTGACAGGTCAGAATGGAAAGATAAAAGTGGGAAAAAGAAGAAAAAATAAGAAAATTTCAAAATACGCAAATCGGACAGGGGTGGACCCAGTCGGTATATGCCTGTCCGACATACGGGGAACGTTTGATCAGTCCAGATATCTGTATTGAATGCGGTCAGCGAATTCGATGGTGGATCAAAAAAAATGAAGGATGGTGAAATAATGTCAGCACATAAAAAGATACCCAAGAAAATCCGGCTTCTGGTGTATGAAAAATGCAACCACCGGTGTGCATACTGTGGATGTGAGCTGGAATACAAGGATATGCAGGTGGATCATGTTAAGTCTGTTTTTGCCAATACCGATGTCAGCCATACAATGACAGAAGAGGAAATGTATTCGGAAAAGAACTTACTTCCGGCATGCCGGCAGTGTAACTTTTATAAGTCATGTGATAACCTGGAGTCTTTCCGTGAAGCATTAACAAACACACTAATGAGAAACCTGCAGAAAACATTTCAGTATCGTCTGGCAATTAAGTATGGACTCATACAGGAACATATTGAGCCGGTGCAATTTTATTTTGAAAAAATTGGCATTAACATAGATGCCTCAGATTGCGGTCAAAAGGAGGAATAACATGGAAGATAGATATTTATTGCGGTCAGAAATTGGAAATGAAATTTAACTTTCTTTGGCGTGGAAGAGAATTAACTAAAGAAAATTTTGGTGGAGTTAATTTTAATGATAAGTCAGATACGAAAGAGAGGATAAATTATGAAAAATAGTATCAATAATTGGTTCAAAAAGAATACTAAAGAAGAAGAAAAAATATTTAGACAAGGGTTACTTGCTTTTTTAATATTTATTATTGTAGTGATACTCTTAAAAGTATTTAGATTGGGAATTTTTTTTTGGTAAAGGGAGAGAACAATGAAAGTAATAACTGCAAGCACAATTGGAAATCTTATCTCAGCACACATAGAAGGGGATGAGAAAAAATTTCTCGCATATGCAAATTTTATTGCAGATGCATATGACGAAGCAGGAGAAGAGCGTAGTGCTAGAATTATTAGAAAAAGGATAGACGGTACATATAAAAATGAAGCACAAGTTACTTTGGATTAGAACGATAAACTGACACTTCAGCCGGGCGATATCCTGTATGTCCGGGAAACATTTATTCAGGCGGCGGCACACATTTTTTGGTACAAGGCTGACGATAAATCGTGGATGTCTCAAGGATTACTTTAGAAACCATCCATCCACATGCCGAAAGAAGCGGCTCGTATCTGCTGAAGGTTACGGAAGTGAGAGTAGAGTGATTGCAGGATATCACGGTGGATGGGTGTCACAGAGAGGAGAAGCGGAAGGAGTGTGAACGATGTTAGAACTTACAGGAAAATGCTGTGATGCCATTACTGCAGTAGAATTTTTTGAATCGTTGGCAGAAATTATTCCAGAAGATAATAGAACGGACGATTTTTGCGACGAATATGAACAGGCATTAAACCGATTTCGCTATGAAGCGGCAAAGGATATTGGGGCAAGAAAACGTATTGTGAAAGCGGCTTACAAGCACCATCACGATTTGATGTATTGCGGGAAATGCGGCTTTTGTGCGAATGAACCAAGTTATACGTTTTGTCCTAACTGCGGAACAAGGTACATTCGAACGAAAAATGCCTGTTTAGAATTTTGAAGCAAATCGAAAGAGGGTGGAACGCATGGCGAATAAAGTGAAATGGCTTGATGAAAATTGCCATAAATGCGGAGCGCGGATGAATAGTTGGGATGCTCGGTTGACTAAGACTTTTAAGGTGCGGAATACGTGCGAGAAGTGCTTTTGCAAGATTTATGACATGGATCAAGACGCATTTCGTAGCAAAATGGAAGATTTTTGGGGCATTCGTCCGTGTCAGGGGATCTGATTATGGAATATAACGAATTGACAAAGCGGTTGCTTGCAGAAGGTTATACTGCCGACCACCATCCTGATTATGTACAGATAGATACGAGCAGGCTTCCTGGGGACAATCCGTTGAACAATCTTGCGGGTGGATTTAAGTATAAACGATTCTACAGAGATAGCATTATTTACAAGACTGGTTGCGGGAAGTACATAATGGGAAGCCATGTAATAGGTAATCTTGGATATATTATTGATTGGAGCCATGAAAATGACAATCCGGTGTTTCGATGCCCTTATGATAAGCCGGAATGTGAGTACAATGATTCACGATTGTATGGCACACAAGGCGGAGGGTTGTGTATTCAATGTTTTTGTACATGCCATAAAACAGATGAATTGTACGATTATGAAAACAGTATAGAAAAGGCTAACAAGGAACGTAAAGAAGAAAGGGAACGGAAGTATAAGGAATATGCTGATGCTCATGGTGGAAGAGTTTGCCAGAATCATATGTTTTATGATGAGCGAACGAAAACTTGGATACAACGCTATGATCCAATAAGGTGCGCTAAAATGTGCCTCTCACACAACGGATATTGCCCGATTCTTGGACGACAGCTGAGCAGAAAACGTGGAAATGTGTATTATGACTTACGAAAATCCGGAGCGGTGCGACATGAAGCGCAGATTTCCCTGTTTGAAAAGGACAGATGGGAGACTGTGAAAAAGGGTATTCGTTTTCTTGATCATCCCTGCAGCATGGATATTTGCGAGGCAATTGCAAAAACATCACAAGAGGCTATTCGATGGCATTATGAAATCAATAATTCCTTTGAAAAATTAGAGGACGAAACTCTTACATGGGAAATTTACAACATCCGGGCAGAAAGCAAGCCGAGTCGAGACCTCATGCAGGATCTGCAAGATTTACGAGATGGAGTTGAACTTGTATGGGAAGATGATCGCATCAAAGAAGAGAAAGAGCAGAAAAAGGAAAAGCGAAAGCAGTTAAGACAGAAAGCCGTTGATCGGCTTGAAAAGAAGCTGATCGAGATTGGATATGAAAATCTTTCAGCTACATCCATTGACCGTGTGCACGCGGATAAGTGGCTGGATCTGGAACGATTGGAAGAGTTGAAGAATATCCGGAAACAGAAAATAAAAGAAGAACAGGAAAAGCCTGTACAACTTAGCCTGTTTGATTCGTGATTATCGGAGAAAAGAATGAAAATAAGTTTGATAGACGTTGACGGGCATAATTTCCCAAGCCTGCCTCTTATGAAGCTGTCTGCTTGGCATAAGAAGAAAGGGAATGTGGTTGAATGGTATGATCCACTGACCGCATGGCAAAATCCGCCGGACAAGGTATACATGAGTAAAGTGTTTACTTTTACACCGGATTATCCTCATCCGGTATGTGCCAGTGAAGTAGTAAAAGGCGGAACTGGATACCATTATCCAGACGGTGGTGAACCTCTGCTTCCAGAGATCGAGCATTTCTATCCGGATTACAGTCTTTATCCGGATTTATGCAAGGACACAGCGTATGGCTTTCTGACAAGGGGATGCCCGCGCGGGTGCGATTTTTGTATCGTAGGGAAGAAAGAGTGCAGATGTTCTGTAAAGGTCGCAGATTTGTCGGAGTTTTGGAACGGTCAGAAAAATATAGTTCTGCTTGATCCGAATATGTTTGCATGCAGAGATTGGAAAGATTTAAGCCAACAGCTCATTGACAGTGGTGCGTGGGTAGATTTTTCCCAAGGTTGCGATATTCGAATTATGACAGAGGAAAAAGCAGAATACATTCGGCAGATGAAAATTAAGAACATCCATTTTGCATGGGACAGATACGAGGACAGAGACAAAATCGTTCCACGGTTTGAGATGTTTAAGCAACTTACCGGGTGGGATTACAGGAAAATGACGGTATATGTTCTGTGTGGATTTAATACCACCATTGAACAGGACTTGGAGCGAATATATACGCTTCGGGATCTCGGTTACAGTCCTTATGTGATGATTTATGACAAATATAAGTTGAAACAGGGCGATGAACTGAAAAAGTTACAGCGTTGGGTGAATTCGAGATTTGTTTTTGCCGCTGTAAAAGAATTTGAAGATTATAAGCCGTAAGGCAAGAAAGGAGCCGAACCTCCGGCCGGGGTAACGATATCGATCAATATCATGAATGTCCTTATTCCGACAAAGACGATGTAGACGATTGTATGGATTATTTTATGGGTGAATGCCAGAACACATGCAGTTTCTGCCCTATGGAAGACAAATATGGAGTGACCTGGTAAATTACTTGTTGAGGGGAAAATAAGAATTTATTTTAAAAGGGAAAGGAGAAAAAATTATGGATCAAAATACTAAAGTGGTAGTTTCAGCAGCTATTATTGTTGACTGTATTTTCCGTATATTCCAATTCTTTCATATGAGATAGTGATACAGGTTGTAAAGGAGTGGTGATAAAGATGGCAATAAAACCGATTTTATTCAATACAGAGATGGTCAGGGCAATTCTGGAAGGTAGAAAGAGTTGCACCAGAAAAATTGTGAAACCGCAACAGTTCATAGGGATGTTGCCGGATAAATGCAAAAATGGAGCACCTGAAAAATTCTTGAAAGAAAAGAAACTCATGTTCAAACCATATTGCGATATGACAGATATAGAACTGATAAATACTGCATACAAAGCTCCATATCAGCCGGGCGATACCCTGTATGTTCGAGAAACATGGTGCGGACTTCCAGTCAATGAAGCAGGTCATGTGCGTGGTCATACCATCTATTATTACAAAGCTGATGGAGAATTTCGACCTAAAGGTTGGAGAGACATTTGGCATCCGTCAATCCGCATGCCGAAAGAAGCCGCGCGTATCTGGCTGAAGGTTACGAATGTGAGAGTGGAGCGGTTGCGGGAGATTAGCGCAGAAAGTGCGTTGGCAGAAGGAGCAGATAAGTATATCCACACAAATGGAGGACTTGATGAAAATATGACAATTACATCGTTTATAGGGATTTGGAACAGTACCATCAAAAAATCTGGCCTTGACCGCTACGGCTGGGATGCGAATCCGTGGGTGTGGGTAATTGAATTTGAGCGGTGCGAGAAGCCGGAGAGAGTGTGATGGTATGTGTACAATGAAGTGGAAAGAAGTTGCCCCAGAACAAGATGACTGGGAAAAGCAAATAGACATCGTTGCTTATTATGGCGGTATCACCGTAGGAAGCATTGTTTATTGTGGCGAAGAGATAGGATGGCAGTCAGTGATTGATGGCCACATGAATTTTATGCAAGCCGAATCCTTAGAGGATGCCAAAAGGGAAATGATTGATATATTGGAGGAGCACTGTACCGACCAAATCAACTATTATAAGGAGTTACAGGGATACCTTGAAGGATTAAATGCAGCGGAGGTGAACTGATGGTTAAAGCAGTATTGGTTATAGATATGCCGGAATCGTGCGATATGTGCGACTTTGCAGACGATACACAGCCACCAAGGTATGGAGAGCGAACGTTGTATTGCAATGCTCCAGGTATTGGAGATGATGTGACAGATTACATTGCGTGCAGACCAGATTGGTGTCCGCTCCGGGAACTGCCATAGAAACAGTAAGTGAATATGCAAATCTTGTCTGGAAAATTGCAGGTTGGAATGTGTGCCTGGATGAAATCTTAAAGTGAATGGGAGTAGAATTGTATGAATAAACGAATTGCGAAAAAGAAATATAAGAAAGCTGTTGAGATCATGAAAAATCCTAAAGCACATGGATTGGCTGCAGTAATGATTGTCAACCAGGCTTGTGTTGATACAAATGGGCAGCCGTGTGATCCGATGGAAAACCCGAATTCAAGGATGATTCTCCTTAAACGTCCAAAGATCATCTATGTTCGCGATTGCAAAACCGATAAGGAAAAGTGGAAGTGGTGATTGAAGGAAGTGTGTTTCCACCTATGACAAACGAAAGGATTTTGATTATGAAACGTATTTTATTTTGTATATCACTAAGGTTTATTATGGCGTCTTTTTTTGTCCATGTAACTTTATCAGAGCCGGTAGTTAAATTCTTTATGAAATTTTCAAATAATATAGAGGAAGTGGCTTGGTTCCTTATAGTATGGTTTTTAATAGTGGAATGGTTTTTTACTCTGGTTGTAACAACAGATTTGGCAAGTTTGTTTTTCAAAAACGATTCTGAAAACAATGAACCGAAGTATCAGGCAAGTGGAAAGAAGTTGCCCCAGAACAAGATGTCTGGGAAAAGCAAATAGACATCGTTGCCTATTATGGCACTTAATTTTGTAATCCATGACAAAATTGATAACGAAGAAATTGCTGACAAGATTATGGATATCCTCACAGAAGAAAGCGTCGTCGATACTATCTTGGAAGCAAGTGGTTTTGCAAATTAAAGAAGGTATACTTAATCTAACCGGCATTCCTCGAATCCATATCAGAAATAAATTAGAGCAAAAACTAATTGATTTCATATTAACAGAATTCAACGCTATAAAATAACTAAAATTTCAGTGTAGCTGCAACACCTACATCGCAGTTATCCTAACAGACTTTAGGTGTTGCAATAATTTTAAAAAAAATGGGAGATACAGAAATGAAATATGATAATATTAAATACCATCTAATCAATACTATCAATGAAGTAACTAAAGAAATTTATTCTTTAGATGAATTTTCTCAAAATCAAATATTCAATGAAAATATCATTCCAGATGAGCCAACTTTATTATTTTTAAATAATAGCTACTATTGTTTAAACGAATTACTCTTAAGCCTTAATAACCTATGATTTTTTTTGTGGCACCTGGCGTATGGATCTTTCCATTCACCAAAATAATAAAATTTAGGATGCCAATCGGGAATCCTCTGTTATTCAAATATGCTATTTTTTTCAGTTCTTTTCATTGCATTCCTGCTTATTGGTTTATGCCATCAGTCACGAAACGAGAAGAAAAAAGTATCCGTGTCACCGGTATATGTCAGGGAGCCGACTTTGGACGAAGTAAGGGAAAAGATAAATGATGTGATTGGTTTTACGAGAGTTCAGTTTTCTTATTTAAATTAAAACGATATCTAAAAGGAGGATTCTAAAATGTCATACAGGACTTACATCAACAATACGCAGGTGTTTGGTAATGGCGAATGTTACCCAGAATGGATCAAGTACGTTGAAAGCAAGGGCATTACAGTCGGTGAAGACGGAGATCATGAGGGTGAGATTGATAATTTCATGGAAGCTCTGGATGTCGTCGAGTCAATCGTAATGCGGCTTGAATCAGAAAGACGGGAGAGGAAAAAGAAGGGAGAAAAGTTCTGCAGCCAGAGTATTTTTGATCTGGGGGATATTTACAATGAAGTTGTTGAAGATCCGGAAGAAGAAAGCCTGCTCGATAAAGAGTTCCATTACCTTGAGAACGGATATATGTTTATGCCGTATACGTTCTTTAAAGCCTGCGAAGACATCCTCGAATACAAAGGTCATTCCTGGAGAGGAAAACATACAAAAATTTTCAAGTTGAAGGAAGGCTGCAAGATCAAAGTGAGTGCTTTTTAATGGTGAGGTGTGCATGGCTAAATATTACGGGGATATTCCATGTGTAAAACTAAATGGAATTGTACATATAACTAAGTGTGCGACAGAATGCCTGTGTGGTCAAAAATGGAGTTACTCGCGACCTTCAAATAGAGAAGATTTTCAAACAGAGAATATAATTTGGAGAGGTCTGAATGCGGTAACCTGTGAAAAATGTAAAGAATTAGAAGTTAGAAAGGAAAAAAATGAATAATGAAAATATTTGAAAGAATTAAAAGAAAATATATAAATGGAGATCCATCTTCTGCAGAAAAAACGGGAATACAGAAGAAAAGAATACCATATGGTTACACATTTTACCCGGTGTTGTGGAATGGGGGGAAATATGCAGTTAATCTCTTATTGGGAGTATATGGGTATATGTATGTTTATGCATATATTTACGAATACAGAGAAAAAAAGAGCTTTTTGAAAGGACACAACGGAAAATTTCTGTTCAATGCAGGAAAAATAAGCATGCAAGATGTTGCGCCATCAGATATTCCCCCGGATCTTAATTCTGAAAAGGCACTTTCTTTGCTTTACCCGAATATCATCATGGAAGCCTTTGCTATATATGGGGCAGATCTGCATAACCGGTCCTGGCTGAATGAAGAAGAAAAGAAAACTGCTGAGTGGAATGGGGTTATTTCTGAGAAAACAAAAGATTAGTTTTTCCGATGATCGTATCACATAAAAACCAAGCTGGAAGCTGCCGCGTCTTCGCGTGCAGATCAGTTAGAGAGTGAAATACTCGGTTATACGTTATAATATATTGTATAAATATTATTCCAACAAACGGAGGAGCGATATGGTTAATCTGCTTAATGACAAATTGTATAATCAATACTATCCTCTTAAAACAGAGGAAGAAAAGAATGAATTTTTGAATTCTAATAGTACAGAAATACATAGAATGATAAGAGATATTGGTTATGATGCAAGAAATGAATTATATGCAATAGAACACGAATATGTAAAAAAAATGAAACCTACAGTATCATTTCTAGGAAATCCTAAATATCGAAATATTGCACATAATGAATACCTCGCTCATAAGATGCTTATGGATAGACGGGTTAAAGATATAACAGAAAAACTTCCAGATTTAGACTCTCTGGCGTGCAAAATTATATATCATGAATATGAAAACATTACTCTTGACGAATTAAATTATGTTTTAAGGCTAAAAAATTTTAACAAGCATAAAACTGGGATGATGTGCGTGTTATCGTTAATTTTATTGATTGTATGCGCTTGTATTTTTCTATAAAATTCATAGAAAGACGGTGATACAGATGCCTAGACCAAAGAAAGACGGGCGATATTTGAATTTATACCTTGACAGAGCGTTACATAAGGAATTTGAGCAGTTCTGTGAAAGTCTTGGACAAACCAAGACGGTTGCTGCCGAAAGAGCTTTCCGCATGTATATGGATGCTATGAAGCAGAATCCTGAGCAACTATTGAAAATAAGGAGGAAAGATAAAATATGTCAGATACATTAAATATATTAAAAGGAATAAAGCTATTGTTTAAAAGAGGAGAAACTTTTTATTATGCTAATAGAAATACAAAACAGGCAGAAAAGTGTACTGTTGTTGATTAAGTTTGTCAATATCCGATGGTGTATATAGCCAAAAACGAAGCATCGGGAGAAACTTTTAAATGTTATCATGATTTTGGGCGTTTTGCATCGGAGCAAGAAGCCTATGATGATGCTCAAATCGAGGCGGATAGAATAATATTGATTTGTCCTATTCTATGTGACGATCTTCAAATAATGCGGTAACCTGTGAAAAATGTAAAGAATTAGGAGCCAAAAAGGGGAAATGAATCAAATCGAAAAATGCAATAAATTTGCAGAAAATTGCCTATCTTCCATAGTGACAGTTCATGGAATCATCATGATTGTTCTAGGAATTATTTTACTTGTTAATTCATTTAAACTTAAAGACGATGAGGATGATTCTTGGTGGGCTGGTCTAATAGGCGGTATTGTCGTAATTTTTTTGGGTGTTTTAACGATTATATTGGAATACGAATATTCGTAAAACAAAAATAAGAAAGGATCAGAGAAAATGGGATTACAAATGAGAAAAATACCATATGGTTACACATTTTACCCGGTGTTGTGGAAGGGGGAAGCGTATGCTGTTGATCTCCTTTGGGGTAGAGATGGAATCGTATCCGGGTACGTTATGGTGCACATATGCCAGTACATAGAGAAAAAAATATTTTTGTACGGACATTCTGGTAAACGGCTGTTCAATGCAGGGAAAATCTACAATGAGCACAGAGTGCCCCTTCTGACCTACTGGATCAGGAGGTTACCAGTGATACTTCTTCGAAGTACCACAACGGGTGAAAGCACAGAGGATCAAAGATAATCAATGGCATTATCAGAGATTATTTATTTTTCTGATTATTGATATACTTCTCAACTGCATCTGCTGTACGGTCACTTACAGTTTTATTCTCTGTAAAAATAAAATTTAAAAAGTTTCCAAAATCCTTTGACAAAATCACAAAAGGCGCAATATGTATACCGTAAAGGTAAAAATACCACAATGGAAAGGAGACAACTGATATGGGTTACATGCGTACTGCAACTGTATATATCAATGAGGGACACCCTCTGTTCAAATATGCAGACAACTTAACAGCACTGACCAACAACCTCAGTAACGCGGCACGTTTCCGTCAGCGGCAGGTGCTCTCAGCTGTCTCCAAAGAGGAAGCTGACTGGACAGCCAACGAGCGCGAGGTTATGGAGGAAATCCGTAAAACAGTCCCTCTGAGGGAAAAGGCATCCATGCCGACCAAAGGAAAACATTTCCTCGGATATATGTTTCTTGAGGGGATCTTGCGGGTGAACCATAACCCGGATTTTTACGCTGAAGGACTGCCTCGCCAGACAGCACAGCATGTCTTAAAGACTGCAGTGAAAGACATGAAGAGTTTTTATAAAGCCATTAAGGAATACAATAAAAACCCTGACCGTTTCACCGGACAGCCAGAACTTCCAGGCTACAAACGCAAGGGAGGCCATTCCACTGCGCTGATCACCAACCAGGACTGCACAATCAAAACCTGTGACGGCAAGTGGTATGCGTACTTTCCTCACGCAAAGGATAAACCCGTGTGCCTTGGATATCCGATACCGAATGCAAGACTTAAACAGGCATGCATCACTCCGAACAACGGACGGTATAAGTTGTCCTTTCAGTTTGAAGTAGATGCAGATATCCCGGAAATCCCAGAGGATATCCGTCCAGAGCGTATCTGTGCCATTGACTTTGGTGTGGACAACCTTATGTCGGTCACAAACAACTGCGGTCTGCCATCCCTGATTTATAAAGGCGGTGTGGCAAAGTCCGTCAACCAGAAATACAACAAAACGATAGCTGCACTCGTGAGCGAGCAGACCCTCCGTACCGGGGAAAAGTTTGTCCCAGATGCAGCGTATCACGCTGCAACAAACAGAAGAAACGACCAGATCTCTGATTTCATGCGAAAGTGCGCAAAACACTTCGTGGCATGGTGCATAGAAAACCGTATCGACACCGTTGTCATGGGTATAAACAAGTACTGGAAGCAGGAAGCAGGCCTCGGCAAAAGAAACAACCAGAACTTTGTGCAGCTCCCGTTTGACAGGCTGCGTAACATCATCCGCTATCTCTGCGTATGGGAAGGCATCTTCTGTCTGGATCAGGAGGAAAGCTATACTTCAAAAGCAAGCTTTCCGGACAGGGACTTTATCCCTGTATACGGTAATGAGAAAGGAAAACCCTCCTTCTCCGGACAGCGGAGACCTGTACATTACAAGGGAATGTACAAAAAGGATGGCTTCCGCGGGCTTTATACAACAAAATCCGGCGATATCATCAACTCCGACCTGAATGGATCTGCAAATATCCTGCGGAAAGCATTCCCAAACGCTTTCACAGAAAAACCTGCGCCTGATTTTAACAGTGTGGTAATTATCCGCCATCCGGATGAAGAAAAAGTCAAAAATAACCGGAAGAAACAGACGGCAGTGCAAAAACAGGACAGCCATGCAAAAATCAAACGGCAGCGCAAAAAGGATGCAAAGCGTAAAAAACATCCGGCTGCGTAAATACATTAAAAGTAATCCCACTGGGATAGGGCTTTGTGAATAGCCTTAAGCCACTTATGTTACTCTAACTCCCGAAACCACGCCTGATGGCGGAGCGGAGCGAAGGTTTCAGGCGTGGTAATTCATTTTAAATCTGTAATAGATCCATCCGTTTCATTCCATAATATCAGTTACAATCAGATGTTATTAGCTCTTTATCCGGATATTATAAAGAAAGCATTTGCTAAATATGAGGAGAGATTGTCTGAACAGACTTTGCTGAATGAAATGGAAAAGAAAGCTGCTGAATGGGATGGGGTTGTAGATGCCGTTCAAGATTCTTCCAGTCTTGTGAAGCAACTGACGTAATTAATTGGAATGTGTTCAGCAAATTCGATGGAGGAACCAAAAAAATGAATTGTAGTGACATACTAATGTTGTAACAGAAGTGCCTAATTTCACAAAAATTTTAAAAGCTGGTTAATTTTAAAAACTTTTCAAGATTTCCTTGACGTTTTTTCAAATGACGCAATATTTATAGTACAAGGACAAAAAATGCGAAGTACAAGGAGAAAAATTATGGGAAAATTAAAGAAAATTGCTGTATTAGCACTGATTGCCGGCATGTTGTGCGCATGTACCGGGTGCGGGTTGTTTGATAGTGAGGTTAATGAGTTGAACGGAACAATAAAAGGAAATACCTATAATATTTCCTTTTATTCCAATGAAGGAGAGAAATTCATGGAAATGTCCGGTCAGAAGATTGACATGAATTCGAATACTGTTGAGGAACCTACATATACGGATAGCGGGTGGGGATATACCCAGACTCTTTCCAGTGTAGTCACAATTACTGTAGATGGCAAGGAAGTTGAAAGCTGTGGAACTACAATGTTGTTTGCAGAAAATGGCCTGTCGCCGGATGTTGATTTCACACAGCCGGATAAAATTAACAGTAAGACGGATGGGAAGCTGTCTGATAATACTATTATTGCCAAGACTGTAAATAAATATAAAAACTATTTTGGAAAGTCTAGGATTGTAGTCATTCAGTCACAACTTGGAGATCCAATCTGCGCATATTCCGGGGATGAAGTGTATTGGAAAGTGTGCAAGGACCTACCAAAGACAACAAAACTGATGGTTGATGGAAAGGCGTTGTATATCCACCGTGCGAATTTCCAGATCATCGACAAAGCACTTCTTAAATAACGGGAGAAAAAAAGAATGGAAATTCATAAAAGAAACGTTGTGATCAAATGTCATGAGTGTGGTCGGGATTATGAAGATACGCAGGTAATTGTGAATGGTATTCCGAGTTACAAATTTCATATATGTCCGGAATGTCAAAGAAAATTAGTTGAGGCAGTTTTTGGGAACAACGGAAATAACATAAAATAACATAAGGAAGTGAATGTATGAAAAAAATAATAAAGCGTATGCTTCAGGCAAAAACAAAAGAAGAACTTTTGACATGCGAGGTAGATCTGCAGATTCAATACAATCACCTTTCAGAAGAATTGTTGGAGGATGGTGCGATAAGCGAAAAGGATTACGAGGGAATTTTCACGTTTTACCGTTCCTCTCGTGAATTGTTGGTGGATATTAATGAGAAAGTAGAAAATTTACATAAAAAATTTCCGAGAGCCATTGAGATTTTACAGCTTGCGATTTTGTACTATTCCCGAGAAATTCTGAATTTGTTGTATTCGGGATATTGGGATAATCTGCTTGTGATGAAGGGTAAGAAAAAAGAGCGGTTTGTTAATCTGGTTGAAGAACTTGAAAAAAGCCAGATGGGATTATTCCTTGGTCTGTGGCGGTGTTTTTCTTTTGCAGTTATCGGTATTGGGGATTACAAAAAAAGATCAGAAAGCCGGAATCGCAAAAGGTGGACTGAATATTGTACTGTATTAGAATTGGATCAGCCAGAGGAAATTACTATTTATAACAATGATTATGAAGAGCTTTTGAATCATTCTTTAACTTCCTTTGGTGGAAGCCTATTTTCGCAAATTGTAGACGGGTGTCTCGGGCAATACATTGCTTATTTTACAAAGATCGAATACATACTTAATTATCAGCCGATTTTCGTAGGCGCAGCATTTACATTGTTAAAAAATATAGTAGAAGAAAAAGAGAAAATCGCAGAAAACGGAGGTACAAAAGATGTTAAACATTAACAATATGTGCTTAAAAGAAAAGATTTTGATGTTTTTGAACTAGGTTATAAACTTATGGAGAAAAGCCACAGGCTTGCCTGTGGGATGAAGCCCTATTTTCCACTTGTTTTTAGTATGCTGTTGTTTATTATGCGAACAATTTAAAACATTATGTTCCATTGGAAGATTTGGAGGTGATGCCATGATAAATGGAGAGTTGATAGTAGACAATTTTGCCGGCGGTGGCGGTGCATCCACTGGTATAGAACTAGCAACAGGCTACAGTGTAGACATAGCCATCAACCATGATCCGGAAGCTATAAAAATGCATAGAGCGAACCATCCGAACACAAAGCATTACTGTGAAAATGTGTGGGCGGTTGATCCGGTCAAGGCATGCAATGGGCATCCTGTCGGACTTGCCTGGTTCTCGCCGGACTGTAAGCATTTCAGTAAGGCGAAAGGCGGAAAACCAAAGGATAAGAATATCCGTGGTCTTGCTTGGGTAGCATTACGCTGGGCAGGACTTGTCAGACCGAGGGTTATCATGTTGGAGAACGTGGAAGAGTTCAAGACATGGGGACCATTGAATCGGCGGCATCATCCAATTAAGGCAAAACAGGGTAAGACATTTGAGCGGTTTGTGCAACAACTTCGGGAGCTTGGCTATGAAGTGGAGTTCCGTGAGCTGATTGCTGCCGATTATGGTGCGCCGACCATGCGCAAACGATTCTTTATGATCGCGCGGTGTGACGGCAAGCCGATTGTATGGCCAGAGCCAACACACGGACCGGCAGACAGTGAAGAGGTAAAAGCCGGACTGTTAAAACCATACGTTGGAGCATACACACAGATTGATTTCAGCCGGCCGTGTCCTTCGATTTTTGATACATCAGAGGAGATCAAAGAAAAGTACGGCATCCGGGCAGTACGTCCATTGGCGCAGAAAACAATGGATCGAATCGCAAGAGGATTGAAAAAGTTCGTATTAGACAATCCGGAGCCGTTTATTATTCAGTGTAACCACGGCGGCGAGCGCAGACCGAACGATATCCGGGAACCGATGCCGACCATAACCGGAAAGCATGGATACGGGATTGTGGAACCTAAGATTGTTCCATATATTGGAACCAATACAACAAATCATCCAGGTGGAAATTGTAAAAATCCTATACATACAATTACCACAGGAAATCAACAGTGTCTTATCAGCCCAACGCTGATTCAGTATTATTCCGGAACATCGAAGGATGAAGTCAGAGGGCAATCGATTGAAGAACCGATTATGACCGTGGATGGTTCGAACCGATACGGATTGGTCACGTCGTTTCTACATAAATATTATGATGGAGGATACACTGGAGCTGGTGATACTGTCGAAAATCCGTTGCCGACAGTAACATCCTGGGATCATAACAGTCTGTGTGCAGTTAATCTGATCCAAATGAATAATCATTGCGATGGAAGGGACGTGAAGGAGCCAATTCCAACAATCACAGCAGGCGATGGTCATTTCGGAGAGGTTAGAGCATTTCTGATCAAGTATTATGGTTCGGGAACTGGACAGGATGTTAAGGAACCTTTGGATACGGTTACATCAAGAGATCGATTTGGTTTAGTTACAATTAATGGTACCGATTATCAGATCGTAGACATCGGATTGCGGATGCTAGAGCCAAAAGAACTGTATGGATGCCAGGGATTCCCCGATGATTATATTATAGACCATGACTACACAGGGAAAAAGTATCCGAGAAGTGAACAGGTACGTAGATGTGGCAATGCAGTATGTCCGCCAATACCGGCTGCATTGGTAAAAGCGAATCTGCCGGAGTTATGTGTGGCGAAGCGTACCGGCAATATGAAAATCCGGGAGGAACAGACCGGACAGCTTAGATTTGCATAAATTGCTATACTGTAAAAAGAAAATGTAAACATTGCTATCATTTGTATTTTTATAGACGTTCATATGCGCAATACATAATTCTTTTTGAAAAAGCAATGAGATGGTAACAAAGAAAAAAGGAGAGTGAAAGAGTGATTCAAAATTTTGAGGCGTATGGAGTTGAAAAATTACGGTAGAGAAACCAATTGCTGTATGCGTAGCGTGCTCATTTTGTGTAAACATAGATATGGCGGTGGATAAAAATGTTACTCATTTTTGTGAAATTCTTGGGAAAGAAATGACTAATCAAGAAGCTGATAATAAACCTTGTTCAGAATGTCCAATTACATATAGAAATAAAGAGTCTTTAAATGAAAAGAAGGAGAAAGGAAAAATGTTGATAATAAGTATTGTAATTTTATTTATGGGACTTGTATACATGGGGGCTATTGGAGTTGAAACTTTTTCACGCTCATTAATTTTTATTATGATTTCCATCGTTGAGCTTTTTCTTATCGTGTATGCGGACCGAAAAGATTTTGAAGAAAAAAGAAAACGTGATCATTCCATAACTCAATATGATCCGGATGAAGAAACAATAGAAGAGAATTAAAAAATGGGGGATGAAATTTGCTATTTGCATGCTTCAGAATAAGAAATTAAAAGGATAATGGGGAATAGAAATGGGAGCTTTTCAAACAAAAGTATACAAGGAATGTTATCCATTTTCGAGAGAGGTTTTGTACAATACAGAAAAACGGAAATTAATAATTCATTTACTAGATATGCCATATCAATGCTTTCAGTTATTTGAATAAAGGTGGTGATATAATTATGCATGAAATAGAAAACAAAATTTTAGAAGAATTGCTTGTTGCACCTTTGTGCATTGTTCAAGACCGGTATGGTGGATGTTATTCTGGAGCAGAATATCTGGCATTTAATATGGAACCGTATTTAGTAACAGAATTGGACGTAGATGCAGGTGATATGAGCTGTCGCGATTTTTGGGAATACGAAGCGAAAGAGTATATTATTGGAAAAGGAAATACTCCGTTAGAAGCACTATGCGATTTACAAATTAAATTAACTTCAAAGAAGTGATTGTGGCAGAAAGAACGGGTATAAAATGAAAAAGCTTCCATGGCTTGTCTTATCTATCAATAACAGCAGAGTACCACTTCCATAGGATGCTCCGCATGGGAGTGGTAGTTCATAAAAAAGCTTCCATCAATGCTTTTGAAAAGCTATAATTATAACGTGTTATGGTCAAGCTTATAATAAGGAGATGAATAAATATGTACGGTATATCAAGGAAAATCCATGAAAAGTTCATAAATAGAAAAATGAAAAAATATACAGTTCCATTTCCTACGGATATTCCAAACCCTAGTCTCGTGGTTATCGGTACTCCGGGGAGTGGTAAATGTCGGATGCCTCTACGCATCCGTGAAATATATTGTGACCAGAAAGAAATCACCAACCCATTTGCAACAAAGCCAACCGGCTTTGAGGTACAAACTGCAGATGATGAAGATTTCAAAGTAAATGCTACGACAGTAAAGCAGCCAATAACAAGCACTTCTACCACAATGACAGATGTTCCATTTGGAAAGTTCGTGCGAGTAAGAACGTACAACGATTCCGGATCAAGTAAGATTGTTGGACGGTGGAGCGAAGCAATCAAAATCAAATAAGATCCAAAAGAAAGGCACCCGAAAGGATGTCTTTTTCTTTGAAAAAATGTATATATACGCTATAATCGCATAATTATATCTACTATGAGCATGGAATTTTCAACAAATACCAGGCGAACGATGACATTCTCTACGAGGATGCCTTCGGCAACATCGTCATCCAGACGGAATCCACAGACCGGAACAGTAACAGCTTTTCCGCACTATAGGGTATAATGGGATGTATGGGTTAAAATGCAATCAGGCTGCGGATGCTACCGGCTTGTTGCGCCTTATGAGGCGCATGGATGGGAACTGCGGCAGCCAGTTTCTTGCTTTGAAATGTCTCACATGGCATCGTCTTCACCTTGTTGAATGCATGACCAGGGAGAAAACTTATCTTATCTCCAATCTTTATCTGAAATTCAGCGAATTGCAGATGCTTGAAGGAGATGACCAGCCTTTCTGCGATATATATGGCGCTACATTTTCCAGTGTATTAATGGAATACCTTTCCCCGGAAGAAATTTTAGCTTCTTCCGAAGAAGATCTGATTGCATTACTTGCTGAAAAAGCCGCAACCGCATTAAGGATATAAGCAAGACCGCAGATTTATTAAAGAAAGCTGCCAGAGATTCTTATCGTCTGGATAAAGCTCTTTATGAGCCTTTAAATGTGTCTATTGCCAGTTCTTTCAACTGCATTGAAACCTTTAAAAGAGAAATCAAAGCCATTGACAATGTTATCGAAAAGGAAATCAAAGGTTTGAACCCAAATGCCTTTATTATTCTTCAATCTATTGATGGCATCGGTCCTGTCTTTGCTGGTTGCATAATTGCTGAAATAGGCGATATAACCGCTTTTCATTCATCTGATGCTCTTGCCAAGTACGCCGGTCTCACATGGAAATCCAACCAGTCCGGTGATTTCGACGGAGAAGATACTCCCATGATAAAAGCCGGTAATCGTTATCTGCGATACTATATTGGCGAAGCTGTCAACAGTATGAGAAAACACAACGTTGAGTACAGAGTGTACTATCGGAAGAAGTACAATGAAGTTCCGAAACATCAACACAAAAGAGCACTCGCGCTGACTTCACGCAAATTCGTTCGTTTGGTTTATGGATTGCTGGCCAAAAACCAACTGTACTCCGGCGTATCGCTGGATACATCAATTAAAGATTCTAACTAGTCGAACTTATGTTTTGATTGAATCATAGGTCTATTAAAGTTACCCTTTTTCTGAAAAACATATCGAAATCTTTTCAAAAATCATCTTGACATATCACCAGATTGCTTTCTTTCATGCGTAATATAACGATACATCTTTATGCCATATATACATTATGTGACATTCTGTTGGTAAAGTCAAACAATTTACACCTTAAAAGATGTAAAATCGTGATTGACTTTACACCCTTTAAGGTGTAAAATAAACATATAAGTTATAGGGGAGGACGGCTATGAAATATGAAGTAACATATTCCTGCGGTCATACAGGAACCGTTCAGCTATACGGGAAACAGATGAAAGAGAACGGAAGATTTCCTATTATAAAGAATACGGACTCTGCTCTGAGTGTCAGAAAAAACAAAAGCAGAAAGAGAATGAAAAAATGGGGTTTGTATTGTGCAGTACTGTAGAATATGAACTTTCAGGGAAAAGATTAAAGAAGAGGTAGGTATTGACTAATGGATGGAATATATTATAAAAATGTGGATATTTACGATTTGCCATCAATACTGGAAAACGGATTGCTCAGTATGGATGAATCCGGCAATAATAATTGGCAGGATAACAACCGTGTAGACAACCGGACAGATGTCGTATATTTATTCCGACCGGTAAATGAAGGAACTTTGCTGGAAATTCCATCATTCCCTGAATATGGTGTTGCACTGGTAGAATGTATCGCGGATGCCGAACCATCCAAAATGTCATTGCAGGACTGCCATTTTGGAAAATACAGGGAATATATTGCAAAAAGAATTGCCCCGGAAAATATATTGCGTGTATTTATACCTAAACTTTTCGAGAAAAATATTGATATTGCATCGGATAAGATATGTTTATGCAGGATGAAAGCAAGTGTGTATGGAAAAGATGGACTTGTCGAGGCATCTGCAGATACTTTGAAACTGTTTGCTGAAACAGCACCAGTACGCTGGACACAGATTGACGGGTATTTCCGAGGAATATACAATGACGGAAGTGGAGTATTCGACCTTTATAATGTAAGATACCAGATTCCGGAATAATTTAAAAAATCAAAGGAATGTGGGTAATGAAAAATGGAAGGTGAAAGTTTTATGAAAATAACCGGAAGACAAACAGAACCTATTAAATGTTATAAAAAAGACCAGTTAACAGAGGATTTTTTTGCTGGACAGATCTGTTCCCGTAAGGGAATGGAGACAGAAAAATATTGGAGTGATGCATTCAAATCCAGTCTCCGAGACATTCTTGATGAAGTATACTGCAGCGATTATGAAGACATCAGGGATGATATTGATTCAGACTGGAACATGGATTACGAAACATACCAGAATCATTACAGTTTCATCTGCGGAATCATTGATATGGATATGAAAGACACATATGAAAGTTATTCTAGTAAGATGGAAAGAATCGGGAAAATATCTTCTGCGTATGCAAATGCCATTCATAATTTTCCGGATGACATTGCTTACACGGTTTCTTTTTCCAGGAGCAGCTGTTCGGTATATCTGAATACAGATATTCCTGTCCGGAAGGATTCCGTAGAACGATTTCTCTCCGTTCTTGAACCTTTACAGGGAATTATAGTATCGGAAACATATTCCGGATATGAGAGAAAAGATTACGAAGACAGCAGCCTTACAATAAGGATATCAGACCATGATTTCGGGGGAAACAGGGATTATTCCTACCAGTTCCCATGTGTTAATGTGATTGTTGAAGTATAACATGAATTCTAAAAAATAAAGGGATCAGAGAAAAAATGCTTAAATATAAAATAAATATTTTAGAAGAACTCGCCAATGCTGGGTATAACACAAGCCGACTCAGAAAGGAAAAACTGTTCACCGAGAGCACGATCCAAAGGTTCAGGCATGGTGGTGTGCTAAGTTTAAAGTCATTGGACCGTCTTTGCTGTTTGCTTAAAGTGCAGCCAGGAGATATAATCGAATATGTTGATGATAAAATAAACTATAACATATGATGTGTCACTAATGCACAAATACACTACATAGCTGCTATGGCAGTGGTAGAAGGGAAGGACAAATGGGGGTAAGAATTACAGAAAATTTCATTCGTGAGACGTAGGCCTTAAGAAAGTGCCTCTTATATAAGGATAATAGGGTCAACCAAACTCGGTTATTGAATAACCGGGCATGAGGAAGCGGTTATTCGGAGCTGCTGAATCATCCAGTCTGACTGGTGGCTGAGCAGAAGCATGGATGGATACGTGTCACAAGAATATCATGGGCTAAAGAAAATATGAATAGAGAGCCAATTAAGAGTTTATTAGCCCAACTATAGAGAATAATACAGTAGAAGGGTAATTGGGATTTCTGGAATGCCCATAAATATGGCGTTTCAGAGACTCAAAAAGCCAAGGAAAGACGGATTTGTTAAGGAGGTGACAACAATGGCATATTGCCAGAGATGTGGTGAATATTGTCAAGACCATTATACATATTGTAAGAGATGTTATTTTGAACTTGGGCAACATTTGGATGTGATGCATGCTACGATCCACAAGGACCGCACATCAGATACTCGGTCATTCAATTGCCGAGTAGTTCACTGAAGGAGATTTTTATGTTAGTAAAACTTATACCAGGATTAGAAAAATATGCTATGGATTCATCAAACGTAACGCTTTTACTTCTTGTAGTATTAGCGTCAATTGTTATCAAGGATATTTTTGAGCAGAAAAAACTGTTGAAGGAGTATGAGGCTTTTTGGATATACCCTATTATAAGTGCTATATTGTTGATTGGCATTGCTCTAAGTCCGGATATAACATCAGATTTATTTATGATACTTGAACTTCTCTATAGTGTAAAGTTGGGGGCGCGCCAATACGAGCTGCATAAGAAATCAAGGAACAGAATGGGGTCATGTACGATTTATATACTCATATTGCCGGATAATACGGTAATTGTTGAAAAACCCATGTATGAAAATGAAATGCAGTTGTCAGGATGTATATTTTATAATCCAGAATCCAAGAAATATGAAACTTATGGGACTGTATCGGATAAAACAATTACGAATGTAAGAGATAATGAGCCAGAACTATATAAAAAGATAGTCAATAATGAGCCGGTTAATGCGCAGGATTGTCCTTTATCATGTGTATGGGAAAATAATATTCCAAAGGAACATGATGAGCTGCTGCAATACATAATCGAAGAGTGTGTTTATCTGTATTCAGATCAGCTTATAGAGTTTGGAGAGTACATGGATAAAGAGACAAATGTTATTTTCCAACTTTACGGGAAAAGAAATGATGCAGTCAGCATAACACTTGATGAGTATTTTTCAGCATTACCGATAAATGAAATTATAGACAAGATTAAGGCAGAGTTGAATAAACAGTCCTCAGAGAAAGACACATAGGTTATAAAATAAATTGGAACATATCTGCCGGTGGGCGAGGCTGGTGAGACCGAGAGTGATCATGTTGGAAAACGTAGAAGAATTTAAAGAGGATGATTAAAAATGAATAGAAGAAAAGCCAAAAAGTGAAAGAATAACACCTATCTTTTATGTAGTAAGTATATTTACATTAAACCAAGTGAATGGAATAGAGTAAAAATAAAAGTAAGCTGATAAAACGTAAATTTTTGGAGGGAAAAATAAGACAATAAGCGGCACGTATATGGACAGATGTGAGAATGGAGCGGTTGCAAGACATCACAAATGACGAATGAATTTGTCCCCGTTTACATTCTGGAAAAATTCTTTTTGTTTTTTTACAGTTGCATCCCTTATGGGATGTATGGGTTGAAATGCAATCAGGCTGCGGATGCTACCGGCTTGTTGCGCCTCATGAGGCGCATGGATGGAAACTGCAGAAAAAAGTGAAAAAAACAGACAGTAAAAAAGAGCTGCAGATTTTTTGCAGCTCTTTTGCGTGTCCGCGGTTAAGCGTACATTTTCTCCATGATTTTTCTGATATTTTCCTTCTTCTTCCCAGATACTCCAGGGAGCCCGGTCATCAGGAAATCAAACATCTCATCCTGACGGCCGCCTGTGGAATAGAGCATGTATCCAACCAGTTCCTCTTCCTTTGCGGTTTCGAGGAATTTCTGGAGGGCAAGCGCACCTGCATTTTCTCCAGTTTCCGCTTCTGCTTCAAGTACATACTCGTTGCAGGAGCCATACCAGTTGATGTAAAGCCGGACGAAAGTATCTGGTGTTTGATACAAGAGGACTTCCATCTGGCTGATCGCCTCCTGGCAGGTAATATTACGTCCAGAGTCAGTGTCAGCGAAAAAGTACCAGTTTCCGCGATACTTGAATTCGTTAGTAGAGAGGTCGTAACCTTGGATAAGCTTTTGGCCTTTCCGTGGTCCATCAAGATACCCGGATCCATCTGGGAACTTGTGCCAGATGCAGTTCGGGAAAATCTCAGATACATAGTCTGTTGCCCTCATATCTTCCGGAATTTCCTCTGGATCCATATGGCGGAATACCAGCACCTTAAGATCTCCCAGCTCGAATTCGTCATACGAGCTGCACCTGGAATCGGAGCGGGTGTTGAAGATGAGAAAACTCAGCTTGTCAAGCAACTCCTTGTTTGACAGGTTGTATCCGAGAGCTTTCGCTCCCTGAAAGTTCATGTAACCGGAAACTTTTTCCTTTCGGTCATGTGACGGCAGCTCAAGCGGGATCGCACCGGATGCCTCACTGTTGTCAATTCTGATTAAAAGATCCTCGTTTACTTCCTTTTCCTGGAGGATAATATCATATCTTGCGTATTTCATGGTTTTTCTCCTTTCGATGTTTAAAAATCGGTTTACATCTTCAATATGAAATAAAAAAAAGACACGGACAAAGCCGCGCCATGAGTTGATTTTGTATGTGTGATGGATTTTTATCCGGATTACCTGGTGGTGCCAGATTGGGAAACTTTTTGCACTTCTTCGAATGTCACGCTTGGGAAAGATGCAAAACAGGTTGTTGGCAGAGCGTTATTAATCTCCACGACTTTAAGAAGTTTCCCGTCTTGTTCGACCACGGAACCAATTTTGAATTCCTCTTTTAATTCTTCAACAGATGCCATATATTCTTTCGTAATCATGCATTTTCTCCTTTCAGTTCAGATATGTTTTTATTTACATCTTTAATATGAAACAAAAAAGACACGGCCTGAGCTGCGCCCTTTTTGTTACCGAAAAACTAAGCTGGAAGCTGCAGCGTCTTCGCGTGCAGATCAGTTAGAAACCAGCTTCCGTACAGAAAGAAACCATTCTTGTCAAGAAAACAACGCAGAATTTTCCAATACCAGTTTTCCAAAGCCCCAGAAGAGTACAGCAGGAGAGCAGCCTTTCGGTGGAAAATAGTATCAGTAAAGCAGGCCGGAGTAAAGAAAAACAACAAAAATGGTATCACCAGAAGAACAGAAAAATAGTATCATCTCAAAAATAGTTTCAGTAAACCAGCGCCCACATACCGATAAGGAAATATCCGGATAAAGACAGATTGCTGCTGATACTATTTCCCGTACAGATACTTGTTGCGCATGGATGCCTCCTGATACTATTTTCCATATCCGTCCCCGCACATTTCCCCCACATCTGCTGATACTATTTTCACCGCATGGATATCGCCTGATACTATTTTTCAGTGATACTATTTTAAACCCATCGAATTCGAGTGGTTTAGGCAAATACTGTAAGGACTAGGGCAGAAGCACAGAAAATACAAGAAAACCGGGTGATACTACTGGTGATACTACTATTCCTTTATAAATCCGTCCAAATAGTATCGCCTTTGTGGTATTGGATAGTATCACCTTATTGGTACTATATAGTATCACCCGTATGATACTAAACAAAAGGAAAACATACAGATCCTGTCGCTTTCGTATCAACTTGCTGATATTAAACAGTATCACCTTATTGATACTAAGCAGTATCACCCGTATGGTATTCTTTTTCTTTCCCATTTTCTCCCTGGTTCCACGCAAGCCTGTGAAATAAGTATAGGAAGCGGCAGACAGGGAAAGGTGGGAGTATTTTTTATGTTCAAAAGTATCAACTTACTGATACTAAACAGTATCACCTTTATGGTACTGAATACAGAAACGACCGTGGCAATCCATTTTAGTATCATCTTGTTGGTACTATGTAGTATCACCTTACTGATACAAATCTTACCGCAAGAACGCGAGAAAGCAGGAATAACAGGAATAACAGGACAAAACAGGGATACACATTGAACATAAGGGGAGGGGATGGGAAGTAAAAAGAAAACAAAAGTATCACCTTAGTGGTACGGTGTAGTATCACCTTACTGGTATGGCACCGGGCAGAGGACAGAGAAAACGTGTGGAGTACGTGGGACAGACATGGAAGCCGGCGGTCATCTGCTGCGTTTATTCCGGGCAGAGCCGGCCTGACCGCCTTATGATACTGCAGGTGCTGGTGCTTTGCGGCGCATGTACAGTACAAATGTGCTTGTGTGGCGCCGCAGAAGGGTGAGTGCGGGAAGAAAAAGGGAAAGGTAAGAAAGAATACCGTAAAAGTTCATAAGGACGTGCAAGAATACAGTACGGACAAAACGTGTGGGCGCGAGAACGCAAGAATGCAAGAATGCAAGAAATAGTATCACCAATGTGGTATCACTTAGTATCAGTAAGGTGATACCGTTACTGGTACTGGAAATACAGGAGGACATGGGAAGATCAGGGATGGTACTGGGAAACCACCTTGGAATGTGTAAAATAGTATCACCAAGGTGGTATGTTTCCGTGGCGCGATACAGAGCGTACAGAGCGTGAGTACAGCACAAGGGAACAACGCGAGAATGCAAGAAAAGAATTCGGGCAGGGAACCTGTAGTGTGGGTAGCAGATGTGAGGTGTGAGGGCGTGGATTGCTGGTAGAATACAAGAACGCAAGAATGCAAGAAATGTGCTAAAGTGGAGGAAATACTTTATCTGTACGGTGTGAAAATGTATAGAGGTGGAGAAAAAGATGGAAATATAGGGGGAAAGTGGAGGATGTTTCCGTAAACTTCTTAATGCGTGGAGTGGTGTGGGCGCGGACTTATGTACGGTGGTTTTATAACTGAGCGCGGGTGAGTGGACTGTGGTGCAGTGTGAGGTTAGCGCGGACTTATTGTGCAGGAAGTACTGGGCGGAGCGCGGGCAGGGTGAACACAAGAGTGCAAGAGCGTTAAAACGTTAAAACGTGAAAGCACAAGAGCGCAAGAAAGGCTTCGTGGAAGAAAAGAGGGGATAAATGTGTGGGTGAGATGTGAGAAAGGAAGGATGATGTGGAAACAGGGTTCCGTGGAGCAGATGGCAGATGAGAGGTGTGGGTGGAGGATTGGGAGGAAAGCAAGAAGGCGAGAAAGCAAGAAAGTACTGGTGGCAAAGTCCTATAGCACCTAATACTTTGTCAAAGTCCTGTCACAAACTTTTTTTTATTTCATATTGTGGTTGCAGGGGTAAGGAAGGAGAATAAAATATGTCTTCAGTTAACTGGGGCGGCAATCACGGAAGTGCAAAATGCAGCAAAAAAGATCATATCCGCGGAGTAAATCTTTTAAAACATTGTGATCAGACGTTCCGAGCTGATCCAACAAAGCAGCACAGCAATATCGAGATTGATCCGTCAAAGTCATATCAGAACCAAAACTTCACAGGAATGTCATGGAAGGAATCAAGGGAAAAATGGGAAAAACGTCTTGCGGAACTGGATAGAACAACAAATACAAACAAAAGGGATGACCGGATTGAAATGACAAGTCTGGAAATGCCGGTACCGCTTGGAATGACAAATGAAAAAGCAAAGGAGTTGTTTCAAGATTTTTACGATATGTGCCGGGAAAAATTCGGGGATGAGAATATCATCAGCGCAACAAGCCACTTTGATGAGATCGCTCCTTACACGGATGCGAAAGACGGAATGATTAAAGTATCCAGACCTCACATTCACATTCAGGTTGTTCCGGAGGTAAATGGAAAATTAAGCAACAAGGATTTCTCTTCCCTGACCAATATCCTGAAAATGAACCAGGCAGTTGAAAAGCTGTGCAACGAAAAGTACCACGTAAGATTTAACACAGGGGAAACCCCAAGGCGGCAGAGTACGGAACATCTGAAAAAGAATTCCCGGTATGCAGAGAAGCTTACGAAGGAAGTAAACCAGAGACAGGAATATATGAAAAATATAATCCTTGATGACGGACGGACCGCGGAAGATGATTTTATGGATGGCGGTGATGGATCGGTTGTAAATGAGGAAAAGAATAAAATTCCAGAAGAGTTGGTGAAGCAGAGAGATGATGCTTACAGAGAGAAAAATGAACAGGGAAAAATTCTTAAGCAGATGCAGGAGGAGAATGAAAGATTAAAACGGGAAATCAAGGAACGTGACTACAAAAGGAAATGCATCGAAAAAGGGATTGAGTTGCAGAAAAACGGGGAATCGATACGTGAAGAATTGCATTCACTTTTAAGTAATCTTGAGGAAACAGGACGGGAGGAACTTGATTTTACGGAAGATCTTGACAGATCCTGATGTGGCAGACTGGTCAAGCGAAAGAAATAATAATACATATTGTTGTTATCCGGATATCCGGAGGAAATTACAGGAGGAATGACAGATGGAAGAAGCAAACAAAGTGGTGAACAACATAATAAAAACTCTTGATCCAATGGCAAGCGTGATTGTCGGGACAGTTACAGGATCAGTCGATACACTTTTAAGACATTTAACAATGGTGCAGAAGTTATCTATGCTTTTGCAGGAAGCAGAGATGGCAAATAAAGACCTGCTGGACAAACTGGCGAAACAGAGCATGGATGTGGAAACGTTCAAACAGGACAAGCAGGATGAGATCCAGAGGGAGACAGGGTTGTCCGTTGTAGAAGCGGAAGATCTTGCAATTAAAGAAGCCGATAAATACTGGGTTGAGAAATATGGTGACTCGATCGGATTCGTACAGTTGGACAACAGGGACTGCTTCAATTTTGAAAGGGAAATGGCGGCAGGTCATATGCCATTTGTCATGATGCCAGTCCATGCACAGGATTACACTTCGATCTATATGGTATCCGGCGACAACATGGAACAGATTATGGATATCGCAACAAAATTTGAAAGTCAGACCTTATTCATGGATGCAGACAAGGCAAATGATCTTATGAATGACAGCTTTGTCCGTCAGATGGAAAATCTTTCTTATCCACAGATGCAACAGGTCCAGCTTATTCTCGCAGGAAAAGGAATTGCTTCCCGGATCAGGGAAGACCCGAACAAGAACCTTTTTCTTGTGTCAGAAAAAGATATTGGTTCTCCGGAAAAAGAAAAAATCTTCAATGAAGCGGTCGGGGTTGTAGCTTTACAGAAGACAACAAAGCTTTACAAAGCGATGGAGCAGGTTCAGGCTGTCAATATGAAAGCGTTCGAACCGATTAGCCGGATCATGGACGGCGAAAAAGTAAAGGGCATTACGATTTATGACTCCGCACATCCGGAAAATTATATTGTCCTCAGAACGGGAGGAGCGATCGTATATAAGAATCAGGCGATTGAAAAAGAACTGAATTTTGCAAATCCGGAATGCGTCAAAGAGCTGCAGGATACATTCCATTTCTATGTCTGTCCCGCTTCGACAGAAGGAAGAATACAGGAATTTTCATTAAGAGAACTTGCAAAGCCGTATGTATCTTTATCTATAATTGAGCAGATGAACGGGATCCAGAAAGACTACATGGAACATCTTTTTGAAAACGGGGATTTGAAGCTTCATATGGAGCCGGACTCAAAGCGGAAGCCATATATGGAAATCAGAAACATGGAAAATGATTCGTTGATGGAATACAATGGGAATTCTTCATATATGGCCGGGATTATTGAAGCCGGACGTTATCGTGTGATGGAAGAAGTTGGAATTTTGAATATCACGGATGACAGCGACAACACCGTGACGGCATTAACCAATAATATCGAGATGGATTCTTCAAACATGCAGGGATTTGTTGATAAAGTCCGCACGGATCTTTCTTCCGTTTCCCTTACTTCTCAGATGTATGAAATGGAAGTACCTGCGGTCGATGAGGGTCGTGCAGACATTACGATTGAGGACCGCGAGCAGGATATCGACTATGGTAACGGTGATTACGGCAGCCGATTCAACGATGATCCAGACTATGACATTAACAGACCGGTAAGAGAAGAGCCGGATATAGAAGAGAGTCCGGTTATGGATGATATCGAGGATTTTGATCTGTCGGATGAATTTTAATATTTTGAATTTTACAAAGAGATGCCGCTTATGTGGCGTCTCTTTTTTTTGTGTGGTTCTTTTCTCATTTCATATTGATTGTGTAAACAAATTGCTACAGTTTGAAAGGAGAAGCAAATGAGTGCAGAAAAGAAAAGGATTGTAAAAAGAAGCAAAACGAATTCCGTTATGGAATTGGTCGCATCCAGGCTTGGAGTTACCCCGCAGGAACTGGAGAGAGAAGTTTCCGGAAAGTGCAAAAACGTGTTAAACATAGCAGGGCTGGATAAAGCAGTTGATCTCTTCTGGTCAATGATTGACAGTCCAGTCTATGTTTACTGTGATTACGACTGCGATGGAATCACATCCGGAAGTATTATTTCCATCGGGTGCAATTCCATCGGGATTAAGCCGCACATTATTATTCCGCGCCGTTTTACAGACGGCTATGGAATCAAGGTAAAAAATCTTGAGAACATGGATCCGTCCGGACTGCTGATTACCGTAGATAACGGCATCGCAGCAAATGAAGCGGTTAATACCGCAAAAGAAAAGGGTATGAAAGTGATCATTCTTGACCACCATGAAGCCCGTATCTTAAATGGTGAGCAGTTCCTTCCAGAAGCTGATGTTGTGATTGATCCTCACATCACAGAAGCTGATTTTGAGGATTACTGCGGTGCGGGGCTGGCATACCGTTTCATGCGAGAAGTTTTCGCAAAAAAGAGAAGACCTGCTGATTTAAACGGTATCATGTCTTCCATGATTGCACTTGCTGCAGTCGGAACCGTCGGTGACAGTGTTACAATGAAAGCTGAAAACCGCTTCCTTGTAAGAAGAGGAATGGAACAAATCGAGCAGAAACGTGTTTCCACCGGGCTTGCTCTTCTTCTTGAAGAAATGAAGCTGAGCGATACACTTTCTGTAGAAGACATTGCATATTCCCTTGTACCGGCTATCAATGCGTTTGGGCGTCTGGAGGATGAAGGCAGTCGCAAAGTTGCCGCATTGTTATCTTATACCGGACGGAAATCTGACGGAGCGAAAAATGCCGCACAGATCGTCAAACAGATGAATGATGAGCGGAAAACGTATTGCAAGGAACTGACGGAACTGGCAGAGAAAATGGTCGAGGAAACCGGACAGATGAACAATTCTGTACTGGTGCTGCAGGATGACCGTTTTCTGAAAGGTATCTGCGGAATTATTGCGGGAAACCTGACAGAGAAATACAAGGTTCCAAGCATTGTATTTGGTGCTCCAGAAAATGGTATTTGCGTTGGTAGCGGGCGCAGCCGTGACTGGTGTAACCTGAAAGCCGCAATGGATAAATGCAGCGGATTGTTCTTCCAGTACGGAGGGCACCCGGCGGCGTGCGGAGCTTCCATCCAGATTGAAAACATTGATACGCTCCGGCAGACGATGTGTGACCTGATTGAAAAAGTGGAAGAGCCTGGAGATGACGTCGTATTTTATGATATTGATGGAAATGTGCATACCTTATATGCGCTTTACAAAGATGTCCGGAAATATGGTCCATACGGGGTTGGAAACGAAGAACCGGTTGTCTGCCTAAAAGGGCTGGAACTCAAGGAAAACAAATTTGGTGATTTATTCCGAGAGATGGGTTCTGAAAAACAGCATCTGAAACTCTTTTGTGAGGGAATTGATGTTCTGTGGTTTAATGCTTCTGAAAAGTACAAGGAGATGGGAAAACCGAAAAAACTGAATGTTGTAGGCAGACTGTCAACAAATACGTATAAAGGTAAAACATCCCTGCAGATTAATGCGGAGTATGTGGAGGCTACTGAATAAATGAAAGCTGCGCGATTTGCGCAGCTTTTTCTTTGGGATGATCCTATTGGAAATTACAACATCTGAATAGCTTTCTGGCAGTCAGTTTTTTCAATGGTGTTTAAGTCTCTGTCGGAAAATGCAATTAGGAGACTTTTTTCGGTGAGTCTTACTGCCTGCGCCTTAATGCAGGCTTCCACCGTCTTTCTGGCAAGTCTTCCGTTGGCGAAATCCGGATTCTTACATTCTGATGCATAATAATTGTTAAGGACATCAAAACAGCTATTATCGAGAATGTAGCCGCTTTCCATGGCATAGGACTGCGAGATCACATACATTTCATCCGGCGAGTAATTTTCAAACTGCAGGGTTTTCCCGAAACGGGAGGAAAGTCCGGGGTTGGAGTTTAAGAAACGCTGCATCTCATTCGGGTATCCGGCCACAATTACAACAAGGTTATTCCTGTTATCTTCCATCTCTTTCAGGATAATTTCGATTGCCCGCTGTCCGTAATCATTTTCTCCGGACGCGAGGGAATACGCTTCATCAATAAACAGGATTCCTCCGTCAGCTTCACTTAAGATCTGTTTTGTTTTCTGCTCAGTCTGTCCCTGATACTGCCCGATAAATCCCGAACGGTCAGTCTCGATCAACTGACCGTGCTCGGCCACATTTAAGGCTTTGTAGATATCAGCAATAATCCGGGCAACGGTTGTCTTTCCAGTGCCGGGGTTTCCAAGAAAAATGAGATGGTTTGAGATCTGTGCTGTTTTCATTCCACGGTTTTCCCGTTCAATATTAAGTTTCTGCAGCTGGACAAGATTGCGCACATCCTGCTTGATGGATGAAAGCCCTGTCATTTTGTCAAGCTTTTGCAGAGCAGATTCCAGTAATGTCTCATCAATTTGGATGTCCGTCTGCCGGTTTGATACGTTTATTGCTGATTTCCGATCCGGTGCGGCAGACGTGGAGAAAGGCAGCGGATTTCCCGCGCCGGCCTGTACCTGTTTTTTCTTTTTATTTCCAATCCCAAAAAACATAATTTCTTCCTCCTGATGGGTTTGTATGCCAGTTACATCATTAATATGTATTCCTGTTTTGAGAGAGGAAATTTGCATAAAAAAAGAGCAGGCTGTTAGCACGCCTGTTCTTCCTCAAGAAAGAGTTCCATCATTGTTTTGAAGGAGTCTACCTTGCTTTTTTCGGTATCAAGGAAATACTTGATACATTTGTAGGTTGAATTCTGGACACGAATGGTAAATAATCCCTGTCCAAAGCGGTCAGCCAGAACGCTGTATACCGTCAGCTTGCGTTTTAATGCATACAGTGCCCGGATGTCCTGTATGAGTTCCGGATGTTCCTCCAGATTTTGGTACTCATTATATGCTTCATAGAAGGCTTTTTTAAGCTCTTCTATTTTTCTGCTTGTTTCTGTATCCATATTTTATTTTTTCTCCTTTCGATGTGTTTTCTTTAGTTCACATTTTTAATATGAGATAAAAAAGTTTCCGCGAAAAATATTAAAAATAGCTGATTCTATTTGACGATTTGCAAAATGGCGCAATATACAAAGTGAAGGGAAGTGAAAATTTTGAACAGGGAAAAAATAGTAGAAAGAACAAATTTTACAAATGAGGAAAAAGAAGATGTTTTAAAGAAAAGCGGGGGAATATGTGCGCACTGTGGGAAGCCGATTTATATTGGCTACCAGTTTTCGGTCGATCACTATATTCCGTTGACAAAAGGAGGGGTAAACCGCAGCTACAATCTTGTACCATTGTGTAAGGAGTGTAACAAAAAGAAAGACGACAAGATATTTGAACCGGAAGAGTATCTTCCATATTTGAAAGAAAAGCCAATGGAACAGCTGAAAGGATATTATGAAAGTTATGTGAAATCCTTTAATTTCGTTTCACGGAATAATTACCTTGCACTGGATAGCTTTACAGTCTCGACATATGTGCCTATCCGGAGCATGATGTATTCCAAGAAACCTGTGCAGGTAAAGTATACGGCAAAGCGTGCGGAATACTGCGATCTGGATAAGCTGTATGCGTATTATGTGGAAATTTTAAAAAAGCATGGGGTATTTTGCGGGGCAGAATATGCAAAAGAAAACCTGCAATTTTGGTTTGAAAAAGGCTGCATTTATTTTATCGAGAAGAACGGTGACATTAAAGTAATGGTGGCATTTGATGTTCTTGAAGGACTGGCATCACAGAATTACGGAATTGATAAATGTATTGAGGAATTTATTTTTCCGAAATACTCTACTTATTCCGCAATCTCGCTTACAGAGAGTATGCTTTTGGAGATTCCAAGACGGATTGCAGAAGAGCAGAAACTTGGTGTGCTCCCGTTAATCCTTTCGGGGATCAAAAATGACAATGGATTTACACAGTGCCGCCCGGTAAGGGACATTTCCCCATGTGGGTACGACTTTGATGGAAGGGTTGTCCAGTTTTTTGTAAATATCGGGTATCACGATGAAGATATTACCAGAAGGTCAAGATACGAATTTGAAGCGCGGATCCGGTCGGAGGCTGTCGCAACAAATAACTTTTTCAAGAAAATCGAAGCGGTCAATAAAGTTAAAATGATAAAAGATACATAAAAGATACAATGATAAATACCTTACCTTGACAGAAAACTGCGCCAAGTGTCAGAAAAATGGAACCCGTGGGAAGAACCATAGGAAGAAAAAGGGCTCGAATGGTTTGTTCTGATCTGCGGAGTTATCATCGTTGTACTTTCAGTGACACAAATTAATATGGGGGGAGGGCAATTTAAGATATTCTCCGTAGAAAGGAAACGTATGAAAATTGAATGTTTAAAACCAGGTACAGATATAACGATTGATGCCTCTGATGGCACAAAGAACCTGTCTTTTGCGAGCAGTGTCTTGGAAGTGACAGAAAATGACAGGGAATACTTAAAACAGGTGTGTCCGCGTTCGTTTAATCTGTCACAAATTCCGATTGCAGTCGTCTATGAACAGGAATATGTTGTTAATTTCGAGAGCAAAACAGCAGTGTGTTCCGTGACCGCGCTGATCGATGGACGTCCATACATCTGGGATCGTGTGAAAATTATCATTATCAACCTTCCAGATTCCGGGAACTGCTACATGGCGTTCAGTACAGGTAATGTTAAACCGTATAACAGGCGGTCGGAATACCGTCTGCCGTTAATGGGAGATGCAATCATTGGAATGGGCGGAACTACAAAAGATGCTATAATTCGAGATATTTCCCGGTCTGGCATAGGCTTGATGTGTGATGAAGGTTTTGGACTGGAAAGAGGAATGCATCTTGAGGTCCAGTTTAAAACAAAAATCGGATGGTCCGCGCAGCCCACTTTGTTCCGGCTGGAAGGAACCGTCTTAAGGGTGATCCCGGCGGGGAAAAGCCGGGTAAACGTGGGGTGCAGGCTAACGAGAGCGGATGCAAACCTTGGAAAATTTATTGCAGCAAAGCAGAGGGAAATGCTTACGACGGAAAGAAATAAGAAAGATTAAAAAATACCGGAAAATCCTTTGACGAATTACAAAATGGCGCAATATATCACATGGAAGCGGTTTTGGCTTCTTAAAAATTAGATTCCAGTATTGGAGAAAGAGAGGTTTTTTTTATGAACCAGAAGGAAGTAACAGAATTAAAGAAACGTTTTACAAAAGATTCCTGCACATTCCCGCGTGTCTGCGGAATCTATGTGGATGTGAACAAAAATAAGCAGGCAGCCATGAATATGCAGTTCTTAAACCTTGATGAAGATGTCATGTTTAAGTATCTGGATATCGCTAAAAAGACGCTCTCTGGGAAAGTCGGGGATGCGCTCTTAAACATTGACATGCACAACGGCCGTTCCGACCAGGAGGAGATGATAGATCTTCTGCTTGGTATTAAAGATAGCAAACTGGGGGATGAAAAACTGTTAGACCAGTTCTATGACCGTGTGATCGAATCCTATATCACGGATGATCCATACTATATCATCCTCTTTTATGATGCCTACGACGTGCCGGTAAAGGCATCGGATGAAATGGAACTGGATGATTCCGAAGAGGTATACACCTATATTCTTTGTTCCATCTGCCCGGTCAAAATGTCAAAGCCAGGGCTTGGATATTTTGAAACAGAGGATAAGGTAGACCTTCGTATCCGTGACTGGGTGGTACAGACACCTGTTGCCGGTTTTTTGTATCCTTCCTTTAATGAGAGAAGTTCGGACGTGAATGAAGCCCTTTTCTTTAGCAAAAAGCCAAAGGAAATTGACCATTGTTTTATTGATGATCTTATGTGCTGCGAAAGTGGGCGTTCTAAATCGGAGAAGAAAGTGGAATTCGACTCAATTGTAGAAAAGGTGTTAGAAGAATACCGGGACGCAGAGGAAAAGATCTATTCATTTCATGAAAACTTAAATGCGCTTGTCGATGAAAGGGAAGCAACAGAAAGCGATGAACCGCTGACTGCAGAGGAAGTCCTGGATGCCGCGCAGGAAGCAGGATTTGAAGAAGCTTATGCACAGCAGATTTCGGATTCCTATGCTTCTTCGTTTAAGGAAGACCCTGATACACCGGAAACGTTTGTGGACAAGAAACTTTTGGAGAAAAATGCTGCATTAAAAGAAGTCACAGACCTTAAGGCGGAAGTATCCAGACTGATGAAGGAAAATCTGGAATTAAAGAAGAGACTTGAGGAATAGGATTAAAAATTATGCGGATTGTAGATTACAAGATCATGCGGCCGCCGCTGGATGAATTTAACTTCGTCCTTGTGGCGGACGAAGAAGGTGTCAGGGCAGAGCTTAAGGGAATGGAATGCAGTGATGCAGAAATTTCTTCAATGAAAGGGGAAAAAGACACACTTCTTAATGTACTGCCCATTCTTACAAAAAAAGGGTACACATTCTTTCCGGGAAAAGGATTTTATCGAATAAAGAAAAGAAAGGAATAAAAGGGTGCAGAAAACAAAAATATTCAGAAAACTCGTGGGTGCCGTGCTTTGTGCGGGAATGCTGGTCGGACTGACAGGGAGTATGTCGGTGACAGCACAGGCTGCCTTAAAAACCGTAAATATCAGTGCGGTATATGGGAAAACGAAGATAATTAACGATTTAAAGACTGTGCCGATAGTCAGCAGTGAGACAAAAATATCATTTTCAAAAACATCGAAGGGCATCAAATTTAAGAGCCAACAGGAAGGGCTTGTGAAATTCAAGGCTGACGGGAAAAATTACCGGGTTCTTGTGATTCCTGATAACTTACCAAAGAATAATTTCAAGTTTGGGTTACTTAAGTGCAAGAACGGAGTTTACTACACGGAGCAAAAGGACAAACTTGACAGCTGGGTAACTGTGTATAATTCCAACGATTACGATGTGGATGTAACATATACGCATAGTGATTACAAAGATAAGTCAACGCTGTTTGAATCAAGAAAATATACAGAAAAAGCACTGGCTCCGGGAGAATCGTACACATTTTTCGTTTACTCATGTATGCCGTACTCGAAAAACAGTGTAAGCGTAACAAAGTCTAAGTATCAGTCGGTGTTAGAGAATGATGTATATACGGCGGTTGGCACATTTAACCAACTGCAGACATCATTTGATTGCATAAATAATACAAACGACAAGATTACAGTTAAAATCAGTTATGCAAAACTGGATAAGAATGGCAAAATCAACTCCTGTGGAGAAACAGAAGATGTTGTTCTGCCGGCAAATTCGCGCCAAAACTACACAATCTTAAATTACGGATTCTGTCCGTCAAATGTTAAGATCGTTGATTTCCATGCATATATAACGAAATAGTTCGAATAATTGTCGGTGACATGGACAAGATTTGCTCTTGCAAAAATAAATTGTATTACACAGGAGGTTAAAATGGATGAACGAACCCATGCAGCTTTAGGAGCTGCAACAGCTTTAATTATAATTCGGCCAACCGAACTAAAAACTTTGATTGCAACAGCTGCAGTTGGGGGATTTTCCGGTATTCTTCCAGATATTGATACTGGAGGAAAAGTTGCACCAATTATACATAAAATAACTGCAGCTTTTATTTGTATCATATGCTTCTTTATAGTTCAAGCAGCTTTAACCGGAAGTACAGTTATTGAGAGTATTAATAGTTCTGAAATAGGCGTTAATTTGCTTGGCTTAGATGTTTTATTCGCGTTTAGTATTTATGGAGGTACACAGCCATACAGAGGTTTTACACATTCTTTGCTGGCGTTACTCATAGCCTCCTTTGGTGCTTACTTAATTTTCAGAAACCTGGCTCTAGCTTTCGGCATTGGTTATGCTTCACATCTTCTTATTGATATGGTTAATAAGAAAGGTGGCACTAATTCATCGCAATCTCAGGATGCTTCAGAAGATCAGAGCGATCAAAATTCACAAAATAATCAGTAGAATAAGGGAAAGAAGGAAAGATGATGAGGAGTAAGAGAAAACAGATTGTTGCAAGAGTAATTGCCGGCGTGGTGGTTGTAGCGATGATCGTCACATTTGCAGCGGAACTGGTACTGCAGTATTCCGTATAAGAATTTCCTTGGCAGTTAAATAGCTGCCAAGGATTTTTTTTGCATTTTTTTAAAATTTTTCTCCAATTACTTTGACGAATTGCAAAAAGGCACAATATATACAATGACAATAAAAAGAAGATTGGAGGATTTTCCGATGAAAATGACAAACAAGGAGAAAACAGCACAAAAGACCGAGATACATGACCGTTAAGTGGTTCCATGCGGAACCGTACTATTTAAGGACACAGAAGAAAGCGCAGGAGGAATAATGCCGGAAACATATATCTTAAAGATAAGAAGTGGCAGGAATAAAGTACATAAAAAGAGGCTGTATTTCTGGCTGAAAGATTACGAACATGTTCCAAGGCAGAAGAACCGGGATTTTTATCAGAAAAAAGAATGTTCTGTAATGGAAAAGAACCGTATGCTAAGATGGTGCCGACGGTGGGGGTTTGTACTGGAAGCAGTACCTACAAAGTATACCAGGAGTCGGAGTTACCGGGCGGAGTATTTCCGCGAGAATCCGTCAAGGACAGGAAGGTATCGCTGCGTTTACTGCGGCAGGAAACTACCAAAAGAGAAGATAACTGTGGATCACATTTTTCCTATCCATGAAATGGAGACTTCGGCTGCCGTAAGAAGGCGGGCGGCACTGCATGGAATTAAAGGATCAAATGATGTAAAGAACCTCTGTGCCGCCTGCAGACGGTGTAATCTGCGGAAGGGTATACATATGGGGAGGTGGATACGGAAAGCGTTCCTGGGGCGGATGACATGGTACTGGCCGGCGGTAAAGATACTCCGGCTGGCAGCCGTCTGTCTGGTTTTATACGCATTCGGGCGCTGGCAACCGGATATCATCAGTTTTGTATGGGAATCAGTGCAGAAACTTAAATTTTAAAGGAGCAGGAAAAATATATGAGAAAAATTGAGAAAATATCAAAGAAACATAAGATTTTAAAAGAATTAAGTGAACAATCGGATTTGTTCCGGAAGGTGAAAGTGCTTCTGATATTTGTGGCAATTGCTGCCGCGGTTTTCATGGTGTCGTATTTGGAACATAATGCACTGGGATGGCTGGATTATTTTGATAACTATTCGTTGCCAGACATTTTTACTGTTTACGGTCTTCTTCTGATCGGGAATGTGGTAGTCGTGGCCGTCGCATGGGCGGCATACGTCAATATCAGATACATTTTCATTCCGTATATCTGCACGAATGTCCGGAAAATGCGTGCGATCCGGAATTACTGCTACATTCCTCTAACGGAAGAGGAAGTTCTTCAGAAAGGATTTAAGAATGCCAGGGAGTATTTTTCTTATGTATGCCGCTTACTTGAGTATACAGATACAATCATTCCGGATGGTGGATTGACGTTTGAGAAAAGAAATCGTACGCAAAAGAAGAAGGTGTATTTACCGCTTAAGAAAGAGGATCTTCGGGAAATGCTTCTGGTGTGTCTTGCCCTGTTTGAAAATAACGGTTCCTTGTTTGACCTTGAGGCAGAGGACTGCCGGATGTGCCCGGAATCTTTCAGGAATTTTGTTGCAGTTATGACAGTCAAGATGACGGCAGGTTACCCGCGTGATGCGTATGTCAAAGTGGAAAAAAATGGAAAAATAAAACTGGGATTTTACGAAAATAGCAAGATCGAAATCAAAATTTGAATACACTGAGGTAATTGCAAATGGAAAATATGAAAATACACGAGAAAATTAAAGAGATAAAAGCATCCGTGTACCGCATGGCAATCTTACCGGAAGACGATGAGGCGTTGGAAGAAGCAGATATGCACACGCAGAAGATTATCAACCTGCTTGATGAAATTGAAAACATTCTTATGGAAATACCACAGACAGCGGAGGAAATGAAAAGGTGCCAATATCTGAAACATCTGAAAGATAAGGAAATCAACTACAGTGAGCTGTGTAAGAACGATTTTAAGTTTGGCAGTGACTTAAATATGAGGGATACCTGTAAAATGGTCAGAGACACGATTACTTCACTTGTTCTTAATCCGCAGATGCCGAGGCTGGATAAAGTAACCGAAATGATACATGGGTTAACAAAAGACCCGGCATTCGTATCCACAATAAAAGAGCAGACATATTCAAACACGGACTGGTTCCGTACAGTGCTAACCTGTGGAAAAAGCATTTCCTGTGCATTCCTGGAATTTTCCGATGTAGTTGCAGCGATTCTTCCGGAGATGAAACCGTGCATTGGATTTGATCAGAAAAGCATATACCACAAGCATGATGTGTACGAACATACACTTGCGGTTGTGGATGGCTGTCAAACGGATGATTTCTGTACAAAAATGGCAGCCTTTCTACACGATATTGGCAAACCATCGGTATGCACAGAAGATGCATCCGGGCATCGGCATTTCACAGGACATGCAACAGCTAGTGAGGAGATTGCAAAAAAGATCCTTTGCCGTTTTGATTTTTCTGCAGAAGAAACGAGGATCATTCTGGAACTGGTCGGATACCATGGAATGAAACTGCTGGCATCAGAAGAAAACGTAAGAGCTGTCATGGAAAACTCGGAGGAGGGCTTCTTACAGAGGTGGTCCAAATTGCGGATTGCGGACAGGAATGACCATGTATACCCAAAAGATGCCGTTTTTGAGACGGATGTTGAGAAAATCCTTGAACTTGCACAAAACAGCCAGATAGTCTCAAAAAATAATTATTGAAACTAATACATTGCATATGTATAATAGGTTTATGTAAGAAAAACAGGGAGAATGAGGGGATGGAGTGTATCAGTTCCCTCATTGTTTTAAAGATAAGGTAGTGGCTTATGGCAGGAAACACGCTCCGCAAAAAGGATGGAATTATTAAACAGCAGGAAAAGCAGATTAAGCAATACGAAGAACTCCTTATGGCGATAAGCAAAGAAAACAGGGAAATAAGAGAAAGGGAAGATCTTTTATTTCATGACAGCCCGGATTTTATTGAAATGACGGAACGTATCAAGTGGTTTTCAAGTCTTAATTCCTTTAATGAGAAGGCATTAGCTGGGGAAAGATCACGGAGACTAATCTTCGATGAGGAAACCAGACAGGTTTACATTGACAACAAACGTCTCATTGAAGAAAAGACAAATGAAGAGTATTTTGTTGGTATTACGGAATATCAGCATGGTGCAGAAGACTGGATGCAGATGAAAAAAAATATACTGAAGTTACAGGGAAAGATTGCACAGCTTAAGGAGGTTTTGGAGAACCGGGAGAATAAGATCCAAGAACTACAGAAGGAATTAAGTATTTGCCAGAAGAATTCCGGACAGGTGCATAACGCCCGCGGAGCAGGAAGAAAAAAGATGAACAGGGAAATGCGAGATCGCCTTGCATTGTTTGATAAGCTTCTGGGTGAGGGACATCTAATGTCAGAGATCATGGGGAAAATGGGGATCAGTAAGGCAACGTATTTTCGGTACCTAAAGATTTCCAGACAGGGGGAAGAAAACCTGGGAGGCAGGGGAAATCCATGATGTAAGCCGCTGTGTTTCTTGCAGTGGCGTTACTTGCCATATTTTTGCTACAGAAAATGACACCACTGCGGTGTCAATTTGCAGATAAATAATACTAAGTAATAGTATAGGATTCCCTTAAATAGGGAGTCTTTTTTGTTTATTGTATCAACTAAGTGCAAACTAGTGAATAATAGTTTGCATATTAATAATACAAAGACAACAAATTTACAAATAAATCAGCTGTTTTGTATTAACAGAATGCAAAATCTGCATCTTTGTATTATCTATATGCAAATGAATTGTGGTCAAATTATTGCATAAACATATATTTATGCTATATAATTCGATATAGTATCATCATTATGCAAAGTGACAATTTTCCCATTTACACCCGAATGGGAAAGTGGTATTATATATTTATATTGCGTCGCAAAATAATCATTTTACGACGCAAATGGGTAAAATCAGGCAAATAGTACCAATATGTTCATGATTATCCTTACCAATCATGCTATACCAATTTTGCTGCATAGCATTCTGAAAAACTAACCGGAGGGAAAAATAAATGGAAGAAAAAAATTATCAGGTTAAAAGAAACTTATCTGCAATAGAAAAGACAACATCACTTTTAAATGATCTGCCAGATTACATGACACGTTTTGTTTCGCATATGTCCACTATGAAGAACTCCAGCCGGCTCACTGTCTATGAGTATGTACGGGACATTTCCATCATTTTTCAGATTATCACAGAAATCAATCCTGTTATACACAATAAAAAAGATATAACCGTGGATGTTCTGGATCATCTGAATACTGATGACTTTGAAGACATTATGATGAAACTACAAAATGGCTATGAGAAAAATGGAAAGACCTTTATGGATGATAATTCCTCCAGAGCCCGTAAGTTGGCATCTATACGTGCGCTGTATAAATACCTGCTTGGCAAAAACCTGATCAAAAATAATCCTGCCGCTGCTTTCCCATCGCCAAAGATTACCGTACAGCCGATCACCTTCCTTTCTGATGAGGAAATTGTTCTTCTGCTAGACGTAATAACCACTGGTACCGGACTTACGGCGCGCCAGCAGGTTTTTTCTGACAAAAACAGGACCCGTGACATGGCTATGGTCTATCTCATGCTTTCCACAGGAATGCGAATCTCAGAATGTGTAGGAATTGACATAGATGATATTAACTGGGAAGAAAACAGCGTTTATCTTGAAAGAAAGGGTAGAAAATTCCAGAATGTCTATTTTGATGAAAAATGTGCCGAATTATTGAGTGCATATATGGATGAACGTGAAGATATGGATCTAAATGAACCTGCCACTGCCCTTTTTATTTCTCGGAATGGAACAAGAATCACTCCACGCTCCGTGCAACGCATGATCAAAAAATACGCTTCCGTTGCTGTAAAGAACAAACATATCACACCCCATAAATTGCGCAGCACATATGCCACTGGTGTTTACGAAGCCACTGGTGATATTTACCTGGTAAAAGATGCACTTAATCACAAATCGATCAACACAACCGCGCGTTACGCGGACATCAGTGAAGAAAAAAGAAAAGAAGCCTCCACTGCGGCCGGAAATTGGCTAAATAATGTAACATGCAGACAAAAGTAAAAAATTATATTTTCGTCTGTTTTTCTGGGTGAAAATATGATATCCTTAGCTAAAGAATATATAATATAGGAGGAACATGATGGAAAAAATTAAGCGGCTAAGGATAAACCTACTATTAAATTATCCACTGGGAGTGGAATTAGCCTTTTTTGTGGTATTATACAAGCTATTTTTCACGTTTGCTCTCATTCCATATTTTATTTTATGTTTGTGTGTATCATATTTGATCAGATGTTTATTTCTGGGAATAAAATATAGAAATGTATGGCTTTCCCCAGCAGGCTTCTTCAGGAGAGATGGTTTTGTGCTTGCCATGCGTAAATTCGACAAGAAAATCCTTTCAAAAAACCAATCCGTCAGAGACTGTCAATTAAAATTTGCGACTAACTATTTTAATTGTTTAAAAGAAGTTCCTGATGGAACAATAATTCGATGTTGCACACACAATATTATAATCAATAAACTAAAAAAGTTTGAAAAAAGAGGGAGCATTAAAAATTTAAAAGTTTATGACAAATTACACTATACATATAACTTAGATAAGGTCTATCGCTATATGGGAATAAATAAAGACACTCCTGGTATAGAACAGTTAAAGCCTGCACTTGGTTCTTCTGTAGATTTTAAATCAATAAAATTTACAGTAGTAAATCAATCAAAATAATATTTATATACTCTGATCAATAAACTCTCCTTTTTGATTGAAAACGAATTTTGATTTACAGAAGTAATACGAGACGAAATTTTCTCTGTGGTACATTCAAAAAAAGAGGAACCCTTCATGGATTCCTCTTGTCTGGTTTTTAAAGATCGATTTCCTGTAACTCTTCCATGGTGACTGCTGAAGCCACAACGGTGACACCTGTCACGGTGTTTCGCGGGAAACTATTTTCCTTGCAGAAATTGTTGAACAGTGATGATAAATCATGTTCATCAAAAGCCTTGATATCAAGGCTTGTTTCAATTTCTGCCTTATTTTTGTTAAGGAAATTGATGTGAACGATCATGTACCGGTATCCCGGCACCAGTTCACATTCGTTTTCCCATCCATTCTTTTTGATATATTGCCTGATAGTCATAGTTAGTCTCCTTTTCTCATGTATTTCCTCTGATGCTAAAAATTTCCCTGTTCTCGTAATGAACAATAAGTTGCATCCGCCCCTACGATGATATGATCAAACAACTCGATGGTAAGAAGTTCTGCGCCTTCTTTTACTTTCTTTGTATTTGAAATATCAATCGCGCTTGGGGTGCTGTCCCCACTTGGATGATTATGAACCAGAACGAACCCTCTAGCTCCGCTGAGAAGCAGTCTTGTAAAGATTGCTTTTTGATCCATCACTGCTGAATCCATGCTTCCATGAGCCAGCTCAAATACACCGAGTGGCTTACATTTGGTATTCATGACAATCATCCAGAGCTTTTCTTCCGGGAGAATGTCCGCATGATACAATTCTCTCATGAATTCTGCAATCTGTGAAGGATTGTTTAAACAGCTGTTTCCTGCATAGTTTCTTGCAGATTCTTTGACAAGAGTGGGTATTCTGTCATCATTAAGAAGTAATTCGTAATTTGTTACCCTCATTATGCTGCCACACCTCCATTGATAATCCCGTCCGCCCATTCGTGAATTTTAACAAACACATCATGGTCTTTGGCAAGATCCCCGTCCAGGCAGAAAGTTTTACAGTATCTGTTTTCTCTTGGTTCTTCATTGTCTATCTGCGCATAAACAACGGACGCGCATTTGGAAGAATCGGCAGGTTTTAACGGATACAGAAGGATTTCTCTGTTGTCAGGAAGCGTGATACACTGTCCGATGAGCGCATCAAATTTTGATACAGGATGCTTTGAGATTTCTGAGGCTTTTCTCAAAATTTCATCCCCTGTTTCATATACAACACCGTAGCCGTTATACCGGTTACAGAGGGAATCGCGGATAAATAACATCTCACCACGTACAAAAGGCTCCATATCAGACTTATATGCATTTTCTTTCATCATAAAATTTATCTCCTTTCGCTTTTAAAAAATGTTTACATAGGGAATATGAAATGAAATTTTTGAACTAACAGACGCGTGTTTTACCATTATGTCTATAAAAAAAAAGAGTGGAAATAGTTGCCCCACTCTTCTTCTTTTCTCCTGTGATTTCTTTAAATTGCGGACAGGGTCCAGAGCTCTTCGTCGTAATCAGACAGTGAAAGGATATCCTTGATTTCATCCTGTTCTTTCTTTGTACCGTGTTCCTTTAAAAATTTCACAACATCGAGGACAGTGATATCCTCTTCCGTCTGGACGTTTTCGGAAACATATGTCTCGTCGTATAGAAGATGGTAAACGCCGTACTCATTATTGTTAGCAAAATGAGCACAGTCATCAATCGGGTTTTCCGGATTCACGTTTTCCTCGTAATATCCACAATTACCACGTCCATCTCCGTTTTCGAAACAATGCTGGCATGCCTTGCACATGGCAGGATATATGCCAGATGGGATTTCTGTCGGAGTGATGTCGTTTAAGTAAACGATATACTCCTCCGGTGACAGCAGCGTCTTCACATATGCTTTATTCTGGTACTCTGCTCCAAGGAATTCTTCATAGCAGACATAAAGTTCACCGCCAAATCCGGTATCGCTTTCGAAATCCTCAAAGTAGTCTGATGGACAGTGATCATCCGGATATTCGTCATCACCCCAGATACCGTCTATTATGCTGAACAGTTCTTCCAGCGAATGGCCATGCGAAATCATCCAGTCAAGCTGGTATCTTTCATATGCAGTACGGCTGATGGGCTTATTGTTGTAGTAGCTTGTCCATCCAGGCATTTCATCCATGAGCTTGTTGCAGCATTTCTCAACAACAGCGGCAACCTTCTTAAAATCCGGTTTTTTATCCCAGATAAAAGCTGCGTAAGTACCGCCATTACGGAAAAGGATTTTCTCTCCGTCCCCACTGTGGAAATCGTCGCGGTCGCTGTATCCGAAAACCCTGCGAACATTACCTACTCCGATAGGCATACTGGGAGCCTGTGACGGGGAAAGGACGATTCCGTCATTCTTCCATTCAAAATCCGGATCATCAAACGTGATCGTGTCTCTGCCGCACTCATTACAGAAAAAACAGGAAGCCTGAAATGCATCTTCTCTGTTTGCCCTTGTCACTTCCACGATCATCCGCCCTCCGCACTCCGGGCATGTGATTGTTGTCAGAAATTTCTTTGAAAATTCATCTTTCTTCATCATTTTTCTCCTTTCGCTTTGAAAAATTGTTTACATAGGGAATATGAAACAAAAAAAAGTGCAGCATCATGCCACACTTTTCTTCCTTTTCTTACCAGATGAAATCCAAAAGGGATCCTTTGGCGGTATCCCCATCCATTTCGCTGTCCATCAGCCGGCAGATTCCTGTTTCCAGTTCCCGTCCGTTGAAACTTTCGAGGAAATCCTTGTAGTTTCCTTCGTATATCCCGTTTTCTTCTTCCGTGAAGAACGCATCCATCTTTTCTCCTTCCAGTTCCTTTTCTTCCCCGTTTTTGGTTAAGACAGGGTTTATCAGACGGACAACGGTATCGCCGTTACAGGCTTTCTGGATATGTGCGTATGCATCAAGAAGCAGATTTTTATCCGCTTTTACAGGGAAATCGAAGAATAATGAGGTAAGCTCTGTGTCGTATTCCCGATAGTTAATGCATACCTTATCAATGATCGAATTCTTATCTGTAAGGGCAGTTTTCCGGCAAACAGCTTTGTTCCACTTTTCAAGAATCCTGTTAAGGAATTCCATACCCTGCATCTTATCGTTCTCAAATACTTGGTATTCCTTCGGTCGGAAGTTTCCGGTGCGGTATGGGTGCTTTGCTTCAATGGGAGCCTCTTCCTCTTTTGTCAGCTTTCTTCCAAGCTGTTCTTCCATGATGGATTTCTCTTTCTCGTATTCGTTGTAAATCTCTGAATTCCAGTCAGAAAATTCAACATTTGCAAGGCTTCCATCTGTTTTTCGGTGGTCAATACAGACCTGTGGGTCGCTGAAACGGAATGAAAATTCGATGTTGTCACCGAATGCCAGATCTTTTGGTGCATCGGGTTTAAACCATCTGATTGCCTTGGTACATTCCCCGTAGGTTTCTTCAAGATATCGGGTGAAACTTTCTCCCCAGATACCTTTCTGACGGTCTTCTCCTATCTTCATCTCGGTATAGCCCATTTCCTGTGCAATTTCTGCAGCAATCTGCTGTAATGTTTTAATTGTATCCTGTCTGTTCATCATATTTTCCTCTCTTTCTCCCGGTTACATACCGGGTAAACAAAGAGGCTCCCCTTTGCACGGGAACCTCAATTTTTAGTTCCCGGTGCATCGGGATAATTACATATTTAAGAAATCCATTCGCCTCCAATAATGTCACATTCTGATAAATTCATGTGTTTATTTTCCGGCACTTCAATTTCTACTATCTTATAGTGGCGTTCAAAGTTATCCTCTGAAACCTGTTCTGTTACAGCAAGAATCAGTCTCGCTTTTTTAACGCTCTTTTCTAACGCCAACTTTGCCAGTATTTGTCTTTTTATAGGTTTCCTTGATGACGATTTCATCACCAATAATCTCAACCTTTGATAAGTCAAGGTTGAAAGCGGGGGCAACCACACAGTCGCCGTTCTGAAGGTAGTAGTAGACGTTGCCGTAACGGTTCACATACCACGCGTAATATTTGCCGTTGACAGTACCGAGCCACGCGCCATAGTAGGAAGCCCCGAACGAACGGGCGTTTTCTGCCGTTGCCTTCAATGCCTGCCAGTAATTTCCAGAGCCAGGTTCATCCCACTCCGTAAAACCGGCTTTTTCTTTGCTAATAAGAAACAATCCCTTACCATAGGAAGTGGATGAATCCTCAGCATCCTTGATGGCTTCGTAGAGTGCCTGCATCTTATCATCGTAGGTACTAATATCCTCGCCATCAATATCTGCTGCATAAAAATTCCCGTTGCCGAACTGCGGCATTACATATCCCGGCCATTCCCCATGGGTTACACCATGGGACTGGAGTACAACGGTATGACGCTTGCTGTCCACCTCACAGGCTGTCCAGTTATAACCGGCAAACTTGTATGTTTTGCCAAGCTCGATAAACGATGGAAGTTTTAAAAACGCAGGGTTTTCAACGGCAAGCTCATACTCTTTCCGTGTAAAATACACCCCTTGTTCTTCTTTGGAAGTGCCAAGGGCAAATCTTTCTCCATCACCGGCATCAGCAAAGAACTGGAATTTCAGTTCTTCCCCATCTTCGATAAATGGAAGCGCATTATGTTCCAGCACATACCGTCCATCCCGGAAGATAATCCCTTCTGTTCCTCCAAATGTAAGAGACTTAATTCCATTCTCATACAGATTCCGCAGGCTGATTCTCTTTACGCATTCACCAGGAGCTGTTTCATCAGTATCCTCTTCTGCCGTATTCAGTGATTCGATCCACTGGTAAAAGGCAGATTCGAAAATCCCGAACTGGTTCAGGAACTTCTTCATATCCGGAATCTGCGAGTCTTCAATAGCTCCTTTTGAATAATCATTATTTGAAACGGAAAAGCTTTCCACTCCGTCCGTGTAAAAATCCCATGGACCGTTAAATCCACCGTTTTTGATACCAAGATACCGGATCTGCGAATTCTTTGAAATAAATCCAAGATCATGGTTGACGTCATCCGCTTCAAAGCAGATTGGAAAATCAATTCCAAGTTCCTGGCATTTCTGTCCTGCTTTGATCAGGTCAGTAATCCGTGGTCTCAGATCCCGAATTTTCTGCATCATACCGGTTCTTTCGGTGTCGGCTTTCTTTTTCTCAGAAATCTTCTTATCCTCAATTTCCTTTGCTGTTTTCTCAAGGATTTCGATACTTTTGTTTAATCTTTCGCTCATAGTTGTTTCTCCCTTCGTTAATGAATTTTTTGTTTACACATTTAATATGAGACAAAAAAAGTGCAGCATTACATGCCGCACTTTTTCGTGTTTTTGTTTCTGTAAAGTCTAACTCGGAATATTGTCTTACTCTTTGATGACGATTTCATCATCAATAATCTCAACCTTCGATAAATCGAGGTTAAATGCGGGAGCAACAACAAAGTCGCTGTTCTGAAAGTTGCCGTAGACGTGGCCATTCGAGTAGACATACCGCGCGTAGTTGTTGCTGTAGACAGTACTGAGCCACGCGCTGCTGCTGGAAGCCCTGAACAAACTGTAATTTGCTGCCGCCGCCTTCAATGCCCGCCAGTAATTACCAGAACCAGGTTTGTCCAATTTTATAAAACCGGCTTTCTCTCTGGATACTAAATACAGACCTTTTCCATAGGAAGCTGATGTATCTTCTACGTCTTTGATGGCATCGTACAATTCTTTCATCTTGTTGTCATAAGCACTGATATCTTCGCCATCAATGGAATTTGTATAGTAATTGCCATTGCCAAATTGAGCCATTTCGAGGCCCGGCCATTCCCCATGGGTTACACCATGGGACTGGAGTACAAGGGTTTTACCATTGTTGATCAGCTCACAGGCTGTCCAGTTATAACCGGCGAGTCTATATGTTCCGAGTTCAAGGGTAGCCGCTTTCTGCTTTTCCCAGGTATTTCCGTCCAGAGGCAGAGTTTCAGGGGCATCCGTTTTTTCAGCAAAAAACTTACAGAAAGTCTTGTCTGGGTAGATCACCATAGCTTCGCAAGCGTCCTTGTTATATCTGACTTCCGCAACTTCCTTGTCATTCTGGTCTGCAAGGGCAAGTGATTTAACTCTATTCCATGCTTCCTGTTCGGATGAAAATGTTTCAGGATGTTCCACGGTACGCGATTCATGGTTTGCAGTAAACATACTTTTGATAATCCAGGTTTCTGTCTTGTCGAATCCCTCTCCAAGTACATGTTCGCAGGCTCGGTATTCGGCATCTCCAGAATCATTCGCAAGCAGGTTTTCGACTTCATCACACACAGCAATGTACTGCTCTCTGGTAAACTTACGGCTTGTGTAAGAAGCAACATAATTTCTGCCGTTGTCCTCTTTTATAGCTTCAAAAATCTGTCTTACCATCTCTGGAGTCACATGCATGGTTTCACCATCTTTTGTATTTACAAAATCCATGCCATATTCCCAGATGGAACGGTATGGGGTCGAATTTGATTGATTCTCTAGCTTTTCCTTTTTGATGACAATTTCATCATCCCTTATCTCTACTTTTGAGAGGTCGAGGTTAAATGCCGGAGCAACAACAAACAAATCATTTTGTCCCGTTCCATAAAGTATTTTTTCGTTTGCATCAACGTACAAAGCGAAATCATTAAATGTATCTCCAAGCCATACACAATCATACAAACTTCCATGAATTTTATTGTCTGCAGCTTTTGCAAGTGCTTTCATGGCGATCGAAAGAGATTCGACAGATTTATTTAATAAATACAACCCTGCACCATCTTCAGCTTCAGCTTCAACATCTTTGATAAATTCATAGAGGTCTTGCATCTGTTTGTCATAATTACTGACGTTCTTTCCTACAATGTTGTTGTAATATTCTTTACCGTTCCCAAACTGCGGAAGTGTATATCCCGGCCATGGTCCTGCTGTTACTCCAAGTGACTGGATCACAGCAATATTTCGTTTCTTATCAATTTTGATAGGAATCCACTTATAACCGGCAAAATTATATTCCTTTCCAAAGTCAATGTTCTTGTGATCTAAAGTAGTTAAATTGATTCTTTCTTTCATAATTTTCTCTCTTTCTTCCAGTTGCATACTGGGTAAACAAAGAGGCTCCCATGCACAGGAACCTCAATTTTTAGTTCCCGGTGAATCGGGATAATAAATATTACTCTTTTTTAGAAATATTTTGCGAAATAGTCTCTCATACCGGCTTTGATAATGCAATTACCGCTTTTTGCATAGCGCTTGTGAGTAATGCTTCGGAATATAATTGTTTTTCCGATTCATCCAATGATGCTTCTGTATTAAGAAATTTATAAATGGATGAAATATCATAATCTGCGAAAACGTATTCTGTAATAATATTTTTTGCAAGCTCATTTGTCATAAAATTTCCTCCATTATTTGATGGATTTTTAGACAGATCGTTATTGTCATTCCCTATGATGATAATTTCATCACCAACAACCTTAACTTTGGATAAGTCGAGATTAAAAGCGGCAGGGACAACATACGAATTGTTCTGATAGTCGTTGTAGGTGTTGCCGTTCGAGTCGACGACCCACGCGCCGTTGCAGTAGCTGTTGTGAGTACCAGTCCAAGCGTAGCTGTAGGATGCGCCGAACGAACTGTAACGACTTGCTGCTCTCGCAAGAGCATCTTTCCATAGCTGGTTGTCATTAATATCTTCAAAACCCGGTAAGTACAGACCATCAATGAAACTAACAGGCTTAATCTGTTTCATTAATGCATAAGTCTTATCATCGTACCTGCTAATATCATACTCATCGATATTATGAGCATAGTGCTTGCCGTCACCTAAGTTCTCCATCGAAAAACCCGGCCACGGACCGGCAGTTACACCAAGGCTCTGCATAACAGCTACATGACAATTTTCGTTTATTTCAACAGGCACCCATCTGTAGCCTGCAAATTGATAAGTCTCTCCTGCCTCTAAGATTGCATAAGCGTTTTCATTGTTTGATTTTTTGCTCATAGTTTTTCTCCCTTCGTGAATAGTTTTGTTTACACATTTAATATGAAACAAAAAAAAAGAAGAACCCGAAGGCTCTTCTTATTTTTCTTACTCGCGCAGGAACAGGAATTTATCAATGACTTTCTGCGCTTTCAACTTGTCATTGACCGTTTCCGTTTCCTCGCTGTCGTAACTACAGGTGCTTTCGAAAAGCATTTCTGCGAGCACCTGTTCTCTGTGCTCTGGATCCGGATACTTATCTTCGAACTTCTCGATAGATCCATAGTAGGACTTCATGATGGATCTGCAGTTGGCATCGTACATGCCGTCGGAATCCATCCAGTTTGCAATGACGATGGTGTTTGTGAAGACGCTGTAATTGCCGTCTGGAAGCTCGGTCGACTGGACCAGTTTGTAAACGCCAGCCCGGAGTTTCTTAAGATACTGGGTGTCGTCGGTTTTGATCCATCCGCGTCTAGCAAGAATTTCTTCATAAGCATCTTTAATCGAGCCGTTGATAAAATCCCATTCGTAATCCTGACAGTCGTTAAGGGTAGCCATATCCTCCATATCAAGAATGGTCTGGTTAAGTATTTCTTCGGTAAGCTCATAGCCAGATTCTTCAATCGCTCCTTTTACATCATCTTTTGTCCATATTTTTGAAGCGATTACATCATCAATCATTCTTGGTGGACAGCAAAACATATCGTCAGGTACGATTGCATTGATTGCATCCATGATCTTCTTTTCCTGTTCTTCTGTTAATTCGTGTTCAATTTTGATAATTGTCATAGCTGGTCTCCTTTCAATACATCAAATTGTTTACATATTCAATATGAAACGAAAAAAAAAGAGTCCGCGTTGCATACGAACTCTTTTAATGAAATATTTAGTTACTTATTTCTTTTTGTTTGGAAATCCCCTTGGCTTTCTCGATATACCTACAGCTGACGCCGTAGGAACACCCGTGGATTACGGAATCGCATTTGTCAGACTCTGCGGTTCTGTAATATTGGCATCTGGAACAGAATTTTTCGATATTCTCGTCAATTTCATCGAACGTTCTTAAAAGTAATGAAACGCAATCTTCGTATTCCGCCGCTTCTTTCTCCGATAATTCCTTATTTGCCACGGATGGAGATTCCAACATTGAAATTCCATATTTTTCGCGTATCTGTGCTCTCGTCATACGAAACACCTCTCGGTTACATCAGATTGGGAGTTAAGGCAAGGTCATTTGCTGCGGGTGGGAAAATCCATGCATCCCCTTCGCATACATCTAGATTCTCTGTCAGCTTGTCCAGAAGCTCCCAAACCTCATCTTCTGTTTCAAATCGATCCCATCTGTCTTTTTCTCCATCTTTCCATAAAACTGTCCACATATTGTTTCTCCTTTCATATTAAAACTGTTTTCTACATTTTCAATATGAAATGAAGAAAAATGCGTGATTTGTGTAAAGGGAGAGGGCTGTCAGAACCGTTGCGGATTCTGGCAGTCTTTTTTTTAATACATCATAGATAAGTCGCTCGGAAGTCTCAGGTCTCCTCTTGGGGATAATGCAACAGATCCAATTTTCACTCCATCCGGGATACAGGAACGCTTGAATTGCTGCGTCCGGAACCGGTTGTAAAAAGTATCAAGGGTAGCTTTGATTTCATCCACACTGATTTGTGGGAATGCAATCTCGGCAAGTTTCTGGATTTTGATTTTCCCAAATCCATTCCGGAGAAAATGGTACAGAAAGAAATCATGCAGGTCATATTTTCCGATGGATTCCTCTGTTTTCTGCTGGATATTCCCATCTTTATCCGTTGGGAGTAATTCAGGGGAAATCGGGAGGTTAAACACGTCATTTAATACTTTTGATTCAGTGGAATCAGCGTAAAATTTCACGGTCCACTTTACGAGGGTTTTCGGTACCCCTATATTGACAGCGTAATTACTCATGTGATCCCCATTGTATGTACACCAGCCAAGAGCCAGTTCGGACATATCCCCGGTACCAATCACAAGCGCGTTAATCATATTTGAGTAATCAAACAGAATCTGCGTGCGTTCACGGGCCTGAATGTTCTCGTATGCAACATCATATACATCATCTTTGTGTCCGATGTCTCTCATATGGGTTAAGCAGCTCTTTTTTATATCAATTTCCTGAAATGATACAAGGAATTCTTTTGCAAGTTTTTCAGAAATTTTCCTGGTCTTTTCCGATGTCCCAAATGCCGGCATGGAGATGCAGTGAATATTTTTTCTATTAATTTTCAAGAAATCAAAGGCTTTGCAGCACACGATGAGAGCAAGTGTGCTGTCGAGGCCACCGGATAAGCCAAGAACAACGTTTGTTATCTTTGTTGCCTTTAATCGTTGAATCAGTCCCTTTGCCTGCATCTGAAGGATTTCTTCGCATCGTTCGCTTCTTGCAGTTTCATCAGAGGGAACAAACGGATATGCTTCTACTGTTTCTGGTAGGATTTTTGGCCAGCCGGAAGTGAAAATTCGTGTTTCTGTTACATCCGGAATATCCGCCCATACATCGCTGTTGAATTTTCTGCGATCGTTGATGCATTTTTCAATATCAACAACACCGGTGATCATTTCCTCTGTTTCCATGGAATTTCTTGTTTCTTTCAGAATCTTTCCATTCTCTGCGATCATGCAGTGTCCTGAAAAGACAAGGTCAGTGGAACTTTCCCCTGCCCCGCAGGATGCATAGATGTACGCACATCGGCAGCGCCCGGACTGCATCCCTACAAGATTTCTTCTGTACTGGCGCTTGCCAATCACATCATTGCTTGCTGATGGATTGACAATTACGGTGGCTCCTGCTCTGCTCAATAATCCACTTGGCGGACTGTCAACCCACAGATCTTCACAGATCTCGGTTCCGATAACAATGCCGTCATCCCCACGGAGGAGAAGTTTCTCAGAAAATGGGACAATGCTTCCACAAAAACTGATGGTATCTGTTTTACGGCAGGTGGATGATACAAACCATCTTTTTTCATAGAATTCTCCATAATTTGGAATGTATGTCTTTGGTACAACACCAATGATTGATCCACCCTGCACATATACGGCACAGTTGTACAATTTGCCATGTTCTTCAACCGGCATTCCAACGCATACCAATATAGATTTTTTTGCTGTGGCTGCTTTTACATCGCGGAAAGCATATTCTGCCTGCTTGATAAAGTCATTTCTTAGAAACATATCTGCGCAGGTGTATCCTGTAATACTTAATTCCGGGAATACAATAAGCTGTACATGCTCTTCCTCTGCCTTATTGATATATTCAATAATCTTTTTTGCATTTTTGAACACATTCCCTACTTCTACAGAAAATGTTACTGCAGCTGTTTTGTAAAATCCATATCCGTGTTCCGGTTTTCGATCCATATGTTATCCCTCCTGTTCATTATTCATACGCCAGTCGATGCATCGTTTCAGATAGTGCACATAATCCGGGTTCTTACACATTCCCTTGCCCGGAGTATCGGAAATCTTTGCGACATCCATACCGTTGCACAGCGTGGTTTTCATGACGATATTCAGTGCCGGTACCTCCGTATCATTCGAGATATAGGTGCCGATTCCAAAAGCCACCTTTGTGCGGTTTCGGAAATGTTCGTACAGTTCGTGTGCCCGTGCAAAATCAAGAGAATCACTGAACAATAAAGTTTTATTTGCCGGATCGATTCCCAGTTTCCGGTAGTGTGCGATCATTTTTTCGCCCCACTGCACCGGATCTCCGCTGTCATGACGCACGCCGGAGAATAACGTTGCATAGGTCAGCTGGAAATCCCGCAGGAAACAGTCGGCCGTAATCGCATCGGTCAGTGCAATACCGTTTAGCACGCCATACTCGCGTACCCAGGCATCAAGCGCGTACCAGTTGGAGTATGCCGGGTTATGTTTGTGATTTCCCTGTCCGACACACATGATCCACTCATGTGCCATGGTTCCGACCGGTGTCAGATTGTATTTCTTTGCCAGATAGACGTTGGACGTTCCGACAAATTCTGACCCGTGAAATTCTGCTTCTTTCAGCTTGCGGACAGCAAGCTCCTGTGCCTCTGCGGAAAGACGGCGGCGCAGTCCGAATTCACTGAACGAACCGATCTCGTATCTGCCGCTGGCATCTTTGATCTTCTGCTCCAGACGTTCCCGGAAACTGGCATAAAGCCTGTCATAATCGTACGCCATACGGAAATACACTTCGTTGACAATCGCCAGTGTCGGGATCTCATACAAGGACGTATTCAGCCAGGTACCGAATGTCTCGATGGAAAGTCCGCATTCCGCCTCATCCGAAATCTTAAAATCCTCATAGCGCGGCTGCCACAGGCGCAGGAAATCAATATAGCTTCCCTTGATCCATGTAATGCTTTTCAGGTACGCCAATTCTTCTTCCGTAAAACGCAGGCTGCAGTATGTCTTAATCTGCTCTTTGATCTCCTGCACCATTTTCGGTGTAAAATACACATCTTTGTTCCGGCACTTAAACGTCCATGTCGTTTTGTAATCGGAAAACTGGTGGTAAATTGCCTGCCCCATACTGAATTTGTACATATCGGTTTCTAATAAACTGTTAATAATCTGATTTAATACCATATTATTCTCCCTCCCTTTCCTAAATAATATCAATCTGACAGGTTTTCATAGCCTCGATTGCAGTCTGATGTGACTGTGGTGTTACACAGGCACATGCTTTTTCGATGATGCACACCTTTGCTTCCGGAATAAAAGCTTTTGCGATCATAGCGTTGCTGATCACGCAGATGCCTGTGCATACCCCACAGAAATCAACCTCAACTGGTTCTTCACTTTCGTTAGAATATCTCTCTAATAACTCTCCAAGTTCAACACTTCCGAAAGTAGGTTTACAAACGACCTCTATATGTTTTCCATCGGCTGCGCAAAACACTTCATCAACAATGTTCCATCCATCTGACCCTTCAATACAGTGTGGGACAGGAAGTTTTTGTCCTTCCTGCGTCTGCAGGTAATTATTTTGATGTGTGTCTTTCGTAAAAATAATGTGATCATAGGTATCATTTTTGATTGCAGAAATTACATTTGGAATTACAGCTGCGCACTCTTTATTTCCAAGTGGACCGGTTGTAAAATCATACTGCATGTCAACAACTACTAATATCTTCATGAAAATTCCCCCTTTGCGGATTTAAGGTAAAATATAGTCAGGTTTATTTGAATTTTGTAACATAAAGCGAATGTAATCAAGTTCTTCAAGAACCGGCGGATCCAACATTTCTTTCAGATACTCTTCATTATGGGATAAAATAGTATCACGTATCTTTGTTCCGGAAACATCACGTACCCGGACAGAAGATCTTACGGTAACACGTTTGCTGATATCCGGATTGAACCATCTTTTTACGGTCTCTGGATCATCGTTGTAATAAAAAGCAAATTCTTTCTGCTGAATTGCATTGACGATATTGTAATACAGGAAGTTTCCCCATTCCTGCGCATACTGGTAAGCATTCTCCATACTCCAGTCACACAAGGGAAGAAGCTGGACTTTTGGCTGTGTCAGGTTATGCCATTCAAGAACGTGTGTAATCATGCGTGTACGGTCAGTAATCAGCAGTGGGTTTCTTTCTGTGTTACATTTGTTTGCACTTCCTATTACAATCAGGCATCTTTCATTTTCTTTTAATATCTGGTTGACAACGTCCATGTGTCCTCTGTGAAAAGGCTGTGCTCTTGTCAGCATAACTCCTGTAACCATTTTTAATTTCCCCCTGCATGCCGGTATAATTGTGCTGGTTTAATACTTGTAATCGGTTTTTCAGTTTCTCCAGGCAGTTTTTCAACCTTTGGAGCTATTTTCCTCCGAAAGTTTTTCTTTTCCATGCTTCTCCCGGAAATAACCTCAAAGATTTTTTGTAAATCCGGGAGGGTGAATTTTGACGGTACAAGGTTAAACGCAATGTCCGTGTACTGAAGTTTATTACGCATTCGTTCAAGACTTTCCAATACAATCTGATCATGGTCAAAAGCTAAAGATTCTCCGCTTTTTAAGGCAGGAACATAATTTTTTATTTCCAAAATTCCATTATGGAAAATCTTTGAATCCAGCTTATAGGAAATAGAAATATTTCGATCTTCATTAGAAAGGATCAGAGAATCTTCTGTAAATTGTACATCAAACCACGCTGCATCTTTTGCATCATCTCCGGCATGCTCTTTCTGGACGTTTCCATATGGAAGCAATGCAGTATACACAATGTCAATTACTCTCATTCTCGGATCTCTGTCCGGCTGTGTCATAGTGTATAGCTGTTCAAGGTAGACGTCTGATAAATTTGTTTCCTCTTTTAATTCCCGACAGGCAGCTTCATAAGCTGATTCTTTCATACCAATGAATCCTCCAGGAAGTGCCCAGCAATCAATATACGGATGATTTTTGCGCCGGATCAAAAGAAGCTGCAAACTTGAAAGATCCTTTTTTAACCGATATACCACCATATCTACAGTTACGGATGGTCGGTCATAGTCACCTGGTTTGTATGCCTGTAAAAATTCTTCTTCAGTTAATCCGTTCTTATCTCTTTTAATCATTTTACATTATCTCCTATTTATAGTGTCATTGTGCCACCGTGATTATGATTTAATTATAGTGTCATTGCGCCACTATGTCAAGAGAAAAGTATAATTTTTTTAAAACTTATGTTTACATTCTTTAATACGAAATAAAAAAGCCTGCATTGCTGCAAGCCTTTTCATCATTTCCTAATTTGTTTTCTTGGCAAGATACATCATTAATGCTGTCATGGTGAATCCATCCGTAACCTTTCCGTCATGGATCATTTTTTTCAATTCTTCTGGTTTCACACTAACAAGCTGTGCGGCATTGCCAGTTCCGTATTTAAAATCCGGTTCTGAGCATTTGGCATGATAGACAGCAACCTTTGTTCCAGATAACCCACTATCTGCTACCGTTGTACCAAGATAAGTAATATTGCTGACCGTGCAACCTGTTTTTTCAATAACGTTTTTTACAGCGTTATCTTTTCCGGAAAGTCCATCTTTTGCAAATCCTCTTGGAATTGCATACTGCCAGTCACGTAATGCATGTCTGTACTGTTTCAAAAGGAAGAATCTTCCACTCCATTCCGCAAGAACAGCAACCGCAATCCCCTGAATTTTTGGAATAATACGTTCATAAGTATAATATCCATTTTTTCCGATGCAGATATCCACAACCATTAAATGATATTTGCTCTCGTAAACTACACCAACAGGTTTATTTAACACTTGGGCGGCGGCCATAAACTTGTCAATATTTTTTTCAATATTAATAAGTCCTGTGTTTGCAAACTCTTCTGGACGGTCATTCATTAGCTGAAAATAAAGGGAAATGGATTTTAACTGTTCTGTTTTTTTAAGATCAGTGACAAGCTCATTCCACTCAATGTCTCCCATAATTTCTCCAGTTTGCGGGTTATACGCGTCCGGGAGCATGTTCCCTTCTGATTCTACGGTTTTAATAAAATCATCTGCCATCTGAATGGTATCTATTGCCTCAAGTCGAAATTCAACATAGCTGTTGAACTGATATCCAACACTGACATCATGGAGCTTTTTGTTTGGGGTAATAACGGCTTGCATTTCAAGAATTGGTTCTGTAAGAGTCATATGAGTTCCTGCAGAATTTTCTCTCCACATATTTTTCGCATAATCCGGAATATCTGTGAAAGATACTCTGTATAGGGTGCCTCTTTCATAATTTGTTTTAGAACATTTTCTTGTAATCTCTTTTACTTTCATAGTTGTTCTCCTTTCAATATGTAAATTTTTCTTATATCTGTAATATGAAACAAAAAAGAGTACACTGTTTATGTACTCTTTAAAGATTAATGTATTGACAGGTGTTCTTCCTGATATATAAACAGCCTAGAAAAGCAGCAGATGCTTTAATTCTGTAATTTCCTCAATCCTTGCATTTAAGGCCGTCTGCACCACTTTTTTCCCCTCTTCTGTCAGGTAGGCTTCCACGGCCGGGACATGCATGGGAACGCCCTCTTCGATCGCCCACAGGCTGCTTGCGATATCCATGACATTTCCATATCCAATGGATTTACAAAGTCTCTCAACGGCAAGAATTTTTGAAAGTCTGTTATTGCGTTGATGTTCCAGATTGAGCTTTTCAAGCTGATCAATCTTCCATCTGTAATATTCCGTGTCATTTCCAGTCAGCGAAAACTTCTCAACTACATCTTTGTCAACATGGTAGCTTTTTCCATCTTCGATGAATGTAATATCCAAAATTTTAAGGTGTATGCTGTAATCACAGTCGATGGCAACCTCTCGGATTTCTGTTGCAGACGAAAGCACTTCCCCAGTAAGATCCGCTCTGGAAATCCCCATTTTGGCATATTCTTCATCATAGCACTCGTCCAGATGATCGTTGTGGTTTGAGAAAAACGTCGCTGCGCCGGCTTCAAACATTAAGGTGTTATCGCTCAGAACATTTGCGGCATATGCCGGGAAATCAAAATTGACATCCAGCATTTTCCCATTTACCTGGACACGGAAACAAAACTCACCAACAGTAAGTCCTTCGCCTGACTCGCGAAACTCTTTCAAGGTTGGAAAATTTCCAACTGTTCCATCAATTTTTAAAATCATTTCTAACATAGTAAATTCTCCTTTCAAAACCAAAAATGTTTACACTTATAATATGAAATGAAAATTTTGTGCTGGCTTATACGGCAAAAAAAAGAAGAACCAGGAAGGTTCTTCTTTGGTGTGTTTTTAAAGTAATGCATACAGTTTTTCCTGAATGCTGTCAGGAAGCGCATCATGGTCACATGGCTTCTCAGTATCCTCTTCGGTGCCGTTGCAGCCATAAGGACAAGTTGCGTAGTCGCAGCTTTCACAGACACTGCACGGGGCGAGCGGATACCCGCATCTGCACCGCGATACGCCTTTGATGCGGATAACTTCTTCCCTGCCGCAGACAGGGCATGTTTCGATGACGAAATCTTTTGGATCGTATTTTTCTCCAGTTTCGTCATCAATCACATCAGAAATCAATCCATGTTCTTCCATAAATTTCTTGGAATATTCGTATTTTTCCGGGCAGTATTTGTTAATATCTGCCAGGGTAAACCCGGTATCCAGCAGATCCATGAAGAAATACAGCTCGTCCCACTGCTCTTCGACTGCAGTTGCAAAACGGGCTTCCAGTTCGGAAGACAGGTCATTGACATTCTCGTCTTCAAGAACAACCGAGTCATTATCATTGACGCGGCTCACAACAAAAAGTACCGGATCTCCGGATGCCATTACGACATCGTAGTCGTCCGGGAATTTTTTCAAACATATAAACAGTGTCATAGTGGATACAATACACGATGGTTTGTATGTATCCGGTTTCCCGTTAACCTCTGCTATACTGTACAAAACAACTTTGTTCCCCTGTTCTGCAACTTTAACAAGTCCGCAATTAAGATCGTTGATTTCATCCAGAAATACACTTGCGCTTGCGTTCTGTTCCTTTAATAATTCTCTCATTTTTCTTACTTTCATCTCATTTTCTCCTTTCGATGGTGTATATTGTTTACATCAGTAATATGAGATGAAATATTTCTGTTGACAAAAAAAAAAGAGCCCGCATATGCGAACTCTTTTATGTGTTTTATTGGATTACTTGTGCTGCTCACTTTTGTAGCAGATGTATCCCCATATGGCCCCGCCAATCAGGGAAAATGCAGCCATCCCAATGATGCCAAATGCGCTCATACTGATCCCTCCTGTCAGGGTAATATTTGATGCATTAAGTATAGCATTTTCCTGTCTGAAACACAATTGACTGTATTTCGTTTGTGTTGTTTGTGTTGTCAGCGGGAAAGTCGGCGTACAAGCTCCGCGATCAGTTCATCATTCGATACATTTTTAAGAACCTTCTGCTCTCGCGTCAGATCTTCAAGAACATTTTCTGTGATGATATATGTACCTTCAAAATCGCCTGAATAGTTGATTTTGCCATTTACTGCAATTCCTGATTCGGAACACTTTTTGATAAAGTTCTTAAGTCTCTCATCGCAATTTCCGTATCCCTGAATATCGTCCAGGTTAACTGTCAGCTTGTTGCCTTCCAGATGCAGGTAGGTGCAACTCCTGGTAGGAACGACTTCTGACTGGAAAAGAATTGTTCTGATTTTGTTTGCGACCTCATGATTTGTAGCTTGTAATTTTCCGTTTAAAATATACATATTTTCCTCTCTTTCTCCCGGAATATGACCGGGTAAGCAAAGAGGTTCCTAATGCACGGGAACCTCAATTTTTAATTCCCGGTGCATCGGGTGATATGCTACAGTTCAAACTCAACAATGCGACCGCTGCTGAGACTTACGTATTCATCGCAGGACTCAGCGATCTGCTCGCCAAGTGCCGTGTAATCGAGTACAGCATTGATATGGTGATCCAATTCTCCAACTACATTGTCAATATAGTTTTGTCCGAGATCAACTGCGGAATCAAAGATTGCAACGATATTAAGGTCATCTTCGCTTACTTCCTGGGAAAAATTGCCGAGTAATTCGTCAACTTCTCGCTCCCAGATACCCTGTTCCAGAAGATATTCCTTAAGTTCTTCCGGATACTTGCTTGCAGATTCTTCAACAGATTCTTTGCTATCTGGCATTGGAATGGAATCAACAGTAACTTTCCGGTCTTCCCAGACAGCATCTCCGTAGTCCTCTGCGGCAAGAGCTTTCTGTTCGATTTTTTCTGCAGTAGCACAGGTAGGAACAGAAATTGTCACAGAACCGTGTTCAACTACCGTAACCGGTACCTCAATCGTGATCAATTCCTCGTTTTTCTCATTTTCCATAGTAGTGAAATCTCCTTTCGATGTTGAAATAATTTACATAAGGAATATGAGATAAAAAAAGAGTACGCATAATTATGGCACGTACTCTTTTATAATATAGCTGTGTTAAGAAATTAATTTTTGTTATTAATCCTAAACTTAAATGATTTTTCCAAAGAAAACAACCGGTTATTAAAATCTTTAAGGCAATCGTATGTTTCGATATTGTATTCCCCATAATCAAACGTATCAAGCACATCTTGGAAATTCTCTGTTTCTCCACGTACATCCTTATATTTTCCATTTCTTAATAAACAGCAATGAAGTAGTCCAAGACCATCGAGTTCATTACGATATTCTGTGATAGCGATGCACTTGTCTCCTTCTTGAAAATTTGAATTCAGCCATTGGTCGCATCTTCCATGTAGAAAACGCATTTTTTCAGTCGAATCATATTTTTCTTCCCATTCATCTGAAGACAAGCCTTCACACCATTTTTCTTCCATTCCTTTTCTCCTTTCAAAAAAGAGATAAAAAACACGAATTTCCACGTATTTCCCCTTTTCTTAGATTTCTACGGCAGAAATTGCATTTACCGAAATGCCTTTCTCATATGAAAGGAGTTCTTTTGTTGCCAGAATTTCCTCCGGACAATCCAATGATGTTACCAAAAGCACCTTGTCGCCAAAAATGTAATATCTCTTTTTCTTCCTCGTTTCTCTGGTCGGATTACGTTTCCATGCATGAAGGATAATTCTGTCAGATTCCACAACGTAACGGTTTTCCTGAAATTCCCATCCAAGTTCCTTTGCCTTGTTGATTGCACGGATGCATTCTTCTTCTGAAAGCCCATCCTCAATGAACGGCATCGTTTCGTTAGGAAATGTGATAAGTAAAAGCATATTAATACACCTCCCCGTATCCAATGACTTCCGCCCACGTTGTCTCATGGTGATCGCATTCTTTGGCATACAGGATGATACCATCCGGTTTCCGGAAGATCTTTTTGTAGCCATCCATGGCGGCGCGTTCTTCAGACTGGTAAGATGCCTCGACTGTGACCGCGCCGGTGAGCTGCGGGTATTTATTCAGGATCTCCGGGAGATCTTCAGTCTTTGCATAGGCAATCTTCCCCCAGTCATCCCCGCTTCCTTCCGGAAGGAAAATAGCGGTCTCATCTGCATTGTCCAGCAGTCCACGGTTGTTGTAGTATTCCTTTTTTGCAACAATCGTCTGGTTTTTGGAATTGTGGAGAAGGCTGTCCCAGCCAGGGAAAACACTGGAAAACAGGGCGCTCCGGATAGGAATCTGCTTATTCTTTTTCCACTCTTCTGCAACTCTGTTCCATTCCTTCTTACAGTTTCCAATGAAATTTGCCTCAAAAGCCGCGTCAGGTGTGACTTCTTCTTTTGTCGCAAGCGGCACAAGATAGGCCTTTACAACATACTTCTGCAGCTGACTCCGGAAAGAAGTATTGCACATGAAATCATATTGTCCGATATCTGTGTAATCTACGATCTGCTGCATTTTCTCGCACGCCTTTCTTTCGGCATCGTACCAACGGTTGCTTTTCAAAAACTGGTAATTCCCCGCAAGCACTTCCATCCAGAATTCCTTGCATTTTCCTGCAAAATCTGTAATCCTGGAATCCAGTGGATCGTATTCAAACCGCTCGTAGTAAAGCGGCCGCGAACCGGAATCCGCGCATGTGACAAAGATCTGTCCGGTTGTTCTCTTAAAATTGATGCTCCTTACTTTGGAATAACTCATAGTAATATCTCCTTTCGATGATCAAAATGCTTACATTCTTTAATATGAGATAAAAAAAGAGCCTGCTGCAGCAGACTCTTTAAATTAAAATAATCGGTATTTTTCCTTGTCTGGATATGGAACATCTATTCCGTGCCTGGCCAGCCAGTCCAATATGTACCAGTAACCAAGCCCTTCATCTGATGGTATCCACATTCCTTCATCGTTAAATTTTCCTCCACGTAGCACGTAATCTGCCCGTTTGGGCTCCATTTCGTATAGCCGTATGATTCTGTTGGTATCCTGCGTTATTCCAAACAGACAGTAAATACAGCCTGTTCTTGGGCATCCCGTTGTTTTAAACCGGCAGCCTTCATATCCGATTTCTTCAAACATGTTGATCTGTCCATCAATCCCATCATCCTCCGGAACAACTTTGCCATATGCATCTGCAACAGGAAGATTTTCCTGATGGATATAAGTAAGTATGTCATTATCTGTCCAAAAAGAAAATGGTGCGGATAATGGGCGCTTGGCGTCAAAAACGTTGCATCCATGTTTTAACCAGGCACTTTTTCGTGCCCTGCTCTCTTCTGTTGTTGTTGCAATCAATGGAATTCTTCCGGTAAGTGCCTCATATTCATAAGCGGGATGTTTTTTCATCTCGTGACAGCACAAATGAGAAATCTTAAATGGAGCATCTAACAAAAACTTATATTTTGAACAATTGTAAGGGCTTAAATTCCCATTTTTGTCTTTGTAGGTTCCATTTAACTTCTGAATCCGGTACGAATACGTTCCATCTCCGTTTGCAATTCCTTTACGTGCTTCAAAAATACATTGGGCTACTTCTTTTGATATGATAGGATATCCATATTTCTCTAATACCGCTTTGAATGTGATTTTCGGATACAGAGTGTCAAGAATTATCTTGATGCTATATTTTTTAGATACCATTTCGCAGAATGGGTTACAGAATCTTTGCACAGATAGATATTCAAGTCCTGTATTGACATTTGCAACATACATTTGTTGTATGCCAATTTCAGACAATGTCCTTGCCACAAAATCTACCGCAACCTCACTATCTTTTCCTCCTGAAAATGATACGTAAAAATCATGCTCTGCAAGTTCTCTTATTCGTAATGCAGTCTTTCCCATCTTCACATCAAGCGGGAACGACTGAAATAGCTTTAATTCTTCTTTCGAATGTTTCATCCTTATCCAACTCCAAATTTTGAATTCCCAAAATTGGATTGGACAAGAATCTTATATTTATTTCCTCCCTAAAACCTTCCTTAATTACATGGAAGTGGGCTTTCCCGCGGACCACACAATAGATAATGTGGCATCGTAATTACACGCATACGCGTGCTATCCTTGGAGAACGCTGATTAAGCGTAGGCGTCATCACCTTTCATCTTTTACGTCCGGCAAGGTGTATTTGCCATGGCACAGCAAATTGCTGCGGGTAATCAACCTGTTGGAATATGGGTATATTCCTCACCTTACACAACCCGCTATGCGGGCAGAATGAAACATTCACCATTTCTTCTCTGCATATTTTATCCCTCCAAAAATATCAATAATTAATTGATGAGACTATTCCCATCTGTAATTATTCTCTTTTTGATACAGCGCTCCACCAGGAAGAAACATTCCGATAGCTTCGATCTCATGTCTTTCCAGTAACTGCCCTTTTCGCGGTCCCTTTAACCAGACGAACCGCTCAGATACAATTTCTTCTGGAAGTAATAAAGTCTGTTTGGTAGTTAATTCAATCCCGATGCCAAGTTTGATCATGATATTTCCGGCTCCGCCATTAGCAAGATAGATTTTTAATCTCTCCGTACATTTTGCTAGATGTGTCTCTGTCAACGGTACTCCGTAAAACATCTGATCTGTCATCTTATGGTACTCGACGTAATTGCAAGTTATTTTGGCTGTTTGACTCTGCAAAATATTTTCTCTTCTTTCCATCATCATTCTTGATTTTTCTAATTCTGTCATTTCATTTTTCTCCTTTCATTGATAGAAATTTTGGTTATACATATGGAATATGAAACAAAAAAAAAGACACAGCCGAAGCTGTGCCTTTAAATGCAGTTATTTTTTAAGCTGCCGCCGCAAGTTTCCAAACGCCGCGTCTGACGGACTTAAATGGGCCAAATTGCAAAGTCTGTCTTACTTTGTCTTTCCAATGAGGATTACTTTCACATTTTTTGTATCCCTCAATTTCTTCGTAAATTTCTTCCATAGTCGCATTCTTGTTAAGCTTGTGCATTGCCGCATAAACAACATCTTTCCAAGTAGCTGCCTGAGAATTACGAATGTCCATCTCCTTTTCAAATGGAATTTTGTAATTTATCAGGTAAGCATTCATTACCTTTTCGATCACATACATCATCTCATGTCCGATAGGAGTAAAACGATTGCTGTATGTTCGCCCGTCGGAAACGCAATTGTTCTGCATCTTAACATATGTCTGCAGAACTGTTCCGGGTATTACGATGTCGTTAAACATGGAGTGGTATATCCCTTTTCTTCTGACGTCTCCCATAAGAACTGCCATTTTGCTTCCCGGAGCCATTGCAGCATAATACTTCATGATGATCGCGTTTAACGTTTTCATGAATTCTTTCCAAGGCATCTGTCCAAGATCTGATTTTGCCAGTTCCCCGGTCGGATCTTTGTACATGCTTCCTGCATATGGAATACCAATTTCGGCACCATAAGGCGGATGCATAAACAGCATATCCTTATCCCGAAATTCATCCGGTACCTCATCTGAAACCGCATCAGTGGTGAGAATATTGTTTCTTACCGGGTTTGGATTTAGATCTGCGCCGATATATGGAATATCCATATCCCTGCATACGTCAGATCCTGTGCCACCACCTGCAAATAGCTCCGCGAGAGATTTGACACCATATCTCCAGATGAGATATGCAATTATCCATCCACTACAGTTTCCACGATATTTATTGTTTCCCCATGGCCCACGGTCGGGAAAATTCAAAACCGTATTGTTCCTTGCTGCCACGTATCTTTCAATTTCTTCCTTTTTCATCGTATTTTCTCCTTTCAAATTCTGAATTTGTTTACATATAGAATATGAAACAAAAAAGACACAGCCGAAGCTATGTCCTTTTTCTCTTACTTTCCTCCTGCATTTTCCCTGTATTTCCGCTCTCTTTCTTTTTGGGCGATCTTCCGACACACATCAGAACAATACATGGATGCCGTGGTTGCAATAAACTCTTTGCCACACTGCCGGCAGACATGGAGTTTATGAAACGAATTTCTCTTTTCTCTCTGCCGTTCCCTCTTTCTTCTCCGATCGGCAGAAATACGGCAGTCCTCCGAGCATTGTTTCTGGTTGTTGTATGTAGGTGTATACATTTTTCTGCATTCTGTGCATATTCTTAGCTTGAATTTACGCATATTTTTTCCATTTTCTTATGACAGGTTTTGTGGTTATACTGTATATATTGAGCTAAATGTAAAATCGTCAAAGGGAATAAACAAAAAAACTACCCGGGATGTAAGTTATCCGGATAGTTTTTATTTTTACGCTGCTACAAAGCTGCGCCAGTTTGGCTGCTCATGGATAATCTTGGCATTGTATCCAAGTTTTTCCAACTTTTTCAAAATATTGCTGCAGTCATAATAATATTCAGATTCACAGCTTGGAGGATTGCCGGGATCTCCATATTTATCCCAGACTTCCCCGTTTTCAGTTTCAATGCAAGCTTCTGCTATCACAGAACAGTCAATAATTCCCGAATCACCAATGCTGGATGATTCCGGTTCAATTACAAGATCAATAAGATTTTTTAGCTCATTATCATCGTTATATTCTGTAAATAACACACTTAAATTCACCGTAACGATTCCTTCTCTTTTCATATATTTTTCTCCTTTCGATGCATTGCAATTTGTTTACGTTAGGAATATGAAAGGAAAAAAATTTCCCGACTGAAATGAAAAATGCCCGCAATGTGCGGGCGTGAAACTTGTAGGGCTTACAATCGAAGTTCTGGTTTCCCTGTATTATTTAAGAAATTCAATCTTTTCTTACCTGTATTTACCTCACCATCCGTTGGCTGTGCTTTATTTTTGCATAGTTTTGTCTCACACTCCACACAATCCTGTGACAACACGGTATCGTTCGTCTCCGGGCATATTCTTGACATATCCTCACCTCTCATTTTAAAAGCACCGGGCATCCACTGGACACCCGGAATATATTTTTAAGCAAGTGCTTCTGCATCTGCCGGCTTTGTGGACAGAATCTTGTACAGTTCTGTGTTTTCCGGGAAATGGTTTTCAAATGGTACGATTGCCTTTGCTGTATAAATAAGTCCCTCACCACAACCGGTATGCGTAAAGAATTCCTGCTGTTCCGGGCTGATGTGAAACAATTCTGATAATGCTGCACGGTCAAGCGGTGACTGGGACAGCATGACGGCAAAATCGGATGTAGAAAGGATTGTGTTTCCTTCTGCGGACCGTAACATATCTTCTACGTTCTGGGTAATAAAGGTAGGGGTTCCCATCCATTTCCTTGCACGTTTCCATACCATTGCGATATATTCTGCGGACGATGGCATACGCAGAAATAAATGAGCCTCATCAATGTAGAAATAGGTACGAATCTTTTTTTTCTTGTTTGCAATCATACGGTTCCAGATATCGTTCAGACAGATCTGCATTCCCAATTCCTTTAAGTTGGTACCGATATGGCTGGTATCATAAGTTACCATTTTGGCGTTTACATCAATGTTTGTGTGGTGTGCGAACAGATCCAGTGTACCATCACAATATGTACGGATGGACGCCGCAAGGTTTCTGGCTTCAGGTTCCTTGCGCTTACTGAGCATATCGTACAGATCTTTTAATGTCGGACAGGTATCAGTATCAATCGTAACCCCCCTGCTTTCCAGATCTGCGATATACGGACGGTATAAATCCTGTAACGTTGCATCAATGAAAGATTTTGCGAATCCGGTAAGATCCGATTTACCACCAAGCATACGCTCAATGATACAGATGATATAGTCTACTTTCTGGGCGAGAGGATCACCATCGGAATCTTTTGTGATGTCGAGATCGAGTGGGTTTAAGTGAGTTGTGCCACCCGGTTCAATAGAGAATACCTGTCCGCCGAGACGGTTGGCAAGTACCGTGTACTCCTGCTCTGGATCAAGGACAAAGATCTGTGTATTGTCCGTATTAAGATAAGTCTGATACATTTCTATTTTTGCAGTGAATGACTTACCAGTACCAGGGGAACCGAGGATGAAACCATTCTGGTTGATTCCAATGGAACGGTTGTAAATAATAAGGTTTTTGGACAAGGTGTTCAGTCCGTAATAAAAACCGCCCTTGGACTGCAGTTCGACCGTTGAAAATGGCTGGACGGCAGAAGCTGTCTCGCTGGTCATTACCAGATAGGTGTCATCCAGATAGTTTTTAGCCAGTGGGAGAGAACTGTTAAAACCCTGTTCCTGCGTGGTATATAAGATACCTATGGAACACACATTTTCCTTTGCTTTTGTCTTGATCTGTTCCGTGAACATATCAAGGTCTTTCTCATTGGTTGCAAACACGGTTGCAACAACGGTAACCTTGAAAAGTTTCTGGTTGCGGTTTGTCAGGTCATCCAGCATTTCCTGCGCATCCAGCTGGGCAGTACGCAGTTTCGGGGAAATCATGTCCGGGGATGCACCACTTCTGGAAAGGGATGTTTGCTGTTTGATAACATCACCGCCGACAGAAGTTACCTGATGGGAGGCAAACGCGACTGCTTTCTCCTGCTCCTGTGCATCATAATGGACGGAAAGAAGCATATTGGTGGATACGGAGGAAAGTGTCTCGATCAGGTTTCCGCTGATATTAGCAGGAATAGAGCGGAGAATCATGGAACGTCCGTAAATACCGCCAATCTTGAAGAAATCCATGTTTTTGGATTTGAAGTCAAAGGACATTGGTGCAATCGCTGTTTTTATGCTCATACCCTGTTTCTGTAAGGAACGCGGGTTAAAATCCTGATTAAAGGAATCTTCGTTCTCGAGGTTGTAGATGTTATGAAGAATTTTCATCCGATCCTTCAGTGAAATCGCACGCATGCCGGTATTGTTAATGTGTTTGAATTTCACATTGATTTCTTTTTCGATGGAAGCGAATAATTCAAGCGCATCTTTGATGTTTTCTCCTTCTACGGAAATGGTAATATACTTCTCCGCCTTTAAATTGTTTTTACCTTCCTGCATCTTATCCAGAATGATCTCGTTATGCTCCGCACGCAGGTCATCCAGTTCATCTTTCTTATACTGCATAAGGATCGTTTCATTAAATTTGCTTTTGTCGATATTACGGATGTTGACCGTAATTTCATATGAATACAGGTGGTTAAATGTATTCAGGATCCTTTCGAATGATTTTAAGATATCGTCCTGTTCCTCATCTCCGAGGTCAGAGAAACTTGTGTCATCAAGATAATAGGATTTTGAGTACAATCCATTGGAAATTTCAATGATACCACCATCTGTATTTGTGTCATCGTACACTCTTGTAAAAGGAATGGTGGTGAGCACATCTTTTGGTATTTTGGTGGGATGTTTTGTTGATTCTATTTTTTTCTTATCTGTCATGAGTTGTTTGGCGGAAAATTCCGCTCTCCTTTCTTCTTATTTCGTGGCCAAAACAGGGAAAAGCATTCTGGCTTGTTTGTTAATCTCACTATTATCAATATGGATTGCTGTTTTTGCAGCCTTATTTCACGGTAAAGAAAAAGAGCTGCATGTCGCAGCCCTCTTTTCTTATTCAAAAGAATGGTATCCTTTTATTTCTGTATGTTTACTCATCTTTTTCTTTTTGATTTCCATCTTTTTCTTGTCTTCCGGGGAAATTTCTGTGTTAATATCGTCTAAAGCGGTATGCGTGCAGTATTTCCTCACAGATGGTGCAACAACATGATAGATGTAAAACTGGTACAGGAATTTTTCGCATGTCATTCCGTAAGGGTTGACGGTGCCAAATAAAACAAATGGTGCAATTATGCAGATGCATACAGCCGCGATCATATTGATGTCAAAGCCTGCTCCATGCATGGCGGAACATACAAGGATATCTACTGCTGCACCCATTCCGATAAATACCGTCTGCCGGGCAGTAAATGGTCCGGCAAGTTTTGCCTTAAATTTTCCAACATCTTTCTGGGTTTTTCTCGATACCATGAAAATCCTCCTTTCTTAATTATGACGATGTTTTCACAAGCCGTAAAAAATGTATTAATTAAACAATTCTTTTGTTTTTGTTGGTGCAGCGATTGCAGCTCCCATGGTCGCAAATTCTACAGCGATTACTTCTGCAATCAATGTCATGGCTCCTTTATGTACAAATTTTGTTGCAAGACTGGCTGCTTGTGAGGATAATAAAGCGGCTGATAAGGAAAACCCAATTGCACAGATGATAACCATAACAACTCCCGATATGACAGATGCTACAAAGCCTTTGAAGAATTTTGCACCAGAAGAATTTACGCCGCCTTCAAAAGAATTCGCGATACCGATAGGCATACATGCGGCTCTCCAGCCGATATCAATAATTCGTGAGAATGCAGCTACATCAATACCGATGATAACGATCTGATGGACAAGCCAGATAACTAATGCGATTGCTATGGAGCCGGCACCGTAGGTTGTAACCATGGAACTTGCGGTATTTTTAATAACAGAATTTAAGTTTGTGCCATTCTTAGGGGAAGTAATGCTGTTGTAAACGAGCATGAGTAACTTTTCACCAAGGTTAAAGATTGCATTCATGATCTCTGCTGCATTTGCCGCAACTGATATAACTAATACAAGTCCGATTAATCCTTTGATAAAGCTGTCTAAAGTCAAGGCATCCTTGGACACGACCTCGATCATATGGATAATGAAAAATGTAGCAATTAATGCAAAGCCAATCGGTTTTAATACGCTGAATATAAGATTTATCATTTCAAATACTTTTGCGTAATTTGGATTTCCGGATCCGCCGCTTGCTGATAACTGCAGGAACTTCAATACGGATTTTAACTGCTGTTCTCCGATTGCGTTCTCGAGAAGCTTTTTTACAGGGTATTCCAGAATGGAGTTAAACGCCTGTACGATTTTATCTATAAGTTGTGACATCTACCTTTTCCTCCTTTCTTCCATTCTCTTCTCTGGTACTCCAGAGGACCGCTGTGCGGTGTGCTGATCTATATGTTCCATAATAGGTAGTTTTTATTTATAGTAGCCAAGTTTGGTTACACTATGGATAATAACCCGTGCGGAAGTAAGTCCGAGTCCGATGGCGAAATATATGCTTGCTTTCATTTTTGATTCAACATTTTCATCCCTGTAGGCAAGCAGATAGTTTATAATTCCGTACAGAATCATTCCGACACCTACATAGGTTGCCGCATTTGCGATAACCTGGTATACGACATATTTGACAATTCTTGTAGTGCCGTGGCTATTGCTGGCAAGAATACCCTTTAATCCTTTCATGATCCCACCGCCGCAGGAAAATGCAATTCCGACAGCAAGCCCTTTGGACGCGTTTGCACTTTCATCAGCGGTAGAATGGATAAATGCCATGATATATTGAATGACACTGTATGCAAGCAGAATACCGCCCACTAATGTCATGCCGGTTCCTATCATGGTGAGTGTTTTCTTTGCAACGGAAGCTCCGGTTGAGTCTGTTCCGATCCGGAGTTTATCCATAACGGCAGCAAAGGATACCATGATCGCACCGCCGGCGACAAGCATTGAGCCTCTTGCTTTTGAGTTCATGCTGCTTTCTGCAAAAGCAAGAATTAACGAGATAATTCCAAGTGCCACAACAATATATCCGGCATAGGAAATGGCATTAGTGAAATAAGTATTCAGTTCGTTGACGGAAGCTACCCCTGCATTGGAATTAACACTTTTTCCGGGTTTTGATGGCTGCTTAATTGTCATAAGTATCGCTTCCTGGAAAAATCTCTGCGAATAAATCTGTATTGTTGAAAGCATAAATTCACGATTCCTTTCTGTTTTTTCTTAAGCGTGTCCGAAGCATGCAGATGTTTGTAATATTCATAAATCCCGTACGCGGATCGCCAAAATCCATGGTACGGTCTACTTTTTGGCAGGCAAGGATCAGCTGTTTCGTTTTCTGTCTTCCACATACCTTGATATTCCCATAATCGTCAAACACCGCGTTGTAGAGCTCTTCTATATCCATGTTGTTTTTCCCTCTTTCTTTCATTTCTCACTACCATTAATGTGAATTACTGTTTTTACAGCCTTATTTTTTATGCAAAAAAAAAGAGGCTGCTTTTGCAGTCTCTTTCGTGCGTCAGTGTTTTCGGTTCTGGTAGCCAGTGTTTTTCCACTGCCCGTTCTGACTGGAATTGCTGATGGTATGTTCCTGTGGGCGTTTCAGCTGGTCAGAGATCAATGTGATATTCTTGTTGAGCGCTTGGTATAAAACTTTTAGTCCGGAAATCTTATTCTCGATCGCTGCTCCACGGTCAACCATATCCTCATAGGAACTTTTGGTTGCCGGCCCAAGTCTCTTTAATTCTCTGCAGTATAGCTTGCAGAAGGACTGCATATCTTCCAAAAAGCTGATATTCTGGGCGTATACTGAGAGAACTTCAAGTCCACGGTTGATATCATCTTCTGTGGTAAACGTGTACGGGGTATCAATATCGAATTGCCGGCTTAACCATGAAACGAACTGATAAGGCTTCAACTGCAAATAATCTTCGTATGCTTTCTTCATAAAATTTTCCTTCTTTCTTATGTAAAATGCTCATTACATTTTCACTTTATATATTGATCCTTTTTGTCAATCGTCAAAGGAAATTCAAGATTTTTTGTAGTTTTTAACAGTCTTCCCAATACGTTTTTGTTTTTTCTCCAATGATTTCCGGATATTTTGCGGCAATAACAAGCAGACATTCTTTTAAGGCTTTGTAATGATTGTCAAGTCCGAATAGCTGCAGGGATTCCATGATTCTGGTCAGCCGCAGAAAGTTGTGGTTTTCCTTTGAAAGCCAGCCTTTCTCAAGTATATCGTCCGGTTCAACAACGACGGAACTTCCAACGATATAAAACACGCGGAAACCGTAAAATTTTGCCATCCGGAAAAAGCTCTTGATAATCTTTTCTTTTAAAGCATCGCCGTATTTTTGAATGAGTTTGTCAGCAGATTTTTGGGAAATCACCGGCGCTTTTGGGTTAAAGCAGCTGGATTTGGCTGTCGGGAAAAGCCACTGTATGTAGTCGTGCTTTTGTTCCAGCCAGCTGTCGCTTTGCCCCAAGATGTACTCAAGTGTATAGCCGGATGTATTGGGACAGTCTTCCATATAAAATTTTTCGATTTCCGATATTCCGCGTAATTTCTTTTTAAAATGAATCCATAGAAACATTACATATATTACCTCTTTTTGCGTTTCGTGCTGCTGTTTTTGGTTCTTGACTTATGCAAAAGGATACAGGAAAAGCTTGGTCAATGTCTGGAAAAATTCCGGGGCATTTTCTTTTAAAAAGGAGATTGCAAATATAATGCATAACCAGAAGGCTATTGCCTTCGCAATATGCCGTACCTTCCAGTACGCCTCATGCTTGCCGAGAAATCCACGGATTACCCACATGCCGAGTTTCGTTCCTTTTTTCAGATTGCACTTTTTACATGCACAGCAGAGGTTTTTGACATCATTGGCATTTGCAATTCCGTAAGATGCTGCTCTCTTTCTTACAATTCCGCTGTAAGAAAGTTCGTTGACAGGGAAAATATGGTCAACTTGGATCTGCTGGAATGTGAATTTCTTACCACAGTAAGCGCATCGGTACAGTGCATTATTGACCGGTTTCTGTGCCTTAAAGAACTCTTTCCGGTAATTATCAGAGCGTGTGTACTGTTCCGGGATAAGGATGCATTTTAACCCATTGAGTTCTGCAAACTTCTCGATGGCGTGTGCTTCATTCTCTTCACACTTCTTTTCGTAAAAAGAATCACCTCGTCCGGCACGCTTGTTAAAACGTAGTCCCATGTCGTAAAGCTTTTTGCGCTGGTAGTAAATTTCATTTTCCCCGTCCGATACACGGACTACATAGTTTATTGCCATAATCTCTCCACCTCATTGCATGCCGGAAATGTAATAGTTATTGTTTGAACAACAGCGACCACTTTAAAGTTCCTTTTGGTTCCCGGTGTGTATGTGTCTTTCTCATTTTTTCTCCTGTATCCTTTAAGCATATTTTGGTCTTTTGCTTTTGGATTTCTTGTGTTTTTTCACCATGTTATCCCACTGTCCGAGCATTTGTTTTTCTTCGCACAGTTTTTGAAGTTTAAGATTGAAGTACAAAAGAGGCTTGTCCTGTCCATCAGGAAGCGCTGCATATAGATAATCCAGAGGTGTTCGGAATGTAATTCTACATACGTTGTCCAGCTTATATTTCTTCAAAAAAGCGTGCGCCTTTGACTCATCTGAAAAGAATTCATAAAGTTCATCTTCATTCCGGAATTGCTGGGAATCAGTGATTGCCTGGTGTAAGCAGATGCCTGCACGGTATTCTCCTTGTCCCGGCTCTGAGAAATACCCTTCCGGGAACTGAGCTTTCCTTTGGCGTACTTGGTTGTATAGATAAAGAACCCGGTCGTATTTCCCAAATGATTTGATTTCTTCCGGAAACAGAATTTTTGCAAGGTAGAAATAATCTCTTTTCGGATTCATTTCCTTTGGAAAAATCAGTTTGCTATATGGGATTGTGATCTTCAGATCAGAAATCATCTGTTTTGATGCTTTATTCATTACGTCAAGCGGTGTCCATTTGTATATCTTTGTGAAAATATATCTTAAAATATGGACAGCCGTCTTGTGGTTCTGTTCGTTTGAGTCTGCCCTAAAATACGTCGTTGAAAGCTTCGTTCGGGAGCTTTTCCCTTGTAAAATCTGCTCATATTCAAGAATTGCGTTTCTTTCATTTTCATTCATAAAAATTCCTCTCTTGTTTATTTTCTTCCCATTTTTCTCCTTACGCCTTATATATTGAGCCATTTGAAAAAACGTCAAAGAAAAAATAGGAAAATTTGTGTTTTTTGAATGGAACGCGGAGCTGGCTTTTGAAAGCTCCGCGTATGTAAACTGGAAGAATTTGATGAAAGTTAAACTTCGTGGATTTCACCTTTTTTGATATCATAGATAAGCTTTTTTTTGTAACTTTCCCCGCTCTTCGTCTTTGCAGCTTTTTCAATAGTCTTTCCTGCGAGAAGCTGTTTGACGTCTTTAGCAGTAATGTTTACCCAGCAGGCATTTTTCCATAAACCATTCAACTGACATCCGTTTTTGTAGTTGGAACAGAAATATCCTTTTGGTCCTTCCCGTACTTCTCCACCGCACTTCGGGCAGATGATCTTATCTCTTCCTGCATCAAAATCAAAGGAGAGTTCCATTTTGTTCTCCAGCTTGTCTACTTTTATCCGGAGGGCAGCGTCAAATTTCTTTCCACTCTTTGATAACCAGCCTTTAATCTGTCTTGTGACTCCTTTTTCGAGCAAATCATTCAGATCCCTGTCTCCAATCAGAATTCCAAGAATCGGTCCGATACGGAAACTGCAGCCTTCATCTTTTTTGATGTGTTTTTCGCATTTGTAACCATATTTTTTATGGAAGAGAATCTTTCCTCCGCACAGCGGGCACTTGAAATTTGTTTCCACCGCGGTGGATTCCCCTTTGTAATTCTCCCCGTTATTCTTTTCTTTGATCAGCTGGATCTTTTCTCTCACAAATTCGTTGATCTGGTTCTGGTAATCCTCTCTGGAGGCCCTGCCATTCTCAATCTCGGATAACCCCTGTTCCCATTCGGCGGTCATCTTCGGCGATAATAACTCCGGAAGTGCGTCCTTCATGATGTCGTAGATGATGCAACCGTCTTCTGTTGGTGTTAAGACCTGTGTTTTCTTGTCTGCCTGGATGTACTTGATTGCCAGAAGCTTCTTGTAGATCTCACCTCTTGTGGCAGATGTTCCGATGCCGCATCCTTTAATCTGCGCACGCAGTTCCTCATCTTCCAGCAGGTTCCCCGCGTTTTCCATAGCAAGGATAATGGAGCCGGAGGTGTATCTACTTGGTGGGGAGGTCGTCCCTTTATCAATACCGTATGCACTGTCATAAGAAGAACCGGATACAATACCCTCGTAAATGGAAAAGTCTTTCCCTTCCTTATCCGCTTTTGGAATTCCGGCAACTTCATAGAAGCCTTTTTCTGAGAGCACCTTGTCGGATGTGAAAAAATGTTCTGTTCCGGCAATCATCTCGATGGATACCTGCTCGTAGACAGCCGCCGGGTAAAAAATACTCAGGAATCGCTTTACAATCAGCTCGTAAACGTTCGCTTCCTCTGTTTTTAGACTACTTAACGCACTAGTGTCGCCAGTTGGAATAATGGCGTAGTGATCGGTTACTTTTGAGTCATCAATGTATTTGGTCTTTGCAATACCCTTATACCAGTGATTGTCCAGAATAGCTGATGCAAAGGATGAGACCGTGCTGTATCCGGTCAGCCCCTTGATGTTTTTGTCAACTTCTCCTGCCATAGCCGTAGTCAGCACTCTCGCGTCTGTTCTTGGATACGTGGTGAGCTTCTTCTCGTAGAGGCTCTGTGCGATTTCCAGCGTCTTATCCGGACCAATTTTGAATAATTTTGAGCATTCTGACTGGAGCTCTGCAAGGTTAAACAGCAATGGTGCGTTCTTTTTTACCGGTTTTTTGGAAAAAGTCTTTACGGTTACCTGGGCTGACAGTCCGGAGATCATTTTTCTCGCGTCGGTTTCCTTCCGGAACCCCTTTTCCTCATATAAAAGAGGGGAATCCTTATACTTGGAGTCATCGGTAATTTTCCAGTTGCCGGTGATTGTTCCGCCCGGGACAGTCACTTTGTTCGAAATCTTGTAATATGGCACCGCTTTGAAATTCTTGATTGCACGTTCCTTTTCAACAATCATGCCAAGAACGGCTGACATTACCCTTCCTGCCCGGATCGCTCCTTTTGTGTCTGTTTTTGACTTTGAACGGAACATGTTCCCGTATTTAATGGTTAATGCTCTTGAAAAATTGATACCGATTGCGGAGTCTGCAATCGCACGCATGTATCCGGCCTGCATAAGATCCTGATAGAATTTCGTGGAAAGAGGCTTTGCTTCCCGAATGCCGCGAAGGACTTCTTCGTCCGTCTGCGTATCAATCCATACCACTTTTTCCTCGATTCCTGCTTTTGTGCCCGCCTGTGCCCTTATGAGCATCTGGATGTATAAACCTTCACGTCCAGAATCTCCTGCGTAATAGATCGCCGAGATGTCATCCCGGTGGTACAGCTTCTTTATGATTTCAAACTGTTTCCGGACATCATCGATGACTCGGTAATGGTATGTTTCCGGTAAAAATGGAAGCGTATCCATAGACCAGTGTTTCAGTTCCGGGTCATAATCCTCCGGGTAACACAAAGTTACAAGGTGTCCGACCGACCATGTGACGATCCATTCATCACTTTCCATGTAACCATCTTCCTTGTTATGGACGCCGAGCACCTGCGCATAGGTGCGTCCAACAGATGGTTTTTCTGCAATAATGATTTTCATCTAAAAACCCTTTCCCAGATAACTAACGATCTGGTTCCTTTCTCTTTAACTCTGGAATACAATCCGTATTCCATATTGTGGGAGAAGTTTCACTTTTCTTTCCCATTCTTTTCCTGTTAACCGCTTTGTGTATTCTCCCCATGTTCCCTGTAGTGTTGGTGGTTTCCCATGCAACATATCAATTTCTGTGATTGTTTCCACGAAAGAATCCATATCAATAACCTCGATTAAATCCTTAAGTCTCATCTGTTATGCCTCACATTCTGTGTGTGTTTTGCATGCAGGCCTTGTCTGCATCTACCTAACTGATCTGCACGCGAAGACGCGGCAGCTTCCAGCTTAGTTTTTTTTGTGATTTCTCTCCTTTTTCCATAAGAAAAAGATAGCCATATACAGACTACCTTTTTCAGTTTTCTTAGCCCTGACTACGGAATCAGATTTATCCCATTGCGAGGATTTCCGTTGAATCGAACTGGAGCTCATCACATAGAATCTCTTTGAGGCGTGCAAAGATGCGGTTCTGTCTATAATTGATACACTGTTTAGTCACTCCAAGGTCTTCAGCAATCTCGTTGTAGCTCTCCCTTTCGTGATTAATGCCATAGTGCCGCATGATGATCTCGCGATCCATTTCTGAAAGTCTCTGGAGGGCTGCATACAGGGTATTTTCCTGTTCCCTCTCAAGGACGATTTCCATTGGCGAACGGGTTGTCCCTTCAACCCAGGAATCATTCTGCACTTTGATACGCTCCGTGCTGTCCACAAGAATCTTATCTTGTCCTTTTCTCTTCTGCCTTTTGGCGCGTTTATTCTGCTGTGAGCCATAAGGGACGCGGATTGGGGCATCCTCGGATGTTGCCCGGATAAGTGCTGCGCGGATAGCCGGATTTACATAACATGCAAAATCGCGCCCGCGGTTGGAATTATTCCATTTGATGGCCGTCTGAAACAGTGTTAATGACGCAATCTGAATAAGATCATCCCTGTCAAGGGAATAATTTTTCCGCTGCGCCCAAAAGCTAATAATGAGTCGAAATTCATTTTTGTAAATTCCCATCATTTCTTCAAACGCCTGATTTGTCTCTTCCTGGTTTCCGTTTCCGATTTTTTCCGCCAGCTTATTCAGGCGGTTTAATTTTTGTCTGTTCATAATCTTTTCTCCTTTCAATGAACTAAATGTTTACAATATTAATGTGAAATGCTATTTTTTCAGCGATAATACAAAACTAGAATCTGGAAATCTATTGGTAAAAATTTCCAGTGATTTTATATAGAAAAAAAGCACACATGAAGTGCAATATGTGCATTTAAGATAAAAAACATATTAAATTATCTGCCAAATATAGGAGAAAAGTCTAATGTGTAGAAATTTTAAAAGATGAGAAAAAAGAAAAGTATGATACAAAAGGGCAGCTACTGCTGCCCTCTGGTATACAATGCGTATGGTTAATTTATGCCCGTGCTTCCAAATCCTCCGCGGTCTTTTCCTATTAAATGTTCCACCTGCTCGAAAGCAATTTTCGGCTGATTCTCCACGATACGAAATTGCGCAATGCGGTCATTGATATGGATTACAGTGTCCCTTGTCGCATAGACCGGCATGCACCACATGTCATTATCGCCGCAATAGGAACCATCGATTACACCGATACTGTTTGTTTGGATGATTCCCCAGTTTTTAAAGGTGGAACTGCGTGGTACCAGATGTGCTTCATAGCCTTTCGGCAGTTCCATGGCTACACCAAGCGGGATCAAAGCGAACTCTCCGGCATGAAGCGTCACTTCTTCGGATGCACGCATGTCGATCCAGTCGGACGTCCCATCGACGTATTTTAACTTCTCGATTTTGTCTGTAAAATATTTGATTTTAATGTTCTGCATATTCTTTTTCCTCTCTTTTCTAGTTTGATACATACAGGTAAGCTGCAAAAACAATAGCTCCCACAATCAGGATAAACCGGATCATCTTGAAGGGAATCCTTGCGATACGTGGAAGAGCATATCTTACGATCAGAATACACAAAAGAGCAATGATCAGATATGCATATATTCCGCTTGATGCAATTACATCCAGCATTACCTCACCTTCTTTCTTAATCTTCCGAAACAGTTATCCGATAGCATGCGGAAACTTTCCAAAAGCATAATACTTTTTCCTTTACTATACATTGTGAAATAAAAATATTGTTCTGCCCTACATCTTCGCTTTTTGTTACCGAAAAAACATCTTTTCTTTTAACTGTGTTTGTGTTGTATAAGACATCCTTATACCGGATGCGTTCCGTTGACTGTGCATCCGTCAGAAAGGTGTCATCTTTTGCAAGGGAAAGGTTTTTCGTATCTGCCGGCTGGTCGTAAAGAACCATAACGTCATTTTTGTCCAGTGTGGTTGAGAGTATCTTTACTGGTTCCCCGTAAAACTGTCCTTCTATCGGGAGGATCACGATGGACAGCACGGTGAAAATAAGGAATAAAAGGAACAGAATGCAGGATATTTTCTTTCTTTTATCCGGAATTTCCAGCTCCTTTTTCCCTTTTCGTGCAGTCATGCCACCGGCAGTAAAAAAGATCACAGCCATCATGGGTAAAATATATACAGGAATTACCATATACTGTCACCTCCCTCTTCTTCCGCGTTTTCCGTATCAGATTCCTGGAGCGCCGCTTTTTTTAGTTCAGATACATAATCTGCGGCTTCATTATAGACGTTTGTCATGCGGTTTTTCTCCGTATCATCCTCGATCTTCATAAGCGCGTTATATGCCTTTTTCAGAAGTTTTTCTGCAGTATTGGAATAAGTGTCCAATCCCTTTACCATATCAATGTAAGACTGGCATTTGCTGACTTCAGAGGCAATCCGGTTCTTCCGGTTTTTCTCTTCCTGTTCCTGTAATGCTTTTGCCTGGGAATCCTCTTCCTTCTGTCTTTCGTAGGCAGCCTTGGAACTGCTGACGTCCTTCCAGTCTTCTGCTTCATCTTCCAGTGCGGCAGCTTTTGTGTTAATCCGTTTCAGATACGGTTTCCTTGCATCTGTGTCATCAATCGCGGCAACCGCATCTTCGGCAGCTTTTTTAAGGGAGTCATATCCGACATAATAATCGTCCAGTGAATCAATATGGAAATCCTCAAATGCTTTTACCGCCTTATCTGCGGCAGCTTTTTGCTGTTTGAGGTAATAGCTGTTCTTTTCTTCCTCTGCTGTTTTCTTGATTTCTACTGCGAACAGATCTTTTTTGGATGTTTTTACGGATGTTGGGTATCCTCTGCCATCCACATAGTTTTTCTTTATTGTCTCCGGAACGAAAAACTTTTCTTTTCCTCCACTTGTTGTTTCCATATATTTCTTCCATATGGCACCAGCGTTCGTTGCTCCATAATTGCCCGCCACTTTGGAATTGTCATCGTTCCCTACCCATACGACACAGGTAACATTCGAAGAATACCCGCAGAACCATCCATCTCGTAAATCGTTGGTGGTTCCTGTTTTCCCTGCAACGATCTTTCCTTTTGGTGTCAGTCCGTGTCCGGTGCCATAATCTTTCATGGTATCCTGCATGCAGCTTGTGAGCATGTAAGCGGTTGCCGGGGAAAATACCTGTTTCCCTTTTTCTTTTTCCCCATCGTAAACAGTGCCATCCAGTTCGCTGACGATTTTTGAAATGCAGGTGAGGTCACGGAATTTTCCGTCATTCTCTACAGCTGCATATGCCCTGGCCATATCCGTAATATGTACTCCGTTTGTAAATCCTCCAAGAGCGATCGCGGAATTGTGGTTGTCCAGATAAGAAAGCGTCGAAAACTGCATATCAGAAAGGTATTTTAAGCCATTTGAAATGCCGACCTGCTGCAATGTCCGGTATGCTATGGTATTGATGGATTCCGCAATGGCGTACCGCATGGTGACGTTCCCCTTGTATCCTCCGCCTGCATTCTTCGGACCATTATCAATCGGGGAATCGGAGACGATAAGTGAAGGGAAATACTTTCCTGTTTCAAATGCCGGTCCGTAATCGAGGATTGGTTTGATCGCCGATCCGGACTGCCGGGATGCTAAAAATGCCCGGTTGTACTGGTCATCTGTACCTCGTCCGCCAACGATAGCGGTGATATATCCGGTTTTGTTGTCAATGGCAACGGCCGCTCCCTGTAACAGATATTTACCATTTTCCTGTTTTTCCTTTGACCGTTTATTGAGGACGGAATCCACACTTCTCTGCAGGTTTTCCTGCTCATCTGCGTCAAAAGACGTATAGATCTTGTAGCCGCCCTCCCGGATCAGGGAAGAAAACTGCTTGTATTTCCGGGAATATTTCTTCCGGTATTTGTTATAAGAATCTTTATCTTCGAAAACATACCGGAATTGGAACCCGTCTTTTTTCATAAGTTCGATTGTTGCGCAGTAAACCGCATAGGAAGTCTGGTAGGTTTCAGGTATGGACTCCGAGGAAATCTGCTTTGCCGTAATATCTTCCTTGTTGGCAGCAAGCTCCTCTTTTTTCGTAATAACCCCAGCTCTTTCCATTTTGGAAAGAACTGACTTCCGCTTGGAAGTGGCAGCCTTTTCACTCGCAACAGGGTTTACATTGTTCGGGTTGTTGGACATTCCGACCAGTAATGCAGCCTGCGCGGGGGTGACATCTTCCGGCTTACAGTCGAAGTAATATCTACATGCACTTCCTACTCCATAGCAGCCATTCCCGTAGTAGCAGGAATTTAGGTAAAACTCCATGATGTCAGCCTTGGAGAATTTTTTTTCAATGTCCATGGCAAGAAATATTTCCACAGCTTTTCGGGAAATCGTCTGTTCCTGCGTAAGCAGGGTGTTTTTGACTACCTGCTGTGTGATGGTCGATCCTCCCTGGGTGATGTTCCCTCTGTTTTTTACATATGCAGCACCCGCACGGAGAAGAGCCTGTGGATCAATTCCATTGTGCTCTTTAAACCGTACATCCTCTACTGCAATATATCCTTCCTGTACCAAGGAACAAATATCCTTAAGCTTCGTGTACTGAAAATCCGCGGCCTTGATCTCTCCAATCTTATTCCCGTTCTTGTCATAGATTTCAGTATTGCGCATACGGCGGAATGTTCCTTCGTTGAGGTTGCTTAAAATCTTATATTCCTCTTCTCTTGACTGTTCGTACAGGTTGTGCAACAGTAACCATCCCGTGCCTGCGGTTATCCCGGATACGATAAGAAGAATAACAACAGTCGTAATGATGATTCTTATTGTTTTGTTCACAGCTTTATAAAATTTGCTTACAATCTTGTATGCAGTGTTCCAGATCACTGGTTCTTTCCTCCCCTCTTTGTAATGTCTGTCCGATAGAACTTATGTGTTTTAAAGTTTGCTTTATAATACCGGATTTTGTCTGCCGACAGGTCTTTTTCATCCACATCCTGGATGGGTTTTGTGATTATAAAACTTACAGTATCTGCAGATACCCCGGCTCTTTCCAGAACATCCTTGTCATCAAGCAAACACTTATGGCAGAAATCTGCAAGTACATCGGAGTTTTCATCCGTATCAATCCGGCTTACCCATGTGGGTACGAATATATAATCTTCCTCTTTTGGTTCGGTATTATTTGTCAGCTGGTTAAACACTTTCCTGTAACTGTAGGTGTCTTCTATAAGTATATCTGCATAGGCATCTTCAAAAAGATCTACAGGATTGATGTTTTTCAAACGGCAAAGGTTCTCGTAGCATACATACTTTTTTGATTCTTTGTCATATGCGATGGTAAGCGGAGTACGCTCATCCCCTTTGATCAGCAGAATCGTGTTATCAGGGATCGCCTTCACGATAATCTGTGCTGAAGTACCCCCCTCGTTATCCAGTATCTTCTTTTTTGAAACAGTCTTCTGGATAGTAGCCAAAATAATAAATCCAATATTTGGAAGCAGCTGGACAGCTGCAAGAAATCTGGACATTACATCCGGTCCGGCATATAATAAAAGTGCATCAAGAAACACAATCACTACGCTGGATATCACGGATTGTTCTTCGGTGATCCATTTTTTTTTAATAGATATTTTTGTGATTAACATAATTGTTAAAATTAGTATAAATATGCTTATAGTCTCATTTATACTGAATTTTAAATTTTCTGGTAAATTGCTCAAAAATTTATCCATACATTGCCTTTCTCCTTAACATTTTTTTGACACATGAGTAAGTGCTCACAATATATATTGATCCATCTTCCTTGTCGTCAAAAGATTTTTGGAATTTTTTTATTTTTTTTGGATAGATATGGTGTATTATTTAATTATTTTTTTTGTTAAAATATAAAAAAACGGAAGGCTTTATCCTTCCGTTTAAATTTTTACTTTTGCAAACAACTTTTTAACGCCGCTTTTAATTCTTCCATATATCTCTTTTTAAAGAATTTCGAAATGGCTTTGCAAATAATGTCAATAATTACGGCTGCAATGCCAACAGCAAAAAATATGTTCTGTATTCTAATTCCGGAAGCTGTATCCGGTTGGAAACAAGCTCCAGTAAAATACATAGACGTTCCAAGAAAGAACGCAATGTCCGCAATCTTCTTAAACTTCTTAAAGTTTTTCATATTCTATAGCATCTCCTTTTAAAATAAAAGAGATACCCCCCGCCAGAAAGGTATCTCATGTTATACCCTCTGGCGGGCAATTTTATGCTATTGCTATTTCTTCCGGTGTAGCGCAAACAAGTTTTCCACTACATATGAGGAGAACGGCAATTTCTTTTTTCGGTTCAAGCACGGTTGCTTTTTCAGCAAGTCCTTTCGATTTGTAGAAAACAACGGTGCCAGGAATCAGTCCCGCTGTTGATGGGATTGAACTCATTTTTCTCTCTCCTTTCAATACGTATTTTTTTACATCTTTAATATGAAACAAAAAAACATAAAAAATGTCTTCGCGTAAATGGCTGCACTAAAATATTAAAAATTAATTGTTCTTTCTGAAATACCAGGGTAATGCGATCGTTGGCAGGAAAAGAACAGAAAACCTTGTATCAATATCTGGACTAATATGAAGCAGAAAGATTGTGATGGTGCACCATAAGACCAAACCGTATAAGGTATCTGATAGGGCGGCATATTTCGCAATCGGTTTTTTCTTTTTATGTACAACGTAATCTTTTCTGTTTTTAGCAAGTTTCCTTCTGGAAATATCCGGAACCAGAATCTGCTTTTTGTTACTCGCCATCTGTTACACCTGCTTTCTTTTCGTTGTCAGCTTCGCTTTTGGATGGTTTCCCTGTTTTGAGGAGTAGGACTCCTCCGATGAAGAAAATAATTGCTGAAATACATGTGATAACATGTGGAATTAAGAGGTTTGTAATGGAAAGGCTGATCACGGTAATGTAGTAAGATACGTAATTTGCCATGCAAAATCCGAAACCTGCAAACAGCAGAACCATCAATATATTCCGTTTTTTTCTTGGAGCGATAAACAGGAATATGAAAATACTAAATACGACACTGAAAAACGTCTGTATAATAACAATTCCTGCGCTCATGGAGAGATTTTCAATAATGAAAAACTGTTCCGCAAGACAGCTTACACACGCCATGGATAACTGAAACAATAAAATTGAGATTGATGCATGCAAGTATCCCCTTTGGTAAGTTTTATCTTTTCTTACCATCATGCATACATAGATAATCAACAGACAGATAATACTCAAAACTGCGCACAAGGCTGCAACTACCATTTTGTAACTTGTAAAATTTTCTGATGTAGAATCCATAATCTTTTCTCCTTTTATATTTTATGTTTTAGGGGTTAATAGTCCATACGGTTGAACAAAAATTCGTGGTCTGGATAATAACCTTTTTGAACAGCTTCTTCCTGCGATTCAAAATATGTAACGTTATTTGCTCCATATTTTTCAGCCGCCCCCTGCCATTCCCATGAATACTTTAATTTACCATCTTTAGCTCGGTATCCGATTGTACGGACTTCGTGGATTGTGCGGATACCTGTAAGAGCTATGTTATCATCCGAAACTTCTCCCGTGTAATCTCCACTTTGCATAATAAACATAATGGTCGGAGTTCTGATACTATTAATACCTGATAAGGTCTGGCTAGATGGAATATAGGTTCCAAGATCCGTTCCTCCGCGGTCAGCATTATTTGCATCTGCCGAATAAGTTAAGGCATCTGTTAATGTTTTGCTAATTGCCTCTGTCCGAGCCGTTTTCGTTAGTTTATCAGAACTTGGGAAACTATCGGAATATTTTTTCCCACTATGATATTCTTGTGTTTTCGTCCTGTTTTTCTCAGATAGTCTTATCATTGACCATTTTTCTGTTTGTAAATTTACCGCAAATGTGTCAACACATGGAGTATTTCCGTTTTTTGCATCCTTTGTATTTACAGAATAAGAATATGGAAGCTTGGGAGACCACATCATTTTCGTGCCGCCTTCGCCATCGTCATTCATATTTAATACATAATATCCATCTTCTGCAGCGAGAATAGCTGCCCGGACACTGTCGTCAATTGCCTGTCTTGATTTTGTTGTCCTTGTTAGTCCATAGTTAAAACACATCATATCTTCAAAAGTCTCCATAGTGTCCTGATTATTCATGAACACAGCAATGATATCGTTGTAATCCATGTTGTCGGTTGATTTACCGACGGAAGCAGAAAATGCAGCACTTGTTGCATATTCTGTAGCCTTTGAAAGTCTTTGTTCATTGTATTCCTGTTCGTAAATACTCATTCTGTGATAAGTTGTGTTTAACATGATCGTAAGAAGGAATAAAGCCATCATGTCAACGATGACGTACCATGATTTCATAAAAAACCGCCTTTCTGTCCTTACAGTATATATATTGAGCTTTTTTTTATATCGTCAAAAGAAAATGGAAAATTATTTTACCATTTTTGCCATCTCAAGCTTGTATGGATTGTCATCCATACGGAGAACCACATTTAACAAACGCTTGTAAGGAGTACTGGATTTTTCAGTGATTTTTACCTTTAAGATATCGTGCTTATTTAGAATCGTGTTATCGTCAGCTGCTATGTATGTTGTATGAATCGTGCCATCTCCTGACTCTGTAGCCGTTTTCACAAGCCGGTCTACCTTTACATCGAGAATCATTCCATGGGACTGGACGTTTACATAAAACTGATCCATATCTTCATCTGTAATTCCACCTTTATCTGTCTGTTTATCGAGAAATTCAGATACATCATTTAAGAGTTCTACCTTATTCTCCATTTCCTGTACACCATATGCGTTAATAAGCGGCGCAATAATCAGCATTAAAAAAGCAAGTATTAATCCAACTATTCGGGATAAAAATCCATGCATCTACTTTACCGCAGACTTTCGTCTGCCCCGTCCGGGCTCCTTTCTTTAATTCGTTACCTGCTGAAATACATATTGATTTTTTTCAGGATTATAAATATACGAATACCCAGCTTCATCTGCGTTATCTGATTTTATCACATTCCAGATTTCAGAAATATTACTAGAAGCACCAGTCTTATAAGAAGTTGTGATTTCCTGCTCGTACATTTTTCCCTCATTTTCGGAATCACTCATTGACATCTTGTATGATTTATTAGCAACACAAATCCTCTTTTCTTTCATCGCACCATGGTCCTGTAATTGCATCGTAAGAAGAACTTCCCCTTGTGTAAGCGTTCCATCATAATTTCCATATACTTTCAGAGAAGGGGTATATTTCACTTCTGCAGTCTTGTCTTTATAACTGGCTTCATATCCAATCACCTCCCGATCATCCCTTATAGCAGAACTTACTCCAGTTGCCATGCAGATACATAAAATAAGAAGTGTGGCTACGAGATCAAACATGTCACTTATTTCTTTTTCCATTTAAACCTCCCATTAATTTGAATAACCCATAAGTCGTACTGCAAGGTTATACCCTTCACCATTTGATGTAGCCTTAACAATACATTTCCCATATAGATTTGTCCGCATCCAGTACAGTTTTTCGTCAATATCCTTCCTATTAACAGAATTAATTTCATTCAAATCAGCAGGCTCTGTAGAAACTGTGGAAAATGTTACTTCATCGACGTCATTAAGATTATATTCAATAAGTGAGTAAGCTCCAGATGTAGGCACTTCAGCCCCTTCTGGAGCGAGTGCTTCCTGAAAATACTTATTCATACTCTGAGTTTGAGCTTTGTCTGCCTCCCCAATAAAATCCCTGGCAATGTTCTGCCCCCAGATTACATTGTAGAGTACAAAAACAATTACTGCTGCAAAAAAGGTTAATGCCATACCAATTCGTATAGCTGAAATTCCTTCTTCTCCTGCTCCCATAAATTGTCTCCTTTCTTTTAATTAGGATGAAAGTTATATATGTCGGTTTCTCCGCCATATTCACCCAAAACTTTTCCTGAACGGCTGAATATCAGTGTGTCAGTTTCATCATTTTGTCGGATCACTTTAACATAAAATTTTGTGGCAAGATTCGTATTATCGTTGTTTGATCGAATCATTTTTAGCAGATGATCTTCTGAATAGCGATTCGATATGCCAGTAGATGCAGAATCTCTAAGAAGTTTATGAGTTCTTTCACTTTCTGATTGTATTCCATGAGCCTCTGGGTAAATATGGTAATTATATTTTGTGTCATTTTTGATAATAAAATTAACGATATCATTTCCTGTCACTTTCATGTCGTCTGTGACAGCCGACAAACTGTTTCCATCTGCATAATATGCTTTTTCTGCTTTTTCTGCCCTTGATTCAAAAGTCCAATTTTCGGATGTTTCGTTCATATACCGGGTTTGGTATTTTCTATATTCTTCCTTTGAAAAAAGAAATCTGGAATATAGTGCAAAAATAACAACTGTTGTGAGGAGAACAGAAATAACGATTATCTCTATTCCTAATTTTGATACGTCTACAGCTTCATTTTCCAAACTATTCACCATCCTTCACTTGTACATAATAAAAGCAATCCCCGTCACAGAATCCCCTTTATGATTGTAAATTTTAGAATTTTTGACATCTTGACCATCATAAATCAAATATGGGTGATAATACATTTTCATATCCATGTTATTTGTCAGCCATCTTTGAGTGTATCTCTTCCTTGCTGTTATATCCGGATCCTGAGCGACAGACTTGTCAAATATGTATGGTTTTCCCTTGATATCATCTACGTATATTGTGATAGCCCCGTCTCTATAATTCCTAATACACGAAACAACTTCGTCCGCTGTAAGCGTCTGTTTTTTATTATTTTGGTCATTTCCCATCTGATATTGTGAAAATTCAAGATTTTCCTTTGTTGTATTTTCCATGACAGTTTTTACATTCATAGCATTTGAACAGTCATTACGGATTTGTATCACTCTTACAGCAAGCATAAGAAAAATTGCAAGTAAAATATATTCAAGACCTATTTTTATTGTGTCAACAATACTACTTCCGTCCAATGTCTTTCACCCCCTTTCACTTTCCATTTATAATTTTTTTTATTGAAACAGGGACTTTGTTCTCGCATTCTCCAAAAATAAGTACACCTGTATCTTCTGTCTTTTTAATATACAAGAAACGTAATAACTGCCCGTCTTTTTCAAAATATGCATCCAAATAAGAACCTGTTATTATATAAGCTTTACTCACATATCCGTTAGACAATAAAAAACTGTAAAAGCGCTCCGCATATATACGTTTGCTTCTGTATACTTTCCCACCGACATCGACTACATGATCCGCATCCGCTGTTTTTAATATGTCGTCTGATAATTCTGATTCATTCATATTAAAATGCATGACCGGCAATTTGTCATAATTGACATTTTTTTTTGCGTCTCCATTTATATATAATTTTGTCCCCCCATTTGTTTCCTTTATTATGTATTCCCCTGATGGCAGTTCTGCTTTCAATAAAACCTTAACTTTTCCTTTGGAAAAATCTGTATTAGAAACTTGTTCATCAGCCCCATATTTTTGATAGTGTATAACAGTTGTAGTAATTCCTGCAGTCAATATAATCAGAATAACCATTACCGAGATTATTTGTTTTTTTTGGAACATCCATAATTTCTCTACTATGCCTTTTATTCCTTCACTTTTTATTTCTGCTATTTTATCTTTTGTCCATACAGATATAATATAAAGTTTACCAGCAATCCACCTTTTACAGATATACAATATATTTTTTGCTGTTTCCTTAATATTCGGCATAACCTTCCCTCCTGACCGGAAAATTTTTCTGTAACAAAGTTAAAAGTGTATCCAGCGTACGCATTGATGTCACTGAAAGCTTTAGACAGCTATCCAGCTTTTCATATTCCCGAAGTAAGGACCGTGCACCGATATTATATGATGTCCCTAATGATTGTCGTTTACCTCGGCATGGGATTGATGTACTTAGAGTCCTCTACCATAAGTATGCAATAGTGTTTTTACAACCAAAAAAAAGACTTGCAGATTATAACTAATCTACAAGTCTTCAAAAATTGTTGGCCGGGTATTAACCTACTTTTTTCTGTGCAAAAAGAATACCAACAATTTCACCCGAGCTGTTTTTAATTAAACTTGCTTTAAAAGACGAACCATCAGAAATATACTCCAAGGAGCCTTTTTTCGTGATATTGTCCGTACTATTGTTGTATTTAATATTTCCGCTGTCTTCAGTAGCGAAATCATCGTCGTAGATATAATTTCCATCTTTTAATGTTATAGCTGATTTTACCAGCGCATTATAATTAACAAAGAAATTTTTACCTTTGCCTGCTGTCTCCAGGCTATCCCATTTGTCGTCGCCTCTAATTGCTACACCCTGCATGGTTTCTGGAACGTTAACGGTTTCACCAATTCCTAAGAATTGTTTTACATTTGTAGGACTAACAATATTGTTACTATCGGCAATAACTGTATGCGTACTACTCCCTTCTGAAAGGGTATGTACAAGAATAATTACTTCTTCGCCATTAAAGTTTTCAAGTGCACTTTTTACAGCCCGTCCTTTTACGATTTTCTTATTATAATCAGAAAATCGTGAATCATTAATTGACTTAGATGTTGTCTCCAAGTTATCAACACCTGAGTTTATTAAGGATTTCCCTACAAGGAAAGCCACCAACACTAAAGCAATAATTGCACAAAACATAATGAGTTTAGTACCAATCTTGCTTCCATCTACTGCTTCGTCTCCCATAATCTGGTTAAACCGGGATCGTTAGGTTTTTGAAAAAATGTCAAAGACCCGGTCTACCTCCTTTCTTTTCTATTTTTGTGGGTATCCTAAATTCTTACTCTTACGCATGGACTTCTGATACCAAGTCTCATATTTCTTCCTCCTCTTGAAATTAAACTTTTCACCTGTAAAGAGGGAGCGATATGGTAAATTACCTCTTCATTCCCATCTATCAGGAATATGAAATACTGTTTTTGCGGCCTTATTTTTCACCATCCGGAGAGAACGGATCCTCTGTTACATCTTCGTGTTCAGTTAATTTCTGTGGTCCATCGTATTCGATGGAAGTCCCACCCTGTCCGGAAATGTGGCTTTCCTGCGTCTGCGAAGAATCCTTCTTTTTCTTTGAAGGACTGTCTTTTACATTGGAAAAATCCAAAATATCGTCCGCCCACGGATTTTCGGAAAGATAAGAAGAGTAACTCTCACTTCCGCCTGAGCCATAAGCAAGCAGGATATTCTTTTTGGTACCATTCACGGTCATAGACACACGAACCGTAGAACCTGTGGCTATCCCGATAGGCATTCCCTGTTTAACAGAATCTCCAGCCTGCAGGAAACTTTTTACACCGATGTATGTGACAGAGATAGTCTGTCCCGAGTTGATTGTTACCGAACTCTTTTTGCCGGACGCAACCGTACCCGAGAAGGCGGCATAAATTTTGTCCTTCTTTTCTGTAGCAAATGAAACAGACTCTTCATCTGCCTTTTGAATCTTGGACATATCATTTGTAATTCCAGTCATAGAGGAACCAACATTGCCGATATCTTCCTTGTTTTTCATGATTTTTCTAAGGGTATCCAGCTTTGCCAGTTTTTCTTTTGTGCCAGAAGTATTGATATATTCCGCATCCATGCTTCCTATTGATGTCTGATCTGAGTAATAGGTATAGCTGTCGTATTCCGAGAATTTATCAATGACGGAAGATGCACTATCACAGGAATCAAAACTGTTTATCATATCCTTGTAGGCATTCTTCTCTTCATCCGCTTCCTTCTCGGTAAGTTTTAAGGTCACACCCTTCTCTTTCAGCATCGCTGCCAGTTCGTTGTAGTTTTCTTCGCGCACCAACCGATCGGTAAGAGCATTCGTCTTATCCTGCAACGCGGTTTTATTAATCCTTCCAATTCCCATTACCTCCCGCAGATCGTTTTCTGTTGCTGCGTGAATAGCATTTGGAGATGCTGTTGTTACCGCTGTAAGAAGCAGAATTCCCTGAATTAACCTGGTAATTTTTTTGTTTTTCATAAAAAAATCGCTCCTTCCGTTGTAGTAAAAGTCCCTCTCACTCATCTAACAAGAATATGAAATGCCATTTTTGCAGCCTTATTATTTGGGAACGGATAACTTGTTTTAGGGCAAAAAAAAAGAGTGTATTTTGTTCAAATACACTCTTTGTGATTAGGTAAAACCATAAGATTTTCATGAAATGCCATTGTCTTAAATTGTTGTTATTCTATTTGTATGCTGTGCTTTTCTTCTTTTTCGATCCAGTTTCTTCTTATAAGAACAATCGTAAGAACAACGAATGCTGCTCCAACTGCAATTACAGCAGAATGCGGAAGATATTCATATAATACAGAACTTCCGTTAACCGTAATATGTACCGTAATGGATGTAAGTAGATTGTAGTCGGATTTGATGTATACATACGCAAGCACCAGCCCCATCAAAAATGCGTAGATGCTCTGGATGGGGTTCATATGCATCACACCAAACATTGCAGCGGACAAAATCATCCCAAACTTCCAGTTTTTACGGTATGCGACACCGCATATTCCGTAGCGGAATATCAGTTCTTCTGCGATAGGGGCAAGAATAGCAGACGAAAGAACAGAAAGAAGAATCCCGCCATTCATCGCCATCTCCATCAGAGAATCGTATTTTGACGTTGCCGCAGACTGCGGAAGTATGGTAATGATCGTGGAGACATTAAAGTTTAGTAAAAGTCCGAGGGAAATCATATTGAGCATGCATAAAACAGACGGTTTTCTTAAAAATATTTCCCTTTTAACGATTGCGCGGCATATCAACGGAATAATAATGATGATATCTGCGATAACCAGCATAGGCAGGCATATCTCACAAATTAATTTTAGATACTCCGTGGACATTGCACCAGATGTCTCAAGTGTGTTGCACAAGGCATTCATCCATTCTTTATCTGCATAGATTTTGTAAACGATAAAACCAACTGTAGCAAGGCATTGTGCAATCAGAAAGTATAGAACAAATCCTGCACTTTTTAATAAATTTCTCATTTTTCTCCTATCTCGAAAATAGCCCTATATTTAGCTTTTGAAACCAAATATAAGGGCTATTTTGATGTTATATTGTATTTTTAAAGTTCTCCAATTTTTTCTGTCGTGGAACTCATCTGCGTGATTCCGGTGTACATCAGAGGGAATACAAGCATTCCGTAGATAGCAAGAAGCATAGGTCTTAATGCGAGCTGTCCCATAGCCGCACGCTTCCGGTCAATACTGTCACGGATGTAAGCGGATCTCTCATTCATGATGTGGCTTCGGTCTGCTTCCAGATCTGCAAAAGCTTCTTGAATAGAAAGGTCTTCCACTGTTTCTTTCAGCTTTGCGATAAACTGCTTGAAGTTTTCCGACTGTGAATGTCTCTGTACACGGTCAAGTTCGGCAACCGGATCGGAAGCGTATCCATAATAACACCGTGCAAGCATGGATTTATGGATATCTGCGATCTGCACCAGATGTCCTAAAGTCTCTCTGGTATCAAAGTTCATGGATGCCAGTACCATCATAACAACCTGAAGCTGAAGGAATTCTTCTTCCTCTTCCTCTTTTGCTAGTTCAATTCTCTTTTTTAAGCCTCTTTTTGGCACCATGTAGGCAATCGCAGCTGCTCCATATGCAATCAGAATATAATACCAGTGGAATCCGGCATTTCTGATATTTTGATATTTAGCTTCCAGTCTGTTTCTCTGATCTTCCAGTTCCATCGTGGTAAGTTTTGGCATATAGGATAACAGGAAATCATTGATTTCTGTGGTCACTGTTTCATCAGACTGGTCTTCCCATTCTCCGGCGGCCCTGGTGTTGTAATATGCTTTATCCATGCGGAGTACATCTTCCTTTGAGATAATCTCATTGCCGTCTTCATCTTCGTAGTCAATGCTTCCGGTAATATCAAAGGATTTTGTGTAGTTCCAGAGGTATTTTTTTTGGATAAACGGGGCTGTGATGACCGCAATGATCAGAACACACCACACAATGATTGCATATACCAATCTTTGCGCGTGAAAATCAAGTGTCGTGCGCTTTGAAAATGCCTTGATTAAGTCTGCGCGGATTAATCTCCGTTTCTTCCCTGTTGGTTCTGTTCTTTTCGCAATTTTTAAGAACCAATTCTTCTTCATAAACCACTTTACGATGTCTGGACGATCATCGGTATCCATAAATGCACGGATGTGCGCATGTGCAACTGTCCAGTATGCATAGATAGAATACGCAATGACACCATTCTGGATTAAAACACCGGCAATTGAGTTGTACAGTATAGCAACAGACGGCATCATATAGGATAAGAGATACCGCAGAACAATGGTCATTAAAATGCCCGCCATGGAAAGCCATTCAACCTTACCATAGCGCATTGCTTCGTAGTCATACTGCTCGATTTTCTGGTTGATGTCAGAATTCATAACAAGCAATGACTGGTCGAATGTGGATGTGTCACCTGTAAATTCATCACCGGTATCATTGATGTTATAGCAGATCATAGCAAATGTCTGTACTTCTTTAAATGGAACCTTCTCATAGTAGTTTTCAAGTGCTTGCTGTCCGTTTGTGCTTGACACAACACTCTTGATATCGGAGAAAATCCCAGCAACACGATTCCCATAAGTGGCATTTTCCAATGAAACAAGGACATCCCTTGATTTTCGATACTCCAGACGGACGGATGCAATACTGGCTTTCAATTCACGATACACACGCAGGACGGATGCCTGAATACTCTTTTCTACCTGCGACTGATAAATAACATACGCTGCTGCAACAAAAAGCCCAATGGAAACTGGATTGTCGAACAAAATACATCCTGCAATAAACGCGATTACAACATAAAGTGCAAGTTTTGCTGTAAATTTTGCCGCACCTACACGGATCTCTTCTAAACGGTACACCGACATCTGTTTCAAACGCTTTGTCAGCTTTTCGATATGTCCCTTGAAAATCCGGCTATCAGACATAATCTGGTACATGTTATTCCAGTATTTCTGTTTTCTTTTCCTCTGTAAAGCTGCATCTGCGGACGAAACGTGATGTTTCTTAGAATATACAGAATATCCAATGATCACCACAATCATTAAAAAGATTCCTCCAACCAGTATCCAGCTAGTTGTATCCATGCCTGAAACAAATGATTTAATTTTTTCCAAATTCATTCACCTCCATCTTATGCAAGAGCAAAATCAGAAAGTGAATTGTTAAGAAAATGCTTCGCTTCCTCTGGTGTATTAATCATTGCATCAATCTGCTGGTTGATCTCAAGTTTATCCCCGGTATAACTGCCAACGCCTTGATATCCATTAATGGATTCACCACTCCAATAATAACTCATGAACTCTTTAAAACCAGTTTTATCGGCTACAGGCATTGCTTCATACAAACGGTTATACATGTATGGGGAAAATGCTTCTCCAATTTCATAAGTGTCGGTATCTTTGTTATAACGGAGAATATCATGGGTAGAAAAGGAAATACGGTCTGTCTGTCGGTTGTAATATTCCTTATCCAGATCATATTTGGATTTTACAGGATCCTCTGGATTATATTCCGGATAAGGAATACCCTCATCGAATTGGCGAATTTCTGTAATTCTCTTAATAAATCGTTTCCCATCTTCGAACCCAAGATGAATATTGATCTTTAAAGCATCCGTAACCTGTCTTTCTGCGGTTGTCATGTTTGAGAATCCCCCGGCATTAACGAGGGAGTTACGCAGGGTAAGGACAAGGTCTTTTGCTGTATTCGCATGGTGGGAGAAAATGGTCATCAGAGAACCGGTCATGGCCAGCTGGATCATACGTGCAGCTACCGGATCGGTTGCAACCTCACCGATAACTGTAACAGTTGAATCGGCTTTTTTGTACGCATCCTGGAATTCTTCCATTGAGGTATACTGTGTTTCCTGTACGGAATAGATTTCACGGTTTGGATATGTCTCACGCAGATAAAGCTCCGGAGCCGTTTCCAGTACACGGATATTCCAGTCAGCAGGAAGATATCCCATGATTGCTTTCATGAGGGTTGTTTTACCGGAACCCTGCCGGCCGGTAACAGCGATAGTAACCTGACCGATCATCAGGTATTCGATCAGCTTTGCGCAGATTTCTCCACCAGTAACCCCTTTTTTGATAATCAGTTCTTCCGGAGACTTGATATCCAGTGAGAACTTACGGACGAATACACCCCAGGATTCACCGGCATTTGGCCGGATTGCAAGGATACGCGACTTATCATGCATGGTATTTATCATATATCCTTTTTTTGCAGTCAGCGGTCCCGGGTTACCCCAGCGGATCATAAGCTGGGTGACGCGCCGAATTTCTTCCAGTGATCCAAAATCGAGGAACTGCAGATGGATGTAATTGGATCTGAAATATACCCAGAGGGAATTTGTGGCTGTAGAAACGGAATCCGGGTTTGATTCGTTATCCTGTCTTGCGCTCCCCATCAAGGAACCGGATACACCGATGTTATATCCATTGATGTCCATTTCTCCGAGGGTATCAAGGATTCCCCATCCGGTGTAACGCTCATATACAAGCGTGGAGAAAATATCCACAGCTTCATCATCACTCAGTGTGATTTTTTCCTGATGATATGTAGACTCGAATTCTGCCGGAGTGATGTAATATGCCTCTGCGTCCTTTCTTGCAATACCAACTGGATGCTTCGGCTTATATAATTTATATTTTTCCATCCAGTGGGTAAATGCATTCACGCCATATTCCTGCTGATACTTGTACATCATGATCTCAAACATGATATTATCCGTAGGCTCGCTCTCTCCGTTCATCCCGATGAATTCATATACCTTCTCTATAGGAAGGTTTCCTAAAATCCATTTGCGAATCAAGTCTTTTACAACGAGCTTTGATTCCCGCACCCCGTTTGGTGCCATCTTAAGATGATTTTTAAGGGCAACCTTACGGAGTCTTCTTTTTTCCATCTCTGCATCCGACATATCTGCGGAAATGTTGTCATCCTTGCTCTGCTCTACAATATAAAGCTTTACACCTTCAAGAACATCTTTGAATGTATGGTACTGTTCGTCCTCTACTTCAATGTTGCTTGCTTTTTTATGCATCAGCCCTGCATATCCGCCAGCTGCGGAGGCTGCAATAATAGCTGCTGCAATCAGATAATCTGTCATAGCACACGTCCTCCTCTATTCCTCAAACTTCGCCGATGCCTGTTTTCCGGCAATCCGTTGCTTACTGATTTCCGACTGGATATGAATGATCTGTCTTGCGATACTGTTGATATCTGTGTCCAGCATGATCGTCTGGGAAGTCCTCTTTCCCATCTGGTCAATCAGAAGTTCCAGTTTTCCGCGGTTTTCGCAGTATGGAATGTACTTGTTTACATGGACAGTCTGCCATCTGGAAACAACGTTCTTTTTCGTGATGCCGACTGCGGCGGCTGCAGCTTCCTTGCTACAGACTTCTGGATCGAAGTTATTAAGTACGGTGATAACCGGCTTATTCCGAATCATCTTTGCAAAAATAGGTTTTGCTTCCACGAATTTCTTCATGTTTTTAATGGACGGCGTCAGGACAAGAAGCACGCAGTCAGACATTTCGAGAACTTTCTTTGTTCTTTCGTCTTCCATATCTGTATCAACATCACAGACGATATAATTGTGGGAAGCTGCGGTCATCAGAAATTCGTGTACGTCATTAATTGCCTGCTTATCCTTGTTTCCGTCTTCAATGGAAAAGACGTCAAAGAAATCATTCACGGAAAAACAGTATTCCGGAATGCTCTCCTTGCTTGCGCCGCCCATCTTTACAAGGTTTGTAAGCTGGGTGGCCGGCGCATCATCACAGTTCCCGATACCAAAGTAAAGGTTTAAACTCTGAGAATGCGCGGCAGTATTTAAAAGAAGTGTCTTTCGTGACTGTTTTGCTAATGCTGCAGAAGTCAGCGCTGCAATTGAAGTGACACCCGTGGTTCGTTTCTGCGGGGAAATTACTGAAATAATCATGTTTCTCTCTTGATTGCACCGGATTATTACCCATCCGATACAGCTCTCCTTTCTTCCTTATTTCTTCTTTTTCTTAGACTTTGTTCTGCCGGATAATCCGTTGTACGTGGATACCGGGATATCAACTGAAGTACAGATTGTACTCTGGAGAAGTTCCACTATCTTTTTGTTTTTTGGAGGCTGGAGTTTTCGTGTTTCTTCTACAGTGCATAAGTAGACAAAATCATCTATGTTCCACGTAAATGGAATGACACCAGCAGAAACCGGATGTTTCACCAAGGAAACAGCAAACGCTGTTGTGTTTTGATGTTCTTCCATGACCTCTTCAATTTCGATTCCCATGAATGTACGGATCCGGTTTCCAATGATGTAAATCAGGTCCATTCCGTCTGCAAGGTAAGAGTCAAGCACAAGGATAAGAATGTCGTAGCCATATTCTTCCTTCTCCTGGAACAGTTCCGATAAATCCTCATCTGGTGAAACAGGCGGAATAATTTCTATATGTACGTTATCGATATCCCCGGTTTTTTCATATCCTCCATACAAGCGCTTGTAATTCACATCATCCGTAATCAGGCATGTTTTGCCGGAATAATTACAGATGTGCATCAGCGGATAGCTGATCACACGTTTGTCTGCTTTTCCAGTTACTAAAATTTTTTTCATCTTTTTTAAACAGAAGCAGATCCGGCTGTCGTATGACAGTCGCTGCTTACTCTCCTTTCCTCTTTTTTATTCTTCCGAATCATCAGCGGATGCTGCTTCTGCGGCAAGTTCCTTCTCCTGTTCCAGTTCCGCATACTGTTCTCTTGCGTTGTCGAAGGTGTTCTTGATCTCATTACGTGTTTCTGTTACTGTCTGGTTCTTATCTACCTTCTTGGATGCAGCCAGCTGCTCTTCAAGAAGCTCACGCGAGTTGATCATGGTCATGAAATCCTGGGAATCCATGTTTGGATCAAGGATGCTCTGCTTGATGATGTCCAGTGTTGGCGGGTAGTAAACCTTACCTTTCTTCTGGAGTCCAGCTTCTACATATTTAACGCCGTATACTTTTGTTGACTGGTAGGTTGCCATATCGGTTTTCATGGACTCGTATCTGTAGAAATCATGCTCGACAACAATAAGCTTTACTGTGTTTCCGGTTATACCAAGAACTTTCTTATGGGACATGGCGATATAATCCTGTCCAAGAGGGAAGGAAATACGTACATCAACGTAATCACCTTCTTCCAGTCCTACCGGGATTTCGTCCATTACGACATCAAGCTCTCTCATATTTTTGGAAACCTTGTAATCGCTGATCATGTCTGAGGTAATGTAAGAACCTGCTTTCAGGCCGATCTTGTAAATCTTGTCCGTGAGGTCTCCCTCCGCTGTGATTGCATTTTCTGGAATGGAATCACTTGGAAGCAGAACCGTTGTAACGGAATCCAGTTCTACGGTGCTTCCTGATTTCACATCTTTGGATGTGACATATACTTCCTGCATATTGTTCTGCAGTTCCTCTACCTGCTGGTTCAATGCATCAATCTGTGCTTGCTGCTTTTTTGCTTTGTTTCTGAAAACAAAAAACGTAAGTCCAAGGGCAATCACAAGGATGCCGATGATTACATACGGAATCCAGCGTTTAAAATTACTTTCATACATCTTTTAAATCCTCCATTTTTATTATTTTTCTGTATCTTCTACAACCTCTGTCCCGGAAGAACTTTCTGTTGTGTCAGAGCTTTTGATTATTTCTGGACTGGCAGCTTCCGCTGATTCTGTTTCCTCGGTCGAAGATCTTTCTTCAGCAAAGGAAATTTCATTGATCAGATCCCAGTTGATATCCAGCTTGTAATCGAAATCCGGGTAATACTTTTTAGTCAGCTTCTCCCACAGTTTCTGCATCTCTTCGGAAGAAAGCTGGGTGTTTGACTCTGTGCCTGATTCCGTGGTAGACTCTGCACTTTCGGAGGAGCTGTTTTTTGTGGATGCTTCCGTAAGCCCGTTTGCATTTACCCCAGTCAGGTTGTAATAAACTTTCTGTGCAAGGTAATTCTCTTTGTAAACCCTCTTAATATCAGAAAGCTTTACAATGTCTGTGGAAATTCCGGCTTTAGTAAGAGTCTTGTAGTAATCCTTCGCAGTGGAATTCATGACTTTCTTCTCTTCGTCCGTCATTTTGATTTCCCGTTTTTCTCCTTCTTTTAAAAGAGCCCATACGAAACGAATCTGTTCGAATGTGCTTTCTTTTGCAACATTTTCAAACGTGTCCTCATTGCCATTTGCATCTGTGGTTTCCTGCGTCCAGATTGAGTTTCCATACTGTGCTTCATAGCCGTTTTTTACATCAATGGAATAAACCATGAACTCGGCCATGCTAACGCTTTCTCCGTTAATCCGTCCTGCCTCATCCGAGTCAAATGATGTACGCTCAGCTACGTCCTTGATGTTTTTCCATTCGTGGACGCCAAATGCGATACCGCCAATTACAAGCACTCCTGCGAGTACGAGGAAAACGTTTCTTACGACCTTCCCACCATTTCCTTTTACAGTGTTCTTTTTCTTCTTTTGATTTCTCCCCGAATTTTCTGGTTTTTTCTTAATCTTGAATGCCATGTTTTCTCCTTAATCATCAATGTCTAAATCTGCAGCAATATAGATACAACCGATTTCGTTGCCATCTATGTCATTTAGCAGGTATTTTTTGAAATACTCGTTATCCGGAATTTCAATTCCGTCTTTTGCGGTATAGGGGTTATTTTTCTTTCGTGTAACAAGCGTTTTCTTTTTTCCAGTATCTCCAATGATTACCGTCTCTTTCTGTGTTTTCTTCTGGTATCCATTGATCGCACAGAAATCCGGATTAAAATCCCTGGATATGGCGGAATCGGCAAGGACAGTACCATAATTAATTCCCCAGAGAGGTTCCCCGTTGTCCCCCTTCAGATAGGTGTATTCCCCGCCTTTTGTCGTATAAATAACTTTGTAATCATCATTTTTGTAAAACCCTTTACTGAATGCTTTTACTTCAGAAACAACAAACGAATAAGGTTTTTTCTTATTCCATGTCAGAAGTTCTTTTTTTACATCTGCACCGGAAATACCGTCATTTACTGCCTCTGTAGAAACTGCAATAGTGTCATCTGTTGGTGACCTTCCTTTTCTGATCAGTGTGAATGTTATGAAGACCAGACAGAGAACAATCACAGTCAGAATTATTCTGTTTTTCTTTGCCCATGGGAGAAATTTTATTTTTACCCACAGCTTGATTCTGTCTTTGATACCCATCTTTTTTTCCTTTCGTTTTCCTCATCATTAGTATGGGATACTGTTTTTACAGCCTTATTTTTCTGTGTGTGAAATCAGATAGCGGGTATTTGCATGGTTAGAAAAAAATGGAAATTTTTTGAAAAATTTTGTGTTTCTCTTTGACGAAGTTACAAATGGCGCAATATACATATTGAAAGGGTTACAACAACCCAATTAAGAAGAAAGAGGTGTTTTATATGAGAAAGTATCACAGCGTATATCCAAAATTAAAAGAAATGATGAAAACAATCCGTACAAATAATCTTCCGGTTTATGTCTGCAACATCGAAACAACCGGCCTTGATCCGATAAAGGATAAAATCATCCAGATTGGCGCAACAAAGTGTTCTTTTGACGGGACGGTTCTTATTCCGGAAGATAACCTGAATGTATATATTAACCCGGAGATTTCCATTTCCGAGTTTACAGAAAACTTTACCGGCCGAACTAATGAATTTTACGCTTCCCAACCAACGCTTGAAGAAGTAATGCCGTCGGTTCGTGATTTTATGGGAAATAATCCGGTTATCATTGGGTGGACAGCTTCCGGATTTACCTCAAAGTTTTTAATGCAGGCAGGATTTATGACAGGCTTTATGGTTTACCCGAAGATGAATATTGATCTTGTGGACATCGCAAGAAGTACCATCCCGGTAGAGCGCTCCGGAATGAATTACAAGTTTGCAACGATCAGCAACATCTGCAAGGTTCCGGTATCAACTTCGGCAGACCGCCCGGTAAGCTCACACGACGCAGCTGATGATGTATTTGCTTACATCGACATCTTCAATAAGTTGTATCCATCCTGCATCACAGGAAACGATACAGCAAAAATAATAAAGTCTTCTTACTGGGAAAAATCCAATTTCTGCAGAAGCATCTATTTCGAAACAGATCACGGTTCGGTGCACATAGATGCAAACACGGATTTCTTTGTTGAAGATACTCCAGGATTTTTTGATACCGTCGATATGGACGCTCTTTCGCAGACGATCCTTACAACATGCAAAGCAGAACTGATCAGCGATGTCGTAAAACTTTACTATACAAACTGGAAGAAAAATCAAAAAAAATCAGAAAAGGTGGGTTAAGAAAATGGCAAATGTGCCTAAGAAGAACAAACAAGTGATTGTGGATCAGACATGTTCTGCAGTGTTTACATTCAATGATGGGAAATTTTTTTCTGATCACGATGCAAGGCTTGTGGAAGTAAGTACGCAGGGAGCATTGATTATTTCCAAACACGACATTGACGTGAACGCCCTACACCACATCGAATCCGTGGTAAATGGCGGACAGGGACAGATGATCCCGCTCGCCGGTGAGGTGAACTGTTCGAAACGGTTAAATGGCAAAACGTGCTACTTCTTAAAATTTCACGGATATAATTCCCAGGCACAGCGGTACATCAATATTCATTCCGCAAAAAGCACCGGGCGCAGGAAAATTCCATCTTCCAAAGGAGAAAAAAGATGAATGATCTGGATATTTTAAGGAAAACAAAAGAAATCCTTGGGGACTACGCTCTTCTCTGTCAGAATACGAATATCAGCATTCCAGATTTTATAGCCACAAGGCGGGAAGCTATTTACGAGCTGCAGATACCCGGATGCAGGGGTAATGATGATATATCTTGTCACATTACTTCCATGCCGGAAACACAGTGGTCTCATCCATTTGCCGGAACCGTTGAACAGCCCCCGATGAAACCAAAACAGCAGGATTTCGATCATTTTGCACAACCTTCACAAACTGCTTCTTCCGCGGAAGAATACAGACGTGATACGGCAGATGGTCATACAACTGACATGTCGGTCACAATCACAAAAGGTCATCCTGCAGAGGAGTTCGTACAGCCCGCCGGAGATAGTCAAAAAAGTACATCAGAAGATCCATTTTTTGCAATGATAAAAAAGATTAAGGATTAAGATACAGGAGGAAATACTTATGGAACGTTTTATTGCCGTGGATGCCGGGAAAGGCTCAACAAAGGTTGCATATTACACACAGAATTACAAGACTGCCAAAGCGGTTTTATTCCGGACGAAAGTCAGCGAGGGGGATTTAAGGGATGACGCACTGGAACAGGGAACCGTCCTGATGGAATACAATGGAGTTACCTATAAGATTGGCAACGGCGCAACCCGCGAAGCTACACAGGAAACCTCAAAGCAGGACGAAATCCATCGTTTATGCGCAATCGCCGCGGTAGCCTTATGCTGTTCTTCCAAGGAAAAAGATACCGTCCACGCAGCGATTGGAATGCCAGTGAATGAATGGGAAAATGTCGGGAAACGTATGGATTTTAAGGATTACATTTTTCCAAATGGAGAAATCCATGTCCGTATGAAAGTGGCGCCGGATGCTCCTATCCTTGACAAAGTGTTTACGATTGATTCCACGCACGTTTATCCGGAAACCCAGGGTGCTCTCTTTATTGGAGATGATATCAGTCTTGAAAAAGTCGGTGTCATCGATCTGGGACACAAAAATAATAACTGTACGATCTGGGAACAGGCGGAGCTTTTACATAAATACAGCGTCACCGGCAATCTCGGGGGAGGAAAACTTTCCGCTAATATTGCAAGGGTACTTACAAAAGAATTTACGTTCTGTGATGAAGATACAGTCATGCATCTGCTCGCTGGATCAAAGGATCAGCGTTATCTGCATACAAACAGTAACAATGAAGCGATTAAAAAAAGAAGTAAAGAGATTATTGAGGATGAACTTCTGAAGCATGTCAAAGATATCCGGCGCGAATGTGATCTTGCAGAATGGCCGGTTGATTACATGGAATTATATTTCATCGGTGGCACTTCTCTTCTGCTTGCTGATCAGATCATGGAAGTATTCGGGAAAGGAATTTATATCCCGCATCGCCCGGAATTTGCGAACTGTCTTGGTTTTTTACGTGTTATGTGTGGAAAGCTTCTTGGAATCAAAATTGGTATGCCTGAATACATTAAAAACATCGTTGACCATTTGGCAGACGAAAAAAAAGAGAAAAAATAAGAAGGCGGGCCGCAGATTTTTTAAAAGTCTGCGGCTTTTTCAATCACAAACTTTTTTTCATTTCATATTAAAGGTGTCATAACAAATTATAAAAACGAAAGGAGAAAACAATTATGGCAAAAACAATTTTAAACGGAGCAGTAATCAGAGACAAGATGACAAAGGAGGTACTTACCTGTGTCGGAAACGGAATCGCAGAGAATAAAGATGGTGCTCAGGTAACACTTAAGGACGATGTATTTTACACAGTCCTTAAGGAAGGCAACGACACTGATGTTCCAGAGGGATACACTATCGTAAACGGGGTTTTGCTCAAGGATGGTGTAGCTGTAACCCAGCAGGGAGCACTTGTTCTTAGGGACATCCTTAAGGCAGTACCGGGACACCTTCTCGTGTCTGCACAGCCTCTGCATAAGGATGATGGAAAGATGGATATCTTCTCTTATACTCCTGTTTCTGACAAATTTAAGAAGCTTGCAGGAGATGTTGCAGAAAAAGAGACCGTCGTCACAAACGTGACAGACGATTTGTTCATTTTCCAGACCATCCGTACCTCAAAAATCACGGTAGAAAAGGAAGATGAAAACGAGCCGGATGTTTATACCGGAGTTGATGGTGCCCGCATGAATTTATATTCAGCAACTAAGAACGAAATCGTTAGTTATACAGACACCTTAAAAGGATCTACACTTCTTACGGATCCAGTTCCAACCCGTGTATGCGTTAGCCCTGTGTCGGGGGAGGATTTTTGTCGTATTACAGTTATCTTTACATCACACAGAGAATTGTCTTCTATTGATGATGAAGATTATACACACATCATCAAGAATTCAGAAGACATTGGAATTAAAGGATTTTCAATCATTATTGAATTGGTGGAATTAAATGCAGATCCATATTTCAAAGCCAATCCTTCTTTTGATTGCAATGTTTCCCGTGAATTTTCATTACATGGTGTAAAAACCATTGATTCCATTACGGAAACAGATGACGGCTCTCTTTTGGTCAAAGGGGGAAATGTTATTTATTACACCAATGACAATAATGGGCGCCGGAAAGTAATTAATGCCCCGGAAGTTGCTGAGACGGCAGGTTTTGATTATCTGGTGGATTGTGAGGTCAAGTATAACTGCCTTACATTTACACTCGGTAACAAGGACTATGAGACATGCGTCATCAAGTCTGAAAAGACTGATGACCGTGGACCTGTAGTAACCGTGACAAAATAGGAGAAAACACTGTGGAGGAATCCACAGTGTTTTTTTATAACATATGTCTTAATCTTTGTCGTAGCCGATGGATGACTGACAAATAGGGCATTCGGATTCATCGTGATCTTTCCCCATAAAAGTAACATCAACCTTCCACTGCGCACTGCAATTATAACATACAAGTTTTTTGTATTCTCTTTTTACACCATCTTCAAATTTTCTCCGGATCGGTTCTGTGACAGTATACAGACGAGTATAAAGATCTGTAGTAATATCCTTTGATAATTCAAGATATTTCAGGATAACTGACTCGCTGTAATCATTTGTCTCCAGTGAATTACGCACTATTCTCTCAATCGGTTTCCATATGGATGATTTCAGGGAAATAATATATTTTAAGAGCTCCGTGTACTCTTTGCGGATTTCTGAAAGAAGCATCTGATTATATCTTTCATCTTCCTCTGTTAATCCATATGCATTTCTTTTCTTCTTTGGAGTTTTCTTTGTGGCTGGTTTCTCTTTGTCTGCTTCCGGTTGCTGTTTTTTTACCCGTGCTACTTTTTCGTCTTTTGCCGGCTCTTTAACCGTATCTGTTTCTTCCGCAGACTCTTTCTCGGGTTCCTTATCATCCGGTGTGTCATGTGCATCCGTCCTGAAGTCATCTTTTTCTGCATTTTCTTCAGCCGGAACTGGATTATCCTTGTCCGTCAGTTTCTGTTCCTTATCTTCATCCGTTGCACTCTGATCCCGTTCCTGCGGTGCAGGTTCTTCGCATGGCTCTTCAGTGGTTGCCTCAACAGGCTCATTAACCGTTACTGTATGCTGTTCTTCTTTTTCAGCAGTTTCAGGCTTTCTTTCCAAATTCAGGGAAGGATCATCTGTTTTCTCTTCTTTCCCCTCTTCTACCCATTTGAAATCGTCAGCATGGATGATATCATCGTCATACTGGGAATAATGGCAGAGTATCGTATTATTTGTAGCCGTTCCGATATCATACCCAAGTACATCCGGATATTTCTCCATGACAATATCAAAAATTCCTTCCTCACACGGCATATCACTCGCTTTAAGAAACTGTTCGCGGAATGAATATGCCTCGCACCCGGTTACGTCATAATGGTTTGCTCGCTGTACATTTCCACTGGTAAAGAACAACAGGCAACCATTCTCTGAAAGTTTTTTGTATAACGGAATGTTCGCATCTACCCATTCCCCAGCGGCATATACTCCCCTGTTTTCAGAATACGGTTTAAAAGGGAGTACTTCATCTGATTCATAGAGTCCGTTGTCATAAAACAGTCGGGCTTCCATATCAATACAGTATGCGCAGTCTTTTTCGCTTCCTTCAAGCTGGATATACGGATGGAGGCCTTTTCCGAGGCGCCGGATAAAAGCTTTATTAAACACCGCAAGTGGCTTTGAAAAATTTCCACACCAGTTTTCTTCTAACATATCAAACACAATCCTTTCTTTCTCTTATATACTTATTAATATGCCATGGTGTTTTAACAGCGAAAAAGAGAGAATACCCTGTAAAAAGATACTCTCTCTTCTGCAATGTGGTGCTACTGGACGTCAGATTTTTGGGGTTCTTAATTGAGTTCATCCCGCAGCTGTTCAAAAATAGCACCTTCGATATCTTCCGGTGTCTGCTCATCTGCAAATTCGATACGGAATTTTTTATTCAAAAGAGAAACAAGCGGAGTAATCTTATCATTCTTCAACGGACGCTGCAGATGCATCGGGGTGAGGATACACGATTCATACTCAGTCCCCTCGCCGGTCTCATCTGCAACAAATACCGCAAGCGGACGACGCTCGGCAATGCACTGCTCTCTTAATTCTTCTATTAATTGGTTAATTCTGTTACTCATTTTCTTCCTCCCTTTTCTTTAATGAGCCAAATTGTTCATCTGTGCCAGTAATTCACTCGCGTCACCGTCTGGATCGTCGAAAAATGAAAATGGAATATCTGTGTCCGCTTCTGACGGTCTTTCTTTGCGGAACGGGATTTCAGCCGGAGCGTCATTTTTTGACGTTTCATCGATTCCATCATCGAAAAAGCTGAATTTTTGCTTATCTTCCGTCTTTTCTTCCGGATGATAAGCTTCGCGTTTCTTCGGGGTTCCGGATGTATGGCCGGAATCTGCCTTTCGTCCTTTTTCATCCATTATATCTTCTTTTTGGGTATTTGTCCCCACATTTTTCTCATGAGATGAAAAATTTTTTCCCCCGTTCTCTAAGCCGTTCATCTGGTGACGGTTTTTTGCCGGATTTGGTGTATTCTGATTGCCGTTTTTTGTCTCCTGCGTTCTGTTCTGTTGCCACTGTTCTTCCCGTTTCGTATCGGATGCGAGAGCGCGGTTTCTGTCAGAATTTTGATGATCCTGCATCTTTTTCTGATTTTCCTTCTGTTTCCGGTATTCAATTTCTTTCTGATGCTGTTGCACGGCGTGATGATCCTGTTGTATTTCTGGGGCACCGGACTGTCCATTCCTGCTGTCGTGCTGATTGTGCGTCGGCTTTCCTGACGGGGGTACACTCTTTTCTTTCCAGTTATCCTTTTTTGCGGATACCCCGGCAGAGTTATCACATCCGGATTTTCCAAAGTCTTTCCTGCTTTTGTCGTATTCTTTCTTATTTCCTGCTGCCTCTTCAGGGGCTTCCAGATAATCTTCCTCAGCATTAAAGATTAAGTCTTTTCTATCCTTATAGGCCTCAAGCGGTTCGTTGTTTAGATATTTCCGAAAAAGGGCTTTCAGAAAAGCGCCCCTATATCCTTCTCTTATTGTTTTAAGTGCCGAGATTGCATCCGCATCCTGTTCCACGGTTAAATAGATATGCATCTGTACAATTTTCGGGACATATCCTTTCCGGATATCTTCATCCCCTGGATGATTGATGCGGTAATCCTTGCCCTCAGCATATGCTTTTAAAGCATTTTTCATATGTCTCTGGAATTTAAAATCTTTTGTCCGGTAAAGACCGACAAGATCCATATCATGTTGCCGGTACAGTCTTACAGTGATCTGCATTGGTGTATCTTTTTTTTGGTTTGGCATCAGTTTCCTCCTTCCCTGCGTTATAAAATGGACGGATATTTAAAATCCTTCAAACAAAATGCTGTCTGCCAGAACCTGTAGGATTTCCGGTTTTAATTCATGGCTCTGGCACATAAAACCGTACACTTCATAAAGATTTCTTCCCTCGTGATAAACCCTCGGTTCTGTCATGGCACAGAACATATCTGCAACCGTTATAATCTCTTCTTGAACTGTCTTCTCGGAAGTCCCATATGGGTATCCTTTTCCGGTTATCTTTTCGTGGTGCTTTAGAACCATCTGACAGATCTCTTCGTCTTTATACGCATTCTTCAAAATAGCATAGCCGGCTGTGGGATGTTTTTTTATGATAGAAAATTCATCCACTGATAAAGGCTCTTTTTTATAAAGGATATCTTTAGAAATTCTGGTTTTCCCGATATCGTGTAAAAGTCCCGCGATGCAGATTTTGTGAATTGCAGTTTCGCTACATTCCCTGGTTATTGCCATCTGCGTTGCAAGCTTGCACACCTCGATAGAGTGGATATACAACTTTTCATCAATTATCATCTTTGTAAATGTTTCCCTAATTGGAAGTTTTCCCCAGATATCGTCAAACGCAGACACGAGATATTTCTCCACCAGTAATACGTCTTTAAACCTCATAATGTAAAATACCTCTTATTGCCTAGTTATTCTGGAGCTGTGCCATATAATAACCTCTGGCATTTGAATAGATTCCCAGAAGACCGGAACCATAATTCCCTTCCAATACCTGCAGATTTTTAAGGAACTTTGTCCGCTCGCAAAAATAATCGTACCATGCCGCGCCTGTTCCTCCGGACATAATCAGAAACTGCGCACTTGCAAGATCATTCTTGATATAATCAAACGCTTCTTCCCTTACCATTTCATTCGCCTGCTCAATGTATTTATTGACCGGATACTCATTCGTTTTTAGTGCAATACGGTCAATTTTCTGGAACATGCCTGTTTCTAGGCAGTTTTGCATAGCCGGGATGGAAATACTCACGTTAAAATCCTTTTCAATCATGTCCCTTGCTTCACTAAATACCCGTTTCATTCCAAGCTGTGGCTCCGTGTCGGAAACACTCTGACGGCCACGATTCTTGATAATAAATTTATCGAGGGTTCCAAAACCGCCGTCAAAAATGATGATATTGGATTTCATAAACTGCCCAAGTCTTTGCGTTGGCTTTCCGTCTGGTCCAAACACAACCGAATAATAGGTTCCCATTGGCTGGCGCATGACATCCACATTGTCATGGCGGAGAGTATAGTGAAATCTCCGGCTTTCGTTGCCGATTGTAAGCTTGTAAATATGTTCTCCTTCAAGAACTGAACGGATCAGCGGTTCATCCTCGCGCAAATATGCAGGCGGAAGCCCTGTCTGGATTACGACATCCGTCCCATCCGTTTTGGTATCCCACAGTGCCATTCCGATAGAAGTATGTACAAGAACCAGATACTCGGCACTCAGGTAGTGGTTTCTGTCTAACATCGCGGATTCATCGACCACGCTTCCGGACTCAAGGGATTCAATCGCTGCTTTCCCAACGAAGTATTTCTTTTTCGTCTTAAGGTTTTCGTACACGATATCTCCATCGTGCAGGGAACCAAATAAATCTTCTGTAATCGGAGCAGAAAAATTCGGAATACAGAAATATCCGTTCTCATAGAATCCTTTCGCCCCTGAATATCCAAGGTCGAGACCGATGATATGTTTCCCTTCTTTCTTCGGGTTATCAGCCTTTTTCCATTCTGCTCTTGTCGCAAAACTTTTAGTCTCCATAAAATTCCCCTTTCTTTGGGTGTATTTTGTTTCTATTTCTTTTTTTGAATTTGATACCACCTTACTGGTACTATCAATAATATGAAACAGCGTTTTTGCAGCCATAAAAAAAACAGGCACCTTTACGGCACCCGTTTTTTCATTTCTGTTGACCACTCTGTTTCTCCTTGCCTCGAAGGAGTCTTACGTACCCGTTTGCAAGTGGAATCATGTCTTTCGTTGAACTGCAGACACTTTTAAAGGCGATCATCAATTTATCGCCGGCAACCTCTTCCGGTGTTTTCCCACACATATTGATGAGAACTAATCTCTGCTCGTCATCCGTAAGATACGGATGGATTGCAACCGCAATCTCAACAGGACCGATTTCAGCGATTCGTTTATTGCTTTTTACAATCTCCAGCAGTTCTTCATAACTATACTTTGCATTTTGTCCCGTAGGCGGAACAGCTGCTTCATCCGCTACTTTCTCCTGTGTTCCGGCATCTGCATTTTCTTCCTCTCTTTCCTCCTGTTCCTGCGCAACAGTCTTTTGAGCATCCGGTTTTCTTTCCGGTACAGAAGTTTCTTCCTGTTTGACAGGATTTAACCCGGTTAAATCTTTGATCCCGGCGCCCATCAGCTTCATAATCATTGCTGTTGTTTCTTCCGTTGGGTTATCAATCACCAGAGTCAGCCGGTTTTCCTCCTGATATAAGCTATATTTTGTATTTGTCATGGTTTCTTTCTCCTTTCGGTAATGTTTTTGTTTACATTACCAATATGAAATAAAATTCTGTGGACTACACTTTAAAACCCTGACCGGTACTCAAAGTTCTGCTTCTCGGATTCTTCACGGATAACATCTGCCTGGATATCCGCAATGTCGTCTTCTGTTGCGGAAATCTGCTCGAAATTCATGGTATCATTTGCAAACAGGAGATGGAGACCACATTTGTCATCATCTTCCAGTGTCCGGTAATAATCAATTGGATCACTGAATGTTCCAACTCCAAGTCCGCCGAGGCTGTATGGGAAAAATGAAATCTTAAAGATCGGGATTGCTTCTGGGGTATATCCTTCTTTTTCCATTGTCTTTGTCCGCTCATTCATTACCATTTCCCTGTATTTGTCCAAAGCGATAACAAGATCTGTAAGATAGGCATCATTTTTTGAGTCAAAAATCATGGAAACTGTCCACACATCGTCTGTCAAAGCATAAATCTCCACCTTGCAGAACTCTGGCTGAACCTGCGCAATCAGTTCCTCATCATCTTCAGTAATGTTCTCGTAGCCTTTCTGCAGCAGCCCGTGGATTCTTTCGACCGTGGCGATGATGCAGTCTGCCGCATAGCCATCCTCGTTATGCAGAAGAATCTGCTTGAAGATATCTTCCGCAGTCAGGTTCGGAATTTCAATTTTTCCGTCTTCCTTCTTTTGTGGTGCAGGAATGTTGATTTCGTCGAAATCGTGCTTATTATAAAGTGTTTCTTTCTCTGTCACTCCCATTATTTTCCTTCCTTTCTTATCTTTAATCCTTTTATAATCAATATGAAACAGCTTTTTGACAACCAAATGTATGCAAAAGAAAAAAGCCATGCAGGAATGATCTACATGGCTCCTCCGCTATTTAATGATAAGATTTTTTCTTACAATCTCATTGATCTGTTTTTTCACAAATTTCTGGCGTTCACGTTCTTCTTCGCTGAGTTCATTCGCTACATCCATCTTCCGCTCCACATTCAGATAATAGTTCATGAAGAGCATGTACTTATCCGGTTCCCGGCGCATGGTGTCAAGATCCTCGTCTGATGGAATATAAGACTGCAGAATGTCCTCTAAATTCTGCATTTTCTCGGTAAAATCAAGAAAATCATCTACTTTAATATCCAACACTGTCATATTCCTCCGTTCTTTTTCTTAAGTAGTATTAAGAAAAATATGGGGGATCTCTTGTCTGTAAAATCAAAGAAATAAAAATCAAACTACGCAATCAGGGAATACGCAATTTTCTTCCCTTTCTCTGTAATAATACGCCCTCTTGACGTCTTTTCAACGTAATGGTTCATCAAAAGGTATGGTTCGTGGACATTTTCGATGGTTCCTTCATCTTCTCCAAGAACGTGTGATAGCGTAAGAAGTCCTACCGGTTTTTCTGCTTCCGCAAGGGTATTGAGTATGCGGATGTCAATATCAGTCAGTCCTTTGTCATGGATGCCGTACAGTTCCATGGCAGACGTTACGATTTCTGCTGTTACGTCTTCGATGGAGTTGGCTGTCACATAGTCACGGATCAGCTTGATATTACTGTTCATCACGCGGGGTGTACCCCTTGACACCTCTGCAATCTTATAAATCTCTTCATCTTTTATGGAAACTCCAAGCTTTCCTGCCGTGATCTTCCCGATATGGGCGAGCTCATCAGCACTGTAGTATTCCATCTTGCATGTCAGTCCAAAACGGTCACGCAGTGGGGCAGACAGCATCCCGGCTCTCGTTGTCGCTCCAATAATTGTGATAGGCGGCAGGTCAATTGTAAGTGATTTGCATTGTTCACCCTGTCCGATCACGACATTAATCTTGCTGTCCTCCATGGCACTGTACAGGCTTTCTTCCACCTTCTTATCCAGCCGGTGGATTTCATCAATGAACAGGACGTCCCCAGGCTGGAGGCTGTTTAAAATCGCTGCCATTTCTCCGGGATGCTCAATCATCGGTCCGGTCACTTCCTTGAGGTTGCTTTTCCGGACATTCGCAACAATATGTGCCATTGTCGTTTTCCCAAGCCCTGGAGGCCCGTAAAACAGGATATGCTCTACCGGTGCACTCCGGATAATAGCAGATTTTACAGCTGTAAGCACTTGTTCTTTTACTTTTTCCTGCCCTATATACCCATTAAAGTCTTCTGGGCGGATATTGACGGATGCAGCGGGCGCTTCATTCTCTTTTTTCATTTCTCCTGTGTTTTCAGATATCGTTGTTTTTATCGTTCTTTTTCCCATAATATTCTCTTTTCTTTGCAGGTAAGTATTGTCTCATGCTTTATATATTGAGTCTTTTTACAAATCGTCAAAAGAATTTGCGGATTTTTTATATTTTTTTAAAACCGGCCGGCGGCTGGCATATCGCACTGCTGTAAAACGTACCGGTCTGTTTCCGGCAGGATATGGTCAATAATGTTTACCGCGTGACGGTCAATCACTTTCTCAAGAAGAGTGCGGACGGTTCTTGCATTTCCGAAATCTTTTGCATGCATTTCTTTTTCAATTCTTTCACGAAATACGGTGTCCATATCAGCACTGACAACAAAGCCCTTCTCATTCGCAGAAATACGGAAGATTTCGCTTAAGTCATTGATTGTATAATTTCCAAACCACAAGTCATATTTTATCCGGCTCCTAAGTCCAGGGTTAGTGTCAAGGAACTGCCGCATCTCCCTGTCATATCCCGCAAAAATCACAATCAGGTCTTCCCTTCGGTCTTCCATCTCCTTTACAATCGTGGCAATCACTTCCTGTCTGTCTGCGCTGTTTACAAGGGAATAAGCTTCATCAATAAACAGGACACCGCCTAACGCACGCTGAATCAACATTCTTGTCTTTTTTGTACTTTCTCCCGGTGCCATACCGCGAAAGAAGTTGCCGTCCACTTCAACACACTGGTTCTTCTTGATATAGCGGTACTGATACAAAAATCCTGTCATGATTCTCGCACAGGTCGTTTTTCCGGTTCCCGGAGGTCCAAAGAAACACATATGCATGGACGAATGCGGGATGGTCTGTCCTTTTTTCAGCTTCTTTCCCGTCTTTTCATATTCCTGTAATTCGTACTGCATTCTTGCTGCCATCTCACGCATCTGATTTTTGATCTTTGGAAGCCCGACCAGATGATCCATTGCCGCAACGGGATCTTCTTCTCCTTTATGTGTAATCTTCTTTACGGTCGGGGAATCAAGGATTCTTTCTGCATCAAGCATTTTCTGCTCTTCAATTTTTACTCGTTCCTGTGCAGACAGATTGGAAAACTTCCCTCTCTTCCGACTTACGCCGTTTTCATCATATTCATATTCTTCACGCAGCTGTTTCCTTTTGGCATCCAGGGGCTTGTAGGAGACAATTCCAAACAGGATAAGGATAAGCCCAGCAATCCCCTGTATACAGTCGTCCGGCGCGGCAGAACCATCCGACAATGCATTGAGCTGAGCGATACCTCCTTCTAACAGCATGATGATGCCAATGCCAATAGACAGGATACCTGCAACAGACAATCCTATAACACTGTAATATTTTGTACCTTTCAATGTTACTAATCCCTCTCTTTCTTCGTGATCTCTTCATCTTTAATATGCAATGCTCTTTACAAAGACAAAAAAAAGAGCCACCCAATTGGATAACTCTTGTCTTGCGTCTGTTTAAAATTTCTTCTTTGCAGTCTCGTAAGCCGCCTGCAGCTGTTTGAAGGAAACATCGTTTCCAGTCTGGCTGTCTGGGTGGAAAACTTTTGCAAGTGCTTTGTACCTCTTTTCGACCTCTTCCATCGTTGTACATCCGGCAAAGTAGCTGTCTGTATCCTGTGCACTTCCAGAACTCTGCTGTTGCTGCTGTTGTTGGTACTGATTATTCTGCTGCTGGCTTCCGTTGTTATAGTTGTTATACTGGTTACTGGTTTGACTCTGATGCCCAGTCTGTCTCTGGTACCGGTATTCATCGTGGTAAGCATCATTCCTTTCATAAAATTCCTGATACACATGGCCATGCATACCGGCTCTTGCTTCATTCTCCCAGGCAGTTCTGTCCTCGTAAGCATTCCTGTCATCTGCATCATACATGTCAACATCCAGCTCTTCGATTGCCTGGATATACATCTCCATATAGGTAACAATGTCTTCCAGATTGTTATACAGATCAAGGTCGATGTTTCTTAACTGGATGCTGCGGTCTATCTGGTCCCGGAATACAGTGGCATCAAGCACGCAGTTGTTAAAATCCTTTTCAATCTGGTTTAATTTATCCAAAGCAGCCGGATCATTCATAATGGCGATCAGCTGATGCTTGTCTGCAATCAGCTTGATATACTTGCCATTCAGTTCATTAACCCGGTCAAGCAGTTCCTGCGATGCATCCATATACTGGAAGATCGTCCTAATTGATTCTGCCTTTGGAGCCTTCTGCTCTGACGCCTTCTGTCTTGATTTCCGCCCGGCTGCACTGCTTATCTGTGCCAGTACCCAGCCTACTGCTATGATTGAAATAATTAAAATCAATGCATCTTTATCCATAATTCATTCTCCTTTGCGCTTCCCCTGTTGTCCATTATACAACTTATTTCAAAATTCCCAAAATGTTTTTGTGTCTAACTGTTCTTTCTACTTTGTATATTGCGCCGTTTGGGAAATCGTCAAAACGAATCTGAAAAGTTTTTAAACATTTTTCCATTGGTACGGAAGCGTACCCCTGTAAGTAAAAAAGATGGGAGCCTGTAAGTGCAAACACCCATCTGAAAATCATATTTAACGGTCGCCAAAATCCATGTCGAAATCAAAGGCTTCATCGAAAGGAACTTCTTCCCTATTATCATCTTCTTTTTCCCTGGTATCCCTGTCGTTATCCGGTTCTGCTGTCTCCTTTCCACCCTGTTCAACAGTTTCGGCTCTGTTGCCAGAGTCTTTTATCTCACTGACTGCTTTTTCATCAAAATGCATCTCAAGCTTGTCTCCGGACAGAATATTTTCCTGTACGGATTCGCAGAATTCCGCAAGGACTGTCTGGTTCTCTTTCGCGAAAATCACCTTTCCGTCCGTGTCAATATCTTTTAAGGCAATGGAATGTTCCTTTGCAAAATCAAACAGGATCTGCTGTTCCCGGATGTCAATTTCGGTCGCAAGGACTTCGCCATCCGGGGAAAGGATTCCAACCTGTCGTCCATCCGTGGTCGTAACATAGGAGCATCCGTCAACGATTACAAGGTTATCCCTCTCTACCCCGGAAGCAATCGCAATCTGGTCAAGCGACTCGATAAGATTCTTTCCCACATCACTCTTTGCATCCACGGTATGGTTGCTTTTCCCGTCATGGATGTTTCCATCAGAATCAATCGTGGCAAAGAAATCGCCCTCCATGGAGCACACAACTTTGATCGCATCCATCTCATGTGCAGCTGGGGCTTTCCATGTGGAGGAAATATCAAATTCCTGCGCGTGCAGGTCAAATTCATCCACTTCCTTCTGCCGCGATTCTTTCGTTTCCTCTGCTTCCGGTTTTTCCTTTGACTCCCCGGCAGCTTCTGGTTTGGATACTGTGGATTCCTGTTCCAAAGTTTCTTTCTTAATCTGTTTTGACTGTTCAATCTGCTCATAGATATCGCGATCATCGAGGTATTCAATATTTTTGTCACGATCAATGTTACCGAAGCGGACACAGATATCTGCGTTTTTACCGATGATATTGCCAACCACAAAGCCGTAATTTTTTCGAGAATCATAAAGTACTGTCAGGGATTTTGGATCAAACCCTTCAAGTTCCATGCTCTGGTTAATCGCAATCAGGGTATATCCTTTGATATTTTTCATATCAAAATCCATTCCGTCAACATGGAAGACCATATCCTCGTTTTTAATTTCATGGCGGTTCTTGGTCTCCTGCAATGCCTCAGAGATATCCTTTCCCTTATACAGGACAGGTCTGGAAGGTTTTTCTTCCCTTTTTTCCACTTTCCGTTTTGTCTCATCCTTGGCTTCTTCTTCCTCAAATGTTTCCGCATATTCTTCTTCCAGATGCAGTTTCTCTTTCAGATACTGGTCAGTTTTTAATACTGCATTTCCAATACGCTCTTTCAGCCGCTCCGCAACTGCCTCGGCTTCTTTATACATTGCTTCCCGGTGCTCTTTTGTGAAGGAAGTTTTCTGGAAGTAAAACTCACGGATCGGGAGCGTCTCTTTTTTCTCACCTTTCTGGAAATCCGCATAAATGGTATTATTTCCATTTTTCTTGTGTACCATATATACCCTGGAGAAATCATCCGCATCTCCGACAGCTTCCTTAACATCATCCAGTGCCTGCTGTTCCGCAGCCTTGATCTGGTCAATAATGTTATTTCTCGTAATTGTCAGGACACCGTTCTTTTCCTTTACGGCAGCAATCGCTTCTCCGGCTGCGGAATTGTCAATCAGCTGTCCGGTTGCACGGCTGTAAAAGATCCGGTGTCCCTCAAGACCATTCTGCTTAATAAAGATATTAATCTGCTTATTGATTCCCGGATTCATGTATGAATCTCTTGCTTCCTGCTGTTTTTTATTTCTTGAAATTTCATCGTTTCCCTGCCGTTCTTCTTTTTCCTGTTCTCTTTCCTTGTTAATCATCTGTAAGAAGTCGTGGATTTTGTCTGCATCTTTATTAAGCTTCTCGACAAGTTTTGGGCGTTTCTTTTCATTTTCTGCCCGTTCCCGTAGGCGGATTTCCTTTTCGGTCAGAAAATCCAGATAGTTTGTCTTATCGGTCTCATCCATATTCAGGAACTCTTCCTTGTCCAGAGTGTGGCCCTTAAACTCTATTTCAAATGCATTGTACTGTCTCTGTTTCATCGTCTTTTCCTTTCCCCCTTATAAGGTATACGTATATTTTTGCTGTCACCTTTAATATGTAACACAAAAAAAAGAAGAAGCGTTCACTGCCTCTTCTTTTTTTTGTGCTGATATACTAACTGATCTACACGCGAAGACGCGGCAGGTTTAAGGTCCAGAAGGCATCACTTGAGAAACGTACG